>Ga0102593_1000121_pt1 | contig 205291 bp, 174 predicted proteins | sample AraplaCol_mMS_r2_2_FD_76862 | JGI IMG/M metagenome (GOLD analysis project Ga0102593, IMG submission 76862) | Arabidopsis root microbial communities from North Carolina, USA - plate scrape MF_Col_mMS_r2 (SPADES assembly) (version 2) | ecosystem: Host-associated > Plants > Roots > Endosphere...
GCTTGCAGTATTCGCCAGGATGCACCTGACCGCGATTACTTAGTTGTTCAGAGTGGCGGAAAAATGTACTGCGGCTATGAGAACTTCGTGACTCATATCCGCATGCTGGCTCCGATGCTCGAGGATGCACAGTTCTTCGTCGCTGACGAGGAAGACTACATTGACGAGTTCCTGGTCGTTGATGGTGAATTGCGTTACGAACGCGTGCACCAGGGATCTTCTCCGTATCTCGAGGAATATCTCTCTTCGCGGCGAATACCTGGAATCCTGTCGGAAGATCTTGCTGGGTACAAATGGGAGCTCAATACGGTTGGCCAGTCGGGAGGTGCAGTCTACCGGCTTCATGGCAAGCCGGGTGTTCCAGATTTGTTTTTGAAGTATGGTAAAGGTTTGCTTGCCGACGATGTAATGGATGAAATGGTAAGGCTGCGCTGGCTGGGAACACATGTGCCCATGCCTGGGATCGTGCATTTCGTGCGGACTACCAACGAGGCATGGTTGCTGATGACGGCGGTGCCAGGGAATACTGCTTACCAGACGATGGCGTCATCCTCGGATCTCCGAGTCGCTGTCGTGGACACCATTGCGTTGTTCCTGCGCCGGATACATGCAATTCCAATCGGCGAATGTCCTTACTCCAGCAATCATGAACATCGCCTGCTTCGTGCACGAGCACGTATCGACGCGGATTTGGTGGATGAAGACGATTTTGATGATGATCGCGAGGGCTGGACTGCCGAACAAGTCTGGGATGCAATGCAAGGGCTGCTGCCCCTGGCGGCGGATCCGGTGGTCACCCATGGCGATTATTCGCTGGATAATCTACTTATCCATGATGGAGAAGTCGCGGGGTGTATTGATGCCGGGCGAGTTGGTATCGCTGATCGATATCAAGATCTGGCGATAGCCTGGAATTGCCTCAGCGAGTTTGGTGCATCCCTTCAGGAGCGATTCCTGGTGAAGTACGGTGTCCATGAACCGGACCGAAGAAAATTACAGTTCTATCTGATGTTGGATGAACTTTTCTAAACGAACCAGTGAAATGATCAACCCGGCGCCAGGCTCGGCAATTTGCCGGGGGGCTGGCATTGGGAAGACTGAAGTGGCAAATTTGGGGGCAGGTCTGGCGACGACAAAATGGCGGATTGCCAGACCTGACCCCGACTCTTAATGCGCTAGCAGGTTGAGGATGCCATCCAGGCCGACGAAGTTGAGTGCGACGTTGGCTTGTTCGCGTACCACGGGCTTGGCGCGGAAGGCGACCGACAGGCCGGAGATGCCCATCATCTTCAGGTCGTTAGCGCCGTCGCCCATCACGATGGCTTGCTCCGGCAGGATGCCGATGGCTGCGCACACGTGCTCCACGGTGTTGCGCTTGACGGTGGCGTCGACGATCTCGCCGATCACTTTGCCGGTCAGCTTGCCGTCCACGATTTCCAGCTCGTTGGCGCGGGTGAAGTCGAGGCCGAGGCGGGTTTTCAAGCGTTCGGTGAAGAAGGTGAAGCCGCCGGATACCAGCAGGGTTTTCAGGCCGGCGGCTTGCACCGCTTTCAGCATGTCCTCGGCGCCCATCGACAGGCGCAGGCGTTCTTCGTAGACGCGTTCAAGTGCGGAGGCGTCGAGGCCTTCCAGCAGCGCCACGCGGCGGCGCAGGCTTTCGGAGAAATCGAGCTCGCCGCGCATGGCTGCTTCGGTGATCTCGGCCACTTGCGGCTTCAGGCCCTGCATGTCGGCGATTTCATCGATGCATTCGATGGTGATCAGGGTCGAATCCATATCCATCGCCACCAGCTTGAATTCGTCCAGGCGGCGAACGCCCATCATGTAGGTGGCGTCGAGCTGGGCGGCCTGGGCTGCGATCTCGATGGTCTGGCGCAGGGCCGGCGTAAAGCTGATGCCTTCGCAGCGCACGGCGTTGTCGGATACGGTCACCACATTCTTCGGCGCGGTCAGGGCGGCAATGCGCTGCAGGCGGGCGGCGCAGTCGCCGACGCCTTGCAGCACAAGGTTCATGGTCATGTCGTTGTTCATGTCAGTTGTTTGATGGCGGTCTTGATCTGGTTCACGCGGGCCGCCAGGTCGGGCATATTCGCTGTGATCTTGAGCTTGTCCTGTCCGTTCAGCTTGATGTGGCGCTGGTTCTGGATCAGGTGGATGATGCGCATCGGGTCGATCGGCGGCTTGGGCATGAACTGCAGGTTCACCGCTTCCGTGTGGGCATCGATCTTGACGATGCCGACGGTCTTGGCGGCGATGCGCAGGCGGTGGGTTTCCACCAGGGCCTTGGCGGAATCGGGCAGTTTGCCGAAGCGGTCGATCAGCTCCTCTTGCAGGTCGTCGATTGCGTTCTGGGTTTCGCAATTGGCCAGGCGTTTGTAGATCGACAGGCGTTCGTGCACGTCGCCGCAGAAGTCCGCTGGTAGCAGGGCCGGCGTGTGCAGGTTGATTTCGGTGGTGGTGGCCAGCGGCGCCGCAAGGTCGGGTTCCTTGCCGGCTTTTAGCGCACGTACGGCTTCGTTCAGCATGTCGGTGTAGAGCTGGAAGCCGACTTCCAGCATTTCGCCGGACTGGTTTTCGCCCAGCACTTCGCCGGCGCCGCGGATCTCCAGGTCGTGCATCGCGAGGTAGAAGCCGGAGCCCAGTTCTTCCATCTGCTGGATGGCGTCCAGGCGGCGCTGGGCCTGTTTGGTCAGGCCCTGCACGTCGGTCACCAGCAGGTAGGCGTATGCCTGGTGGTGAGAACGGCCGACGCGGCCGCGCAGCTGGTGCAGCTGCGCCAGGCCGAACTTGTCGGCGCGGTGCATGATGATGGTGTTCGCGGTCGGCACGTCGATACCGGTTTCGATAATCGTGGTGCACAGCAGGATGTTGTAGCGCTGCGCCACGAAGTCGCGCATCACTTTTTCCAGGTCGCGTTCGTGCATCTGGCCGTGGGCGACGGCGATGCGCGCTTCCGGCAGCATTTCGGTCAGCTTGGCCAGGCGGTTCTGGATGGTCTCGACTTCGTTGTGCAGGAAGTAGACCTGGCCGCCGCGCTTCAGTTCACGCAGCACGGCTTCGCGGATGATCGAGTCGTTTTCGCTGCGCACGAAGGTCTTGATGGCCAGTCGCTTTTGCGGCGCGGTGGCGATCACGGAGAAGTCGCGCAGGCCTTCCAGCGCCATGCCGAGGGTACGCGGGATTGGCGTTGCGGTCAGGGTCAGCACGTCGACTTCGGCGCGCAGGGACTTCAGCGCTTCCTTCTGGCGCACGCCGAAACGGTGTTCTTCGTCGATGATGACCAGGCCGAGGCGGTCGAACTTGACGTCGTCCGACAGCAGCTTGTGGGTGCCGATTACGATGTCGAGCGTGCCGTCCTGCATGCCCTTGATGGCGTTGGCGATTTCCTTGCCGGTACGGAAGCGCGACATTTCGGCGATGCGCACCGGCCAGTCGGCGAAGCGGTCGGCAAAGGTCTGGGCGTGCTGTTCGGCCAGCAGGGTGGTCGGCGCGAGCAGTGCGACCTGCTTGCCGCCCATGACGGCGATGAAGGCTGCGCGCAGGGCGACTTCGGTCTTGCCGAAGCCGACGTCGCCGCACACCAGGCGGTCCATCGGCTTGCCGGAGGTCATATCCTTGATCACGTTGCCGATAGCGGCTGCCTGGTCCGGCGTTTCGTCGAAGCCAAAGCTGTCGGCGAAGCGTTCGTAGTCGTGCGAGGAGTATTCGAACGAGTGGCCCTGGCGCGCGGCGCGGCGGGCGTACAGGTTGAGCAATTCGGCGGCAGTGTCGCGTACTTGTTCGGCGGCTTTGCGCTTGGCTTTGTCCCATTGGCCGGAGCCAAGGGTGTGCAGCGGTGCGTCGTCCGGCGAGGCGCCGGAGTAGCGCGAGATTACGTGCAGCTGCGACACCGGCACGTACAGCTTGCTTTCCTTGGCGTATTCCAGGTGCAGGAATTCGGTCTCGCCTTCTCCCAGGTCCATGCTGACCAGGCCCATATAGCGGCCGATGCCGTGGTTGATATGCACCACCGGGTCGCCGATCTTGAGCTCGGACAGGTCGCGCACCATCGATTCGACTTGCGTGACGGCTTCCTGCTTCTTGCGGCCGGCGCGGCGGCCGCTGCCGGCATACAGCTCGGTTTCTGTGATAAAGGCGATGCCGTCGTCCAGTTCGAAGCCGGCGTGCAGGGGCGAGACGCCCAGCACCAGCTTGGCGTCGCTGGCCAGGAAGCCGTCGAAGCCTTCGACCAGGGCTGGCGACAGGTCGAACTCGGCGAAGTACTGCTGCAGCGTTTCGCGGCGGCCGTTGGTTTCGGCGCAGATCATCACGCGGCGGCCGGACTGCATCAGGTAGGCGCGCAGGTTGGTCAGCGGGTCGTCCAGGTGGCGATTGACCGCGATATTCGGGATCGGCGCCGACAGTTCGGACGACGGCAGCGACATGTCGCGCGAGATGGCGATGCGCGGATGCGGCTTGGCCAGCACGAAGAACTGTTCGTCGCCGAGGAAAATGTCCTGCGGCGGCAGGATCGGGCGCTCGCGATCGGCTTTCAGGAACTTGTAGCGCGATTCGGTGTCGGCCCAGAAGCGCTTGATGGCGGCGTCGATGTCGCCAACCATGGCCACGCTGGCCTCTGCCGGCAGGTAGTCGAAGAAGGTTGCGGTTTCGTCGAAGAACAGCGGCAGGTAGTATTCGATGCCGGCCGAGGCGATGCCGCTGCTGATGTCTTTGTAGACCACGGCGCGCGACGGGTCGCCTTCAAATGTTTCGCGCCAGCGGCTGCGGAACGCGGTGCGCGAAGCTTCATCCATCGGGAATTCGCGGCCTGGCAGCAGGCGTACTTCCTTGACCGGGTACAGCGAGCGCTGGGTGTCGGCATCGAAGGTGCGGATGGTTTCGATGGTATCGCCGAACAGGTCCAGGCGATACGGCAGGGCGGAACCCATCGGGAACAGGTCGATCAGGCCGCCGCGCACGGAGTATTCGCCGGGCGACATGACCTGGCTCACGTGGGTGTAGCCGGCCAGGGTCAGTTGCGACTTCAGCTTGGCCTCGTCCAGCGACTCGCCCTGCTTGAAGAAGAAGGTGTAGGCAGCCAGGAAAGAGGGCGGCGCCATGCGCACCAGCGCAGTCGTGGCCGGGATGATGGCGACGTCGCACTGGCCGGTCTGGATCTCATGCAGGGTCGCGAGGCGCTCGGACACCAGGTCCTGGTGCGGCGAGAAGGCGTCGTAAGGCAGGGTTTCCCAGTCCGGCAGCAGGTGGCAGCGCAGGCCACCGTTGGCGAACCAGGGGATTTCGGCCAGCAGGCGCTGGCCGTCGCTGGCCTGGGCTACGACCACGGCCAGCATCTGGCCGCGCGCTTTCAATTCGAGTGCCGTTTGCGCCAGCGCGTAGGCGTCACCGGAGCCGAACAGGTTGGGCAACGCGAAGCGGTTGCCCGGCTTGGGGAGTGCTTTTTTGAAGTCGAAAGGCATGCAAACGTGGCGCTAACTGGAAGACACTAATATGCTGGCCCCACATTATAGTGCAAGCACCTATTCGTAGGCGCCCAAGCGTTTTTGCTCAAATGATGTAAAAAGACTATCGCGCAGCTGCTGGATCGCGGCCTGGTTGCCGGCCAAACCGGCACTTGCCGAACGGTAGGCGGCGATCCGGCGCAACCAGTCGGCCTGTTCCCGGTCGAGCTGGGCCAGCCGGCCGGCGGCTTGCGGGTCGAATGCCACTGCCCGCAGGCGGAACAGCTCATCTTCGCCGGCGCCGCCTTTGCGGGCTGTTTCCACCTGTTGTTCGATGTTTAATATGCGCTGCGGGGCCGTGCGTTCTTCCTGCAAGGCCGGTGGCAGCTTGCGGTCTAGGTCGGCCATGCGCTGCAGGCGCTGGGCTGGCGACAGGGTCTTGTCGTCCACCACTTCCAGGCGCGCGATGGCATCCTGGTCGCGCGCGTCGGTGTCGCCGAACAGGCCTGCGGCTTCGGCTGGACTGAAATGGCGTTTGCGCAGTTCCTGCATGGCCAGCAGGCGGTTGCGGGCTGCGGCGGCGAACGAAGCGCCGGAGGCGGGCGCGCCCTGGCCGCGCTCGGCCTCGGCCAGGGCGCGTTTGTAGGCCAGGTACTGGCCCAGGAGCCGCTTGGCTTGTGCGGCGGCGGCGGGCGCCAGCCGCTGCTCCAGTTCCCGCTCGATACCGGCACGGATGGCGGGCAAACCGGCTTCGCCCAATGCCGACAGGTAGTAGTCGAACAGGTGGCGCAATTCCGCGTCGACCTTCAATGCAGCGCCGGCGGCGGTATCCGGCAGACCGTCGGGCCGGGTGCCGGCCATCGAGGGCACGAAGGGCGGCGGCGTCGAGGCGGCCGCCGTCGGCGCCGGCAGAGGGCCAGGTGCGGTGGCGTGCACCGGCGGTATGCCGAAGCCGTTCGCCCATAGCGCGAGCGCGCCGGCTAGCGCCAGGGCGCAGGTCGCCAGACACGCCCGCACCCGGGCGCTCACAGGCCCATTCCCTGCAGCCGGTTGGCGTGCTGACGGAACAGCGTCACCGGGCTGGTTTCGAACAGGTGGGTAATGCCGACCATCTGGTTGACTTCATCGAGGTGGTTCATCCAGTAGTCGTCGCGGATCACGCGTCCAAGGTGGGAGGAGCAACTGGCGACCAGGCCGTCGTTCTTCGCGCCTCCGAAGGCGATCGAAGTGACGGCAAGGAAGGGATCTGCGGGGTCAAAGATGTTGGTGTAGGGCGTCGCGCCGCTCCAGGAGAAATAGTAGACACCGTTGGCTTGATGCGCGCCTTCGCCGCACGCGGTCGACGGCAGGCCGGCTGGATGGCGTGCGTTGAAGGTCGCGGTGCCGGCGGTGCTGAGCGAATGGGCTGCTGCATAAGCATCCTGCGGCAGCGACGAACTTCCGGAGATCAGGCCAAGCAAGCCGCCCAGTGCGTTGCCTACGCTATAGACCAGGTCCGGCGCGGCGCCGACCAGCAGGTCCGCCACCCTGGAGCCTTTATTTACCCCGCCAATGCTGGTCACCGAGGCCACCAGGTCCGGGCGTACCGAGGCGACATAGCGCGAGGTCGGGCCGCCGTGGCTATGTCCTATCAGGTTGACTTTTTCGGCACCGGTTGCGGCAAGTATCTGGCGCACCTGGAGCAGGAGCTGCTCGCCGCGTACTTCGGTGCTGTTGGCCGCGGAAACCGATGTCACATAGACTTGCGCCCCGCCGCTGCGCAGCGCGCCCGGTATGCCGTAGAAGTATTCGAGTGGACCGAGGCTGTCAAAGCCAAACAGGCCGTGGACGAGGACGATGGGGTAACGGGTTTGCGTGTAGCCGGTCGCGGATGCGGGAAGTGCGGTGATGGCGATGAACAGGACCGAAAGCAGCTGCCAGACGAACTTCTTCATAAAGCCTCCTGTGCTGATTGGTTGTGGGAGAGTCCAATCTAGCATCGGCGATGCGTGGCGCGACAAGATTGCTGAATTAGCACGGTGGGTTCCTTCAGTGCCAAATCACTTTGTTGCATGGATGGCGCGCAGCGGCACGATTCCGTTGACGCACGGGAACTAAAGCCCGATATTCATTCGAAGGAGCACAATCTCACCAACTATCACCAAACAAATAAAGTTGTATCGCAAGAAAGGGTGACGTCATGTTCAAGAACCTCCTGATCAAATGGAAGCTGGCCGTGCTGGTGGCGGTGATGATGCTGGCACTGGCGGCGCTCGGCGTTTCCGGCTACCGCGGCATTGCTAGCGTGGGCGAGTCGGTCAACGAAATTGGCGTGGTGCGGCTGCCTTCCATTTATGGCCTGCTGGTGCTGAGCGAAGGCCAGACGGCTGTCGACAAGGCGACGCTGCAGACTGCCATTTACGAGAACGACTACGCGGCACAGGCCAAATTCAACGACGTGGCGAAAGCGCGCGATGCGGCATGGGCGAAGGCGACGGCTGGCTGGAAGAAATATGAGCCTTTGCCGCAAACAGCAGAAGAGGCGGTGATGTGGAAGCAGTTTGTCGCTGAATGGGAAGCCTGGAAGGCCGCCGATGCGAAGCTTGGCGGAACCGTTGCTGCACTGGCCAGCAACAAGGACGAGGCGAAGCAGAAGGAGTTGTTTGTCCAGTTTTACCAGCAGTACAAAGCCTCGGGCCCATTATTCTCCAAGGCGGAACAAAGCCTGAACAAGATCATTGATCTGAATGACGGCATTGCGACCGATTCCATCAAGTCGGGGACCGAGGCTGTCGTCTCGGCTGAGCGCGCGATGGTGATCACGGCCGTGGTGGCAATGGTGCTGGCAATTGCAATCGCCTGGTATATCACGCTGGCGATCACGGGGCCGATCGAATCGGCCGTGAAAGTGGCGCAGACGGTGGCGGCGGGTGACCTCACCAGCGAGATTGCGGTGGAGACGAAAGAAGAAACCGGCCAGTTGCTGCAGGCGCTGAAAGATATGAACGAAAGCCTGATCCGTGTGGTGGGCCAGGTGCGCAAGGGTACCGGCACCATTGCCAATGCCACTTCGGAAATCGCCACCGGCAATATGGACTTGTCCAGCCGCACCGAGGAGCAGGCCAGTTCGCTGGAGGAGACTGCCTCGTCGATGGAGGAATTGACTTCCACTGTTCGGCATAACGCGGACAACGCGCAGCAGGCGAACCAGCTCGCCAAGACTGCCTCCACAGTGGCCGCCAAGGGCGGCGAAGTGGTAGCGCGCGTTGTGGAAACCATGGATTCGATCAATGAGTCCTCGAGCAAGATCGTGGACATCATCAGCGTGATCGATGGCATCGCGTTCCAGACCAATATCCTCGCACTGAACGCTGCGGTGGAGGCAGCCCGGGCGGGGGAGCAGGGGCGTGGCTTTGCTGTCGTGGCATCTGAAGTGCGCAACCTGGCGCAGCGCTCTGCGGCAGCGGCGAAAGAGATCAAGCAACTGATTGGCGACTCGGTGGAGAAGGTTGGCGCCGGCAGCAAGCTTGTTGGCGAAGCGGGAGCGACCATGGGCGAGGTAGTCACCAGCGTGCAGCGGGTGACGGACATTATCTCCGAGATCAGCCTGGCGACGCAGGAACAAAGCGCTGGCATTGACCAGATCAATACGGCGATCAGCCAGATGGATCATGTGACGCAGCAGAACGCGGCGCTGGTCGAGGAGGCGGCCGCAGCATCTGCCGCGCTGGAGGAACAGGCGGCGCGGCTGATGGAGGTAGTGAGTGTGTTCAAGCTGGATGCGTCGGCCATGGCGGCCCTGGGGGCGGAAGCGCCGGCCCGCCGGCCGTCAGCCAGGGCGGGAGCGCTGGCGGTGGTGCGGCCGGCACGCGGCAGCGAGCAGCGTGCGGCACGGCACAGCGACATGCCTGCGGGCGAGGGTGCTGCGCGGAGCGAGGCTGCGGCCGAGGCGCGTCAGGATGTGCCTGCAAACAGCCGGGCACGGCGCCCAGCCGCCGTCGTGGCCAAGCCGGACGACGATTGGGAAGAGTTTTAAGCTGGGCAGAGCAGCAGGATGGCCGTGATGTTATCGCGGCTGCCGTCCTGCTTGGCCTTCTCGACCAGTGCAGCGCAGGTTTCCGGCAGGTTATCCGGGCCGGCGTTCGCCAACAGCGCGGACAAGTCCTCCTGCGCAGAGGAGCCATACAAGCCATCGCTGCACAACAGGTAAAGGTCGCCTGGCGCATGCTTGTGCGTGAAGACATCCGGGCGGATTTCCTCGCCTGGTCCGATCGCCTGCAGCAGCAGGTTCCTCGGCGGCAGAATGCCCTTCATGCCGGCCTCCAGCGCCTGCTGGTACAGGGTCTGGTCGTGCGTGAGCTGGACCAGTTGCCCGTCGCGGTAACGATAAATGCGGCTGTCGCCGACGTGGAAGATGAAGGACGGGCCATCGGCATGCGGTCGCCACATGCCGGTCAGCGTCGTGCCCATGCCGTAGCCATCGGCCAGTCCGGCGGCTGCATTGTTGCGGAACAGGGTGCTGTTGGCGAAGAGGACCGCTTCATGCAACTGGCGCAGCGCCTCGGTATCGCTGCCCGGTGAATGCTGGGCGCGCAGGTGCTTCCACACCAGCATCAAAGCCTCGGTGCTGGCGATATCGCCACCGACATGCCCACCCATGCCGTCGGCGACGGCAACCAGGTTCAGTTCCGGCAGCAGCAACAGGTTGTCCTGGTTGCTGGGCCGTACAGTGCCGACGTCAGTCAAGCCATAGGCCAGGCCCATGGTCATTTGCTGCAATACCGGCGGCGACAGCGGGATCATTTGATTTGCTCCGCAAACTGCAGCACGCGGGCCGGCGGCATCATGCCGAGCTGGCGTGCCACGTCCATGTTGACGAGGTAAGAGTATGTGCCCGGCGTTTCAATCGGAAGCGCAGAGGGCTTGACGCGATGGTACAGGATCTGGGCCACCTTATGTGCAGTCAGGCGTCCGACGTTCTTATAGCCGGCCACCAGCCCAAACAAGGCGCTGCCGTCGCGCAGCGCTACTTCGGCCGCCGAAAAGACCGGCAAGCCCAGGGCCAGCGCGGCCTCCGTGACCAGGATGCGCTGGGAAGCGATGAAGCTGTCGGGGCCGATATAAATCAGCTGCGCCTTATGTTCTGCGAATTCCTGCAGCATTTCCGGAATGGCGGCGGCGCGCGGCTGCCCCTGTTCGTCCAGTGGGACAGGGTGGGGCGTGAACTCGGCTCCGACGCGATCCGCTTCAACGCGCATTTCGCGCATGGCGACCCGCGCGTTCACTTCGTTCGGATTGAAAATCGCGCCGATGCGGTCGAAGCGTCGATAACTGCGGATGGCGCTCATTTGCTGGCGTGCGGGAATCACGTGGCAGACGCCTGTCAGGTTGCGCTGCGAGCTGGCGAGGCTTTGGACCAGCCCGGCCGCGATAGGCGCGGAGACCATCGTGAATACGACGGGAATGTCGAATTCCCTGGCCGCGACGGCCAGGCTGACCGGCGTGCCCCAGGTGTAGATCAGGTCCGCGCGCCAGGCGCGGGCTTCCTCAAGCAGGGCCGGGACGCGGCTGGCATCCATGTCCACGCTGCGTACCATGAAGTCGGCCTGCAGGCGGTTGTCCTTGAACCATTGGTGGAAGCCGGCTTCGACGTCGGTCTCGCCGCGGAACAGGATCATGTAGATGCGGGGCACGTGCGTGCCGGCGCTGGCGGCCGGCCCGACGGCGGCCAGCGGCGCCAGCAGCGCCGCCGCGCCGAGCAGTCGGCGGCGACGGAACGACGGAGCCCTTTGGCCCGGCACGATCAGGTTCCCAGAGGGGCTTGCTGTTGCGGGACTTGTTGCAGCGCCGGCTGGCTGGGCGGCGTTGGCTGCGCCGGCGCCGCCGGCGTAGGGGGCGGCTGCTGCGTGCCGTCGGCCGGCACCGGTTGTTCACCTTCGGCAGGAACCTCGCCCATGTCGATCGCCAGAACGGTCGGGTCGTTGGCGTATTCCTCAAGCAGCCAGTCGCCGTTCAACTGCACGACGCCTTCCGGCGCCGGACGGTCGACCGGCGGGTGCTTCGGCAGTGCCGAGCGCATATAGTCCATCCAGATCGGCAGCGACAGCGTTGCGCCGAACTCGCGTCCGCCGAGCGACTTGGGATCGTCGTAGCCCATCCAGGCCACGGCGACAACGCCGCCGCCGTAGCCGGCGAACCAGCCGTCGAAGGAATCGCTGGTGGTGCCGGTCTTGCCGGCCAGGTCGGGGCGGCCAAGGCGGCCGGCGGCCGCGCCGGTACCGCTGCGGGCGACGTCGCGCATCATGCTGTCCATGATGAAGACGTTGCGCTCGTCCAGCACGCGTTCACCGGCAGTGGCTGGCGCAGGCGGCTGGATGTCCATGATGGGCACGCCCTTGGAATCGGTGACGCGCGAGATCAGGTAAGGCGTGGCCTTGTAGCCGCCGTTGGCAAATACCGCATAGGCGCCGGCCAGTTGCAGCGGCGTGACGGCGCCGGTGCCCAGCGCCATGGTGAAGTTCTTCGGATGGCGCGACAGGTCGAAGCCGAAGCGCGACAGGTAGGCGTGGGTGTCATCCAGGCCGGCTGCGCGCAGGATGCGTACGGAAGGCACGTTCTTCGACGCCGCCAGCGAGCGGCGCATGGTGACCTGGCCGTCGAACTTGCCGTCGTCATTCTGCGGACGCCATGGCTGGCCAATCGAGCTGCCCGGCAGTTCGAGCGGCTCGTCGGCAATGACCGTGCCCGGTCCGAAGCCTTTGGACACCGCTGCGGAATAGATGAAAGGCTTGATCGAGGAGCCTGGCTGGCGCCACGCCTGCGTGACGTGGTTGAACTTTTGCAGGCCGTAGTCGAAGCCGCCCACCATGGCCTGGTAGGCGCCGGTATTGGCGTCCAATGCTACGAAGGCAGCGGCAACCTGCGGCACCTGGCTGATGGCCCAGCCTTTCTTTTCGGTCTGCATGACGCGGATGACGGCGCCGGGACGGATCGCGGAAGCCGGCTTGGCCTTGCTGGACAGCGCGGATGCGGCCAGTTTCAGGCCGTCGCCGCTGATCGACAGCACGTCGCCGTCCGACGTCTCGGCCTTGACCAGGGTTGGGCTGGATTCGAGTACCACCGCCGGGATCAGGCCATCGCTGACGACGCGCTTGCCCAGTACTTCGTCGATGGCGTCGCCACGCTCTTCTTCATCGGCCGGCAGTTCGATATAGGTTTCCGGGCCGCGGTAGCCATGGCGCTGGTCGTAAGCCACCACGTTGCGGCGCACCGAATCGTAGGCGGCTTCCTGGTCGCGCGACTGGATGGTGGTGTAGACGTTGATGCCCTTGGTGTAGCTCTCTTCCTTGAACTGCGCAAACACGGCCTGGCGCGCCAGTTCGGCCACGTATTCGGCGTGGACGTCGAACTCCTGGCCGCGGTGGTTGACGTGGAGCTGTTCTTTCTTCGCCTTTTCGTACTGCGCCTCGGTGATGTATTCGAGTTCGAACATGCGGCGCAACACGACTTGCTGGCGCGAGCGCGCTTTCTTCGGATTGACGGCAGGATTGTTGCGCGAAGGGTTTTGCGGCAGACCTGCCAGCATTGCCGTTTCGGCAATCGACAGTTCCTTCAGCGATTTGCCGAAGTAAGCCTGGGCGGCGCTGGCGAAGCCGTAGGAGCGCTGGCCCAGGTAGATGTTGTTCATGTATAGCTCAAGGATCTTGTCCTTGCTCAGCGCATCTTCGATGCGATAGGCCAGCATCGATTCGGCGATCTTGCGCGTGATGAACTTGTCCTTGCTGAGGTAGAAGTCGCGCGCCACCTGCATGGTAATGGTCGACCCGCCCTGGCGGAAACTGCCGCGCAAGTTGGCACGGGCAGCACCCAGCACGCGGCGCCAGTCGATGCCGCCATGTTCGTAGAAGCGCGAGTCTTCGATTGCCAGCACGGCCTTTTTCATCAGGTCCGGCACTTCCTCGATCGGCGTGAAATCGCGGTGTTCTTCGCCGAATTCGCCGATCAGCACCTTGTCTGCCGTATAAATGCGCAGCGGGATCTTGGGGCGGTAATCGGTGACCGCTTCCAGCGTTGGCAGGTTGGGGCGGATCACGAAGGCCGCATAGCAGGCCAGGGCGATGCCGCCGGCCAGGCCGGCGAGGCCCGCGCCGATGCTGGCGCGGATGATGTTACGGCGGTTCAGCCAGGAAGGACGATTGATCAAATCAGCTCTCACAGTTGCTAAGTCGGGGCATTATAGACTACTCGATAGTTGCTACTTCATTGCTATTTATGCCATAGTCCTAGGTGTTTTAGTCTAAAAGGATTTACGTGTTCCGTCCCTATATACCCGACGAGGCGCGGCTGCCGGAGATGACGTTCCGCGCCCTGGTCCTCGGTACCTTGCTGGGCATGGTGTTTGGCGCTTCTTCGCTGTACCTCGTACTCAAAGTCGGCCTGACCGTCAGCGCATCGATCCCGGTGGCGGTCATTGCCATCACTTTCTTCGGCCTGGCCAAAAAACTGGGCGGCAGGGATGCCAGCATCCTGGAGAACAGCATTGCGCAGACGGCCGGTTCGGCCGGCGAGTCGATCGCCTTCGGCCTGGGCGTGACCATGCCGGCCATCCTGATCCTGGGCTTTGAACTGGAAATCTGGCGCGTGATGCTGGTGGGCGTGCTGGGCGGCCTGCTGGGCATCCTGATGATGATCCCGATGCGCCGCACCATGATCGTGGACCAGCACCAGGAGCTGAAATTCCCCGAAGGTACGGCATGTGCGGAAGTGCTGAAGGCTGCTGCCAGCGATTCTTCGCGCCAGGCCGCCGGCGAGCCGGTGCAGGGCGAATCGGAGGCGGCACGCGATGCGCGGCGGCGCGCAAGGCTGATCTTTGGCGGCTTTGGGATCGGCCTACTGTACAAGGCGCTCAATGTCTCGCTCAAATGGTGGAAGGACACGCCGGAAGTCGTGCTTGGCTCGCCGTTGAAGGGCGGCTCCATCGGCGCGGAAGTATCGCCGGAGCTGCTGGGCGTGGGCTACATCATCGGCCCGCGCATTGCCCTGACCATGACGGCGGGCGGTGTGTTGTCCTACCTGCTGCTGATCCCGATGATCAAGTTTTTCGGCGACCCGCTGACCACCATTCTGGCGCCGGGCACCATGCTGATTTCCGAGATGGCTCCGGACGATGTGCGCGGCGCTTACATCCTGTATATCGGCGCCGGCGCGGTGGCGGCGGGCGGCCTGATCGCGCTGCTGCGCGCAATGCCGATGATCTGGCGCAGCCTCGCTGCCGGCTTGTCCGGGGTGGGCAAGGGCAGCAAGGCCGACGTCACGCGGCGCACCGAGCAGGATATTCCGATGAAGTGGGTGGTGCTGGGCTGCCTGGGCCTGATCGCGGTGATCACGGCGTCCGCGCCGCTGCATATGAATTTGCTGGGGGCTTTGTTGATCCTGGTGTTCGGCTTCCTGTTCTCCACGGTGTCGTCGCGCCTGACCGGCGAGATCGGCTCGTCCTCCAACCCGACTTCCGGCATGGCGGTGGCGACGCTGCTGTTCACTTGCCTGATTTTCCTGATGGTTGGCTGGACCGGCGGGCAATATTACGTGACGGCGCTATCGGTCGGTGCGATTGTCTGCATTGCCTCGGCCAACGCCGGCACGGTATCGCAGGACTTGAAGACGGGTTTCCTGGTCGGCTCCACGCCGCGATTGCAACAGTACGCCATGCTGGTTGGTTCGCTCGCATCGGCTCTTTTGCTTGGCCCGATCCTGCTGCAACTGAATAATTCGAGCACGGTCTACGTGCCGGCGGCCCAGGTTGCGCCGGGGCTGGCAACCGATGCTGCTCGCCTGAGCGCCACCGCGCGCCTGGAAGGCCCGCAAGCGGCCAGCGACAGCGCTACCTACAAGGTCTGGCAGAAGCCGGACGCGCAGGGCGGGCCGGAAGGCAAATACCTGGTCGCGCCGGACGGCAAGGCAGTCTGGTTCGTCGATCCCGGCATCAATGGCACGCACCACAAGCGGCCGGACGGCACCGAGGTGCGCAAATACGATGCGCCGAAGGCGGTGCTGGTCTCCTATATCATCAAGGGCATCCTTGACCAGCAGTTGCCGTGGACGCTGGTCATGCTGGGCGTGATGATCGCCGTGGTGCTGGAGATGTCTGGGGTGCAGTCGCTGTCGTTTGCGGTCGGCGTCTACCTGCCCCTGTCGGCGACGCTCCCGATTGCTGTGGGTGGCGCGCTGCGCTGGCTGGCCGACCGGCGCAACAACAAGCTGCCGCAGTACGCCGGAATGAACGAAGAAGAGCGGCAGGCCGCGGGCGACCGCAGCGAAGGCGTGCTGCTGGCATCGGGTTATATCGCAGGCGGCGCCCTGGCCGGTATCGTGATTGCGATTACTGCAGGGGTGATGACGAACTTCGATGCTGCGGTCACTGCGTGGGCCGAAACCAGCAATCCCTTCTTCAGCGGGCCGACAGCGGATTTGCTGTCCTTGCTGCCTTATGCTGTAATCATGGCGCTGCTCCTGTGGGCGGCACGCGAAAAATCCACTTCTTGAGGGAGACTGGGCGATGAGGAAACTGGGGGCAGCGGGCATGCTGCTGGCAATGGGGGCTGCGAACGCCACGACCGTCGACTGCGGCCGCCTGCTGGACGTCAAAGCCGGCGTCTGGCGCGAAAACGTCACGGTTCATATCGAGAACGGTTCCGTGAAAGCGATCGAGCCCACCAAAGGCAAAGGCGACGTGGACCTGCGTTCCATGTCCTGCATGCCAGGCCTCATCGACATGCACGTGCACCTGACCAGCCAGACCCAGCCCCAGGTGGAAGCATTGCGCGGCCAAATGACGCTCGATGCCATCGACCGCGCTTACGACTCGGTGGCCTTTGCGGAGCGCACGCTGAAGGCAGGCTTCACCACAGTGCGCGACCTGGGCGCCAACGAAGGCCTGAACATCGCGATGAAGCGTGCCATCAATACCGGCGCGATTGTCGGCCCGCGCATGTTCACCGCCGGTAAGACCATTGCCACGACCGGCGGCCACGGCGACCCAAGCAACGGCCAGTCGCGGGAACTGCGCCACCTTCACGGCACGCCGGGGCCGGACGAGGGCGTGATCAACAGCCCAGACGAGGCCCGCCAGGCCGTGCGCGCCCGCTACCAGGAGGGGGCCGACGTCATCAAGATTACCGCGACCGGCGGCGTCCTGAGCCAGGCCAGCAGCGGCATGAATTCGCAGTTCGACGACGCTGAGCTGAAGGCGCTGATCGCGGCTGCCCGGGATTACGGCTTCAAGGTCGCAGCGCATGCTCATGGCGCGGAAGGTATGAAACGGGCGCTGAAGGCTGGTGTAGACTCGATCGAGCACGGTACCTTCATGGACGACGAAACTATCGCATTGTTCAAGAAGACCGGCGGCTGGTATGTACCAACCATCAGCGCAGGACGGTATGTGGCCGACAAGGCCAAGGAGCCGAATTATTATTCACCGCTGGTGCGCCCAAAGGCAGCGGCCATCGGGCCGCAGATCCAGGGCACTTTCGCCCGCGCTTACAAGGCCGGCGTGAAGATCGCATTCGGTACAGATGCCGGGGTGTTCCCGCACGGTGAAAATGCGAAAGAATTCGCCTATATGGTGGAAGCGGGCATGCCGGCACTGGAGGCGATCCGTTCCGCTACGCTCAGCGCCGCATCGCTGCTTGGCCAGTCCAGCCGCCTTGGTTCGCTTGAGCCGGGCTTCGCAGCGGATATCGTAGCGGTGGCGGGGGACCCGTTGAAAGACATCACCTTGCTGCAAAAGGTGGGCTTTGTAATGAAAGAAGGCGTCGTTTATAAACAGTAGTCGGGGAATGCATGGCGGACGTTGATTGTGATGTACTGGTAGTTGGCGGCGGGATCAATGGGGCGGGCATTGCGCGCGATGCAGCAGGCCGTGGCCTGTGCGTCGTTTTGTGCGAGAAGGACGACCTGGCGTCGCACACTTCATCCGCCTCCACGAAGTTGATCCATGGCGGACTGCGCTACCTCGAATACTATGAATTCCGGCTGGTGCGCAAGGCATTGGCGGAACGCGAAGTGCTGCTGCGCAGCGCGCCGCACATCATGTGGCCGCTGCGCTTTGTGATGCCGCACGATGCTGGCCAGCGGCCCGCGCTGCTGATCCGTGCGGGACTTTTCCTCTACGATATGCTGGCCAAGCGCGAACTGCTGCCGGGCTCGCGCGGCATCGACTTGCGTTGCCATCCGGCCGGGCGGCCGCTGAAGGAGTCCTTCAGTGCCGGCTTCGAGTATTCCGATGGCTGGGTCGACGATGCCCGGCTGGTGGTGCTGAACGCGATGGACGCGTGCGCCAAAGGCGCCTGCATCCTGACCCGCACCAGCTGCGTTGGCGTCGAGCGCCATGCCGACCATTGGGTAGCGACGCTGCGCAAGGCGGACGGCACGGAGAAGCGGATCACGACCCGGGCGGTGGTCAATGCTGCCGGTCCGTGGGCGCAATCCTTCATTCAATCGGCTGGCGGCAAGCAGCAGTCGCGCCACCTGCGTCTGGTCAAGGGCAGCCACATCGTAGTGCGCCGCATCTTCGAGCATAACCAGGCCTATATCTTCCAGAACAAGGACGGCCGCATTGTGTTCGCCATCCCTTATGAACGCGACTTCACGCTGATCGGGACAACCGATCTTGAATACAAGGGCGATCCGCAGCGCGTAGCGATTGAAGAAAACGAGATCCGCTACCTGTGCGAACTGGCCAGCGACTATTTCCGTGAACCGGTGCGCCCGGCAGACGTGGTGTGGACCTATGCCGGCGTGCGTCCGTTGCTGGAAGATGCGGCCGCCGACGCCAAGGCCGTGACGCGCGATTACTTCCTCGAGCTCGACAAGGAGGGCGCACCGCTGCTGAACATCTTCGGCGGCAAGATCACGACCTTCCGCAAGCTGGCCGAAGACGCGGTCGACATTCTTTGCAAGACGCTCGGCCGGCCGGAAAAAGGCTGGACGGAGAAGGCGTGCCTCCCCGGCGGCGACCTGTTTGGGGCCGTGCCGCAGAACCGTTCCGTGCTCGAGTTCTGCGACTGGGCCGCTGCGCTGCAGGTGAAGTATGACTGGCTGCCGCCGGAACTGGTGAAGCGCTATGCGCGAGCTTATGGCACGCGGGTGCATACATTGCTGGAAGGGTGCGCATCGCTGGCCGACATGGGGGAAGAAATCCTGCCGGGCGTGTATGCAGCGGAAGTGAATTACCTGCGCCGCAAAGAGTGGGCTGTCACGGCGGCTGACATCCTGTGGCGGCGTTCCAAGCTTGGACTGCATTTGCCTGCGGGAGCCGAGACCAGGCTCGACGCCTGGCTCACGGCAAACGCATAAAGAAAAAGGCAGCCGAAGCTGCCTTTTTTGTTGCCTGATAAATGGGGTACGTCCCCATTTATTTTTTTATTTCACGCCGTGCATCAGTTTCTGGATGAACGGAGCCAGGATGAACAGCAGCACGCCGCCGCCGATCAGGATCCAGAAGCCCTGGGTGTAGCCGGTCAGTGCGGAATCCACGGTCATGCCGTGCTCGCCCGACATCATCGATGCCACGATACCGGACAGGTTGTTGCCGATGCCGGTAGACAGGAACCAGCCGCCCATGCCCATGCCAACCAGGCGGGTCGGAGCCAGCTTGGTGACCATCGACAGGCCGATCGGCGACAGGCACAGCTCACCGATGGACTGGATCACGTAGACCATGAACAGGGTCCAGAACGGGATCATTTTCTTGTCGTCGACCAGGTGGGTCAGCGCGTACATCAGCAGGCCGAAGGCCAGGCCGTTGCCGATAATGCCGAGCGCGAATTTGCGTGGAATCGAAGGGTTCTTGCCGCGCTTGCCCATCCAGACCCAGATCGCTGCCACAACAGGCGCGAAGAAGATGATGGCGAGGGAGTTCACGGACTGGAACCAGGCAACCGGGAAGGTCATGAAGCCCAGTTCGCGGTTCACGATCTGGTCGGCCAGGAAGGTGAACGAGGAGCCTGCCTGTTCGAAGAAGCACCAGAACATGATGTTGAAGGCGAAGATCACCATCATGGCGATGGTCTTGTCGCGGGCCACAGGGCCGTTACGCACGCCTTCGACGATCAGCATCACCACCAGGATCAGGAACAACACGGTCAGCACGCCTTGCAGTGCGGCTGCGCCAACTGCCAGCAGCGAGTACACGACCGGGATCACGGCCAGTGCGCCCAGCGAGACGTATGCGATGCGTTTTGGATCCTTGGCTTCCGGTGCCGGTTCGCCGATGCCCTTCAGGCCGCGGCGCCCCAGGTAGAACCAGAACAGCGAAATGATCATGCCGACGCCGGCGGAGATGAACACGATCTTGTAAGCAGGGGTGTCGCCGGTGTTGAAGACCTTCTGCGCCAGCAGCTGGGTAATGATCGGTGCCAGGAAGCCGCCGACGTTAATGCCCATGTAGAAGATGGTGAAGCCGGAGTCGCGGCGGGTGTCGCCCAGCGAATACAGCTTGCCGACCATGGTCGAAATGTTCGGCTTGAACATGCCGTTACCGACGATGATGGTGGCCAGGCCGAATTTGAAGATGGTCGGGTCGGGGATGGCGATCATGAACAGGCCGGCCGCCATGAAGCTTGCGCCAACCAGGATCGAGCGCTGGTAGCCCAGCACGCGGTCGGCCACGTAGCCGCCAAACAGTGCGCCGGCATACACCAGCGCCAGGTAGGAACCGTAGGTCAGGTTGGCTGCAGCCTGGCCCGAAGCGTCGCCGTTGTAAAACTGCGAAACGATGTACAGCACCAGCGCCCAGCGAATGCCGTAAAACGCAAAGCGTTCCCAGAATTCGGACATAAACAGCATCCAGAGCGGAGCAGGGTGACCCATGATCTGCCTGAATTCAGGGATTTTAACCTCGGTGGTTTGCGCGATAGGACCGCTCATGCGGCTTCTCCTGGTCGAAAAAAAGCCGAATTGTAATCTACCCCGCGCCGTTGAAGGGAATTTCGCGTGCTGCAAAGCAGCATTGTGGTATGTTTGCCAAGCTTGCGTCTGTGAATTGGCACAGCGAGGGCGTATATTGAAGGTGCAGTCCCCGAAAAGTTAAATAAAAGGATTTATGTATCATGGACAGCAACGTTGTCGATACCCTTATTGCTCCGGAGGGCAGGCTGGAAGTCCTGTCCAAGGCGGAGGTGGTGCAACTGCTCGACTCGGGCAAGGGCGGCCTCTATAACATCTTCCGCAACTGCGCCCTGGCGGTGCTGAATTGCGGCAGCACGATCGACGATGGAAAGGAATTGCTGGATCGTTTCAAGTCGTTTGACATCAACATCCTGCAACGTGAACGCGGCATCAAGCTGGAAATCAAAGGCGCGCCGGCCATCGCTTTTGTCGATGGGAAGATGATCAAGGGTATTCACGAGCACCTGTTTGCGGTGCTGCGCGATATCGTCTTCGTGAGCAACGAAGTGACGGGGAATCCGAAGTTCGACCTGGCCCGCAGCGAAGGGATTACCGATGCGGTCTTCCATATCCTGCGCAATGCCAATGTGCTGAAGCCGCAGCTCAATCCGAACCTGGTGGTGTGCTGGGGCGGGCACTCGATCAACCGCGCTGAATACAACTATTCGAAGGAAGTGGGGTACCAGCTTGGCTTGCGCGGGCTGGATATCTGCACCGGCTGCGGCCCAGGTGCGATGAAGGGCCCGATGAAGGGCGCCACCATCGGCCACGCCAAGCAGCGCTTTACCGGCGGGCGATACCTGGGCATCACCGAGCCGGGCATCATCGCGGCCGAGTCGCCGAACCCGATCGTGAATGACCTGGTGATCATGCCGGATATCGAGAAGCGCCTGGAGGCCTTCGTGCGCGTCGGCCATGGCATCTGCGTGTTCCCGGGCGGCGCCGGTACGGCGGAGGAAATCCTGTACATCCTCGGGATCCTGCTGCATCCGGATAATGCGGACATTCCGTTCCCGCTGATCTTCACCGGCCCCGAGACGTCGCGCGACTACTTCATCCAGATCAATGAGTTCATCGGCCATACGCTTGGCCCGGAAGCGCAGAAGCGCTACAAGATCATCGTCGACGATCCGGAGCTGGTGGCGCAGGAAATGGCGGAAGGAATGAAGCAGGTACGCGAATTCCGCAAATCGCGGTCGGACGCCTATTACTTCAACTGGGCGCTGAAGATCGACGACGAGTTCCAGCGCCCGTTCGCGCCGACGCACGAAAACATGCGCAACCTGAGCCTGCACAAGAACCAGCCGGTGCACGTGCTGGCGGCGAACCTGCGCCGCGCATTTTCAGGCGTAGTGGCGGGCAATGTGAAGGAAGAAGGTATCCGCACGATTGAGAAGTACGGCCACTTCGAAATCCACGGCGACAAGGAAATCATGGGGCCGATGGACGCCTTGCTGGCCTCCTTTGTGGCGCAAAGCCGCATGAAGCTGGCGGGCAAAGCCTACACCCCCTGCTACCGCGTGATCCAGTAGATACAGAAGAGCTCGTGTCAACCTAAGAGCCTGACCCCAAGGTTGACACGGGCTGGGCTGTTAGTCTTCCTTGCGCAGGTGCGGGAAGAGCAGGACGTCGCGGATGTTTGGAGAGTCGGTCAGCAACATCATCAGGCGGTCGATGCCGATGCCGCAGCCGCCGGCTGGCGGCATGCCGTATTCCAGCGCGCGGATGAAATCGGCGTCGTAGTACATCGCTTCGTCGTCGCCGGCTTCCTTGGCTTTCATCTGGGCCAGGAATCGGGCCGACTGGTCTTCCGCGTCGTTCAGCTCGGAGAAGCCGTTGGCGATTTCGCGGCCAACCATGAACAGTTCGAAGCGTTCGGTGATGCCTTCGCGGGTGTCGGAGGCGCGGGCCAGCGGGGACACTTCAATCGGGTAGTCGATGATGAAGGTCGGTTCCCACAGTTGCGCTTCGGCGGTTTCTTCGAACAGCGCCAGCTGCAGCGCACCCAGGCCGGAGGTGGCGAATGGCTTGACGCCGAACTTCAGCAGCTCGGCTTTCAGGAAGTCCATGTCGTTCAACTGAGCTTCGGTGTAGTGCGGTGCGTATTTGTTGATGGCGCCGCAGATGGTCAGGCGCTGGAATGGCTTGGACAGGTCCAGCTCACGGCCGCCGTAGGTCAGTACTGCAGTGCCTTTGGCGTCGATGGCGGCCTGGCGGATCACCTTTTCGGTGAAGTCCATGATCCATTCGTAGTCGGTGTAGGCCGCATAGAATTCCATCATGGTGAATTCCGGGTTGTGACGGACCGACACGCCTTCGTTGCGGAAGTTGCGGTTGATCTCGAACACGCGGTCGAAACCGCCCACCACCAGGCGCTTCAGGTACAGTTCAGGCGCGATGCGCATGAACATCTGCATGTCCAGCGCGTTGTGGTGGGTGATGAATGGCTTGGCTGCGGCGCCGCCCGGGATCGGGTGCAGCATCGGGGTTTCGACTTCCATGAAGTCGTTCGCTTCCATGAAGCGGCGGATCGACGAAATCGCGGCGGTGCGCGCCTTAAAGGTGCGGCGGGTTTCTTCGCTGGTAATCAGGTCGACGTAGCGCTGGCGGTATTTGGTTTCCTGGTCGGCCAGGCCGTGGAACTTGTCCGGCAGCGGGCGCAGGGCCTTGGTGATCAGGCGCACTTCGCTGACCTTGACGGTCAGTTCGTCGGTCTTGGTCTTGAACAGGGTGCCGGTCACGCCCAGGATGTCGCCCAGGTCCCAGCCGCGGAAGGCTTCCATGGCCTCTTCGCCGGTGGTGTCCACGGTGACGTAGATCTGAATGCGGCCGTCGGCTTTCTGGCCGGACGAATCCTGCAAGGTGGCGAATGCGGCCTTTTTGCCGGCTTCGCGCTTCAGCATCATGCGGCCGGCCAGGACTACGGTTACCGGCGCGGCTTCCAGTTCTTCACGGGTCTTGGCGCCGTACTGGACGTGCAGGTCGGCTGCTTTATGCTCTGGACGGAAATCGTTAGGGAAGGCAATGCCTTGTTTTTCGCGGATCGCGGCCAGCTTGGCGCGGCGTTCGGCGATGATTTTGTTGTCGTCCAGGCCTGGCGCCTGATCTTGCACTTGGTTTTCCGTAGTCATGGTTTGATTAGTTTGTCAGTTTATTGATATCGATTTCGCTGAAGTCGCGTGCAATGCAGATCACGTTGTCGAAAGCACTAAACGCTTCAGCAGGCAAAGTGGTTGTCAGGACGATGCAGCGCATGCCGGCTCGGCGCGCTGCTTCCACGCCCAAAGGCGCGTCCTCGAACACGATGCAGTGCGCCGGTTCGGCGCCGCAGCGTTCGGCGGCCAGCAGGAACACGTCCGGTTCCGGCTTGCCGCGTTTGACGTCGGCGGCGCCGACGACGGTGTCGAACAGCTCGCGCACGCCGAGGCCGTCGAGCGTGAAGTCCACGTTGGAGGGCGGGGCGGCGGTGCCGACTGCCAGGCGGATGCCGGCAGCCTGCGCGGCGCTCACCAGGGCGCCGAAGCCTTCCACGGCGCGCAGGTGCGGCGCGTAGATCTCGCGGTACAGCACTTCCTTCTCGTCGATCAGGGCGGTCACGTCGTCATGCGCCAGGCCCTCGCCGAGGAACTGGCCGATGATTTCATGGCCGGTGCGGCCGGCGGTCGCAGCAAAGAATGCCGCCTCGTCGACCGCATGGCCGCGGCGGCTGAAGAATTCCAGCCACGAGCGGGTGTGGAAACCCATGTTGTCGACGATGGTGCCGTCCATGTCGAAGATGAAGGCGCGCTGCTGCGTCATTGCTTAGATGCCTTGCTTCAGGGACGCGGAGATGAAGTCGTCCAGGTCGCCGTCCAGCACGCCCTTGGTGTTGCCGGTCTCGAAGTTGGTGCGCAGGTCCTTGATGCGGGACTGGTCCAGCACGTAGGAACGGATCTGGTGGCCCCAGCCCACATCGGTCTTGGAGTCTTCCAGCGACTGCTGCTCGCTCATGCGCTTGCGCAGTTCCAGTTCGTACAGCTTGGCCTTCAGCATGTCCATCGCTTCGGCTTTGTTGCGGTGCTGCGAGCGGTCGTTCTGGCACTGCACGACGATGCCGGACGGGCCGTGCGTGATACGCACTGCGGAGTCGGTCTTGTTAATGTGCTGGCCGCCCGCGCCCGATGCGCGGTAGGTGTCGATGCGCAGGTCGGCCGGGTTGATCTCGATCTCGATCGAGTCGTCCACTTCCGGATAGACGAACAGCGACACGAAGGAGGTGTGGCGGCCGCCGGAGGAGTCGAACGGCGACTTGCGTACCAGGCGGTGCACGCCGGTTTCGGTGCGCAGGTGGCCGTAGGCGTACTCGCCGTCCACTTTCAGGGTGGCGGTCTTGATGCCGGCAACCTCGCCCTCGGATTCTTCAAGCACTTCAACCTTGAAGCCCTTGCGTTCGCAATAGCGCAGGTATTGGCGCAGCAGCATGGAGGCCCAGTCCTGGGCTTCGGTACCGCCGGCGCCGGCCTGGATGTCGATGAAGCAGTTGTTCGGGTCCATCGGGTTGCTGAACATCCGGCGGAATTCCATCTGTTCGATGACTTTCTGGATTTCCGCGGTATCCGCAATCACGGCTTCGAGCGTGTCGTCGTCGCCTTCTTCCTTGCCCATGGCGAACAGTTCGTTCATGTCGCTCAGGTCGCTCTCCGCTTTTTGCAGGGTGAGCACGACACCTTCGAGGGCTTTTTTCTCGCGACCCATGTCCTGGGCCTTTTTCGGGTCATTCCAAACAGCCGGATCTTCGAGTTCGGCGTTCAGTTGTTCCAGTTTCTCCGACTTCTTATCGAAGTCAAAGATACCTCCGAAGTTCGGCTTCGCGGGTGGTCAGGTCCGCGAGCAGGTTGGCGAGGGAATTGATGCGTTCAGCTTCCATGGTTTTTCAGGCCTGATAGTTGTTAAATCGAACCTGAAATTATACCTCAGAGGCTGGCGCATCGGGCGGCTCATACAAGAAGGCTGAATTCGGCGCGGTAGAGGGCGCCCAGGCCGGTCGCCGGGCCGCGGCCAGCCGGTTCCATGAAGATGGAGATGCGGCCGGAAAGCGCGTTGTCAATTTCATAAATTCCGGCGTCAAGGCCTGGCGATCCGGTGAAAAGCAGGGTGAATTGTTCCTGGTGCGCCGCTTCCTTGCCGGGGCGCACGGTGTGCAGGTCGAGCGAAGTGCCGCGTTTACCCTGGTAGGCGATGAATTGCTGCCCCACAAGGTCGCGGAAGCCGGCCATGCGGAGCGTGGAAGGTGGAGTACCGATCAGACTCTCGGCGGCGAGGTTGAAGCTACGATGTGCCATGTCTTTTTCCTTTGCTAAGATCGGATGCCAAGGCATGGTCAGGGACATGCCATCCGTTTTGCTCGGCCGGATTGTCTGGAAGGTAAGGTGGATCATACGTCCAGCGATTGACAATCAAACATTGATTTGCTTCAACGTGGCGCTTTTACAAAGATTCCATATAATTCTGCAAGCCGGGTTGTGGCGCCCTGGAATGCCATGTGCAATTCTTCGGATTGCAAGGACGCTTTCAGCGGTAGTTCAATATTCACAAGTAAATTTCAATTAACAATACAGTCAATGCGCACCTTTTTTCTCGCGCCAGTCGCCGCTTTGCTGGCCGCGTGCGGCAATATTCCAGCGAAGCCGACGCTAGGCGCGCAAGCCCAGTTCGTGGTTCTGGAAACGACTGACCTGCACGCAAACGTTCGGAGCTACGATTACTACAAGCTGGCACCCGACGCTTCGCTCGGATTGGAGCGTACTGCAACGCTGATCCGCCAGGCGCGCAAGGAATTCCCGAATTCGCTGCTGCTCGATAACGGCGACACGATCCAGGGCACGGCGCTGGGCGATTACCAGGCATTGGTAGCGCCGGTGGGATGCGGCCAGCCGCTTGCCATCTACAAGGCCATGAATGCGCTAGGCTTCGAAGGCGGTTCGGTTGGCAACCATGAATTCAACTGGGGCCTGGATTACCTGGGCCAGGTCACTGCCAGCCGCTTCGGCGCTGAAGGACCTTCGGTGCGCGCACAAGCCTGTGCAGGCCCGGCATTTCCGGTCGTGCTGGCCAATGTGGTCGATGCCCGCACCGGTGTTCCACTATTCGAGCCTTACCGGATCATCGACAAGCGCATGTCTGCCACCGGGCCGGATGGCAAGCCATTCACGGCAACTGTGAAGGTCGGCATCATCGGCTTTACGACGCCGGCCATCATGGGCTGGGACAAGCGCTGGCTTGAGGGCCGGGTGCGCACCGAGGGCTGGCGCGAGACGGCGCAACGCTACATTCCCGAAATGCGCGCCAAAGGCGCAGAGGTGATCGTGGCGATATCGCATGCTGGGCTGGATGGCGCCGCCTATGCGCCGTCGATGGAGAACGGCAGCCTGTACCTGGCCGAGGTTCCGGGCATCGATGCACTGTTGCTGGGGCATTCGCATGACGTGTTTCCGAACCCTGCCAGCAAGGCTGCGGGCTTCAACCTGCCTGGGGTCGACAAGGTCCACGGGCGGGTGCATGGCGTACCGACTGTGATGCCGGGCCTGTGGGGCAAGCATCTCGGCGTGATCCAGCTGTCCCTGCGTCATGACGGGAAGCGCTGGGTGTCCGACGCGGCTGCGGCGAGAGTCGAAACGCGCAGCATCCAGCGCCCTGACCGCAGTTTCGTTGAGCCGGACGCGGAAATCGCTGCGCTGGTGAAGGCTGAACATGAGGCGACCATCGCCTACGTGAAAACGCCGATTGGCGACACCGACTTCCGCATGTCGGCTTACTTTGCCGACGTCGGCGACGTGTCGGCGATCCAGGTAGTGAACCAGGCGCAGGCCGACTACGTGCGCCGCCATATCCTGGCCAATATGCCGCAGTACGCCCAGTTGCCGGTGCTGTCGATGTCCGCGCCATTCAAGACCGGCGCGGCTGGCGTGGCCGATTACACCGACGTGGCGCCAGGCAAACTGGCCCTGAACAACGCTGCCGACCTTTACCTGTACCCGAACGACCTGCACGCTGTGAAGGTAGACGGCGCCACGCTGAAAGCGTGGCTGGAAAAGGCCGCCGGGCGCTTCAATACCATTGATCCAGCGCGCAGCGAACCGCAGGAGCTGGTGAATGCGGGCTTTGCGGGCTTTAATTTCGACATGCTCACCGATCCGGATGTGTGCTATCAGATCGACGTGACGCAAGCACCCGGCCAGCGCATCAAGGGCTTGTCATGGCGCGGCCAGCCGGTCCGGGCCGACCAGGAGTTCATTGTCGCGACGAATAATTTCCGCGCCAGCGGTGGCGGCGGGTTTCCGGGGCTCGATGGCAGTAAGACCATCTTTGCTTCGCCCGACAATAGCCGTGCAGTGCTGATCGCCTATATCCGGTCCGTGCAGCACCTGACTCGCCAGGCCAACGGCTCGGCGCGAAGCTGGCGCTTTGTCCCGGTGAGAATGAAGGGAGTGTTGATTTTCCATTCAGCACCGGGAAAGCTGGGGCTTGCGCGGGAAGCTGGACTCAGTCATGTGCATGAGCTTGGAGCCGGGCGCTATGAGGTGGTACTGGACGGCTCGTAGTCTATGCTTGCATAGTTTATAATTTTCCGAAAATTAATTTCGGAATCTTCAATGCAATCTTTGATCCGCCTGGGTGCCTTAGCGGGATTCGCCGCCACGACACTTGCAGCGCCAGTATATGCGGCGCCGCGCGCAATTGATGCGCAAGGCTTTGTTCGCCAAGCTGCTTTGCCTGCATGGGCTGTTCCGCCCATGCGTGCAATTGCCTCGACCCATGCTGACCCGGTAGTAAAAGCCATAGATGAGACGCAGATTTGGCTTGGTAGCGGTCCCGGGACCTTGTACAACCGCGCTATTCAGATTAACGAGCAAAGTTCGCTAGGTGGGATCGGACAATATGCGCTGAGCTACGTGCCAGCCTACCAACGCCTGCTGGTTCATCGAGTGGCGATCCTGCGCCAAGGCGTCCTGATTGATCATACGGCGACGGTGGATATCCGCGCCCTGGAGCGCGAGGAGGGACTGGAACGAGGACTGTATGGCGGCGCGAAAACCATGCAGATGCTGCTGCGTGATGTACGTGTTGGAGATATCTTATGGGTTACCTACACCATCGAAGGCGAAAACCCGGTCTTCAGCGGCAAAGGCATTGGCGCCCATTCGTGGGAAAGCGAGGTTCCCGTCGAGAATCGCCGTTTGATGATAACGCATCCGCGCAAACGTCCACTCGCCTTGGCTCAAGTAGGTGACTTCAACAAAGCTAAGCTGGAACCGCGTGTCGAGCAAGTGGGCGAAAATACGCGTTTGACGTTCGAGGGCCGGGCCCTTGATGCAGTAGAGACGGAGCCATCGACGCCGACGGACTACCTGCCGGCCAGGGTGGTGCAGTTCAGCGAGTATATGAGCTGGCAGGCTGTTGCGCAGTGGGCTTCTACGCTGTTCAAGACACCACCCCCAAGCCCGCGCGTCGCGGCGTTGGCGGACAGTCTTGCCAAAGGTGGGGCGAAGCTGGACAGGGCAACCGCGGCGTTGCGCTGGGTACAGGATGAGGTGCGCTACTTTAGCGTGTCGATTGGCGAGAACTCGCATCGCCCCCAGTTGCCGGATGTCGTCCTGCGCAATCGCTATGGAGACTGCAAGGATAAGAGCGCCCTGTTGGTCGCGCTTCTGGATCGCATGGGAATTGAGGCAAGGCCGGTGCTGGTATCTGCATATGCACGACGCTTGCCGGGAAAGGTCTTGCCTTCACCCGTGTGGTTTGATCATGTGATCGTGCGCTTGACGGTTGATGGGCGGGACTATTTTGTCGATCCAACCCGAACCTGGCAGGCCGGAGCCCTCGAACAACAGCCGGTCGCAATGGCTGGCGCAGAAGGTTTGCTGGTAGATGCCGGCACGACCGCCTTGTTGTCCATTCCAGAAGATCGCAATCGATTACCGCAGATCGAAATCAATGAATCGATCACGTTACCTTCATTCGAGGAGCCTGCCATCCTGGAAACCAGCCGGACCTACCGAGGTGACTATGCGTCTTGGGCTCGCGGCCTGGTTCACGGTATGGCAGCGCCCTCACTCAGGAAACACGCCCTAGAGCCATACGAAAAAGAATACCCGGGCATCAAGTTGATTGGACAGCCCAAATTGGTCGACGAGGGAAGTCAGGTAGCCTTGGTTGTGCGCTATTCGGTCCCAAGCCTTGCCAAGCATAAAGACCGATTGTTCAGTATCGAGTACAAGACGCGGATTTTGGAAGGCAGCCTGGGTATCCCGGATAAGGTAGTTCGTAACTATCCATTGGCCGTGGCTGGGGCGAACTTCCATGGGCGATATCGCTTGAAGCTTCGTCTTCCTGAGGATGTGCGCTGGATAAACGAGCCGGGGGCACGCGAACTCGATGCTGAACACTTCCGGGCGCGAGAAGATTATCTTTTGCGTGGTAATAGCCTGGATTACTCGCTGGACTATCACGTCAAGTCGGCGGTCGTGCCGGCATCGGCGGTTGAGGCCTTGCAGGCATCGGCCAGAGAACTTGAGGGCTTTGTAGGCGGCAGCTTCCGCATACATGAGGGCGCGATCGTCGGGCCTGAAGCGTTGAGCCTGAGCATGCGGCATTTATCGCCTGGAAGGACGGAAGCGCTCGTAAATGCCCGAATGGATTCGCTGCGTTCGACTGCGCCGGCTGCCATCTCCAAAGACGCCTTTTGCGCGTTGATGTCGGATATTTCGTCTTTGAATTTGGTTGGGACACGCGGCGAGCATGTCAGTATGCCAAGTGACGAGCAGATCTCTGTCATCCTTGATGGGCGCCCTGAGCTGCGCCCATGTTTTGCCAGCGGGTTGGCCTGGGCCGGGTATTTCAAGCGTAGCCAAGATCACTTTTCAAGTAGTCAGCTTCAGGACGATGACGGAGCAAACGTCATGCGTGCGTGGATCAAGCTCCGATCGGGCGACGCGCGCGCGGCCGCCCTCATCGCTGCACGGTACCGAAGCGCACGCAAGGGTCAAGGGCAGTCGACAGAGTTTGACACGGCACTTGAAGTGGCCTTGCGGCGCCGGGCTGCAATGGAAGTCCCGGATGAACTGTTTAGTGAAGTGCGGTCCTTCCCGGAAGGCCCATGGCCCAGGCCCATAGTGGCGATGCAAGCAGGCTTATTGACGCCAGGGCAGCTGCTTTCCAAGGCGGAAGCGATGAGTGGTGATGCAAGGGAATTTGCATTGGGCGAGGCTCAGTTTTATATTGCTCAGCAATACCTTGCGTCTGGCGACAAGGCGGGTGCGGAGCAAGCGTTGCGCTGGATTGCCATCCATGGCATCAAGACGCAGCCAATCTTTTCTTTGGCGAAGTATGATCAAGAAGCCCTGGTCGATGATGACGCCGACTTTGATGCTGGTGCAAAAGCGTGGGTGCTCGGACAGCAACCGAAGGCCCGTGAATATTTCGAGCGGGCGGCGCTGCGGCAATACTCTCGTGCAGAGTACATGCTTGGCACGATCTATTTTAGCGGCGAAGGTGTCGAAAAGAACGTTGCCACAGCATTGGGGTGGTTCCGGCTCGCCGCAGCGCATGGAAATGCCGGTGCCAAGTATGCCGTTGGCAATTGCTATCAATTTGGCTGGGCTGTCCCGGCGGATTCCAGGCAAGCCCTGGATTGGAAGCGGCGCGCCGCTGAACTTGGCAATAAGGACGGCCTGTTTTATTTGGCGATGGCGTACCGGGACGGCGACGACGTACCGAAGGATTTGTCGCGTTCTGCTCAGTTGATGCGGGACGCCGCCGAACTTGGGGTAGTGAACGCGCAAGCAGAACTGGCGAGGTTCTATTTGTATGGAATGGGTGTCAGAAAGAATTACCAGGAAGCGCTGTATTGGGCCGAACTGGCCGCTGCACAGGGAAGTAAGCTTGCGGAAGAAAGCCTTGGCGAAATTTTGTTTGAGGGGCTGGGGATAGTCAAGGATGAGGCACGCGCAGTAAAGAAATTCGAGAAGATTGCCGAATCCGACGATAGGTTTGTCCACGCGAAATTCCGCCTCGCGCAAGCTTACCTGGAAGGTCGCGGCGTGCCTAAGGATCTGGCAAGGGGCCTGTCGTCCATGCGGCAAGTTGCTGCGACTTATCGCACTGCGGAGGAGTATCTTGCCGATATCTATGAGGCAGGCGAAGTAGTCGAACGTGATGAAGTCCTTGCCCGACAATATTCAGAAAGGTGTGCCGCGTCCGGTTCTCGGTATTGTCAATATCGGCTCGGCAACATGCTTTCCAGCGGTTCGGATGGAAGCTCCAACATGGCTGAGGCTGTGCGGCTGTACAGCTTAGCTGCAGATCAAGGCCATGGGCCTGCCCTGAATAATCTTGGAGACTTGTACGAAACCGGACGGGGCGTGCAGAAAGACTTCGTACAAGCGAAAGAGTTCTACAAGCGCTCAGCTATTGCGGGAACCCCAATGGCTTTCTGGAATCTGGCGAATCTTTTTGATAAGGGTTGGGGCGTTCCGCAAAACGCTTCGCTGGCGTACATCTATGTCCGCTTGGCGTTGAAGTTGTGTTCGACCTGTGCGAACTGGGAAGGACGGCGCGATGCTCTCGCAAGCAAGCTTAGCGCCGGTGAGCGCCAGGATGCCAATGAAGTCGTGAAGCTTTGGAAGATGGGCGATGCTCTGCCCGGCTTCGGTGAGTCCCCTGGAATCAATGAGGCTTCCGCTTCTCCTGCTGGACGAGAATAAATGGACTGACGACGCTGGCCCACAGGTTGGCGTCGGCGGCGATCCATTCCTGGCATTGCTGATCGGAGACCTTGGCGAGTTGGCCGGCTTCCATCCAGGCCGAAATGCTGGCCTTGTCGTCGTGGGCGATGCGCACGGCGACGTCCACCAGGTCCAGTTCATCGGCGACCCATACCACGTTACCCTGTGCGAAGTGCTTCAGCAGTTCGCTCCAAGGGATGCGTGCGGTTTCGCGGTTGACTTTGGCGCGGAGTTCCGCATCTTTCTCTGGTTTCAGCTGCATGTTGTACTCTTAAATCGTGGGAATCTGCTCGACGATGGCCGCCGGCGAACCCCGCCATGTTAACCGATACGCCGGGCCTTTGCGAACATTGCCCACCAGGGCGGGGCGGAAGCAGGCGAGGTTGGTGCCGCCTTCCCGGCGCACGCTTGGGTAGATGATGCCGGTCGAGCCTTCGGCCAGCAGGCTGCGCGCCAAGCGTTGCGAGGCGACGTAGCTGTCCGGGTCCAGGCAGTCGTCATATTCGGGCTGGCCGCAAATGTCGTGGAACTGGGCGCTGAAGTCCGAAAGCAGGGCCTGGTAGCTCACACTGTCGTCGAAGCGGTCGATTTCGGCATATTCCACGGTCTTGTGGAAGATCACTTCGGCCAGCGCCGTTTCATGTTCGAAAGCGCAATACCAGGCGCCGCGCTGGCCGTCGTTGAAGCGGCTGCCTTGCGGGCGGGCATAGGTGAAAGCGGCATTGATGCTGCGGTAATTGGGGACGTAATAGACCAGTTCTTCGATACCGATGCCGATTGCGCCGCCGTGTTCGGCGCGCAGGCGTGCATTGGTGGCGTTATCGAGTTCAAACAGCTGGTGCAGCTCGGCGTCGTTATCGGCGAGGGCGGCCAGCACGGAATCTTCTTTATCGACGAAGCGCGACGGGATCAGGCGCACGGTGTCGAATTGGCGCAGCAGGCGGAATGGCGGCAATTACAGGCCTCCGCGACGGGCGTCGAGCAATTGGCGCACGGTTTGCATGGCGAGCAGGCCGCCGGCTTCCATGTAGTCGAGCGGGGTGCGGCCGCCGAAAATGCTGTTGCGGTTGGCCAGGCTGACCCATTCGTCGGCCAGCTTGTCGCCGTAAATGATGTGCAGGGATTTGTAGATGCCAAGCAGGTAGGAAATCCGGGTGATGCGGTCGACTTCAAGCACGCGGTCAGGGTGCTTTTTCCACTCGTAGAAGGCGCTGCTGGACAGGCCGCCCAACAGTTCACGGGCATCGTCGTCGCGCAATTTCCAGGCGGCGGCCAGTTTGAAAAAGCCTTTGAGGGCGGCGTGCGACAGGCGTTCACGTTCCTCTTTGCGGCTCAGGTCGACCGGTTGGGGGATGGTGTATTCGCTGTTGGGGTAGGCAAATGCGGGATTCATATGTCCTCCGTTTATGGATTATTTATACTCCATTTCCGCATTTATTTCAAGTTGAATGTGTTTGTGCGGGGTCAAGACGGGTAGCGCTGCCTGCTGTCAACATTGCACCAAATCATCGAACAGGGGCGCGCGATGGAGAAAATTCTTCCGGCGCTGGAGGGGCAATTGCGGCGCTTCAGGGCGAATGCGGTCCGGATGGCCGACCGGCATCCGGGCCTGGCGCGGCGGTTAGGGCCGCTCGAGTGGCCGCCAGATGCCCACGTGGACCGCCTGGTGCAAGCTGTAGCCGCCCTTCATGCCCGCACGGCACTGGCCCTGCAAAGGGCGCGCTGCCAGCAGGATGAGCACTTGCTTGAACTGCATTTCCCGGAGCAGTTGCGGCCTTTCCCCGAGTGCCGGATCGAAGTGGCGCCGTGTGCCGCGGCGATATCCGCCCGCTATCATGCCGGTGCGGCGCCTTCGATTGAGCTGGACGTGGATCTGGGGCCGGGAGGGATCGAATCCGCCGCTGGCCTCGACGTGTTTATCGACGGCGATGCCGCATTCAGCGCCATATTACGCAGCGCTTTGTTGGCCGGAGGGCCTTGCCTGGCGTCCGCCTGCGTGGACGACTCCGGCGAGTGGCGAACACTGGCGCACTGGCCATTCTCGCCATCCGGCATCGACCCGGGCGATGCGCTGCTTCCGCGCGCACCGGGCGCGCATGCCGGGCTGGCGCTGCTGCGCGAATATTTCATCTTCCCTGGGCGCTTTAATGTCCTGCGGTTGGATCTTTCCTCCTTCAATGGTGCAGGACGGTGGACTTTGAAGCTGCCTGCGCCCGCAGGGCGCCTCCTGGCGGAGCTGGGGGACAGCCATTTGCGGGCCGGCTGGAGGGCGCGAGCTTGCCTGCAGCCTGGCGCCGCCATGCCGGTCAGGATCGATGGCCGGCAAAACGAATACCTGCTTTCGGTCCCGCCCAATCTGGAAATCTTCAGCATAGACCGGGTCCACGCTGGCGGCGCCGAGGATCTCGGGTGGGCCGCCCGCCGCGTGGAAGGCGCGCCGGCCGGACACGAGTGGCGCATCGCCTTTCATGGCGACCATGCCGGGCCGCCGTGCGCAGTCGCCTCAATCGATGTGACCTGCTGCGAACGCGCCAAGGTGCTGGCCCGGCCGGCCCGGGGCGCAGGCTGCCGCTGGCAGCTCAACTCGCTGCTGGCGCTTGGACAGATGCCGCTCGATGCAGGTGCGCTGCGCGAGGTGATGGCAACCCAGGCCATCGACAATTCTCGGGCGAGCCAGGCCATCATTGACGCGGTACGCAAGCTCGACGCGCAAGCTGCCATGCTGCGCCCGGGCCGTGCGGCGCCACTGGCGGGCACCGACATCCGCCTGCACGTCGATCAGGCGGCATTTGCCGGCAGCGGCCTGCTGCTGTTCGGCCAGGTCATGGACCGCTTCTTTGGCGAGTGCGCGCACATGAATACATTTACCCGGCTGGAGCTGGTATCGGCCGACACAGGCGAGGAGCTCATGCGATGCAAAGCAAGGAATTGCGGCACGGTGCTGGAGTAGACGTTGCGGATGCGCAGGGCTATGACTTCTTTCACCTGGCAGGATTGATTGGCGCGTATCAATGGCGAAATGGCCTGTCGCTTGCCTTCCCGGCAAGCGATGTCGTGGCAGTGGACGGCGACGCGATCACGCCGGGCTGCATTGGCCTGCTCGGCATGTCCGGGGCACTGCCTTATTACTACACCGAGGCGGTGGCCCACGCTGGCGGCGTCGCGGCACGTGCCTTCATCGATTTGCTGTCGGCGCCGGCGATCGATGCTTTTTGCACGGCTTGGCGTGAGGGGCGCCTCGAATACACGCCGCTGCCCTCAATCCCTGCCCGGCACGGCACCTTGAGGGCAAGGGCGCTCGCCGAACAGCTGTCGCATGCCCTGGGCGTGCCAGTGCGGATCGAACAATTTGCCGGCCGTTGGGATCAATTGGCGCAAGCGCAAACCAGTGCGCTTGGCAACGGCAATGCATGCTGTGGGTCCGGGGCGCTGCTCGGTGAACGCCTGTGGCGGATCGATGGCGCCGTCAGAATCCATGTCGGGCCCCTTGGCAGCCAGGATGCCGGGGGATTCCTGCCCGGCGGGCGGAATGCATTGGCCCTGGCGCAGTTATGGCGCGGAGCGGCTGGCGGCAGTGGCTTGCGGGCAGAGGCTCGCGTGCATGTTCGTCCCGGCGAAAGCGCAGGCGCAAGGCTGGGCGCTGGCCGGCGCCTGGGGCATGATGCCTTGTTGTGCACGCGGCCAACGGGCGAAAGGGATGACTTGTGTTATCTCCTTTGCTAGTATTTGGCCACCCGATCAAGCGAGGAGACCAAATGAAGAAGATGTTCCTGCCGCTGGCATTTGCTGCAACCACGGCTTGCACCAGCATCCATGTACCGCCCAGCAATGCGGAGTTGAAGCAGCAGGTCGCCGACACCGAGCGCGCCTTCGCCGCCACCATGGCCAAGCGCGACCACCAGGCTTTCGTGTCTTTCCTCGCCGATGAAGCGATTTTCTACAATGGCCCCAAGGCCTTGCGCGGCAGGGATACCGTCGCAGCGGAATGGAAGCCGCTGTATGAAAAGCCGGAGGCGCCGTTCAGTTGGGAGCCAGACCAGGTCGAGGTGCTCGATTCCGGCACGCTGGCGCATTCTTCCGGGCCGGTACGCGACCCGAAAGGCAAAGTTACCGGCCGCTTCAATTCCGTCTGGCGGCTGGAAGCGCCAGGCAAATGGCGCATCGTGTTCGACAAGGGCGAACGCGTGTGCGACTGCAAGAATCAGTAATCAGGCAGATTCGGCGTGCTCCACCAGCAACTGGACGCGGGTGACGCCGTTGTATTCGTTGGCATCGAGGCGGAAGGCCACGCGGGCCCGTTCTCCCAGCGCATCGGTATGACCGAACCAGATGGCGTCGTAGCGGACGCCTTTCTTTTCCAGCATCAGCTTGAGGTGGCGGTCCTTCAGGATGCGCTGGCTTAGCACGCGGAACTCATCGCAGAACACCGGCGGGGCAAAACCCTGGCCCCATACCTGGCCATCGAGCAGCTCGATGAACTGGGTGGTGTAGCAGCCATCTTCCAGCGGGCCGTCGGTTTCAACCACGCGCTCCAGTTGCGATTCGGTCAGCCAGGCCTGTCCAACCGCCTCGAAGGCGGCGCAGAAATGTTCGAAAGCTTCGGCGCGCAGACTCAGGCCGGCCGCCATCGCATGGCCGCCGAACTTGTCGATCACGCCCGGAGCGCGCTTGGAGACCAGGTCCAGCGCGTCGCGCAGGTGGAAGCCGGGAATCGAGCGGCCGGAACCCTTGATCATGCCGTCGCCGGCAGGAGCGAAGGTGATGGTCGGGCGGTAGAAGCGTTCCTTGAGGCGCGAGGCGACGATGCCGATCACGCCCTGGTGCCAGCTGTCGTCGTAGACGCAGATGGTGGTGCGATCGGCAGGCTGGAAATCGTCCAGGTGCAGCAGGGCGGCGTCCTGCATCTCCGCCTCGATCTCGCGCCGTTTCAGGTTGATGTCGTTCAGCTGCTGCGCCAGTTCCCAGGCGCGCGTTTCATCGTCCGTCAGCAGGCATTCAATCCCGAGCGACATGTCTTCCAGCCGGCCGGCCGCGTTCAGGCGCGGGCCAAGGGCGAAGCCGAGGTCGAAGGGGGAGGCGGTGCGTGCCGCGCGTCCGGAAACACGGAACAGGGCGGCCACGCCGGGATGCATGCGGCCGGAGCGCATGCGCTTCAGGCCCTGGGCAACGAGGATACGGTTATTGGTGTCGAGGCGCACCACGTCGGCGACGGTTCCCAGGGCAACCAGGTCAAGCAGGGAATCCAGCTTCGGTTGCGTCTGGGCGTCGAATACGCCGCGCCGGCGCAGTTCCGCGCGCAGTGCCAGCAGCACGTAGAACACCACGCCTACGCCCGCCAGATGTTTGGAGGGGAAGCCGCAGGCCGGCTGGTTGGGGTTCACGATGACGCGGGCATCGGGCAGGCTGTCGCCGGGCAGGTGGTGGTCGGTCACCACCACGTCGATGCCGCGCCGCCTGGCTTCTTCCACGCCTTCGATGCTGGCGATGCCGTTGTCGACCGTGATGATGATGTCCGGAGACTTTTCACGCGCGGTCAGTTCGACGATCTCCGGCGTCAGGCCGTAGCCGTACTCGAAGCGGTTGGGAACTATGAAGTCCACGTTGGCGCCCATTGCGCGCAGGCCGCGAATGGCGGTGGCGCAGGCGGTGGCGCCGTCGCAGTCGTAGTCGGCCACGATGACCATGCGCTTGCGGGCGGCGATGGAGTCGGCCAGGAATTCGGCAGCGCGGTCGATGTGCAGCAGGCCGGAAGGCTGGATCAGGGCGCCCAGTTCGCTGGACAGTTCTGCCGGATTGTTCAGGCCGCGCGCGGCAAACAGGCGGGCCAGCACAGGATGGACGCCGCCCTGGCGCAGCAGTTCGGCTTCCTGCGAGGGGCAGGGACGGATGGCGATACGGGTCATTGCGTGAGGTTCTTCAGGTTCTGTGCGCGCCAGAATTTGCGCAGCGCGGCTTTGCTGGTGCGGATTTCGGTCCAGCCTTCACGGCTGGTGAGGATCAGGGTCAGGTCGCTCGTGCGGCCATCGCGCAGGACGGAGAGCAGGGGGGCGAACCACTCGTGTTCAAGCTGCTGCATGGCGCCCAGCCAGGCGCCCCAGTCGTTGCCGGCTCCGGCGGGGATCAATTGGGGCAGGACCACGGCGCCGCCAGTGTCCGGCGCCGCGTTTGCCCCTGGCGTTGCCAGCGCGGCCAGCCAGGACGGCGCGGCGCCGGCTGCGCCGACTGCAAGGGCCTGGGCGGGCGCAACGGCTGTGGCAGCCGGGCCCGAATCAGCGCCGCCCCACATCCAGAAGGAGTTCACCGGCGCCAGGCCGCGCTGCTGGCGGGCTTCATTGACGGGATGCTCGTGCCACAGCATCTGGATTTCGTTTTGAAGCTTCTTGAAGGCCAGGGCGGTCGGGCCGACAGGCATCCAGTCGGCCAGGTTGCTGCCCATGGCCGCATCCGGCGAGGCGGCATCGAGCCCCCGCCAGCCATCGGCGCGCATGAACCAGGTCTCGGCATCGCCCCACAACAGGTCGTCGAAATACGGCTTGGCCAGCTCGAACAGGGTGCGCGAATCCGCCTCATCGAGCCGCAGGCGGCGCGAATCCGCCAGCACCAAATGGTTGCGGGCGAGCTGGATGTGAACCGGGTGGACGATGAACCAGTAGCCTTCCTTCGGCGCCAGGCCAAAGCCGCGCATGACGGCGGCGGCGAGGCCGCCTCGCTCGCGGGCCAGCCACGCTTCGTGCGGCAAAATGCGGCTTTCGTCGCCAATAACATGCTTTTTCAGCAAACTATTGCGCGAGAGTAATGCCGCGAGGGACGGCGCCTGCAGGTTGCGGGAGAGTTCCGGGGCCAGTTCGGCGGGCGGTAAGGCGAAGGGGAGTACGACGGTCGTGGAAGCCATGCGGCATTGTAGTGGAATCTCTTTATATGGCAAACTGCGGGCTTTACTGTGTCAATTTATTAAAAATGCCGTTTGAATGGCTGGTTGGCCTGCGCTATACACGCGCTGGCAGGCGCAATGGGCGCAATAGTTTCATCTCCTTTATCTCCGCGATTTCGATGGCAGGCATCGCTCTTGGCGTAACTGCCTTGATCGTGGTGCTGTCCGTCTATAACGGCTTCCAGACGGTGGTGACAGAACGCATGGTGTCGGTGCTGGGCCATGTGGAAGTCTACGAAGTGAGCGGCGCAGGGCTGGGCGACTGGCGCGCAGTCGCTGCCGATGCCGCCCGCAACCCGCAGGTGAAGGGCGCCGCGCCATTCGTCGAAATGCAGGGGATGCTGGTGCATGGAGGCGATTTGCTGCGTCCAGCCATCGTGCGCGGGATCCTGCCGGGCGAAGAACCCAAGGTCTCCGATATCGGCAAGCAGATGAAGGAGGGCACGCTTGACGTGCTGCGGCCGGGCACCTTCAATATCATCCTCGGTGCGGAACTGGCGCGCGAACTGGAAGTGAAAGTAGGCGACAAGGTGGCGCTGGCGCTGGCGCAAGGCAATTCCGTGTCGAATATGGCTCCTACCATGCGTTCCTTCACCGTGTCGGGCACTTTTGAGGCCGGCCACAACGAATTCGATTCCGGGCTGGCGCTCGTTCATTTGAGCGACGCCCAGGAGCTGATCAACGTCAGCGGCCCGTTTGGGCTGCGCCTGCGCCTGCAGGATATGCAGAAAGCCCCTGCGGTGGCCGATGAACTGCGCACCGTCATGCCGGGCCGGCTGGTGATTCGCGACTGGACCAAGCTCAATTCGGGATGGTTCGCCGCCGTGAAATCGCAGAAGAACATGATGTTCATTATCCTGACCCTGATCATCGCGGTGGCGGCCTTCAACCTGGTCGCCACGCTGGTGATGACGGTGACGGACAAGCAGGCCGATATCGCCATCCTGCGCACGCTGGGCGCCTCGCCGTTCTCGATCATGAAGATATTCGTGGTGCAGGGCGCGTTGGTCGGCGTGTTCGGCACCGCCATCGGCGTCGTCTGCGGGGTCCTGGTGGCCCTGAATGTCGGTTCGATCGTAGGCGGTATCGAAAGCCTGTTTGGCGTGCACTTCCTGTCCAAGCAAATCTATTTCATCAGCGCCGTGCCATCCGACCTGCGCTGGAGCGACGTCGCCTCGATCGGCGTCACTTCCTTGTTCCTGGCACTTGTCTCTACCCTTTATCCAAGCTGGTGGGCCGCCCGCGTGAAACCTGCGGAGGCCCTGCGTTATGAGTAAAAACCTGCCATTTGAATGGATTGTCGGCCTGCGCTATACCCGCGCGGGCAAGCGCAACAGCCGCAACAGCTTCATTTCCTTTATTTCCCTGATCTCGGTGGGCGGCATCGCGCTTGGCGTGGGCGCCATGATCATCATCCTGTCGGTGATGAACGGCTTCCGCAAGGACGTTACCGGCCGCATGCTGTCGGTGCTGGCCCACGTTGAAGTGTTCGAGCGCGGCACCAGCCTGCCTGATTGGCAAGCTCTCGCCAAAAAGCTGCAGGCCAACCCCGAAGTGAAGGGCGCGGCGCCGTTCGTGCAGGCCCAGGCCATGCTGTCGCACGGCGGCGAAGCCTTGCGGCCGGCCATTGTGCGTGGGGTGCTGCCCGGGGCGGAGCCGAATGTGTCCGACCTGGCAAAGACCACCCGTTACGGCAGTTTTAACGACCTGCAGCCGGGCGAGTTCCGCATCGTGCTTGGGATTGACCTGGCGCGCGCCCTGCAAGTGAACCTGGGCGATAAAGTGACCATGGTGCTGCCGCAGGGGACCGTGACCCCGGCAGGGATCGTGCCGCGCATGCGCAATTTCACCGTGACCGGCGTGTTCGTGGCCGGGCACCAGGAATTCGACGGCGGCATGGCCTTCATCCATATCGAGGACGCGCAAAGGCTGCTGCGCCTGGACGGGCCGGCCGGCTTGCGCCTGCGCCTGGAAGACATGCATCGCGCGCCCGAAGTGGCTGCCGAGCTGCAAAAGCTTGTACCGAAGGAAATGACTGTACGGGATTGGTCAAAACTCAATGCGACCTGGTTCGCAGCGGTGCAAACTGAGAAACGCATGATGTTCGTGGTGCTGGCGCTGATCGTGGCGGTGGCGGCTTTCAATCTCGTCTCGACCCTGGTGATGACGGTGACGGACAAGCAGGCCGATATTGCCATCCTGCGCACGATCGGCGCTTCGCCGCGCTCGATCCAGAAGATTTTCGTGATCCAGGGAGCGCTTGTGGGCCTGCTTGGCGCGGCGCTTGGCGTGGCCGGCGGCGTGCTGGTGTCGCTGAACATCGATGTCATTGTTCCATTTATTGAAAACCTCTTGGGAGTGCAGTTCTTGTCGAAGGATATCTACACAATCAGCACAGTGCCATCGGACATGCACTGGTCCGATGTCGGCGTGATCGGCGTGGTGGCCGTGCTGCTGGCGTTCGTGGCGACCTTGTACCCGAGCCGCTGGGCGGCCAACGTCAAACCTGCGGAGGCGCTGCGTTATGAGTAATGTGCTGAGCTGCCGTGACCTCGGCAAGACCTTCACCCAGGGCAATTACAAGGTCAAGGTACTGGAAAAGATCAACCTGTCGGTGGCGCGCGGCGAGCGCGTGGCGATCGTCGGCGCCTCCGGTTCGGGCAAATCGACGCTGCTGCACCTGCTGGGCGGCCTGGATACCCCAAGCACCGGCAACGTGGTCCTGAAGGGAAGCGATTTCGCCACGATGAACGAGGCCGCGCGGGGCGATTTGCGCAACCGCGAGCTGGGCTTCGTCTACCAGTTCCACCACCTGCTGCCCGAGTTCTCGGCGTTGGACAACGTGGCGATGCCGCTGCTGATTCGTCGCATGAAGCGTGCCGAAGCGGAGCAGAAGGCGCGCGAGATGCTGGCCCGCGTCGGGCTCGAGAAGCGCGTGACCCACGTGCCGGGCGAACTGTCCGGCGGCGAACGCCAGCGCGTGGCACTGGCCCGGGCGCTGGTAACGCAGCCCGCCTGCGTGCTGGCCGATGAACCGACCGGCAACCTGGATCACACGACAGCGGAGAATGTGTTCGACCTGATGCTCGAACTGTCGCGCACCCTCGGCACGGCCTTCATCATCGTGACCCACGATGCCGGACTGGCCGAGCGCTGCGACCGCATGCTGCGTTTGACTGACGAAGGCTTGAACCCTGCCTGAGGCCCGCGCCATGTGGATCGATACCCACTGCCACCTTGATGCCCACGAGTTCGGCGGCCAGTCGCTGGCGCTGGCTGCGCAGGCGCTCGAACGCGGCGTGGGGATGGTGGTGATCCCGGCAGTCGACCGCGCCAATTTCGCCGTGGTGCGCGATCTGGCGCACCAGGCGCCGAATGCCAGTTATGCGCTGGGCATTCATCCGATCTACGTGCCGCATGCGGTGGAAGACGACCTGGCGGCCATGCGCGAAGCCGTGGCGCAGGCGATGGACGACCCGCGCTTCGTGGCGATTGGCGAGATCGGCCTGGATTTCTTTATTCCCATGCTGTGCGAGCCGGAGATGCGCGAGAAGCAGGTGTTTTTCCTGCGCGAGCAGCTCAAGATCGCGCGCGATTTCAAATTGCCGGTGCTGTGCCACGTGCGCAAGTCGCAGGACCAGGTCCTGAAGCACGTGCGGCAAGTCGGTCCTGCGGGCGGGATCGCACACGCATTCAACGGCAGTTTCCAGCAGGCGCAGGCCTATATCGATGCCGGATTCAAGCTTGGATTCGGCGGCAACCTGACGTTCACCCGCGCGCTGCAGATCCGCCGCCTGGCGGCTGAATTGCCGCTGTCGTCCATCGTGGTCGAGACGGATGCGCCGGATATTGCACCTTCCTGGGTGCATCCGGGCGTGAACACGCCGGCCGAGGTGGCGGGGATAGGCGAAGCGCTGGCCGCCCTGCGCGGCGAGCAGCCGACCGCTGTCGCCACGGCGACAACTCAAAATGCGTTGGACGTGATGCCGCGCTTGCGGGCCTTGATGGCCGCCTGACCGGCCAGCCAGCCGGGGAGGGGAGATGCGGTGCGCAATCCTCGGCCTGATCGGCGGCGTGGCCTGGCTCCAGGCTCAGGCAGTGTTGCCGGGAACCGGCGTGCAATTGGCATGTGCGCTGGGAGCATGCTTTGCCGCGGCGGCTGCCGGAGGTTTGGCGCGGCGCGCTCCCGCCATGCTGCGCGCAGGGCTGGCCGCAATGGCGGGCGCGCTGGCGGGCTTCGCGTGGGCCTCCTTCGTTGCCCAGGCAGCCCTCTCCACTGAGCTGGCCAAAGCCGATGAAGGTCGCGACTTCGAAATAGTCGGCACGGTCGACAGCCTGCCAAGCCGGCAGGACGGCAGCACGCGCTTCAATTTCGCCGTCGAATCCCCATCGGCCGTGCCGCCGCGCATTGTGCTGTCCTGGTACGCAGGGATGCGCGCAGGAAGCGGTGCGCCGCCGCCCGAACTGCTGCCGGGCGAGCGCTGGCGGCTGAAAGTTCGCCTGCAAAGGCCGCACGGAAATGCCAACCCGTTCGGGTTCGACTACGAACTGTGGCTGCTGGAGCAGGGCATCCGCGCGACCGGCTATGTCCGCGCCGAGGGCCGCAATGAACGGCTGTCCGGCTTCGTCCCGACCGCGCACAATGCGGTCGAGCGCTCCCGCCATGCGATCCGCGAACATATCAATGCAGCGCTCCCGGATGCGCGCTATGCCGGTGTGATTGCCGCACTGGCGATGGGCGACCAGCGCGCGATCTCGCAGCAGGACTGGCAAATGTTCAGCCGAACGGGGATTTCGCATCTCGTTTCCATTTCAGGCCTGCACATCACCATGATTGCCGGCCTGGTGGCGTGGCTGGTGGGCTGGTTGTGGCGCAAATCGTTCTTCGTGCCCGAATGGCAGTTGCCCTTGCTGTTGCCTTCCGCGCGGCTGGCGGTGATCGCAGGGTTCATCGCCGCATGGGGATACGTGGCGCTGGCCGGATTCGGGGTGCCGGCGCAACGCACCTTGTACATGCTGGCGGTGGTGGCGCTGGCGGTATGGCTGGACCGGCTGTCCGCAATCTCGCACGTGCTGGCATTGGCTGCAGGCGTGGTGGTGATCCTCGACCCCTGGGCAGTGATGTGGCCGGGATTCTGGCTGTCGTTTGGCGCAGTCGCCGCGATCCTGTACGCGACGGTGGGCCGGATGTCGCATGCAGGCACAGCGCCGTCCCATGGCGACTTCGCATCGGCGATGCCCGGCGGCGCCGCTTTGCCGCCCGGCGCCGGGCGGCATGCAACATGGTTCGCTCGCCTGCGCGAGAACCTGCGCCTCGCGGCCGTAACGCAGCTGGCGGTGACGGTCGGCCTTGTCCCCCTGACGATGCTGCTGTTTTCCCAAGTTTCCGTGATCAGTCCACTGGCGAACGCCATCGCAATCCCCGTCATCAGCCTGCTGGTCACCCCGCTGGCGCTCGCCGGGAGCGTTTTGCCGAATCCGTTGGCGGCGCCAGTGCTGCAATGCGCGCACTGGCTGCTGGAAGCGTTGCTCGACATGCTGCAATGGCTCTCCGCCCAGCCGCTGGCGGTCTGGTCGGCGCCTGCGCCAGGCTGGCCCATATTTGCTTTCGCCCTCGCCGGAACTGCATGGATGCTGGCGCCCCGCGGGTGGCCTTTGCGCTGGCTTGGACTGGCCTGCTGGCTACCGTTGCTATCCGCGCAGCCAACGAGCCCGCTGGCCGGCGAGTTGCGCGCAATCGCCTTCGATGTAGGGCAGGGCATGGCCATACTGATCGAGACCAGCGGGCACCGCCTGTTGTATGACACCGGTCCGGCCTACACGCCGGAAACCAACGGCGGCAACCGGGTGATCCTCCCATACTTGCGGGCGCGCGGCATCACCGCCCTGGACGGCATGATCGTCACGCACAGCGATACTGACCATTCCGGCGGCGCCCTGGCGGTATTGCGCGACATCCGTACCGGCTGGGTGCTGTCATCGCTGCCAGCCGGGCACCCGATCGCGGCGGCATCGCCGCGGCACGCACATTGCATGGCGGGGCAGCAATGGGAGTGGGACGGCATCCGCTTTGAAATGCTGCAGCCGTCGGCCGCCAGCTATGACGACCCGAGCCTGAAACCCAATGCCCGCGGCTGCACCTTGCGCGTCACGAGCAGAACCGGCAGCCTGTTGCTTCCGGCTGATATCGAAGCCCCACAGGAGGCAGCGCTGGTGGCGGCGGTGCCGGAAAAGCTGCGTGCCGATGTGCTCCTTGTTCCCCACCATGGCAGCGGCACCTCATCGACACCCGGCTTCCTGGCGGCGGTACAGCCGCAGCACGCAGTTTTTCAGCTCGGCTACCGCAACCGGTACCACCATCCGCGCGCCGACGTGCTGCAACGATACGTGGACATGGGCGCCGGTATCTGGCGCACCGACGAAGCCGGCGCCGTGACGCTCGTGTTCGACGACCGGCTGGGCGTCACTGCATGGCGGGCGCAGCATCCGCGCTACTGGTATGGACGCTAGCGGCACCCAGATGTGCTTTATGACAACGTTGATATGGTAATTGCCACAAGTCAATGTTATCATCTTTACTATTTCATTATTGTTCCAGCGGAAGGTGCAGCAACGTGGCAACAGATTATTGCGTGTATCACGCGGACAGGGCAGCGAACTGGAATTGCGTGGCTTGCGGCACACTCCTGTGCCAGGAGTGTTTCCCGGCCGCCCCCCAGGCGACTCACTCGCTGTATTGCACGATGTGCACCGGCAAGATGCGCTATCTCGGCGTCGGCAATGGCCTGCCGTCGTTCTGGTCCCAGATGCCCCGGTTCTTCGCCTATCCGTTCGCGATGAATGGGTTGATTTTCCTCGCCTTGCTCGCCGGCCTGGCCAGTGCATCGGCGAAGCTGTTCGACACGAATAGCATCCTGATCCTGTTGCCGGTATTTATAGTCGTCGCGCTGGCTGTCCGCCAAAGCCTGCGCGTCATCGAATTCTGCAGCCAGGGCCGGGCCAAGCCGCCAGGCATCTCAGAGCTATTCGATGGCAATCCAACGACGCTCAAGATGTTCGGGCTGATGGTGGCCTACGGCATCATCGTAGGCTGTGTGGGGCAATTCGGCTTGCTGGGCGTCGCCTTGATCGTCTGCTTGTCGGGCTTGCTGCCGGCCAGTATCATGCTCCTGGCGATCCACGGTACCTTGCGGGACGCCCTCGATCCCATCCAGGTCATTCAGTTGGCAGCCCGTATCGGCTGGTCCTATCTCGGCCTGCTCCTGGTATTGCTCATTACTGCGCAGGGGCCGGAACAGGCGATCGCGCTGATGCCTGCCGGGACACTCAAGCACCTGGCGGAGCACTATCCCTACATGCTCATCGCAATTTTCGTCGCAACCACCGCCTATTTCAACATGGTCATGGGCGCGATGATGGGATACCTGCTGTTCCAGCACCACGAAGACCTGGGCATCCAGCCCGACGACGATCATGCGGGCGCGCCTGTAGACAATCGCGCCCTGGAACTCGCCCGTGCGGTGATCCTGGTGCGGGAATCGCGTTATCCGGATGCGCTGAAACACATGGCCGGCATGGTTGCCGACTATCCGAACGACCTGCACGTGCTGGAGTATCACCACAAGCTGCTTTGCCAATCGCGGGGCGACCCGGACCGCGTCCAGCTGTATACGGAGCGTTACCTTCAAGCTTTGCTCGACATGCAGCGCAAGAGCCGCATGACCGCAGTGTTGGAGGCGGCATGCCAGGTTGTGCCAGGCTACAAGCCGAAAAGCATCGCCTTGCGCCGGGCGTTGGCGGAGGAGTATTTCCTCCAGAAGCGATTCAAGCCAGCGATTGCGCTGATCGGCATGCTGCACAAGGAGGCGCCAGCGAGCGATGAGCTTCCGGCGGCCTACTATCTTCTGGCGCGCATCTACTCGGAAGGCTTGCGCGAGGATGGCAAGGCCGTCATGATCCTCGATTTCCTGCTCAAGCACCATGCTGGCCATGCCATCGCCGGCGAGGTCGAGAACTACCGCAAAGTGATCCTGTCGCTGGGGCAGATGGGTCAGGCCACTGTGTGAGCGGCCAACTGGCGCGCTTCCTCCGAATCGGGGAAGCGCTCTTTTAACTGCTCGCGGTAGCGCTGCGCCTGCGCCGTCAGTTGGGCCTTGGCGGACAGGTTGGCGACGGCCTGCAAAATTCTCGGCATCAATTCGTGCCGGCATTGCCGTTCCAGCAGGCGGTCGGCCAGGACGGCGAGCGGCTTGATATGCTCAACACGGCCGAGGCGCTGCGCGAGCAGGAGCGATACCGATTCCGTCAGGGCGGGTTTTTCGCCACCGGTGCCGGTGTATTCGTGCGCCACTTCCTCGATAAGTTCTTGCAGCGCCGGGTCGCGCGCGGCCTTGCCGGCCTGCTTGAACAAGGCGTGGACGGTCTCATGGTATTCCCGGCTCGCGGGAGAGATTTTCACGACGCCATGCAAGGCGCGCCAGGCACGCGAATCGTGTGGATGCGCCTTTACCAACTGCACGGCGGCCCGCCGTGCTTCATCCAGCTTCATCTTGACGACCAGCTCCTGAATCCGTGCCAATGCGGACTTGAACGGGGCGTCGTGGTCGATCTTCTCGACGAAATCGCGGTTGTACTTGAGGCCCAGGCGCATCCAGAGCGCAAGCAGCACGAAGCCGAACAACAGCCCGCCTGTATGGGCCCAGTGTCCTATCCCGTCATTGCCGTTGCTTGCCCCAATCAGTTCATAGCCGACCCAGATCGGGAAAACGATGAGCGCCGGTGCCCGCACCTGTCCGGTGAAGAAAATCACGTTGTAGAAGAAGTTAATTTTTCGCAGGCCATACAAGGCGATATACATGCCCATCAAGCCCGAGATCGCGCCCGACGCACCCACAGCGCTGTGATCGGTGCCAAGCTCCGACATCCAGAACAACAAGGTGCCGCCGAGACCGCTGCACAGGTAGAGCAAAACGAAAACACCGCGCCCGATCGCGATTTCCAGGGCAAAGCCGAACAGGAACAGGAATACCATATTTCCCAGCAAGTGGCCGAAGCCCCCGTGCAGGAACATATTGGTGATCCAGGTATCCCAGCGCGCTTCCCCGGCGTTGAAGGCATACGCCCGGGTGCTGACAGAAGTGGCCAGTTGCTCGAATCGGCTGCGGTCTTCGCGCCACTCCGGGTCGCTGTCCAGTTCCTGATGCAAAGCCTGGGCGAATTCCTTGTCGTAGGCCGCATGCTGGAACTGCAAGTCGCGCCGCTGCTGCTTGCCCTCGCCACCTGCCGCATCAAGTGCTTCCTGCAATTCGGGCTCGTTACGGCTCAGGTATTGGCGGAACGGCTGTTGCTCGCGTTCGACCAGGCCCGATTCCACATACCAGCGATAGGCCTGCTCCACCCGTTGCGGGTCTTTGCCTTGATAAACAAAGAAGACCAGCACGTTGATGAGGATGAGCAGCAGGGTCGCAACGGGCGGATTTTTCCAGTCTGGCCGGTTTTCTACGGGGACGATGAGCATCGGATTTACGCTGCGTTGTATACGAGGCAATCATTCTATTGCTATTTGGACATATTTCAAAGTTGTAGCGACTGGCATGGGCGGTCATCCTGAGCGATAATTACATGCTTTGCACGAAACACTTGTTGCCATTGCTTTTAGTATAAGTAAATGACGAAACCGAAAGTCCATTTCGCTCACGCGAACAGTTACCCGGCAGGGACCTACCGCCAATTCTTCGAATACCTCGGCCAGGATTTCGAAGTGCAGGCGCTCGATATGCATGGCCATAACCCGCGCTACCCGGTGGAAGATGGCTGGGCCAGGCTGGTCGAGGAACTGATCGATGAGCTGGAGTCCCGCTACCAAAAAGAGCCGGTGATCCTGGTTGGCCACTCGCTGGGCGGCTTGCTCAGCCTGATGGCTGCCGCCAAGCGCCCCGAGCTGGTGCGCTGCGTGGTCATGCTCGACTCCCCGGTGGTTGCCGGCTGGCGCGCCAATGTATGGCGCCTGTTCAAGGGCACCCGTTTCTCCGACCGCTACTCGCCGGCACGCTTTTCGATCAAGCGCCGCAATGTCTGGTCCAGCCACAAGGAAGCGCTGCGCCACTTCGCCAGCAAGGAAATGTTCGGCGCCTGGGCGCCCGGCGTCCTGCAGGATTACCTGGAGCATGGCCTGGTCGAGCACCCTGAGGGCGTGCAGCTGCGCTTCAGCCGCGAAACCGAAACCGCCATCTACCGCACCCTGCCGCACCATATCGGCACGCTGGTGCGAGGCCAGTTCCCCGTGCCCATTGCATACGTGGCGGGCGATAACTCGATGGAGAACCGCCAGGCTGGCCTGGAACATACCCGCAAGCTGGTCGGCCGCAACTTCCGCATGATGCGCGGTTCCCACCTGTTCCCGATGGAGATGCCGCGCCTTGCGGCTGAAATGACACGCGATTTGATCCGCCAGATGCTGGGCAGCGAGCTCCAGGCCGGCGAGGCGCCCCAGCGCATGCGCGCGTGATGTAAAATCCGCACCATTATTTAAACCAGAAAGCACCTGCGATGACGATTAAAAGCGACAAATGGATACGCCGCATGGCGGAACAACACGGCATGATCGAGCCGTATGAGCCCGGCCAGGTACGCGCCGTGGACGGCCGCAAGGTGATTTCCTACGGCACGTCCTCCTACGGCTACGACATTCGCTGCGCCGACGAATTCAAGGTGTTCACCAACATCAACAGCACCATTGTCGATCCGAAGAACTTCGATTCGAACTCCTTCGTCGACGTGAAAAGCGATGTCTGCATCATTCCGCCGAATTCCTTCGCGCTGGCCCGTACCATTGAATACTTCCGCATTCCGCGCAATGTGCTGACCGTTTGCCTGGGCAAATCGACCTATGCGCGCTGCGGCATCATCGTCAACGTGACCCCGTTCGAACCTGAATGGGAAGGCTATGTGACGCTGGAGTTCTCGAACACCACCCCGCTGCCGGCCAAGATCTATGCGGGCGAAGGCTGCGCCCAGGTGCTGTTCTTCGAGAGCGACGAAATCTGCGAAACCTCGTACAAGGACCGCAACGGCAAATACCAGGGCCAGCATGGCGTGACCCTGCCGAAGGCTTAAGCGTCAGGCATTGAGCAAAGGGAGCGAGAGCTCCACACAAAGCCCGCCGCCACTTCGATTGGCGGCGGCGATGCGGCCGCCGTGCTGCTGCACCACCTGCTGGGCGATTGCCAGCCCCAGTCCATGTCCATCCACGTCCTTTTCCGTGTTGCTGCTGCGGTAGAAGGGCTGGAAAATCTTCCCCAGGTCTTCCTGCGCCACGCCAGGGCCGCTGTCCATGACGCGGATGCGGATGAAGCGCGCGTCCAGCGCGGTTTCCACTTCGACTTTGCCGCCGGCGGGGCTGTGCTTGATGGCGTTGCGGACGACGTTTTCGATGGCGCGCGCCAGGAGTTCAGGCTGGCCGGTCAGTTGGGCATCGGCGGTGCTGCTGAACTGCACAGCGCGGCCGTTGCTGGCGGCTTCAAATTGCGCATCCTGCAGGATGTCGTCGAGCAGTTCGCCGATACTGAATTCCTGCTTCGGCGCGTCGAAGGCCCCCGCCTCCAGGCGCGACAGGGTAAGCAGCTCGCCGACCAGCTTGTCCATCCGCACGCTTTCGCGCTCGATCCGTTCCATTGACGCTGCAGCCTTCTCGGGCTGCTGGTGGGCCAGGCCGATGGCTGCCTGCAGGCGCGCCAGAGGTGAGCGCAATTCGTGCGAGACGTCGTGCAGAAGGTTCTTCTGGCCATCCAGTAAGCTGCGCAGGCGGCTGGTCATGCGGTCGAAATCGCGGCCGAGGGTAGTGAGCTCGTCGCCGCCGGCGCGTGGTTTGGCGGTGAAGCGGGGCGAGAGGTCGCCGCTGGCTGCCGCGTCAAAGGCTTGGCGCAAAGCGCGGATGGGACGGGCGAAATACCATGCGAGCAATGCAGCGAACAACAGGCTTGCCAGCACGGCAGCGCCAATGGGGATGAAGGGCGTCAAGGGGCGGAAGCGGGGCGGGGGACCGCCAGGGTCGCCGCGGCCGGGTTCGGCGCCTGGGCCGGCACCCGGACCTGCGGCTGGAACTGGGCCTTGGCCTGCAACCAGTCCGGCGCCTGTACCCGGCCTTGGGCCAGGCTCGGCGCCTGGTGGCGGCTCGGGGTGCTGCGTTTCCGCAAGGGCGCGCGCATTGCGGGGGCCATCGGGCGGAGGCCCCGAAGGGCGGCGACTGTCCTGGCGGCGGAAGGCGCGCGGGTCGAGGCCGGGAATGCCCGATCCGGCAAGCAGGGTACGGGAGTCGGGTGCGTCGAGCGCGCCCTGGTGCCGCCGCGAAGGCAGGAACAGCAGGTAACGCTGGCCGTCTGGCGCGGTCACCTGGCGCACGCCGCGCGGGTCCGGGCTGGCCAGCATCTTCTGCGCTTCCGACAGCATGCTTGGCGTCGTGATGCGCCCAAGGAGCTCCTTGCCATCATCGCCGACGGCGTACACGCGGTGCCGCGGCATGTTTTCCAATAGCTGGCGCAGGCCGTCGGTGCCGCCGAAGGCCAGGGTGGCAGCAGCGGATTCGATCGACATTTCCGCCGGCGGGCCGGTCTCGATATCCGACGGCCGCGCTTCGGCAGCCGCGCGTGCCTTGAGCCAGACGGCGCCGCCGATTGCGGCGGTGGCCGCGACCTGGGCGAGCAGGATCGAAAAGAAGAACTTCCAGAACAGGCGGCCCACGGCTTACTCCCGGATCAACTGGTAGCCGAGGCGGTACACGGTTTGCAGGCAGGAGCGTCCGTCCGAAATGGAGCCCAGCTTGTGGCGCAAGCTGCTCATATGCACGTCGATATTGCGGTCGAAGCGAGCCATCGGACGCCCCAGTCCCTGTTCGGACAGCACGTTCTTGCTCACCGGCTTGCCAGCGTTGCGCGCCAACACCTCCAGCAAGTTGAATTCGGTGCTGGTCAGCTCCAGCGGCACGCCGCCCCAGGCCGCGCGGCGCTGCTCGGGCCACATGGTGAGCTGGCCGACAACCAGCGGCCCGGAGCCGGTATCCGGCACCGCTTGCGTGCGGCGCAGGATGGCCCGGATGCGCGCCGTCAGTTCGCGCGGCGTGCATGGCTTGGTGACGTAATCGTCCGCACCCAGTTCGAGGCCGACGATGCGGTCGGTATCGTCGCCGCGCGCGGTCAGCATCAGGATCGGCATCTGGCTCACGGCGCGGATGCGGCGCAGCGTTTCCAGACCGTTCATGCGCGGCATCATCACATCGAGTACCGCAATGGCAAATGCCCCCGTCAATGCGGAGGAAGCGCCGGTTTCGCCATCGTGGGCGGTGCTGACTTCGAAGCCTTCCTGTGCCAGGTATTCCTGGAACATCCCGACCAGCTCGACGTCATCGTCAATCAATAGGACCTTGTTCATGGCGTCCATGATAACAAATCGTTCCTGCCGGGTTCTTCCATCTTTACACGTTTTTACCTGCTACTTACGGCGCTTTACAGGCCGAAGCCAGAGAATGGAATCTCACCATCACCACTGGAGATTCACAATGAACAAGAGCAAATTGATCCAGCTGCTGCTGGCCGCCGCCATGGCGCTGCCGCTGCTGGCCCGTGCAGAAGAAGGCCTGGCGCCGGAAGGCGACCATTCGCCGCTGGCTGGCCCCCGGGGTGAAGGCCCACGCGGCGAATTCCCTGGCGGCCGCTTTGGCGGGCGTGGCTTGCCATTCCTGCATGGCCTGGAATTGTCGGAAAGCCAAGAGGACAAGCTGTTCCAGCTGATGCACAACCAGGCACCTTACCTGCGCGAACAGCAGCGCGCCCACGACAAGGCGATGCGCGCCCTGCATGAGATGCGCGACGCCGAGAAATTCGACGACGCAGCTGCCGCCAAGCTGGCACAAGCCGCAGCGCAAGCGGAAGCCAACCTGGCACTGGCCCATATCCGTACCCACCAGAAGGTGCTGGCCCTGCTGACCCCTGAACAGCGCAAGCAACTGGACGAACGCAAGGCGCGTCGACAACAAGGAGGCTTCAATGAACGTTAATTCGATCAGCTACAGCAGCTACACCAGCCAGCTTTCCACCGGCGGCAGCGACCAGGCACGCCAGGCGCCGCCGCCACCGCCGCCCGGTCGGCCGCCGGGCGAGGGCGGTTTCGTCAACGCGATCGGCTCGGCGCTGGAATCGCTGGGCGTGACCGACGTTGCATCCACCGACAAGGACAGCGCGGCATCGGCCCTGGGCAGCTTCCTGCAGGAGCTGATGACATCCCTGCACGAGCAGGGCGAGGCAAACGGCGCCAACAACGCCAGCGGTGCGCAAGGCGAGGGTCCGGGCGGCCCGGGCGGTCCCGGCCGCCTGGCGGAAGACCTGCAAAGCCTGATCTCGTCACTGCAAAGCGACGCGTCGGAAAGCGGTGATGCTTCGTCGCTGGAGACTTCGTTCTCATCGCTGCTGTCCGCGCTCGGCGCCGACAGCAGCGATTCGCAGTCCAAGCTGACCAGCTTCCTGCAGGCGCTGGCGGACAAGCTGCCGCAGGCGGGCAGCAGCGGCAACCTGATTAATACCACGGCATAAAAAGGAGAACCCTATGGACGCGCATGACCACGGCCTGGCCGCAGACCTGGAAGCAATGATGAACATGGGCAGTACCCGCCGCCGCTCGTTGCGGTGGCTGCTGGCCGGCGCGGCCACGCTGCCGCTGATTGCCTGCGGCGGCGGCTCGGACAGCACAAGCACCGACAGCAGCAGTTCCAGCAGCGGCAGCAGCACCGGCACCACTAGCGGAAGCTGCACCGTCATTCCGGAGGAAACCGGCGGGCCGTATCCGGGCGATGGCACCAACAGCAATGCCAGCGGCATCGTCAACGTGCTGACGCAAACCGGCGTGGTGCGCAGCGACATCCGCAGCAGCTTCAATGGCGCGAGCGGCACGGCGGCCGGCATCCCGCTGACGATCAAGCTGAAGATCGTCAACGCCAACAACAGCTGCGGCGCAGCCGGCGAATTCGCGGTCTACCTGTGGCACTGCGACCGCGAAGGCCGCTACTCCCTGTATTCGAGCGGCGTGACGGACCAGAACTACCTGCGCGGGGTGCAGGGTGCGGACGCCAATGGCGACCTGTCGTTCACCACCATCTTCCCCGGGTGCTATGACGGGCGCATGCCGCACGTGCATTTCGAGGTGTATCGCAGCCTGGCGCAAAGCACCAGCGCCTCCAACCGCATCAAGACTTCGCAATTCACCTTCCCGATGGCGACGCTGAACGAAGTCTATGCCACCTCGGGTTACAGCAGCTCCGCAAGCAACCTGGCGCGCATCAGCTATGCCACCGACAATATCTTCAGCGATGGCTACTCCCTGCAACTTGTCACTATCAGCGGCAATGTCACCGACGGCTATGTGGCCACTTTGACGGTGGCTGTCGCCGCCTGATCTTCCCAACGGGCGAAGCCGGCTTCGCCCCGCTTCCCCGTTTTTTGCCATTTCCCGAAAGCGCTTTCGCCGCGGCCAGCGCCACCCGAGGGGGCGGCGCTGGCACACGCCTTGCAATACTCCCTGCATGGTTTAGGCATTGGAGAAAGCATGGAACGTCTGCTCAGCTATCGGCCGGAACTGGAACTATCGCCGGCGGCGCCACAGGCAGCTTGGCGCGATGAAAGCCTGCCGCAAGCAGCCGAACTGCTGGCGGCGCGCCGCGAAGGCCGCCTGCCGGCCTGGTTCCGCCATGTGGCGCCCGGCCTGGACGGCGTGCTGCCCAGGCTTGCCGACCAGGTGCTGGCGGCCGGACCCAATGCCGGCCGCATGCTCGGCATGGAGCTGGAAGGCCTGAGCGCCGAAGACCGTGAATTCGAAACAGCGCGCCAGTTCATGCGCTTTGCCGGCTTGGCCGCCCGCCGCGCCAGGCAGGCCGCGCGCGGCGATCCGCGCCAGGTGCGGCGCGCCGCGCTGAACATCGCGGCCAAGCAGTATGCACCGGGGCTGCTTCCCGCCATCGTATCCATCATGGAACGGCATCCCGTTCCACCATCCGCAGCATCACATCAAAGGGGGCTAATCATGCATGACATCGACCGTACCACCCTGGAATTCGGCAACGAAACTTCCTATGAAGGCGAGTATGAGTTTGGCGAATCGGAATGGGGCGGCGAAATGGGCCAGCAAGGGATGCTGACCGAAGCCGAGGAAATGGAACTGGCCAGCGAACTGCTGTCGGTGACCAATGAAGCGGAACTGGAGCAGTTCCTGGGCAGCTTCCTGAAAAAGGCGGCATCGTTCGCCGGCAATGTGATCCGCTCGCCGGTCGGCAAGGCCATCGGCGGCGCACTGAAAGGCGTGGCCAAGAAAGCGCTGCCGCTGGCCGGCGGCGCGATCGGCGGCTACTTCGGCGGTCCGCTGGGCGCCAAGATCGGCAGCGGCCTGGCATCGGCTGCCGGCAGCGCCCTCGGGCTGGAGGCGGAAGGCGAGATGTCGGGCGAAGATCGTGAATTCGACGGCGCCCGCACCTTCGTGAAGGTGGCTGCCGACACGGTGAATCGCGCGGCCCAGGCGCGCGGCGGCGACCCGCGCCAGATCGCCATGCAGGCGGCGACAGCGGCCGTGCGCCAGCACGCGCCGGGCCTGCTGGCGCGGGCCGGGCAGCAGGGCGGCCAGCAGGGGGCCGCAGGCCGCGGCGCGGGCGGCATGGCCGGCGCGATGCACGGCAACGCCGGACGCTGGGTGCGCCAGGGCCGCAAAATCGTCCTGTACGGAGCCTGAGCCAAATGAGCCCGTACGCCGCCTGGATGCTGGCGCAGGAGGCGCGGTCCTTGCTGACGCGCCTGGCCCGCGTGCTGCCATTCGCCCTGATCGAGCCGATGGTGCCCGCTGCAGCCTTGCTGCCGCGGGCGCAGATCGGCATCGAGCGCCAGCTGGTGGCGGGGCGGCGCGAGCTGCGGGCGATGGTGCGCGGCTTCCTGCACTGGCTGCGCAGCCCCGCCGGGCGGCGCGCCAGCCCGGCGCAGGCCCAGCGCCGCTTCACCTTCCTGCGCATGAAGTTCAATGCGGCGCTGATCCAGTTCGACATGTTCAACGACGTGGTGACGCAGCGCAGCGAACATCGCAACGGCGTATGGCTGGCGGGACTGGACGTTGCTTCGGCCGATGCCCTGGCCCTGCGCGGCGGCTATTACGCACCGCCGCCGGTGGTGTGCTACCTCGATCGCGGACCGGGGGCGGCGATTCGCCGCGCCCGCACACGGCTGCCGGGAGGCGGCGACAACCCCGTCGCCATCATCCGGGTGCCGCGCGAACGCATGGTGGGCGCCAGCATCGCGTCCTCCTTGTTCCACGAGGTGGGGCACCAGGGCGCCGCGCTGCTGGACCTTGTGAACTCGCTGCGCCCGGTCCTGCAATCGCTGCAGTCCGGCGCCACCGGGCCGGCCCAGGTATGGAAGCTGTGGGAGCGCTGGATTTCCGAAATCGTCGCCGACTTCTGGTCGCTGGGCAGGGTTGGCGTGGCTGCCACCCATGGCCTGATCGGCGTGGTGAGCCTGCCGCGCATTTTCGTCTTCCGCATCAACATCGACGACCCGCATCCGGTGCCCTGGATCCGGGTGCTCCTGAGTTGCGCGATGGGCGAGCGGCTTTATCCGCATCCGCAGTGGCAGCGCATGGCGCGCTTGTGGGAATCCTACTATCCCCTCGATGGCGTGCCGGAAGCCGACCGGCAATTGCTGATGGCCTTGCGCGATTCGATGCCGGCGCTGGCCGGCCTGCTGGCCAATCACCGTCCGGCCCTGCTGCGGGGTGCTTCGCTGCCGCAGGCGCTGCAGGTGGACCAGCGGCAGCCGGCCTACCTGGCATTGCTGTTCCGGCTGTGGCAGCGCAAGCCTGAGCGCATGTACGACGCTTCGCCGGTGCTGGTATTCGCCGTGATCGGCCAGGCGCGCGCGGACGGCATCCTGAGCCCGGAACACGAAAGCATCCTGCTGGGGCGCCTGCTCACGCACTGGGCCCTTCGCAATACCTTGACTGATATTTGAGGAGAGTTCCATCATGACGAAAACGAGTGCGGCGGCCGCAGGCAAAAGCGGCAAGATCGATGTCAACGTGCGGGCCCGGATCTCGGACGATCGCTGGGTCCCGGTGGCGCATGCGCACCTGCTGCTGGCGCAGCCTTCCGATGCGCAGTTGAAGCAGCTGCAGTTGCTCAATGAAGGCAAGGGCACGCCGGAAGAGGCGCGCAAGGTGATGGCTGCCTGGCCCGTGCTGCGCCCGACCCATACCGGCCCGAATGGCCATGCGCGCTTCGACGGGTTGGAGATCGGCACCTATTACGTCGTCTACAACAACGTCACGCCCTTCGACGATGATTTCGTGCGCTTCAACCGGGTCGACATCCTGGCCACCGACACGCGCGGTGAAACCGAATTCGTCCTGGATCCGAAGTTGCGGCTCGATCCGGTGTTCTTCGCCAACGGCGACAATCAGGACCGGCCCCACGGGCTGGTCGGCGACACCGTCTGGGTATCGGTGGCGCGCAGTGGCGAAGTCCAGTCCAATCCAATGGCGGGCATGTACTACGTTCCAGAGCCCCCGTTGCAGAGCCAGGCGCCCAAAGGCGTCAAGTCGAGCATGCGGCTGAACGCCGTTGGCACGACCGAAGTGGCGCTCAACATCTATATGGCCGCGCTGGAACCGGACGGCGTCACGCCGGACCCGAACGATGCGGCCCACTACCGCGCATCGGAGCCGATTATCGTCGACGAAGGCAACGCGACCCAGGTCAGCGGCACGATCACCACCCAGGCTTCCCGCACGGAAGCAGAATTCCGTCCGGTGCTCGCGCACTGGACGCTGATCCGCAACAGTGCCGAAGCGCTGTCCTTCAATACCTACAAGCTGTTCATCGACCACCTGTTCTGCAACGATGCCGGCGGCGACGTGCCGGAATTCGAACGCGGCCGCTTTGACGAGAAGGAGCGCGCGTTCCGCTTGCTGGAGAAACGGCGCACCCTGCCTTTCAGCGATTCCGATTCCTACCGGGTGCTGAAGGCCGCCACCGAAGCATTTGTGATGGTGAACTGCGGCGTGCTGCGCACACCGTACGCCTTCCGCCCCCAGGAAGATGCCGATTACCTGGACCGGCGCGACCTGCCGGGCGACCGCAAGCTGGAGGACGAACTGGTCAAGCGCTACCTGACCGCGCTGGACCCGAAAACCCGCATCCTGCCTTACCTGGCCCTGATCCGCAGCAAGCTGCCGGACGTGCGCATCCACATGGACCACAAGGACCACCACGACGCCGAACTGTGCGCAGGTTTCATCCGCGACCGCCTGGTCAATCCCTGCATGATGGAGCTGATCTGGTCTTACTGGCAGGAAGAGGGCATGCTGGTGCAGACCATGAACGCGATCACGCGCCGCTTCCAGAACGTGCGCTCGCCGGCCCATGGCAACGGACTCGATCCGCTGGCCAATATGGAAGTGGACATGCTGCGGCCTCTGAACAACCTGCTGTGGGGTTATGTGCAGGATGAACAGCACCGCCTGAGCGTGGTGCGCCGCAATTACGAGTACGACCACCACTACGGCATCCACCTGGACGGCAAGGCCGTGCGCGATTTCCGCCCGGCCGACAGCCGTTCCAAGTTCGTCGAGGCCTTCCACAACCTGCTGCGCCAGCTGATGCCGTTTTACCGCCAGGACGACGACACCACGGTGAAGGCCGACGCTTTCCCGATCCTGAACGCGCTGAAGGAGGTGCACCTGATCCTGTCGCAGGGAGCGCACAACCAGTTCGGCGACCTGCCGTCCACCGCGCGCATCGAAATGCTGATGCAGCAATGGATGCTGGCGCGTCCCGAATTCCGCGAATTCCTGCCGACCCGGCTGATGGTGGCCCATCCCGAGCCGTGGATGGACCGCGTCGACGCGATGAAGAAGGTACAGGGCTGGAGCGACACCAGCATCGCGCATTTCCGCGACCTGGCCATGTTCGGCGAACAGCTGCTGCTGTCGATCCGTTACACCCACTGGAGCGACGTATACGACCCGACCGAGGCCTTTGCATGGGCGCGCTTCTGGCGTCCGCAAGCGCAAGGCTATATGCACGCGTACAGGGCGGTGACCGGTGTCGACCTGACTTCGGAAACGGCCAACCCGAAGCTGGAGGCGAGCATGCCGTCGGTGTTGCTGCGGCAGCGGCTGGAGGCCATGCCGCGTACGGCGTGAGGCGGCGGTGCGGGCCGACTTCACCAGTGCGCTGTACCTGGGCATGCGGCATGCCGCGCAATCGCTGCCTGCCTGGGACGAGCTGACTTTGGGGAAGCCGGCGGCGCTGGAACCGGTGCCGGGAGAAACGGAGCTGGGCGCCAGCCTGGCGCGGTTGATGGACTGTGAGGCGGCCTGCCTGCTGACCTCCAGCCTGCACCTGTTCTGGGACCTGTTTGGCTGGATGGCCGCGGCACGGGTTGCGCTGCTGGTGGATAGCGCGGCATATCCGGTGGCACGCTGGGGCGCCGAACGTGCCGGCACACAAGGGGTGCCGCTGCAATGCTTCAGCCACGGCAATGCATCCCAGGCCGCGGCATTAGCCCGGCGCTGGCGGGAAGCGGGGCGCAGGCCGGTGATCCTGTCGGATGGCTATACGCCGGGCGATGCCGCCGCACCGCCGCTGGCGGCGTATGCCGACATTGCCGATTCGTTCGGCGGCTTGCTGCTGCTGGACGATACCCAGGCGCTTGGCGTAGTGGGCCTCGATGGCGGCGGATCGGTGGCCGAACATGGCCTTGGCGGAGGGCCGGTATTGGCGGGCGCCTCGATGGCCAAGGGTTTCGGCGCGCCGCTGGCGGTTCTCGCGGGGCCGCGCAAGCTGCTGGGTGGCTTCATGGCAGCCAGCGAAACGCGGGTCCATTGCAGCCCGCCATCGGTGGCGGCGGTCGCTGCCGCCCGCTGTGCGCTGGAGGCCAACCGCAGGCTGGGACGGGTCTTGCGCGAGCGGCTGCGTGAGCGGATTGCGCAATTGCAGGCGATCCTTGCCGGTTTCGGGATCGCCTGCATGGGCGGCGATTTCCCGGTCCAGCGAGTCGTGTTGCCGCCCTTGTGCGATGGAGAGGCGTTGCAGGGCGAACTATCGCTGGCAGGTATTGAAGTGCTGTTGCAGGGAACACCGGCAAGGCCGGTCCTCACTTTGCTGCTGCGGGCTGACCACAGCGCACAGGAGGTGGCCTATGCCGCCCGCTCGATCGGACAACTGATGGAGGTGCTGCATGTTTGAGACAATGGAGTTCGAATGGCGACCCAAAGGCGGCCGCCCAATGGGACGGGGCCGCGCCCGTCCCGCCCGCAAATTCCGCCCCGTGCCGGTGTATGGCGGCGGCTGGCCTTACCGCGCGCCGGTGTTCGAGCCGCTGCCGTTGCTCGAACCGCCCGCCGGCGACGAACCGGGTCCCGATGAAGGAGACGGCGACGGGGAAGTGCCGCCGACCATCGCCGCGGCAGTTGGGCGCATGCCGCCCGCCCTGCAGCCGGCCTATGCGCTCATCGCCCCGCTTGACCGGGCGCCGGGCGATCCGCGCACGCACGGACCCGGGCTGTACTACCTCGAGTTCACGGTCAACGGCCAGCGCCGGGGCTACAGCGGACAGGCCCGGCACATGGGCCAGCGCCTGGCACAGCACCGCATCTGCGCCGGCATGATGGGCATCCGTCCATCCGAAGTCAGCGTCTATGTCGCCGCCAACCTGGCGGACGACGCCGACCGGCGCCGGCGCGAACGGACCCTGCACGATACGATGTTCAGGCATCACCAGGGCGTGCTGACCAACCAGCGCCGCGAACTGGAGTTCGAGGTGCTGGGCGAAGAGCATGAAGCGCCTTGCGGCTGCAAGCGCTGCCAGCACGGCCCGTTCAGCTCCGAGCAGGAGATGGAACTGGCGATGGAACTGCTTGGCGTGCAGAGCGAAGAGGAGCTGGAGCAATTCCTGGGCAAGATGTTCAAGGGCGTCTGGAACGGCATCAAGAAAGTCGCCAAGCCGCTGGGCGGCATCCTGAAGGGCATCGCGAAGAAAGCTTTGCCCTTCGTCGGCGGCGCGCTCGGATCGTTCATCCCGATTCCCGGCGTCGGGACGGTATTGGGCCGGGCGCTGGGCGGTGCGCTGAGCAACGCGCTTGAGATGGAAATGCAGGAGATGCCGGAGGTCGACCGGGAAATGGAAGTGGCGCGCCGCTTCGTCCGCATTGCCGGCAGCGCTGCGCAGGCGGCCGGCGACAGTGACGGCAGTCCGCAAGCAGTGCGCCGCGCCGTGCTGGATGCCTTGCGCACCCATGCACCGCACTTTGGCAAGTCATGATCATCGACTGCCATTGCCACGCCGGCCCCGGCGACGGCTTGACCGGTCCCTGGGACAGCAACGCCGCGCTGGGCCGCTATGCCCGGCGCGCGCGCGAAGCCGGTATCGACCGCACTGTGTTGCTGGCCGCCTTCCATTCCGACTACGGCGCAGCCAATGCCGGCGTGGCGCGGCTGGTGGCGGCGGAGCCCGACCGCTACCTGGCGTTCGCTTTCGTGCACGCCCGGCGCGACGCGGGCCGCATCGGTGCGCTGGTGCGCAAGGCGGTGGAGGAATACGGTTTTGCCGGCATCAAGCTGCATCGCCACGATGCCCCCATTACCGGCGAGGTGTGCGAGGTGGCGCGGCACTTCGGGTTGCCGGTGCTGTACGATCCGGTCGGCGTGACGTCGGTGGCGGAGCTGCTGGCCGAGCAGTACCCTGACGTGAATTTCATCCTGCCCCACCTTGGCAGCTTTGCCGACGACTGGTCGGCGCAATTGGCGCTGGTCGACCACCTGGCGCGGCACCGCAATATCTACACCGACAGCGCCGGCGTGCGCCGCTTCGACCTGCTGGAGCAGGCAATCCGGCGCGCCGGTGCGCACAAGGTCTTGTTCGGCACCGACGGTCCATGGCTGCACCCCGGCGTGGAACTGGAGAAGATCCGCTTGCTGCGGCTGGGGGCAGGGGATGAAGGCCTGGTCCTGGGCGGCAACCTGCTGCGCCTGATCGGCCGTGGCTAGGCCGGCGCGTTGCGCGCCTTGCGGCGCAGTTGCAGCGTGCGGTCGGTCACGCCCAGGCGCAGCGCGGCGCGCTGGTTGTTGTCGCCTTCCTGCTGCAGCACCAGCTGGATGGCAGTGTCGGTGGCAGCCTGGCCGATGCGCGACAGGTTGACGCCCAGGTCGACCGCGCGGCCGATGGCGTTGATAAAGGCGGCATCGGGCCAGTTGGCGCCGCCTGTGGCCGGCCGCTCTTCCGGCGGCACGTCGCCGATGGTGAGGGGTCCCGGCCCGATATGCCGGTGCCAGATGCGTGCCACGGTCTGGCGCAGGTCGCGCACGTTGCCCGGATAGCTGCGCGTCAGCAGGTACTGCCGTACGGCCGGATCGAGGTCGACATCGTGCCCGCCAAGCTGGCGCAGGAAGTGCTGCACCAGCGGCAGGATATCGCCCTGGCGTTCGCGCAGCGGCGGCGTGCGGCAGCGCCAGGCCGCGATGCGGTAATACAGGTCGGCGCGAAAGGCGCCGCGTTGGACTTCCGCCTCCAGGTCGCGGTTGGTGGCGCACACCAGGCGGAAGCGCGTCGGATGCCAGTCATTGCTGCCGACGCGGCGGTACTGCTGTTCCTGGATCACGCGCAGCAGCTGCGCCTGCAGCGGCAGCGGCAGCTCGCCCACTTCATCGAGGAAGAGCACGCCGCCGTTGGCAGCGGCAAAGGCGCCGTCGCGCGCGCTGTAGGCGCCCGTGAAGGCGCCGCGTTCATGCCCGAATAGTTCGCTGCCGGCCAGCTCCGGCGACAGCGTGGTGCAATCGACGACCGTGAGCGGGCCCGGGCCGCCTTGCAGGCGGTGGATTGCCTGCGCCAGCAAGTCCTTGCCGGTGCCGGTTTCGCCGGTGATCAGGACGGGGGAATCGGTGAAGGCCGCAACTTCGACCAGGCTTTGCAGCATGCGCCGCCACGCCGAGCTTTGTCCGACAAGGCATGTGCGTATGCGTTCGGAGGACATAAGCTGGCCCACCTCGTGCCAGCGCTCCAGGCGCGCCAGCACCTGCGGCAGGATCGCCTCGCCGTTGCGCCACAGGAGCAGGTCGGAGGCGCCCGCAGCGAGCACTTCCCACATGGCGTCGGCAGCCATTTCGCCTGGATCGCAACAGATGGCCAGCATTTGCCGCGCGCCGGCGGCCTGCAGGTAGGCGGCCAGATCGCCGTCCCACTGTTTGAATATGAGGATGGAGGCGTCGCTGTCTTGCGGTGCTTCGATGAGGGATACGCCAGCGTCGGACAGATCGATCCGCAGCCTGTTGCTGGCATTTGCCGGCGCCTTGCTGGTCGCCAGGATGCAAGCTGAAAGCGCCATTTAGTCGCCCTCCGGATTGACTGGAGGTCAACTATAGTCCGAAATCAGGAGAGGTTGCCTTGACTCGGCTCAATCGTGCGCCGCAGTGCGGCGCACGATCCACAGTACAAATTTACTGCTTGACGCAGTCCACGAAGTAGTCTTTGCGGCCGTTCACTTCGCGCTTGACCAGGCCGTGCACGTCGGTCTCGAAACCTGGGAAGCGTTCGTTGAAATCACGTGCAAAGCGCAGGTAGTCCACGATGGTCTTGTTGAAGCGCTCGCCCGGGATCAGCAGCGGGATGCCCGGTGGGTATGGCGTCAGCAGGATCGAGGTGATGCGGCCTTCCAGGTCGTCCAGCGCCACGCGCTCGATTTCGCGGTGGGCCATCTTGGCGAAGGCATCCGATGGCTTCATGGCAGGCACCATGTCCGACAGGTACATCTCGGTGGTCAGGCGCGCCACGTCGTAGGCCTTGTAGAAGTCGTGGATCTGCTGGCACAGGTCGCGCAGGCCCATTTGTTCGTAGCGCGGATTGGCGGCCGAGAACTCCGGCAGGATGCGCCACATCGGGGCGTTCTTGTCGTAGTCGTCCTTGAACTGTTGCAGCGCGGTCAGCAGTGTGTTCCAGCGGCCTTTGGTAATGCCGATGGTGAACATGATGAAGAAGGAGTACAGGCCGCACTTCTCGACGATCACGCCGTGTTCCGCCAGGTATTTGGTCACGATCGACGCCGGGATGCCGGTCTCGCCGAACTGGCCGTCCAGCGACAGGCCCGGGTTGACGATGGTGGCCTTGATCGGGTCGAGCATGTTGAAGCCTGGCTTCAGGTCGCCGAAGCCGTGCCACTTCTTGCTCTCTTCGGTGAAGATCCAGTCTTCCTGCGAACCGATGCCTTCTTCGGCGAAGCTGTCCGGGCCCCAGACCTTGAACCACCAGTCCTGGCCCCATTCCTCGTCGATCTTCTTCATCGCGCGGCGGAAGTCGAGCGCTTCCAGGATGGATTCTTCCACCAGGGCGGTGCCGCCCGGCGCTTCCATCATGGCCGCTGCCACGTCGCAGGAAGCGATGATCGAGTACTGCGGCGAGGTCGAGGTGTGCATCAGGTAAGCCTCGTTGAAGGCGTCCTTGTCCAGCTTCACGGTCTCGGAGTCGCGCACCAGCACCTGCGAAGCCTGCGACAGGCCGGCCAGCAGCTTGTGGGTCGACTGGGTCGAGAAGATCATCGACTCCTTGGCGCGCGGGCGGTCCTTGCCGATCGCGTGCATGTTCTTGTAAAAGTCGTGGAAGGTCGCGTGCGGCAGCCAGGCTTCGTCGAAGTGCAGGGTATCGATCTTACCGTCCAGCATTTCGCGCAGGGTCTCCACGTTGTAGACCACGCCGTCGTAGGTCGACTGGGTGATGGTCAGGATGCGCGGCTTCTTGTTGGAGGCAGCTTGCGCGAACGGGTTGTTGGCGATCTTGCGCTCGATGCTCTCCATCGAGAATTCTTCCAGCGGGATCGGGCCGATGATGCCCAGGTTGTTCCGGGTCGGCATCAGGAACACAGGAATGGCGCCGCACATGATGATCGAGTGCAGGATCGACTTGTGGCAGTTGCGGTCCACCACGACGATATCGCCAGGCGCAACCGTCGAATGCCACACCATCTTGTTGGAGGTGGAGGTGCCGTTGGTGACGAAGTAGGCGTGGTCGGCGTTGTAGATGCGGGCGGCGTTGCGCTCGGACGCGGCAACAGGGCCGGTGTGGTCCAGCAGCTGGCCCAGTTCTTCCACTGCGTTGCAGACGTCGGCGCGCAGCATGTTCTCGCCGAAGAACTGGTGGAACATCTGGCCGATCGGCGACTTCAGGAAGGCGACGCCGCCCGAGTGGCCCGGGCAGTGCCAGGAGTAGGAACCGTCGTTCGCGTAGTGCACCAGGGCGCGGAAGAAGGGCGGCGCCAGGCTGTCCAGGTAGGACTTGGCTTCACGGATGATGTGGCGCGCCACGAATTCCGGAGTGTCCTCGAACATGTGGATGAAGCCGTGCAGCTCGCGCAGGATATCGTTCGGGATATGGCGCGAAGTGCGGGTTTCGCCGTACAGGTAGATCGGGATGTCAGCGTTCTTGTGGCGGATCTCGGAAACGAAGGCGCGCAGGGAAGCCAGCGCGAAGTCGGTTTCTTCCGGGGTGCCGCCGCCGAATTCCTCGTCGTCGATCGACAGCACGAAGGCCGAGGCGCGCGACTGCTGCTGTGCGAATTGCGCCAGGTCGCCGTAACTGGTCACACCCAGGACGTCCATGCCTTCGTTTTCCATCGCCGCGGCCAGGGCGCGAATGCCCAGGCCGGACGTGTTCTCGGAACGGAAATCCTCGTCAATGATGACGATGGGGAAGCGGAATTTCATCGATGTTCTCCAGGCGCGACCAAGCGCCTCAAAAAAATAAGACCGGGAGTATCGCAGAAATTCCCGGCCGGGGGTGAAAATATTTACAGCATCGCCAACACGCCGAGGCCGAGGCCCACGGCAGCCACGCCGTAGGTGGCATACATCAGCCATTTACGGTTGGTCAGCAGGGTGATTGCAGCCAGCGCAATCGCGATTTGTTCCGCCGTGGTGGCCAGCGCCCATTGGTGATGCTTGTGCAGGGCGTGGTCGGACTTATGGTCCCACTCGGCCGACTTGGCTTCCCATTCCTCGGCATCCTTCTTGATGGCGTCTTTCTCTTCCTTGTAGCGCAGCACTTCGGCCTTGTACTTTTCCACCTCGGCGTTCGGCAGCAGCATGGCCAGTTCGGCCAGGTTCTGCTTGGACGATTTGGACTGGTAGTAGTTCCAGCGGTTGGACGCTTCGGTCTTGGCGATGGCGGCATTGTTCTTGAACAGCGCCGCATCGTTTTGCGTGGCGCCGCCCTGGTAGCCGAAGATGGCGCCCACGGTAGCCAGGATGGCCGTTGTCACGGCGATATTGCCCGAGAATTTGTCGTTGCTGTGTGCTGCGTGTTCCACGGCGTGGTCATGCGGGCCGTGGACGTGGAAACCGTGTCCGGACATGTTTTATTTCCTGGTATAGCTGATAAATGAATAAGGCAGCCCGGCTGCCGAAACGTGATCCTCGCGCGCTGCTTCCCGCCATGCTCCTTCGGCCAGCACGGGGAAGAAGGCATCGCATTCGTAAGTGCGGTCGATGCGGGTGATTACAAGCCTGTCAACCAGCGGCAAGGCTTGCTCGAAAATCTGGCCGCCGCCGATCACGAATGCGTCACCGTCCCCAGCCACCAGCGCAAGCGCTTCCTGAAGCGAACCGACGCGCTCCACGCCCTCATGCCGCCAATCCGCATTGCGGCTGATGACGATGTTGCGGCGGTTTGGCAAAGGACGGCCGATCGAATCGAAGGTCTTGCGGCCCATGATAATCGGGTGGCCGGAAGTGAGGCGCTTGAAGTGCGCAAGGTCTTCCGGCAAGTGCCACGGAAGAGTGTTGTTGATGCCTATGCCATTGCTGGAATCAGTGGCAACGATGATGGTCAAATTTGTCATGGCCGACATTATATATCGGAGCACTTTGCAATTCGGTCACGTTGCGGAATTGCGCCACCGCAATTTATTTTGGCCTTGGAACGGGGCCTTGTGACCATTGGAGAGTTTTGACGGGGGTGTGGCGGCGTATCGTAGCTTCCAGCGCGCTAGGAATTACTGCTGAGTAATTCTGTTTGTTGGTTTTATAACGATACGGACCCCAGGAGAACCCCTGATGAAACACCCACTCAAGCATCCCCATGGGAATGCCGGGCGCGCTATTCTCGCATTGGCTGATGGCACCCTGTTTGACGGCATCGCGATCGGTGCCAACGGCTCCACGGCTGGCGAAGTCGTCTTCAATACCGCCATGAGCGGGTACCAGGAAATCCTGAGCGACCCAAGCTACAGCCGCCAGATTGTCACTCTGACTTATCCGCACATTGGCAACACGGGCGTCAACCGCGAAGACGGTGAAGCGCCGCTGATCCATGCGGCCGGCCTGATTGTGAAGGACGTGCCATTCCTGGCATCGAACTTCCGCAGCGAGCAGGACCTGTCGTCCTGGCTGGCGGAACAGGGCGTGGTGGCGATCGCCGGCATCGATACCCGCAAGCTGACCCGCATCCTGCGCGAGAGGGGCGCCCAATCCGGCGCCATCGTCGCCGGCGGCACTGCGGACGATGCGTTGCGCCTGGCGCGCGGCTTTCCCGGCCTGTCTGGCATGGACCTGGCGCAGACCGTCACTACCGCGGCGCCATATGAATGGACCGAAACCGAGTGGATGCTCGGCCAGGGCCATGGCAGGCAACTGCAGCCGCGCTGCCATGTGGTGGCTTATGACTTCGGTGTGAAAGCAAATATACTGCGCATGCTGGCCCAGCGCGGCTGCCGCGTTACCGTGCTGCCTGCAAAAGCCGGCGCCGCCGCCGCCCTGGCGCTGAACCCGGACGGCATTTTCCTGTCGAACGGGCCGGGCGACCCGCAGCCTTGCGATTACGCGATTGAAGCGGCGCGCGAGCTGATTGAACGCGGCGTGCCGACGTTCGGCATCTGCCTTGGCCACCAGATCATGGCGCTCGCTTCCGGCGCCCGCACCGTGAAGATGAAGTTTGGCCACCATGGCGCCAACCATCCGGTGCAGGACGTCGAGACCGGCCGCGTAATGATCACTTCGCAGAACCACGGCTTTGCCGTCGATCCCGACTCGCTCCCGAATAACTGCGCAGTCACTCACATTTCCCTGTTCGACGGTTCGCTGCAAGGCTTCCGCCGCACCGACAAACCGGCCTTCTGCTTCCAGGGACACCCCGAGGCCTCGCCCGGGCCGCACGACCTGGCGCCGCTGTTCGACCGTTTTGTCAGCATGATGGAGGGCGCGCGCCATGGCTAAGCGTACCGATATCCAGCGCATCCTGATCATTGGCGCCGGCCCGATCGTCATCGGCCAGGCCTGCGAATTCGACTACTCCGGAGCCCAGGCCTGCAAAGCCCTGCGTGAAGAAGGCTACGAAGTGGTGCTGGTGAACAGCAACCCCGCCACCATCATGACCGACCCGGGCATGGCGGACGTGACCTATATCGAGCCGATTACCTGGGAAACCGTGGCCCGCATTATCGAAAAAGAGCGCCCGCAGGCGGTGCTGCCGACCATGGGCGGCCAGACAGCGCTCAATTGCGCCCTGGACCTGCACCGCCATGGCGTGCTGGACTCCTTCAACGTAGAGCTGATCGGCGCCACGCCGGAAGCTATCGACCGCGCCGAAGACCGCGCCAAGTTCAAGGCTGCCATGGAGCGCATCGGCCTGCAGTCGGCCCGCTCCGGCATTGCCCACACCATGGCCGAGGCCTGGCAGGCGCAGGAGCGCCTCGGCTTCCCGGTGATTATCCGCCCGTCCTTCACCATGGGCGGCAGCGGCGGCGGCATCGCCCGCGATGCCGACGAATTCACTGCGATCTGCCTGCGCGGCCTTGAGCTGTCGCCGACTTCCGAACTGCTGATCGAGGAATCGCTGATCGGCTGGAAAGAGTTCGAGATGGAAGTGGTGCGTGACCGCAAGGACAACTGCATCATCGTCTGCTCGATCGAGAACCTGGACCCGATGGGCGTGCATACCGGCGATTCGATCACGGTGGCGCCGGCCCAGACCCTGACGGACAAGGAATACCAGATCATGCGCGACGCGTCGCTGAACGTGCTGCGCGAGATCGGCGTGGATACGGGCGGCTCGAACGTCCAGTTCGCGGTCAACCCGCAAGACGGCCGCATGATCGTGATCGAGATGAACCCGCGCGTGTCGCGTTCCTCGGCACTGGCCTCCAAGGCCACCGGCTTCCCGATTGCCCGCGTCGCCGCCAAGCTGGCGGTGGGCTTTACCCTGGACGAGCTGCAGAACGACATCACCGGCGGTGCTACCCCGGCTTCGTTCGAACCGGCCATCGACTATGTGGTAACCAAGATCCCGCGTTTCGCTTTCGAAAAGTTCGCCGGCGCGAATGACCGCCTGACCACGCAGATGAAATCGGTGGGCGAGGTGATGGCAATGGGCCGCACCTTCCAGGAATCGTTCCAGAAGGCCCTGCGCGGCCTGGATATTGGCGTCGACGGCCTGCAGCGCATCGCCACCGGGCGCGACGTGATCGAGCAGGAGCTGCGCCTGCCGGGGCCGCAGCGTATCTGGTACGTGGGCGAAGCCTTTGCACAAGGCATGTCGCTGGCCGAGGTCAACCGCCTGTCGCACATCGATCCATGGTTCCTGGCCCAGATCCAGGACCTGGTGGAAGTCGAGGAATGGGTGGCCACGCAGCAACTGGGCGGTTTTGACCGCCATGTGCTGCGCCGCCTGAAGGAACAGGGCTTCAGCGACCGCCGCCTGGCCGACCTGCTCGGCGTGCATGAAGATGCGGTGCGTGCGCAGCGCCACGCCCAGGGCATCCGCCCCGTGTACAAGCGCGTCGACACCTGCGCCGGCGAATTTGCAACCCGCACCGCCTACATGTATTCGACCTACGACGAGGAATGCGAAGCCCAGCCGACCAACGCGCGCAAGATCATGGTGCTGGGCGGCGGCCCGAACCGGATCGGCCAGGGTATCGAATTCGATTACTGCTGCGTACATGCTGCGCTGGCGATGCGCGAGGATGGCTACGAGACCATCATGGTCAACTGCAACCCGGAAACCGTGTCGACCGACTACGACACCTCCGACCGGCTGTATTTTGAATCGCTGACGCTGGAAGACGTGCTGGAAATCGTCGCCATCGAAAAACCGGAGGGCGTGATCGTGCAGTACGGCGGCCAGACCCCGCTCAAGCTGGCCCTGGCGCTGGAGGCGAACGGCGTGCCGATCATCGGTACCTCGCCGGACATGATCGATGCTGCCGAGGACCGCGAACGCTTCCAGAAGCTGCTGCACGAACTGGACCTGCGACAGCCATCCAACCGTACCGCCCGCAACGAGCAGCAGGCGGTGGCGATGGCCGAAGAAATCGGCTACCCGCTGGTGGTGCGGCCTTCTTATGTGCTGGGCGGCCGCGCCATGGAAATCGTGCACGAACGAGCCGACCTGGAACGCTATATGCGCGAAGCGGTCAAGGTTTCGCACGATTCGCCGGTGCTGCTGGACCGCTTCCTGAACGACGCCATTGAAGTGGACGTTGACTGCGTGAGCGACGGCAGCGAGGTGGTGATCGGCGGCGTGATGGAGCATGTGGAGCAGGCCGGCATCCACTCGGGCGACTCGGCCTGCAGCCTGCCGCCGTACTCGCTGTCCGAGGCCACCGTGGCCGAGATCAAGCGCCAGACGGTGCGCCTGGCGCGCGGCCTGAACGTGGTCGGCCTGATGAACGTGCAGTTTGCCGTGCAGCGCCAGAAAGCCGATGGCCGCACGGTCGACCGCGTCTACGTGCTCGAAGTGAATCCACGCGCCTCGCGCACCGTACCCTTTGTTTCGAAAGCGACCGGCGTGCAGTTGGCCAAGGTTGCTGCGCGCTGCATGGCCGGCCGTTCGCTGGCCGAGCAGGGCGTGACAGCGGAAGTGATTCCGCCTTATTACAGCGTCAAGGAATCCGTTTTGCCGTTCGCTAAATTCCCGGGCGTGGACACCATCCTCGGGCCGGAGATGAAATCCACTGGGGAAGTGATGGGAACCGGAACCACGTTCGGCGAAGCCTTCCTGAAGGCCGAGCTGGCGGCCGGGGTACGCATTCCGCTGGCCGGCTACGTCTATATGCGGGTGCGCAAGGCCGACCAGGCGCGCGCAGTGGCGCTGGCGCGCGAACTGGCAGACGCCGGCTACCTGCTGTGCGCCAGCGAAGTGACCGCCGCCGTGCTGGAAGCGGGCGAGGTGCCGGTCAATGCCATCGAAGACGAAACCCTGCTTGGCCTGCTGGCCCTGCGCGAAATCGCGATGGCGGTGGTCACGGTGGACGAAAAGCGCACGGCAATCGCCGCTACGCGCAGCCTGCGCACGGCAGCACTGGCCTCCGGGACCGTCATGTTTACCACGATCGCAGGCGCCGAAGCGGCGGCCGAAGCCCGCAAGCATGCCGATAACGGCACGGTTCGTTCGCTGCAGGAGCTGCACGCCATGGCCGGCAGCGAGCAGGGCCAGGCCTTGCCGCAGGCGCCGCGTCCCGTGCCCGGCGCCGCTGACCTGGCCGCCGCCGCCTGGCAGATGCCGGAGCGCCGCACCCAGTCGCGCCAGCGCAGTGTCGGCGTGGAGCCGCTGAAGGTCTTCATCCGCCAGCCTTTCACCGAATCGGATGAACGCGAGCAGCGCATGATCGGCGAGATCATGCAGATGATCGACAGCGCCAACGGCTTACCGCACGCTTTCGACTATCTCACCGGCTTGCAGGCCGAGAGCGCCGACACCTTCCGCGCCTCGTTCGAACGCAAGCAGGGCTTGCCGTTCACGCCGCAGAATTTCCGCCGCCACCGGCTTGCATTGCTGGACCAGGCGGATGTCATGGTCAACATTCGTGTTGGAATGAGCGAGAGCAGTGCATTCGAGTTGAGCTATCACATATTCAAGGGCCGCCGAACACCTATCCTGTTCCTGGTGTGGAAGGGCGCGCCGATCAAAACCACGCTGCTGCGCGAACTCGATGACCTGGTGGATATCACCTACATCGAATTCGACGACGTTTCCGAATTGCGTGGCCGGCTTCATCAGTTTTTCAAATGTTTGGTAAAGGAGTGAGCGATGTTCAATAATTTCAAGATCAAAACCCTGCTGGTTGGCGTGCTGGGTTTGCTGATTGGCCTGCTGGCGATTATTGGCGGCCTCGGAATCCTGAGCGCGGAGCGCTCGGTCGGCCTGGTGAAGGACGTTACGGTTGCGAACCAGAAGAATATCGCGGAGCGCAATGCGATTCGCCTGGACATGGAAACGGGCCGCAGCCAGATCCTTCAGGCCCTGCAGCACAATCCTGAACTGGCCTGGAGCAAGCTGCATGACCACCCGCTGACCAATCACTTCAACATCGTCGAGGAAGTCACGGCGCGCGTGAACAAGCGCTGGGAGGGCTACCTGGCCAGCATCAAGTCGCCGGAAGAGCGCAAGCTGGCCGAAGACTGGTTTGCCAAGAGCGATGGCCTGGGCGTTGAACACGTGCGCGCCGCCACCACTGCCGTGAGAGAAGGCCGTTGGGACGATGCGGAAACGGTCCTGATCAAAAAGCTCAACCCGTCCTACCGCATTGGCGACGGCGCGCTGAAAGCCCTGTCCGAGCACGCCGACAAGCGCATCGAAGCCGATGCCGCAGCGGTGGCTGCGAGCCTGAGCCGTAACAGCACCACGGTCACCGTGGTCCTGGTGTGCGGCCTCGCATTGAGCGTGTATGCGGGCCTGGTCCTGATGAAGGCGATCTCCACGCCGCTGGCGGAAGCGATGGACGTGGCGCATCGTGTGGCCGACGGCGACCTGAAAGGGCAGGCAACCAAGCATTCGGACAACGAATTCGGCGAACTGCTGCGGGCCCTGGACAAGATGCGCGACAACCTGGCCGCGATCGTGGCCGAGGTACGCGGCGGCAGCGACACGATTTCCAGCGCTTCGGCCCAGATCGCGGCCGGCAATATGGACTTGTCCGACCGCACCGGCGAACAGGCCGCCTCGCTGGAAGAAACCGCCTCCTCGATGGAAGAACTGACCAGCACCGTGCGCCAGAACGCCGACAATGCGCGCCAGGCCAACCAGCTTGCCGTTTCGGCATCGTCCGTCGCCACCAAGGGCGGCGAGGTGGTCGAACAGGTAGTGGCGACCATGGGCTCGATCAACGAGTCGTCCAACAAGATCGTGGATATCATTGCCGTGATCGACGGCATCGCCTTCCAGACCAACATCCTGGCCCTGAATGCGGCGGTGGAAGCGGCGCGCGCCGGCGAACAGGGCCGCGGCTTTGCGGTGGTCGCCAGCGAGGTGCGCAACCTGGCCCAGCGTTCGGCCGCCGCAGCCAAGGAAATCAAGCAGTTGATCGACGATTCTGTTGGCAAAGTGGAAAGTGGCGCCAAGCTTGTCAACCAGGCTGGTTCCACAATGAAGGAAATCGTGACGAGCATTCAGCGCGTGACTGATATCATGGGCGAAATTACCAGTGCCACGCAGGAACAGACTGCCGGCCTGGAACAAATCCACCAGGCCATCAATGAGATGGATACAATCACCCAGCAGAACGTGGCGCTGGTGGAGGAAGCCGCTTCGGCGTCCACGGCTTTGCAAGACCAGGCCAGCAGCCTGTCGCGCATTGTCAGCGTGTTCCAGATCGACAGCCAGCGCCGCGAGCATCCTGCCGCAGTGCAGGCGCGCGCAGTGATCCAGGCGGTACGCACCAAGCCGGCATTGCCGGCCAAGGCCAAGCCTGCCCAACGTGAAACCAAGGCGGCTTCGCGCAAGGTCGCCAACAGCGAGGTGGGGGATTGGGAAGAGTTTTAATGAAGGAGTTTGATTGGATTACAAAGCGTTTCAGCACTTAGTCCGTCGGCTGGAGCTGGATTCAAATGCCAGCCCGGAGACGTTCCGCCGCAAGGTCTTCGCAATCAGCCTGGCTGCCTATGCAATCCTGTTCGGATTGCTGGCCGGGCTGACGGCATTACTCGTCCTGCTCATTCAATGGGCAATCGAGTCGCACCGCGCATTTGCGATGATCAAGACCGGCCTGGCCGGCGTGTTCCTGCTTTCGCTGCTCTTCGTTGTCCTGCGCGTGATGTTCATGCGCCTCGATCCGCCCATGGGACGCGAACTGGCGCGGGAGGAAGCGCCCAAGCTGTTCGATATCCTCGACAAGTTGTACAACAAGCTGAAAGGCCCGCGCATCCAGCACGTCCTGATCACGGATGAATATAACGCGGCGATCGTGCAGCACGCCCGCTTCGGCATCTTCGGCGGCTACCGCAACTACCTGCTGGTCGGCCTGCCGTTCCTGCTTGGCTCCACGCCCAAGGAAATGCTGTCCGTGCTGGCCCACGAATACGGCCACCTATGCGGCGACCACGGCAAGGGTTCGGTCCGGATCTATCGCCAGCGCCGCCTGTTCGTCGCCATGTACCAGCACCTGGAAAGCAGTGCGGACGACAACGTGGTCAGCGCGGGAATCGTTCGCGCCCTGAAGCGTTTCTTCCCATACTACAGCGCATATACCTTCGTACTGTCGCGCCAGGACGAGTACGAGGCCGACCGCACTGCCGTGGAAATGGCCGGCCACACGGCGACCGCGCACATCCTGGTACGCAGCAAATTGCTGGGCGAATGGATTGCCCGCGATTTCTGGCCCAGCATGTATGAGAATGCCGATCGTCTCGAACGGCCGCCTTTCATGCCTTTTTCTTCAATGCGGCTGGCGATCAAGGCCAATTACGATGAATGGGCAACCAGGAAGGCGCTGGACGAGGCCTGGGCCCAGGTTTCGGACCTCGACGACACTCATCCCTGCCTGCGCGAGCGCCTCGATGCAATCGAAATGGCGCCCGACATGCCGCCTCCGGTGGATACCTGCGCGGCTGATGTGATGCTGGCATCCGGCGTGGGCAAGAAGCTGGAAGCGGAGCTCGACCAGGATTGGTGGGAAGTCAACTCTCGCGGTTGGGTGCATCGCTTCCGCCATGTGCAGAATTCGCGTGCCCGCATCGGCGAACTTTCCGTAACGCCGCTGGCCAAGCTTTCGGTGCAGGATTTGATGGAGCTGGCTTCGCTGAAGCTGGAATTCGAAGATACCGCTTCCGCCAAGCCGGCGGTGCTTGAACTGATCAAGCGTCCGGGCGGGCCTTATCCACGCGCCTCGCTGATGTATGGACGCGTGCTGGTGGCCGAAGGCGACCGCCGTGGCGTCGATCACCTGCGCGAAGCTGCCCTGAACGAGCCAAGGCTGCTGGAAGAAGCCGCGCAACGCGGCTACCAGTTCCTGCTGGAGCGGGACGGCGAAGCCGTGGCCAATCGCTGGTGGGGCAGCATCGTGCCCCAGGACGAAACGGCTTAAACCGCCATCGGCGCCGTCAGCGGCGCGTGATGCTGGTAGCCTTCCAGCGTAAAGTCGGAAGGCTCGATCTTCTCCAGCCATTCCGGTTCGTATTTGCCGGTTTCCACGAACGATGGCACGCGGCTGTTGATGCGCAGCTGCGGCAACGGCAGCGGTTCACGCTTCAACTGCTCCTGCACCATTTCCATGTGGTTCTCGTAAATGTGCGCGTCGCCGATAAAGTAGCTGAACCAGCGCGGCTGGTAGCCGGTCAGGCGCGCCACGAGGTGCAGCAGGGCGGCGCCTTCCGCGATATTGAACGGCGTGCCGAGGCCAATGTCATTGCTGCGCACATAAAGGCACAGCGAGATTTCACGCGTGGTCGCGTTCGGGATGAACTGGTACAGCAGGTGGCAGGCTGGCAGCGCCACCTGGTCCAGCACCGCCGGGTTCCAGCCGTGGAACAGGATGCGGCGGCTCGAAGGATTGTTGACGATGGTGTCCAGGCATTCGCGCAACTGGTCGATGGCCTTGTACATCAGGATTTTCCGCACGCCGTCTTCTTCCAGCGGCGCGACCTGGCGGAAGCCATTGCGCTCCGCGTCTGCAATCTGCGCGGCCGCGCCGGCGTCCAGCACCTTGTAGCCTGGCCACTGGCGCCATTGCACGCCGTACACCGGGCCCAGGTCGTCGGTGCCGGTGCGGTGGGGATTGGCCAGCCATTGGGCGTTCTCGTTGGCGTTCTGGTCCCATACCTTGCAGCCCAGGGCGCGGAAGTCGGCGGCGCTGCGGGAAGCGCGCAGGAAGGCGCACAGTTCGCCGACCACGGATTTGAAGGCCAGCTTCTTGGTCGTGACGGCGGGGAAGCCGTCGTTCATGTCGAAGCGCATCATGGCGCCGGGCACGCTCAGGGTGCGGATGCCGGTGCGGTTGTCCTGCCAGCTTCCTTGTTCCAGCACGGTGCTGATCAATTCTTTGTACTGCTTCATGCGTTTCTCCGATTATCGTTTGTTCCCGCGGCCGCCGGTCTTGGCGGCAGCAGCGCGGCCTGCAGCGCGGGCGGCCGACTTGGCGCCGCGCGTTGCGGTAACGACGACTTTGCCGCCACCGCTGCCTGCACGACTGCCAGTGCCAGTGCCGGCGCCGGGACTGCCAGCGCGCGCACCGTAGATTGGTCCGCGCGAGCGTGGTTTTTCTTTTGGCGGCGGCTCTTCTTTCAGACCCCCAAAGCCGCCCGCAGGACGCGGCGCATCATCTTTCAAAGGCGCTTTTGCCGCCGGTCGTTGGGGCTTGGCGGCGCCCTTGGCCGGCTTGGCGGCAGCAGGGCGAGCGGCAGGCGCAGCCGGCGTGCCGGTCGAGGGCACGCGGTGGTCGGCCTCGAAGCCGGCTTCTTCCTGGCGCGGCAGTACCGTGCCGGTCAGTTTTTCGATGGCGCGCAGCAGGTCGACTTCATCCGCGCAGACCAGCGAGACTGCTTCTCCCTCGGCGCCGGCGCGGCCGGTGCGGCCGATGCGGTGCACATAGTCTTCCGCGACCGTCGGCAGGTCGAAGTTCACCACCAGCGGCAGCGCTTCGATATCGAGGCCGCGCGCCGCAACGTCGGTGGCTACCAGGATTTGCACATCATTTGCCTTGAAGCGCTTCAACGCTTTGATGCGGGCCGGTTGTGGCTTGTCGCCATGGATCGAATCGGCCGAGATACCTTCGCCCTGCAGCAGGTTGACCAACTGCTCGACACCTTTACGCGTCTTGACGAACACCAGTACCTGGCCCCAGCCTTGCTGGCGCAGCAGGTGCACGAACAGCTCCGGCTTGTTGCGCTTGTCGGTCGTGAACACATGCTGGCGCACGGTGCGTGCGGCCGTATTGGGTGCGCTTGCCTGCACCGTGAGCGGATCGCGCAGCAACTGTTTCGCCATCGCGCGGATCGAGTCCGGCATGGTGGCCGAGAAGAGCAGCGTCTGTCGCTCGGCTGGCAGGACGGCAAACAGCAAATCCAGGTCGGCCGCAAAGCCAAGGTCCAGCATGCGGTCGGCTTCATCCAGCACCAGCGCTGCCAATTGGCCGAATTCCAGTGCCCCTTTGCGATGCAGATCCAGCAGGCGGCCGGGCGTCGCCACCAGCACGTCCAGGCCTTTGCGCAGCCTGGCCAGTTGCGGCTCCATCGGGACGCCGCCGTAGGCCACGGCGGAACGCAGCGGCAGGTTGAAACCGTAAGTGTGGAAGCTCTGGTAGACCTGGTCGGCCAGTTCGCGGGTCGGCACCAGCACCAGGCAGCGCACATGGTTAGGTGCGGCCTGTTCGCCTTCCATGGCCAGGCGCTGCAGCAGGGGCAGGGCGAAAGCGGCAGTCTTGCCGGTGCCGGTTTGCGCGGCGGCCAGCAGGTCGCGGCCGGCCAGTACGGCGGGAATAGCTTGTTTCTGGATTGGCGTCGGCGTGTTGTAGCCAATCGATTCGAGAGTGCGAAGGAGCCCGTCAATCAGGTCCAGCGAGGCAAAACTCATAGCGCGTCGCTCCATAAAGTGAGGGCTTGGCGGACTTGTTCGTCCGATAGTGCAAGCAGGTTGTCGCCGACATACCATTCGGTATAGCTGGTGCCGGGCAGTTGCGCGTGCGCGGCGCGGTTCAGCAGCCAGACGCCTTGATGCGCCGCGACTTCGTTACGAACCTGCAGCAGGCGGTCGCGGTCGACCGGCACATGGATATGCAGCATATTCGCATGCGGCTGCGAGGGGTTGGCGCGCAGTCGCGGGTAATCGCGCAAGGTGTCGTACAGCCATTGCGTACGGCGGAAATATTCGGGCATGGCCGCCAGGCGTGCATCGAACTGCATGGCGGCGGCGACCACGTAAGGCGTGCGGTGGATCACGTTGCCGCCCTGGCGGCGGAACCATTCCTGGGCGCGCGCAACGAACGCCCGGCTGCCGAGCAGCATGGCTCCGCCCAGGCCGCCGATGCCCTTGTACAGTGAAACGTAGACGCTGTCGAAGCCCGCCGCCACGTCGGCTGGCGAACGGCCGTAGCCGGCGGCCGCTTCCCACAGGCGCGCACCGTCCATGTGCAGATGGATGCCCTGTTCGCGGCAATGGGACTTGATCGCGACCAGCTCGTCCCAGCGCGGCGACTGACCACCCAGTTCGCGGGCAGGCAACTCGAGCGAGACCGCTGCCAGGCGGTCAGGCACCGCCTGCAGTTCGGCGAGCGTGAACGGGCGGTGCAAGTCGCCCAGCTGGATGGCCTGGAAGTGATCGAGCAACTGGTGGTTGCCGCGCTCGTGCTTGAAGATGTGCGCTGTCGGATGCAGTGCCACCAGGCGGCTGCCGCGCTCCATGCAGGCCAGGCGCAGGGCCGTGACCTGGGTCATGGTGCCGGTGATGCAGAAGGCCGCCGCTTCGAAACCCAGCAGCTCGGCGACCTTGTGCTCGAAGGACTGTATCAGCTCACCTTCGCCATAAACGTCATGGGCGATGCCGTTCGCTTCGCACCATCTGGCCATGGCGGCAAAAGTCTCGGCCGGCGAGTGCTGGCGGTGGCCCGGCAGGACAATGTTGCAACTCTGGCGCAGTTCGGCGTCGGTCACGTTGCGCCTCAATGGGTCACGTGGACATTGTGGAATTGCAGCGCCGCCAGGTTGGCGTAGATCCCGCCCAGCGCCACCAGCGACTGGTGGGTGCCGGTTTCGACGATCTTGCCGTCTTCCATGACGATGATGCGGTCAGCGCGCTGCACGGTAGCCAGGCGGTGCGCAATGATGATCGTGGTGCGGCCAACCATGGCCGCTTCCAGCGCGCCTTGCACCAGGCGTTCGGACTCGGCATCCAGCGCGCTGGTTGCTTCGTCGAGCAGCAGCAGCGGCGGATTTTTCAGCAGTGCGCGGGCAATCGCGATACGCTGGCGTTGGCCGCCGGACAGGCGCACGCCGCGCTCGCCGAGGAAGGACTTGTAGCCGTTCGGCAGGCGCTCGATGAATTCGTGGGCGGCAGCCAGGCGCGCGGCCTGGATCACTTCCTGGTCGGTCGCGTCGGCGCGGCCGTAGCGGATGTTCTCCATCGCGTCGGCCGAGAAGATCACCGTATCCTGTGGCACGATGCCGATGGCGCCGCGCAGGGTGTGCAGGTCGAGCAGGCGGATATCGGTGCCGTCCAGGCGGATCGCGCCCGATTGCGGATCGTAGAAACGCAGCAGCATCTGGAACAGGGTGGTCTTGCCGGCGCCGGAAGGGCCGACTACGGCAATGGTCTCACCCGGCTTGATATCGAGCGTTACATGATCCAGGGCCAGGGTGTCGGGACGCGAGGGATAGCAGAACGACACTTCGGCCAGGCTCAGCGCCGCGCCATTGGCGGCGCGCGGCGGCAGGGCCTGCGGCTGCGCGGGGTTCTGGATGTCGGAGCGCACGGCCAGCAGTTCCAGCAGGCGTTCGGTGGCGCCGGCTGCGCGCTGGGCCTCGCCCATCACTTCCGACAAGGCGCCAATGGCGCCTGCCACGATGGACGCGTACAGGATGAACTGGCCCAGGTCGCCGCCGGTCATGGTGCCTTCCAGCACGGCGTGGGCGCCCAGCCACAGCACGAACACGATGGTGCCGAACACCAGCACGATGGCCAGCATGGTCAGGAAAGCGCGCGCCTGGATGCGGCGCATGGCGGTGCTGAAGGCGCCCTCAACGGAGCCGCCGAAGCGCTTGGCTTCAAGGTTTTCGTGGGTGAAGGCCTGCACGGTCGGCATGGCGTTCAGGATCTCGCCGGCCATGGCGGAAGCATCGGCTACGCGGTCCTGGGAATCGCGCGACAGCTTGCGCACGCGGCGGCCGAAGATCACGATCGGCAGCACCGTCAGCACCAGCAGGCCGATGATGATGGAGGACAGCTTCGGGCTGGTCACGAACAGCATCACCAGTCCACCAAGGAACAGCAGCACATTACGCAGGGCCATCGAAATGCTGGTGCCGACCACGCTCTGGATCAGGGTGGTGTCGGTGGTCAGGCGCGACAGCACTTCACCGGTCTTGGTGGTCTCGAAGAACTCCGGGCTTTGCTGCACCACATGCGAGTACACGGCATTGCGGATGTCGGCAGTCACGCGCTCGCCCAGCCACGACACGCTGTAGAAGCGCGCCGCTGTGGCCAGCGCGAGGACGGTTGCGACCGCGAACAGGGCCAGGAAGACTTCGTTCACATGGGCCGCGCTGCGCACGCCCGCATTGGCGCCGAAGCCCAGGTCGATCATCTGCTTGAAGGCGTAGGGAATTGCCAGCGTGGAGGCGGCGGCCACCACCAGGGCGATGCCGGCAATGGCGAAGCGGTTGCGGTAAGGCTTGAGGAAGGGCAGCAGGCCCCTGAATGCAGCCAGGCTGCCTTTCTTGAGTTCCCGGGCTTCAGGCTGGCCGTTATTGGTGGTGCTCATTGCGTATTCTACGTTCTTGTTCAAAGTTTCATCGGACGGAAATAGCCCGTCAACTCCAGGTAGCCGCGGCCTGCCGGCTTGCCGCGGCGGGCGACAGTCACCGCGCCCTCCCAGTACACCGCGCCGGTCGAGCGGCGCGAATCCAGCTCCTGGTCCTGTTGCAAAGGACTGACCTGCCACTGTTCTTGGCCGGTGGTGATCAGGGTGGCGACGGGATACTCGGCTTGGGTGCGCGGCGACTTCCATCGCACCTGCGGGGTAAAACTGACCTGGTCCTGCGAATAGTGCGTGATCTTACCGGATGCATCGCGCCATGTCGCGTGGGCCCATAGTTTACCACCTTGGCGGTCCCTTATCTGGAATGCCATCAGTGCGCCGCCATCGTCCAGGTTGATGCCGGCCCAGTCCCAGCCCGAGGCGGTTGGGTCGAGCACCTGGCTTGACCATTCGTGATCTAGCCATGTGACTCCCTGTACGGCCACAGGGCTGGCATTGCGGCGGGCCAGGGTGCCGCTGGTGCGCAATTGGGGCTTGCTATAGTAATAACTTGCCTGTTCGGGTTTCGGGCCTTTGCGCGAGAAGCCGGCATCGCCTTGCAGCAGCACGGGCTGGGTCGGCTGCAGCGTTAGCGCGAGAGAAAACTCGGCGGCATCGATGTCGACCTGATAAGTGCCGTCGCTGGAGCGCTGCATGCGCCAGCCATCCAGTTGCACGTCGGTGTCGTGTGTGGCTGCACCGGCGAGGCCGAAACCGGCGCGTGCAGTGCGCTGGTCGTGCAGCAGCTTGCCTTGCGACGGGTCGGATAGCGCGACATGGGCCAGGACGATGTCCTTCGGCGCAAACTGGCTCGGGTTATCGCGGCCATGGCCGGTACTGCTGCGGAAGAAGGTGACCTGGTAGCCGAACTGGCGGCCGTCGCCGGTATCCAGCCAGCCGGTGGCGTACCACCATTCCGTCTTGAAGCCGGGATGGGCGCCGAAGTCGCGCGGGAACTGGAGCTGGACGCCCGGCGTGACGGGCGTGAAGTCGGCCGCCCGCAGCGGCAAATTGATTGCCAGCGCGAGCAAAAGGCAAAGCAGGGCGCGCATTACCAATCCTCCCTGACGGCGCGGATCGGGCCACCGGAAAGCGCCTGGCGGCCGGCGACCAGCGCAGTGGCTGCGGAAGACAGGAGCAGCGCAAGGGCGACAGTGCCCAGCAGCGGCCAGGGATAGTGCATCTGCATCGTCCAGTGAAAAGATTGGGGGTTGATGACGTGGACCAGCACCAGGCTGATGACCCAGCCGAGTGCGAAACCGGCCAGGATGCCGAGGGTTGTCAGGGCGGCGCCTTCCAGCGCCAGGATGCCCAGTACCTGGCCGCGCGTAACGCCAACGTGGCGCAGCATGCCGAATTCGCGCGCCCTCGCCAGCGTCTGGGCGGAGAAGGTGGCCGCTACGCCGAACAGGCCGATGACGATGGCAATGGCTTCCAGCAGGTAGGTGACGGCGAAGCTGCGGTCGAAAATTCTTAGCGTCAGGTTGCGGATTTCTGAAGGGACGCTGGTTTCCAGCAGGTCGCCGAAGGGGAGCTTGCGGATGTTTTCCTGGACCTGCGCCGCGCTGGCGTTCTTGGCCAGCCAGATGGCGGCGTCGCCGGCGTCGCGGTCGCCCGTCATGGCGATGTAGTCGGACCGGCGCACGATGACGGCCCCGCCGGCGCGGGCGTAGTCGCGCCATACGCCGGCAACACGGAATTCGCGTTGGTCGCCCTGCAGCGGAAGACGCAATGTGGCGCCGATGTGCAGGCCGTACAGGTCGGCCATCGCTTCCGAGATCCAGGCCGGCGGCATGGAACCGGCGGCCACTGCTGCGGCCATGGATGACGCGGGCGTGGACTCGCCGACCAGGACCATGGCCCTGCCAGGATCGGCAGGATCGACGTCCCGCGCCAGCACGGCTACATTGGCGCGATCCGGTGCCAGCGAAACGGAGCGCACACGCAGGAACTCGATGCGGGCGATGCCGGGCACTGCGCGCAGGGCATCCTGCTCGGCGGGCGAGAGGCCGCCCGTGGCGCCGGCCGACCCGCTGCGCGCATACACGTCGGCAGGCAGGATGCGCAGCACCCACTCATCGACCGAGGTGCGGAAGCTGGCAACCATGATTGCCATCGCCACCATCAGGCTGAAACTCGCCAGAACGCCGCCCAGGGCGATGCTCGCCTGGCCCGATGCGTTGGAGAGCCGTGTCAGTGCCAGGGCTCGCACCGGGTTCGCTGTCCTGCGGCGGGCGAGGGCGCTGAACGCCATGCCCGACAGCCGCGGCATCAAAGCGATGGCGCCAACCAGCAGCAGCGCGATCGAAAGGTAGCCGAAGATCGGCAATTCGAGTACCGGCGGCGCGAACGCCATGGCCGCAGCCAGGCCGAGGCAGGCCAGGCCGGGCCAGGGCCGCGAAAGGGGCCGCAGCGCAGTTTCGTCGGTGCCCGCCTTGAGAGCCACGGCAGGCCGTGCGCGGGCTGCGTCGAAGGCGGGCGCCAAGCCGCCGAGCAGCGCAACGCCCAGCCCAAGCGCGAAGTAGGCCAGCGCTGCGGCCGGCGCCCATTGCACGCTCGGCTGGACGCCAGCGAAATAGCCAGCCCCAAGGTCGCCGCCGAAGAGCCGCAACACGGCGGCTGCCAGTGCGTAGCCGCCAGCCACGCCGAGCGCCGAACCGACGGTCCCCAGCAAGGCGCCCTCCAGCAGCACCTGGCGGATCAACTGGCGCCGCTCCAGGCCCAGCACGCGCAATAGCGCAAATTCGCCGCGCCGCCGCAGCACGGACAGGGCCTGCGACGAGAACACCAGGAATGCGCCTGTGAACAAGGCAACCAGGGCGAGCACGCTCAGGTTGACGCGGTAGGCCCGGCTGAGGTTTGCGTTGCGGCTTTCCTGCTCGGCGTCGTTCGGCTGGCCGATCCGGAACCGGCCGGGAAAATCATGTTCCAGGCGCGCCGCCAAAGAGCGCTCGAAAGCATTTCGATCGACGCCATCGCGCAGCTTCAAGTCAACGCGCGAGAGTTTGCCCAGTCGCTGGAACTGCCATTGAGCCGCTGCGATGTCCATGACCGCGAAACGCTGGCCGACGCGGGCGCGTTGCAGCGAGCCGGCCACGCGCAACACGGTCACCTTGCTGCCGGCTTGCAGCCGTAGCTCGCCGCCGGGCCGGGATTGCAGCCAGTTCATGGCGGCGGGCGACAGGAAGATGGCGTCGTCGGCCAAAGTATCGTAGGGAAGATCTTCTTCCGGCGCGCCAATCAGGTCCGGCGTGATGAAGCCGGCACGGAATACGTCCAGGCCAATGATCTTGAGGGTCTGCCGCGCACCGGGCATCGAGGCGTCGAATTCGAGCACAGGGGATGCCACCGCCACTTCAGGCAAGCGCGCCAGCGTCGGGTAGACTGCCTCGTCAAACGTTGCCTCGGTGCCGCTTACCTGGATATCGGCCTGGCCCGACAGGCTGTGGACGGCGGTGGTAAATTCGTTCAGCGCCGCCGCGTTGACCAGATGGATGGCAAAGCCCAGCGCGACGCCGATCGCGATCGCCGCGATGGCGGTCAGCGCCCGCACCGGGTGCGCGCGCCATTCGCCAATGGCCAGCCAGCGCGTCAGCCGCCGCATTCCAGCTGGTACATGTCGGCGGCGCGCTTGGCTTTGACCTTTGCGCGCTCCGTGTTCTGGAGCGTGGCGCCGCGCGCATCCTCGTCCGCCCATTTCTGCTGCATCTGGAGTTTTTTGCATTTCTTGTTGTGGCTGGCGACAGCCCGCGCCTCTGCCAGGCTTTCACGCTCCTCGCGCGCTTCGCGCTTGCGGCGCTGGTTCGCAAGTTTTTCGGCCTCGCGTTCCTGGCGCTTGAGGTCCGCAGCAGCAGCGGGATCTGCCGCCGGCGCCGGCGGCACTTCGATTACGCTTGCCACGCCTTTCGCGCATGGCTGCTGCGAGTAGCTGACCTTTCCATCGACGGTGCACTTGTGCAGGGCTTGCGCCCCTGCAGGAAGCGCCGTGGCCAACAGCAGCAAGGGCAGGAGTTTCATAGTATTTTCCCGGGATTCATCAGGCCCAAAGGATCCAATGCGGCTTTGATCGCCCGCATCAGGTTCAACTCCACCGGCGACTTGTAGCGCGCCAGTTCATCGCGCTTTAAAGCGCCAATCCCATGTTCGGCCGAAATCGAGCCGCCAAATGCGGCTACGGCATCGTGCACCACGCGGTTGACCGCCTCCTGGCTATGCAGGAAGTCTTCGTTCGCCACGCCTGCTGGCGGCGCAACGTTGAAATGCAGGTTGCCATCGCCCAGGTGTCCGAAGCACACCAGCTGGCAGCCGGGAAATGCCGCCTGCAACTGCGGTTCGGTGCCGGCGATGAAATCGGCAATCGACGACACCGGGAGCGAAATATCGTGCTTGATGTTCTTGCCGTCGGCCGCCTGCGCCAAGGGAATATGCTCGCGCAGGTCCCACAGGCCACGCGACTGGGTGGCGGAGCTGGCAACGACCGCATCCTGCGCCACGTCCTCATCGAGTGCGGCGCCAAGCGCGCGTTCAAGCAAAGCCGCCGCATGCTGTTCCGATTCGCTGCTGGACAGCTCCAGCAGGGCATACTGCGCATGCTCTCCGGACAGGGGCTGCGGCAGGGCCGGGAAGTGCTTTGCCACCAGGCGCAGGCAATAGGCCGACATCAGCTCGAAGCCGGTCAGGCTGGCGCCGCAGTGGTCCTGCATGATGGACAGCAGCCGCAATGCAGCGGCCGGCGACTCCATCGCGGCAAGCGCCGTGACGGAAGCCTTGGGCTGCGGATAAAGCTTGAGCACCGCACCGGTGATGATGCCGAGCGTGCCTTCCGCGCCGATGAACAGGTCGCGCAGGTCATAGCCGGTATTGTCCTTGCGCAGGCCGCGCAGGCCGGACCAGATGTCGCCTTGCGGCGTGACGACTTCCAGCCCCAGGCAAAGCTCACGCGTATTGCCGTACCGGAGCACGCCGGTGCCGCCCGCATTGGTGGACAGGTTGCCGCCGATGGTGCAGCTGCCTTCGGCTGCCAGCGAAAGCGGGAACAGGCAGCCTTGTTCGGCCGCCGCTTCCTGTGCGTTCTGTAGAATTACGCCCGCATCGACGGTCATGGTGCGGTTGACCGCATCCACCTTGCGCACCGTCTGCATGCGGGCAAGGGACAGAACGACTGCAGTGCCGCTGGCATCGGGCACGCTGCCCAGCACCAGGCCCGTGTTGCCGCCTTGCGGCACCATGGGAATGCGCGCATCGACGCACAATTTGACAGTGGCGGAAACCTGTTCGGTATCGGCTGGCCGCAACACGGCAAGCGCACGACCGGTAAATCGCCCGCGCCAGTCGCGCAGGTAAGGCGCCATGCCCGCTTCGTCCGAGATAACGTGCGCGTCGCCGAGCAGGGCGCGGCAAGCGCCGAGGAAAGCGGAATGTTCCATATTTACTTGGTCTTGCTGGTGTTGACCTTTTCCAGCAATTCGCGGGCCGCCTGCCTGGCGGCCTTCTTGTATGGCTGCACGTACAGGATTGCGCACAAGAAGTAGACCACCACAATGGCCACCTCGCCCCAGCCCAGCCACGGCGTGACCTTGTCGCCGTATGCGCGCACCACGCCTTCGATGAAGTAAATCAGGATCATCATCGACGTCCACTGCAGCGTGTAAATATCGCGCTTGATGACGCCCAGCAGCGGGAACAGCAGCGGCACTGCCTTCAGCACCAGCCAGGAACCGCCCGGTTTCAGCGGCGAGAGCCACATTTCCCAGGCCACGTTCCAGATAATCAGCAAGGCCAGGCTGGCGATGGCGCCCCAATGGAAAAGTTTATGCTTCGTGCTATTCATTTCGTCCCCGCAGCTTGACGGCCGCTTCGGCCAGCCGGCGGCCCATCGCGACCGCCAGGCGTTTTTCATCATCCGTGAACGGCTTCTTGCCGTCCAGCCCCGACCAGTGCGTGGCGCCGTAAGGCGAGCCACCGCTGGTCGTCGTCATCAGTTCGGGATGGGTGTAGGGCAGGCCCATGACCATCATCCCATGGTGCAGCAATGGCACCATCATCGTCAGCAGCGTCGACTCCTGGCCGCCGTGCTGGCTGCCGGTCGAGGTGAAAACGCAAGCCGGCTTGCCGGACAAGGTGCCGGACAGCCACTGCGCCGACGTTCCATCCCAAAAATACTTCATGGCTGCGGCCATGTTGCCGAAGCGGGTGGGGGAGCCCAGCGCCAGGCCATCGCATTCTTCCAGGTCCTGCAACTCGACATAGGGCGCGCCGTCCAGCGGTACTTCCGGTTCGGTCGCTTCCGTCACGGTGGAAACAGCCGGCACGGTACGCAGGCGGGCGTCGCAGCCCGGTACAGATTCAACGCCTTGGGCAATCATCTCCGCCAGTTTACGTACGGATCCGTGCCTTGAATAATACAAAATTAGAATTGTGAGGTTAGTTCTGTTCATCGTTGCTATTATATGGCCCTTTGCACAAGTTGCATGACTAATAAGCTTCACTGATGGTTTTTAAGTCCCTCTATTCCAACGTTGCCCGCGCCTGCACGAAAGGCGTGGCTGAACTGCGCGCGCTGTCCTGGACCGAGCTGCGCGACCTGATCCAGTTCGGCCGCCGCCGCCTGCGCGAGGAAAGCCTGCCACAGGTCGCCGGCGGCCTGACGTTTACGACCGTTTTCGCGCTGGTGCCGGTCTTGACGATCGCACTGGCGATCTTCACGACTTTCCCGATGTTCAATACTTTCCGCACTGCGCTGGAAGCATATTTCATCAAGAGCGTGATGCCGAAGGCGATTTCCAGCACCATCCTGGGCTACCTGACCACTTTCGCGGCCAAGGCGACGCGCTTGTCGGCAGTGGGCGCGGTGACGCTGGTGCTGACATCCGTCGCGATGATGAGCATGATCGAGCGCGCTTTCAACCGTATCTGGCGCGTCAAGACCGAACGCCGTCTGGTGCGGCGGGTCCTAGTGTACTGGGCCCTGATCACGCTCGGCCCCCTTCTGATCGGCGTGTCGATCAGCCTGTCGACCCATTTGTTCGATGCCACCAGCGGGCTGGTTGGCAGCGTGACGGGTCCGATTTTCTACACCTTGCTCTCGGTCCTGCTGACGACACTGGCTTTTACTTTCCTCTACATTACGGTGCCGAACCGGATGGTGGACTGGCGCGACGCGATTTGCGGCGGCGCCCTGGCGGCGGTGTCGTTCGAGCTGGCCAAGCGCGGCTTCGCCATCTTCATTACCCAGGCGCCGACTTATTCGAAGATTTACGGCGCGCTGGCAGCCCTGCCATTGTTCCTGCTGTGGATCTATGTGTCCTGGCTGATTACGCTGCTGGGCGCCTTGCTGACTGCCGCGCTACCGGTGGTGAAGTACGAACGCTGGTGGCATGAGGCAGTGCCGGGCGGTGAATTCGTCGATGCCATGGCGGTGCTGAAAGTGCTGCACGAAGCGCGGGAGCAGGGCGATAACGCGGCCGTCAGTTCAGCCGAGATGCGCGGACGTACCCGCCTTGGCTTCGATGAAATGGATGCTTTGCTGGAAAAGATGCTGGTACCAGGCTGGGTCGCGAAAGTGAAGATCGCTCCGCCTCCGCGCGTGCAGTTCGGCAAACGGGTCAGCGAAGGTGCTGACAACTGGGTGCTGCTGGCCAACGTCCACAAAATCACGGTGGCGGACGTCTATCGCCTGTTCGTGTTTGGCGGCATGTCACTGAACGCCGGCGTGCTGGCCGATTCGGATGATGAAATGGACCGCCAGGCCAGCCGTGATGCAGCCAGCCTGGCGCGCCAGGTCGAAACCGCGGTGGAATCCGGGCTTGGCGTCACGCTGGCGGAGCATTTCGGCGCCGCCTGAGTGCGGCGGCTTAGCGCAGGAACGCCACCAGGGCGTCCAATACCGCATCCGGCTGCTCGGCCATCATCTGGTGGCCGGCATCGACCGTCACAGTCTTTGCGCCCGGCAGTGCCGCCAGCAGCGCCTTTGTGCTGCGCGGCGGCGTCATCATATCCTTGCTGCCAAAGATGAATTGCACCGGGCAGCGCACGCTTGCAGCTGCCGCTTCGCCATTTGCATAGCTGTTACAGGCTGTGAAATCGGTATGGAACAGGAGGTCTTCGCCCTGCGCGGAAATGCGCTCCATCAGCCGTTTCGACATCCCGCTCACATAGAATCCCGGACCAGGACAGGATGGCTTTTGCGCGTAAGAGCTATGCGACCAGATATTGACCATGTCGATCGCATCGCCCTCAGCTTCGCGCGCGGCGTCGAGGAGCGCATCGGAAACCTTCATCGGATAGGTTGCGCCAAGCAGCGCCAGGCGCGTAATGCGTTCGGGGGCGCGGTGCGCGGCCTCCAGCGCGATCAGGGAGCCCATGCTGTGGCCAACCAGGGCAGCCTTTTCCACCCCTGCAGCGTCCAGCACGGACAGCAGCCAGCCGGCCATCTCCTCGACGGTGCGTAAAGCGGCGCCGCGGCTGCGGCCATGGCCGGGCAAGTCGACCGCCAGTACGCCGAAACCGTGGTGCGCGAGGTAGCGCGATTGCAGCGCCCAGACCGAGTGGTCGTTCTGCGCCCCGTGAATCATGACCACAGTGGGCAGGGACGGGTCAAACGCCTTGCCGCCCGTATAGCAGTAGGAATCGCCAAACAGCATGCTCAAGCTCCTTTCTGCGAGGCTTTGAGGCCGCGCGCCAGGTCTTCGAGCAGGTCGTCGGCATCCTCCAGGCCCACCGACAGCCGCATGGTGCCTTCCGCGATACCCGATGCGGCCAACTGGTCGGCCGGCACGCGGAAATGCGTGGTTGAGGCAGGGTGGATGACCAGCGAACGCGCATCGCCCACGTTTGCGAGGTGGGAGAACACTTTCAGGCTATCGACAAAGCGCTTGCCGGCAGCGCGGTCGCCTTTCAGCGTGAACGAGAGAACAGCGCCGGCGCCCTTCGGCAGCAACCTGGCCGCGAGTGCTCGGTCCGGATGGCTCTCCAGTTCCGGGTAGATCACTGACTCCACAGCAGGATTGGCAAGCAGGAATTCCGCCACGCGGCGCGTGTTGGCGACGTGCCGGTCCATGCGCACGGCAAGCGTTTCCACGCCCTGCAGGATGGCGAAGGCATTGTGCGGACTCATCGCCGCGCCGAAATCGCGCAACCCTTCGCGGCGCGCGCGCAACGCAAACGGCGCAACGGTAGATTCTTCCGCGAAGACCATGCCATGGAACCCGTCATAAGGCTCGCAAAGCTCGGCAAAGCGACCTGTAGCCTCATAAGCGGACTGCCAGTCGAACGTGCCGCCGTCGACCAGCACTCCGCCGATAGCGGTGCCGTGCCCGCACAGGAATTTGGTGGCGGAGTGGAATACCAGGTCCGCTCCGTGGTCAAATGGCCGCAGCAGGTAGGGCGTGGTGAAGGTCGAATCGACCATGAGGGGCAGGTGCGCCTCGTGGGCAATCGCCGCCACGCTGGGGATATCCAGCACGTCCAGGCCCGGATTGCCCAGTGTTTCGCCGAACAGCACCTTGGTATTCGGCCTAATGGCCGCGCGCCAGGCATCCAGGTCACGCGGGTCGACAAATGTTGTTTCAATGCCGAAGCGCTTCAGCGTATAGCCGAGCAGGTTGTGCGAACCGCCGTACAGGGCCCTCGACGCGACGATATGCGAACCTGCGCCGGCAATCGTGGCCAGGCCAAGGTGCATCGCCGCCTGGCCGCTGGCGGTGGCGATGCCTGCCACGCCGCCTTCCAGCGCTGCCATGCGCTCCTCCAGCACCGCATTGGTGGGGTTGGAGATGCGCGAATATACGTGGCCGGCCCGTTCCATATTGAACAGGGCTGCCGCATGGTCGGAGTCGCGGAAGGCAAAGGATGACGTGAAATGGATGGGAGTTGCGCGGCTGCCGGTAGCCGGATCTGGCGTGGCGCCCGCATGCAGGGCGAGGGTATCGAACCCGGGATATGTTGGCTTTGTCATGGTTGCCATGCTATCGTGTTATTTAGCTTGTGAATACTGTTGCGTTTTGATTAATCCAACTATGGATTTTTCGCTTGGCATACGCTAAATTCGATGGTAAGGCTTACAATAAAACCATAATCACCACCGGACAGGACGGCCCAAAATGAAAGTATCTGAAATCCTCCAAGTCAAAGGGAACATCCTCTACACGATCACTCCGGACCAGCCGCTGGTCGAAGCGGCAAACACCATGGCCGAAAAAGACATCGGTTCGCTGGTGGTGATGGAATATGGTGACCTGGTCGGCATGCTCACGTTCCGCGAAGTGCTGAAAGCGCTGCACGCGAACCAGGGCTCGGTCGGCGGCGGCACCGTGCGCAAGCACATGGATGACCACCCGATCACCGTGACCCCGGACACCGAAGTCAATGAAGTGCGCCGCATCATGCTGGAAAAGCATGCACGCTACCTGCCGGTGATGAACGCCAAGACCCTGCTGGGTGTGATCTCGTTCTACGATGTGGCGCGTGCCGTGCTGGAAGCCCAGAGCTTCGAGAACCGCATGCTGAAGGCCTACATCCGCGACTGGCCAGCCGAAGAAGAGGAAAAGTCGGAAGGCTGATACCTCCCCCGACAAGCGAAGCCGCCTGCGGGCGGCTTTTGTTTTTCTGCGTTCACTGAAGCGATTATGGGCCGGTCGTGCGCCGCCACGGGCAGGTTGCTTACTGAAAGAGTCGACTAAAACTTGAGGATGGATTTGTATGCACCATAGTTCTAAGACCTTCTTGTTTCTAGCGCTATCGCTTATTGTCACCTTAAGTGCATTTGCATCCGTACCGCCTGATTATAAAGAGCCGTCGAGGGCGGAAATGCATGCACTGGGATTCGAATATCAGATTCAGCGCAATGAAGCAGGTTCGTCGATTGACTTGCGCTTTCCCAAGAGCGTGCGCAATGAGCAGTTTATGCTGGTTCCGCATTCCACCGACGTAGTCGTGAGAAATTTGGCAGGTGACGTGATTGCGAGGACTAACAACTGGGTCGGTGGAAACGAGTTCATGTCTATCGTAAGCTCGTACGATCACAAGGTTTCCGATATCTCAGTGTCGATCACATACACATGCGCAATGAGGAGTAAGCGTGGATGCTACGGGGCCACGACATTGAGTATTCCTTCGGTTTCAAGATTTATCGATGCTAACCCCGATCTAGTCAACTTGCGGCCGAAGTGATTCGGGGCTCACTTACAGTTCAATTTTTGCCATTAAGGAATCAGATGCACGACCTCAGCGCCGTAAAGTTCGACGTGTCCGATTGCACGCTTCGGGAGCAGTCGGAAGAGCACTTCGGCTGGAGTAACTCGAACGGCGTCTATGTTGTTTTGCGGTTACCGAAGGGCGCAACGAACTGGCCCTTTGATTTCAATGACGTCGACGCCGCAACGAAGTTTTTCTCCGAACAAAGTGCAAGCAACGGTGGGGCGTTGTTGGAGATGGGGCTTGTTACTGTCGGCGGCCACGTTGGTCTGAGGGGCTTGTTCAAATACCGTTCTCCAATTCCCCAAAGTATGGGGATGATGTTCGTAAGCATATTGTGGATCCGGCTGGGCGACAGGACGGCGCAGATCAACGTCGAGTCAGTTGAGCAAGGTGACACTGGCGTGCGTGAGGCGGCTGTTAGCTTGATGATCGAGGAAAAGACGGAAGCTGCTGCTCCAGACGAGCCGGTGCTGGTCGAGAGTATGGAAGAAATGTTTGCCCACATGCGGGCGCAGCCGCTACGGGCGCTTCCTTCCGACAGCAGCCAGTATGATCAGGCTTTCCCGGACCATCCGCTCTCGAAAGTCCGTCACCGTATGGCGCACTTGGTGGATACGTTATCCATTGTGGCCGGGGAAGAGGATGTTACTCGGCCAAAGCAATCGCCCTGGTGGCGATTCTGGTGAGCTAGCAAGCCTGCCATGGTTCCCTGAACCGCCTGCCGATGCCCGGCCGACTCGTCAAGGGACGGTGACGTCCAAACCGAGCGTCTTGCTGAGGAAGAAAGTGACGAGCCCCAAGCCCAGCAGCGAAAGCACGAAAGCTGCGGCTACCTGGCCACCGGCGCGCAGCAACGCGCGCTTCTCCTTGTGCCGTTCCTTCTCTTTCCGTCCTTGATCGTAATGCCACTTGATGGCGTAGAACATGCCCGTGCCGAGCACGAGAACCTTGAACGTCACTAAGACTATTGGGATCCATTCCATCGTTTTGCGTATTTCCTGGTTATTACTCAGCACTATCTGGTGCGACTACACCTCTTGATGCATACTACCTGAAAGCAATATCCATACATTGAGACAAATTGTCCCAGTTGAAATCCATACAAGATGAAGATTCGGCGATATGGTTGCCGCAATTGACCGTGCGCGGCGGACCACGTTTCCTTCAGATCGCCGACGCGCTACAGGCGGCGGTGGCAGGCGGATCGCTGAAGCCGGGTGACCGTTTGCCTCCGCAGCGCCAGTTGGCAGCACAGCTGGACGTCGACCTGACGACGATCACGCGGGCATACGACGAAGCCAGGCGCCGCAACTTGCTGGAGGGTCGCGGCGCTCGAGGCACTTATGTAGCGGCGCCGAAAGTCGAATTGACCTCGATTCTCGACCTGAGCATGAATACCCCACCACCGCCGGTTGGCGTGGATTTCGACGACATGTTAAAACAAGGTTTATCCCAGGTACTGATGCGGGCAGATAACGCATTGCTGATGACTTACCACCTGGCTGGTGGAAGCGATTCCGCCCGCAAGGCTTGGGCCAGATGGCTCGAACCGATGTTTGGACACTTGGATTCACGCCAGCTTGTTGTCTGTCCGGGTGCTCAAGCTGCAATCGCCGCCTTGGTTCTTGCGCTGACCGAGCCTGGCGATGTCATCCTGGCAGAATCAATGTGCTATCCCGGCTTGCGTGCCGCGGTTTCTCAATTCGGCCGGCAACTCATTGCGGTTGCAGCGGACAAGCACGGGATGGCACCCGGGATGCTTGAGGAAGCGTGCCGCCAGCATAAGCCAAAGCTGGTCTACCTGAATCCGACGTTACAGAACCCGACCGCCATCACGATGCCGGAACGGCGGCGCAAGGAGCTCGCCAGCATCGTGAAGCGCTTCAATGTACGCATTGTCGAGGACGATCCCTACTGGCTGCTTGCCGATGCCCCGCCGCCACCGGTTGCCACGTTTGCGCCTGAACAGGTGTACTACATCTCAACCCTGTCGAAATGCCTGACGCCCGGCTTGCGCGTGGCCTTTGTGCTTATGCGCGACCCGCACGAACGCGAGCGTTTCCTGGCCGCGCTGCGATCATTTGCGTTGATGGCCGCTCCGCTGATGGCAGCACTGGCCACTCAGTGGATCTTCGATGGTTCGGCCGGCAGTTTGGTGGAAGGCGTACGCGAGGAGGCGCACCTGCGCCACCGGATGGCCCGCGATATCCTGGCGGGGCGGTACAGCGGTGCCGGCGATGGCCTGCATGTATGGCTTGAATTGCCGGCGTACTGGAACCCGTCCCAGTTTGCCCGGGCGGCCGATAGCGAGGGTATCGTGGTCACGCCGGCGGAGGCGTTCGCAACTGGAAGCGAAACCGTGAATGCGATCCGGATCGCTTTGGGCAGCATCAAGGACCGTGGGCGCTTGCAGGCGGGTCTTCAACGGCTGTCACACCTGCTTGCGCTGCGGCCGGAGTCGTTCAGCGCGGTAGTTTAACTGGCGGGGAGTTTGCCCGCTACAGATCAAGCGACGCCGGCGAGCGCGTCGTCGCTGAGCCACCCAACCAGCGCTTCGCCGGTCATTGGCCGTGCAAACAGGAAGCCCTGGCCGAGCGGGCAGCCGAGGGTGCACAGGATTTGCGCCTGGCGTTCATCTTCGACGCCTTCGGCAATCACGGCCAGGCCCAGGTTGCGACCCAGTTGCACCACCATTTCAGCAATGCTGCTGCCGCGCGCGGAATTGGTAATCTCGGTGACGAAAGCGCGGTCGATCTTCAGGCGGTCGACCTGCAGGCGCTGCAGGTAGGACAGGGAAGAGAAGCCGGTGCCGAAGTCGTCGATCGCAATCGTCACGCCGGTCTGCTTGATCTGCGCCAGCATCTTGATCAGCATGTCCGGTTCTTCCATCGCCATCGACTCGGTGATTTCAAGCTCCACATACTCCGGCGGCGCGCCGGTATCGTGCAGCGCATTGCGCAGCATGTCGAGGAAGTGCGGGTGGCGGAACTGCACCTGCGACACGTTGATCGACATGGTGAATTCGGTATGGCCTGCGGCGCGCAGCGCGACCAGTTCCTGCATCGAGGTGCGCATCACCCATTCGCCCAGGTCGATGATCAGGCCCGAATATTCGGCGATAGGGATGAAGCGGTCCGGCGAAACGAACTTGCCGTCCGGCGTCTGCCAGCGCAAGAGGGCTTCCGCCCCCATTGGCCGGCGCGTCTCCAGGTCGACTTGCGGTTGGTAGACGACAAAGAGTTGGTTCTGGCTGAAACCGGTACGCAGGGCGTGCATCATGCGCACGCGCTCGCGGATCTCCACGCCCATGCTGCGCGAGAAGTAGAAGTGGCCGGCGCGTTGCTGGGTCTTGGCGCGCTTCAGCGCGATGTCCGCGTCTTTCAGCGCATCCGCGCCGCTGCCGTCATGTTCCAGCAAGCGCACCAGGCCGAGCGTGGCGGACAGCTGCACGTCCTGCCCGTCGATGCTGAACGGCGTCGAGAACAGGCCGATGATATTGGCCGGGTTGACCTGGCCGGCATCGCCCAGCACGCAGAAGATATCGCCGCCGATGCGCGCCACGGTCAACTGCTTGCCGAGGCTGTTCTGCAGGCGTGCAGCGACGGCGGACAGCAGCAGGTCGCCAAACTCGTGGCCCAGTGCGTCGTTAGTTTCCGCAAAGTGGTCGAGGTCGACCAGGCAAAGCGTGGCGTCCTGCTTGGCCGGTCCCGCCAATGTCGCGTCAAGGATTTCGACCAGGCGGGTGCGGTTCGGCAGCTTGGACAAGTTGTCGTAGAAGGCGGCCGTGTGCAGGTGCGAAACCAGTTCCACGTTGTCCAGGCCCACGGCGACGTTGCTGCAAAAGACTTCGAGCAGGCTTTCTTCCAATGCGCTCGGTGCGCGCGAAACGTCCATGAAGGCGACGAAGGTGCGGCTTGCCTTTCCGGCGAAGTACAGTGCGATGCTGTCGGCGCAATAGAGGTTGCGGCGCGCGGCCAGGCATTCTTCCATCGCCTTGTGCACGCGCGGATCTTCGTTTGCCGAAAGCGGGGAATTGGCCAGGTTATGGTGGCTGCCGGTGGCTGCCATCACGACCAGCTCGTGACATCCGGCATCCGGGCACTCCTGCACGCACAGCACGCCGTGCGCTTCCTGGCCGAGCAACTCGGCGATCTGCGACAGCACGCCGGATGCGAAATTCTGCACGCCATGCAGCGCCATCAGCTCGGTGCTGGAATGGACAATGCGCGCCAGGCCGCGCCGGCTTTCGTTGATATTGCGGATTTGTTCGTAAGAGCGGATCGCGGCCGTCACGGTGGTGAACAGCTTGATGCGGGTCAGCTCGGACTTGGTCTTGTAATCGTTGATGTCGAAATCGCGAATCGCATCGATCTCCGGTGCGTAGCCGGGCTGGCCGGTGCGCAGGATGATGCGCACGTCGGCAAGTTTCAGCGTTTCGCGGATATAGCGCACCAGGTGCAAACCGGCGTCATCCTGCTCCATGACTACGTCAAGCAGGATCACGGCGATTTCCTGTTCGTGCTTGAGCATTTCGCGCGCTTGCGCGGCGGAATAAGCATGCACGAATTCTAGGGGGCGGTGCTGCATGTCCAGGTTGCCGAGGGCGAACGTGGTCGTCGAATGGACGTCTTCGTCGTCATCGATAATCATCACGCGCCAGACATTGCGCTGTGTGGGGAGAGCTGGCTGAGCCGTATGCTCTTCTAAGAAAACCAGATCGTCCTGATCGTCGTGGCTGCCATCCGGCGCCGTGATCGAAGGGGGCATTTGTCGCTTCTCCAAGGGGTCTCGGTGTTCTTACAACTTAGTATATAGCGAATTATTCCTGAGAACGACCATTAAAACACTTTCATGGAAGTTAACGAATAGCGGCGTGCTAGTTTCGTAAAACTTGTAGTTAAAAAAGCTACTTCCTGCGAGATTTGCCATATCGGGTTAGAATGAGGAGTTTCTCCCGCTACTATTCACCTTCTTCTTCGTCATCATGTCCGGCAATTCCTTTGGCAAGCTGTTCACCGTCACCACCTTTGGCGAATCCCATGGTCCTGCAATTGGTTGCGTCATCGACGGCTGCCCACCGGGCCTGGCGCTGAGCGAAGCAGACATCCAGCCCGAACTGGATCGCCGCAAGCCCGGCACTTCGCGCCACGTGACGCAGCGCCAGGAGCCTGACACGGTGCAGATCCTGTCGGGCGTCTACCAGGGCGTGACGACCGGCACCCCGATCGCGCTGCTGATCAAGAACGAAGACCAGCGCAGCAAGGACTACGGCAATATCGCGGAGAGCTTCCGTCCGGGCCACGCCGACTACACCTACTGGCACAAGTACGGCGTGCGCGACCCGCGCGGCGGCGGCCGTTCCTCGGCGCGCCTGACCGCGCCTGTGGTGGGCGCTGCGGCCATCGCCAAGAAGTGGCTGAAGGAGAAGTACGGTACCGAGTTCGCCGGCTGCATGAGCCAGTTGGGCGAGATCGAAGTGCCATTCGAGAGTTTCGAACACGTGCCGTCCAACCCGTTCTTCGCGGCGACCTCCGACGCGGCGCTGATCGAACGCATGGAAGACTATATGGACGGCCTGCGCAAGGATGGCGACTCCATCGGCGCACGCATCGACGTGGTGGCGCGCAACGTACCGGTCGGCCTCGGCCAGCCAATCTACGACAAACTGGATGCCGATATCGCTTACGCCATGATGGGCATCAACGCCGTGAAGGGTGTGGAGATTGGCGCGGGCTTCGACAGCGTTGCGCAGCGCGGTTCCGAGCATGGCGACGAACTGACCCTGGAAGGCTTCGTCGGCAATAACTCCGGCGGCGTACTGGGCGGCATTTCGACCGGCCAGGACATCACGGTGTCGATCGCCATCAAGCCGACTTCCTCGATCCGCACGCCGCGTCGTTCGATCGACAAGGAAGGCAACCCTGTGATGGTCGAGACCTTCGGCCGCCACGACCCATGCGTCGGCATCCGCGCGACGCCGATTGCGGAGGCGATGCTGGCCCTGGTGCTGATGGATCACGCGCTGATGCATCGCGCCCAGTGCGGCGACGTCAAAGTTTCCACGCCGGACATCAGTAAAGCGTGATCCCGGCACAGGCTTTCGGATTCGCGCTTTTCCTTTTCTGTTATTACGCATACGCCGGTACTTTTTCGACCTACGCCAGCCTGTATTTCCAGGGCAGGGGGATGTCGGTAGCGCAGATCGGCGTCCTGATGTCGCTGATCCAGGTGTTGCGGATCTTTGGCCCCAACGTCTGGGGCTACGTCGCTGACCATTCCGAACGACGCGTCTTCGTGCTGCGCCTGACCGGCATGGCAGCACTGGTTTCCTTCTCCGGTTTTGTTTTCGGCTCCACCTTCGCGCACTTTTTTGCCGCGATGATGCTGCTCAACCTGTTCACCAGCGCGCAGGGGCCGATGTGCGAAGCGCTGATGCTGTCGGAGATGCGCGGCGACCTGACTTACTACGGGCGCATTCGCCTTTGGGGCTCAATCGGCTTTATCGTCACCGTGATGCTGTCGTCCTTCCTGATGGACTGGCAGGGCACGGGCGCCCTGATCTGGTTCTGCGGCGTGTTGCTGGTATGCGTGCTGGGCGCTGCCTTCCGGCTGAAGGACGTCCCGCGCCTGACCCATACCGGCAAGCCGCCGGCCCTGCTGGCGGTGTTGCGCAAAAAGGAAGTGCTGGCTTTCTTTGCTTCCACCGCGCTGATGGTCTCCGCCCATGCTTCGCTGTACACCTTCTATTCGCTTTATCTGGAAAAGCAGGGCTACAGCAAGACCGTCACAGGCCTGATGTGGTCCGTTGGCGTGGTGGCGGAGGTGCTGTGCTTCTATTTCCAGGCGCCGCTGTTCAAGCGTTGGGGAGCCAAGCGGCTGATGTATGCCTGCTTTGCTTTCGGCGTGCTGCGCTTTGCCATGATTGGCGCCGGGGCACAGTCGCTGGCCTTGCTGGTGGCTGCGCAGCTGATGCACGCTGCGACGTTCGCGCTGCACCATTCGGCGTCGGTGCAAACCATGCAGCGCTGGTTCGGCGGCGCCTTGCAGGCGCGCGGGCAAGCCCTGTATATCAGCATTTCCTATGGCGTAGGCGCCAGCATCGGCAGCCTGGCGCTGACCCAGGTCTGGCAAAGCGCCGGGCCGCAATTCATCTACTACGTCGCATCGGGATTGGTGGCGGCAGGCGCCGTGGCAGCTACCCTGAGCTACCGCTGGCAGCGATAGCGCTCAGGCAGCGCGGTTGACGGTGCCGACCTGATGGCGGCGCTCAGCCGCTTTCACCACCAGTGAACGGATGTCATTCAGCAGCGAGAATTCTGTCGGGCTGAGATGAATGGCCGGGAACGAATCGTCCCAGTCGCCATACAGGAAGCCGGTTGGCTGGCCGTTGGAGCACAACGGCAGGATCACGAAGCTGCGCGCATCGTTCAGCGTATCGCGCCACCATGCCGGCAGCTTGGCGGCAAATTTCGGATCGGCCGCATTTTCAATGAAGATCACGCGGTCGCTGCTCAGGGCAGCATGGAACACGTTGGGTTCGTAAGCATCGGCAAAATTCATTGCATCGAGGTGCTCGCGCACGCCTTCGCCCAGGCACATGCGCGCTGCGTACTTGTTTTCCCGGCGGTTGCGCACGAAGGCGACAGCGCGGGAGAACTGCAGGCCCTTGAAGACCGTTTCGAGCGCGATGGAAACCATCTGGCCGGGACTCGCGGTGTCGAGCGAATCGCGCATATCGGACAAGCCGCTGAGCAGGATGTTGTTGCCTGCGGCGCGCTGGCGGGTCTGCGCCAGCGCTTTCGCACGGCGTTCGGCCGGCTTGGACAAGGGGGCGATCGAAAGATCGGTCGCTGCGACGACTTTGGCCTGCTCGATGGCCAGCGCCAGCTTGTCGGTACTGACGCCGATCATGGACGAATAACGCGCGGTGATGCGTTTGACTTCAGCGGCGCCTTCTTCGCTGTCGTGCCATAGGGCGCCGGCGCAGATGCAGGACATGGTCGAAACGCCCGCCACCCAGTCTTCCGGGCTGAGAGGCTCGGCCGGTACGTCGTCGGGTGGCGGCACCAGCGTGCGCATGCCCGACAGGAGGTTCTCCGGCAGGCCCCAGTGCACGGCGGCAGCGCGCCCGATATCCTGCAGGCTCAGGCCCAGCATATCGACTGCGGCACTGTCTTCCTTGCCTTCGCCCGTGGCCTTCTGCAGCGCGGTCCAGCGTTCCGGCATATAGAAGGTGACCAGCATGCGGCCCAGGGTTTGCAACATGGAGCAGACCACGGCTTCTTCGCCGTGGCGGTTTTCCGCGGTGGCCGACACCTCGCGCGCGACGATGCCGGCCAGGACGGCCTTTTCCATCTCGATGTGCGCCATGCCGGAATCCGGCGACACGACGGACAGTTCTTCGATCAGTTTCAGGCCCAGCGCCAGGTGGCCGATCGCCTCGGTTCCCAGCACCAGCATGGCTTTGCTGACGGTATTGATCTGCTGGCCGAAGGCGGAATACATGCCGCTATTAGCCAGGCGCAGCACTTTCTGCGTCAGGACCGGGTCCGACAGCACGGTGCGCGCCATGTCGAATTCCTTGTCGTCCTCGCCACGCATGGCGCCCAGGATGGCGGTAATGGCCTTGGCAAAGCCCGGCATGTCGCCTTGCTGGCGCGTGCGTTCCCACAGCGTGGACAGGGTCTGTTCGCTCAGCGCGCTCATTGGGCCACCTGCCGTGGTTCTTCGGTCATCAGGGACGCGTAAGTGCGCTCTTTCAGCGCGGCCATGGCCGTGTGGGCGGCCATGGGGCGTCCGGTCAGGAAGCCCTGGATGTACTGGCAGCCGCGCTGCGCGACATAGTGCATCTGTTCTTCAGTCTCCACACCTTCCGCGACGACGGACAAGTCCAGGTGCTTGGCCAGGTCCAGCACCGCATTGCAGATGGCGCCATCCTTCTCCGAGCCGGGCAGGTCGCGGATGAAGGTGCGGTCAATCTTCAGCACGGAAATCGGGAAGCGCTTGAGGTAAGACAGCGAGGAGTAGCCGGTGCCAAAGTCGTCGATCGCGATACGGGCGTGGCGCTCGGCCATCCTGGCAAGGATCGTTTCGGCATGGGCCGGATCGATCATCAATGTGCCTTCGGTAATTTCTAACACCAATTGTTCACCAGGCAGGCCGGAGAAGGCGAGTGCGTCGTCGAGTACATCCAGGAATTTGTCGTTGCGGAATTGGCGGGGACTGATATTAACAGAGATGTAAAGCGGACGTTTCGCCACGTCCTGGAATTGTTTGAGCTGCACGCAGGCCGACTTCAGCGCCCAGGCGCCGAGCAGGTTGATCAGGCCATTGGTTTCCGCGATCGGGATGAAACGGCCCGGCGGCACCATGCCAAGGGTAGGGTGCTTCCAGCGCATGAGGGTTTCGAAGCCCTCGATTTCGCGCGTGCCCGCGTTGACGATCGGCTGGTAGTACAGCAGGAATTCACCTTCTCGCACGGCCTGGAACATGGCCGCTTCCAGTGAAATATCGTGTTCCGGCGAACCGCTCTGGCGCTGGCTGTAGACCACGCAGCGCGCCTTGCCGGTTTCCTTGGCGCGCGACATGGCCGCATCGGCCAGGGCCACCAGCCGCACCTCGTCTTCCGCGTGTTCCGGGTAGACCGACACCCCGAGCGAGGCGCTGACGTAAATCGTATGCTGTTCGACTTCAAACGGCGACTGCAAGGTGGCGAGCAGGCGGCCGGTAACCAGCTTGATTTGCGCCTCGTTATAAGTTCCCGGCAGTACCGCGACGAACTCATCGCCGCCGACACGGGCCAGGGTATCGCTGTCGCGCAGGGTCTTGCGCAGGCGGGCCGCGGCCATTTTCAGGACCGCGTCGCCAACGGGATGGCCGAGGCCATCGTTCACTTTCTTGAAGCTGTCGAGGCCAATGGTGGCCACCGCAAAACCCTGGCCGGAACGGCGCGCCTGGGCAATGGTCATGCGCAGGCGGTCCGACAGCAGCAGGCGGTTCGGCAGCTCGGTCAGGCCATCGTGGGTGGCCAGGTGGCGCAGGCGTTCTTCGGTCGCATGCTGGGCCGTCATGTCGCGGCCCACTACCAGCAATTCATAAGCCTTGTTGCCGGTAGCGTAGCTGCTGATGCGCAGTTCGAACCAGATTTCGTGTTCGGGAGTTTTCAGGCGGACTTCGGCGCGGTGCGCACCACGGGCCTGGATCGATTCGGAAAGTGCGGACTTCAGTGCCGCGTGGTCCAGGTCGCAGACAAAGGCGAGGAGGGGATGGCCCTCGAGCTCTTGCCCGTTGCGTAACAAATTTGCGCTGCGCTGGCTGGCGAAGAGGATTTGCCCCATCAGATTCAGCCTGAAAACCACATCACCCGCTTCCTCTAGCAGGAGGTTTGCCTCATGGTGTGATGGTGTTAGGGGCACTGTTGGGGAGCTGGAAAGCATTGTTGCGCTCGATTCTTTCTCTTCGGGTCGTAACCAGTGAGAAATGTATCACTTAAACCTCATGTTTCACATGAAAAACAGCAACATTAGGCTATGTTTTTAGGAAATATGTTGCCCAAGATCAGTTTTATATGAAATCAGTAGAAGTTTGATGCTTTAGTAAGCAATGTTTCATTTTTACGCCATCCTTGCTACTGCTGAAAGTTTGCGCTAGCCTCGCGTTACAGAGGAAGCCGAGGAGGGCGAAATGAACCGTTTCGACACGCACGAGGTTTTCAACCAGGTGAGTCCGTTTGTGAACGTCAACCTGTTCACTTGCGACACCGCATTGCGCGAAGCGCTGGAGCGCGAGGGCGGCGCCTTCGCCACCGCATCGCTGATGGAACTTGGAGCGGAACTCGGCACCGCGGAAATGCAGGAGCTGGCCCGGCAGGCCAACGAACATCCACCCGTCCTGAAGAATTTCGACCGCGGCGGACACCGCATCGACGAAGTCGAATTCCATCCCGCCTGGCACAAGCTGATGGAGTTGATGATCGCGTCTGGCGCCCATGCTTCGCCATGGGACGGCAAGCATCAGCACCACGGTGCGCAGGTTGCGCGCGCGGCCCGCTATATCCTGTTCGGGCAGGTCGAGAATGGCGCCCAGTGCCCGATCACCATGACCTACGCCAGCGTGCCCGCATTGCGCCAAAGTCCAGGCCTGGCCGCGCGCTGGCTGCCGAAAATCCTGTCGCGTGTCTACGATCCAAGCCCGCTGCCGATTGACGAAAAGCGCGGCGCCCTGATCGGCATGGGCATGACGGAAAAGCAGGGCGGCTCCGACCTGCGCGCCAACACCACGCAGGCCGAAGCGCTCGGCGCCGACGAAGTACGCGCGGTGTTCGGCGCCGACAGCGAACCCGTGTACCGGCTGACCGGCCACAAATGGTTCTTCTCCGCACCCCAATGCGATGCACATCTGGTGCTGGCCCAGGCCGGCGACGCGGGACTGAGCTGCTTCCTCGTGCCGCGCTTCCTGCCGAATGGGGCGCGCAACCAGGTGCGCGTGCAGCGGCTGAAGGAAAAGCTTGGCAACAAATCAAACGCATCATCCGAAGTCGAATTCACCGGCGCTTACGGCTGGCTGCTGGGCGCCCTGGGCCGTGGAGTTCCGACCATCCTTGAAATGGGCAACCACACGCGACTGGATTGCGTGCTCGGAACGGCCGGCATCATGCGCGCCGCGTTAACCCAGGTGCTGCACCACGCGCGCCGCCGCAGCGCCTTCGGCAAGCCACTGGCGGAGCAGCCCCTGATGCAGAACGTACTCGCTGACCTGGCGCTGGAATCGGAAGCGGCAACCGTATTCGCGATGCGCCTGGCGCGCTGCTTCGATCATATGGATAACCCGGCGGAAGCCTTGCTCGCGCGGCTGCTGACGCCAGCCGGCAAATACTGGATCTGCAAGCGCGGGCCCGGCTTTGGCGCCGAGGCGATGGAAGTCCTGGGCGGTAGCGGCTATGTGGAAGAAAGCTCGCTGGCGCGCCTGTATCGGGAACTGCCGGTGAATTCGATCTGGGAAGGTTCCGGCAACGTGATGTGCCTCGATCTGCTGCGCGCACTCTCGAAATCCGGCCAGGCGCTGGAAGTGCTGGGGGCGGAATTGGGCGAGGGCAGCCACGCCAACCCCGAATACGTGCGTTTCACCAGCCAGTTGCTGGCCGACTTGCCCAAAGCGCGTGAAGACGAATTCGGCGCACGCCAACTGGCCGAGCGCATCGTGCTGGCAATCCAGGCCGGCTTGCTGCTGCGCCATGCACCGGCCTTCGTCAGCTCCGCCTTCGTCGCGAGCCGCCTGGCGCGCGAGCCGGGCGGCGCTTATGGCCGGTTGCCGGCGGGAACTAACTGTGAAGCCATTCTACAGCGGGCGCTGGTGGAAAACGCCTGAGGCTGGGATAATGCGCGCAATTGAACGAATTTATTACTGATTAACATGAAACAAGATCCGCGCTTTCCCAACCTGTTCATCACCGACCACCCGCTGATCCAGCATAAGCTGAGCCATATGCGCGACAAGGCAACGTCGACGCGCACTTTCCGCGAACTGCTGAAAGAAATCACCCTGCTGATGGGTTACGAAATCACCCGTGACCTGCCGCTGACCACGCGCGAAATCGAAACCCCGCTGCAAACCATCCAGGCGCCAGTGATTGCAGGCCGCAAGCTGGCGGTGGTACCGATCCTGCGCGCTGGCGTGGGCATGAGCGACGGCCTGCTGAACCTGGTGCCATCGGCACGCGTCGGCCACATCGGCGTGTTCCGCGACCCGGAAACCCACCAGCCGGTGGAATACCTGGTGCGCCTGCCCGACCTGGTCGACCGCACCTTCATCCTGTGCGACCCGATGGTCGCGACTGGTAACTCGGCCGTACATGCGGTGGACGTGCTGAAAAAGCGCGGCGTATCCGACGACCAGATCATCTTCCTGGCCCTGGTGGCAGCACCGGAAGGCATCGAAGTGTTCCAGAAATCGCACCCGAACGTGAAGATCTTCTGCGCCTCGCTGGATTCCCACCTCAACGACCACGCCTACATCATCCCAGGCCTGGGCGACGCGGGCGACCGCATTTTCGGCACCAAATAAGCCATGGCGACGCCAACCGACCCAGCATTCCAGGACCGGTTGCAAGCCTTGCGCGACAAATATGCCGCCAGCGTTCCCGAACGCATGGCGGCCATCCGCGACGCCCTGGTGCTATGCCAGGGCAGCCTGACCCCCCTTCATATCGAGCAATTGCACCACGCACTGCACAGTGTGGCCGGTTCAGCCGGATCGTTTGGCCTGGCGGCGCTGGGCGACGAAGCGCGCCGCATCGAACAGATGGTGCGTGCCGTGATGGAAGCCGGCGCACCATGGACCGGCATCGAGCTGGCCGTGCAATCCCTGTTGCAATGGGCCGACAAGGATTTTGGCGCAGGGAAAATTGCCGCGCACGATTGATATTTATCAAACAAGATTGATAAATCTTGTCTATAGTTAGCCATACATGTTCGGGACCTGATTGAGCACGAGTGAATAAATTTTCATCGCGACGTGTTTTTAACAGGTATTTCGGTATAATGGCGGATCGTTTAGATTCAGGTGACTGGGTTCAAACGGTATCACGGGCGTAAAGCTCACTTAACTGTAATAGGAATTGTAATGGCAACTGGTATCGTAAAATGGTTCAACGACGCAAAGGGTTTTGGCTTCATTACCCCTGATGAAGGCGGCGAAGATCTGTTTGCTCACTTCTCGGCTATCCAAAGCGCCGGCTTCAAGTCGCTGCAGGAAAACCAACGCGTGTCCTTCGACGTGACCTCCGGCCCAAAAGGCAAGCAGGCGTCGAACATCCAGCCTCTGTAATCGAGACGGATCAAAACGATAAAAAATCCTCCAAATCGGAGGATTTTTTTTTCGCCCCTACACATCAGCCCGTGTCCCGTGGGGTCAGGCCCCATGGTGTGACACGGGCTCAGCCTTTACGCCAATAGCCGGGCTGGGAGTAGGTGTGGCGCAGGAAGTCGACGAAGGCGCGGATGCGGAATGGCAAATGGCGGCGCTGTGCAAATACGGCGTAAATATCATTTCCCGGCGCCGAAAATTCGTTGAGCACGGGTTTTAATCGCCCCGCCTCAATATCTGCGCCGACTTCCCACATTGAGCGCCAGGCCAGGCCTTTGCCGGCCAATACCCAGTCGTGCAGCACCGCGCCGTCGTTGCAGCTCATATTCCCCGCGATTTTCAGCGTCACGTTTTTATCGCCCTCGCGGAAGGTCCAGCCGCGCTGGCTGCCTTCGCTGCTGATCGTCATGCAGTTATGCCGCGACAGGTCGTCCAGCGTCTTCGGTACGCCGTGCCGCTTGAGATAGGCGGGCGTGCCGACCACCACGCGGTGGTTATCGGCCAGCTTCACGCTCACCAGGTTGGAATCCGACATCGAGGCGATGCGGATCGCCACGTCCACGCCCTCGCCAATCAAATCCACCACGCGGTCATTCAGGTTCAATGTCACCGCCACGTCACGGTGTTCCGCTAAAAAGGAAGGGATCAAGGGCGCTACGTGCAGCCTTCCAAAGCCGGCCGGCGCGGAAATCAGCAGGTGTCCCGTGGCGCGCGCGCTACGTTCTGCCACCGCGGCTTCGGCACTTTCCAGGTCCACGAGGATGCGTTGGCAATCTTCAAGGAAAGCGGCGCCTTCGTCCGTCAGCGCCAGCTTGCGCGTGGTACGCTGGAGTAGTTTGACGCCGAGCCGTTGCTCCAGTGCGTCCAGCCGGCGCCCAATAACGGCGGGCGCGATGCCTTCCGCGCGGGCTGCCGCCGACAGGCTGCCGCGGTTGACCACTTCTACGAAGGTGGAGATTTGCCTGAACTGACCCATAAGACCTCATTTATGACTAAAACGCACAGATGAAGTGCTTTTTAGTCTTGTTTCTCTATGTTTTTAGTCAATATACTGGAAAACATCGAATCACAACACTAATCATCAATCACGGAGAAAGACTATGAGCATCACTCTGCCAGCAGGTATGCAAATCACAGGAGAAATCAAGCCAGGTTTCGAGCGCGTGCTGACCCCGGAAGCACTGGCCCTGGTCGCCAAGCTGAGCCGCGAATTCGAACCGCGCCGCCAGGAGTTGCTGGCCAAGCGCGTTGAGCGCGCCAAGCGCCTGGATGCCGGCGAGCGCCCTGACTTCCTGGCCGAAACCGCCCATATCCGCAACGGCGACTGGAAGATCGCTCCAATTCCAAAGGCCCTGGAATGCCGCCGCGTGGAAATCACCGGCCCGGTCGACCGCAAGATGGTCATCAACGCGCTGAATTCCGGCGCGGATTCCTACATGACCGACTTCGAAGACTCCAACACCCCGAACTGGGACAACCAGATCTCCGGCCAGATCAATATGCAGGACGCGGTCCGCAAGACCATCTCGCTGGAACAGAACGGCAAATCCTACAAGCTGAACGAAAAGACCGCTACCCTGGTGGTGCGTCCACGCGGCTGGCACCTGGATGAAAAACACGTCACCGTTGACGGCAAGCGCGTCTCCGGCGGCATCTTCGACTTCGCCCTGTTCATGGTCCACAACGCGAAAGAGCAACTGGCTCGCGGCGCCGGCCCATACTTCTACCTGCCGAAGATGGAATCGCACCTGGAAGCGCGCCTGTGGAACGACATCTTCGTGATGACCCAGAATGAATTGGGCCTGCCGCAAGGCACCATCAAGGCCACCGTGCTGATCGAAACCATCCTCGCCGCATTCGAGATGGACGAAATCCTGTACGAACTGCGCGAGCACAGCTCCGGCCTGAACGCCGGCCGCTGGGACTACATCTTCAGCTGCATCAAGAAATTCAAGCTGGACAAGGACTTCTGCCTGGCAGACCGCGCCAAGGTCACCATGACCTCGCCGTTCATGCGCGCCTACGCGCTGCTGCTGCTGAAAACCTGCCACAAGCGCAATGCGCCGGCAATCGGCGGCATGGCCGCGCTGATCCCGATCAAGAACGATCCGGAAAAGAACGAAGTGGCGATGGGCGGCGTGCGCAACGACAAGGCGCGCGATGCGACCGACGGTTACGATGGCGGCTGGGTCGCTCACCCAGGCCTGGTGGAACTGGCCATGGGCGAGTTCAAGAAAGTATTGGGCGATGCACCGAACCAGATCTCCAAGCAGCGTCCGGACGTGGAAGTCACCGCGGCCGAACTGCTGGACTTCAAGCCGGAAGCGCCGATTACCGAAGCCGGCCTGCGCTACAACATCAACGTCGGCATCCACTACCTGGGCAGCTGGCTGAATGGCAACGGCTGCGTGCCGATCCATAACCTGATGGAAGATGCGGCGACCGCGGAAATCTCGCGCTCGCAGGTGTGGCAGTGGATCCGCTCGTCGAAAGGCGTGCTGGAAGATGGCCGCAAGGTCACCGCCGACATGGTGCGCGCGATGATTCCTGAAGAACTGCCGAAGGTGAAGTCCGCTGCTCCGGATGGCGCCACCCCAGCCTACGATCGCGCTGCGCAGATCTTTGAGAAGATGTCGACTTCGGAGGCGTTTGAAGAGTTCCTGACGCTGCCGCTGTACGAAGAGATTTAAACCGTTAAACCAGGGTCAGACCCAAGAGTCTGACCCTGTCAGCGCAACTCCCTTGGCCGAAAGATCATCCAGGGTCTGACCCTGCGGGTCGGACCCTGCTTTACCGGTTCTGGCGTGAAGCCAGCGGCGGCCTGCCAAGAAATTCCTGCAAGCGAGCCTCGTCGATACGATTGCCCGCAATCCGGCGCAGCAGGCTGTCGATGCGATCCGCGCCCCAGAACAATTCCCCTTCATAGACAAAGCTCGGCACGCCAAAGATGCCATCGTTGATGGCCTGTTCGGTCGCACGCGCCAGTTCCGCCTTGACCTCCGGCGTCCCCGCCGCAGCAACCAGCGCATCGCCATCCAGCCCGCAATCGCGCGCCACGCGCCCCAGCACAGCAAAATCCTGCGCATCCTGGCCCAGTTCCCAGGTCGCAGCCGTCACGGCCGTAACAAAGGAAATGCGCTCCGCGCGCCCCTCGATCGCTGTCGTCATGCGCAGCATTGGCAAAGGATTGAACGGATGTCCCGGAGGCCCCACGAATTCCAATCCTTGTGCCGATGCCTGCCGCATCACATCGCGGAAAGTCAGCACGCGTTTGGCGGGTACTTCCGCCGGCCCGACCAAGCCATGCTTGTTCAGCATCGCTGCAAACAGGACAGGCACCATTTCAACCTGCACGCCCGCAGCTTCGATACGGGGGATCTGCTTGGTGGCCAGCCACACGAAGGGGCTGATGGGATCAACATACATGCGGACGGTCTGCATAAATCTCCTCAGGTCAGAAGGTGTTTTTCCACTCCCTTAGCGCCGCGAAAACAGCAACGGGCGGCTCGCCACCACGCAATTTGCCGGCTTGGCGCAACTGGGCAGCGATTTCAGGCTCACGATAACGCAGGAAAGGATTTGTCGCGCGCTCCAGGCCGATGGTACTCGGCACGGTCGGCTGCCCACGCTCGCGGGTGGCGGAATCTGCAGCCACCCGTGTACGCAGCGCCGCATTGCCCGGCTCCACCGCGCTGGCGAAACGCAGGTTGGACAGCGTATATTCGTGGGCGCAGAACACCTTGGTAGCATCCGGCAGCGACGCCAGCTTGCCGAGCGAATCGACCATCTGCTCCGGGCTACCCTCGAACAGGCGCCCGCAGCCACCGGCAAACAGGGTGTCGCCGCAGAAGACCCATGGCTCGGCGCCGTCCCGGAAATAGGCAATATGGCCGCGGGTATGGCCTGGCACATCCAGCACCTGCAGCGACAGGTCCAGCCCCGGCACATCAACCCGGGCGCCTTCTTCCAGCGGCACAGTCACTGCTGCGATACCATCATGGCTGGGACCGAAAACCGGCACCTGGAAGCGAGCCAAAAGGCCCGGCACACCCCCAATATGGTCAGCATGGTGATGGGTGAGTAGAATGGCGGTAAGTGTCAGGCCGTGCTCCTGCAGGGCGGCAAGGATAGGCGCCGCATCGCCGGGATCGACTGCGGCCGCATTGCGGCCATCGTGGATCAGCCAGAGGTAGTTATCCTTGAAAGCAGGAACGGTCAGGACGGAAACAGGTTTGCTCATGGGCTCAATAAAGGGAATGCATGGATAGCGCAACATCCGACGAATCCATTATAGCGTTCGACAAATGGCTTGAAACACCGCCGGGTGCATACGTGCGCGCCTGGGAACAGGCATGCCTGGATAAAATGGTAGCCGATATCTTCGGCTTCAATGCCGTGCAAATCGGCATGCCGCAGATCGACGCGCTGGCGGCGAACCGCATGCCGCACCAATGGCTGGCCGACATCCGCCTGCACCCGCGCCAATCCGGCAGCAACCGCGCGGTGGCGATCACCCTGGAGAGCGTTGAACTGCCATTTGCCACCAACAGCATGGACCTGGTGGTGCTGCCGCACGTGCTGGAATTCTCCGCCGAGCCGCACCAGGTGCTGCGTGAAGTCGAGAGGGTGCTGATCCCGGAAGGCCAGGTAATCGTCTGCGGCTTCAACCCAGCCAGCCTGTGGGGACTGCGCCAGTTAAGCGGACGCCTGACCGGATCGCACTACCTGCCGAAAGCGGGCGAGTTCATCTCCATGCCTCGCATCAAAGACTGGCTAAAATTGCTGAATATGGGCGTCAGCCACACGCACCTGGGCTGCTATGCGCCAGCCTGCCGCACCGAACGCTGGCTGCAACGCTACAACTTCATGGACCGCGCCGGCCCTAATTACTGGCCGTATTTCGGCGCGGTCTACATGGTGCAGGCGATCAAGCGCGTGAAGGGCATGCGCCTGATCGGCCCGGCCTGGAAACAGAAAACGGCCAAGGCAGGTGTACCTGTCCCGGCCACCAACAAACACAAAGAAAGACTCGATGGATAAAGTAGAGATTTATACCGACGGTGCATGCAAGGGCAATCCCGGCACCGGTGGCTGGGGCGCGCTGATGATCGCAGGCGACGCCAAGAAGGAATTGTTCGGCGGCGAGCTGAATACCACCAACAACCGCATGGAACTGACCGCGGTGATCGAATCGCTGAAAGCCCTGAAGCGCCCGTGCGAAGTGGTCCTGCACACCGACAGCCAGTACGTCCAGAAAGGCATCAGCGAATGGATCCACGGCTGGAAAGCGCGCGGCTGGAAGACTTCGACCAAGGCGCCGGTCAAGAACGCCGACCTGTGGCAGGCGCTCGACGCCGCGCAAGCCGTGCACACGGTCGATTGGCGCTGGGTGCGCGGCCATAACGGCCACCCGGGCAACGAGCGCGCCGACCAACTGGCCAACCTGGGCGTGGAATCGGTCCGCCGCAAATAAGGCCTGTTATACTTCGCCGCTTGCTACGAACACATTCGTGAATTTATGCGTCAAATCGTCCTCGATACCGAAACTACCGGCATTAACCCGAAACAGGGTAACCGAATCATTGAAATTGGCTGCGTTGAGCTTTTTGAGCGCAAGCTGACCGGGAATAACTTCCACCGCTACATCAATCCTGAGCGCGATTCGGAAGAGGGCGCATTGGCGGTCCACGGCCTGACCACCGAATTCCTGCGCGATAAACCGCGCTTCCATGAAGTGGTGGAGGAACTGCGCGAATACATTCAGGGTGCTGAAGTCATCATCCATAACGCGCCGTTCGACCTTGGCTTCCTGAATCACGAATTCAACCTGCTCAAGTTGCCGACCTTCGATTCCCACATCAGTGGCGTGATCGACACCCTGGTGCAGGCGAAGGAAATGCGGCCCGGTAAGCGCAACTCGCTGGACGCGCTGTGCGAACACTTCGGCATCTCGAATGCCCACCGCAAGCTGCACGGCGCATTGCTTGACGCGGAATTGCTGGCAGATGTTTATCTGGCAATGACCCGTGGCCAGAACAGCCTGGGCATGGACATCGTCATCGAAGAAACCGGTAGCGGCATCGCCATGGCGGAAATCGCACTGGCCGAAGTGATGGTTCTGCGGGCTAGCGACGCAGAGGAGGCCGAGCATGCGGCACTGCTCGATGGCCTCGACAAAGCTGTCAAAGGAACTTGTGTTTGGCGCACCCCTAGTCTATAATGGCGCCACTTCGGGAGGTTAGCTCAGGGGTAGAGCACTGCATTCACACTGCAGGGGTCGCAAGTTCGAAACTTGCACTTCCCACCAGAATTCAGAAGTGAAAACAAGGGCTTACGAACTTCGTAGGCCCTTAGTTTTTTCCAAGCCGGAAGAATCCGGAAAGTGCCAGTGCCGGGCTCTTATGGGCGCCGGTGGCCAGCACTCTGACCGTCTTTCATTGAGCATCCATCCTTCTCGGCGCGGCAGCACATGCTAGCGGCGCCGATGGCGTCAGATACCTTCTTTCGTTGGCATGATCACGATCTGCTGCATGTTCACGTGCTTAGGCATCGAAACGATGAAGCCCACGGTTTCTGCGATGTCTTCAGCTTTCAGGAAGTCAATCGACTTGGAAGCGTTTTCCAACCAATCGATCGCGCCCTGGAAGGTGAAGTGGCTTTGCAGTTCGGTTTCGGTGATGCCTGGCTCGATTACCGACACGCGGATGTTCTTAGGGCCCAGCTCCACGCGCAGATGGCGAGTCAGGTGGCTGACGAATGCTTTGGTGGCCGAATACACTGCGAAGTAGCCGTACACGTACTGACCAGCGATGGACGAGGTGTTAATCAGGTCGACGACCTTGCCTTGCGCTGCAGCTTCCTCCATCTGCGGGATGAAGGCCTGGATGACGCGCATTGCGCCGGTGACGTTGAGGTCGATCTGGGACTCCCACTCACGCTGCGGTTGGGCGCCGATTGCGCCTGGCAGCATCAACCCTGCGTTGTTAAAGACCAGGTCAGCATTACCCAGTTGATTTCGCACAGCTGCAGCGGCGGCGTCGACAGACGCCTGGTCGGTTACGTCGGTGGTTACGGCGATTGCTTCCCCGCCCAGTTGCTGAATTTCGGCAGCGACTGCATCCAGAGCATCTTTACGGCGAGCCAGCAGTGCGACTTTCGCACCACGTGAAGCCAACAACAGTGCGGTGGCACGGCCCATGCCGCTCGATGCACCAGTAACAACGGCTACGCGGCCAGTCAGATCTTTAGCGATCGTGTTCATGTTGATTTTCCTTCGGTGGTTGATGATTTGTCGGTTGACATGGACCACTTTAGGGAATGCTCGACCCACCCGGTAGTTTCAACTCGGCGATATCAAAGACAACTGAAGGTTGCTAATCGATGGAAAATTGCTACACTGCAATGCAACCTTGACAAACATCTGAGTGCAGCCATGGACGAACTTCGAGCTATATCAACCTTTCTTCGTGCAGCTGAATTAGGCAGCTTCAACAAGGCGGCTATGGCCCAGGGCACTACTCCGCAGGCCGTGAGCAAAAATGTTCGGCAACTTGAGCATTACTTGGGAGTTCGCCTATTTCACCGAACGACTCGGCAAAATACTCTGACCGAGGATGGCCAGCTCTTGTTCGACTCTGTACGCGCCAGCATGGAGGGCTTTGCGGGGGCGTTGAATCGAGTGAAGAATTCGGCCAAAGGCGATGAAGGGCTAATCCGTATTAGCGCAGGCGGCGCGGTGGGCCGGAAAGTCCTAATGCCACTTGTGGCGGAGTTTAGTAGTCTGCATCCTCGCGTGACCTTTGACCTGGTGCTTGAAGATCGCAATACCGATAACGTCGGCGAACGCATTGACCTGGGCTTTAAGGCGGGCAATGCACCCGCCTCGCAGGTGGTTTCTCGCTGGTTATTCCCCATTCAGCTGGTTGTGTGCGCAACGCAGGAGTATTTGGAGAGAAACGGTGTCCCTCGAAGCATCGACGACTTAACATCACACAGGTGTATTGGGTATCGCCAGCCAGGGACAGGGCGGCCCGTACCTTGGGAATTTCAGATCGATGGAGAAGTCTCCTACAGATCAATGGATTTCGTCGTTTGTTGCAGCGACCCAGAGGCAGAGATGCACGCTGTGCTAAGCGGTATAGGCGTTGGCCAGATTGACAGCATCAACGCGACCGCAGAATTCAGAGCAGGCACGCTTGTGCCGCTGCTTATTCGAAGCACAAGCGACCGCATGGGGCTTTATCTGTACTACGCCCAGCGAACAGACATGCCAAGCCGTGTCCGTCGCTTTATTGACTTTGCGGCAGAACGCTTGCATGGAGGCGAAAATTTTCATATGCCGATTAAGGAACTTGGCGCGGTGGCTCGGAAACGAGTGTAACGAGATCAGAAGGGCGCGCAATGCGTTCAATTCCTGGCGTCTCAATTGAAGGATTGTGCAAAAACGATCGAGCTTTGCACCAGCTACAGTGCCGCCAGGTTGGTCTTGAGGCGGGCCGCATGTTCTTCGAGCGCCCCGATTTCCTGCCTGGTCATCCGCTGTAATTGGCGGTACACCATACCGAGGCGATGATTGCCTGAAAGACGCGGCTCGTTTCGGCGGAAAAAGTCCCAATACAACGCGTTATACGGACAAGCACGCTCCCCGACGCGCTGTTTCCTGTCGTAGTGGCAGCCTTTGCAGTAGTCGCTCATGCGGTGAATATATGCTGCACTGGAGACGTACGGCTTCGTGGCCAGCAATCCGCCGTCGGCATACTGGCTCATGCCAAGGGTGTTCGGAAGCTCGACCCACTCAAAGGCATCGATATAGACGCCAAGATACCATTGGTGCAGCTCTTGCGGTGACAGGCCCGCCAGCAGCGCGAAATTGCCGATGACCATCAGGCGGTTGATATGGTGGCTATGCGCGTGTTGCAGCGATTGGCCGATGGCCGCTGCCATGCAGCGCATCTGCGTCTGGCCGTCCCAGAACCAATGCGGAAGCGGCAGCGTATGGCTGAACGCATTGAGTTCGTCATAGCCCGGCATGCGATGCCAATACACGCCGCGCACGTACTCGCGCCAGCCAAGAATCTGGCGAATATAGCCCTCGGCTGCCGCAATCGGGGCCTGGCCAGCGCGCCATGCCGCCTCCACGCGCGAGACCACCATGCGCGGGCTCAGCATCTTGGTATTCAACGCAAACGAGAGCAGCGAGTGGAACAGACGCCATGCCTTGTAGCTCATCGCGTCCTGGAAGCGGCCAAAGTGCGGCAGGGCATGCAGCAAAAAATGGTCTAACTGTCGAACAGCTTCGTCTTCATTGAGCGGCCAACGGAATTGCTCGGCTTCGGGCTCGCCGAAACTTCGGATGCCGGCGCGCTGGATTGCCTCCCAAAGCTCGCTGTGATCGTGGCACGGGCGGGGATCGGCCGGCTCCCAGGGCATTCCCTGCCATGCCTCACGGTTGTCATGGTCGTAGTTCCACTGCCCGCCAGAAGGGGCTCCGTTGTCGTCGACCAATACCTGGTGGCGGATGCGCATGTGGCGATAAAAGTGCTCCATCAGCCATTGGGGTCTTGTACCGAAGAACTCAGCTGCCTCTTTGCGCCGGGTGTAAAAATGTTCGGTATCGAACATCGCCGAACCTATGGCCAGGCTGTTTGCATAGTCTCGCAATTGTTGGTCCAATCGCCATTCGTCCGGCGCCAGCCATTCGAACCGGCTGGCGTTATATTGCCTGGCCAGTTGGTCGAGATTGGCCGGTATTGACTGCAGGTTCTCTGGCGCGTCAATCATCAGATAGTGAACCCGATGGCCGATCGCCCTGAGATCGGCTTCAAAGCGGCGCATTGCGGCGAAAATCGCAATGATCTTCTGCGCATGGTGAAGAACATAGTCGGTTTCCTGGCGCACCTCCATCATCACGTAGATTACATCGGCGCGTACTTCCCTGAACCAGCTGTGGTGTCTATTCAGCTGGTCACCCAGAACCAGGCGTATCGTGCTAGTCATGGGAAATCGCGGGTGCCTGCGACGCCGAGAACCTGGCACGCAGAAATCGCATCAGGCTTCCAATCACCGGCAGTTTTTCATACAGTTCTTCGGCAGCGTCCCAATAGTCACGATGCATGCTCACTAAACCGTTCGCACCGAACCAGATGTGCGACGACCCTTCGACGACATAATGCTTGCCACGCAAGTCGAACTCAAAGGACCATGTGGCAAAGCCTTGATTGTCCTGGAGCATTCGATCCTTGATCAGGAATCGTGGGTTATCCGTTACCTCGAACATGTGTTCGAAAATTCGCCGAATGGCTGCCGTGCCCTGTACATCGTTGAAGGGATCGCGAAAGCGCCCGTCTGGCGCATAGTAATCAGCGACCCGCCTGACGCAGTGGAGTGTCAGGGTTGCATACCATTCAAGCAGTCTGTCTAGTTTTGTGGTCATGTCTTTACGAGTTGGCCTATCAGGGCAAAGCGCAGCCTGTAGGGAAGCAGCTGCGCCAGTTTCATAAAAATTGTGAATCGCCAAGGGAAGTGTATTTCGAAATGGCCGCATGAAATTCCCTTGAGGATCTTCTTCGCGGCCTGCTCCGCGGTCAGGATCGCCGGCATATGGAAGTCATTGCGAGCCGTCAGCCGGGTGCGCACAAACCCGGGATTAACCAGGTATACGCTGATTCCTTTAGGGTGCAGGTCGTTGTACAGTACCTCTGCCAGGTTGATGAGGGCCGCTTTGCTTGGGCCGTACACACTCGCATTGGGCAAACCGATGTAACCGGCGACGCTGGCGATCAGGGCGATGCCGCCGCTACCGCGCGCGATCATTTCCGGCAGGACGTTGGCCAGCCCGGCATAAATGCTGCCTACGTTGACGCTCAACATCCTGTTCGCCATGCCCGGGACAACTTCCCAGCTGCGTTCGGGCCGGTAATCGGCCGCGCAGAATATCAGCAGGTCGACGCCTCCAACGTGGTCGAGCACTTCCTGGTAGGCCTGCGTCCACGCGGACTCGTCCAATACATCGAGTTGAACCGCAAATGCTTTCTTATGGGCACCAGCGATGGCCAGCAATGCCTCTTTGCTGCGCGCTGAAACGGCGACAGATGCGCCTGCGCCAAGCGCTTCCGCGGCCAGTGCCGCACCAATTCCGCTCGAGGCGCCGACAATCCAGACTCTGCGGCTTGACCAGTCATAAAACGGGGGGTTCAAAGGGAACATGAGCGTTTCCTGAACATGAATGTGACCTGGCCCAGTTCGAATCCAAACTTGCGCATGCTTGCGCGATTGAGCATTGTGCACTCGTCGATCAGGTACATCCAATCGTCGAACTGCATGTCGTACGTCTTGCCATCGACCGGTAGCCGCAAGGTGTATTGCCAACGAAACGCGTTGCCGGCAACTTCGCCGTAGGCCTGACCCTTCACGTCCCCCGCCGTGCCTTGCCAGCGGCCATCCGGCAAGCGCTTCAATTGCCAGACGCGCCGATCGGTGGTGCCATCGCTATTGCGGAACCTTTCGTCCAATTGAAGCGAATGCGGCCCGGCCTTGCCTTCGATTTCAACGATAAAGCGCTTGACAACTTGTCCATCACGGCGCTGGAACATGCCCCAGGCGTCGGTCGTGCCATCAAAAAACTTCGCTACGTCCAGCGCCGGCTGCTCCTTGGCGTATTGCTGCACATCCTGGCCGGCACATCCTGCGAGGACGAACAGAAGCAGGCTAGTCAAGGTGGTTCTCATCGGACCTCCACATCAAGCTGATTACGAATAGTTTGATGGCGCATGGCAGTCCGGCATAAAACGCGACGAGCGCCGTGCTGCCGCCGTGTCCTGGCCGGTAGCCCGCGAGCGCCAGCGCGGGCAAGGCCAGTCCAGTGCAAGCGAGCGCAAGCTTGGTCAACAGGGCGTAGACGCCAAAATACGCAGCCGAACCATGTCCTTCCTTGATGGTTCGTGCGAACAGGACCGGCGGCATGGCCAGATCGGCGCCCAGTGCAAATCCGGCAGAGATGCAGACGGCAAGGTATGCGAGCCTGTCCCCGTCACCAAGCAGGGCCGCGCCGCTGAAGGAAAGCACTGCCATGAGCATGCCCAGGCACCAGCAGCGGGCGGGGCCGGTCTTGCTTGCAAGCCTGGTCCAGAATGGCAGGCCGCAGACTGCCGAGGCAAAATAGGCGAGCAAAAACGTCGATGTCCAGGTCGGGGAGTTGAGCTGGTCGCGTATGTAAAACAACGCTAGCGTCGCCGGCAGGGACATCGCGACAGCGTTGAGGAAGTAGGGCGCTAGCAGCCTGACGAACTGGCGGTTCGCCGCGATTGCCCTGGCCGTTTCGCGCATCGGTGGCGAAGCAATGCGCACCTTATGCCATGCCGGGGCGAACTTGAGAAGCGCATGAAGTGCGACGGCAAGCAATAGCGCGAACCCGAGGTTGTATAAGGCCATTCCAGTTGAAACATTCCCGCCGCCATCCGCCATCAATGCCGCCGGAACGGCGCTGGCCAACATGATTCCCGCCAGGCCGGCACCTTCCCGCCATGCGGCGGCGCCAAGAAGTGCCGGCGTGCCGCCGCCCAGGCTCGCGCCCCAGGCGAGGTAGCAAATATTGATAAAGCTATGTGCGCAATAGGTAAGGGCCAGCATAACCGACAACCACACGATCGAAGCTGCGGCTCCGGAGGGCGGGACCCATAACCCTGCAAAGGCCATGGCAAACACGATTGCCGCGCCAGCCAGCAGCGGCTTGGCGCCGTTGCCCAGACGATCGATCCAGGCGCCCAGGAAGGGGTCTTGGGCCGTATCGAAAATGCGTGCGGCGAACAAGACCCAGCCAAGGGTGGCAAGTCCCATGTTGAGGTTCAGGGCGTAATACGCCGGAATATGAACATAGACCGGCAGTGTCGCCATCGCCAGCGGCATGCCAAGCAAACCGTAGGCCATGTGCTGCAAGCGGTTCGGTGCGGTCCTCATGGCGCTTGCCCCAGCAACTGCCGCCGTAATTCAGGATCGCGGCTTTTCTCGTTCAGCCAGATGTCGAAGAAAGCTTTTGCCAGGGCGGGATCGTTGATGTCGGCGATCCGCCTGTCGCCGTGGAAAACTCGCATTCCATATCCGGGAATGTTCACTCCTGTCAATTGGTCGCCCGGTTCAACGTCGGTGAACGCGCCCCGCAACAGGAGCGCCCAGCGCGCTTGCCCGGCTTTGTCGAGAGGTGCCGTGCCTAGCCTGCGCATTTCATCCATGCTTGTGCTGACCAAACGATCGCGGCTGATGCTGCGGAGGTAAGTGAGCTGCAAGGCGAAACCCGATGCCGGGTCAAAAGGTTGCCGTTCGCCCCATAAGACCGCCCTGTAAATGCGCAAGCCGAACCACCGCATTTCGCCTTTGCCGACTACGAGCAGGTTGGGCGTTCCGTCGAGCCAGGCGGGTGCTGCCGGCGCGTTGCCGTGCAAAGCCAGGCCCAGGGCAACCGCTGCCAGCGGCCTAGACCAGCGGCGGCCTGGCAAGGGTGAATTGAACGACATTGGTTCGTCCTTCATCAAACGCAGCTTCGCAATAGGCAAAGTAGAGGTGCCAGATCCGCAGGAAACGCTCGTCGAATCCTTGGGCACAGATCTGCTGGTGCATTGCGGTGCACTGCCCATCCCAGCGGCGCAGCGTTTCGGCATAGTCCGCGCCGAAGGGGAGAACGTCCTGCGTGGCCAGGTTTGCAAGGGCCGCTTGCTGGATGAAGCGCTCCACGCTTGGGAGCATTCCTCCGGGGAAGATATACTCCTGGATGAAGTCGGTGCTGCTGCGATAGCGCGGGAAGTAACGTTCGCCGATGGTGATGGACTGCACCAGCGCTTTGCCGCCGGGCCGCAAGCGGCGCGACACAGCTTTGAAATAGTCGGGCCAGTATTTTTCACCGACGGCCTCGAACATTTCAATCGACACGACCGCGTCGTACTCTCCATCGACATCCCTGTAGTCGCACAGTTCCAGTTCCACCAGTTCCGCCAATCCCTGGCTTTCCATGCGTTGCTGCGCGTACGCGAGTTGTGCATTGGAGATGGTCAGGCCGCGAACGCGGATTCCCAATCTGGCGGCATGCTCGGCGAATCCCCCCCAGCCGCATCCAATTTCCAGCACGCGGTCGCCGGGGCGCAAACCCAGGGTGTCAACGATGCGCTGGTACTTCTTTCGTTGGGCTTCCTGCAGCGGAAGGTTGTGGTCGCCGTCGAATAGAGCGCTTGAGTAAGTCCAGCTAGGATCAAGCCACAGTGCATAGAAATCATTACCCAGGTCGTAGTGGGCATGAATATTCCTCTTGCTCCCCTCGCGCGTATTGGGGCGCAACAGGTGCCGCAGCCGGTACCAGCAGCGGGCCAGTGCACCTCCAAACAGCGCCGGCTCCAGCGCTTCCTCGTTGCGAATCGCGAGCCGGAGCAGCGCGGTCAGGTCGGGTGTATCAATCCACCCCGCTGCGTACGCTTCGGCGAAGCCGATATCGCCTGAACGGACGATGCGGCTGCAGGCGCGCCAATCAAGAATTTTCAGCGTGGCGCCGAAGGGCATGTGGGCGTCGCCAAAAACCATGTGTGTTTCGTCCGGCGTCACGAGCGTCAAGTGGCCTGTGCGGATCCTGCTTAGCAGCGACAGGAATAATTTGGCGCCAGTTGGCGCGGCCAGGTGGCGGATTGTTAATGCATGGTTTATCACAGGAGGTCCCCGTCGAAAGTCCGGTTGGATTTTGGTGGTGTTTTGCCGTGAAATGGAACGCCCTTCAGCCAAAGCCGCAAGGCCTGCCAATGTATGCGGCAGATAATGCCGATGCACTGCGAGGGCAGGCGAGCCAGGGCACCTAAGAGCTGCAGGTCGTTCAAAGGAGCCGCTTTCCCGCCGACGGCTGTCTTCAGCACCAATCCGTCGGGATCAAAGTAGTCAATGCGGGTTTGCTGGACATCTGATTTGACCTGGAAGCGGAAGCGGTACTCACCCTCGATCTTGCAAAATGGGGAAACGTGGAACTCTTTCGCGCATGTCGCTAGTCCCGAACCAGGCGCGATTCGAAGAAGATAGGACTGACTGCCACCGAAGGTGTTGTTGACCTCAACCAGCACTGCGCGCAGTTCCCCCTCGCTGTCGTGGCAATGGAAAAAGCTGACCGGATTGAACACGTAGCCGAAAATGCGGGGAAAGGTCTGCAGCCAGACTTCGCCGCCGGCCTCGATCCCGTGTTTTCGGAGCAGGGCGCGCAGCCATTGTTGCAGGTCCGAACTGTCTTTCGGGCCATAATCGCTGGTCCGGACCGACACCAGCCGCCTGCGGTTGATGCCGAACCATCTCGAATTGGCGTCATGGAGCCGGGCCAGGTTCAGGCGAACGAAGAAGACCGGGTAGACGAACCTGTGTCGCGTTGGGCGCAAGCGTTCGTGCACGACCTGTCCGCGAATGAGCTGGGCGATCATGGCAGCACAGCCCAGGCGGGAGCGGCACCAAAGGCCTGTGCCACTCGCAACGCGGATTTGAGTCCGTCTTCGTGGAAGCCATAGCCAGTCCATGCACCGGCGTGCCATACGCCGCCGCGGCCCTGGATTTGCGGCAGGCGATGCTGGGCATCGATTGTCGCCTGGTCCATGATCGGGTGTTCATACGCAAATTTCGCCAGGACTTTGTCTTCAGCCGGCAATCGGTGTGGATTGAGCGTCACCATTACCGGGGTGTTGAATGGCAGGCTTTGCAGCAGGTTCAGCCAATAGCTCACGCAAACCGGACGATGGCCTTCAATTTTCGCTCCCGACAGGTAGTTCCAGGCGGACCACAGTTTGCGCTGGCGTGGCATCAGGCTGTCGTCGGTGTGCAGCCAGGCCGTGTTGGCCTGATAGCGTACGCCGCCCAGGATTTCACGTTCAAGAGGATCCGCATCCTTTAACAGGGAAAGCGAAGTGGGGGCATGGGTGGCGAGTACCACTGCATCAAAACTGTCTTCGCTGTCTGCAGTAAACACTGCCAGCTGTGCCCCGGCGCGCGCAACTGCCCGAACCGGTGTGTTCAGCCGACAGTCTGACAGCGTCGCCGCGAGGCGCTTCACATATTCGCGTCCACCGCCTTGCACCGTCCTCCACTGGGGGCGGTCATTGATTTGAAGCAGCGCATGATTGAGGCAGAAGCGCAGGAATGTCGCTGCCGGGAATTTCAGGATGTCGGCAGGAGTACTGGACCAGATCGATGCCGCCATCGGCAGCAGGTAAGCGTCGCGGAACAGTTCGCCATAACTGTTCTCAGCCAGCAACTGCCCAAGGGTTACTGGATTACCGTGTACCTCGCCAAGAAAGCGCTGCGAATGGCGATTGAAATGCAAGATGTTGACGACCATGCGCAGGAACGAAGGAGACAGCATGCGCAAGCGCTGGGCGAACAGGGTGCCCAGGCTGGTGCCCGCCCATTCCAGCCTGCCGCCATCCATGGAGACCGCGAAAGACATGTCGCTTGCGATATTTGGCACAGCCAGCTCGTGCAGCAACGCGATGAAATTGGGATAGGTGCGCTCGTTATAGACGAGGAAGCCCGTATCGACGGCACATGTCTTGCCGTCGAGCGTGACGTCCACCGTATTGGTATGCCCGCCAAGGTAGCTGCCGGCCTCGTAAAGTACGACGTCGTGGCGCCGGCTCAGGAAGTAGGCGGTGGCGAGGCCCGAAATTCCGGCGCCGATAACAGCAATGCGTTGGCGTATTGGATTCATTTTGTGCGGTGGTTGATAACCCGGAAGCTACCGGTGTGCTAATATTACTACCAACAAATCACAAAAGCTACTGATTGGTAGCGTTTATTTACTCATGAGTATCCTGTCGAAATTCAGCTTCAAAGACCAGGCCTTCAAGCTGCGCGAGAACGCGATCCTGGACGCCACGACCAGCGTTCTGGGCAGCAAGGGCTACGACTTGATGACGATGGACGATGTTGCCGGCGCGGTGGGGATATCCAAACCCAGCCTGTACAAGCATTTCAAGTCTAAAGAAGAGCTTGTCGGCGAGGCGATGGTGCGGCTGCTTGAAGGCGCAATTGAGCAAATTGCCGGCCTTGATCCCGCCCTCGATGCGCGGGAAAAACTAATGGCGCTTCTGGAGTGGGCCTTGCGCGTACGCCTGGGCGGGGGCTTGCCGTTCCTGCCGTCGACCAGCCCCCATGTGCGGGATATGTTGATGCGCAACTTCAAATACATGACTCGGGTGCTGAAACTGAACCGGCAATTGGAGGCGTTGGTCAAGCAGGCGCAAAAGGAGGGCCTCCTGAACTCGGCGTTGCCAGCCGACGTAATTCTGTTTAGCTACTACGCCCGGACTTGCGATCCGTCCGTGGAATATTTGCAGAAGTTCAGCAAGATGAACGACGACGAGATTGTTCGTCACATGCTGAGGGTGGCTTTTGATGGTTACCGGTAAGGCCTTATTTGCCTGGATTGGCTTGACCTTCCTCTTCGCTGCGGTTGGGGCGTTGGGATCTTCAGACGCCGCACGCCTGTACGCCCAGCTACAGCAACCTGCTTGGGCACCGCCAGGGTGGTTGTTCGGCCCGGTCTGGAGTGCCCTCTATCTTTTGATGGCAATCGCTGCATGGCGCTATTGGGGCAAAAGCTCAGGGGCGCGCGACCGAGGCGTGTGCTTGTATTTCGCTCAGCTCACGCTCAATAGTCTCTGGAGCTGGTTGTTCTTTGCGTGGTATCTGGGGCAACTGGCCTTCCTCTGTATTGTGGTTCTGTGGCTGCTCATCGCTGCAACGGTTTACGTGTTTGGCAAGCGCGACCTGGTCGCGGCGGTTCTTCTTTTGCCGTACCTGGGATGGGTGAGCTTTGCTGCCTTTTTGTGCCATAGCATGTGGAAGCTCAACACAGGCATATTGAACTAGGTCAGCTGATAAACGCGTGAGCGTTGGCAGCTTCTACCAATCAAGCCAATTTGATGACGAGCGAAAACCATGTCAGTATCTGCCAGAATTCGCCAGAGGCTTCAGGATGCAAATGCGCGTTTCCACGCTAACGACAATATCGCGGCGTTCATCCACCCTGGCGAGCTGGAGGAATTGCTGGAAGAGGTCAGCGAGCGCATGCAATTCGTGTTGGAAAGCCTGGTGATCGACACTAGCAACGATCACAACACCCGCGAGACCGCAAGGCGGGTAGCCAAGATGTATCTGCAGGAAGTCTTCGGCGGCCGCTATGCCGCGGCGCCGTCTACCACTGAGTTCCCGAACGCCGTACGACTTAACGAACTGATGATCATTGGGCCGATCAAGATTCGCAGCGCTTGCTCGCATCATCTTTGTCCAATAATAGGCAGGGTATGGGTCGGCGTCATGCCCAACCAGCATTCGAATCTCATCGGCTTGTCGAAGTACGCACGCCTCGCCAGCTGGATAATGAGCCGGCCCCAGATTCAGGAGGAAGCAGTAGTTCAGCTAGCCGAAGCCCTGCAAGAAAAGTTAAAGCCGGATGGATTGGCAGTGGTGATGGAGGCTGATCATTTCTGCATGCATTGGCGTGGCGTTAAAGATGATGACTCCCTTATGACGAATAGCGTCATGCGTGGGGTCTTCCTGAAGGAGGCGGCACTTCGTGCCGAGTTCTTTTCCCTGATCAAACATTAAGGAGACGGCAATGCTGGTACAGCTCCTTTACTGCAGTAGTGCAGTCTCGCATACCGATCGCGAGACAATTGCCGAGATCCTTCAACAGTCCTGTCGCAACAATCCCCGGGCCGGCATTACGGGCGTGCTGTGCTTTACCGAGCGTTTCTTTATTCAGCTTCTGGAAGGCGGGCGTCCGCAAGTCAATGCACTGTACGCCAGACTCATCACGGACCCCCGTCACTCCGATGTCACCCTCCTTCATTATTCCGAAATCGGTGAGCGACGATACTCGGGGTGGGTGATGGGGCAGGTGGACCTTGAAAAACTTAATCCGGCAACGCTTTTACGCTACAGCGCTTCGGCCGCATTTGATCCTTATTTGATGCCAGGTACTACAAGCCTTGCGCTAGTCGACGAGCTGTTGCTTTCCGCCTCGGTGGTCGGCGGAGCGTAATGTCCCTCGCCGTTAAGCTGTTGTGGCCGGATCGTGGGCGGTGGCGTGAGGGCTCGGCACTTGTTGCCAAGCCCTCGACGCCATCTTTGCCCCGGTTAGTCAGGGTGCTGCAGGAAAGTCGAGTTCAGTATCGTTGACCCGGTTAAACAGGTTGGTGAAGTTGATGCTCGCCATGGTCAGTAAGACGTCCACGATCTGTTGATCGGTATATCCTGCTGCCTTCACTGCCTCCACATACTCCCTTGGCACGGTGCCATTGGTCGTTGCAAGCAGGTGAACGAACGCCGCCAGCGCATCCAGTTTGTGGTCGCCAGTAGCTTGGTTATGCCTGGCCGCAACCGTTTGGTCAAGGCTAAGACCAGCTTTCGTGCCGAAAAGTGTATGAGCCGCCAAGCAGTAATCGCACAAGGCATCTTCGCTGACAGCGAGTTTCACTACTTCCCGCTCTTGATGATTGATGCTAGCTTTGTTCAACGAGCTTTCCAGGGTCAGCACCGCCTGCAGAGCGAGCGGGCTGTTATTTCCGATTGCAGCGTAAGCATTAGGCACCATTCCAACGGCTTTTTTGATGCCTGAAAACAGTTGGGCTGCTTCGCCTGTGGCTTGGTCGATTGCTTGGTTGAAGAGGCGGGACATGATCATCTCCTTCCAAAGTGAGTTTTGATGAGGAAATTGTAGAATGTGCGGATGCGACTTTGAATAACTAATAAGCGCAATAAAATGCCCATTCGTCTCATGGATACGCTTAGCAAAATATTGTCTTTCCATTACCCCCACACTGCCCTGGATGTGCGCTGCCATTTCGCCGCACCTTGGGTGATTGACCATCCTTCAGTTGCTGAAGGCGTGGTGCCGTATCACCTCCTGACACGAGGTGAGGCGCTGCTGAAGGTCGCCAGCAGCAGGGAAATCCCACTGAAAGAGGGCGACATCGTTGTCATCCTGCACGGCGACCCGCATTTGATCTATTCCGGGGAGCTTACGCGTGCTTCCGAGGGACAATCGCAGCCTGGTTCCCATCCGCTTAGGCTGGTCACCAACACGGAAGAAGGCGAGCCTGCCGACGTGTTATGTGGTGAGTTTCGCTTCGGAGCCGATGGGCTCGCCTTCCTGAGAAGTTTGCCGTCCTTCATCGTCGTACAAACTGGTGGACAGGGGAATTTGCGCGCCTTGGTCGATCTGCTTCAGTCGGAAGCCGAGCACGAAAGACCTGGTGCGGCCGCCATTTTGGACCAGTTGTCTTCAGCGTTGTTCGCGTTGCTGCTACGAGCGTGGACTGAGAGCGCGCTTCCGCCACCGGGCATGCTTGGCGTGCTTGCAGAGAAGCGTCTGCAGCCAGCACTGGCAGCGATGGTTCATCAGCCTGGGGAGCCCTGGACTCTCGAGAGCCTGGCCCTAAAATGCTTTATGTCGCGCGCCACATTTGCCCGCATTTTCACGAAGGCAGCAGGTATGCCGCCAGCTGCAATGCTTACGCAGATCCGTATGCAAGAGGCCGCGCGACTGTTGGGGGAAAGGCGCGGCGCGCTTGCCGGGGTGGCGGAAGCCGTCGGCTACCAGTCGGAAGCCGCATTCAGCCGTGCCTTTTCGCGGCACCATGGCGTGGGTCCAGGCGAGTTTCGACGGCACTCTCAGCGTTAACGATCGCTATCGGCGCGTGTCGTGGCTGTGAGCGTGCGCGGCGACGAACATGGCGACGGCCGAGCGGCAATAGGATTCGATTTCAGCCTCTGCTCTCGCCTCATCGAAGCGTGCGATAAGCAGGAGATCGGAGCCTTTGAGAAGCGCTGCAAACAGGCGTGCGGACTGGAGAGGATTAGGCACGTTCAGAACCTCCTGCGCATGCAACTGACGCAACAGGGCCTCGATGAGCGCGATGACATGAGCGGGCCCGGCTTCGTAGTGGAGCCTGCTCAACGACTGTTGATTCGTCTTGTCGGCCATAACCATTGCTTCGACACCGCGGACATCCGGGCTCAACAGCGTGCGAAGCAGGGACGTACCTACCGCCACGAGCTGATCTTCGGCCGAACCGTCGACGCCTTCAACTAACGCCTGTGGTGCAAACTGCTGGCACCGGGCCGACATGGCTGCGCTGAACAGCGCCTCCTTGTTCTCAAAGTGCCGATAGATGCTTAGCTTGGAGATCTTCGCCCGCTGGGCAACCTTGTCCATGGTCGTCGCTTGAAAACCCAATTCCACAAAGAGTTCGAATGCGGCGTCGACGATCGTTTCTCCCAGCGCTTCGTTGACGGGGCGGCCGCGCCGGCCCTGCTTGTATTCGCTCATCAAAATTATAGTACTTGACAGTATTCAAAATAGGGTATTACGATACCACAGAGTATCTGAAATATGCAAGCTAGTGGCCAGGGATGAGCCTGGCCCCCAAATCACGTTTCCCGGAGCCCCTTTCCATGAATGACGTCATCATCATCGGCGGCAGCTTTGCCGGCCTCGCCGCTGCCCTTCAGCTCGGCCGTGCCCGCCGCAAGGTCACCGTTCTCGATACCGGCCTGCCGCGCAATCGCTTCGCTGGCCACTCGCATGGCCTGCTCGGCCACGACCACAAGCCGCCGCTGGACATCCTGGCCGAGGCGCGGCAGCAACTGGCGCGTTATCCCGCGATCAGCCTGGTCAATGCCCGCGCCGAAAGCATTTCCGGCGCCATCGACAATTTCTCGGTCCTCACTGGCAATGGTGAAAGCCTTGGAGCGCGCCGCTTGATCCTGAGCTATGGCGTCGCTGACCAGATGCCAAATGTCCCCGGCTTTGCCGAATGCTGGGGTACCTCCATCGTGCCATGTCCCTATTGCGATGGCTTTGAAGTCGCCGGCCGGCATTGGGGCGTGCTCTGGACTGGCCCCCAATCGTACCAGTCAGTCAAGCTGTTCCAGCATTGGACAGACAAGCTGACGGTCTTCTCTGACGGCCATGAGATTCCGTCCGAGATCCAGGCCGATTTGGCGCGCCGGCAGATAGCTATCGCTGATGGCCGGATCGCCGGAATCGCACATCAAAAGGGGCATATCTCCACCGTCAATCTCGATTCTGGCCGCAATATCGCGGTCGACGTCCTGTTCGCGCAACCTCGCAACAAGCCGTCCGCAGGCCTGCATGAGTCATTGGGCCTCGCCACTGCGGATACGCCAACCGGCATCGTCCTCAAGGTCGACGAGCGCCGCGAAACGAGTGTGCCCGGCATTTATGCCGCCGGCGACCTCGCCACGCCGTTCCTGCCCTCGGTCACCCAAGCCTCATCGCAGGGCGCGATGGCGGGTATCTTCGCCCAGCAATCGATGCTGGCTTGAGCGCAGAAGGAGGAGATGGCATGGCAGCGCAAAATGCTTATCAAGTCGCCGACTGGAATGGCCCTAGCGGAGAGCGTTGGGTTGCCAACCAGTCCCGGCTCGACGCCATGGTGGCGGTGTTTGGCCAGGCCGCGATTGAGGCTGCCGCGCCCGCGACGGGCGAGCGGGTGCTCGACGTCGGTTGCGGCGCGGGGGCGTCAAGCCTGGCTTTGGCCGCCCGCGTTGGCGCGGCAGGCCGCGTGCTGGGCGTGGACATTTCCGAAGCGCTGATCGGTCGAGCACGGGCGCTTGCGCCGCAGGAGACGCCGGTCCTGTTCCAGGTAGCCGATGCCAGCAATGCCGGGCTGCCCGAGGGCACCCTCGACATCCTGTTCTCGCGTTTCGGGGTCATGTTCTTCGACGATCCGATAGGGGCGTTTGCCCATATGCGGCGTGCGCTACGGCCGGGAGGAAGAGTCGCTTTCGTCTGCTGGCGCGGCGCGGCCGAGAATGATTGGGTGAGGCTGCCGATGGACGCCATCAAAGGCATCCTCCCGCCGATCGCGCCGCCCAATCCCGAAGCCCCGGGCCCATTTTCGTTTGGGGACCAGGGACGGGTGAGGCGCATCCTGGCGGAGGCCGGCTTCAGCGATATTGCGATCGCGCCGTTCGATGCGCCCGTCCCGTTGGGCGAGGGCGAGACGCGGGCAGCGGCGATCGGCGACGCGGTGAAAATGGCGCTCGAGGTCGGCCCGCTGTCGCGTGTGCTCGCTGATCAGCCCGCCGACATCCGCGCCCGCGCCTCAGCCGCAGTTCGTGCCGCCTACGCGGGCCTTCCCGGTGAGCGCTCGGTGATGATCGGCGGCGCGGCATGGATCGTCACGGCACGCAATCCAGCAGGCTGACAAGAAGAACTTGGGAAGCGCGCCTGTCGATTACAGGCGCCGTGTCACCTTTGGTCCTTGACAACCGATGGCTGGCGACCACACTTGGAATAGTGCGGTCGTCCCTCGTCGTCCAGCCGAAAGGAAGCAATCATGCGAACCATGGTCCGATTTGCCCTGGCCATTGTGTCGGGCACGGCGTTACACGCAGTTGGCTGGGCGCAGTCCGACCGTCCGCCTGCTGTCCTGCCCCTCGCGGCGGAACCAGAGGCCAAGCTCATCGCCTATCCTCCGCAAGCGGATGCGCTCGCGCGTGGAGTCGTAATCATCCAGTTCCGGACAGAGAATTTGCGCATCATGCCTGTGTTTGGAGCCAAGGCAGCCGAGGTCTCGCCGCACATCGGGCATGTTCACGTGACCGTCGATGGCCGGCCGGGCACTTGGGCCCATACCAGCCTGGACCCGGTCATCATCGTGGGGTTACCCCCGGGGCCGCACAAGATCCTGATGGAGCTGGCCGATCCCGACCACAAGATTCTGACTGCGGAAACGGTCGACGTCACGGTTCCAGCGAAGGGCGGCACGCCCCATGAACATTAGAACTGCTGGCCGCGTGCTACGAGCTCACCGGGAACGCCAAGCAGGAAAATGTTGTCGTTCAGCGTGTCTTCGCCTTTGATGCTTTCATACGAAGTGAGCGGGGCGAGCAGGTCGCGCACGAGCGACTGCTGGATCGGGTTGGTTTTGTCGGACTTCAGCTTGCCGAGAATGAAGGTCTGCACCTGCTCCGATTGGCTGGCCACCTGCTGCAAGCTTGCTTTCTTCAATTTGCCAAGCCGGTAATTCAAGGCGACATCACTGCGCGCGCTGTCGTCGATCTGATGGTAATCATAGTTTTGGGTCTCGAGGGTGCCATCGAAAAACGGTGGGCCGGACTTGCCGATCTCAGTATGGAACTTGGCGCTCAGCTGTGATTGCTGGCTTTGGCCGATTTTGCGGTCTTCGTGGCCGGTGCCCTCTATTTTGGTCGACTGCGAAACATCGTAGGCGAACGTATCCTTCTCCCAGTCCTTGCGCGGGTTGCTGGATTTTGGTGTCTGGCTGATGGACGCGCTGAAATCGGAAAGGCCGGTCAGGGCGGTACGGTCGCCAGAGCTGAGTTGCCACTTCGACGGTTTGGCGAGGAAGTCTTCGCGGCTTTCGGCGATGGCAGTCCGGTTCAGGTCGGAGAAGGCATCCTTGAACATGGACATCAGTTTCTTGTCGCCGTGTCCGCGCGAGACGGCCTGGTCGAACTGGGCCAGGTAGCTGCTGATTGCCTTGGACTGCTGCTGTTTGGTGCCTGCGTGTTCCAGGGTGCTGGTGTCCACGTTCACTTCGGCGCTTCCGTCAGGCCCCGCCACGCTTACCTTGCGCATCGTTTCGTCAATGTGGAAATCCAGGGTCTGCGTGGTGAAATCGGGACCGGCCACCTCGGCGTGGAAGTCGATGGATTGCACAAATTTGCTGTCGAGCTGGGTCAGGCCGCTTAGGCGGACAGCAGGGCTCGATCCCGTCATGCCGTCGATGGCGGTCTGGAAGCCTTTGGCAAGTTCGGACAGGGCTTTGCGCTCCTCCTCATCCAGTTCGTCGCTGGAGCTGACCTGATAGATCATTTCGCCATCCACATCGGCCAATGTAAGGTCGACCCTGGCGCCGCTTTGTGTCGTGATGCCGAGCGTGAACTTGTTGTCGACCCCATCCGGCAATCTGGCATGTTCGGAAGGAATGGCCGATCCGGCGCCAAGCTGCTTGAGCATTTCCGCGCCCAGGTCCTGATAGCGCTGGCTTGTCGTGATTGGGGCGGAGGCAGCGGCAATCGCTTCCGGACTCAGCGTGACGATGGTTGATGGCTGCGAGGACGCGGCGGCGTCGAGCCTGGCTACGATCGGATTGACGTTGCGTGCAGGCGAAGGGACAGCGTAGCGGGTAGCCGGTTGCCAGTTCGAGAGTTGGGATATGGAGCTCATGCCCGTTTAACGGCAACCAGTTGGCGAAACTTTAATTGTGAACATTTTCCATTGCTCTGCAGCGTGCATGAGAACGGCAAAGCATGCTACCCTTCCATTGCTTTTGAGGAAATGTTTTTTCGTGCCCGTTTTGCGATCCGCGGCGGGCGGTTCCACAGTCCAGGCTGGCCGTCGCTACCCGCTGCAAGCCCGCCAGGATTGATCACCCCAAGTGCGTCACCATCGCACATGAAGGAATCTTGAATGAGCAAGGGCGAACCACTTCGCCTGCACGTGCCCGAACCCACGGGACGTCCAGGCTGTGCAACCGATTTTTCCTACCTGCGCCTGTCGCCGGCCGGTGCTGTGCGGCGTCCGGAGGTCGACGTGGCCCCGATGGATACGCGCGATCTTGCGTACTCCCTGATCAGCGTGATCGACTCGGATGGCAACGCGGTCGGGCCCTGGGCGCCGAAGATCGATATCGAGGTCGTGCGCAAGGGTTTGCGCGCCATGATGAAGACCCGCATCTTCGACAGCCGCATGCTGATGGCCCAGCGCCAGAAGAAAATGTCGTTTTACATGCAGAGCCTGGGCGAGGAGGCGATCGGCACTGCGCAGGCGCTCGCGCTGAACGTGGACGATATGTGCTTCCCCACCTACCGCCAGCAGAGCATCCTGGTCGTGCGCGACTATCCGATGGTGGACATGATCTGCCAGCTGATGTCGAACGAACGCGACCCGCTCAAGGGCCGGCAGCTACCGGTCATGTACTCGGTAAAGAAGGCCGGCTTCTTCTCCATATCGGGCAACCTGGCGACGCAATATATCCAGGCTGTGGGCTGGGGCATGGCATCGGCCATTAAAGGCGATACCAAGATTGCCTCGGCATGGATTGGCGATGGCGCCACGGCCGAGGCGGACTTCGACACAGCCCTGACCTTCGCCCACGTTTATCGCGCACCGGTGATCCTCAATGTGGTCAACAACCAGTGGGCCATTTCGACCTTCCAGGCCATAGCCGGCGGCGAGGACACGACATTTGCCGCACGCGGCGTTGGCTGCGGCATCGCATCGCTGCGCGTCGACGGCAATGATTTCCTGGCCGTGTATGCGGCGTCTTGCTGGGCCGCCGAGCGGGCGCGCCGCAACCTCGGGCCGTGCCTGATCGAATGGGTGACGTACCGCGCGGGCCCGCATTCGACCTCGGACGATCCATCGAAGTACCGCCCCGGCGACGACTGGTCGCATTTCCCGCTGGGAGATCCTATCGCGCGCCTCAAGCAGTATCTGATCAAGGCCGGTGCCTGGTCGGAACAGGAGCACGACGAAACCCAGAAGCGGCTGGAAGCGGAAGTCTTGGCGGCGCAAAAAGAGGCCGAGCAATACGGCACCATGGCCAGCGGTCATACCTTCAGCCCCGCGGAAATGTTCGATGGCATTTACAAGGACATGCCGGAACACTTGCGCGTGCAACGTCAGCAACTGGGGATCTGAGATGGCGGAGAATACAGTGAAAACTTCCATGACCATGATCCAGGCGCTGCGCTCGGCGATGGATGTGATGATGGAGAAGGATGAAAACGTCGTGGTCTTCGGCCAGGACGTGGGCTACTTTGGCGGCGTGTTCCGCTGCACCGAGGGCCTGCAAAAGAAGTACGGCAAATCGCGCGTGTTCGATACGCCGATTTCCGAGGGCGGCATCGTTGGCGTGGCAATCGGCATGGGCGCATATGGACTGCGGCCGTGCATCGAGATCCAGTTTGCCGATTACATTTATCCAGCTTACGACCAGATCGTGTCCGAGGCGGCGCGGCTGCGTTTCCGCTCGGCAGGCGACTTCACGGCGCCCATTACGATCCGCACGCCATGCGGCGGCGGCATTTATGGCGGCCAGACCCACAGCCAGAGCCCGGAGGCGGTGTTTGCCCATGTCTGCGGGCTGCGCACGGTGATGCCGTCAAATCCCTATGACGCGAAGGGTTTGCTGATTGCCTCGATCGAAAATGACGATCCGGTGATCTTCCTCGAGCCCAAGCGCCTGTACAACGGACCATTTGACGGTCACCACGACAAGCCGGTCGTGCCATGGTCGCAGAACCCGCTGGGCGAAGTGCCCGAGGGCTATTACACGGTGCCGCTCGACAAGGCGGCAGTTTTCCGGCCGGGCAAGCAGCTCACGGTGCTCGCCTACGGCACCATGGTGTGGGTGTGCGAAGCGGCGGCGCGGGAAACCGGCATCGACGCCGAGATCATCGACTTGCGCAGCCTGTGGCCGCTGGACCTGGAGACCATCGTCGAATCGGTCAAAAAGACTGGCCGCTGTGTCGTGGTGCACGAGGCGACCCGCACCTGCGGGTTCGGCGCTGAACTGGTGTCGCTGGTGCAGGAACATTGCTTCTACCATCTGGAAGCGCCGATTGAGCGCGTGACGGGCTGGGATACGCCTTACCCGCACGCGCAGGAATGGGCGTATTTCCCGGGGCCGGCCCGCGTCGGCGCTGCGTTCAAACGTGCGGTGGAGGCATAAAGATGGGTATTCACGTCATCAAGATGCCTGACATTGGTGAGGGCATCGCAGAAGTTGAACTGGTCATGTGGCATGTCAAGGTCGGCGATGCCGTGACCGAAGACATGATCCTGGCCGACGTTATGACCGACAAGGCCACGATTGAAATTCCTTCGCCGGTGCACGGCACCGTTGCCATGCTCGGCGGTGCTGCGGGCCAGGTGATGGCCGTAGGCGCGGACCTGATCCACATTGAAGTGGAGGGCGAGGGCAACCTGAAAGCGCAGGCGGCCAAGCCTGCCGCCCCGGCACAGCCTGTGGCCGCAGCCCCGGCGCCTGCAGCGCCGCCGGTGGCCGCGCCTGCAGCGCCCGCCGCAAAGCCAGCGCCGGCGCCTGCCATGGCTACGCATGCGGCGCCTCCGGCCGCATCAGTGGCCAGCTCTGTGCGCGTGGCTCGCGAGCCCGGCGAAAGGCCGCTCGCTTCGCCGGCCATACGCAAGCGTGCATGGGACATGGGCGTCGAGCTGCAGTTCGTGCATGGCAGCGGGCCGGCCGGCCGCATCCTGCTTTCCGACCTTGAGGCCTACGTCGCGCGTGGCCAGCAAGGGGCATCGCCTGCTGCTGCTACCGGCTACAGGGAGAACCACGGCGAGCAGGCCATTCCCCTGATCGGCCTGCGCCGAAAGATCGCGCAGAAAATGCAGGAGTCGAAGCGCCGCATCCCGCACTTTTCCTATGTTGAGGAAATCGACGTCACGGAGCTGGAAAACCTGCGTGCCCGCCTGAACGAGGAATGGGGCAAGGAGCGCGGCAAGCTGACCGTGCTGCCATTGCTGGCTCGCGCGCTGGTGGTCGCATTGCGCCAGTTCCCGCAAATGAACGCGCGCTTCGATGACGATGCTGGCGTGGTGACGCAGTACGGCGCGGTTCACCTGGGTGTCGCCACCCAGACCGACGCCGGCCTGATGGTGTCGGTGATGCGGCACGCCGAGGCACGCGACCTGTGGTCCTGCGCTTCCGAGATAGGGCGCCTGGCCGATGCCGCGCGTACCGGCAAGGCTACTCGCGACGAGTTGTCCGGCTCGACAATCACCATCTCTAGCCTGGGCGCGCTGGGCGGCATCGTTACCACGCCCGTGATCAACCATCCGGAGGTGGCGATCATCGGCGTCAACAAGATCGTCGAGCGGCCCATGGTGCGGCAAGGGGGGCTGGTGGTTCGCAAGATGATGAACCTGTCGTCCTCGTTCGACCACCGCGTGGTGGACGGCATGCACGCCGCGCAGTTCGTACAAGCCATCCGCGCCTTGCTGGAATGCCCAGCGATGCTCTTTGTGGAGTAATCGATGAACCAACACACAACTACGCTGCTGGTGATCGGCGGAGGACCTGGCGGCTACATCGCGGCCATCCGTGCCGGCCAGCTCGGCATACCTACGACCCTGGTCGAAGCCGGCGAACTGGGCGGCACCTGCCTGAATGTCGGTTGCATTCCTTCGAAGGCGCTGATTCATGCGGCGGAGGAGTTTGAAAAGGCCAGTCATTTCGCAAGCGGTTCGGCGCTTGGCATTTCGGTGCAGGCGCCGCGCATCGACATCGGCCAGACCGTGCTGTGGAAAGATGGCATCGTCGGGCGCCTGACCGGTGGCGTGGCCGCGCTGCTGAAGAAGAGCGGCGTGCGCGTCGTCAAGGGTTGGGCCAATATCGTCGATGGCAAGACCGTCGAAGTGATACGCGACGGTGAAAGCCCCCAGCGTATCGGTTGCGAGCACCTGTTGCTGGCGACTGGCTCGCACGCCACCGAATTGCCCTTCATGCCGTTCGGCGGGCCGGTGATCAGCGCGACCGAAGCGTTATCGCCCAAGACCGTGCCTGGCAAGCTGGTCGTCGTGGGCGCAGGCTATATCGGTCTTGAACTGGGTATTGCCTATGCGAAGCTGGGGGCGCAGGTCCATGTGGTGGAAGCCCAGGATCGCATACTGCCGGCCTACGATACGGACCTGACACGCCCGGTTGCCATCGCCCTCAAGGGACTGGACATTGAGACCCATCTTGGCTGCTCGGTGCTGGGACTGGACGAGGCGGGTGGGTCAGTACGCATCCGCAATGCTGCCGGTGAAGAGTCGTCCTTGGCGGCAGACCAGGTGCTGGTTGCGGTCGGGCGGCGTCCGAGCACGCGCGGCTTCGGCCTGGAAAAACTTCGCATCGACATGGATGGCCACTTCATTAAGGTCGACGACCAGTGCCGCACATCGATGCGCGATGTGTGGGCGATCGGCGACGTGACCGGCGAACCGATGCTGGCGCACCGCGCCATGGCGCAAGGCGAGATGGTGGCCGAGATCATCAGCGGCAAACGCCGTCATTTCAGCCCCGCGGCCATTGCGGCAGTGTGCTTTACCGATCCGGAGGTGGTTGTGGTCGGCGCTACTCCCCAGGCGGCACGCGCGCAGGGCATCGATTGCATCGACGCCTTGTTCCCGTTCGCCGCCAATGGGCGCGCCATGTCGCTTGAATCGAAGGACGGTTTCGTGCGGGTGGTGGCGCGGCGCGACAATCATCTGATCGTCGGCTGGCAGGCGGTAGGGAAGGCGGTTTCCGAGTTGTCGGCCGCGTTTGCCCAGTCGATCGAAATGGGCGCGACGCTGGAAGACGTGGCAGGCACTATCCACGCGCACCCAACCCTGGGCGAGGCGATCCAGGAAGCTGCGCTGCGAGCCCTGGGGCACGCGCTGCATATTTGAACCCCGGCCGGTGAGCAGAAGGCGGGCGCTTTGGCGCTCGCCTGTGTGCCTACTCTTCGTCAAACTCCGCTGTCAGGTCCTTGAAGCCCTTGCGCACGGCAAAGGAAAGGAATTCGTCAGGCGTGTCGAGGACGACAAGCCGTTTTTCCTGGATGACCGGATCGCCAGGCGCCAGGTCGGGACCGTTGTAGCCCAGGGCACGCAGGCGTGCGCTTATCTCGGCAATCAACTTCTGGTCCTTGTGCAATCCATCGTTCGCCAGGGCGGCCAGATCGACATAAAGGTCGATCACGCCGTAACCTTCATCGAAGATTCGAAGGGATTTGATGTCGACGGTCCGGCCGGAGCCGTCCAGCGCCTTGAATGGCCCGCTGAGCTGGATATCGGTGTCTTGATTCATGCCCGCAGCATACACGAAACGCCTCTGCGCTAAGGAATCAAACCGTTGGTGTGGCTATTTTTGCATCTCATAACTGCAATCCTGCCGTTCGTCGCAAGCAGGGCACTGGGGCATTACCGCACCCATAGAATTCAAGCTGGCCAATCCGAGCCACTTTAAAAAAGAGAGAATCCATGAGACTACCCCTGACCGCACTTGCCTTGTCGCTGGCTGCCATGGGCGCGCACGCAGAAGCGCCGTTTTCCTTTGATGCTACGCCGGGCAAGCTGCCCAAGGACGTGATCCCGCTTCAATATACGGCGCACCTGGTGCCGGATGTGGCGAACAATACTTTCAGCGGTTCGGAAACCGTGGAGATCGAGGTGAAAAAGGCCACCTCGACCATCATGCTGAACGCCCTGAACATGGAAATCGATGCTGCCACCCTGAGCGGGAAAGGGCTGGCCGACACCAGGCTTGAGCCGATGCTCGACAAGCAGGCGCAAACCCTCAGCTTCAAACTGGGCAAGCCGCTGGCGCCGGGCAAATACACGCTCGCGCTCAAATTCCGCGGCGTGGTCAATCGCGAGCCGCGCGGCCTGTTCTACCTGAAGTACAAGAACGGAGCGGACGACAAATCCCTGCTCGCCACCACCATGGAGCCGACCGATGCACGCCGCCTGCTGCCGACCTGGGACGAGCCCTCCTTCCGCGCCAGGTTCAAGCTGACGGTGGATGTGCCGGCAAGCTTCAAGGCCTTCTCGAACACGCCGGCAGAAAAGCAGGAAACCCTGGCCAACGGCTTGCAGCGGGTGTCTTTCGGTGTCACGCCCAAGATGCCAAGCTACCTGTTCGTGCTGGTGGCTGGCGAGATGGCGCGCAATGTCGCCACCCAGGACGGCGTTGAAATCGGCGTTGTTTCCACCCTCGGCAAGGAAGGTTCGACCCAGTTTGCGCTGGATGCATCCAAAGACCTCCTGCGCTATTACAACAACTACTTCGGCCAGCCGTACCCGCTGGCCAAACTGGACCAGATTGCCATTCCCGGCATGAACGGTGCGATGGAAAACTGGGGCGGCATCGTCTACAACGAAGCAACCCTGCTGTACGACGCGAAGAAGAACCCGGACAGCACCAAGCAGACCGTGTTCGCCGTCACGGCACATGAAATGGCCCACCAGTGGTTCGGCAACCTGGTCACCATGGGCTGGTGGGACAATCTCTGGCTCAACGAAGGCTTTGCTTCCTGGATGGGCACCAAGGCTACCGCGCAATTCCATCCCGAGTGGCGCGTGCAGCTCGACGCAATGGTCGACCGTGAAAGCGTGATGAACCTCGACGCGCGCGCCACCACCCACCCGATCCAGACCAAGGTCGAGAACGAAGAGCAGGCCAACAGCGTCTTCGACGCCATCACCTACGGCAAGGGCCAGGCCTTTTTGCACATGCTGGAGGCGTACCTTGGCGAGGATACCTTCCGCAAGGGCATCCAGGCCTATATGGCCAAGCACAAGTACTCCAATACGACGACGGCAGACCTGTGGGCGGCACTGGAGAAGGCTTCCGGCAAGCCTGTCGCCACGCTGGCTTCCGACTGGACCACGCAAGCTGGCGTGCCGGTTGTTAAGGTGGCCCAGAGCTGCGAAAAGGGGCAGCGCAAGATTACTTTGACCCAGCAGCCTTTCGTGCTTGACGGCAGCCCGGTACCGCAGCGCCTGTGGCATATCCCGGTTGCCATCGGCACGGTCGGCGGTAAGGCCGATTACACCATGCTGGCAGGCGCCAGTACCACGGTGACGCGTCCAGGCTGCGATGGGCAGCTGATCGTGGATCCGGACAGCGTCGGCTACTACCGCGTCCAGTATGACGATGCCAGCTTCAACGCGCTGGCTGCCATGGCGACCAAGTTGCCGGACGCGAGCCGCGTCAAGCTGCTGGGCGACGCCTGGGCCATGGTGGTGAGCGAGCGCATTCCGCTGGCGCGCTACCTGGCGCTGGCCAGCCAGTTCAAGGACGAGCCTCGCCTGGCCGTCTGGGGTGCCATGCTGAGCAACCTCGGTAACCTCTACAACCTGGCGCAGGGCACGCCGGAGCGCGCCAAGCTTGGCAAATACATCGCCACACTGGTGCTGCCGAAATTCCAGTCGCTGGGCTGGGAAGAAAAAGCGGGCGAGTCCGTCGAAGACCGCCAGTTGCGGACCGCGCTGGCGGGCGTGCTGGCGCGCACGGGCGACGAAAAAGTGATTGCCGAAGCGCGCACGCGCTTCCAGCGCTACCTGGCGGATCCTGCCAGCCTGCCGCCGTCTTCGCTGGGCTTCGTGATGTCGGTGGTGGGACGCTACGCGGACGAGGCGACTTACGATGCGCTTAAAGGCCTGGCGCTGAAGTCGCAGTCGATCGAGGAGCGCAATCGCTTCGCCCGTTCACTGGCCATGGCCATCGATCCCAAGCTCTCCGAGCGCACGCTGCAGATCGCACTCTCGCCTGAGTTGCCGATCCAGTTGACCAGCATGGTGGTGCCGACCGTAGCGGCGGCGGAGCACGTCGATCAGGCCTGGGCCTTCGCAGTCGAACACCGTGAAGCGCTGCTGAAGAACCAGGATTCGGTTGCCGGCAATCGCATGTACCCGGCCATTGTTGCCAGCTCGGTCACTGCCGCCGATGCGGACAAGATGGAAGCGTACGTGAAGGAACACTTCTCAGCCGATGCACTGGTCGATGCCAAGCGCATTGGCAACGGCATTCGGGTGCGTGCCAAGCAGAGGGCGCTGCTGGTGTCGCAGATCGCCCAGGCGCTTGATGGGATGAAGTAAAGGCGCTCGTCCGGTGCGGGCAAGTTCAGTCGGTCTTCGCAAAGTCAGCGACGATGTCGAACTCGCACCGGACGTGCTTCTTCTCCGCGCCGCACACTGCCGCATCGTAGAGCGGCAGGATTTGCTTGCCCGCCTTGACGGATTCGAGCGAGCGCGCCACGGCATTCCTGGTGCAATCGTCGCTAGGCGAGGCCGCGGGCAAGGCAGCTGCGTTGAATTCGAATTCGCCCACGGCATGGACTCGCTTGAATCCCGGCTGCGGCGAATCGGAGACAAGCATCTTGCTTACCTGGACCTTGAGCTTGGCCTCGGGATCGTTCTCGATCGTCGAATACTGCTGGCCATACGTCCCACCGTTGTACCCCCTCAGCAAGTCACCGTCCTTGTTTCTCAGGTTGTAGAACCCGAACGATGCCCCCGGCGTAGTCAGGGAAGGAAAGTGGTACGTCCCGGCCTGCATCGGCAAAGGGATGATCGAGCTTGAGACCTGGTGCACCTTGCCTCCCTGTTCAACGGACAGGCCCAGTGCAAAGCCATTCAACGTGTCGCCATGGATGCCGAATCCACCAATGCCCACTTCGGGTTCTCCGGCTCCCGAGAGTTTGACGTCGCCTGCAAGGCAACTCATGGTGTTCAGCTTTGCCTGTGCGGCTTGCTGATGTTCGGGGGCCGCCGGAGTTTTCCGGTCGCAGGCGGCAAGCAGCAAAACGGTAAGGATGATAGCTGGCTTCATGGCAGCGTGATTCCGTAAAAAACGGCATTATGGCACGGTTGATTTTTTGCTATCGATCCGCTTGGCGGTATCATCACGGCATTCAGGAAGGAGCGCGCAGGATGAAGCAGCGAATTTCGATCGGCGTCGCAATCGCGGCGTTGGCGTTGCAGGCGACCGCAGCACCGACGCCGGCCCCGGACTTGCCATTATGGGAGCTGGGGCTATTTGGTGGTGTTGCTTCGACGCCTGCCTATCCGGGTTCCGCCGACCGTTCCACACGCGGGCTTGTGCTGCCGTTGCTGGTCTATCGCGGCAAAGTGCTGCGTGCCGACCGCTCCGGCATCAGTGCGCGCCTGTTCGACACCGAGCGCGTGGACCTCGACCTTGGATTCCAGATGTCGCTGCCGGCCCGTTCCGACGACGTGCCGGCGCGCGCCGGCATGCCGGACCTGAACTCCTTGCTGGAGTTCGGCCCGCGCCTGAAAGTGCTGTTGACCAGGCCATCGGCGCCCAACCGCGTGCGCCTGGAACTGCCGCTGCGTGTTCCGCTCGAGCTGGGAAATGGTTTCCGGCGCCAGGGCCTGGTATTTGAACCGCGGCTTGTGTTTGAAACCGGCAGCAGCAACCGGCAATGGCAGGCCGACGCCAATATTGGCGTTGTGATTGGCAATTCGCGCCTGAACCAGTATTTTTACGAAGTCGCCCCGCAATACGCAAACCCCACGCGCCCAGCCTATCAGGCGGGAGGGGGACTCATGATGACGCGGCTGGGTGTCAGCCTGTCGCACAGCGTGAACCAGGATTGGCGCGTGTTCGGCTTCACCCGCTACGACAACTACGCACATGCAGCCAACCGCGACAGCCCGCTGTTCCGCAAGAACAGTGGGTTATCGATTGGCGTAGGTTTTACCTGGACCGGTTACCGCTCGCAAGCGCGGGCATGGGATTAGCCCTGTGCGGCAGCCAAAGCTTTACTACTTTAGGAACTGAACCAATCGTGGCAGCACGTCGGCAGTTGCTTCTTCCATCAACCAGTGGCCGCTGTTCTTGATTACCACACCTTCGACGTTGGTATCGACCAGGCGGGCCTGCTGTATCAGGAATTCGCCCGAGGCCTTCTCGCCGGTAAGCACCAGCATTGGCATTGTCAAAGGCGTCTGCATGTATTTCGCAAACTCCTCCGCGTCCTGGGCAAAGGCGCGGAAGACTTCGAAGCCGGCGCGCATATGGCCAGGCTGGGCGTATTCGTTGGCGTAGAACTTGCGGTCGGCTTCGCTCAGCGACTTCGCCTTATCGGCCGCGAAATCGTTCCAGAAGTGTTCGAAGTAAATGCGCTCGCGGCCTTTGACCAGGGCAAGCGGCGTCTCGCCATAGAAATGGAAGTGCCACAAGTCGCGCAGTAGCCAGACATCCTTCCAATTGCCGACACCGGGCAGGAATGCGTCCAGCAGGGCGATCTTGCTGACCTCCTGTGGATATTGGGCGGCGTAGGCATAAGCAACCATGAGGCCAATGTCATGCCCCACCACCTTGGCTGACTTGATGCCGAGGCTGACTGCCAGCGCATGCACATCCTGCGCCATCACAGATTTTGTATAAGGCCCCTGCGGCAAGCCTGATTGGCCGAAGCCGCGCAAGTCCGGCGCGATAACCAGATGGTCCTTCGACAGTTGTGCCATGAGCGGCAACCACATATGGCTGGACTGGGTGTACCCGTGCAACAGGATGACGGGGTCGCCCCTGCCCGCTGCCAGGTAGTGCATTCGTACACCATTGACTTCCGCAAAATTGCTCTTGGTTGCCTGTGCATGGGCTAGTCCGATAACCGTGTAAAAGAACAGCAGGCCCAGGCAAAGCGCCTTCGTGATTGTCCGTTGCATGATGATCTCCGGTGCGAAAACGTCAGGATAATCAAGTGGCCAGAGCCGGCATACCCACTTTCGGGTGACTTGTTTCTATAAAATGTCGCAATAGCAAGTCAATTCAGAATTACTACTAATTGCCGATTGCGGATGCCATGACGAGTCCATTGCTGAGTTGGGAAAGGTTTGCCTGCATCCTGATGTTGCTGTTTTCGTTTGCATTGGCCCAGGCGCGTAGTCTTTCTTCCGCGCCGCTGAACCTGCACCACAGCAGTTGGACCGCGCGCGATGGGGCGCCGGCAATGATCCTTTCGATGACGCAGACCAAGGATGGCTGGCTGTGGCTGGGTGGGCCGAGCGGGCTCTATCGCTTTGACGGGATGCAGTTCGAACAGTTCGCACCGTCCAATGGCGCTTTGCTGACCAGGAATGTCAGCGTAGTCAACGCCTTCCCTGACGGTTCCTTGTGGATTGGCTATCGCACGGGCGGTGCGGCCCGGCTCCAGCATGGACGCATCCGGAATTATAGTGAGAGGGATGGTTTGCCGAGCCGCGCAGTGTGGGGCGTGGAGCAGGACGGTGCCGGGCGCATCTGGGCGGCGACGGCACAAGGCATGTACTACCTTGAGAACGACCGGTGGCAGCTTGCCGCAAGCTCCTGGAACATTCCTGCCGGCTGGTACAAGACCCTGATGCGCGACCGCGGCGGCGTGCTCTGGGCGCAGGGAGATAATGGCGTTTATTTCCTTCCACTTGGAAAATCACAGTTCTCCAGGGCACCTGTTTCCAGCGGCACCGGCGTGCTGTTCAACCTGCCCGATGGCAGTGTGGTGAGCTGGGATGCCGGCCTGGCCCGTTTCAACCGGCAGGCAGGTCCGGGGCATGGGGAACTTCCGTCGCAGTGGCTCCACCTGGGCTCGCCGACCAGCCTGTTGTTTGACCGCAGCGGCAACCTGTGGGTGGGCCACAAAGAAGGGCTTGAACACCGCGCGGGGAACGAGGCCTTCCGAACCGGGCCCGCGCAAGGCTTGAGCGGCCGGACGGTGGGCGCGATCTTTGAAGACAGGGAGGGCAATGTCTGGGCCGCGACATCGGGTGGGCTCGATCGTTTTCGCCCCCGGCGGCTGGTCAGGATCGAGCTTCCCGAGTCGGCGATGGGGGCGGCCATCATGGCTGACGACAATGGTGGAGTCTGGGTCGGCGGCTATCACGTATTGGCCAACGACGCTGGCGAGGCCAGGATCCGTCCCTTATGGCAGGAGAACCGCGAAGGCTGGGCGGATATGCTGACCAGTTACGCACGTTCCAGCGATGGCGCGTTGTGGGGGGCTTCTTACGGTGCCGTGCGGCGCATCCAGGGTGGGGAGAGCAGCAGGATTGCATTGCCCGCGGCGCTCGGTAACAAGATTATCACCAGTGTGCTGGCCGAGCCGAATGGAGACTTGCTGGCGGCAGTTCAACAGTCAGGCTTGTACCGCCGTAAGGCCGGCGGTGAATGGGAGAAAGCCGGGGAAGATGGCGAGGTCAGCGTCACCGCGCGGTCGGAGGCAAGTGGCATGTGGCTTGGCTACTTCCCCGGCCGGGTGGTCCACGCGGAAGGTGCGCGGTGGCGCAGCTACGGACAGTCCGATGGGTTGGCGATCGGCTTGGTCATGGCGCTGCATCCGAACGGTAGCCATGTGTGGGCCGGCGGCGACAATGGACTCGCCTTGTTCGAGGCAAACCGGTTCAGGCAGGTCACCGGCACCGGCGGCGAAACCTTCGACGGCATCTCCGGCATTGTCGAACTGGCCAACGGCGACCTGTGGCTGAATGCCGCGGCTGGCCTGTTTCGCATTCCGGGCGAAGAGATCGGCCGTTTCAAGCAGGCAGTCGACTACCGCGTGCATTATGAGCGGCTTGATCAATTGGATGGGCTGGAGGGCAGTGCGCCGCGAGTGTCACCATCGCCGTCGCTGGTTGCCGCTTCGGACTCGCGCTTGTGGATCGTCAGGTCGACCGGCGTATTCCGGCTGGATCCGCGAAAGCGGGTGCCAGCCTGGCCAGCCCAGCCTGCCATCATCAAAGCCATCGGTCCGCCGGGAGAAGGCAAGGCTCTGCAGGATGGCCTGCGGTTTGCCCCGGGAATTACCACCATGCAGATGGACTTCACTGCTGCCGCGCTCGCCATGCCGGAAAGGGTGCGCTTTCGTTATCGGCTGGACAGGATCGATGCTGAATGGCGGGAGGCAGGGGCGAGCCGCAGCGCCTATTACAGCAATCTCGCTCCCGGCGATTACGCCTTCCGTGTCGCCGCATCGGACTACGACGGCAATTGGGGCGATCAGCAAACCGAAGCGCGCTTCACAATCGTCCCGACCCTGACACAGACCTGGTGGTTCAGGCTGCTATGCGGGCTGTTGCTGCTGCTTGCTGCCTGCATGGCTTATCGCTGGCACATCAACCGCCTGGCGCGGCAGATGGCTAACCGCCTGCAAGAGCGGGTAAGGGAGCGGGAACGGATTGCCAGGGAATTGCACGATACCTTGCTGCAGTCGGTGCAGAGCCTGATCCTGCATATTCACGCCGCCGTCATGAGGCTGCCCGTCAAAGATACCATGCGAATCCAGCTGGAGTCTGCGTTGCAGCAGGCCGATGAGGTCGTTGATGAAGGCCGTGGCCGCATTCGCGAACTGCGTGGGGAAGATGATGGCAAACTCAGCTTCCCCGACGCGCTGGTGGCCGCTGCGAGCCGCCTGCGGCCGCAGGAAGCTAGCGCTATCCAGTTCAAGATGAGCGGCACATTGCGCCAGCTAGATGGCGCGATCCAGCGCGAAGCTCTGGCGATTGCCAGCGAGGCGCTGGCCAACGCCTATAACCATGCCTGCGCTGGCCGCATAGAGGTGGAACTTCATTACGGCACGAGGGAGTTCCACTGTATCGTACGCGATGATGGTGTGGGGATACCTGCTGAGATCCTCACCGTTGGTGGACGCCGGAACCATTGGGGCCTGCGGGGCATGGCTGAGCGTGCGGACAGGATCAACGCCAGGCTTGCTGTGCGAAGCAGTGCCGGCAGCGGCACCGAATGGCAGCTGTCGTTGCCGGCGGCACTGGCGTACACCCGATAGGGTGATGTAAGCACCTTGATCCGATGATAGGCTTGGGTGGGCAAACAAGGAGTGCTGTAATGGAAATTGGAAGCGGCGGAATGATCAGTGTCCTGATCGCGGATGACCATCCCTTGATGGGCAGCGGGATAGCGGCGGTGCTATCGGCGCAAGCAGGGTTCTCGGTGGTGGCGGAGGCGGGGAATGGCGACGAAGCAGTAGAGCAATACCGGCGCTTCCGTCCAGACATCACCCTGATGGACTTGCAGATGCCGGGGCGCGATGGCATCGCGGCCACTGCCGCTATTTGCGGCATGGCCCCGCAGGCTCGCATCATTATCCTGACAACCTACACTGGCGATGTGCAAGTGGCGCGCGCGCTTAAAGCCGGGGCCAGCGGCTACATCCTGAAAAGCCTGGCGCGTACCGAATTGGCAAGCTATATCGCTGCCGTGCACGCGGGAAAGGCGCAGTTGCCCCCTCCGGTTGCCTGCTCGCTGGCCAGCAGCTTCCGGCAGGACACCCTGAGCAAGCGCGAGCTGGAAGTACTACGCTTTGTCGCCGATGGCAATTCCAACCAGCGAGTGGCGGCGTGTCTTGGCTTGCGCGAGGACACCATCAAGGCGCATATGAAGACCATCTTGCAAAAGCTCAACGCGCGCGACCGCACCCACGCCGTGACGATCGCTTTGCGCCGCGGATACTGGGAAAACTGAATTTTCATGTAGAAACCGAGGAGGAGCACCATGGATCTGCAACTCAATGGCAAGTTGGCTTTGGTAAGTGGCAGTACGGCTGGTATCGGCTATGCCATCGCTCGCACCCTGGCCCAGGAAGGGGCCAGCGTCATCGTCAATGGGCGGTCGCAAGCGGGCGTGGATGAGGCGGTGGACCGGATACGGTCGGAAACAGGCGGGGCGGTCCAGGGTTTTGCTGGCGATCTCAGCCAGGCCGAAGCCGCGCAGGAAGTCGTCCGGCGCCATCCTGGCATCAACATCCTGGTCAACAACCTCGGCATCTTTGAGCCGAAAGCCTTTGAAGACATTCCCGACGAGGATTGGCTGCGCTTTTTCGACGTTAATGTCCTGAGCGGCGTACGCCTTGCGCGCCTGGTGCTGCCGGCGATGAAGCAAGCCAACTGGGGCCGCATCATTTTCATCTCAAGTGAGAGCGGGGTGCAGATTCCGACTGAAATGATCCACTACGGGATGACCAAAACCGCTCAGATTGCGGTGTCGCGCGGGCTGGCGGAATCGGTCGCGGGCACCGGCATTACGGTCAACAGCATCCTGCCCGGCCCGACGAAATCGCGCGGCGTCGGCGACTTTGTCGAAGGGATGGCGCGATCGGCCGAAAAGAGCTTCGAGCAGGTGGAAGGGGAGTTCTTCGACCACGTTCGGCCTACGTCCCTGATCAAGCGCTTTGCGGCTCCCCAGGAGGTGGCTTCGCTGGTGGCCTACGTGGCCAGTCCGCTTTCATCGGCCACCACTGGTGCCGCGCTGCGCGTAGACGGCGGGGTGGTGAAGAGCGCGTTCTGACGGGCTCGGTTTCAACGGTGTTGCAAGAAATATATGCTTTCGGATTATGATGGCGGCCGTCGCGGCTTTACCGCAGGAATCGAAAGCATATATGAAGCAAGTAAAATTGGCGCTGGCCATGCTGGGCCTCGGGGTCGCCTTGGCTAGCGTGCAATCCGCATACGGGGCCGGGCTCTGCGAAGAGGCTTTGGCCGAAAGAACATCACTGGCAGGGCAACCCTCTGCGTCTCTGGAAAAAGTGCTGCGGGATCCGGAGCGCATCGATATTCCGCTCCTCTGCCGACTGCTCGCCAACGGCGCATCCACAGAAGGCCTGAGCGGCCACGCTGTGGATGCGGCATTCAGGGCGCCTGACCGCAGGGTGGCGCTGATCCTGATAGAAAACGGTTTGTTGCGTGAGCCTGTCCCGGACGGCAATGAACTCATCAAGTCATTCCCACGGAATTTCCTGCGTTTCGCCGTCAGTGCCGGACGGACCGATTTGCTGCCGCTGATGGTGGCGCAAGGCAAGGATCCGAACCGCCGGGAGAAGATGCCTAATGAGACCGTTCAGCCAAATGCGGTGGAACTTGCTATTGCGCTCGGCAAAATGGAGGCGCTCAAAGTCCTGCTGGCGCACGGCGGCGTGATCGACACCACCACAGCCCATTCCTGGGGCACGGCGCTTGACATGGCAGTTGCGTCGCTCGACGCAGACATTTTGCGCCTGGTGAGCAAGGACTTCAGTCTGTCGTTGAAGCCGGTTTGCCTCAAGGCCAACGGACAGTTGGCCAAGGTCGTGCTGGAAGCCCCTGCGAATTACTGGAAACTATTGCGCGAACAAGGTTTGGCCAGTGACCGTGCGTGCAGCGGTTTGCAGGAGCGGCTGGTATTGCACCTGGCGGAGTCGCGCAACGTGCTGCTTGAAGGATGGATGGGCAAAAACCTGGTGGAACGCCTGCCGCAACTGGGAATCCGCCGCGAAGGTTTCAGTTCCGGAACGTGGGAAGCCGTTGGCGCCAGCAAGAACGATGCGCTGCCGGGACTGCTGGCCAAGGCAGGCTGGAAAACGCCGGCGCGGCCAGGCTTGTCGGACGAGACGGCGCAAAAGAACAAGGCTGCCGATCGCGCGCTGCAAGCCAAGCTGCCAGGCCATTACTACCTGGGCGGCAGGGGCGAGGTCGGGGCGGAGATCCTGTTGCGGCCGAATGGGAAATTCGAATATGCGATGTCCTATGGCGCGGTCGATGAATTTGCCCAAGGGAGCTGGAAGGTCTGGAACCAGCAGGTTGTGTTCCGCTCCGACAGCGTCCCGCGCAGTGCGGCCTCGCTGCGGGCGTCGACCGATGCGCCAGTCGTGACCGTTCCTCCGGGCCAGGTGCTGGTGGACCTGCGCTACCAGGGCAGCAGCGTGCCAGACTTCCACGTCATGCTATTGGGTGACGCGCCAACCAAAGCCGAAGGATACACGGGCGAACAGGGTTGGCGTGCCAGCTTTAGCGGTCCGGTACGCAAGATCGCGATGAGCCACCCGGAGGTCGATGACGGTAAATGGCTGGTGCATGAAGTCGCTGCCGGCGAAGCCCGGCGCAGCACTTACCAGTTTGACTTCGAGCCGCCGGCGCCAGCCCCGAAAGCCTTCAACTACACCCTGGAAGTCAAGGATGGCAACCTGGTCCTGGAGGGATCGGGCCGCCCGATGGAATTCCAAAAACACTGATTGATCACCCTGCGAGAGCGAGAATGAAAATGATGAAAACACCCGGACGTTTGCTGTGCGCCATGTTGCTGGCCACCCTTGGCTGTGCCAGCGTGCATGCTGCAGACCTGGAGCTGGACGACTGCGATGTCCTGATCGGCAAAAAATCCAATGCCGCCTACAAAGGCTGGATGAAGGAAAACCAGAAGGAAGCCGAGGCAGGCAACCGCGATGCGATTCGCCTGCGCGCGGCCGAAGCAAACAATCGGCTGGCTTGCCACGAGGAGGCACTCACCGGACATTCCGGCTGGGGCGTGACGATGACCTCGGCGGATGGCAGTTCGGAGACGCAGCTGCCGCCAACCATTACCGACATTCGCAAGCAGGCGCCTGCCTGGCGTGCGCTGAACCAGGCGGTCAAGTACGGCCACCAGGCTGGCGCCTTCGACGTTGGCTACAAGGGCGCTGCCGCACAACTGGTGGTGCGATACGCCGCCGAATTGCCGGAGCAGCTTGAAGCGGCATATGAAGACGCCGCGGCGGTGTATGAATACGATTGCGTGCTCAAACGCCAGTTCGGGCGCCGCGACCGCAATGCAGGCTGCGCCTCAGCCCGGACTACACGGGCGCGACTGCTGCCACTGGTTGCGGCGGAGCGCCGCCAGGTAATGGATGTTTCGGCGCGCCAGTGGGCGGAGCAACTGCCAGCCGTGCCGAAGAACCAGTAAGGCTGGCGGCGTTCTTTATGGTGCGCCGAGGGATCTTACAGCGCTCAGGAAATCTTCGTTGAAGCGGAACAGTGCAGGGTCGCTTTCGGCGATTTGCTGGTAGCGCAGGACGAATTGTTTCGGCTCGCCCTGCAGCAGGCGGAAGATGGCTTGCTTGCCATCCTTGCGCTCGACGGCATTGGCCATGACCCACCCCATGTCATAACCCAGCTCGCCGAAATCGCCGTAGAAAAGCATGCCGTAGATGCGCTCGTAATGGTCTTCATCGCGAGGAGGGGCCAGTAGCAGGCGCAGGCTGCTGGTTTCCATCAAGGCTGCGATGTTTTTGATGCGGGCAAGGTTGCGTTCGATACGCTCCTTGCCGCGTGCGGAGAACGCAGTGGCGGGGCGGTTTGCAATCGGATGCGTGAAAAGTTCGGCCGTCGCTTCCTGCACCAGGTCGTAGAGCAGGCGATTCATCCAGGTCTTGCCGGTGGTAGCCTGCGGCATGCCTTGGGCCGGGCGCGGTGGTGCAGTCATCACGTGCGCCTGTACCGCGTGGAACAGTTCGTGGGATACCACTTCGGCCAGCTCTTCCGCAGTCGCCTGCGTGAAACGGGCCAGGTTTACGTAGACATCATCGTGTACGTCGTCAAAGGCGAAACCCGTTGCATTGCCGCCGAAGATGAAATGTACGGTCAGCTTGGCCGAAAACTCGTTTGGCAGATAAGCCTTTAACTGGCGTGTGACCTCGTTCGCCGCCAGCGTGATCTTGCTGCTGCTATCACGCCCCAAATCGGCCTGCACCCTGGCTGCAAGGTCGACCTGTTTGGCATCACGTCCCAAACCGCGCAGATACTCGACAAACGCATCGGCATCTTTCAGCCGCATCTTGCGCACCATGGCCGCGGTCTCGGGCAGGCGGCGAATCGATTCGATCGTGGGAGCGTCGATCTCGCCTTTTTGCACTGCCGCGCTGTACAGGCGGGCAGCGTCGTCGTTGAAGCGGAATTCGAGGCCACTGGCCTGCGCCACCCCGAGGCAGAGCAGTGAAGCAGCGGCGGCTAAGGTGCGAAGTCGATCGAGCATGGATAGCGAGAGTTAAAGCTGGACGCCAGCAATTCTCGCTATTTTGCGTTGTAGTGCCATTTTGTCAAGAGCATCTTCGGGCAGGTTGCGGAAGATTTCCAGGCGCGTCTTGATTTCGCGGCACACCGTGAAGAACTCCTGGCGGATCTCTTCGACCGGACCCTGCGTGGCGGCCGGGTCACGGAAATTCCAGTTCGCGGTGGCAGGCTGGCCGGGCCAGTTAGGGCATGGCTCGCCCGCTGCGGTATCGCAGAGGGTGATGACGAAATCCATTTCCGGGGCATCCGGCGTAGAAAATTCATCCCATGATTTGCTGCGCAAGCCTGTCAAGTTGTTGTCGAGGGCCCGGATTTGTTCGACGGCGAAGAGATTCAGCTTGCCGGCAGGGCGGCTGCCTGCGCTGAAAGCCCGGAATCGGCGGCCGCCAACGGCATTCAGAAGCGCTTCGGCCATGATGCTGCGGGCAGTGTTCTGCGTGCTGAGGAAGAGCACGTTGTAGGTTCGGTTGGCCATGCAAAATCCCGGATGATAGCGAACGAGCATGACAAGTTGATGACATGCTGGTTTCGCTATCGCAGCGCCAGAAAAGGTCATTGGACACTCCACTAGCCGCGCGTTAACTTGCGTAAAAACATAAACGGAGACGAACATGACCAAACCCTTCTCGCATTGGGGGGCTGCTGCTGTATTGGCCTCTTCCATGCTGTCCCTTCATGCTGCGGCCGAAGCACCGTATGCGCCGGTGACTTTCCAGAACGCTTCGGTACATGATCCTTCCGTGATCAGGACGGGCGGCGCCTTCTACGTGTTCGGGTCGCACCTGGCGTCGGCGAAATCGACGGACTTGATGAACTGGACGCAAATCACCAGCTCCGTCAGCGCGACCAACAAGCTGTTCCTGAATGGCAGCAGCAACGTCTTCACTGAACTGGCGGAGACCTTCAGCTGGGCGCAGACGAACACCTTGTGGGCGCCGGACGTGATCCGCCTGGCCGATGGCAGGTACTACATGTACTACAACGCCTGCAAGGGCGACTCACCGCGTTCGGCACTGGGCGTTGCGGTTGCCGACAAGATCGAGGGGCCTTACGTCAACAAAGGCATCATCCTGAAATCGGGCATGTGGGGTCAGGCCAGCTACGACGGCACGATTTACGATGCGCTCAAACACCCGAACACCGTCGATCCGAATGTGTTCTTCGATAACGGCGGCCGGTTGTGGATGGTGTACGGTTCCTATTCCGGCGGCATTTTCATCATGCAGATGAACCCCGCTACCGGCATGCCGTTGCCGGGGCAGGGCTATGGCAAGCGCCTGATGGGCGGAAATCACAGCCGGATCGAAGGCGCTTACGTGATGTTCAGCCCTGCCACGCAGTACTACTACCTGTTCACTTCGTTTGGCGGGCTCGATGCCGCCGGCGGCTACAATATGCGGGTGGCGCGCTCCACGTCGCCGGATGGTCCCTATGTCGACGCCCAGGGCGTGAACATGGCGAACGTCAAGGCCGATCCTTCGAAACCCCTGTTCGACGACGCTTCGATTGCCCCGTATGGCGTGAAAATCATGGGCAATTTCCTGTTCGAGCGCAAAATCGGCGAAGCGGGGACGGGGATCGGTACAGGCTATGTATCGGCTGGCCACAACTCGGCTTATTACGACCCTGCGACCCGCAAGCATTTCCTGATCTTCCATAGCCGCTTCCCGGAGCGTGGCGAACAGCATGAGGTGCGCGTCCACCAGATGTTCATGAACGCGGACGGCTGGCCGGTGGTGGCGCCATACCGCAATACCAATGAAACGCTGGCGATGGTACCGCGCGGCTTCATTCACGGCGACTATATGTTCGTCAATCATGGCAAGGATATTTCGTCCACGATCAAGAAATCGCGGCTGGTCACGCTGAAGCCGGACGGCACGGTCGGCGGTGCGGTGACCGGCACCTGGGCCCTGGTGGGCGGCAACCAGGCCGAGATCAACCTGGCCGGCTCGCCGCCGTTCAAAGGCGTGTTCCTGAACCAATGGGATGAAACGTCGAAGAGCTATGTGATCACGTTTACCGCTACCTCACGCGAGGGCGTTTCCATCATGGGCAGCCGCCTGCCGCAGCGCAGCGACATGCAGGTTGTGCAAGCTGTTTATGGCGAGCTTAGTCTCGGCAATACCAATGCGGTGACGGGCGATATCGTGTTGCCGACCAGTGGCGCGCGCGATGCGGTCATTTCCTGGGCCTCGTCGAACCCTTCGGTGCTGAGCAATACCGGGCAGGTCACCAGCCCCGCCAATGATGTCACCGTTACGCTAACGGCCACGATCAGCAAGGGACCGGTGAAGGCCGTCAAGACCTTCGTTGTCACCGTGCGCAAGCTGGGCAGCATGCTTGCCCATTACACGTTTGACGGCAACCTGGGGGACGCGACCGGTGCATTCGGGGCGGGCACGGTGGTCGGCAGCAGGATCGACCTCGCCGGCGGCAGCATGGCTTATGAAGCGGGCATGAAGGGCAGCGCGGCAGTGTTCAACGGCGCCAGCGGCGTGCGCCTGCCGGATGGACTAATCGCCAGCAATACCTACACGGTGGCGATGTGGCTCAAGCCAGCGCAGTTGACCGCGTTCTCGACCACGTTCTTTGGCGCCCGCAACGGCGACTCGTGGATCAGCTTCCTCCCGAAAGGACATGACTTCGTTGGCGGTGCGAGCATGCTGTGGTCGGGGACGGCCTGGTATGACGCAGGCCTGGGCATGAATATCCCGGCCGGCCAATGGTCGCACGTTGCGTTCACCGTCAAGAACGGCGCGGTGAACGTCTACGTCAACGGGGCGAAACGCTTCAGCGGCGTGAACTTCCCTAACGTGTTCACGACCAACAATGGCGTGTTTGCACTTGGCGTCAACTGGTGGGATGCGCCTTATAAGGGCTCGATGGATGACCTGCGCATCTACGGATCGGCCCTGAGCGATGGGGAAGTCGCCAGCATCGCCCGCTGACTTGCTCAGTTCGACAGGTGCGCGATCTCCAGCGAGCCGTGTTCGTCAAAGATGGGGCATTCTTCGGCCAGGGCGACGGCCTCGTTGAAATCGGTGGCTGCCAGGATTGAGTAGCCGGCCAGTGAGCTGCTGGACGATTTGGGGCCGGCCAGCCGCGTGTCGATGTCGACGCTGGCGTGGGTCAGGCTGCCACGGTCCAGCAGCCGCCCGCCAAGCGAGTCGTACCAGCTCAGCCAACGCTGCGGGACATGCTGGCGGGCCTCGGCCGTTCCATCCGGCGCACCCCGGTAAACGAGCAGGAATCGCTCCATATGGCCTCCTTGAGTATTGCAAAGCCTCGATGCCTGAATCTTAGCAATTGCAATGCTTAGGGGCCGCACCGTTGGCCGGGCGGCTAGTCCGTTGAGACAGGGACCAGGATCTCGCGGCTGCCGTTGGTCGACATGGACGACAGGATGCCTGCCGCCTCCATATCTTCGACCATGCGCGCAGCGCGGTTGTAGCCGATGCGCAACTGGCGCTGGATCGACGAGATCGACGCACGGCGGGTGCGGATGACAAACGCCACCGCCTCGTCGTACAGCGGATCGGTCTCGCCCGCGCTGACGTCGCCCAGCAGGTCGGCCGCCGGTTCCTCGGTTGGCGTGCCGGCCAGGATCGCTTCTTCGTATTCCGGCTCGCCGAACTGCTTCAGGTAATCGACCACGCGGTGCACTTCTTCGTCGGATACGAAGGCGCCGTGCACGCGCTGCGGGTATCCGCTGCCGGGTGGCAGGAACAGCATGTCGCCGTGACCGAGCAGGGTTTCGGCGCCCATCTGGTCAAGCACGGTGCGCGAATCGATCTTGGATGAAACCTGGAAGGCGACGCGGGTCGGGATGTTGGCCTTGATCAGGCCCGTGATCACGTCAACCGAAGGGCGCTGCGTGGCCAGGATCAGGTGGATGCCGGCGGCGCGCGCCTTCTGCGCCAGGCGGGCGATCAGTTCTTCGATCTTTTTCCCCGCCACCATCATCAGGTCGGCCAGTTCGTCGATGATCACGACAATGGTCGGCAGCGTCGATAGCGGTTCCGGCGCGTCCGGGGTGAGCGAGAACGGATTGGTGATGTATTTTTCCGCAGCCTTGCCGTCTCGGACCTTCTGGTTGAAACCGGCCAGGTTGCGCACGCCGAGCGCGGACATCAGGCGATAGCGTTTTTCCATTTCGGCGACGCACCAGGTCAGCGCATTGGCCGCCAGCTTCATGTCGGTGACCACGGGCGCCAGCAGGTGCGGAATGCCGTCGTAGACCGACAGTTCCAGCATCTTCGGGTCGATCATGATCAGGCGCACGTCGGTCGGGGTGGCCTTGTACAGCAGGGACACGATCATGGCATTGATGGCCACCGACTTGCCGGAGCCGGTAGTGCCGGCAACCAGCATATGCGGGGCACGCGCCAGGTCGGTTACCACCGGTGCGCCGGTAATATCCTTGCCCATCGCCAGCGTCAGTTGCGAGCGCGAGGCGCGATAGGCGTCCGACGCCAGGATTTCCGACAGCTGGATCATGTGGCGGCGGGTGTTCGGCAGCTCGAGGCCCATGCAGGTCTTGCCCGGAATGGTTTCGACCACGCGCACCGACGTGACGGCGAGTGCGCGCGAGAGATCCTTCACGAGCGCCACGATTTGCGCGCCGCGCACGCCAACTGCCGGTTCGATTTCGAAACGGGTGATCACGGGGCCGGCGGATGCGCCGAGTACGGTCACCGGAACCTTGAATTCCTTCAGGCGCTGTTCGATCAGGCGGCCGGTTTCTTCCAGTTCGTCACTGGATACCTCGAACCTGGCTTCCGTAAAGGCGTCCAGCAAGTCCAGGCCCGGCAGTTCGATGTCGGCTTCAGGCTCGGGATAGACCGTGACCGGCGTGATTGCCGGGGCCGGGGTGGCGGCTGCCATTGGCGCGGCTGGTGCGTCTGGAACCACGGCCATGGGTGCCATTGGTACGGGCATGGGCTCCGCCTGCGCAACAGGCATTAGCGGCTGCCAGCCCGGGGCAGGCGCCGGCGCCTGCGTGAACGGAGTGTATTCGACTTCCAATGGCGTATTTGCCAGCACAAGCGGTTGCGGCGGCAGACCTGGCGTTTCGTTGATCCATGCCGGTTCGGGGATCGAGGTTGTTATGGTGTGCACTTCGACTGCCGCATGGACCACCTGAACTTCCACGACTGACGACTGGATGGACGGTGCTTGCGGCGGCTGGACGCTGGTGCGCACGCTCCGCACCGGTTCGGCGGCGAGTGGCAGCTTGACGATCCTGACGGTCTGCGCCTGCCTGGCCTGGGTTTCGGCTTCTTCCCTGGCTCTGGCGCGGGCCAGCATTGCCGGGGTTGGGCGCAGGCTTTCGACTTCGGCCCACTCGGCGCTCGGGCGCGCGGCGGGGGCGCGGGCTTTTTCCACGGCATCGGCGCCGAAGAACCTTGCGGGCGATGCATCCGGCGGTGCTTCCCATGCCGGGCGCTTCTCAGTGAAGCGTTCGCTGTTGCGTGCCGGACTTGCTGGCACAGCGGCAGCGGGCGTGGGGGCGGGTCGTGGTGCGGAACGGCGTTCCGGCTCGGACGAGCGCTTCAGCAGGCCAGTGGCGCGGCCGCACCAGGCCAGGAAGGCCAGCGCGCGATAGCCGAACAGCCAGGGGATTGCCACCATGCCGGCAGTTGTGAGTATGGCAATGGCGACGACGCGGCCACTTGCCGCAGCAATTGAACTGGCCAGCAGCATGAGCATGGTGCCCAGAACCAAGCGAATGAAGCCCTGTCCAAGCAGGGAGGTCCTCTTCAGCACAAACACCTTCACAAGGCGCCAGACCAGGGGGAGTGTCCACAGCACAGACCAGCCAAACCACGACATCACTGCCATTCAAATCTTTCCTGAAAATACCTCGGGCGGAGTTTATCACGAGCAATGATGTCAATTAGAGAATACGAAGCGTGGTTTTCATCGGGAAACGGGTGAATTGTGTTGCTCTCAGGACATCTTTTCTATCGTTTGGCTTGGCTGTTCGTTTATAATCGCCGGCTCCCCCAAAGTATTCCGACAGTTCAGCAAAGTGCGCACCCAGGGCATCAGTTTCTCCATCCTCAGGCATTCCGCATGGGCGCCAGGCGTCGCCACGCCTGAAGCATGGCAGGCCTGGGCGCAAGCGCCGTTCGTGTTGCGTACGGGAGAAGAACCAGGGGTCAAGGCAATGCCGCCCATGCTGCGCCGCCGTGCGGGTTTGGTGGGCAAGATGGCGCTTGAAGTGGCGTATCAATGCCTGGATGGCCGCAGCGATATTCCCACCGTATACTGTTCGCGCCATGGCGACGTCGTGCGCGCTGTCGAACTTCTGTCGGACCTGGCGCGCGGCGAGCTGCTGTCGCCGATGGCGTTCGGCATGGCGGTGCATAATGCCGTTCCCGGCCTGTTCAGCATCGCGCGCGGCGACCGTGCCAACTACACTGCTCTGGCTGCCGGCAATGCATCGGTCGAGCATGCGGTGATCGAAGCCTGCGGCCTGCTGGCCGACGGAGCGCCACAGGTATTGCTGGTGGCCTGCGATGCCCCGCTGCCGGAATTGTTTGCCCCATACGAAGAATACGAAGAGCAGCCGCACGCCTGGGCGTGGCTGATGGCGCCCGCTGCTGGCGACGCGATCCGGCTGGAATGGGAACCGTGTGCGGATGCCCCGGCCCCCGTCATGCCGGGCAGCCTCGAGGTTGCGGCCTTCCATGCCGGCGGCGCACAACGCCTGGAGCGCTGCGACGGCCGTTTGCGCTGGACCTGGAGCCGCGATGCTTGACCGATACTGGCGCATCTTTGTCACTGGCCTGAGCTTCGCGGTGTTCGGCGCCGGCGGGATCATACTGGGGGTGCTCGTGTTCCCGCTCATGAACCTGCTGATCCGGAACCGCCAGCGGCGCATCAATGCGGCGCGCACCGTGATTCGCGGCGCGTTCCGCGTCTATATCGACATGATGCGCGTGATTGGCGTGCTGCGTTACGAAGTACGGGGGCTGGAGAAGCTGGAACGGCGCGGCATGCTGATCCTCGCCAACCACCCGACACTGCTCGATACGGTGTTCCTGATGGCCTTTGTGAAGAATGCCGACTGCATCGTCAAGGGCGCCCTCTGGAACAACCCTTTCACGCGCGGTCCGGTACGGGGTGCGGGCTACATCAATAATGAAGGCGGTGCAGAGCTGATCGGCGACTGCATCGCTTCGCTGGAGCGCGGCAATAACCTGATCATCTTTCCTGAAGGGACGCGCACCCCGAAGGATGGCGTGATCAGCATGAAGCGCGGCGCCGCCAATATTGCAGTGCGCGGCGTGCGCGACATCACGCCGGTGCTGCTCCAGTGCGATCCGCCCACGCTGCACAAGGGCGAGAAGTGGTGGCGGGTGCCTTCGCGCCGCTTCCTGATCCAGATTGACGTGCAGGACGACCTGTCGGTAGCGCGCTTCAGGGAAGGCGCCAGCGATGTGATGGCAGCGCGCCATCTGACCGACTTCTTGGAAAACTATTTTGCCGGAAAGTGCCAAAGCAATGCTTGAACTCGAAGTGAAACAACTGATCATCGATGCCCTTCAACTGGAAGACATCACGCCGGACGATATTGACAGCGCCGCGCCCCTGTTCATCGAAGGCCTGGGCCTCGATTCGATCGATGCGCTGGAACTGGGTGTCGCCCTGCAAAAGAAATATGGCATTTCTCTTTCAGCAGATTCGGAAGAGACCCGTCGCCATTTCGCTTCAGTGCAGGCGCTGGCGGCGATGATTGAGAGCCACAGGCAGAAATGACAAGGTAGGGAGTAGACGATGATTAACCTGAAAGAAATGAGCAAGGAACAGTTGCAGGAGTGGGTGATCGACCTGCTTGCCGACATGTTCGAGCTGGATAAGAATGGCCTGGGCGCCGGCTCCAGCCTGTATGACGACCTGGACATCGACAGCATCGATGCGGTTGACCTGGCCGTGCGCCTGAAGGAACTCACTGGCCTGCGCCTGCAGCCGGACGTATTCAAGACCATTCGCACTATCGGCGACGTGGTTGAAGCCCTGACCGGCAAGACGGAGCAGGCCGCGTAGGCAAGATGAGAATGAGTGCATTGGCGGCAGTGATTACCCTGCTGTATCCCCTGGCGATCTGGTTTGGCCACGGCCGCATCGAGCCGCGCTGGCTGGCAGGCTTGCTGCTGGCGGCGGCCATCGCCCGGCTGCCCGCGCTGAAACTGAGCGGCGTTGCGCGCTGGTCGGTGGCTGCGGCGCTGGTACTGGTCGCTGCGGCCATCTGGAGCAACCTGCTGCTGCCGCTGAAACTGTACCCGGTGCTGGTGAGCGCCGCGCTGCTGGCCGGTTTTGCCTATAGCCTGAGCACTCCGATGTCCGCCGTCGAACGCATGGCACGCCTGCGCGGCGAAGACTTCCCTCCGGTGGCGCAAGCCTATATGCGCAAGGTGACGCAGGTGTGGTGCGGCTTCTTCGTGATCAACGGCGCGATTGCTTTCGGCACCGCGCTGTGGGCGTCGGAAGCGGTATGGTCGCTGTACACGGGTGTCATTTCCTATGCGCTGATGGCGTTGTTGTTCGGCGCGGAATACCTGGTGCGCCTGCGTTTCAAGCGTTTGCATCATGTCTGACCGAATCGAAAACCTGTACGCCGCAATGTCGGCGCGGCCGGCCGGGACCCTGGCCGGCTGGCGCGCTGGGCAGGGCGTCAGTCGTGGCGACTTCCTGTCGCGCGTGCGTGCCTGGCATGGTTTGTTGGGCGAGCAGGCGGGCAGCCAGTTTGCACTGTACCTGGAAGACAGTATTGAATTCGGCGCGGCGCTGCTGGGTGCGTGGCATGCCGGCAAGACGATCTGGCTGAGCGCGGATACGTTACCGGCCAGTTGCACGGCGTTGCTAGGGCAGGTCGATGGCTTCCTCGGCGAGTTCCCGGCCGAACTGAAGCCGTTGCAGCCAGCCACCGATGCTGGCGGCGCGGTTGGGCCTGAGTTTGGCGCCCTGGCGCAGGACATGCAGGCGCTGGTGGTGTTCACTTCCGGCAGCACCGGCGCGGCGCAAGCTATTCCGAAAAAGTTGTCTCAGCTTGCGAGCGAAGTGGCAACCCTGGAACAACTGTTCGGCCAGCGCTGCGGCGCGGCCGCGGTCCTTGCGACCGTGTCGCACCAGCATATCTACGGCTTGCTGTTCAAGGTACTGTGGCCGCTGGCCAGCGGGCGTGCCATCCATGCGCTCAGCATCGCGTACCCGGAGCAGTTGTTGGCCGCCATGACTGCCGGCCCCTGCCTGCTGGTAGCCAGCCCGGCGCACCTGAAACGCCTGCCGGCCCACCTGGACTGGAGCGCTGCGGCAGCCATGATGCGGATCGTGTTCTCCTCCGGAGGGCCGTTGGCTGCCGATGCCGCGCTGGCGACCGGCGCGCTGCTTGGGCAGGTGCCGACCGAAGTGTATGGCAGTTCCGAAACGGGCGGCATCGCCTGGCGCCAGCGCCGCGCCATCGACGATGATGCCTGGCAGCCGTTTCCGGCCGTGGCATGGCGCATCAATGAAGAAGACGGCACGCTGGCTGTAGCGTCGCCGCACCTGGCCGACGAGCAGTGGCTGGCCCTGGCCGACCGTGTGGCGGCCGTCGACGGCGGTTTCCGCTTGTTGGGCCGCAGCGACCGCATCGTCAAGATCGAGGAAAAGCGCGTTTCGCTGGATGCAATGGAAGCGGCGCTGCTGGCGTCCGGCCTGGCCGCCGAAGCGCGTCTGGCGCTGTGTGAGCCGGCAACTGGCGAGCGCCAGCGGCTGGCGGCCTTCGTGGTACCGAGCGCCGCAGGTCATGCTGTGCTGGAAAAGGAGGGCAAGACAGGCCTGAATGCGCGCCTGCGGGCAATTCTGGCCGGGGTGGTGGACGCGGTGGCCTTGCCGCGCCGCTGGCGCTACCTGGACCAGATGCCTGTCAATGCGCAGGGCAAGGTTACATTGGCGAACCTGCTGGCATTGCTCGTCGACGAACGTCCGCGCCTGCCTCACGTGCGCGAGCTGGAGAACGAAGCAGGGCGGGTGCTGCTTGAGATTACCGCGCCAGCCAGCCTGCTGTATTTCGATGGCCATTTCGATGTTGCCCCGATCCTGCCGGGCGTGGTGCAGGTCGACTGGGCGCTTCATTATGGCCGCCAGTATTTCGTGATGCCGGCCCAGTTCAAGGGCATGAACCAGCTGAAGTTCCAGCACGTGATCGAGCCGGAACAGGTGGTGCAGCTTGAACTGGTTTGCGACGCGGCCGGCAAGGGCCTGCGTTTCAGCTACAGCTCCGCCGCTGGCCAGCATTCCAGCGGCCGTATTGTCCTGGGAGAGTTCGATGGGTGATTTCAAGCCTTGTATCGTGGTTCCGGTATACAACCATGAGCACGCGATCGGCACCGTGGTGGCCGGCCTGCTGCAGCATGGCGTGCCGGTGATCCTGGTCGATGACGGCAGCAATACGGGCTGCGCTGAGGTGCTGGATTCCCTCGCGGCGCAGCATGGCCCGAATGTGCTGCTGGAACGCCTGCCGTACAACCAGGGCAAGGGTGTTGCGGTGCTGGCGGGTTTCCGCCGCGCCGGGGAGCTTGGCTACAGCCACGCGCTGCAGATCGATGCGGACGGCCAGCACCGAACCGGCGATGTACCGGTTTTCCTGGCGCAGGCCAGGTCGCACCCTGCCGCCGTGGTGTCGGGCTATCCGATCTACGATGAATCCGTGCCCAAGGTGCGCCTGTACGGCCGCTATGCCACCCATATCTGGGTGTGGATCAACACGCTGTCGCTGGAGATCCGGGATTCCATGTGCGGATTCCGCGTCTATCCCGTGGCCGCCGTGAACGCGCTGGCCGCGCGCCAGGCCATCGGGTCGCACATGAACTTCGACACGGACGTTATCGTGCGCCTGTTCTGGAGCGGTTTGCGGGTGGTGAACGTAGGCACGCGTGTCTCGTATCCGGTGGACGGCGTGTCGCATTTCCGCCTCTGGCGCGACAACGTGCTGATTGCGCGCATGCACACCGTGCATTTCCTTGGCATGCTGCCGCGCATCCCGAAGCTGCTGGCGCGGAAATGGCGGAACAAATGAGCAGGCGCGGCTTGCACTGGGCCTCGATCAACGAAGTGGGCTTCGTGGCGGGCATGCGTCTGATGTTCTGGATCTTTCGCGTTTGCGGCCGCTGGCCATTCCGCCTGGTGCTGTACCCGGTGCTTGCCTGGTACGTGTTGACCAAGCCGCTGCCGCGCCGCGCCTCGCAGGAATACCTGCGCCGCGTTGCGAGCCAGACATCCAGCGAGCCGGCCGGCGTAATGCGCCACTTTGGCGCTTTCGGGGAGAGCATCCTCGACAAGATGCTGCTGTGGGGCGGCCTGTTTGATTTCAGTACGGTTGACCTGCATGGCGCCGAGCTGATCACCGACGCCGTTGCCGAGGGGCGCGGCGCCTTGCTGGTCTGTGCCCACCTCGGCAACCTGGAACTGTCGCGCGTGCTGTCGCGCCAGCGCAAGGACATCAAGCTGACGGTGCTGGTGCACACCAAGCACGCGCGGGCGTTCAACGCCATGCTGGCCCGCCTGAATCCGGAAAGCCAGGTGAACCTGGTGCAGGTGACGGAAATGTCGCCGGCAACGGCCATGATGCTGTCCGAACGCGTGGCGCGCGGCGAATTCGTGGTGATTGCGGGCGATCGGGTTCCGGTATCGCATCATCCGCGCGTCGCAGTGGTGGACTTCATCGGTGCGCCTGCCGCATTCCCGGTCGGGCCGCATCTTCTCGCCAGCATCCTGCAATGCCCGGTTTACCTGATGTTCTCCGTGCGCCGGGGTGAGCGCTCCGAAGTGGTTTTCGAGCGTTTCCGGGAGCAGGTGCGCATTCCGCGCCATGACCGCGAAGGCGCGCTGCAGGCGCTGGCCGCCGACTACGCGAAGCGACTTGAGCACCATGCCCTGCGCGCGCCGCTGCAGTGGTTCAATTTCTACGATTTCTGGCATTTACCTGGACTGGAACACTCCGATGCATCTCGCTGACATCGCCCAAATCAATGCACCGCAGCGCAGCGTGCGTTTCGACCGCGGCAACCTGACGATCGAAGACATCGTCGATATCGCGCAGGGGCGGGCCGCCGCCGTGTTGTCGGACGACCCGGAATTCCGCGCGGCCATCGAGCGCGGCGCCAGCTTCCTCGACCGCCTGTTGCGCGAAGACGGTACCGTGTATGGGGTTACCACCGGCTATGGCGATTCGTGCACCGTCACCGTGCCGCCGGAACTGGTGCCTGATCTGCCGCATCACCTGTATACCTATCATGGCGTCGGCCTGGGCGAGTATTTCACGCCGGCGCAGAGCCGTGCCATCCTGGCTTCGCGGCTGGCGTCGCTGAGCAAGGGCTTTTCCGGCGTGAGCGTGGAACTGCTGCTGCAGATTACCCGCCTGCTGGACGCGGGCCTGCTGCCCCTGATTCCTTCCGAAGGTTCGGTCGGCGCCTCCGGCGACCTGACGCCGCTGTCCTACCTGGCCGCTGTACTGTGCGGCGAGCGCGAAGTTTGGCGCAATGGCGAACAGGTGCCTGCAGCCCAGGCCCTGCAGGAAGCCGGCATCACCCCGCTGCGCCTGCGTCCGAAGGAAGGCCTGGCCATAATGAATGGTACCGCCGTGATGACCGCGCTGGCCTGCCTGGCCTACGACCGCGCCGATTACCTGGCCAGGCTGTGCACCCGGATTACCGCCATGGCATCGTTCGCAATGGACGGCAATGCCCACCACTTCGACGAAGTGCTGTTCTCGGCCAAGCCGCACCCCGGCATGCAGCAGGTAGCTGCCTGGCTGCGCACCGATTTGCCGACCGACCAGTGGGAGCGTAACGGCAAGCGCTTGCAGGACCGCTATTCGATCCGCTGCGCGCCGCACGTGATCGGCGTATTGGCCGACACCATGCCGATGTTCCGCCAACTGATCGAAAATGAACTGAACAGCGCCAACGACAATCCGCTGGTGGACGTCGGGAACGAACGCATCCTGCACGGCGGCCACTTCTACGGCGGCCACATCGCCTTTGCGATGGATGGCATGAAGAACGCGGTCGCCAACCTGGCCGACCTTCTGGACCGCCAGATGGCTTTGATGGTTGATGCGCGCTACAACCACGGCTTGCCGGCCAACCTGTCGGGCGCCGTCGGCGAGCGGGCGCCGATCAACCACGGCCTCAAAGCCCTGCAGATCAGCGCTTCGGCGTGGACTGCAGAAGCGCTGAAAGCCACCATGCCGGCCTCGGTGTTCTCGCGGTCGACGGAATGCCACAACCAGGACAAGGTCAGCATGGGCACCATCGCCGCGCGCGACTGCCTGCGCGTGCTGGACCTGACGGAACAGGTGGTGGCAGCCCTGCTGGTCACCGTGCGCCAGGGCGTCTGGCTGCGCTGCCGCGACCACCAGGGAGTGTTGCCGGACAGCCCGTTGGCTGCGATGCAGGAAGCGCTGGCCGCCGACATCGCGCCGGTCGAGGAAGACCGCCGCCTGGAACCGGACCTGCGCCTGATGCTGGAGCGCATCCGCAGCAAGGCATGGAAGCTGTATGCGTAAACACAAGCAAAGCCGCTGGTTCGCGGAAGTCGAGATCGACGTCCAGTTCTTTGACCTGGACCCGATGGAAATCGTCTGGCACGGAAACTACGTCAAATACCTGGAAATCGTGCGCTGCGCCTTGCTGGACAAGATCGGCTATAACTATCCGCAGATGAAGGAGTCCGGTTATCTGTGGCCGGTGATCGATATGCAGCTGCGCTACGTTGGACCGGCGACTTTCGGCCAGAAGCTGAAGCTGCGCGCGGACCTGGTGGAGTGGGAAAACCGCCTGAAAATTGATTACCTGATTACCGACGCGCTGAGCGGCAAGCGCCTGAACCGCGCCAGCACAACGATGGTGGCGGTCGATGTCGCCACCAGGGAAATGTGCTTCGCCTCGCCGCCCATACTGTTTGAAAAACTGGGGATTGAACCAGCATGAAGAAATATTTCGCAATCGCCCTGGCGCTGGCTGCCGCGGGCAGCGCGCAGGCCGCCGTGCCAAGTGCAAAGATCCAGGCAATGCTGGCCAAGCCGGCTGTCATGTGCGGCCGTTTCGACCAGACCAAGCAACTGGCCGGCATGAAGAAGCCCCTGGCGTCGGAGGGCCGTTTTTGCGTCGTCGCCGGCAAGGGCGTGCTGTGGCGCACCCTGAAACCTTTCCCAAGTACCTTGCGCCTGACGCGGGAGGAGATCGTCAACTACCAGGGCGACCGCGTGGCGATGCGCCTGGACGCCAAGACCGAGCCGACCGTGCGCATGATTAATAATGTGCTGTTCTCGCTGCTGTCCGGCGACCTGGGCCAGCTCGACTCACTGTTCGAAGGCGAGGGCAGTGCCGATGCCAATAGCTGGAACGTGGCGCTCAAGCCGCGCCAGCCGGGGCTGGAAAAAGCCATCGGCACGATCAAGCTGGAAGGCGGCAACTATGTCAGGCAGATCGTGATGAGCGAGGCCAGTGGCGACCGCACCACCATCGTGTTCTCTGCCATCCAGACCGGCGAAAGCGCCATGAACAAGGAAGAGGCGGCGCTGTTTTGACGCAAACCCGAAAACTCGCGTGGCTATGGGTCCTGGTGGCCTGCCTCTTGCTGGGCCATAACGCTACCCTGTGGCTGGTCCAGCGCATCGTGCCGGACACCGACATCATGGCGCTGCTGCCGGTGCAGGAGCGCGACCCGGTGCTGCAGGCTTCCTTCGGCCATATGGTCGATGCGGCGCAGCAGCGCCTCCTGGTGCTGGCCGGGGCCGACAAGTGGGACGAGGCGCGCCGTGCGGCCGACGCCTACCAGGCGGTGCTGGACACCCGCAAGGACCTGTTAGCGTCCACGGCTGTCAACGAGCAGGCGCAGGGCGACTGGCTTGAGGTGTTCCGGCGCCACCGCCTGGCGCTGCTGACGGCGCAGCAGGAGCAGGCTTTGCGCGAACAGCCGGCCCAGTTCTGGCTGGAGTCGGCGCTGGCCGGCCTGTACGCGCCGTTCGGCGGCCCGAAGCTCGGCCCATGGCAGGACGACCCTTATGGCCTGTTTGCCGGCTGGGTGCAGGAGCGCGCGCAGGAAACGCCGGTGCGCCCGCGAGACGGCCACCTGTTTGTCGCCGATGGGCAGCGCCAGTACGTGCTGCTGCCCTTGACCCTGAAAGTCCCCGCGCTGTCGATGACGGCGCAGGAAACCGTACTGCCGCTGCTGCAGCAGGCCGCCGCAGCGGCGCGCAAGGCGGCTCCGCAAGTGGAACTGATCCAGGCCGGCGTGATCCTGCACGCAGCCAATGCCAGTGCCCAGGCCAGCGGCGAGATGTCGACCATTGGCATTGGTTCGCTGATCGGGATCGTGTTGCTGACATGGTTCACCTTCCGGTCTTTCAAGCCGATTGCGTTGATCCTGCTGTCGATCGGCATCGGCTGTCTCGGAGCGCTCTCGGTGTGCTGGCTGCTGTTCGGCCGCATCCATCTCCTGACACTGGTGTTCGGCGCCAGCCTGATCGGGGTGGCGCAGGACTATGGCCTGTATTTCCTGTGCAATCGCTTGTCCGCCGATGAAAAACTCGATTCGCCCACGCTGCTGAAACGCCTGCTGCCGGGCCTCGGCCTGACGCTGCTGGCGGCGGTGATCGGCTATGCCGGCCTGGCGCTGACGCCGTTCCCCGGCTTGCGCCAGATGGCGGTGTTCTCGGCGCTCGGCCTTGTCTTCGCATGGTTCACGGTAGTGTGCTGGTTCCCGGCGCTGGTCAGCGGCAGTACCCTGCGGAGCGGCAGCCTGGTGAAACACTATGGGGCGGCTGTGCGCCATTGGCCGCTCTGGCGCGCCAACCGCGGCACGCTGGCCGTAACGGCGCTGTTTGCGGTGCTGGCCGGCTGGGGCATCAGCCGCCTGGGCGCCAACGACGATATTCGCCTGCTGCAGAATCCGCCGAAGCAACTGGTGGCCGACCAGCTCAAGCTGGGCAAGCTGCTCGACGCGCCAACGCCGGTCCAGTACTTCCTTGTGCGCGGCGATTCGGTCGAGCAAGTGCTGCAGCGTGAAGAAGCCTTGAAAGTACGCCTCGACCAGCATCTAGCCGCAGCGCGCCTGACCGGCTACCAGGCCTTGTCGAACTGGGTGCCTTCGGCGCAAACACAGTCCGCGCGCCGCAGCCTGGTGGAAGGTAAGCTGCTGGCCGATGACGGCCCGCTGCAGGGCCTGGCCGCGCAAGCGGGTGAAGACCGCCAGTGGATTGCCGCCGTGCGCCAGGGCCTGCTGGCAGCCGGCCAGCCGCTGCTGCTGGATGATTTCCTGGCTTCTCCTGCCAGCGAACCATGGCGCCACCTGTGGCTTGGCGAACGCGATGGCGTGTATGCCAGCATTGTCGCCTTGCGCGGCATGGACAACAAAGCCTCGCAGCAGGTGATGCTGGCTGCCGGCGGCATGCCGGGCGTGCAGTGGGTGGACAAGGTGGCCGAGATTTCTTCGGTGCTGGGCCGCTACCGCGCCTATATGGGCTGGGTGGTGCTGGGCGCCTATGCCGTGGTGTTTGCACTGCTTTATCATCGCTACCGTGGCCGTACCTGGCGCGTGATGGCGCCTACCGCGCTGGCCACCATCGCAACCCTGGCCATGCTCGGTTTTGCATCACAGGACTTGCAGCTGTTCCATGTACTGGCCCTGATGCTGCTGCTTGGCGTTGGCGTAGACTATGGCATCTTCATGCAGGAGCATCCGGAGCGCAGGAACAGCACGCCATGGCTTGCAGTCGGCCTGTCAGCGGCCAACACGATCCTGTCGTTCGGCCTGCTGGGCCTGAGCGCGACGCCGGCCCTGCAGGCATTTGGGCTGACCATGTTGATGGGGACCACGCTGGTGTGGCTGCTGGCCCCTTGTTTTGGAAGTTTGAAGGAAGAGACGAATGTTTAAAGCGATGCCGCGCCGCCTTGCCGTTGCCGCTTGCGCACTGCTGCTGGCCGCTTGCGCCAGCGTGCCGCCGCAGGCCCGCCTTGGCTTGAAACTGGCGCCTGCTGCCCTTGGCACGTCGCTGAGCGTGCAGCAGCACCTGAAAGTGGAGCGCAATGGTCGTACCGACGACCTGGACGTCGCCTTGCAAGTGGAACCGGAAGCGGTCGACGTGGTCGGGCTGGCGTTCGGCCAGCGCGTGCTGACGCTGCATTACGACGGCAAGGAATTGAAATCATGGCGCCATATGATGTTGCCGGCGCAGGTGAGGGCGGAAGACGTGCTGGAAGACATCCAGCTGACGCTGTGGCCGGCCGAAGCCGTTGCCGCCGCCTTGCCTGCGGGCTGGCGGGTGTCGGAAGAAGGCGGCCGCCGGACGCTGTTCCTCGACGGGGAGCCGGTCATGCATATCAGCTACAGCGACGCGCAGCGCTGGAGCGGTACCGTGGTGCTGGAAAACCTGCGCTACCGCTACAAGCTGACAATCCAGTTCGCGGCGGACGCAGGCTGAGTGCGAGGGCGGGCAATGTCGAAGATCTACCTCAATGAATGCGGCATCATCTGTGCACTGGGCGAAGGGCACGCGCAGGTGAAGGAGCGCCTGTACGCGGGGCAGCCGGGCGTGGCGGCCACTAGCCGCTGGTCCAAAGGGCGCGAACTTGCCCTGGGCGCCGTGGCGGGCGAATTGCCGTCCCTGGCGCATGTACCGCCTTACCTGTACAGCCGCAATAACGCGCTGGCCCTGGCTGCGCTGGCGCAGATCCGGCCGGCGGTCGAAGCGGCCATTGCGCGCTTTGGCGCGGGCCGGGTCGGCGTGGTTGTCGGCACCAGTACGTCCGGCATCGGCGAGACCGAACGGGCAATGGAGGAGCTGTCGCCTGAAGGGGCGCTGCCGGAAGGATTCAGCTACCGCGCGCAGGAAATGGGCTCGCCCGCGGAGTTTCTGGCCCTGGAACTTGGGCTCGAAGGGCCGGCCTATGTCCATTCGACTGCCTGTTCGTCCGCAGCCAAGGCAATAGCCAGTGCGGCGCGCATGCTGCGCCTGGGCATCTGCGATGCAGTGATCACGGGCGGCGTCGATTCACTATGCGCCTTTACCGTTGCCGGCTTCTCGGCGCTCGAATCTGTCAGCGCAGGGCAGTGCAACCCCATGAGCGCGAACCGCAAGGGCATCAATATCGGCGAAGGCGCCGCCCTGTTCCTGATGGAAGCCGCGCCCTCCGGTGTGCAATCGGTGGAGTTGCTGGGCTGGGGCGAATCGTCGGACGGACATCATATTTCCGCGCCCGACCCGGCAGGCGCCGGCGCGCGCCTGGCCTTTGAGCAGGCACTGCGCCGGGCCGGCGTTGATGCGCAGCAGGTGGACTACATCAACATGCACGGCACCGCGACGCCGCAGAATGACGCCATGGAGTCGCGCGTGATCGACGAACTGTTCGGCCGGGAGGTTCCCGTCAGTTCAACCAAGCCGCTGACAGGCCACACGCTGGGCGCCGCAGCGGCGGTTGAAGCTGCGTTATGCTGGCTGGCCATGCAGGACGATAACAAGCAGGGCCGCTTGCCGCCGCACCTGTGGGACGGTGCGGCCGATCCGGCGCTGCCGGCGCTGAACCTGGTGCCCATGGGGGCTGCACTGGGCCGGCCATTGCGCCGGGTGGTGAGCAGCTCATTCGCTTTCGGCGGCTCGAACGCCGTGCTGCTGCTGGAGAGGACTGCATGAACCTGCCCGATATCCGTCAGCTGGTGCCGCATTCCGGCCGGATGGTGCTGCTCGATCGTGCCTTGCTGGCCGACGCCGACTGCCTGGTTGCCGAAGTGCGCATCCATGAAGGAAGCATGCTGGGCGGCCCCGATGGCGTTGGCGCCTGGGTTGGCATCGAATACATGGCGCAAGCGATTTCGGCGCACGCCGGCTGGCACGCGCTGCAACGCGGCGAAGAGGTGAAAGTCGGCTTCCTGCTTGGTTCGCGCAAGTACGAAACGAAGGTGGCGGTCTTCGCGCCGGGCAGCGTGCTGCATGTGCATGTGCGCCGCGTGCTGCGAGCGGACAACGGCCTGGGTGCTTTCGACTGCCGCATCGATATCGCGGGCGGCATGGCTGGTGCGGCTACCGCGACGGTGACCGTGTTCGAGCCGGATAATGTGAATGAATTTCTCAAAGATGGAAACGCAGGATGAATCAAAACAAGTCCATGAGCGTGCTGGTGACGGGATCGTCGCGCGGTATCGGCAAGGCGATTGCACTGCGCCTGGCGCGTGACGGCTATGACGTGGTGCTGCATTGCCGCAGCCAGCGGGCGGAGGCCGACGCGGTGGCAAAGGAGATCGAACAGATGGGCCGCGCTGCGCGCGTGCTGCAGTTCGACATCGGCGACCGTGCCGCCACTGCCGCAGCGCTGGAAGCGGACATCGCGCAGCACGGCTGCTATTACGGGGTGGTGTGCAATGCCGGCATCGCGCGCGACAACGCTTTCCCTGCCATGTCGGGCGAGGACTGGGACATCGTCCTGCAGACCAACCTGGATGGCTTCTACAACGTCCTGAATCCGCTGATCATGCCCCTGGTCCAGCGCCGCAAGCCGGGCCGCATCGTTACGCTGGCTTCGGTTTCCGGCCTGGTCGGCAACCGGGGCCAGGTCAATTACAGCGCCGCCAAGGCCGGCATCATCGGTGCGACCAAGGCCCTTGCGCTGGAACTGGCCAAGCGCTCAATCACCGTCAATTGCGTGGCGCCCGGCCTGATCGAAACCGATATGACCGGCGGCCTTGAGCTGGAAGAAGCATTGAAGATGATTCCGGCACGACGCATCGGCAAGCCAGAAGAAGTAGCGGCTGCGGTCAGCTTCCTGGTCGGGGAAGAGGCCGGCTACATCACGCGCCAGGTTATTTCCGTCAACGGAGGCCTGGCATGAACCGCCGCGTCGCCGTCACCGGCATGGCCGGCATCAGCCCGCTGGGCAACGACTGGGCCTCGGTTCGGGAGCGCCTCGGACAGTACCGCAACGCTGTGGTGCACATGGAGGAATGGGACAACTACGAAGGGCTGAATACGCGCCTGGGCGCGCCTGCGGCTCCATTCGAACTTTCCGACCGCTTCAACCGTAAAACCACCCGCAGCATGGGCCGCGTCTCATTGCTGGCGACGCGCGCCACCGAACTGGCGCTGGAAGACGCGGGCCTGCTCGACCATCCACTGCTGAAAAGCGGCGACATGGGCGTGGCTTTCGGCTCATCGGTCGGCAGCACCAGCGCTATCGGCGATTTTGGCCGCATGCTCGAAGAACGCAGCACCAAAGGCCTGAATGCGACGACCTACATCAAGATGATGGGGCACACGGCGCCTGTCAATGTCGGCGTCTTCTTCGGCCTCACCGGGCGCGTAATCACCACCTCCAGCGCCTGCACCTCGGGCAGCCAGGGCATCGGCTACGCCTACGAGGCGATCAAGACCGGCAAGCAGCTGGCCATGGTTGCAGGCGGCGCCGAGGAGCTGTGCCCGACGGAAGCGGCGGTGTTCGACATCCTGTTTGCCACCAGCGTGCGCAATGATGCGCCTGAAACGACACCGCGCCCGTTCGACGTCAATCGCGATGGCCTGGTCATCGGTGAAGGCGCGGGCTGCCTGGTGCTGGAAGACCTGGAGCACGCCGAAGCGCGTGGCGCCACCATTTATGCGGAACTGGTCGGCTTTGGCACCAACAGCGACGGCCGCCAGGTCACCCAGCCAAGCGCCGACACCATGCGGCGCGCCATGGAGCTGGCCTTGCAGGACGCTGGCCTGCAGCCTTCGGATATCGGCTACATCAACGCCCATGGCACGGCCACCGCGCAGGGTGACATGGCGGAATCGCAAGCGACCCACGAAGTCTTCGGCAGCAACACGCCTATCAGTTCGCTGAAAAGCTATATGGGCCACACGCTGGGCGCTTGCGGTGCGCTGGAAGCCTGGATCAGCATCGAGATGATGCGCGAAGGCTGGTATGCCCCGACCATCAACCTGGAACAAAGCGATCCGCAATGCGCAGTCCTGGACTATATTGCAGGTACCGGGCGCCGGATCGACTGCGACTACGTGATGTCGAATAACTTCGCCTTTGGCGGCATCAACACCTCGCTGATCTTCAAACGCTACGGCAAATAGGAGGGAAGAGCAGATGCTGATCTGGCTGGCCGATGTGAACGCGATGACGGACGCCAGCCTGCAGCGCTACCTGGCCTGGCTGACGCCGGGCGAGCTGGCGCGCCATGGGCGCTTCGTGCGCGAACTGCGCCGCCGCCAGTTCGTCGCCGGCCGCATCCTGCTGCGGATGGCGCTTGCGCCGCTGTTGCGCGTGCAGCCGCAGCAGGTCCTGCTTGAGGAACGCACGGGACAGGCCCCGAGGCTGCTGACGCCGGCGCCGGGCGGCGCCGCACCGGGTTTCAGCGTGTCCCATAGCGGGAGCTGGGTTGCATGCGCGGTCGGCACGCATCCGGTAGGCCTGGACATTGAAGTGCGCGATTCCTCGCGCGATCTCAGTGCGCTGGCGCGCCAGGCTTTCGACGCCGACGAGGCGGCCCGCTGGGAGCAGATGCAGCGATGGGAAGCGGCGGCGCGAGTCGAAGGTTTCTACCGTATGTGGAGCGAGAAGGAAGCGCGCTTCAAGCTGGGACTGGCCGTGGGTGGGCACTGCGTCGCCGTGCCGCACCCGGAATTGTCGGTAGTGGTGTGCAGCACCGCGCAACCGGCGGACGTGCCGCAGCCGGTGCTGGTTGCTTTGCCCTGATCACTGTTTCCACATCCATTGCCAGAATCCCGGCAGGGGCGGCGCATCCTGCGGCGTGTCGACGGTCGCGGCCAGCGCGGCTCTTTCAAGTTCGTCGCGGTTGTCGTAAAACGGCTTATCCGACAGCGGAACCTCCAGCTCGCGGGCCACGTCAAGCAGGATCCCCAGGTATTCCTCCAGGTGGCGCGCCGTATAGCGGTTGACATCATGGAAGGTGACCACCACCGGTGTGACGCCGTCCACCACCGGCATGGCGCCCGCAGCCCAGCGCTTGCGCGTTTCGGCCAGCATCTTGAGCATGTTGGATCGCTTGCGGAAGCTCATGTTGAAGACGTATATGACCCCATCGTTCGCGCTCAAGTCGGTCAGCAGCATGCGCAGGCCGTGGGCATGGTAAGACTCCAGCGTGTCGGCGTCATAGGCCCAGAACGGCGGGCGCACCAGCTTGGGCGCGACGCCCGTTTCGGCAACCAGGTCGTCCACGCCAAGCTGCAGGCTGGCGTCAAGCTTTTCGCGGCCCATCTTGCGGTGATTGGAATGGAAGGTGGTGGCGGAATGCAGCGCGACCACATGGCCTTCGGCATGCTCGCGGCGGATCAGGGCGCGGCCGTTCCCGGTGCCGCCGCCGCTCCAGGCGCGGGTCTGGGTGAAGAATACGGCCTTGATGTTGTCCTGGTAGGGATTCTTCTCCAGCGTTTCCAGGACGCGCACGGTGGGGTTGAAGTAGGGCGCCCATGCCGGGCCATCATCGAAGGTGAGCAGGAAGCGTATCGGCGCCTGTTCGTCCTGCTCCGCCGCTTGCGCAGGATGTAGCAAAATGATTAAGGCGGCAAGGAGCAGGCGCAGAAAAAGCACGGTAATGGGACGTCAGGATCGTTCGGCCCGATATTGTACGTGATCTGCCTGGCCTGCTCTCGCAAAGCCTTAGCTTTCCTGCTGCGGCGCCACCTTGCCGCAGTCGCTGCCTTTCCAGCGTGCGGTCACCTCTTGCGTGGCGTGGAAATCGCCCGCCTGTGGCACGGGAGCGCCATTCGGGCCGGTGACCTTGCCGTCGCCGACCATCTTGAAGCGCCACTCCTTGTTGCTGGCGACGATGTATTCACCGCTGCCGTTGTAATTGGTGCCTTGCGGGCCCATGCAGGCGGCCTTGAATTTGGCGCCGGAGCTGCTGGCCGAAATGATGTCCAGCTTGCAGCCCTGGGACGACTGCTCCATCTTGCGCTTGATTTCCTCAGTGTCGACACCCTTCGCCACCTGTGCCGGTGTCAGGCAGGTCTGGGTCGCGCCGCCGTTGCCGCCCTGGCCCATTTGTTCCTGCATCTGCTTGCGTTGTTCTGGCGTCAGGCGAGCCATCATGCGTTCGCGCCCTTTGCGCAGCGCTTCCTCGACGTTCTGGCCATTGATCAGGGTGACGCGGGTTTCTTCCCACAGGCCAGGGGCGAGTTTGAGGGGAATAACCTCTGCCTGGCTAGCCAGGCAAACGGTTGCCAGGCTGGCGCCCAGGGTCAGGGCTTTAAGAGTGAAATTCATGCGGCGCTCCAGTAGGGAAAAGGAGCGCATGATAGCAAAAAAGCATCAACCTGCGTCGCTCGCCTTGCGTTCAACGATGACGTAGTGCTTGCGGACTGGCTCCACTACCTCGAAAACGCCCTTGAAGCCGCCCGGGATCACCAGCGCGTCGCCTGGTCCGGCTTCGGCGGCGCGGCCTTGCTCGTCGATTACCCGGCAACGTCCTTCGAGGACGCAGAAGTACTCATCCTTGTTTGGGGCGAACGCGATGCGCCAGCTGCCTTTCTCGCAGGCCCAGACGCCGGCGTGGACTTCGCCGCTGGCGTTGGTGAAATGGTTCCAGGTGGTGCGCCTGGGGTTCCCCGCCAGGCGGCGCTCTTCGCGCGGGTGGTCGTACTCGGGGGCCGGGGCTTGCGTGCGGAATTCGGTGATTGAGGTCATAAGCTCACTTGATGCGGGAGGCCGGCGGCAATTTCGCCAGGACGCCATCGCTGAGTTCATAGGTATCGAAATCATGGGCCAGGAACAGCCTGCCACTGTAATGCTGGCGTGCTTCGTCTCCAACCTCCTGCATCCCCTCCGCACTGTCGTAGCGAGCACTGAAGTGGGTAAGTATCAGGTTGGGGATGCAGGCTGCGGCCGCAAAGCTGGCGGTGCGCTGCACTGAGCTGTGCTGCGGGCCGGGGCCGACTTTCTGCAGCACCGCCTCGGTGTAGGTTGCCTCGTGGACCAACAGGTCTGCGTCAGCGCAGGCTTCGGCCAGCAGCGACGGGGTATCGTTGTCGCCACCGATGACGGCAGTCGCGCGTTCCGTGTGCTGCGAGCGGAACTCTGCTGCAGCGAGCATGCTGCCGTCGTCCCACGTCACATCCAGGCCATGCTGGAGCTGGCCCCAGGCAGGGCCGGGCGGCACGCCGCGTGCACGCAAGGCGTCACTATCAACCTTCCATGTAGTCTTTTCGAAGCTAAACTTAAAGCCGAAGCTTGGCGCGCGGTGCGAGAGCGGGAAGCGCTCGATTTGCAGGCCATCCTGCTGGAACACCTTGCGCTGGCTGGCCACGTCGATGTGGATGATTTCGAACGTGAGGAAGAGCTCCGTGTGCAGCAGCGTGGCGTCGAGCCATGCCTTGACGCCGGCCGGGGCAATCAGGATCAGCGGCTTTTTGCGGCCGGTCATGGAGGCGCTTGCGAGCAGCCCCGGCAGGCCGTAGCTATGGTCGCCGTGGATGTGGGTGATGCAAATGCCCACGAGGTCGTGCACGGTGAGCGGAATACGCTGGAGCTGGTGCTGGGTGGCTTCGCCACAATCGACCAGCCACCAGTCGCGGTTCATTGTTGAGTGCAAGGCCAGCGCGGTCACGTTGCGCCGGATGGTAGGCACGCCGGATGAGGTGCCAAGGAAGGTCAGTTTCAGCATGCCATATTATGCCGCATCGGCGCCCGTTCGTGGCCCGCGCGCTACACGCGCCAAGGCTTTCGGGGCCATTCGCTTGTCCTTGCGAGCCACGCCGTGGTGGCCGCAAGGGGCGGCGTTAAGATGAGTTGTTGGCTGGTCGATTCGAACAAATACTTCAATGATCGGAGACACTCTATGCAAACTAGCATCCGCAGTACGCTTCTGGCCGCAGTAGTCTTGTTCACCCTTGGAGGGCAGGCGGCAGCAAACACGCTGACCCAAAACGTTTCCTGGACCATCGACCGCGCCAACACGACCACAAAGTATCGTGTCGTGGCCTATGGCGACTCGATTTATGCGGGCTACAACGGCTCGATCACCAGCGCGGCCAAGTATTCGGCGCCGACGGTGGATGCGGAATACCTGTCCGCCGCCTGGAATGCCGACATTGAGAGCGTGCGCCGCGCGAAGTCGGGCGCCGTGGCCTCCGATGTGTACAACAACAAAATTGTCGCCGAGCGATCATACATGCAGGCCAGCAACACGCGCGTGGTCACCTTCGAAATGTGTGGCAACGACGGGCTGCAGGCCCGTTCCGCCTTCAAGGGCCAGACCGGCACCTGCGATGACTCGGTGCTGACCGCTGCGGAAAACAGCTGCAAGACTTACGTTGCCGCAGCCATGGACTACATCAATGCGAATGCGTATTCGGGCGTGAAAGTGAAGGTCATCTCGAACCTGCATTATCCTGGCTATGCGGCCGACAATGTGCAGAGCTCCTGCAAGGACCCGAACACCGGCGCCACGGTGAACATGCAGCAGAAGTTCCTGCCTGCACTGGCCCGCATGAACTTCATGATGTGCGATACCGCGCGCCAGAAAGGCTTCCAGTGCGCCGACAACTTCGCGCAGTATATGGGCGCGGACTATGACAGCAATGGCGACGGCGTGGCCGATTCGGAAGCGCTGCGCTACGTGGCTGGCGAGAGCCAGGCCAGCTACGTGACACGGATTACGTCGACCCTGCGCTCCACCATCCGGGACGCCAACACCCACTTCGTCTCGTCCGGCAGCAGCTACGATTACATCCAGTCGGACGACACGCACCCGACCTACACCGGCAGCACCGTCACGGCGGGACTGTTCGGCGGCACAACCGGCACCGGCGCGCCGCGCTACACCTCCTTCAGTTCGGGCAAGAACCCGATCTGGAACCAGTTCGGGCATGAGCGCATGGGGTGGGCGGTTTCTGTCTTCAACACGCCAACGCCGTGAGTTCCTGGCGCCCCAGCCCGGGTTACCTGGCGGCGGCGCTGCTGCTGGCCGTTGGCGCGGCCAGCCTGGCATTCTTCCTTTGGTATTTTGCGCGTGATGGATCAGCAGCGGGGGCGGGCCAGGCGCCGGCCCCGGCGAGCGTGGCGGTTGCCGGACGACCAGCGGCCACCGCCACGGCCGCATCGGCTGCTGCGCGCGCAGAACCACAGCGGCAGGTGCAGCCAGCCCCCGAAGGCGACGCGGACCCGACGCGCGACTTGCGCAGTTACGTCATGCGTGGCGAAAAGCCGACCATGAATGAGGTCATCAAACGCCTGCACGAGCAGGGCGTCCATACCGGATTGGGCGCGTTCAACCCGCCCGGCACCAGCCCGCCGCTGGTGGGCCTGGCCGTGCCGAAGGATTTCGCGCTGCCGCCCGGCTACGTGCGCCACCACCAGGTGACGGACGATGGACAGTCCATCGAACCGATCCTGATGTTTGCCCCCGATTTCCAGCTTTACGATGCGTCGAACCGGCCGCTTGAAATGCCGAAAGACCGCGTCGTTCCTCCAGAACTGGCCCCGCCCGGCTTGCCCTTGCGGCGCATTGTGATTCCCCCTCCGGCCGACTCGTCAGGACAATGAAGATACTTGCCTGCATCCTCGCCAGTGCTGCGATGACAGCCCTTTATGCAAGCGGTGGCGCGGCCTGGGCGCTGGGCTTCGTATTGCTTGTGCCGTGGCTGCTGGCCCTTGATGCGCGCAGGACGCTTGCGGCAACGCTGCTGTGCGCGTGGGCGATGTCGCTTGCCTATGCAGCAGCGGGATTTGGCTGGTTTGGCGCGGCATTTGGGCGCTATACGCAGCTTGGAGAAGCGGCCGGCTTCGCTTTGCTGCTGCTAGCCGCGCCTTTGTTCCAGCCTCAGTTCTTCGCTTATGCCGTCGTGCGCCTGGTGGCGGCACGCTGGTACGGGCGCCTGGTGTGTGCGCTGGCTGCGGCGGCGGCCTGGGTTGCGGTGGAATGGCTGGTGCCGCACATCCTCGGCGATACGCTGGGCTACGGACTGTATCCGTCGCGGCTGCTGCGGCAGGCGGCGGATCTTGGCGGACCCGCGGGGCTGACGTTGTTGCTCCTGCTGGTCAATGAGGCAGCGGCGGCCACCCTGGCGCGTGCTGGCCTGGGATGGCGTTCCTGGGCAAGGCCGCTGGCATTGGCGGCGGTGATTCCAGCCGCACTGGCGGCCTATGGCGCCGTAGCGCTATCCGGGAGCCCCGCGCCAGAAAGCAAGCCGCTGCGCATGGGGCTGGTCCAGGCGAATATCGCCGATTACGAAATGCAGCGGCGGGAGAAGGGCACTTACGCAGTCGTGCGCGAGGTGCTGGACCGGCATTTCGCAATGGGTTATGACGCGGTCGCGCGCCAGCGTGCGGAAGCACTGCTTTGGTCCGAGACTGTTTATCCGACGACTTTCGGCAAGCCGAAAAGCGAAGCAGCGGCCGAATTCGACCGCGAAATTGTCGATTACGTGAATGCTGCCTCGGTGCCGCTGGTATTCGGCACTTACGACCGTGACGACCTGGGCGAGTACAACGCTGCCGCTTTTGTACAGCCGGGCCGCGGAGTAGTGGGCTTCTACCGGAAGTCGCACCTGTTCGCGTTCACCGAATACCTGCCGGCATGGCTCGACTGGCCGCTTGCGCGACGGCTCCTGCCGTGGGCCGGCAACTGGCGGGCGGGCAGCGGCGCGCGCGTGTTCCCGCTGCGGCTGGCCGATGGCCGCGAGATTCCCGTGCTGCCGCTGATCTGCCGCGACGACGTCGACCCGCGGCTGGCCATTGCCGGTGCCCGCCTTGGCGGACAGGTGATCCTGACCATGTCGAACGATTCCTGGTTCAGCGGCGACGGGCCGGGGGCGCGGCTGCACCAGGCTGCGGCAGCATTCCGCAGCATCGAAACGCGCTTGCCCCAGTTCCGCGTGACGACCAATGGCTTTAGCGCGGCGATCGATGCCGGCGGCGATATCCTGGCAGGTACCAAGGTCGGCGAACCGGCGCTCGTGATTGCCGACCTGCCTGTGCGCTCGCCTGCGCCGACCCTGATGGTGCTTTGGGGCGACTGGGTCGGGCCGGCAAGCATCGCTTTGTTGCTGGTGTTGACCGTCAGGCCGCTCGGCCAGTCGTGGCGTCCGCAAGCGGACGGCGCCAGGGCGCGCGCGATGCAGCCCGCGTTCCCGGTGCGGGTAGCTGTGTTGCCTCCTGCTGCACGCATCGCAGCTGGCTTCCTGCGCGTGATGTCTCGCTGCGGCCTGGTGGCCCTGGGCGTGGCCCTGCTGCTGAACGAAGCACTGCGCACCAACACCCTGGCGCAGTTGCGCATCTTCGGCCTGGCTTTCCTGCTGCCGGAGGCGATAGCGTGGTGCGTGCTGATGGCATTTGCGGCGCAGGCCTCGGTGAGCGAAGGGCGGCTGGTGCTGGCGCGCGGTGCGCAGGCGCTTGCGCTCGAGCTGGGCGAGATAAGTGCGGTCGAGCCCTGGCGCGTGCCGGTTCCGGGTCCGGGCGTGTCGCTAAGGCTGCGGCAGGGACGGTACTGGGCTTATGGCCTGGCAGTGTCCGATCCCGCGGCCTTTGCAGCGGGCCTGGCTGCCGCAGGCGGACCCGCTGCGGCAAGGCCGCCTGGGTGGCGCATGCTGGCGGCGCCGGCAACCCGGCTCGACCATCCGCTTGCCAAGTTCGTCCTGCTGCCGCTGGCGCTTGCACTTCCTGCCTTCCACCTGCACCAGCATATTGCATACGGCAGCGCACTGGGCGAGTACTACAGCTTCGGCCTGGCCGCCTACCTGGGCGCCTTCGGCTTGTGGTGGGCTGCATGGACCGTTGGCGTGGTGCTGGGGGCCGCCTTGTTGCGGGCCTTGATCGAAGCCGGCTCGTTCCTTGCCGAATTGCTGCGCCCCGGCAATGCCGTCGGCATCCGACTGGGCCTGGAGCGTGCCGGGCACTTCTTGCTGTATCTCGCTTTGCCGGGCTGGCTGCTGCTGAGGGTGTTTGGCGCGTGACGATTCCTGAAACGCGCCGCTTGCGGATGCTAGACGGTGGGACGAATATCGAAGGTGGCGCCGGGCGGCGCAGGCTCCACGTCGTCGGCGACGAGGACCTGGCTGACGCGCGCGGCGCTGGGACCCTTGTGCGCCCATTCGATGAGCGCCTTGACCGCATCGGCCGGGCCGTGCACGCTGGCCTCCACTGCGCCGTTGGCACGGTTGCGCACCCAGCCGGCCAGGCCAAGCGCGGTGGCGCGTTCCGCAAGCGCGTAGCGGTAGCCGACGCCTTGCACCAGACCTTCGATCATCAGTCGCTTGGCCATCACATCCTCCAGTTGACGCGGTTGCGGCCGGCCTCCTTGGCGCGGTACAGGGCGGCATCGGCGGCATCGAACAGGGCCGGCGCCGTTTCCTGGCCGGCCAGGGGCAGGGTGGCGCCGCCAATGCTTACCGTCAGCACCGTGCTGGCAATCGAACCCTCGTGGGGAATCAGCAGCTGTGCCACCGCCTCCCGGATCCCCTCGGCCACGTACAGGGCTTGCGCCGCATCGGTTTCGGGCATCAGGAGCGCCAGTTCCTCGCCGCCGTAGCGGGCAGCGATATCGCAGGGGCGGCGCATGGCATTGCGCGCCACGCGGGCCACGGCGCGCAAGGCGCGGTCGCCGGCCGGGTGGCCGTAATGGTCGTTGTACTGCTTGAAGCAGTCGATGTCCAGCAGCGCGACCGAAATGGTGTGGGCATGGCGGCTGGCGCGCTGCCATTCGCTTGCGTAGACTTCATCGAAGCGGCGCCGGTTGGGCAGTTCGGTCAGGCCGTCCATATGGGCCAGGTGTTCCAGCATGCGGCGCTGGCGCACCACTTCCAGGTGGGTGGCGACGCGCGCCATCACGACCGTGGTGTTGAAGGGCTTGGTAATGTAGTCGGCGGCGCCCAGCTTGAGGCCGCGCGCCTCGTCCTCCGGCCGGCCCATGCCGGTGATGAAGATGACCTCGATGTGCGCGGTGGCGGGATCGGCGCGCAGCCGCCGCAGGACTTCGTAGCCATCCATGTCGGGCAACATCACGTCCAGCATCAGCAAGTCCGGCAGGTGGCGCTGGGCGCGTTCGATGGCCTGCTCGCCGGTCTTGGCCAGCAGTACGACATACTCCGGTTTCAGCAGGGTCGCGAGGACCTGGCGATTGATGCCGTCATCATCCGCGATTAAGACCTTTTGGCTCATGCACTCAATTCCATGTCGATGCCAAGCGCTTGCGCAAGTTCGGCCAGAGGTTTCAGGGCATCATGATATTCGATTTCGTCGACCGCACGCTGGATGCGCGCCAGCAGGGCGGCGTGGCCGGCGCCGGCCAGCAGCGCGCTCAGTTCGGTCAGCAGGTCTTCCGACCGCGCGTCGTCCGTCCGCAAGTAGCCATCGAGCTCGCGCAGCAGGCGTCCGAAGTCGGCGGCCTGGCTTTCGCCGGCATCGGCCGAGGGCTGCAGGGCATTGGCGAAGCCGGCCAGGATAATGCCCAGCGACCTGGCCATGTCCGCCGCTTCCTTGCTGCTGCGTTCGGGCCGGCCATCGCGGATACCCGCTTCGACGATGTCCGACAGCTGGGCAAGGCCGAGGGCGCCGAGGTAGGTGGCGCTCGACTTCAGGTTATGCGCCAGGCGCTCAACCTGGGCCCAGTCGCCGTCGGCCAGGGCCGCGGTCAGCAACGCCGGGCCGTCGCCGTATTCGGTGCAGAAGCTGCGCATGCGCCTGGCGAGGATGGTCGGATCGCGGTCGGCACGCGCCAGCGCGTATTCCCAGTCGACCCCGGCCAGCGGCGGGTAGGCCGCCGCCATCGGGGCTGCCGCATTGGCGGCGGCAGGCGCACCGGGAATCACCCGGCCAACCAGGCGCGACGGATCGATCCACTTCAGCATGGCGCGGAACAGCACGTCCGGATTGATGGGCTTGGTGATGTGGTCGTTCATGCCGGCTTCCAGGCTCCGGGCCTGGTCCTCCGGCATGGCGTGGGCCGTCATGGCCAGGATCGGCAGGTCGCGCAGCGCTTCGATGGCGCGGATCTGGCGCGCGGCGGTCAGGCCGTCGACCACCTGCATCTGGACGTCCATCAGCACCAGGTCGTAATCGCCCTGCTGTACCATTTGCAGCGCTTCGCCGCCGTGCACGGCGACGTCGACGTGCACGCGCACCGTTTCCAGGAAGTCGATCGCGACTTCGCGGTTATTGGCATTGTCTTCCACCAGCAGGACGCGGGCTCCGTGCAGCCGCGCCAGTTCCTCTGCCGGCAGGCCGCGCTGGTCGCCCTGCAGGGAAACGGGTTGCGCCATTTCCGGACGCAGCACTTGCAGCAGGCTGTGGTAAAGCAGCGCAGGGCCGACCGGCTTGGTCAGGAAGCCTTGCAGCGGCAGGTCGCCTTCTTCCTGCAACACCGTTTCACGGGTGCAGGCGCTGACCATCAGGATCGACGGCGGCGCGGCGAAGCGCGGGTCGGCGTGGATGCGGTGGATGGTCTCCACGCCATCCCAGCCGGGCATCATGTAGTCCATCAGCACCACCTGGTATGGCATGCCGGCTTCGACGCCCCGCACCAGCATGTTCAGCGACTGCTCGCCGGAACTCGCGCTGTGGGCGGCGACGCCGAAGGAGCCGAGCATTTCCACCAGCGCCTCGCGTGCGGTAGCGCTGTCGTCGACCACCAGTACGCGAGCCTGCTGCAGGCTGGCGGTCGGCGAGGCGAGCGGTTCGGCCGCGGCGTCGCCGAGGCCCAGCTTGACGGTGAAGCTGAAGCGGCTGCCGACGCCTGGCGTGCTGGAGACCTTGATGCTGCCGCCCATCATCTCGACCAGCTGGCGCGAGATGCTCAGGCCCAGGCCGGTGCCGCCGTACTTGCGGGTGATCGAGCTGTCGGCCTGGCTGAAGGACTGGAACAGGCGCGCCAGCTGTTCTTCGCTCATGCCGATGCCGGTGTCGCTGACGCTGAATTGCAGCACCACGCCGTCCGGCGCGCGTTCGACTGCCCTGACGGCTACCACGATCTCGCCGCGTTCGGTGAACTTGACCGCATTGTTGGTCAGGTTGATCAGCACCTGTCCCAGGCGCAGCGGGTCGCCAACCAGTTTTTGCGGCACGCCGCGCTCGACGCGGAACACCAGTTCCACCCTGCGTGCGTCGGTCTTGACGGCTGTGAGGGTGGACAGGTGGTCCAGCATTTCATCAAGACTGAACGGCACCGACTCCAGCGCCAGCTTGCCGGCTTCGATCTTGGAAAAGTCGAGAATGTCGTTGATGATCCCAAGCAGGTGCTCGCCGGCGCCGAGGATCTTGGCGAGGTAGTTGCGCTGCTTCGGGCTCGGGTCCGTCATCAGCGCCAGGCGGCTCATGCCGATGATGGCATTCATCGGCGTACGGATCTCGTGGCTCATATTGGCCAGGAAGTCCGACTTCAGGCGGGTGGCCGCTTCGGCGCGCAGCATGGCGTTCTGCATGGCCTTGGTGCGCAGGCCGAGGATGCGCATGAACACCAGCATGTCGAAGGCGTTGCCGAACTGCAGGGCGTGCATGGTCCAGAAATTGGCCACCAGCTTGCCGCTGATGACCTGGCTCAGGACAACGGACGACAGGAAGCTGACTGCCCAGCCGACCATGAAGTAAATGCCGACCGAATCGCCGCGGCGGGCGCGCTTGTAGGCGCCCGGCAGGCCAAGCAGCATGGGCAGCAGCCCCAGCGTGCTGACGATGATCACCAGGCCCTCGACGCTGATCAGGTCCAGGCAGTAGGCAACGGCAAACAGGGCCGCCAGCGCGGCGCCGGCCTTCATCAGGGTCGAGAAAATGCGGTCAACGCCGGGGCGCGCCAGCGACTGTTCGACGAACAGGTAGCCGCCGCAGGAAGCCATCAGCGCGAACAGGCCGCCGGCATGCAGCGTCATCCAGACGTTATTGCGCCAGATGTACTGGCTGCCAAGGCCAAAGAATTCGAAAGAGAACAGGGTGGTGCCGGCGATCAGCAGGGCATATTTGCCGAACAGCGGCTCGCGCAGGTTGGCCCACTGTGCCAGGCTGTACAGCAGCAGGCAGAGGCTCAGGCCCATCAGCATCCCTTGCAGCATTTGCTCGGCGAGCGCGGACGCGTGGTACACCGCGGCCTTGGAGAAATGGATCGGCAGGATCATCGAGCCGATGTTCTCGACGCGCAGCAGGATCACATGGTCGGCGCCTGGGGTCAGCCGCAGTGCGGCCGCCGGCGTGCGGCCGCCGCCGCCGGGCGCCACGACCGGTTGCAGGTTGCCGGTCACCGTGTGGCTGTGCAGCGCGCCGTCGGTGGCGGCGAACACGTCGACCCGGTTGATCTGCGAGTAATCGATGTTCAGCGTCCATTCGCCGGTGGCGTCGGCCGGAACGAAGACGGGGATGCGGACCCACACCACGGTACCCTTGTTGACGCCCAGAGTGGCATAGGCCGATGTCGGCTTCTGGAATCCGGCGGCCGCGGCCAGCACTTCCGCTGCGCTGAGCGCGCCACCCGGGTCCTTCAGGATGGTGACTGCGGGCCAGGCGTCATGCGAGCCGGCCTGTTCATCGAGCACCAGCGGCGTCGTTGCAGCGCTGTTTGCAGTGTCGGCCAGGGCCAGGCCTGCCGCCAGCGCCAGGAGCAGGGCAAGGATAAAGCGCTTCAGCATGGCTGCTGGTCTCCTGCCGGCTTGGCCGGGGCGCGGCCGGCGAGGCGCGCCTCCAATGCGTTCATCCAGGCCGGCGCCTTGGGGTCCTTGCCCCAGCCGCGTATGGCGCTGTCGACCTGGTTCAGTACCGCAGGCGGGAGTTTCAGGGGGCGGGTCTGGTCCATCAGGAATTTCACGGTGAACTGGTAGCCGAAGATGCGCGTGATCATGCGGCAGATCGAAAAGTTGGGGAACACCAGCCGCACCAGCGCATCGACGCCGCGCACCAGCACCATGCCGCTGATGAACAAGGCGCGCGAGAGCAAGTTGACGCGCTGGTTGAGGGCGAGGTCGACGCGCGCCGATTTGCCGCACAGGTAGCGCGTGAGCAGGACCGGGAATGGTTTCAGTATCCGCAGCGGGATCTGGGCCTGCATGGCCTTCATCAGCGCCGCCCCGAGTTCCGGGCGCGGGTCGGGCAGGTAGGGCGACAGGCGGGCGCGGGCCTGGATTTCGTTGAAGCTGGCCTCGGCCTGCTCCATGGTGTGCGGCATCAGGCTCGATTCGATGCCCAGGATATGCCCGACTACGTTCCATGTGTGCAGGTAGGCTTGCTCGTCCTGCGGCGGCAGCCCGAGCCCGAGCTTGCGCAGTCCACGCAGGAAAATGTAGTGGAACGTCAGCAGGGTATAAGCCAGTTCTTCCTGATTGCAGGGCAGGCCGTTGGCGCTGATGTCCCAGCCGTGGTTGTACAGCGTGTCGTTCACGTTGCGGCAAGGCGCGTCCATCGGCGCAATGGCGGTGTTGCCCTCGACCACGGCGTCAGAGGGATTGCCGCGCAGGATCAGGTGGCGGATCGTGGCGTGGATCAGGCGCACCTTGAGGATCTGCGCTACGCCGCCGCCTTCGGGCGCGGTCAGGCCGCCGTGCATCATCACCGGGAAGATCATCGCTGCGGTGGAGCGGACCCGGTAATCGGTGTGGGCTTCGAGCTGGCCGGCCACGTGCAGCACGCCAGCCAGGTCCGGCACCACATAGCATTCCGGCAGGCTGGCGCAGAACAGCAGGCTGCAGGACAGCATGCTCATGTCGAAGAACAGTTCTTCCGAGCGCGCGATCTTTGCCGCATCGGCCCATTCCGGCAGCATGGTGCCGGAGGCAAGGTAGGCTTCGAGTGCGGCGGCAATCGGCGCCGGCGTGCCTTCCGGGGCGCGCCACTCGGCGACGATGGCATTGGTCTGCCATTGCGCAAGCAGGCGGTTCACGATCGCAATCGCATCCCATTGGCTGCCTTCGTGGCCGTGCAGGATCGCGGCGATGGTGTTGTCGGCAAGGGGATCGGCGCGCAGGGTTGGCGCCACCGCAACCGGCGCGTTCATTGGGCTTCCTTCCAGCGCATCCAGCCGCACAGACCGGTCAGGACGGGAATGCCCATGGCGAACAGCGCGATGGTGCGGGTCTCGATCGGGTTCCCTTTGAGGGCCTGGAATACCATGCTGCCGCCGTAGATCAGGAGCGGCACGAGGGCATAGAGCGGCGTGATCCTGCTGCTTGGGACCGGCGGCTTTTTCCGCAGCGTGAGCCGGAAGCCGTAAATGATCGCAAACGCGATAGTCATCCAGCCGACGAAGCCCTGCAGCGTTTCGCCAAACCAGCCGCCATCAGTCTTGGTCATGATCCAGGCCTTGAGCGTGAATACCATGTAAGGATCGGCGCCCAGGTCGTAAGCGGTGACGATCATGGCGCCGAGGAAGGCCATGATGAAGGTCATCAGCGTCGACGGCACGCCGTCGGTCGGTGCCTGCCAGACGATCAGGTTGGCGATCACGTAGGCGACGTAGCACAGCGCGAACCACATCATCGGGATGATGAAGGGTACGGAGCCGATGCGCGGTCCGAGCACGTCGGTGTAGGTATAGGAACCGAAGAACCATCCGTAACGCGCACCCATCTCCTCGGCGAACCAGCCGACCACCAGTCCAATGACGACGAAGCGCAGCGCCGGTGCATGGCCCAGGAAATGGCTCGCACTGGCCCAGCAGCAGGCAAACATCAGGATCGAACTGACGATCAGCAAGGTTGTCGTCTCGCTCCAGCTACGCGACGCCAGGGCGATCAGGAATCCAGCCAGCAGGACGAGGGTGATGCGAGGCAGTTGGTTCAGCAGCGACTTCATAAGTTCCCGGGTTAAAAGTGGTAGTCGAAACGAATATCAAATGTCCTTGGTTCGCTCGGCGCGGCCATGCCGAAACTGTCGATCGTTACCGGCTGCACCTTGTTTTCCAGATTCTTCACCTGCGCCATCAGGCTCCAGTTGGCGCCGTCGGGGCGATAGGCGAGCGTGAGATCGCTCGAGGTGCGGGCCGGCACGCGGTATTGCAGCAACTGGCTGGGGACGCTGATGTTGTAGGCAGCGCTTCGGCGCGCATTGATGCCGGCAGTGATGGCAGCCGCAGGCAGGCGGAAGGTGTGGTCCCAGCCCAGGCTCAGTACCGAATGCGGCGCGCGGTCCAGCGGTTCGCCGGCCCACGACACCAGCCCATTCGGCCGATAGCTCACGTAATGTGCGTCCAGCAGCGTCAGGCCGTAAGTGACGCTGTCGGCGGACGTGGCGCGCACCTGGCCATCGAGCTCAAGGCCCTTGACGCTGGCCGCGCCGGCATTCTGGGTGACGAAGCGCGGAGCGCCTGCCACGATCGCGACGCCGGACAGCTGAAGATTGGTGTAGTCGTATTTGAAGACGGCCAGGTTCATGCTGGCGCGCTTGCCCCAGAAGCGCGATTTCAGGCCGGCTTCCCAGGATTTCAGCGTTTCCGGCTGGTAGAACAGCGTGTCGGCCGGCACGGCGATTACCGCAGGGCAGGGGATGCCCAGTGCGCTGGAGCCGGCCAGGCAGCCGTCGTTGAAGCCGCCCGACTTGTAGCCGGTAGCGATGCTGGCATACGCCATGGTGGCAGGCGCCAGGTCGTATTCGGCGCCCAGCTTCCAGGTGGTCTTGTGGGTCGCCAGCGTGGCGTCGTTCAGCATCTTGAAGTCGGTGGCCGCGTTGAACTCGCGCGCCTGCTGGAAGTTGGTCGAACCGACGCGCGACTTGTCGTCGTCCGTATAGCGCAGGCCGGCCGTGGCGCGTACTGCCGGCGTCACGCTGTAGGTCACCTGGCCGAACGCCGCCTTGCTGCGCGAAATCGTCGGGCCATGCGGGAATACATAGTAAGGCGGCAGCTTGACCAGCTGCAGGTCGCGGAATACGTAGAGCTGGTGCGACTCTTCGCGGAAGTAGTACAGCCCGCCCTGGGCTTTCAACGCGCCGCTGCCGTTGGTCGACAGGCGCAGCTCGTGCGAATCCTGGCGCTGGTCGCCCCAGAAGTTTTCATGCACGCCGATCGCCAGCGTCGGCAGCACGCGGTAATAGAAATTGGCCAGGAAATCGTGTTCGTTCTTGCGATGCGAGCCGAGGTAGTCCAGCGTGACCGGCCCCAGGTTCCAGGACAGTTCGGCGCCCAGGCCGTCGGTCGACTTATGGTTGTAGCCCTGTTCCAGCCCGGTATTGAAGGGCTTGAAGCGGTTGGTCAGGCGATCATCGGTGCCGGCGCCGTACCACACGGGCTTTCCGGTTTCCACGCCCTGGTAAAAATTGGTGTCCGGAACGATATTGTCGATATTGCCATTCTGCGTGGCGTGCTCGTAGCGCAGCAGCAGCGAGGCCGATGGAGCCAGCGCCAGCTTGGCCGACAGCCGCGCCGAACGGTCGTCGCGGTCCTGGCCCAGTTCATAGCCCGTGCCCTGGCCATTGCGCAGGTAGCTGTCGTGCCTGTTCACCGCCACAGCGGCGCGCAGCGCGAGCCTGTCGTTGACCGGCAGGTTGAGCATGCCGGTGGCCACGCGCGAGTTGAAATTGCCCAGCGCAAGGCTGGCAGCGCCTTCCCACTGCTGCACCGGCGCATTGCTGATGACATTGACCACGCCGGCCGTGGTATTGCGGCCGTACAGGGTCCCTTGCGGGCCGCGCAGCACTTCGACGCGGTCGACGTCGAGGAAGCTCAGGGTCTGGGCCTGCGGGCGCGCGATATAGATGCCGTCCAGCATGAAGGCGGCCGAAGGATCGCCTTTTTCCGTGACGTCGGAATTCGACACGCCGCGAATCGTGATGCGCAGGCCATCGGGAGCGCCGTCCAGGTGCACATTGGGCAGGCGCTTGCCGATGCCGGCAGCGTTGTCGATGCCCAGCTTGTCCAACTGCCCTGCGGTGAGCACCGACATCGCGACCGGCGTGCGCGACTCGGGCGCAGCGATACGCTGGGCCGTCACGAGGACTTCCGGCAGCTGCTCCTCAGTTTGGCTTTGCGCCATGGCCGGCGCGCAAAGAATGCTGGAGACGGCCGCCGCCAGCATGGTCGGGCGCAGATTCGCCCCGCGATTCAACATGATTACCCCTAGTGCACTGCTTTTATATGATTGTTTTGGCAACGTTGTGAAAAACCGTTGCTTGCAAAGATCAAGAGTCTAACAGTTTGGCAACTTTGGAAATAGGGTTATGTAGGCTTTGCCCGACATGGATACGACACGATGACTGATAGCGGGGCGGGCGCGACAGGGGAATACTGGCGGCAAGCCTGAAAAAGGAAAGGAGTGCATCATGCTTTTACGAAACATTACTTTCGCCTTCACCCTGGCTTGCGGCGCCGTCGGCGCGGCAGTGGCGGCCGATGAGCCGCAATTTGTTACCGGCGGCGTTGGCCTCGAAGAGCGTGGCCAGATGCTGGCAAGCAAGCCGGACTATAACGTCCGCATGACCTTTGCGACCCGCGGTACCGGCGAGTACCGTTCAGACGTCCAGGTCGAAATTTCCGACGCAAAAGGCCATACCAATGTCAACGCCCACGACGCGGGCCCGCTGATGTTCGTCAACCTGGAACCGGGCCGCTACCGCGTGACGGCGACGGCGGCCGATGGGCAGGTCCAGCGCCGCGAGGTGCAAGTGCAGCCCGGCCGGACGAAGGACCTGTACTTCTACTGGAGCGAACCGGCTACGATCGTGCAGTAGACATCAACTGGTTGAGCGGACCGTAGTCGAAGGTCTGCTCATCGTCGATGGCGCCGGTCTGGTGGAAGCGTTCCATATACACCCGCAGCCGGCCCATCATCGCTTCCGCCGGTGCCGAACCGGCGCTCAGGCGCCGCACGCCCAGTTCTGCCAGGCGGGCCGGCGCCGCCATGTTCTTTCGCGCCAGCACATTCAGCGGCATGCTGCTGCCTTGGGCCAGGGCCGCCATTTCCGCCTCATCGGTGACGCCCGGCGCAAACAGGCCGCTGGCGCCTGCCGCCTGGTAAATGGCGGCGCGGCGCAGGGTTTCGGCAACGCGCGCACCGGGCTCGGCCAGTCCGCGCAGGTAGACGTCGCAACGGGCATTGATGTAAAGGTCGATCCCGGCCGTCTTGGCCGCAGCGCGTGCTGCGCCGATCTTGCGCGCCAGCAGTTCCGGCTGCGCGCTGCCGTCTTCAATATTGATGCCGACCACGCCGGCCTGTACCAGTTGCGCCACAAACTGGCCGACCACTTCCGGATCGGAAGAATAGCCGTCTTCGATGTCAACGGTCAGCGGGAGCTGGCTGGCGCGCACGATGTCGCGCACGGTTTCCAGCAGCAGGGCGGTTGGCAGCTGTGAGCCGTCGGCGTAACCGTGGCCCCAGGCCACAGCTGCGCTGCTGGTTGCAAGCGCCTTGGCGCCGGCCAGGGCGGCGATCCGGGCAGTGCCACCATCCCAGCAATTGGCCAGCATCAGCAGGCCGCTTTGGTGCAGTTCCTGAAAGAGAGTGTCATTACGCATGGTGGTCCTTTCAAAATGGACTTGCATAATTACACACTTTGGCGGGCCGTGCAGGCGACCTACAATGATAGGAACTTACTCAACCTTGCAGGGGGTGGCATGATGGAACGTCCCTGGCTCAAGCAGTATCCCGCTGGCGTGGCAAGTGAAGTGGATACCTCGGCTTGCCCAACCCTGGCCAGCCTGCTGGAAGACAGTTTTTCGCGTTTCCCGGACCGCACTGCCTTCGTCTGCATGGACCAGCCGCTGAGTTACGCTGAGCTGGACCGCGCCTCGCGGGCCCTTGGCGCCTGGCTGCAGGCGCGCGGCCTGCAGCCAGGCGAGCGGATCGCCGTGATGCTGCCCAACCTGCTGCAGTACCCGATCGCGGCGGCCGCAATCCTGCGCATTGGCTGCGTGGTGGTGAACGTGAATCCCCTGTACTCGGCGCGCGAGTTGCAGTACCAACTGCAGGATTGCGGCGCCCGGGCGATTGTCATCCTGGAGAACTTCGCGGCAACGCTGGAACGCGTGCTGCCGGAAACCGGCGTCGAGCATGTCGTGGTCGCCAGTATTGGCGAGATGTTCAAGTTTCCGAAGGACGCCCTGGTGAATTTCCTGCTGCGGCACGTGCGCAAGATGGTGCCGCACTGGCACTTGCCTGGCCATGTAAAGTTCAACCAGGCGGTCGTGCAGGGCGGCAGCATGGCGCTGTCGGCACCTTCCATCCAGCCATCGGACCTGGCGGTATTGCAGTACACCGGCGGCACCACGGGACGCAGCAAAGGGGCCATGCTGCGGCACTCCGCGCTGGTGGCAGCTGTGTTGTCGACCGACGAATGGTGCAAACCCGCCCAGGAACGCATCAAGTCCGAGCAATACAATGTGGTGTGCGCACTGCCGCTCTACCACTGTTTTGCCTTCGTAAGCTGCATGCTGTGCTCGATGCGCTTTGGCAGTTGCAGCTTCCTGATCCCCAATCCGCGCGACCTGGGCGCGACCATCAAGGCCTTGCGCGGCCACAAGCTGCACGTTTTCCCCGGCGTGAATACCCTGTTCAATGCCTTGCTGAACCATCCGGAGTTCAGCAGCCTGGATTTCAGCGAGCTGACGGTGACCACGTCGGGCGGAATGGCGGCCCAGTCGTCGGTCGCCCGGCGCTGGCTGGAGGCGACAGGGTGCCCGATGGCGGAAGCCTATGGCATGTCGGAATTCAGCTGCGGCGCGACCTGCAACCGCCTCGACCTGTCCGAATTCACCGGTACGGTCGGCATTCCCATGCCGGGCGTCGATGCCTGCGTGCTGGACGAAGACGGCGTGCGCCTGCCGGCCGGGGAAGCGGGCGAAGTCGCACTGCGCGGGGCGCAAATGATGGCAGGCTATTGGAACAAGCCGGAAGAATCAGCGCTGGTAATGACGGCGGATGGCTGGATGCGCACCGGCGACATCGGCGCCATGGACGCCTCGGGCTATCTGCGCATCCTGGACCGCAAGAAGGACCTGATCAATGTCAGCGGCTTCAAGGTCTACCCGAGCGAGGTGGAAGAAGTCGTATCCGCCCATCCTGGCGTGCTGGAATGCGCGGCAATCGGCGTAGCCGACGAGCGCAGCGGGGAGGCGCTGCTCCTGTACGTGGTGAGGAAAGACCCGGCGCTGGACGAGGCGGCGTTGCGCGACTACTGCGCCGACCAGCTGACTGCCTACAAGCGCCCGCGCGAAGTCGTTTTTTCCGAGTCGCTGCCGAAGTCAAATGTGGGGAAAATCCTTCGCCGTGAGTTAAGGGAGGAAAGGGTACAATGCTGCCTTTCCAGCATCGAAGCTAACAAATAGTGCAAAGCCGCCAACTATATATCCGCCTGCTGAAGGAGTTCCTCCCGTATAAGTGGGCCGCCCTGGTGACACTGCTCGGTGTCGGCATAGCCTCGCTGACCGACGTGCTGCTGATCCGCCAGCTGCAGAATGTGGTTGATGCGGTGCAGCCGGGCGGTGCAGCTGCTGCGGCGCCGCAGAGTGGAGTCCTGGCTACCATTCACGAGTGGCTTAACAGTGTCCTGCCAAGCAATCCTGGCGCTGCCGCTTTGTGGGCGATCCCGGCCTTGATCATGGCGCTGGCCTTGCTGCGCATGGTCAGCACCTTCATTGGCGACTATGGCTCGGCATGGCTGACCCAGCGCGTGCAGGCCAATGTGCGGGAAAAGATGTTTGGCCGCGTGCTGCGCCTGCCGAACCGCTATTTCGACCAGTCCTCGACCGGGACCACCTTGTCGCGCATCGCCTTTGATGCCACCCAGGTGACGCAAGCCGGCCTGAGCGTATTCACCATCGCCGTGCGCGATTCGGTGGCGGTGATTGGCTTCCTCGGCGCCTTGTTCGATATCGACTGGAAGCTGGCCCTGTTCTGCCTCGTACTGCTGCCGCTGGTCGCGCTGGTGGTGACCATTGCCGCGCGCCGCATGCGCCGCCTGAGCTCCAGTGCACAGCAGGCGATGGGCGAGTTGACCCGCGTGCTGGACGAAAGCATTGGCGGCCAGCGCGTGGTGAAGATTTTCGGCGGCCAGGCCTACGAGCAGAAGCGCTTCGACGAAGTGGTCAAGATGAACCGCCAGCTGGCTGTGAAACACGCTTCCACCGCAGCCATGAACTCGGGCCTGATCATGCTGATGGTCGGCGCGACCCTGTCGGCCGTGATCTATTACGCGCTGCTGCGCGCACAGGAAGGCGCGCTGACTCCCGGCGCCTTCGTTGCCTTCATCACCTGCCTGATGTCGCTGCAGGGACCGATCAAGAACCTGACCAAATTGAACGAGCCGCTGCAGCGCGGCCTGGCGGCGGCCGAATCGGTATTCGGCCTGGTCGATGCGCCGATGGAAACCGATACCGGCACGCGCAGCGCCGACCATGTCAAGGGCCGTATCGAGCTGGTGGATGTGGGCTTCCGTTACAACGTGGACGATCCGGAAGCCGCGCCGGCGCTGCGTTCGGTGTCGCTCGACATCGCGGCCGGCGAGACGGTTGCGCTGGTCGGCGGCTCGGGCAGCGGCAAGACGACGCTGGCCAGCCTGCTGCCGCGCTTTTACGATGTAGGCAGCGGCCGTATCCTGCTCGATGGCGTGGACTTGCGCGAGTACCGTTTGCCGGACCTGCGCAGCAAGATTGCCCTGGTCAGCCAGGACGTGGTGCTGTTCAACGATACGCTGGCGGCGAACATCGCCTACGGCGACCCGGCGCCGGACTTGGCGCGGGTCGAAGCGGCTTCGCGCGCGGCCTATGCCCACGATTTCATCATGCGCCAGCCACAGGGCTACCAGACCGAGGTTGGCGAGAACGGCATGCGCCTGTCTGGCGGACAGCGCCAGCGCCTGGCCATCGCGCGCGCCTTGTACAAGGACGCGCCGATCCTGATCCTGGACGAGGCAACCAGTGCGCTGGATACCGAATCCGAACGCCAGGTACAAGCGGCCCTCGAAAAGCTGATGGAAGGGCGCACCACGGTCGTTATCGCGCACCGCCTGTCGACCATCGAAAATGCCGACCGCATCGTGGTGATGGCGGCGGGCTCGATTGCGGAGCAGGGCAGCCACGAAGCGCTGCTGGCCAAGGGCGGCATCTACGCTCGCCTCTACCAGACGCAGAAACAGCTGGACCAGTAATTACCGGGTGGCCTGCAGCAGGTAGGCCGCCATGTCGCGCGCATCGCGTTCCGGCACATCGAGCTGCGGCATGGCGGTGCCGGGCTTTACCTGTTGCGGGGCGCGAATCCATTTCACCAGGTTTTCCTCGGTCGCCGGCAGCTTGCCGGCGATGAAGGAACGTTGCGCCAGCCCGTCCAGGCTGGGGCCGACATAGGTCAGCGGTCCGGTCACGCCCGGTATGTGGTGGCAGGATTGACAGGCATACTGCGTCAGCGCCAGTTTGCCGCGTTGCCGGTTTGTCGGTTGGATCGGGGCGGGCGCCGGGCGCGCTGCTGGTGGCCCGGGTGCAATTGCCGCATAGTCCGCCGGCGTCATGGCGGGCAGCACGCCAAGAAAAGCTACTACGTCCCAGATTTCCTGCTCCGAGAGGTGGAAGCGCCATGCCGGCATGCCGCTCATCTTGATGCCGTTAGCGGTAATCCAGTACATCTCGCGCGGCTTCCAGCGGCGCGCTGCATCGGCCAGCGGGCCGGGCACGGGCTGCATGCTCAGGCCAATGACGCCCATCGCCACGCCCGGCCCGCCGTGGCATTGCTGGCAATGGGCGCGAAATACCGCGCCGCCGCGGGTAGCGGCGCCTTCCGAAACCGGCGGCGCCACGACGCTGCGTGCATGGAAGCGCACCGACTGCTGCATGCCTCGTTCAATCAGCGTGTGCACGAACTGGAAGTGCGGCCGCAGCGCGGAAGCGTCATACCAGCCGGCCTGCAGGACCACTGTAGCCGCCACGATTCCGGCAAGACCTGCCAGGCATAGGGTTGAAGCGGCGGTGGCAATGAGGCGACGCACAATCGGGAAAAAGGCCAAGATGTTACCGTGAATTATAGGGATCGGCAGCAGGAAGGCAGGAACGATTCGTGCAAGCAATCACTATGCGTTGGCGGAAAATTGGACGCGTGGCCGGCGCGGGCCTGGCGACGTTGCTCCTGTGCGCCTGCCAGCCACGCAAGCCGTATCCTCCTGCCGGCGGTGGCGGCGATCCGCTGCGCGGCAAGGCCCTGCTTGCGCAATTCCAGTGCGGCAGCTGCCATCACATCCCGGATGTGGAAGCAGCGCGCGGCAAGGCCGCGCCGTCGCTGGCGCAATTCGGCTTGCGCAGTTACATTGCCGGACGCTGGCCGAACCAGCAGGCCAACCTGGTGCGCTGGATCTCCGCGCCGCGCAGCATGGACCCCGCCACCATGATGCCGGACATGGGCGTCTCGGCCGACGATGCCCGCCACATGGCCGCCTATCTTTATTCCCTCCAATGACACCAGCGCTGCAATCGGTCCTGTCGCCTGCGGGGCCGGATGCCAGGCTCCTGAGCGATTTCAGCTGGCTGCTGTTCGCTGCTGGGGCGGCGCTCCTCGCATTGGTCGTGCTGCTCGTGCTGGCCGGCATCGGGCGCAGGCGGGGGCGGTCCTGGTCGCGCCGGCTGGTGATTGGCGGAGGATTGTTGCTGCCTGCGCCATTGCTGGCGATGCTCATGGCTTGGTCTGGCTGGCAGGCCTCGCAATTGGCCTGGCCTTTTTCGGCTACCCGCATCCAGGTGACCGTGATCGCCCATATGTGGTGGTGGGAGGTTCGCTACCGCGACACGGTATCAGGCCGCGAAGCCGTGCTTGCGAATGAATTGCGCTTGCCGGTAGGGGAGCGGGTGTACCTTGCCCTGGCTTCGGCTGACGTGCTGCATGCGTTCTGGGTGCCATCCCTCGCGGGCAAGGTCGATATGGTGCCTGGTCGCATGCATGGACTGACGCTGCAGGCCGGGACGCCGGGACGCTACCGGGGCCAATGTGCCGAGTACTGCGGAATGCAGCATGCCGCCATGGCCCTCGACGTCGTGGCTGTCGCGCCGCAGGACTTCGATCGCTGGCTGCAAGAGCAGGCCGCGCCCGCACATGGTGCCGGCGCGGCACCAGGAAGGGGGCGGGAAGTGTTCGTCGCCGCGCGCTGCAATGCGTGCCATGCAGTACGCGGCGCCGGCGAGGGCGGTACCCTTGGACCCGACCTGACACATCTGGCGAGCCGCAGCCATATTGGCGCTGGCGCGCTGCCGTTCAGCCGCGCCGCCTTGCTTGGATGGATCGCCAATCCGCAGGCAGCGAAACCCGGTACGCGCATGCCCCCCAGCAGCCTTGCGCAGGATGACTTGCAGGCCCTTGCGGGCTGGCTGGAGACACTCCGGTGAGCGCGAAGGGCCGTACACCCAACAGCCTGCCGCGGCCGCCGGGGGAATTTGAAGCGCTGGAACGCGCGTGGCGCAAGCCGACTGGCTGGCGCGCCCTGACGGCCGTCAACAATACGCGTATCGGCCGGCTGTACCTGGCGACCGCTTTCGGCTTCTTCCTGTTCGCAGGCGCCCTGGCGCTGGCGATGCGGCTGCAACTGGCGGTGCCAGGCAATGATCTGCTGCAGCCGGGAACCTACAACCAATTCTTTACCATGCACGGCACGGTGATGATGTTCCTGTTCGCCATTCCGATGGTGGAGGCCATCGCGGTATTCCTGCTGCCCGGCATGCTTGGTGCGCGCGACCTGCCATTCCCGCGCCTGTCCGCCTACGCCTATTGGGCCTATGCTTTTGGCGGCGCAGGATTCATCGTGACGCTGGCTTTCGGGCTTGCGCCGGACGGCGGCTGGTTCATGTATCCGCCATTGACGGGGAAGGAATATTCCCCCGGGCTGAACGCCGACTTCTGGCTGCTGGGCATCGGCTTCATTGAAATTTCCGCGATTGCCGGGGCTATCGAGCTGGTTATCGGCATCCTGTTCACGCGCTCTCCGGGCATGACGCTGGCGCGGATACCGGTGTTTGCGTGGTCCATGCTGGTGGTGGCAGCCATGGTGGTGTTCGCGTTTCCGCCCCTGATCGCGGGCACGGCCCTGCTGGAGCTAGAACGGGCTTACGACTGGCCGTTCTTCATTGCCGCGCGCGGCGGCGATCCGGTCCTGTGGCAGCACCTGTTCTGGTTCTTCGGCCATCCTGAGGTGTACATCATCTTCCTGCCAGCGGCAGGGATGGTGTCTTCGATGCTGCCCGCCCTGGTGCAAACGCCGCTGGTCGCCCGGCGTGCCGTGGTCCTTTCCCTCGCCGCAGTGGGCGCGCTGAGTTTCCTGTTGTGGATGCACCATATGTTCACTGCCGGCCTTGGGCAGATGGAGACCACCCTGGTGTCGGCGGCCAGCATGGCGATTGCGATCCCGACGGCGGTGCAGGTGTTTGCCTGGATCGCAACGCTCTGGCGGGGCAGGGTGCAATTGAATGCGCCGACCCTGTTCATCCTGGGCTTCCTTGCGGTATTCGTACTTGGCGGCTTGACCGGGGTGATGGTGGCTGCGGTGCCGTTCGACTGGCAGGCCCACGACAGCTATTTCATCGTCGCCCATCTCCACTACGTATTGGTCGGCGGCCTGGTGTTCCCGATGTTCGCAGGCGCCTATTTCTGGATGCCGCTGTTTAACGGGCATCGCATGTCGGAGGCCTGGGCGCGCTGGGTATTCGGGCTGATATTTGCGGGGACCAACCTGGCGTTCTTCCCGATGCACGCAACGGGCATGCTCGGCATGCCGCGCCGGGTTTACACCTATGGCTCGGAAATGGGCTGGGCTGGGCTGAACATGGCTAGTACGGTGGGGGCAATGCTGCTGGCATGCGGCGTCGTGCTGTTCACGATGGACCTGGTGCGCACCTTGCGTCGGCCGCAGCAGGCGCACGGCAATCCCTGGCGAGCGAGCTCGCTGGAATGGCTACCGCAGGACGAATATGCGACGCGCAGCCAGCCGGAAGTCCGCTCGGCCGAACCTTTATGGCGGCAGCCGTTGCTGGTGCAGGAAGTGGAGACCGGCATGCATTGGCTGCCGGGAAGCATTACCGGTATGCGCGAGACGCTGGTGACCGGATGGCGCGATGCGCGGCCAAGGCATTTGCTGGTCCTGCCGGGCGACAGCTGGCTGCCATTCCTTTGCGCACTCGGGACTGCGGGATTCTTCCTCCTGATGACGGTGCAGCAGGCGATTGCCGCGTGGCTGTTTGGCGGACTTGCGGTATGGACGCTGATAGCCTGGCTGTGGGCCGCGGACCGGCCGCTGGCACATGCATCCGCGCTTGTCGCAGAAAGCGTCGTCCTGCCAATCGGCGCGAAGGGAGCAGCATCGCACTCGTGGTGGGCGACCTGGGTGCTCGTGGTGGTCGACGCGGCGATTTTCGCTTCGCTGGCCTTCACCCTGGTGCATACGTCAATGCGGCTGGAAGTGTGCCCGCCTCCCGGCGCGCATCTGCCCGAGCCGCTGTGGCCCTGGCTGCAGGCGGCGCTCTTGGGCGGCAGTTCAGCCCTGGCCTGGTGGAGCGGGCGGCGGCCGGCACAATGGTGGCCGATGCCCGTGGCGGGTGCTTGCCTGCTTTCTGCATTCGCGGCAAACCTGGGCGGGCATCTCGATGCCGGCCTTGCGCCTTCGCGGGATGCATGGAGTGCAGCCGTAGCGGCCTTGCTGGCTTACGAGGGGCTGCACGCGGCGGTGCTGGGGCCGGCAGCGATCTACGTTGCGGCGAGAGGCAAATTGAGGGAGGCCAGCCGTGCCACGCTGGATAACACTATCCTGCTGTGGCACTGCGCGGTGTTGCAGGCGCTGGCGGGGCTGGATTTGCTGCGCTGGCTTTAGAAGGAATACACCAGCGTCACCGAAGTCTGGGTATCGGTGTTCTGCTTATCGATCGGAACGGTGGAGTCGTTGATGGCGCTGAAGGCGGCCTTCATATGCATCGAACCGTTGATGCGGGCGCTCAGTGATGTCTCGGAGGTCGAGTGGGTGTTCCACGAAGCGCGCTCCACGGTCAGCATTTGCGCAAAGGTGGCGTTGTCGCTGACTTTCCAGCGGAAGGCAGCGCGGCCGCGCAGCACCAGGCCGCGGTCTTCTTCGCCGTTGGCGCGAGTCGCTTTGAAGAAGCCTGGGCCGGCTTCCATGTCCAGGGTTTTGTTATCGCTCTGGTACAAACGGAAGCCATGACCGACACCGACGCTGGCACTGCGCGTGTACGCGCCGAACCGGTCTTCAGAGAAGGTAGCCAGGGCGAACAAGGTGGAATTTTCTTCCAGCAGCTTGTAACCGGCCTTGGCGCCGAACTGGTAGCGTTCCGCCGAGCGCTGCTTGGTTTCTTCGCCGTTGACGCGGGCACGGTCTTCCTTGAAGTAGCCGTTGCCGGTGTACTCGTTGCTCCAGCGAAGGGTGTCTTGCAGGATTTCGAACCTGCCGGTGACGGAAGTACCGGCGGTATTGCCACTGGTGGTGATTGCGCCGATCTCGGCGGACAACATCACGTTACCGGTGTGGTCAACTTCGTTATCTTCTGCCAGTGCGTTGCCTGCGGCCAGGCCGGAGGCGAAAATCAGGGGTATCAGGTATTTCATAACTGAATTCTATCAGGGCTCTACAGAATGTGCCCGCTTCAGGCAGCGCAACACGAAGGTTGAGCGGCTGTGGCGAATGCCGGGCAGTTTATACAATTTCCGGCGCAGGAATTCCTCATAGCCCGCCGTTCCGGCCACGGCCACCTTGATCAGGTAGTCGTATTCCCCGGTCAGCAGGTAGGCCTCCATGACCTCCGGAAGGTCGGCCAGCGCCAGGCCGAATTTATGCAGCATGTCGTCGTCGTGGCGATCCAGCGTGACCTCGATGATGACGGTGTCCGGCAGGCCAAGGGCCTGCTGGTTGAGCAGCGCAGTATACCCCTCAATGACGCCACGTTCCTCCATCGCCTTGACCCGGTTCCAGCACGGGGTAGTGGACAGGCCCACGCTTTCGGCCAGCTTTGTATTGCTTAAACGGCCATCGCGGCGAAGTTCCCGCAGGATTTTGCGGTCCATTTCATCGAGGTGTTCCATGTTTTCGTGAAATTGAAGAAGATTCTTCTATTTTACATGGAAATCGCGGCAAAGTTTGGATGCCTATTCCGGACCGCCAGCCGGATAATCCCCATATGAATACCGAACAGAGAACTTTTCGCCTGCGCCTCGACCGTTGCTCCGCCATGGATGCTGCGGAGGCGGTGCTGGCAACATTGCGCCGGGGCGGCGTCCAGCTGCATGCGATGCGCATGGCGCCGGGCGTGCACGGCATGAACCTGGACCTGGATGTGGCAGCCGAGGGCGAAGATGCCCTCGTGCTGGCCCGTATGCGCCTGTGCAACCTGATTGGCGTGCTGAAGATTCGCGTGCAGTTGCGCGCTTACGCGCCGATGTAGGCGTACTTGAAGCTGAAGACGACGGCAATCACCCACACGATCGGTTTCACTTCGCGGAAGCGGCCGGTCAGCAGCTTGAGCGCCGCATAGGTGATGAAACCGAAGGCGATGCCGTGCGCGATCGAGTAAGTGAAAGGAATGAGCAGTGCGGTGATGGCCGCCGGGATGCATTCGGTGGTTTCGTTCCAGTCAAAGTCGCCAAGGTCGCGCAGCATCAGGCAGGCCACGAACAGCAGCGCCGGCGCCGTTGCGTAGGCCGGCACGACGCCGGCCAGCGGTGCGATGAACAGGGCCGCCAGGAACAGCACGGCCACCACCAGTGCAGTAAGGCCGGTGCGGCCGCCGGCCTGTACGCCTGAGGCGCTTTCAAGATAAGCGGTGGTGCTGGAAGTCCCGAGCACCGAGCCGGCGACGATGGCGGTGCTGTCGGCCAGCAGGGCCTTGTTCAGGCGCTCCATCTTGCCGCTGACCAGCAGGCCGGCGCGGCTGGCAACGCCCATCAGGGTGCCGGTGGCGTCGAACAGTTCGACCAGGAAGAACACCAGCACTACATTCAGGACGCCGACGCCCAGCGCGCCCGGCACGTCCAGCTTGAGGAAGGTGGCGTCCAGCGATGGCGGCGCAGAGAACACGCCATGGAACTGGTTTCCGCCGAAGAAGAAGCTCAGGACGGTGACCGCCATGATGCCGATCAGGATCGCGCCCTTTACCTTCAGCCGGTCCAGCGTGACGATCAGCAGGAAGCCGACTACGGCCAGCAGTGCCGGCGGCTTATGCAGGTCGCCCACGGTCACCATGGTGTTCGGATTGGCCATCACGATGCCGGCGCTTTTCAGTGCGATCAGGCCCAGGAACAGGCCAAGGCCGACGGTAATGGCGATGCGCAGCGAACGGGGAATGCCATTGACAATGGCTTCGCGCAGGCCAAGCAGGCTGACAACCAGGAACAGGCAGCCGGAAATGAACACGGCGCCAAGTGCAACCGGCCATTTGATCCCCATGCCAAGTACCACGGCGTAGGCGAAGTAGGCGTTCAGGCCCATGCCGGGCGCCATGCCGATCGGGTAATTGGCATACAAGGCCATGATCGCGGTACCGAGCGCCGCGGCCAGGCAGGTGGCGACGAAGACGGCTTCCTTCGGCAAGCCGGCATCACCCAGGATGGCGGGATTGACGAAGATAATATAGGCCATGGTCAGGAAGGTGGTGATGCCGGCCACCACCTCCGTGCGCACATCGCTGCCGGCTTCCTTGAGTTTGAATAGTTTTTCTACGATCGACACGACTGCTCCCCGGTTTGAACTACCGGGGAGCATACCACTATGGCAAGGCCAATGCGCGGGCGATATCGTCCCAGGCAACGTACTTGAAGTTCTGGGCGCCGTCGGGCAGGCGCTTGTAGCCGTCCTGCACCACCAGCATGCCGCGTGAGAAGCGGCCGCCCAGGTTGGCGGAGGTGAGGTCCAGGCCGTCCGTCTCGGATGCGCCATCAATGCCTGCCTCAGGGTTCATGCCGATACGGAAGCTGCCGCGCACACGATGTGGCGCCGCTGCGTCGGCCACCACGTAGCTGTTGCTGCCCTGGCTGGACACCACCAGGTAGCCGGCATTTGCGCCATGGTAGAGGGCCATGCCTTCGACGTCGGCACGCAGCGGGCCGCCGACCGGCAGGATCATCTTCGGCTCGGCTTTGACGCTGGCGCTTGCGTCGATGGACCAGACGCCGCGCTTTTCTTCGCCGGCAAACAGGCGGCCGTTGCGGTCGTCGGCGACGCAGCCTTCCGGCTGGGTGGCGAGCTTGAAGCGGCGCACCAGGCTGGCGGTGAATGCACCGTCCTGGCGGCCGATGCGGTATTGCAGGTAGCTGCCGTCCTTGTCGTTGACGAAGGCTTCAAGGCCGCCGCCGGCAGGCTGGTACAGGCAGATGCCGTAGATGCGCTCCAGCGGGGTCGGGAAGCGCGCCGCCTCCGACACGGCGCCGTCGCCGTCGATCCTGTACAGCACCAGCGAGTTCTCGTCGCGCTGCGTGGCGGCAGCCAGGTCGTAAGCCTGGCCGTCGAGCATCACGCCCTGGCGCAGGTCGACGTTGTTCAGGCGGCCCGATTCGAGCATTTGCAACTGGCGGCCTTGCAGGTCGTAGACGTGCAGGCCTTGCTTCTTGTTCGTGCCCAGCACGCGGCCCTGGCCGGGGCGCTGGCGGTCGACCCAGATCGCCGGGTCATCGGCTGCATCGCCCATGCGCGGCATGCTCTCGGTCTGCACCTGGGGAAGTACGATGACGGCGGGCGGCACGTCGCGCTGCAGCGCGATCGTGCGGCGTATTTTGCCGTCGCGGCCGAGGAGGGCGACGCCACCAGGGGCCGGGGCGAGCGAGTACGCTGCTCCCATGGCAAGGGTGCGGCGGGAGGGCGGGGCTTCCGCATCGGCGTTATAGGCCCAGGCGCCCAGGCCTTTTTCCGATACCACCAGGCTGGCACTGGCGTCGTGCACCAGGCATTGCTCGCTGCGCGGCGGCAGGGCAAGCTTGCGCACAAGCCGGGGGCGGCCATGCAGCAGCCATTGCTCGGCCTGGCCGTCCTTGCCAACGAGGAAAGCATGCAGCAAGCCCTGGCCGTCGCGGTAAAGGCAGGACGCTTCCGGCGCGACGGCGGCGCCTTCGAGCACGGCCTGAGTGGCCAGCGTTCCGGCTGCCACATCGACTGTGATCGCCATCGCGCGTTCGGTATTGGCGTCGACGACGAGGGCCGTGCCTGCGCGATAATCGAGATGGCGGCCGCGCAGGGCGATGCCGGCGAGTTCGGCGCCGCCAGCTGCCCGCAAGTGCAAGCCCTGTTTATCGAGTGTTAGGTCGGCGCCGCCGGGCAGGGCGACAGTTTCGCTTGCCAAGGCCGGCATCGCACAGGCCAGCAGCAAAGGAATCAAGGACAGGCGGCGCATCAGAACACGCTCGCTTTCAGGCCCAGTTTATAGGTACGGCCGTATTGCTCGTATTGGGCGTTGTGGGCCTTGACGCCCTGGTAGACGTAATACTTCTCGTTATTCAGGTTGGCGACGTCGAAACTCAGTTGCACGCCTTTGGCCAACTGCCACGACAGGGAAAAATCAAGCTGTTTCTGGCTGTCGACGATGCGGTCCTGCGCTCCGTTCAGGATGTCGGCGCCCAGCTCGAGGAGGTAAGGCGATTTATAGTTCACGGCGATGCGGGTGCTGAGAGGCCCGGCCTCGTAGCCGAGCGTCAGGTTCATGACACGGTCCGACTGGCCCGGCATCGAGATGCGGCGCGCGGCCATGGCGCCGGCCTTGCTGTCAAAGCGGGCGACATTGGCACGCGAATCGGTCAGGGCCCCGTTGGCGCCCACCAGCAGGCCGTTGAAGGGCGCCGGCAGCATGCGCAGCGGCTGTTGCCAGGACAATTCGATGCCCTTTACCTTGGCGGTATCGCCATTCGCATAGCTTGTGGCGCTGGTGTAGCCAGCCCACTGGCCGCTGCCGGCCAGATTGGTCGTATAGGTAAAGTCCTTGACGTCCTTGTAGAACAGGTAGGCCGATACGGCCCCGTCGCTGCCTATCACGCGCTCGACGCCAAGGTCGAGATTGTGGGACTTGAGCGGGTTCAGGTCAGGGTTGCCGATGGTGGCTTCGGTGGCGCTGGCCAGGGCGACGCCGGGCGCCAGCTGGCTGAAGTTGGCGCGCACGACCGAGTTGGTCCAGGCACCGCGCAGGCTGGTGTCGCGGTCAAGGTCGTAACGCAGTTGCAGCGATGGCAGCCAATTGGTGTAGGAACGGCTGCGCTGCAACGGCGTAATGGTGCTGCCGCTGGTGCGCACGCCGGCTGCGTCAAAGTTCGTGCGCTCGGCGCGCACGCCTGCCAGCAGGCGCCAGTCGCCCCGGGACAGGGTGTCCTGGAAGTAGGCGGCATCAATGTCTTCGTTCAACGTGAAGTCGTTGATGGCCGATTCGGTTGCAAGGCGGGCGGCGTTGCGGTCCAGTCCTGCGACGCGGGCGCGGATGGCAGCGGGATCGAGTGCGGCGCCGATCTGGCCGAACGGGTAGTCGAGCTGGTGTCGTTGCACGAATGACGCCATCGACAGCGAACCGGTGATCGCCTTGCTCGCATAGCTCCACTGGTTGGTGTCGTTGGTCTTCTCGCGGCGGCTCGCTTTGGCGCCGAACTTCATCTCCGAGCGCATCTCGCCCAGCGGGAATTCATGCCCGAGGTCGAATTTCAGGTGATGTTCGGTGTCCTTCGAATAGCGCTGCTGCAGCGTGATGGCGTTCAGGCTGTAGCTGGCCGGGTCGTAGGCGGAGGCTGGCGCCTGCAACGCCGGGCGCTGGCCGCCGGTGAATGCGATGTTCTTGAAGTTGGCGTTGCCGCGGAAACGGCCGTCGTTCAGCGCTTCCGGCGTGTCTTCGTCGGCGCTGCTGCGGCCGGCCTGGACGTCGAGCTGCCAGGCGCCGAGCTTTTGCTGAGTGCCGAAAACGGTTGACTGGATCTCCTGCGTGTACTTGCGCTGGCGGATGCGGCGCTCGAGCCGTGCCGCTGCCGGAACGCCTTCGGCCAGGGCGCCGCCGCTGACGTTGCTGACGGTCAGGCGGTCGCGCACTTCGTCGTCGCTGAATCGGCTCAGGAAACTGCGCAGGAACCAGCTGTTGCCGGCTGCAGGCCGGTAGTCGAGGTTCAGTGCAGCCGCGCGGCGCTCGCGCACCGGCAGGTAGTCGCGCAATTCGAAGCCCGACAGGCGTTCGCCATCCCAGGCGCCGCCCGTCTCCACGTTATCGGAGCCGAATTTGCGCTTCTCGCCGCTCAGGCCGAACGCCGCGCCGAACTTGCCGTCGCCAAACCGGCTGGCCCACAGCATGCCGGCGCTGGGGCTGTTTTCGCCGGTGTTCTGGTCGTGCGATGCGGCGGCGTTCACGGTCAGCAGGGAGCCCGGCAGGTCGAAGGCGGACAAGGACTTGACTTCGACCGTGCCGCCAAGCGAACTGGCGTCCTGCTCCGGCCTCAGGGTCTTGGTGACTTCGAGCGAGCGGATCAGGCCTGCCGGCAGGACGTCGAGCGCCACGGCGCGGCGGCCAGCCTCCGGCGAAGGCACCAGGGCGCCGTTGATGGACACGGCGTTCAGGTCCGGGCCCAGGCCGCGCACGGTGATGTAACGGCCTTCGCCCTGGTCGCGCTGGACGGAAATGCCGGGCAGGCGCGCCAATGCTTCGGCGGCGTTCTTGTCGGGCAGGTTGCCGATATCGTCGCTGCTCAATACATTGATGATGTTGTCCGCCTTGTCCTGGGCTGCGATGGACTTGGCCAGCACGGCGCGCTGGCCGGTAATGACGACGCTGGCGCCGGCCAGGGAAGCGTCCGCACCTTCAGCGGCGATGGCGTTGGCCAAAGTGAGCACGCCAGCGGCGAGTGCGGTCAGTTGGGTTTTCATTTGCATTCTGTGGTGAGTGGAAGAATGCAGCGGATTATGTGAAGCGCGGATGACAAGCTGGTTACGCGGCAGTGAGCTGAAATGACCCTGTACGAGTCATGCTCCTGTCACAAGCCATGATTAAGCTGCGCGGTTATGCTGAAACTTCACCGTCATTCTCTTATTGCCGCGGCCCTTGCCGTGATTGCGTGCCTGCTGCTGTACGCCAGCGCCGGCGAATCCAAGCCCGCCAGCGCCTGGCGCTGGATGGACATCATTGCCGAAGGCGGCATGGCGGCGATGGCGGGGCTATGGTTCGT
>Ga0102593_1000122_pt1 | contig 205260 bp, 151 predicted proteins | sample AraplaCol_mMS_r2_2_FD_76862 | JGI IMG/M metagenome (GOLD analysis project Ga0102593, IMG submission 76862) | Arabidopsis root microbial communities from North Carolina, USA - plate scrape MF_Col_mMS_r2 (SPADES assembly) (version 2) | ecosystem: Host-associated > Plants > Roots > Endosphere...
TGAGCGATCAGTGAGCAGGCTCTGAGCGATCAGTGAGCAGGCTCTGAGCGATCAGTGAGCAGGCTCTGAGCGATCAGTGAGCAGGCTCTGAGCGATCAGTGAGCAGGCTCTGAGCGATCAGTGAGCAGGCTCTGAGCGATCAGTGAGCAGGCTCTGAGCGATCAGTGAGCAGGCTCTGAGCGATCAGTGAGCAGGCTCTGAGCGATCAGTGAGCAGGCTCTGAGCGATCAGTGAGCAAGCTCTGAGCGATTAGCGAAAAGGTTCGAGCATACGGGCTATCATATCTGAGCGATCCTATACATGCAGAATGGCTAAGTGGTGAGAAGGAAATCTTGACAACTTCAACCTTTGCTGAGAACTTCATAAGATCAACAAGCCCATACAGGTTCGTGAATAGACTTTTCGGGGCTCTTCTAAGTCGAGAAACGTGCCGGGGATTTGTTACATCTCATCTTCTACAATCTTGAGCGAGCGCAGGGTCCAATTCCTCTTTCACTTTTTATCGCCATGTGGAAAGTATGTAGCAATCTGCATCTCGATACTTCGAAGAGCATTTGATAATAGATATAATGCCCTGTCTACTGATGTACACTACAACAGCCGTGTAATTTCGGAGGTTTGCAAATAAATTTGAACTTAACAATAAACTCTGGGGGTTTTTCCATGACAACGCCACCATACGGACCGATTTCTTTTCAGACCTGTTGCAACATTTCCCTCGCCTTTTTACTCCAAAATATTTGCATTGAGGCCTGAGTCCGGCCTGGGAACTCGTCTGCAAAACGGTTATATACTTGATTCCAAGACAGCCCTAATTCGAGTCGAAGATGGGCTATCAAGCGTGCTTCCGCCAGTGTCCACGAAAGATTTCGTCTCGAAACTTTCTTTTCATGCGCTTGGGAGATCCGACATGACGAGCTAGAGTTACTGCCAAAGACATTGCCTCTTACCGCGGTTTTGGAAATGCGATTCTTATTTCGCGGGGTATGAGGTGATCTTTTAGAAGCCAAGTGCATCTCGTAGTCGTCCAGAGCAGCCGTATCCCGCACTGAAACATATGGCTCCCATGTGGACTCAACATCCTCGTATCCTTTCCATCTGACCAAGTAAGAAGTAGAGCCACTTGCATTTTTTCTATGCTTCAGGATTTTCTCAATCTCGTACTCATCCTCATCTAATTCCGGGAGATCACACCTAGTTGATCCAGATAGAGGCTTTTCACGGGCCAGATCTAGTCCCAAAGGACCAATGTGATTCAACGGGGAATGCCTCGCGCCTGTGGCGGCACTTGGAATTTTTTGGCAATCATCTCGCATCACATTTGTCTCAGAAAGCATTTCGTAACTGGATGCATTCGGAAAGCCTGTATCCGTGCAAGTCGAAGGAACGCAGTGTGACAGCGCACCTTCAAATAGCCAGGAAAGAAACTGCAATCGTTCTCCAACCGGCATACACAGAAATTGTGAGCGGAGTGTTGCAAAGGAAAAGTTTTGACGGCTTGGACAATAGGCTCCCTCATTTGCGAACTGATTGCAGCCATCCATGGCCTTCTTCTTTCGGGGATTCGGACGCTTTATTCGTTGGGTCTTTTCATGGTGCGAAGTCGCCAAGGGTTCTGTTTCGTTCTCAACTGTTTTTGGAACCACATCCGCGCCGAGACATTGTGAGCCTATTGAGAAGGGTGGAGCGGCTGTCGAGCTGCCTTCAAAGACGACAGTCTCCTCAATCTCTCCGCTGTCATCTGGGCTCAGACTGCCATGATTGAGTGCAGGATCAATATTCACGTCCCCGGGCTCTTCTGGGCCCCACGTTGGCGAGAGCGACTGAGATATCTGCGTCTGGTCGTTCAAATCATAACCAGGCAATACCACTTGAGATGTCTCTCGGTCCGTCTGGCTGAATTGAGTATCTGGCGGGGATTTATCGTCCAGACATACTTCCACCGGTGGGCGCGCAGGGAGTGGATGACGTTGGATATGGCCGGCATTCTCCGGTGGTACGGCCGAAGCCTCATCACGAGACACCTGAGGGCCAGGGGCTGTCATTGAGACAGGGCTCGGATAGCGGCAGGTATCCTCATTGTGCCGTGGAGGTTGCTGTTTGTCATGAAACGGATCCCATGCCCGAAAATTTTCAAGGCGAAAAGTCGTATTTGCCATATTCACAGATGAGGTAGAGACTTGGGAGGGTGCCCGAAGTAGAGAGAGAACTGTACGTAAAGAGCACAGGATGTGATAGATATTCAAAGCGCGGAATAGAAGGGTAGAAGGGCAATGTGCAAGGGCAAGGGCAAGGGCAATGGGCGATGGGAGTGGAACGGGTAAGGGAGAAAGGGAAATTCAGGGTGATTTGATTTCTCTCTTGATGGTGCACTCACTCCTCTTTATAGATGCGGTCCAGCAGACACGTGAAGTACCTTGTTAGCATCAATCCACCGAAACGGTATCCCTTACCATAGGGATATCAGCTCAGCTGAGGAAAAAAGCTAGTATAGATTATGGAGTCACTTCTCAGGTTGTAGATGCATCATCTCGCGCCGGAAATCCACCGTGGCTCAGACTGACCTCGCGACGATGATCTCTTATCCACTTGTCCAAAACCTGCTCGCGATTTAGGCTCCCAAGAAGACTCCAATGCGCCATTTTAGCCATTGGCTTGTGCCATGACGCCTTGGCCTGGGATGATGCATCTAGTTGGACCAGGCCAACAGGAAGATATTAGGGGAGTGCCGATTCGCTCATCATAAATCCGATTATGGGGCAAGCTAGTCTTTAGCCAATTTCCAGGGTAGCATCCGGTGTTTTGGAATTATCGTGAGGCGTTTTACGGCTTGGACATCATTACAAGGTCGAGCCAAAGCTGCCGCCGCGAGCACCCAGAACGGTCCTTGTATAGCAGGCGCGCACCCGCCGAAGGGGATGAAGATACGTCCGCGGACATGCTTTGACAGTAGTCGGGATGAAGCATGAAAGCAAAAATCTAGCCCCAAAGATTCAAATTATGAAATCAAAGTATGATCATCCAGAGGGCGACCAGGTTCCACTGGGTTGAGTACCTAGGCGTCGGATAGAGCGGCATATTCAGCGCATGCTCGAGAGGGGCCTGCGTTTGAGTGGAGCTCCGACACGGGAAGCTGTTTGGGGGCCATGAAAAAGGAGAAGGGCTGAGTAGGTGAAGCAAAAGGAGGGGAAAGTGCGTGGATTGAGTCGTGAAGTGGGAGCGAGGCGCTTTTATAGATGGAACGCAAACGACCAAGGCGGTAAAAGCGGCCAGGGCGAGACTAGGACCGAACGGGGGCGGAGCGGGCCCGCTAAGCTCGGAGCGGAAGGGGGTGGGCGGAGGTCGGCAGGCGGTCGGCGGCGGCAGAAGGACGGTGCAATGGGAGCGGATTTCGGCTCCCCGCTAACCGTCACATTGTATACTATAATAGAAGATAAATTTAATTGACAGAGGAGATAGTCTGTCGATCTGATATTATAGTGATCAAAACCACAGTGTAAGTCTTGAGAATTCAAGAGACAGTTATTACTTTCGTATTTTCTTGAATCACCAAGAAAACGGGGTAATAGATATAGGCAGAGTACCAGATCGTAATATTACGCGAGATAACTATATCCAATGTTGTCTCGTAAGTATCAAATTGTTTCTGATGTATCGGTAATATATATGATACTACTGAGACTGTATTCTAGCTAATCAAAAGATAACGGTCTCTGTATTTGGCGCTAACGAATACTTACAAATACCAATCAATCGGTATTAGTTATTGAGCGGTTTTGTTGAGACTTTGTTGATCAACAGATTTCGGCGAAATCCAAATTGGGACCAAGGCCCTATCTGTACGCTGCTGTTCTTGTATAGTCAAGAGAGTCTTACAAATATAAGTACGGCTTTATTTCGTTATATATATATTGCAATATTCACGATTTTGGGTATTAATAATTTTGTAATTTTTTTTTTCGCGGACTACCGCGTAGACTAATTGTATTTGATTGTTTAGAATCTGTATAGTTGGAGAGAGAGATTTTTGTAGTTCTTTCGTAGATACGGTTTGTAAATAATAACAGACTTGATATATATCCGTCTCAGCGTATAATAAAAGAAAAACACACATACTATATATAGATAGAAGCTCTGCTATTGGATACTGTTAGTGGACTTTTGGAAATTTCCAAATAATATCTTATTTTTGTTTTGTATAAATTGTAAAGACCAATAGATTCCGACAAAAAAATAGCTATATCAACGGAGAAACCAAATCATATTTTCAAAATATTATAATCGGTCGTTTCAGTAATTGCTATACTCCACTTCTTGATATTGAATATCAAGAAGTGGAATATACAGCAAATACGCGATACTGTTGGTATATTGGATCCAACTATTTAGAAGATCTTTATATCTATAGAGTATCTATCGATCTTCTTATATTCGTCAATATATCCAGATATTCAGAGTGTTTAGAAACTTTCAGATATATTAATACTTGAGTCTTCCCGAGTAAGAAAAGACAATAGTATTCCAAGAATTAGTATTTCGCAATTTTCTCAAACTCCAGGATTTTAGATCTGCAGAACTTCCTAGTCGGACAATAAATCTTTCTATCTATACTATAATACTCTATATTAAATAGCTTTCTCTGACCTACTAAATCGAGAAATAATCCAAAACAAATCCATCAGTACTATATTTATCTCCAACCCCCAAGCAATATATACGAAATCCTATACAAACAATATAATAGTATAAATGGCTGCGGTCATCAATTTGCTGTTGATTACCAGCGATATATAGCTGTCTTCCAACACCCAAATCGAGATCTATATATACCCCAATCTGGCTGTTTGCGCGATCTTCCACGAGTTATCGATACAGTAGACAACAATTTAAATGGCCGCTGCTTTAGTTGTCTAGGGCAAACACCGTCTAGCTCTGAAGAATCTGATATCGCCGGAATTATTCTCGATTAGATATACTCGACTGTCTATAAAAATTTGACTTGGAGTTTGTTATTACTAAATTATATAAACAGAAATTGCCAGTATCCAAATATCTCGTGACCGATACCAGCTGATATCTATTTTGAACAAATATTTCAATATCAATAAATTCTGCAAGTACAATATATCAAGTAGTGTAGTCGGTGAAACTATACTGTTTTAGATAGAACTTAATCCGCTGTATATCTTTCTTCCAGTTTAATATTACGCCATTCGCCCAAAATATCTTAGTCGAAAAGAGTGATTTTTTGTTTACGAGAAATTGATTATAATAAATCCGATATTTACGAGTCTGTTCGCGTTTATTTCACAAAAACAAATTGTTCGATCCAAGAATTGGAGACAAATCAACACTTTGTTTATATTCAGTCTCCTAATCTGGAGTTCTTCCAGAGAGACCCAAAAATTTATATTATCATCGATTTAGAGAAGAATTTATTCAGAGAATCTCTAAATAGTAATTTTCTATATAAATTTTATCGCGTTAGATATTCAGATAGCAAACTGTAGATATATAGACCAGTCTCTTATTTTGGAAATATTTAATAAAAAATACAGAATAATTATTGAATACAAGAAAAACCCATTATTCGAGAATTTTAAAGACAAAATTCGCGCAATAACTGATAAGATCTACTCTTGGGGTTGTATCAAACAATAATCTTTAGATCTTTTGGTCTTTTCTTTTGCTATATTTCATCGTGAATTTAAAAATTAATTTATTTCCAATTATAAAACCGTTTATCTTTGAATATAATCGATTTCGAAGTATTAACTCAACTAGTACAATTTCTTGTATTTCGCCGAGAATCGAAAGACTCCAGTATACAATACAGAAAATTATAATCTCTTGAGCTATATACTATCAAAACAGACGATTTTTTCTGGAGTTTCTTGAATTCTCTGGATATCAATTTGTCTCTCAATCTTGAATAATATTCTGGAACTCGTTTATTCTCTTTTTCTGAAAGAATATTTATATAGTCAAATATATCTACTGTTACTATATACTACTACTCGATCTTTTGTTCCTAAACCAACAAGTAAGACTGGAAAAAATACAAATCTGTTGAATAAATCTATAGCGGTAATCTACTATATAGACAGAAATATAACAAAAATCTCTTTCTAGATCGAGTATCTGTTAAAGTTTTGGAAGTGTATCAAATCTATACAATATAGAAAACGCAGGATATATGAATAATGCTAGTTCTGTAGCCGCGGTATTTACAGTGTTTCTCTATAGTATCTACTCTATATTATTATGGTATCAGAAATCCCTTCTCGGTATATACCTATTTTATTTTGTTTGGCTCAAGGCGATAATTGTGATTATAAAGCGCTTGACGTATTTTACTGGAAATTCTACTAGGATTTGTTCTGGGGTATTCTCAATCGATTCTGGGTCCAGTAAAAGCCAATCGATTTTAATTCAGGTTTAATCTCTCTATTACGAAACAATCGATATAGAAGACCAATTTATAAGATGATTCTCTGTTGTGACTCGAGATATACAGATATAATTACAGTGATTGGATTTTTCTATTCTACAGACCAGTCTAGACTTGATTTCAGTCCCCGAGCCAAACAAGTATATTTACTCCACTTTTTGATATTGAACATCAAGAAATAGGGCGGCTAGCTTCTATACGTTTTAATATAGACTATATCTATCTATCTCGAATCTCTATACACGAAATGGAGTTCCAAGTCGCTTTAGATATTATCAACAATATATCAGATAACTGTCTTTATTTATATACTAATCGGACTATTACTGTACTCCGAAGATTTAGTAAACAGCTTCAGTATAACTTTCTTGCTACGATTTCTTATATTTATATCTCTCCAGAATACACGCCAGATATACTATCTCCTCTATCTTCTCCAAAATCACCACAAGACTGCGAAAAATCTGGGACTCTGTATTAGAGAATAAATACTGGAGATAATCTTGATATTTTGTTCTCTACACAGTCTTATCAATTTTTCTATCTCGCTGTATCTTTCAGCGGATCCCCAGAGATCGAGTCTCCAGAAACCAGTGACTATATTCTACGATCGCCACAAATCTAAATACAGCAAGTATCTACCAAAGACTCAGCTCGCCGAGAAATTCCTTGGTCAATACGAAAGACTCCAGATAATATTCCCAGTATAATAAATCGGATAAAGCGATTATATATTTGGATTGAAAAACTCACTCTGGAAAAGACAAAAGAAATTGTTTGTAATAATAATTTCTATCGGGATTTTTGTTGGGACTATATTCGGTATATTACTGGCAATCGATCTATCGGTATCGAGACCAAGATTATAAGAATTTTTGTACTCAGATCGATTGCTCTTCAATTCACAGATAAACAGATAGATACCCAAATATTTCCGACAAAACTCGAGCAGGTATATAACCATACCCGACTTCTGAAGGATAGACGGACGGCAGTTTTTCAATACGATAAGAAAAACTTCTTATCTATTGTTCTCGCGTTTGGACTCAAGTATCTTATTCTGGAAAGATTTTTCGCCGAACTGAATCGTAATATTCCAGAGAGCTATACGGGGATTTCTGTTTTGACTGGACTGTATATTGATATATTTCGACGACTTCGATACAATAAAATATCGAAATTTGTGCGAAAATTGGCCAAAAAAGATATTTCCGATTCCAGTGTAGGGGAAAACGTAAATTTTTTGGTGTATATACAAAAAGTGACTGTTTGGTTCAACCAATTTCAAGAACAGTATAATTATAAATTTAGTGTATAAGGATTGTAAATTGATTATCCGCTCAAGCTTGATATAGTGATTTATAGAACCCAAATACTTTATCCTATCTTGACAATCCAACCAACAGATTCCGATATTCCTCTATCTATTCGCGACAACAAAGACAATTTCCAAAACAAGAATTATACTCAAAAAAAGGATAATATCCAAGAAAATCAAAGCCGGATATCGGATTTTGCTGATCTTTTTGAACAAATTTCAACTCAACTATATAATATTTCTCAGATTATGGATAATATTTTCAATAGATCTTGCTTCGATTTCGACGAGATCTTTCCAGAACCCCTTTCTGGTCTTAATATATAATATTGCTTAACAGTCTTTTTCTAATTGTCCAATTTATATATCTATATCTCTAGTTTGGATTTATTTGCGATAACCAATCGATATAAACCGTATATATAATAATATCGATTTATTTGAACTACTTCGTTGTCGAGTATTACTATTCTCTGAATATAGAAGAATATAATAATCTGATACGGATTGCCAACTATATTTGTACTTGCAGAGAATACTTGTATCGCTGGTCTTATTCCGGGTTGTATCAATCGGTATAATTCTCTATTCGGATTTTTCTAATAAGAGTTAGATTTCTGATAATAAAAAAAGAGATTAGAGGCTCTTACTAAAGAAAGTTCTTCGATCCTCGCTATAATTTCTTTTCCACACTTTTGTACCAATATTGTAGCGGAGTTTCGATCGGACGGAATAGTAAAAGATTCTGCTATAGATCTATCCAGTTCGCAAGTTTCAATATAAATACTTTGGACAGAATCAGGTATTTCAAAAGATTCGACAAAGTTGTCGGCCGAGTTTAGCGAAGCTATAAAAAAGAATTTGTATTCGCCGTTTAAGCAGTACTATTGGCTATTTTTAGTCTATAAAACCAGTAACAAAAGTATTTCAGAAAAAAGAGCGATTTATACTCGGCAAATACTACTGGAGCCAGTTTTCAAAGAATAATATCGGGCAGAAGATCGCGGGGTCGTTCAGATTCTCGAGATACAGAAATTGCGGATAATTATTCTTCCGATAAATTCCGATTTTGTTCTTTACCAAGACAATATTATCCAAATTATTGCTATATACAGTAAAAGTTATACAATCTCGTTAAATAAACAATTAATTCTTCCGATATATATTGAATTGTAATAAAATTTTATATAATATATTTCTAAATATAGATATTTGATTTTTCGGTCTATAGAATCCAATATTCTCTTAGCTCAGAATATTTTTCTGAATCACGGTTTGTTCTGTTTGAGTAAACTATAGAAGTTCTTGTATTTTCTATAGATCTCTAGATTGTAAATACAATAAATATAAATATAGTGTTCAAAGTATTTCCCAATTGAAAACAAATTTATACGTATTCTTGTTCTCCGAAATTTTTCTTGGTTTATTTATTTACAATTAATTTTCTTTAAAAGTTTGCGCCGAATAGCAGAGAAGACAGCGACGCCAAAAAATCACTGTATACATTCTAGATATATTTATTTCCGATAGTACCAGCAATATCTGTGAATATCTATAGTGGAGATATACTTCAATAATTCCTCTAGCTGTCTAGCTACGGACAAAGTAGGCGGTCCAAGATTTGAGTAATTTCAGAAATCTAATATATATATTTAAAACAATTTTGGTAAAATAAATGATTTTGAAGTTGACTATACTACAGGCCCAAAATAATTTCTTCTATCAAAACCGAATATTTGTTTAGTATATAAATAATATATGGTCTATATATTGTTTACCAGAGATACAGAAGAAAATTGATACTTCAGATATTCAAGTAGTATTCTATATCTTATAAGAAATTATTTATTGAGAAACTCGTCAATAAACTGAAAAATATATAAAAACTGTATTCAGATTTATTTTGTGTCCACGAAAAATATATGAAAAGTATACCCCCGAGAACTCGGGAAGTCTGTTGCTATTATCGCCGCCGTAAAATTCGGTGCTCTGGTTTTTTCTTTTATCGATATTGTAACAAATTGGGGCTAAATTGTGAGAGATTGTTTGATCAGTTCTAATACAGATAAAATATTCCAAACTGACAGATAAAAATTACCAGTAAAATCCATCCGACTGTCAACAAATTTTTTATCCCGAAATAACTCCAAAAAAGATTCTAAACTCCATATAACTTCGGGATACGGAGATCTGGAATTGTCACCTCACAATTTGGAACCCGAAAACTATATATTATTACGGTATACCGCCAGTTGGTTGCAGAAATATTCAGTACCGGATAATCCCGCTATTCGCCAGGAAAATTGGAGTCTGTATAATCAATTTTAAAACATTTTTCGATCTCGCGATAATATTGAACAATTAATAACAGTATTTTTCCGCCGTATTTCTCCGGTAATTTCAGATATCCAATCTGTTTTCTACAGACTAACTATATTCAGATTTTCTGTATTATCGATCAATACAACTTCGAACAGAAATAGCAAATATTCAAATATAACTGTATTTTGTTCACTCTTTTCTGGAATACTTTTCTTTTTATAATTATATTGTTCGTATATCAGACTGACAAAGAGTATAGTAGAGTATACGATAGTATCTCTGTAGAATTTGAGTTATTTGTATAGAAATATCTATCTCAGAACTATTTCAAAGCTATCTATTCACTTTCTGGGTTGAAAATATTCTTGCTGCTCTTGTATTTCTATACTTATTGTAGTTATTCTATCTCAGTATTGGCAAAGATAGTAAAACGAATAGTTTACAAAGTTTGTTTCTTCTATCCAAAAAAGAAATATAATATCTCAAATAGAATCGCGATATTTCTCTCTCTCAATTTTTATCTTTCCAAAAGACCCGAGATTGATATCGTCAAATTCCAGATAGAGAATTCAGAGATATTCAGTATAATCTATACTGGATTGGACGAAATATTATATAAGATATTACAATATATCTATTTGACTTTTCTATATCGTATTGATCAGTTAGTGGGAGTATTGAAATCTATTCTGAGTTATATACTAGTTCAGAAACAAAGACTTGAATATATAGACAGAAACTATATCAACTATACTATTCTTGAGGATTGTCTTTACTATTTAGTCTATTATCTGTTCAACCCCGAATATATATTTACGGGTTTACTGGGCAAGGATAAGTCTATCAACGCAGCAAGAAAATTCTTTCTTATATTCCATAAATTGGTTCTGGAAGAAAATCAATCTATATAGTGGTATTTGAAAAACTTTGGAAACTACTACACTGCGAATTGTACTTTTACTCTAGCAAAATATTCCGACGAAGACAAAAAATTGCTAGACCAAACCGTGGAAATCTTCAATACAATCGCTAGCGATAGTATTTTCTGTATACAATATCTCTATAAAATTGAAGAAACAAGATTATATCGGTCTTTATTTTATCATTGATTGTTTGTCTGTCTGAGTATAAAAAGAAATAATCTTTCTATTTTGTACTGGATATTGTTTCAAATTTCTTGTATTCGATGTTTCTTTGGCCATATATATATTGTCAGATAGTTTCGTGATTATATATTTCTAGACTGCAATAAATTCACTGCAAAATAGTTATCTCCAACAGCAAAATTAGTATTACTGGTAACGATAAAAAATAATTTCTATACCATACTTCGAATTCTCTAGATCTCTTTCCCTCGGCAAAATCGCTGCAGATATTATAGTCGATTGATAAATATATACACGATAGAAAGACAATATAGACAAAACTCAGCGAATATAATCTGCTGGGACCGTCCGTTCGTGTCTTTGTGCCGGTAGCTATACTTTTTCTTTCTTCCAAACCAAAGAAGTCTACCAAAGAATAGTTCAAACTGCAGAATCCAACGTTCGAGCTCTAAAGAATTAAGTTCACTATATTTTGTCTTTTTTTCCCTCTGCTGGAACACTGACTTCCATTAAAATCTCTACTATTCGACTATACTCTGAAGATATCCGAGGTCCCAATAACCGGTACTTGATCCGGTATATAATATAATATTTACGATATACAGAATTATATTCTTATTATAGATATTAATATAGAACTATATTTTCTGACTTATTCGGTATATTATATCTACTATTCACTGTATCTAACACCGCGATATTTCAATTGGTTGAAATATCTTAGCTCAGAGATCTGAGAGAAAAAGCTGATATATAGCTATCTATATCTTTAGAAAAACCAACAAAAAATAAGAATATTGTATCCGAGATTTTTGGCTGTACGGATTACTGTAAAAATTAGAAAATATACTATAGTCTTAATATAAAATCTCTCAAAAAGATCAGCTGATTGAAAAACATACAAAAAAATTATTTTTTATAAATCTAAATAAGAGCTATATCTCTAAGAAATTTCTGTATATTTTCCAAACAGCGCAGTCTATTTATCTATCTGTATCTCTTAACTACGATCCAATTTTGGCTATATTTTATTTTTTCAATTATTTACGCAAGTTTGAATTTTTGAATAGTTGTTTTGGTCTACCAGAAATAGATTCTACGATACTATAAAAGAGTCAAGTTTACCGTTTTTAGGAGTCCAAAGATATAAATCTATCCAGCCCAAATAGTCCAATATTTCTACAGAATCAGTCTTCAATAAATAACCGAGATACTATAATATACTATAAAACTCTGAAAATCTCAAACAATAAAAGATTTTATATCTTGGATTCTTGTGTAAACAATCTGTCAAGACCAGACAGTTCTGAAAATTGGCAAATTGCTAGAGTTTTGTATATTAAATTCTCCAAAATATCGCTTTACGGATTCCAATTACTCGTCCAGATTAGAAAAAGGGAGATAATACAGTCTGAAAAAAAATGGATAGACCAGAAAGAATACAAAAATATAGATGGTTATAAGAATATATTTGAAGTATATCGCAAAAATAAACGGCAAATATACCGAAAATAGTCGCTCTAGCTAAGAAAGTTGTATTAAGAGTTGAAATACCAAACCGCTATCTACAACTATTCTATTGAGTAGAGTTTTCTTTTATTTGTTATTTACTTTCTTTATACACTAAATATTTGTTTTAAGTTATTATTCAATAATTGGCGAACTGCTGAACAAATACTGGTATAACCGATTTACTACTCCCGCAAATCGGACTATATATAATAGAATAGTGGTATAGAATTAAAAACAGACCAAGATAGAAATAGATTTTACACCAGCAATATACAGATTATCTAGATTCTATATATATTGATTTATATAATCCGTAATAGATAGCTACACTATAAAAGGGAATATATTGGGAATAGAAAGAGACAGACTCTTTGAATATCTCTGCTCCAGCAATATATGGTACAATATAAGATCTGAGAGAAACTGGCTTCAAATATATAAATCATCAGAATAGTATTCCAAAAGATATATAAATTTCCCGAACAGATAAAATCTTCAAATAATATATACTCTCTTTTTTTGTAGAGAAAACTGATACTGAATAATCTTGATTCCGATATTGTATTTGGTCCTGGCTCGATCTTTATTCTTTATAAGAGATATTTTTCTCTATATTGTAGATACAATATATATATTACGGTTTTTGCTCTGGATAGCACAATTTATATTTGCAAATTTTTCAACTTGCGAAACTCAATTCTTCGACTGAGAATATACAGTCTTTTATTTCAACTATAATTTCTATAGTGGATAGTCGTAAGTCTTGTATTCTTTCTATATAGAGCTATCTGACTTATCAATTATAGAAACGAAACTGATTCAGCTGTCTAATCAGCTAGATAGCTCTGGGATTTTTATACCAATTTATTACGGACTATTAAATTTTTGCAAGCAGTTGTTTTCCGCAAAAAGCAACCAGTTCTATCTCAATAAGATCCGAAGTGTTCTCTGGAACAAGGAAAATATTTTTTGGAAACAAAATTCTTGTAAAAAACTTGTATATCTCAGAAACGATATTGAATCTATCGCTGGAGTATCGGAAAACTTTCTTTGCAGATCGACTACGGAGATATTTTCAATAAACCAAGATATACTCTTCGACTTGATAAGTTTCTCTGTGTATTTACAATCCGAAGAACTGATAAATGTTTACAGAAATATCCATAATCCAGTTCCCCACCAGTAATTATATATATAGTGATTTTATTTCTATATACTCCGATTTCAGTAATATCTACAAAAGATTCTATGGACGGAAAAACAATCGTTTTTTGCTTACCGAAATCCAGTTTGTTCTCTTGACAGATATTCGATTCAATATATTCGAGAGTTTGACAAAGAATATTTATATCTACCTTGCCAATCTACCGAAAAGAAATAGCGAGTTTGCCAATTCTCTACAAGACAGTTTTGTTTGGCTTGTGAATCGTATTAAAGAATATATCTGTATCTGGATCCACCAGAGAAAATAGATCTATCCTGGCCAAGAAACTCCAATTATAGTCTTGGTTGAAGATTTTAGATCTTTGATAATTCTCTCTCAGAAACAACAGAATTGGCAAATAATACTTCGGTTATCTTGGGGAAACGTAATTATATACAAGGATATTCTTTCGGATTTAGTCCAGTATCTTATTTTGGCTCAGAATTATTTCAGCAAAAGTTAGTAGATAAAATTTCCAGTATCTAAATCTACGGCTCAATTTGAGATCTAATTTTTCAGTTTTTGGAGTATATTGAAGTAATATTCTGGAGTTATAGTGTTATTTAATTTTAGCAAAGAATAATATCCCGTTATCTTGGTTATCTCTGATATAAATATACAGAAAAATAATTAAACAAATATTCTATTATTTGCAACAGTTTTTGAAGTCTTTATAAATAGAATTGTACTTTTTATCCGTATTATCAATAAATCCAATCCGGTTCTCTCTATTAAAAACAAAATACTTCCAGTTATCGAAATAGTCAGATATAGCAATAGAGAAAAATTAGACCGATATTATCGATCTGTATTTTCGAATATTTCCCCAATCTTTCGATATAAACTTCTCAGACAGCTGGAACGGCCGATATTCGCCGCAAAAAAGTCTAGTAAAGATTATCAAATCTAGTATAAGAGATATACTGACTTTATTCAAAGAGCAGACAGCAGACTCTGGAATCGAGTTTAACAATATCAAAATTCTTATTGAAAAACTGCGTCACGAATCTTGGAAATATTTTTATCGCGTCTTTCAGCGAACTATAAAAATCTTTGAAGATTTGCAGTCGAAAAAAGATTTGCAATCCAGAATTTCTTTTAAAAAAATACTATCTATCAGAGTAAAGAAAATAGAATACGAAAAAGAAAAACTCGGTTCGTTATTTCTTTTTCTCTTTTTCTTGAGTCTAAGATTGCTAACAAATTATTTGTATAGATAAAAACAATTTCAAAAAGCAAACAGTAATTTTAGACTGGGAAATTTAATAATTTTGTACTATTTTCAGAAGAGAATAAACTTATGGATTTGATGGTAGTATATTGAGCTATTGGTAAATTATATTATATTTGTAAAAAAATCAATTGGATTTAGTTTATATTATATAATTTCGCTGTATGAAACGCTTTATGCAATAATATTATATATAAATAAATTGCTAATTCTTCAAAGAAAACAACTTTTCTTATATCACGCCAAGGGATTTGGAATTCTATCTCTCTTCTGTTGGACTCGCTGTTGTTTTATGGTTTGTGGCCGCTGCTAAATAAATCGATATTTCAACGTAGTGCAATAAAAATCAATAATCAAAATACATCCGAGATCTTCGCTCCAAAAGATATTCTCTAGCCAGAGATCTTTATAGATTTATACATCTAATCAAATAGTTTGCTTTGTTCTTCAATAGTATTACTATATTGTTCCAGAGATTTATATTATTCTGATTATTCTGATCGAGAAAGCGGATCTCCAAAAGAAAAGATAATTATATCAGTACAAGAAACTCAATTTTGGATAGAGACTGGAGAACACAAATTGGATCGCCAATGTAACTATCTAGAGTCAGATAATTGTATCTAGTATTTTTTTAGTAAATAGATCTACCATTGTCTATATTCAGCTCAAAGAATTTAAAATAAAACAATAGATTGGTATCAATAAAAAGTACTAATAATAATATTATTGAGAAAGAATAGCCCCCAAAAAAACTTTATATAAACTATTGTATTTACTAGGGTATAAAAGACCGACGGGAATTATATTAAGTAGTGAAACAGAATAGGATACTCGAAGCAGAACGGTCGGTATATATAGACCGAATAGGGCAAAAGAATAAAAATAAACAGTACTCCAACTAGTGCTATCTGCTAGTACTATTTTTTTGAATAGACTGTAATTTGTGTAAATAATTCTCTGTATAATACTAAAGATACTATCTAAATGAATATATAACTATAAATTCCATTCCAAATCAGGTCAATTTTCTTATATAATCTCTATACTGGTGGGGGTACGAGTGCTGCTATTATTGGTTTGATAATATAATACTGGCGTTTATATAACTAACTATATTCGACTCTCTAGTTAGTTAGAATCTATCTACTATATAGTAAATTTCTATTTCTTTTTATACTCTCTGGAACTATCTATATCTTGGAATCACGGATACATAATACACTAGATAGAGTAAAACAGTATAAATAATAAATTTGAAAGAATTTGTCAAAAATAAATTGGATTGGCAAGATTTATCAAAATTATTGAACTTCAGTCAATATACTGTATCTATACCAATCAAAAGTGAATCCAATTTTTTCAGACTCGTCTAAAAAAAGTATCTTTAGAAGTCTACGTTTCTCCAAATTCTGACAAAATTCTTTTTTGGAAAGGAATTTCTCTTCCAAACAGTTTTGATCTATACCATTATAATTATCGTCTCTGACTCGTTTGACGGTTCTTATCTCGCTACTGATACTCTTTAATAATAATCTCCACTATATTTTTAGACCATATAATATCTCACGAAATAAACGATATATAACCGTACTCTATTGTCCGTTGAAAATTGTTTGAACAAGTATTGTACTTATATTATTTTCTATCGTATCGGTTTTTTCGATCAGAAATATTTTTGTATCCGCGGCTAGATCTGATACTTTAATATATCTGTTATACCAATATTTGTTGATAATATCGTCAATCAAGAAATTGCTATCCAATTTCGGAAACTCTATATTCTGTAGTAATTCTACAATCTTAGGACTATATTTATAAGAATTTTCAGTAAGACAGCGATCGCTATAAATCTCAAAACCGTAATTAATCAAATAATACAAAGAACCAAGGACGAATTGTTCTGTACAAAAACCAAAAAAACCAAAAATTCTATATTCTTTTTGGTCTGACTCTCCGCGATTGAGTATTCTGCTATATAGAGCTATACAAACTTCGTAGTTTGTTCCAATCTCCGCCGTACAATCGAAATCGGATAGTTTCAGCCGATTGCGGTCAAGAAAAATATTTTCAGATCGTAAATTACTATATACGAGATTAAGGGATTCCAAAAAAGCGACGGCTTGAACAAGATCGTTTATCTATTCTAATTGTAGATATAGAGACTCCAGTCTCTTCACTGTAGTAACAATTATAGTTTGCTGGTCTCGGATATAATTATTCTGAATTCTAGAAAAAAGTGATATATCTAAAAGACTAATTAGCAGACAAATCTTTGAATTATAACAGAAATCGAATCTCTTATATACTCAAAAAAGATACCGCTGTCGGAAAAGAAAAAATACTGTACAATAGAGAGACAAAAAAAATTTTGCGAGAATACTCGATATATCTTTATTTCTTTAAGAAATTGCTGTCTCTCGAATTCCCCAGATTTGGAGATTTTGACCACGATACAAGAGTGGATCTCGTAAACAAAAAAGATATCTCCGCCCCAGATCCAGTGGACACTAGAATACTGGTGTTGAATATCTATAGTAGAGAAAAAGATATAAGAAGAGAGAAAAGTAACGTTCTTGTATTTATAAAGAAAAGAGATAAATAGAAGATAGGATAGTAAATAGGATACAGTAATATAATCAATTATAATTGGTTCGATTGTCTATTTAGATATCTCTCTACAGCGACTACAATTACCGGAAGATTTCTTTCCATTACTGGAGATTGAGCCAATTCGCGAATAGAAAAACTATATAGATATTGAAGTTAAACTCAATCAGACAATTCGGATTTTTCTAGAAAATAGTATCACAGAAGACGCAAGAAAGTATAGATAAACTTCGCAGAATTGTATAAGTCTATAAAGATTGCAAATTCCAAAAATCCACTAAACCCTCTTCCAAATTCTATTACTTTTTATATAAATACTATTCGCGATACAATTACTGTATAGATCTCTCTTCGTTGTCTTGCCGAGATATTCTGTTTTCTGGATAATACCGCAATTGTTGCAGCCATTAAGTTCCCTGATCCTATCAGAAAAATCAACTCTATATCTGTATAGATACTCGATTGTCTCAATAAGTTTCTGATATATAGTATCGCTATAATTTATTAATTTTAGCCAAAGAAAATTGAGCTATTTATAGTTATTGATACTTACTTGATAATAGAATACAATCGGATTTACGATCAAATCTCGTTCTTTGGATAAATATACTACCAGAGAAATATATTGGTTAAGTACTGATTCTGATACTCAATGGAGATAGAAAAGAAGAATTGGTGATTTGTAATATATATTTATAGACTTTTTGGAGGGGCTGAGTTTTTATAAAAAATTTTGATCGAAGATTTGTGTTCACTGGTGACCGAACAAAACAGTTTTGTATATTGGCAATCATTCCAGAAATCAAGCCACTTGTAGATATATAAAACCGGCCAATATTCTATAAGTATCTGGCGCTCTGTGGATACTATCTGTGAACTAGATATCTTGTTGACCCTGGTTTCTATTCTACACACTGTTACTGATAATATAGACGAGATATGGTTCAAGAGAGATACTCTGTACAATCTGTATAGTATTCGATAGAGTCTGAGCGGATTCGATCCATCAGATTGGAGATTATACAGATACAATACTGATATCTTTTACCAGAAATCATTCCGACAAAGTACTCGGAGTCTTATACTTCCAGTCTGGCCAACCAGGAATATTGACGTATCCCGAAATCTTGCCCTGTATCGAGAAACACCCATTATCTTTGTATTGGTAGACACGGTTTATAACTGGTGACAGAATTCTTATACACCGGCTCCAGTATATAATAAGAGATAAAGACAGTTACTATACATAGATAGGAGCTCTATTATTGGGTACTGTAAATTGGGTGGACTTTTGAAAATTCCCAAATAATATTCTATTTTTATTTCGTATCAATTTAAAAGACCAATAGATCTCGACAAAAAAAGAGGAGAGAAATTTCTTTGGTTTTGAATTTCCAGTCTGTCGCTTTTTGAACAAAATAGAAATCAACTATATTAACGAGAACTCCAAATCAGATCTTCAAAATATTATAGCCAGTCGTTTCAGCGATTTTGTTTGTGAGTTTATCGCAATAATCGAAACTATCCAGTTTGGAAAACTCCAATTTGTGAGCAATAAATACAAGATCTTGGAGACTACAAGCCGAGATCTTGCAAAAATTACAAACAGTATTGCGGATGAAGTTAAAATATTGGGAAAAAGACAGAAAGCTGCTGTAGTTACAGAAAAACAAAAACTGTTTTCTCGGACAGAGACTGTCAAATTGGAATTGATTGCCAGCCAGAAACTAAAGAGTCAAATTCTCTTCGTCAGAAATATACAAATATTTTTTAATCTACCAGAAGACTCGAAGCTTGATTCGAAACTTTTATTTTGTATTCCCCAAACTACAACGTATTTGGACAAGTAGCTGCAATAGAATATACAACGAATTTTGGTCTCACTTGTCCGAATACTATTTTGTTGGATCTTGTTGTGATTAGTCTTTCCAGGATTTGATTGCGATTCGATTACGGATTTCTTTTTACTGTAAATCTTGACGCGGTCTAGACTCTATTCTTTTCCCAAATCGAACTGTCCGGTTGTTACAGAAACAGCCGACACTTCAACGTACTGCGACGAAACTCTATTGGCCAGTGTTTTTTAGATTCTGAATCCGTTTTCTATAAATGAAAATACTATATATTTGTAACAAAATTGGTAATATCAAAATAGAATTTATTGACGAATACAAATCCAAGTATTCGTAGAACTAGTAAGACAACAGAAGACTAAATATAAACCAATAATTTTAGATTTAGCAGGGAGGGAGATAAATCCATTCGGAGAGATAGTTATATTCTTTACAGAATTTCTTTAAGACCAGCTTGGTCTGTGAATACAGATCTGAAATCTGTGTCTTTGTGAAATACCGAGACCAGCCACCAGATAGAGTTATAATACTTCTCCAGATACTGATAAATATTTTCCGTCGAATCTGATCTAGTTCCAGAAATAGTCTATATCCTGAGTTAATATCAAAGATCCGGCTATCTATACGATCGAGTTCCTTTTTGACTTTCTGTATTTTCTGGGACTGAAAAGACCAATTATTCTGCAATAGATTATACAGTTTTTGTATATATTCAGTAGCCTCTCGATGTTTTTCTCGATGATATACTATATAGAGCTCATTTATATTGTCTGGATCCCGATCTCCGGAATAATCAGAATAATTTTCGAATAATCTTTTGTTCGGTGTAGCTAGTTTGCTTTTAGCAAACAATCCCTCAAAATATATCGGGTATAATTGTAAATTAAAAAGATCACTAGACAGAGAAGATTCTGGCTTTTTAGAATAGATAGAAGATCTGGTAAATAGAGAAGTCTGATAATTTCTTTTCTCTGTCTTTATTTCAGTCGTCTTCCGTATCTATTTGGGCAGAGAATTGCTAGACAAACTGTCTGGATTTCGATAGTTATTCTTTATAGACCAGATTTGTGATTTACTATCGGAACTATCAGAGTTATCGTCGGATTTATCGCTGTATTGATCGTCTGAGAAAAAAAATCGGGACGCGAATCTGGAGGATATTGCAAACGGATAGAACTCGAATCTCAGAGAAGAGAGTTATTCGAGGACTCTGACACTTGCGAAATCTGGAAGTGGTTTGGGAGCTCCAAATACAGAAAACTGAGATATATTTCCAGAATCATCAATTGACAAAATCGTATTTCCATTCATTGACTGCCTATAAAATAACTGTTTCAAACACACCGGAGCTGAAAATAGAAAAACACAGTATATATTTTTTGGATTTTCAAATACAACAGACGTACTTTCAAAAGACCGTTCGTACCGCTGTTTCTTCAACTTTGGAGCCCCAAATACAGAAACTGTAGCCTCAGCCAGATTTGGAGAAATTTCAAGAAAAGATCTCTGATATATATTTCTAGGGCCTCTAAATACAAAAGATATATTCTCAGCAGATATTTGCTTGGTATATAACTATTCTGTATACTTTGGAGTACCAAATAGAGAAACTGTATACTGAACCATATTTTGAGACGCTCCAAATAAAATAATCTGATATACAGCTTTAGACTTTCTTTCAGATAGTATATTATTTGGCTGATTTATAGTTTTGGAATCTCCGAATGAAAAAAGATTGGGTTGGTCCAAGAAATTACAATAGTATAATATTATACAAACTAGAATATCCGAATAACAAGTAAAATCGAGATATTTAATAGTCTCTTGCTTCGATTCGTGATTTCTAAGACTATGATTTTCCCGGGCCACGGTTTTCGTACAAAACCACGGTTTTCGTACAAGACTACGGTTTTCGTATAAAACTACGGTTTTCGTACAAAACCACGGTTTTCGTACAAGACCACGGTTTTCGCACAAGACCACAGTTTTTTATACAAGACCACGGTTTTCGCACAAGATCACAATCTCTATAGACTGCAGATTGAGGTGAGATTTTGAGATTTGGAAAATTCCGTTGTATCAAAATTATATCTAGCTTTTGATATTTTTCGTTGTCTTATTTTATTCTCTATACCGGCCGAGACGCCAAGTAGCTGCCCAAGTATTATACAAATAAGAACAATTTCAATTTATTCAATATTTAGAAACTATAGCTATTCAATACTGAAAACAGAGATTTCCAGATGGTGATAGCTCTTTTGATAATATAATAAAATTTTATATATACGGCGATTCCGCTATATCGCGTTCCACCATCAATCAAAGCTCTTTTTCTTTATCAGATAGAATTTGAGAGACAATCTGGCTGGCTGCGGGGTGGTGGGGATTGGAATTTCTATATAACTGAGGTACCAGTGGAACGCCGTATAGTGTCTGGTACTGGGCTTCTGGGAAGACCGACTGCTGCAGTTGAGCTCTATAAAGATGTACTCCATTAGATTGTCCCGTATAAGACTGTCTTCTATGAGGTTGTTCTGCAAAAGATTGTTGTTCTGCAAAAGGTTGTTGTCCTGTAAAAGGTTATTGTTCTGCAAAAGATTGTTGTTCTGCAAAAGGTTATTGTTCTACAAAAGATTGTTGTCCTGCAAAAGATTGTTGTTCTGTATAAGACTGTCCCGTATAAGTTTGTATCCCATTAAACTGATGGGACCGCTGAGATCGGGCTCCGTAGTATATATACAATTTGTATAGTAGAGCTAATTGTGGTAGTGGAGAATCCCTGATTGCCCCAGATACAAGTATATTGAGAGCTTCTCTGACAGTAAAATCTGGAACTTCTACCAAACTCTCCGAAATAAATCTTTCGGCTTCCTTGGAAAAAACAATATTTGCAAGAAATAATCTTGATATCCCAACTTCCGTTCGTCCATTACTATCCTCGTACCAAAATCCAACAACAATAAATAGAAGTTTGGTACAATCAGAATATAGTTCCCCAACAGCAACCCAACTTAAACTATATCCGCTATCTCTGGTAACAAGTCTGCGCAAGATCTTGATTTCGCTTGGTTTAGTGGTCGTGTTTGGTTTCTTTTTCTGTATTGCCCCATCCAGCGCCGGCTGACCGCCAGCGGTAGTACTTGATATCAATTGTATACCACTCTGAGAATCCATCACCACAAAACGAGGACTGATTTTGCCAAACTATTGTATTATACAAATCTCTTCGCCACTCGAAGTGTAGTCTGGACGAACGAAACGGGATACGGTTCTTGGTCTGATAGCAAGAATCCGTATCTGCCCAACAATCGTTGAAAGTTGGAGATCGTTTGCTGGCGTATTTGTTATATAAAATCTGTCTTTTGGCTGAGAGTTTCCTGGGTAAACCTCTCTTTGCTGATCCGATACTGGATGTGTCCATACAGCTGGGTACCCGAAATTATTGCACTATTGTTCAATCAGTGGGATTTGTGAGTCTTTCAGCGAAGGTTGTTTGAGATATACCCGCTATTTTTCTAGAAGATCTATATAGTGAATAATACTATATTCGGGATCACTTCTCTGTTCCTGGTTGATTTTTTTGATCGACTTGTTGGTTTGTATAAATTTATCGCCAATTCTATTAGTGTCTGGATTTTGCTGTAGGATCGAATCAGGATTTTCGGCGAGTAGATTGTAGAGTAACCGGATTTTATTCGTAGTTTGTTGATATACGTTTTTATAACGATCACTGGATTGTTCTGGAGAATACTCCACTGGTCGATTCGGATCAACTCCGAATACTAGATTGATATATCGACCACTATTGATCTTATTTCGATGATTCAGCAGCTCTGTAATGGTCAATCAAAACGTGAAATGAAGAATCTGACTAGAAATATATATTTTGGATAGTCTTTTGGATCTTGGACTTATCTTTGTCTTTGTATTTATCAGAGTAAATTGCTGCCAAGAACTCTCTGAAATCTATAACAATAGAAGAAGTGTGCAGTACTCTGCTAAGTATCTCAGCATTATTTTCGGCGTTATTGATAACTTGTAAAAGAGATAATATCTGATCGTAGCTAAGTCTTTTCTGTATATCTTTACCATTGTTATTTATATTGATATCCTCAGCCACAGTTGGAGGAGGCGGAGGAGTAGTATCTGAGGCAGCCGGGGCAGGAGGAGCAGGAGCAGGAGCAGGGGCAGAAGTAACAGAAGGAGCAGAAGCAGTAATCTCAGAGACAGTGGAGGCAGGTGCAGATTGAGCAAGAGCAGAGTTGACGACAGTAATCTCTGAACTGGACGAAACAGTGTTCTCCACAGAAGCTGTTAGCATTGCCAGATTCTGATTGTGTGCTATATTGTGTATTATCTTTGAATCTCGTATTGACAGCTGTAAACAATATTTAAATATATATTCAGGGCTATAGTTTTCGTGGCCAACTCTATGGTTTCCAAGCCGCTACAAGACTATAATTTTCCACCGGGATAATCATAGCAAAAACCAAGAATTGTTCTGCTATTTATAGGATCAGATCTTCCGGACTATAGGAGTCTCCAGATATACCACTGAATTCTAGCTCTAGAAAACAAAAATGTTGAGAATCTTTATTATCCTGTTTATACTCTGCCGGGCTATATTTTCTATTGAGTATATCTCTCGGTTATTTCGACTATACCAAAATTTATATATATCAGAATCGATAAAGAATTTTCAATCGATTTTGGTGCTCACAAATACTACGTTTTTGTTGGAGAAAATAGAGTCAAACTTTTTGAACCGGACCAACTGAATACAAATATTGGCGATCGAATTGTTTTTTATTTTCGCAGTCTCAACTATATCTTAACTGAGTCGAGTCTGGAAAATTTTTGCTCCTCCGTCCACCAGTTCGATACCGGTTTCCACCAGTTTAACCCAGCGGGTAGTGAGGATATTATATTGACTCTGACTGTTGATAGTTTTACTCCACAGTGGTATTTCTGCAAGCAATCTTCTTCTTTGCTATATTGCTATACTGGGATGATCTTTGCGATCAATCCAGGAGAGTATATGGGCAAATTTAGACAGAATACAAAAAAGAGCAATATTCTGAGTTTTTCAGCTCGAGAAACTCTAATATCTACGTACTCTATATCTTCAGGACTCGGGAAGCCAATTTCTTTATCTGTACTATCGAAGGCAGCCAGTACGATACAAAATATTGTGGTCCTTACAAAGACAATTACAGCCGAGTGTCAAACTGGGATTCTAGAAGTGAAAACGGCAGCCAGCTCGACAATAAAAAGAAGTTTGTTCAGGTTATCGGTATCGGAGAGTCTTTTGTCTACAATCTGGGGCAAGATTGGAAAGATGGTATTGGGTTATTTTATTTTGCTGCTGGGTTGATTAGACAATCCAAAGAACGGTATTCGCAGACGAGGGGAGCTGTGGGATTCAGAATATATTGAGATGTTATTAGCTAGAAATCCGTTATCTGTTTGTTAAATTTGCTATTTTCAATGTAAATTCCAATACTTTCAGCAATCGACGGGAAATAATTGTTTCTATATACTGGTAGTAGCAATATTTGAAATTTGTCTCTCTACAAGTTTGAGAACAAAAGTGAATCAACCGAGCAGAATCAAATTGTCTCTGAGCTATTGTATTGGGCTTGCTTATTTTTGTATAAGATTGAAAAATATAAACTCTTCTGTGAAAACAAAACCAAAAATATACTCAAAGCTAGTACAGAAATTATTTTAGCTTTTTCAAAGTATTTGTACAATTTTTCCAGTATATCCAAGCTCGTCTCCACGAAATCGAGATTTCTGAATCAAGATTGATAAGACAGTAAACAATCTCTGAAAGTTGGGCTGTCCAGTATCTGTTATAGACCGGTATTATTTCGAGAAGAGTCTCTAGAAATTTATAAATATATAGAATAACAAATCGCTGTAGCGATCTGGAGCTATAATCTGCTATACGAATATACCAGCGAAGATTTCTCCAAAATCTGTTGGGAAGATAATAGATCTCTATAAGATAGCTACGGCGCTTCTTGGAAGATTTATTTTGTATAAGAAGAACTATAAAGATTGTTATAATCTTATTCAATGGTTCTATAACAGTAGCCGCGGCGTTATTTGTCCAGAATCTGGTATTCTTATCCAGTTTCCCAACTATTGATATTGCTACCCCAAGGACTTCCAGCAGATCACCAGTATTCTTATTCGTTATAGACTTGAGACTCGATTGGTAATCTTCAAAAGAGCTGAAACTGTTAAAGAGAGTTTGCTTCGAAAGACTCCGATGTATCTTATATAAATAATATTGTAAGATAATATAGTCGACAGGATTTGTTTTTTTGCTTTCAATAAAGTAAAAATAGATTCGAAAAAAAGACAAAAACTCGACAGAGTATCTCTCTAGATTTTGAAATTTATTATACGGCTGTAATCCAGTTGCTAGATAGAAAAAAATATTATCGACAGTTTTGAGATCTTTCCGGATATCGAAATACGAGAAATTTTTCTCTCCGAATCCCGTGAGAATAATCTGTGGACTTTGCTATAGAGAGTTCCCAATAGAAAAATATAAAAGATCAAGACTTCTATACGAGATCTGATAGGAATATATCGACTCCAGACGAAAGATAAACTGGCTCGCGAACTCAAACAATATTGCTGTATCAAGATAACAATTATATTTGTCAAATATAGACTCCAACGATAGACTATATATATCGGTAATCATTATTCTTTGGCCAAATACGGTTCCAAACCAGTGAATTGCAGATATACCAATACTACCAGAAAGAATCCGCAAAATATATATCTCTGCGGATAGATCTGAACTGGCATTCTCAGACTTTAGGAATATCTTTTCAAGAGTATAGATATAATGGTCTGGTATTTGTTAAAACTTTGAAGATTCAAACCGGTATTCTATATATACCAATACCGGTAGACTTTTTTTCTATCCAAGTATCTACAATAAAAGAACCGATTGTTTTAGTGGAGATAGCTATAGTTTTTGCCGTATATATTGAGACAAAAAAAACTATAGTTCTTATATAGACTCGGCAGACCACGAAATTTCTTTTCTTACTACAAAATTCAGAAACCGCGCGGCAAGTCTAACCGCCGTATATACTGTGATAGATTTATAATCTTAATACTGTCTAAAAAAAGAGACAGAAAAATAATTCAGAGAGATTTATAAAATACCACTTCTTTTCTCAATTATCTAGAACTGCTATTCAAACTGCCAGAATATCTAGAAAAAAACTCAACCCAACACCGTAGAGAGAGAAAAGAATAATTCGAGATATATATTTCTCGGATATCCAAAAGATCGCAAAAACAAATACCGAGTATTTCCGCCGACAGAGAACCGCAGTCTTTAAAAAAACTGATAAAATTTTTGTCGATAGTTTAGATACTGGCCGTGATTGTCGAGTCTATATTCTTATAATAAACAGAAAAAAATCGGATACAAGACGATATTATATATATAATTCCTATCCGGAGTCGGATTGGGTTTCCACCACAGAAGAAATGGTAAGATAAAATTCAGACAGCTGCGATTTAAATATCTAATTGGTCAATAGAATAGAATTTGGCCACTACCAGAGATTTGGAATCCGTCTCGCTCTGAAAATATATAGAGAAAAATCAAAATTTATCAATATTCAAATACTGAAAAGCCAGAAAAGACTGAAAAAACGCTGCAATCTGGAAATAGTCCTCGAGGATTATTTATTATCTCTCGAGCACCAATTTTTCGACTTTGACCGGAATATTATATACCGTTTCTGTTTGCCGTTTTCTGATTTGTTTGTTTCGAATTCTGATCCATTATTTGTATTTACGGGGAATAACGGGAAAGATATTTGGTCTGGATATCGATCTATAAACAATACTATATATACCCGCAGTTTAGTTGAAGAGTTATAATACAATTGATCTTTTTGGTATATATCTGGAAAACTATCTGTATATCGTCTAGAGTGGGTCTGAGAAACTCGGATATATCGATGTCTGTAGATGAGTAGTGGATCCATCGATCAACTTTCGCCTCGATTATTCTGATTGATAAGTCTCCAAAAGAGTATATTTTGCGAATCTCAGAAATTTTGTTTCAGATACTTGTAACTATACAACAAAATCCTTTTGTCTTTAAGAGAATCACGATAGTAGTATATACTATTCCCAGAGAAGTAAACCAAATGGATAGATATTCTTTTTCTTGAAACCATCTAGAATTCCCTATTTGGAGAGATTGAAGATAATAAAGATATTTCTACAAACCGGAGAGAATCTACCGTAAAATAGCTATTTTATTATATCTCCCAGGGTTGTTGTTGACAAGAAAGATATGGTTTGGAGTGCTAGTATTTTATTGGAGAAAGCACGAAAGTCTAACGAGTAGGATATGCGATATCTCGTCTTCAGTTACGTATATATATAAACAATCATAAAATGTCTATAACCCCGCTTTGAGATATACTGCGGTCTAATCTCAGAAAGTCTTAAGTTTGACGTCTACGGAATATACCGATACGAGAGTAGCGTCTATAAGATATATTACTGTATCGCCTATATAGAATTGTGAATTATACCGGGTATTTTATTCAGAGACGGCGATATTTTTCAAATAGTAGATATCTCAGTATTATATTAGCGCTGTTGGACAATCGACTGACCACAGATTTTTTGTAGGGAAAGAAATAATATCCACAATAATAGCAATAGCGAAAATCTTTATCACTGTACCAAATATCTTATTCTAAAATAATTGTCGTATTGGATTTGTCCGTGGCGTAACTATATTCTAGCCAAAACTCGAGAACCCCGACAGTCGCTAATTCTCGATTACTGTACAGTTATATTAGTTTTGAGACCGGATCCAATTCCAAAAATCTGAATAGCCAAATTCAGTAGTCTAGAATATTGATTTATCTGGAGTGGTTTGTATTAGCGTGTATTGTGGTCTGTGATAACAGAATAATCTGCAATCGCGATTATACTCTGAATTTATTGGTAGATATAAGATCTACAGTCTATATAACTGGTTTACTATGGTAGTAGTCGTTTTACCAGATTGGTACTTCTGTTTTGGTTTTTATACTTTATCTATTCCAGTATTAGTGTAATTTATCTCTGTATTTACTATCTATTTAAATTTGATCTCCGAGTGTTAGCGACGAGAGTATTTTCAAACAATTTTCTATACTATTTCTTTTTGTTAATAGTGTATATAAATCTCTGTATCTGACCGTTCTGGTATTGGATATCCAGTATAGACTCTTTCTATTTGCCACTGGATCTGAAACTCGAGGCCAGAATCTGCGAATCGGATTGAATAAATATGATTTTTCAGTTTTTGCTCAACAGTTCGCTCTACGTAGATCCAGTCCCCGATTACTGATATATATATTTTATCACAATCAATCCAGCCGGAATAGCCGAATTGAACGCTAGAAGTTTTTTCAGAAGGCAGAATACCGATCTTATTCCAAATTTATAGATATAAAATATCAACAGAGTTGTAATTTATACAAAAATCAAATCAGTTCAAAATAAATACAGTTCCGTCGCCGAAATAGCCACTCGAAGAGATACGTCTCTTAATAAATCTTCGTTATTTTTATTCCGATTTGAACTGGAAGCAATTGACCGCTATTTATAATATATATCTTTCTATTGGAAAATATAGAACAGCGGACGGAGTCAAAAAGAAAACAAGAAAGATATTTTTTTGTATGTAAGTGATTTTGCTCCACAAATTCCAGTGCTATTTTCTGATATTGCAAAAAGACCGTTGGTTTTGTCGCAAACCGATAAAAGATTTACAGAAACTCTTTTTTGAGACAGATACTATCGCTGTTACAGTGGAGCTAGATTGGATTGGTACAGCGGATCTATAGTTCTCTGTTTTTTGGTATTCGTATATTTAAGCTAGAGTATTCGCTCTGGACAAAAGAGCAACAATCGAGATATATCTATTCAATATTATTTTTATTATTTTCGGAGTAATTTCGAGTTATATATATTTTTTGGGATTTCTGTGTTATTCTCTACTAGAGAAGCGAATCGATCTTTTTTTTCCAGAATTCCAAGATCTCAAGCTACAAACCGGTCTACTTGAATATATTAGTTTTTCTCTAGAATTTATTGCCAGAAACTTATTATAGACAGAGAAACTATACCACAATCTTCGTTGTGATCTGTGCAGATAAAATTTTTGAAATCTGTGGTATTCCAGAGAATAGACTTACGGCAGTCAAGGGAAAGACAGTCGCTGAGTTTACGAATACGGATAACTATCGAAAATAATATTATTTCTTACTGTGGATAATCTTTTACTGATATCTTAAAGAGTTGTATTCGTTTTCTGTAATATAGAGAATATTTTGTATGTATCGTACTATACCAAATTTATAGCGATTGAAGTACAGGATATATTAGCACCAAAAAATCTGAATTGGATAGCAGTAACTGTAACTGGTATATACTATAGACTATCTCCAAATAGCGGAAGTCTTTCTATTCTGCCACAAAAGACTGCGGATTGGAAATCTAGAACTGGGGTTGCTAATACCGCGCCGGAGATCCCTATAGACTTATAGATTTCAATAGCCACAGTGTATCTGTATACTTCAGTATAGAAATACCAGATTGAATAATTTTCTTCAGATTGCTATAATTATTCTCTTAGACTAGGAATTGAAATATTATTGACCACGGTTTTTAGAGACCACGGTTTTCAGAGACCACGGTTTTCAGAGACTACGGTTTTTAGAGACCACGGTTTTTAGAGACTACGGTTTTAAGAGACAATACCCTCAATATTTGAAAAGAATATAGAAGTAACTATAAAAGGGAGAAATATTTCTGTATAATAATTTGCGCAATTTATTTTGAGTATAGCTAAATACAATTATTTGTCGTGGCTTGAGTTTTGGCAGAAAAAGACAGAGCTATTGCTTAGCTATAGATAGCGGCTACTATATATAATTCAAGATCTGTCTGATATTTCTAAGCAGTTTTCTCAGATAACTCTCTTTCTGGAACGCTGTTTGAAAGAGAAAATACTGAGAAAACTGTACAACAGCCAATACAGAGAACAAAGACAGAAAAATAATCTCAATATCCGCGTTGACAATCGTTCTCTGTATTCCGTATATCCAAAATTCTTTGCCGACTGTAATCCGACTGTTCTCAATCTACAAAAAATATATACAGATCCGCGTATCTACCATCAAGATCAACTTCTTTTATTTGGATCTCTATCTTCTTCTCGCCTCTATAATCTTTTATTGTATCGTCTGATTTTTCTATTCGTGGATATAGTCTGTATATTTGCCGATAATCTGGGTGGTCTGGATACAGTTAAGAGCTTGCTTTTAATATAGACTAATATTGGCTCTGGTTTCTCATTGCTTTATACTGTCCGCCCAAGAATTATAATCGTGACTAGAGAGAGAAAAAGCGCAACCAATAATATATTTGAAGAAAAAGATCTACTCTTCGATCTTCGTACAGAGACAGATATATCTTATAAAATATTTGCAGATATTCGGTTCTGTTGTCTCTCTTCAGCTGAACTATCTCCAAGTATACGATTTTTTTCGTTGAATGCGGAAGTTACCAGACAACTGTATAATACTCGTTTTGTTTGTCTGCAAAAATACGTTTTGTTTTCCGCTATATATCTGAGTGATATATTTATATTGGCTATCTAGAGCTTTTGCGCCAGTCTGTTGACGAAGTTCGATTTTATTACTGCCACGAGACAGATAAATCTATTTGACGGTTTATTTGGCTTATATCTTAAAAAGTTTCTTCTATTGACCGGAAGAAGTAGAATCCCTTATAAAGAGATTTCTGCTCAAATCGTATCTGCTCTGTTTATAGATATATATCCACCCGGAATACACTGTTAGTTTTATCAGCTCCCAAATATTGAGAATATTTATTAAATTATAATAGAGTTCTGTCCACGAAAAATTTTTCGACATATTTACTACAAAATATATTTCGATATTCACCGGGAGATTTATAGTACGGATAAACTTACAAAATTTCAGTGCAATAGAATTGAAAACAGTTTATATAATCTTTTTGAGACTATAATCTTGAATTCTGCTGTTTTATCTACGGTTTATTTAGACAATATCAAGATCCAGAGCTCTTATTGAGTATAGTTTCGCTTCAATCGTATATACTTGGTTTGTATCAGGCGCAGTCCTGAGTATACTATACCGTACGGATACTCTGTATACAATGTTTGTATACAAATATTCGGCGCTATATTATACTGTCAAGAGAAGAAATTCACAATATCTATATATTCTCTCTGTAGAAGCAAAAAGTCGCTGACAGTTCGTCTAAAATCTTCTACAGCTGCTGCTCGTATTCTGAGTATCGATAGCGGAGGACCGCGAGAAATTATATCACTTGAAAATCTTGCAATCCTGCAGCAGATATTAGACGAGGGTTTTCCACTCTCAGATCTGATCGAACTGACTGTTGGATATAGCTCTGGTGGTTTGATTTCTCTTTCAAACTTTATACTAAGAATAGAGATTGAATCCTGTAAATCCCTTTTCCAGAAACTGGCTAGAAAAGTTCTGGCACCAATTCGCAGAAAATATTTGCTCGGTTTTTGGCTATCCGACGGTCTTTATAATATCAAAATTTTCGAGCAAGTTCTCAAAGACCATTATACAGAAACTAGAAGAATATTCGATACTCTACAAAACTGTTTGTTATCAAATAAAATTGCAGTAATTGCAAATAAAATTAAAGATAGCGCGTTGTTTATCTTCGCAAACTATAATGGATCAGTATCCCACCGAGCGGAGCCAGATACTTTAGATTTTAAATTCTTGCTTTATAAATTACTGACGATTTAAAGTATATAGAAGACTACGACCAGATACAGAAACTGAGCTATTTCTATAGCAAGTATAAATACACCAATCCCAAGGAATATCTTAATCTAACCGGTGATAGGGCTCGAGCTATATCTGCAGTCCTCTCTCTTTTTTCTACGATAGATATTTCTGGTTTTGGAATATTTCAAGATAGTGGAATAAGATAATATAATAATTCTATAAATTTGGTATTTTCAGAAGCAAAATATCTTTGGCCAAATTCACCAAACCCTGATATTTTTATTTTATTTGGAACGGGCTCGGAATCAACTGACTTATCTTCTAATACCGTATTACAATTCCGGAATATTCTGGTCGATAGTTGGATACCGCGGATATATTGCTCTTTCTTCTCTTTATTTGAAAGACAGTGTATTTGGAGAGAAGTTCTTGGACTATTAGATAACAGATTACGGGATGATTATTTCAGATTTGATATTGCCGTATCTGGTGGACTACTCCGGATAGATAATACAGAGTATATAGATATACTATCGAAACTAGTCCGGTCAAATCCGGACGGACAGCGAAAATACCAGAAAACCATTGTTTTATTATTTGCTATATCTTTCTATTTCCAGTTAGAAATCAAATCTGAATATTATTTAGATCTGTTTCAGTATATTGACTCTATACACTGCCGAGTGTCTGCCGAGAAAATTATCGAGTGGATCGATATTTTTGACAACTCAAGAAAGGACTTTTATAAGAATACGATCAATCTAGATTTTTATCTGACTAGTAACAATATTTGCCGTTACTGTTATAAATACTATCGACCAATCTGTTTTATAGTATATAATCTTAAAGAAAATATTGGGTTTTTTATTTATTTCGGTGGAAAATTCTATCGTCTAAATATCTTTTCTAATAATATATACTGGTTTATTGAGCAGCAAGAATTTGAATAGAATTTTGGATCACCAAATTATCGGATACCAACGGCAATAGATTGTTTTTTTTGCAGAATTTAATAGAAAAATAACTCTAAAAAAAAAAAGTATATCGATATTTGATATTTCTGCTAGTAGTATAGAGAATAGGAATTGTGTTTTTTACTATAAGATCTTTTGCTGTTTAGTCTATATTCTTCGTTTTGATCGCTTGGTATTTTATCTGTCTATACTCAGAAGTTTCTACCGGAGATATTTGACGTGATTATTACTACAGAATCAATATTATCGTTCTTCTTTGTCTAATAAATTGCTTGTTTTTGGACTTCTGAGAATAATATATATTAATTTTAATTCTTTTTTGCTATCTGAGTCGGTTCCGGCAACCGCAGTATTCTAAATATATTTGGTGCTTTTTATTATTATAAATATAATAGTTACCCGAGAAGACAGAAAGAGAAGCGGACAAAAATATAACGGACAGGTTGGTTATATCGGAGAAAATTACTCGATTTTTTGGAGATGTTATATTAGAATCCGAATTCACTGCAGGGATTACAGATATAATAGATCTATGATTTTTGTGGAGCCGATTTATAATTTAGCCGCTCAGGACCACAATTTTCTTTCTTATACCGTATATATATATACGGTCAAAAACTATAGTTTTCTGTGGTAAATAATACAACCCTGGGATTTAAAAAAATATAATCCAGACTGTAAAAAAATTCCCAATATTTTATTTTACAATTTTTTTTCTATCTCAAAAATAGAGAATATTACCGAAAAACAATTCCAGTATCTTCTAAATATGGATCAGTCTCTCGATTTTGAACTGTTCCAGAATTTTTTTGATTCTGCCCTGTTTCCAGTATACGATAGAGACTTTCTGTGTTTTCCACCGCTACCGTCTATCGAAAAAAAACTGTTTTTTATTTCTGATATTCTCTTTTTGGAGAATAATAATTCTGTATATTCTATTGCAAATTCGGTATCCGAAATTGAGGATATTTTTATATTCCAGAAGCTTTTCGATCAGTACCGAGAAAAACAGAAAATATTTCAATTAGAGTAAGTACTATACTGCTATCTGTAATTCCGAGGAATACGCTAATATAATAAAGATAGATATTCTGAAAGCGATCTTGGAGAAGATCAAAAAATACTATCTTGAGTTCCTTAATTTTTGGATTCTCGAAATTACGGAGATATTACAAAAGTTGGGATACAAACTGGAATTACCACCGGTTTCGGCGACAGACGGCGAATTTGATATCAGTTTCTTGAACAGAAATTGATTGTAAAAAATACAGCCACAATAAGAACAAAATGTTCCCGGAAAGGGGGGGAGAGAAAAGACAGAATACTGGAATAGATAATAATAGAATACAAGAGAATTATAGTTGGAGTTCTAGACAACAAAAAAAAGATTTAGACAAATTCGTAGACCAACAATTTAGGGTGACCACTAATTGGTCGAGGGTCTTGTATTAGTATTTTTGTTTTTTTGTTCCAGATTGGGGGCCGTTGGAAATCAATATAATCTTTATATACACTAGCAAGAATAAGGTTTCTTCGTATACAAAATAGTCCGTGTCTACGTAAATCGTCGGCGCCAAATAGATTTGTAAATTATATTTATTGGACATCGGTGATTCTCAATCTACTAGTTTATAAATATAGTCAAATCGAGTTGCTGCGCCGGTACAGTACAGTCAAATTTACTGTATCAAATCAAAGACTGCTGCACTGAAAACCACACTGCTCTTGGATATATTTAAGGGATTATCAGTTTTTTTATCGATTTGAAATAAAAATAAACAGAAATTATACTATTTATTTATAATGGAGTAATCTAATAACAAAGTCGCTCTGTTGATTGTTTTCGATATATGGGATTATAAATATAATCAAATCAAACGAATATTGGAAAGTAGAAGTATTGTAACAACAGGATTCTTACTCTCCGATTACAATACAGTATCTGTATACCAGATATCTATCAAAACTATCCAAGAATAACTCAAAAAAATCCGATCCGAAAATCCTCAGTTTTGGAGAAGGGAATCCGGTTGGAATAGAGAGACCGTCGCAGTATATTTTTGTGAGCTGTCAGTTGACAGAGAGATTTTAGAACTAAACAACTCGGATATAGTATCAATACTTCAGATAAGAAATTCGGGCTTCTGGACAAATTTTTTGTTAACTTTAATAGATCTAGACCACGGTATAGCAGATCTCAATGGAACACAGACCCAGAAATCTTATATCTATTACAGTAGCTGAGATTATATCTATCTACCGCAATAAAATACAACAAAATCGATACAGACTACAATCCTGAATAGTTTATCTCGATTATAGTCTTGTTTTGATTGTAGTTTCAAATATATAAACAATTTATTTTCTACTATTTGGAATTGGCCGTCGTTCTGTTATGGAACTCTTATTAAGAAATTGATATATGATCGAGAATTAGTATTTGAGCAATAATATATAACGAAATCTTTATATCCAGCCAAATTATTCGGGGGAAAATACGGTTTTGTTTTGACACAGAATTTCAAAATTGAATAGACCAAATTTGCTCGCAATCTTGGAGTATACCCGATATAGTCTAAAACCAAGATAGTGAATTGATTGGAAAGAGTGAATAGAATAAAAATAGTAAACTGATTATTTTCTCTCTATTTACAAATCCGCTTTTTCTCAGTTCAATATCAAAGTATAGTATTCAGTAAGATTCGTGGTTTTAAGAGAGAAACCGTAATATAAGAGATATATATATCTGTGGTCCTATATTGATTTAAAACTGCTAAGATAAAATTTTCCAAGTCCGGATTGATTGCTTTGCCGCGGTCTTGATAGCTTTCAAAATTGTTTCTCTCTCAAAAACGGACTTTTTCGGAGCCCAAAATCCGCCAGAGATTTTATTCGGTTGATATTCAGTCTTATAGAAATCAATTCTCTTATTTTTTTTGATGGCTATATAACAGTATTTGTCTTGTAAAGAAGAATCGGATAAGATTTGCAAATCAATATAAACCAGTTTTGAAAATCTGAGTAAACTACTCACCCACTAGTAAAATCTTCCGTTGTAAATCTTCGAACTTATTATTTAAAATCCCAGCTATATTAGATCTTCTACAGAATTTGTAACCACACCGGCTATTTTCGAATTCTAGTCTCGTATCTTCTGAATAATCCGAGAACTTGAATAAAGTCCAATATAGTATCTATCGTCTTTAGCAGATTTGTCCGGATTTTATTGTTTAAAATAATTACTTACAAAATCTGTATCCCTGTCAAGATCGAGCAATATATCTATATATTTATTGATCTATTCGTCATAGACTCTTTCCTCAATCTGCTATATAAATAGAATTTTCTTTAAACAATAGCTATTTCTCTGTTTGGCGATAAGTTTTTTGATATAGAAAAACTGTACAGTGATTCCAATTCCAGTACAGACAAATAAAAAACTGTTATAGTACTCTATATTTTTCGTGTTTCCGTATAGACTATCGATAAAAACTCGAAGAGAGCTATATTTATAAAATACGAGATATCTAGTAAATCCGGACTGAATTTCGGTAAACAGAATTATACAGCTCAGTTGTCTATTTGCGGTATTTTCTTTCCACCAAAATATATTTATTGGATAAGACTCCGCAAAAGAATAGAATCGTACACCAGAAATTCGAAGATAGATATATTGGTCTGCTCGGACTTTCCAAGGTTTACAAAGGATAAAGAAGATCCGTACAGTATTTGTTACTTTTTCTTTCTCAGCGATAGCAGAGCCGTCTGTTTTGGTACAGTTTCGGTATATCTGGTCAAGAAAATATACTAATATCAGAATACCAAACAGTCCAAGAATACCGATCAGAAAATATCCGTTGAATTGAAGTTTTTTTTTCAAATAGATCTATATTGCGACAGTCGTGAAAATACCGAGAAAAATATACAATTTGATACAGAGTTTGTACAATCGATAACGGAGTTACGGTAGTATAAATAGCGATAAAACCGCAATAGAAACGATAATCTATTACTTAGAATATATTCCAAGCAAAGAATTTTGAGTGTTTACAGATAGTCCAGATTGAAAAAGCCGTAGTAAAAGATTGAAGCTTGTGTTCTGAAGGGCAAACAATATATATAGAAAACTTTGAATCACTGCTATTATACCAATACTGGCGTGAATTTGGTAATATATTGAAAGAGATATATAGAGCAAAGCAGCGCCAAAACTTATATATAGAAATACGCAAAGTAGCGCGATATAAAGTGTTGCCAAGAAATCTGATCGCTACTGTATTTCTATTAAATTATAAATACCTACAATATTGTATAATACTGTAGCAGCAAATTGTGTCAAGATCAAAATAGCCCGAAATCGGATAATAGATCTCCAGAATCTTTGTCTTCGAAGAAGAAAAGATAAAACAATATATTCTGAAAAGAATTCGTGGATTGGGCCAGTAGGATTGAGAATAAATCTCAAGATAATAATCAGATATCTTCGGATAACAAGACAGACTGCTATATCTGCGACAATATATAGATAAATCTCAAAAATCATAATTTTATTGATTTGGGAAAAAGTAAAAAAAGATTTCTGTACTTCTTATTTGAATATATAACAGACCACGGTTTTCCCACAGAGATATTTATGGCCCTCCGCCAATATTTAAAAGCAGAGATTTCTCTCGTCCAGGGAAGTATCCAAAATAGAGGATACACACAATAATACCAGTCAGCAAAAATTTACAGAATCGCGTCTCTAGATTCTCCGGCCCTGAAAGCTATAGAAAGAGAAAACTAGCCGATATTGAACCCAGTGTTCAAAATACCAAGAAGAGTGTTAAGCTTCAAAAACGACCAATTCTCCAAAAGTCTGCTGAAGCTTCTTGGAAACATTATCGAAAAAGTTTTAAATTTAATCAAGCCGGCTCTGGCCAGATTGTATATATAAACAACTCTTTATTCAGAAAGAAAATAATCAAATCAGTTAATACAACGCGAAATAAACTGTCCAAGATTATAACCAGTTCTTACAGAAATTTTGTATATTTACAAAAGATATTTTACTATAACAATCAAATTTTTCTTTTATATAAGATTATAGATATTTCGTTGGCTCAGCTCTTCAGTATTCTTTTTGGTCGGCTTCAATTATTTGAAATAGCTGTATTTTCTAAAAAAATACTTATCGGAATCCACTATATCTATAATACTCTCAAAATTATATATAGCGAAATCAACTCAGACAATATTCTACTTTCGGTGGCTGGAGCTATAAAAATTGGTAGATACTATTTCAAACTTGAATTTGGGTTGAAATTTATAGACTACAGACAAAATAGAAGAATCTATATTTGCAAACAAGAATATAAAAGACTGGCAAAATAATGTGAAGACGGTAGATCGAATAATTATAGAGTCTCTCGAATCTGCGAACTTTCTACGCAATAATACTTCGCTTTCGGAACTATAGTTCTCGAATATCTCGGATTTTATCGAGACAACAAAATTTGATTCAGTACGGAGTTTATTGAAAATACTATAAATTTATTCTAAAAAGACCGAGAAAGATAATTGATCTCTAGAAAATATAATTTTCTCCAGCTATCTCCAGATTTGTCTTGTTTGAAGCTATATATACAACTGGTTCGGGAGATAATGGCAAAGAATATCGAAGTTACAAAGATTTAAGATAGATTTAGATAGCCATCTGTATAATCAATAAATATTTCAAACAAACTGGAAGAGTTTATATATCTTATACTGTCATATAATAGTTCGAATAATTATACTTCTGTTTTTTTATAGCGATAAGCTCCCAATATATATAAGTTCTCTCAGTTCTGGTTGTTGTTCCAATAGAGCTGTTTGTACAATAGACTGTAGATTTCTCTGATTCCAGATATCAGATTCTGGTTTCTACAACAAGCTATAACTTTCCCTATTCCAAACTATCTTCAGATCGAGCTGTTTATACAATAGACTATAATTTTCTCTAATCCAAAGCTTTTGTATACAGTTCTAGCTCTTCCGATCGGATCATTCTTACGATAGACTATAGTTTCTCTTATTTTCAAGTTATTGTATACAGATTCCGTTTCTCCGATTGTCTTTTTTGTACGACAGTACTATTCGTACAATAGACCACGATTTTCTCTACTCCCAAACTATTCTGTACAGCTCTCGTTTCTCCGATCGCCCTTTTCGTACGACAGTACTATTCGTACAATAGACTATGATTTTCTCTATTTCCAAGTTATTGTATACAGCCCCCGTTTCTCCGATCGTCTTTTTCGTACAACAGTACTATTCGTACAATAGATTACGATTTTCTCTACTTCCAAGCTATTGTATACAGTCTCTGTTTCTCCGATTGTTTTTTTCGTATAACAGTATTTTTTGTACAATAGACTATGATTTTCTCTATTTCCAAGATATCTTCCGATCGAAATATTTGTACAATAAACTATAGTTTCACAGCTCGTACTATAAACAAGTGCTCCAAAAGATACTTGCCTTTTCTGTAATATTTTCCACTATATAGATTTCAATAACCAAGAGCAATCTATTGCTATCCAGTTACTCTCGGCGTATATTGGATATATAAGGATCAAGCAGCTTGACAAATTTATTTTTGATAAGATCGATATTCTTGGATCTAGAGTATTTGATAAAACCAGTATAGACCGTCTAATCTATCGATTTGACAATAAAGAATATCGTCGACAAGATCCTGATATATAGATTCTATACGAAGTCAGTTTATCGCAACAGAGGATTGAAGAGCTGGATCGATATAATCCAAAAGAGATCAATTTGCCAGATAGTTTAAAATTTTATTGTTTCCAGAGAAAATACAGAATAGAGACGGCCAAAGTATGGCTCGCACCCAACGATTTATAGTGGAATCTCGAAGTATACAACAAAGATAAATTAAGCCCCGAATACCGTAGAAGACTCCGGAAATCCAATAAAAAATACTATATCTTCAGTGATGGAAAGATCTTCCGAAATATTCGCTATTATCAGCAACTGGGAGAGAACGTTTCTGCGGGAGAGTGGTTTGCCAGATAGTTACCAAATAAATATCGCGAGTTCAATCGGATATATAAATCCAAAATAAACTATCAAGAGATTCGGTTTTTTGGAGAGCGGCTAGATTTGTTTCTTTGTTTTTCTGTTTTGTGGATATTATAGTATATAGGGATCTATCTGATAAGTCTGAGATATCCAGAGATAAAAATTACAGCTATTTTAGCTAAAGCCAGTAACTAATCTGTAGAAAAAATTTTCCGATTCTCTATCCGAAATATTCTCTGTGTGGTATAAGATCATCTGTAACAACCCGTATTTACTCGATCTTCGAATTCTTGAAAAATTACAAAGACGGTATTCTGCTCTGTCTCTAGCTGACCGTCAATATATTCGAGAAATATTCGAACAGAGTGATATATTCAGATATATAGATAATTTAAATCTTCGGGCAAAAATACTAGATACTAGTCTTAATTATTCTATAATAATTCCATCGCTCAAGATTTTTTTTGAGAATACAAAATATATAAAGACAATAACCGATATTGTAAAAAGGATTCTGTCTTCAAATTCCAAAGGAACTATACACCAGACTATGTTTCGATACTATATACTGTCGGAAAATCGGATATTTTCGATTCAATATTCAGAGAACAATTATATAGAAAGACAAACTCCAAATCTGTATAGTTTTTGGTCTGTCTATCGACAGATCTATCTTTTTGCGATATACAATTTCTGTGGATTGACCGATTGTTATCCGCTCGGTTTTATTTGTATTTCCAGAGCAAAATACTCCGATATCTTTGAAGTATGGGAGCGTTTTCGAAATCTGATCAGCCGAGTTGGATTTGTCTTTTCAGGATCCACCGGAGCTCGGCCAGATAGAACAGAGTTTATCGCTATTCGTGTATTTGTCTCTTGTCTCCGATCTCCAGAGTTTTTTATCTGTAATAAATCCAAGCTGAACAAACTGACCGTCTATATTGTGTCAGTTTTTTTTTCGATGGATCCCCGGTCTATTCCAGAGCTGGATTCGATTCAGATATAGAATAGATCCGAGTCTTGGTGTTTGGAAAACCGCTGTGGTATAACAGATACCGAAAGCTTTTTCCACAATCAGAAATATCTATATCTAGATAATATATACTCGCCCAATCAACTAGTACAAGAGACTGTGACAATATTTGCTGTCAAACGGAATATTTTCAAGTTTTTTTTTCTTGGTTTTGAAACAGATAAAAATCAAAATACGATTCGGCAGTACATTCAGAATTTCCAAAATTCTGTATTACAAGAGATAACAGCTGTTACGGCCGAGAATGGGGTTGATATAGAACTTTCTTTAGCCGAAGATAATACAGTCGAAGATAATACGGCTATTAACAATAAAATAGCTATAGAGTTCTTTTCAGCCGAATATTATACAGCCATCGGAAATAATGGTGATATAATCTGGTAATCGCCAGAAATCTGTAGATGGACTTTTGGAATAAAGTCTGATAACTTCTATATATTATGCAAGCTATTTCTAGGAGGACTGACTGGGGTTATATTCTGTGATATTGTGAAAAAAGAAGCGCTCTTGTTTTGTAGTGTTTCTGCGGCTACTGAGTTTACAAAATTTGTCGATCTACAATCTAATTGATTGGCTAAAGTAGAGAAAGATTTAGCTATCCTGAAGATTCTTATCCTAAACCAAGTGTTAGATAAGTGTAGAAAAAGCGGTTGTATTATTTTCTATGGGATGAAAGATAGTTTTAAACCAAAACTATTTCTATCTACAATAGCTCTATGTATTTTTTTACTACGATATGATCAAGGCCAATAGAGATTGGAGAGATTTTAGAGAGAATAAATATATACTAGATCTGAACTAATATTTACAGTATAGTATAGTTTGACAATCAATTTTTATTAACTATACCAAGTCTGAATTTGATATATCAAATTTGATATAGAAATAATCTCTAGAACGATGAAGAGCAAATATTTATAGAGTCTGTATTTATTCGCTATCCGATTATTTTCAGAAGATTGGATAAACAAACAATAATATAGTAATATTCTATAAGGCAATCGAGGAAAAGAAAAGAAGAGTATATACGCGAGTAAACAAAAAAGAGCAAATAATTGGTTAAAGAAAAATTAAATGGTATTTTTTTAAATAAGTTTTATAGCCATTAAATAAAATACAAATAAAACTGTATTCTGGGATATTGCAATATCGATCACTATATCCGAAAAACAATAGTAATTTATAGAATTCGAAATAGCGCTGAAAAGAATTTTTCCGGGAATAAAGAAATATTTGTGCAGCTGGGTCAAGTATCGGTATTCCAATACAGACTGGATATTCAAGATCAGTTTTGTTTTTCCAATCAATATAAATCGGTTCTTCGATTTTGGTGAAAGTAATCCGATCGATTTCTGATTTGCCAAAATCTATCTTTCCGTACAGTTCTCTGGATATCTGCAGTTTTTCTAGCTGTAATCTCAACTCTAATAATCTAATTCTCTTTTCAAATAGAGTTGCGGCGGTGATATCGGCCGTATTCCGGTTTTTGAATTCGAGTTCCGCGAATTTTTTTTTTTCAGACTGTATACGGAATATATCAGTAATAAATATAATCGGTTTTTTTTGGCGATTTGCGGCGATAATATTATTGCCGATATTTTCAAAAAAGATTTTTCGAATTTTTTTCTTTTTGGAATTGTAGAGATATTTTCGATGTATTCGGATAGAAATTTGGAAATTCCGCAATTGACAATAATATAGATCTCCAGCCAGTCTAGTCAATTCCAACAGACAAAAATTCTGATAAAGAATACGGCGCAGTTTTCCGGTTTTTTTTTTCAGATATACCAGCTCAGAATCAATTTTAATATTTTTTTTTTCTGTTACAGTAAAATTACTCGGTACCGAGGTATTCTGTATAAGATTTATATTATATACAAGATTCAGCAGAGTATTTCTGGCCGGTGTTTCTATAAAAACGGATTGGATATTATCTCTTATACTGATATAACTAGCAAACGATTTTCTGCTGTTATATTCTATAACGATATTTCGTAAATATTTATCCAGATATTCTGGAGATATAGTCAGTGAATTTCAAATTTTGCGGTTGGTACTATAGTATATTGTTTGGACTTACTGATTTCTGCGGCTGCTTTTTTGCGATATTTGTAAAATATTTTTTTATTCTTAAAACCAGTTTGACCGCTAGCAGTCTTCTCCAAATTCTCTGCTTGTCTATATTTTCAGGGTTTTACTGGGTCCGTGATAATGCTGTATATTTCGCTGCGCGTGGTATCTCTGAAAATACAGATATCTCCAAGGTATTTCTTGAAATAGATAGAAATACTCAAGCGATACTCTAGTATCTCTGTCCAGCGCCAAATATTCCGCGGATATTTGATATCGGGACTATCAAAAGCGTTATCTTCGAAAACGAATATAAGAATATTTTAAATAACGCAAAGACCAAGATTGTTATTCCGCTCAGTATATATAAAGATAGAGCTAAGTCTGATTAGAAATATTGTTGACTGCAGTGTTTTTGTATTATTTACGCTCTTTCTATATTTCTTTTTTTTTTGATCAGTCGGTATTTTATTTTCAGAAACAGCTCCCGCCGACTAGAATCTTCAGGGTACTTGACTATAAAGAGCTCTATATCTTTATATTTCAAAGTATTTCCCGTCTTTCTATATATATTAGATTCAATCAGATATCCGGGACGAGCTGTACTAGAGTATATTATCTTTCGGATAGAGTTAAGCTGCAGAAGAATACGAAAAATCGGAAAGTTCAAATTGTATACAGCTAGTAGATACTATATAGTGAACAAAAGATTATCAATATTGATAGGTAGCTGTTTCTTTGCAGTCTTGTCTAGACTCTATTTATTGCTGAGACTCAATACGAGCTGAGAAAATTAGCTGCGAAGTTATAAAACTGAATACTGAAAATATTTGAGACTTATATATATTACTTTCCGGGATAGATCGAGTTGTAGTGGACGGTCAGTCTTCTCACGAATCTATATCCTCCAGTACTGTATTATAGTGAGGAATACCGATTTAAATTCCAATTTGTGATTTTTATAGTACTATCGGAAGTATTCTTCAATAACTCTCAGTGTAAGATTCTTCTGTTTCAGCCAGTATATATAGTTGGGTGGCTTGAGATTTGTCGTAAATCTATTAGTCGGTTAGTCAATATTTCCTTGGCCGTAGGGTATCTGAAACCAATCTCAAGAAAGAATCTCGAGCTTCCTGTATTTTCTCTTTTGTTTCTTTTGCAAGATCGGCGACAACTTCGGCGTCAGGTTCGTTAATAAACGAATTCCAATCAAAAGAAGACATTTTGCGATTTGGGAATGTCTGAAATGACGAGATGAAGAGGGTGAAAGAACAGATCAAAGATGAAAGGGTCCGCAAAGGAAGGCGAAGTCTTGAAGGGTCCTTTTGAATACTTCGGTAGAACTCAAGATAGAAGCGCCGTTCTCTATAGATCTGGCGCTCGACCAATGAGACGATGGTTCCATCTCCTCTAATCCAACTTGGGTTTAGCGTCACACGTGTTATCCCAGGTCACGATAGAAGCGCCGTTCTCTATGAAAGACGTCGGCGTGGAAACACCATGGTTTTCCCTCCAAAAGGCCACGGCATATCGTGGTCATTTCACCGGGTCCCCCATTTACACCATATCGGATTAATTGTTGAAAGCTGAAGCATTTTTTGGTTATATGAATCAACTTTAGTGCCCGTGGTCGCTCTGCCTTCCCCCCGTGCATGGTAGTATATAAGTTTCGATCTCTTCTTTCTATTCTAACGCTTCTACGATCTCGTTTTTCGCCCCTCCACCCCGGTTACTGCAGCTGAGGCATTTTTGCTATTGATCTGGCTCGCAGATCTCCGGGGCTTCGCCACGTCCTTTTCTGGAGCCTCCTTCGCGTCTTCGTGCCGGTTTCGCAGCACGATTCTTGTGATGAATCCACCGTATTCTCCGGAGGGATTTCGTCAGTTGATTCCGAGGGCGGCTCTAGAGATGAGACGGTCTGTGGTGACGACCGCTGGCAATATCACTGTCTGAGGTGTTGATTCCCTGGCCGATATTTGGCCGTTGTCAGATATGTACGATATCATCTTATTCAAGGGATTGTAGGCTATAATTCGTCTGTCGATTTTCCTTGCGCTGTGATGATGTCTTGTCTCCTGTAAGGACATGTTATGGGCTATAATTAGTCTGGCGAATATCTGTAGCGGTGTAGTGATTTTGTCAGAATCGTGAGACCGTTTCACACAGTATTATCCCCTCTTGATCGTTAGAGGTTTGTCCTCTTCACTGAAGAATCAAATAAACCATCCTAGTTTGGTAGATGCTCTTGATAGGGAAACTTGGGAGTAGGAAGTGTTTCTCCAATTCAAGGCGAGTAACCCTGGGCCGATAACCTGTTGAAAAAGAATAGATTGATTCTTGTTGGTTGGCTTCTTAGAAGCTATTTCTATCTTTACAGGGTAGGATGCTGTATTTCCAATCCCTGCCGCACGGTTCAGCCACCGTGATATTCAACAGGGACCCCCGAAACCCAGCCTGGGTAGCCCATGGGTGGGCCCAGAAGACGAAAACCCAACCCGAGTTTTGTCGAGGTCTAGATAATACATATTGCCTTGGCCTTGCTTCTATCTTCACTGCTTCAAGTCTTAGGATCATTGTGTTAGAGCCTTGACACAGTTCTCGGGGGCCGTGCCGCTCCCAGGGTAAGTATGGTCATTTCTTCGGACTGGTGGTTTCCTAGTCACGTTTGCGTTTGAACAACTACACTAGCAGGCCGCGCAGTTCGGCGAGTCACAAAGTATGACAACTATATCTTTATTCTTTACTGCCAAAGACCGACCAGATCTTTTAGAAGGGCTTGGGTGACCAGCCTGGCAAGCTAGTTGAACTTGAGGTATAAGGACCCCTAGACTTTTTGTAATTTCTTCCTATGTTACATTGAGTAAGCGCAGAGTTAGGGTTTGTAGGCACTCATCCCTGTCTAGCTGAAATGAGGAAGTAGAGAACGAGCCATATTGGCATGGCAAAGAATTGATATGGATCGTCATTAATGCTTGCATTGTATGAATATCCTACTATACCATAGTCAACTAGTGCCCTAAGTCTAATCCCGGATATTATTAGAAGTAGTTGAGCCATTGCATTCGCATAGAAAGTCAAGTATACATGATAAAGCGCAAGGATAAAACCTATAGTAGGTATTCGATTTTCCAAACTTCCTTCATATTCCTCCGTAACTCCTAGCTCTTAGTTCTTCCGGCACTATTTGCAGTACATCAGCGACTATAGACGTCCCGTAGAGTAAATCACTTACATAACCCCAGCATCCTGGGCAGTCAGCAGTGCAGTCAAGTAGGGGACAGCAGTCAAGTCCAATAGACGGGTTGCAGCGCAGTCCAGGCCTATCCTGGCAGCTAATAACAGGTGTATTGTCATAGATAGGACTACACGACTCAGAGTTTCCAGCACTGAGAACTAAAGCTGCAAATGGAATCACTGCAACGAATCTCATACTGAATTGGTTAACCAATATAATAAAAAGGCGATTTATCAATGGTATTTGCTTTGCAAGCTTGGATTGCAACTAAGAAATTTGGATTTCTAGCTGGGAAATAGCATCTTCTTTATATGTTTTCAATGCGGTGTAATTGAGTATGTCACTAAGTCATGTCTGGAATGAGCTCATGATCTATATACATCTATGATTCTTTACGTCGTTTGTTGGTTCTAGGCATCTGGTATATGACTTCACTTCGTAACATTGTGTCGTCCGCTTGACATAGTGCTTCAATGGAAAGAACACAATGTTACTGTCCCTACATAGCACATGCATTCGTGCCCCAGTAAGCTACAAGACAATAGCTTAGCGCTACATCCGGAAGCAATCGGCAGGACAATTTATCTACTTAGGAGCCATGGGAGTCTTCTGCCAGCTGATGCCGAATTTGGCCGCTCTAGGAGCAGTGTGGCTCTCGATAGAACCGCCGCAGTCGGAAAAATTTCCACTTCCATGGATACATCGCTCTAAAACCCCGGTAAGGAATCGCGGGGCTATATAGTTCGGGAAGATCCGTAGGTCTGGAAAATATTTGCATTACGAGCATTGAAGCAAGTTGGATAGACCTAGGACTCCTCTACTACTAGCCCTAGCTGGCTTGTCACCCTTTACGCCAGAAATCAGATGGCGCTCCACATGTTGTCATGTAATAAGAGTTGCCGCGCCAGGAATTGTACATAGCTTATTATTTGGGCGAAACCAGAGTGCAACCAAAGTGTGGTTGTTCGCATTCGAAAAATTAGGCATTTGTACGTCTTCCTCGGTAAATAGAGTGGCCTATAGCGGCGATTCATCTTTCAAACAAGCGGGAATAGCACTTAATTAAGCTGATTGTCGCGATCGGACATAGTTGCTCAATACTTAAACTTAATTAGGGGGCAATAGTCGCACAAGAATCTCATTGATTCCATAGCCGTATTCCACCATTGGTCCGAAATATCAGCCCAAAACCCTACCAGAGATTAATCAACTCAGGTTCAACTTGAAAAGTCCTGCTGACATGAACCAAGTTCGGACGACGACTTGGCGATAAATGAGTGCTGTCCCGGTTGTTAGAACAAATCCAAGCGTAACTTTCGGAACGGCCCCGTGCCTCGACCATGGAATCGCCAAGTACTGCGTGCCAACAAGCCTCTATGATCGGATAAAACTATATATCGAGCAACTCGCCGATTGCGGTAATATTTTTGACTATATGATGTTACGTCACTTTACCAACCACAAAGTGCTTGGCCTAGGCGACTCTTCTCCTAGGTAGGTGTCAAGTGCCTGTTTTTGGCTGCAGCCGGTCTCAAAAGGTCTATCTAGATACTTCAGTACTCGTTATGCAAATATCTTCTAGACTTGCGAGTTCTGCTATCTTCTTGCTGTGCCATCTCACCTAGCTCGAATATAAATGATAAAATATAAACCCTAATCTCCGTTCTTTTCAAGGCGTTAACAAGATATTTCAATATAGGGCGTCTGTACTTGATCCTTTCTTCGCTTGAATCCAAGATATCTTTCAAAATGCCATTGTCGTCTGTACACCAAAATAAAACCAAACAAAGTTACGAGATCTTTGAATCCGCAACCACCGACTTGCGCAGGAAGTTGAGAACCCAGGAGCGATCTAAAACTTCTCGCCATCACCTTTTTAGCGTGGTGTTCAATGTCCTAGCTGTTGTGTAGTTGGCGGTTGGAGCAACAATCACCGCATTAGGGCTCTTGGCTAACAAGAATATGTTGGCTATCACTATTATAGGGGCTCTGGACACAGTTGTTGCCGGCATTCTTGCCCTAATGAAAGGACGTGGTCTACCACAGCGGCTTAGGAATGATATAGCGGAGATCAGCAAAGTGCTGACATTCATTCACAACACGGGTATTCGACTCAAATACAGCGATAACAATTACCCAAATAGTGAGGTTATGCGACTTATTGATGAAGCGCTCGGCCGGTACATAACAATGTGCGAAATAATCGAGAGAAATCAGTCTGATTCATACGCTAGCGGAAATATATCTCAGAATCAGGCAACCAATGAACCTCTCGAAAGAGCGGATAAGAAGAACAAGATCTTGGCAAAGGACCGCCAACCGGATGAAGAGATGGGCCATAACCTTTCACGCCGATCATTTCAGTACGGTCTCTTCTGACTGAGTGCCATTCCCATCCATAAAGGACGTTTTCCACTGCTCACAATTCAGTAATCTTACTGCCCCAGGTTTGTTACTCCTCATTCTCTGATCGTACGTATTCACAAGTTGAACTTCCATATGCAAGAGCCACATGTATTGAATATATGTTGAGCTCGTTAAGTAAACGTATTCCAGTCAGAGTCCTGTAATGTATTACAGATAGTTGATCTTAAGCGGAAAATAGTAGCATAATAGCCTAACTGCTGTAGCTTAACCATAACCTATCACCATTTTGAGTACATTACATGATAGGAGCTCGGATGATCACTCATGGCGCTGGCGTGAGACACTCATATGTTGGCTATCTTTGCTTAGACTCGATTTTCGTAGATTCAATCTAGATCAGAAGCAACCATGGCACTCGGTCATCATGGGGGTACAAAGAAAAGCGGAAAACTCACCTGCCAATCTAGAACAGACTCGCTATAATGAACGCCTCACATATGAGCGCAAGACTGCTGTCAATTGTGAAGATGAGGCCGTGTAACTGATTTGTAACAGCAATAAGTCGGTGATGCGGGGGTCTTACATAGTTGTCCTTTGGCTTGGAAAGTATGGACGTAGCAGTAATGATGCACTTTCAATGCATTGCATATTGTAAAAACAGCTGTCTGGTCTGGGAAATGGCCAATGAAGTCCACTGGCATATCCCGGGACTCCGTATTTGGGGTCGGACCGCGGTTCTAACCCGCGAACGTAGTTGAACCTCTAAGCGGCGGTCATGAGACGTTGTTTGATAGCAATAATCAGGATTCAATGTAGAGAATCGTACGTAGTGCTCGATGTCAGACTTACGCAAGCGTAGGTCTGGAATCTGGTGATGTCAATTGTAAATGTAGCTTGGGGGGGGGGTTGCCCTTGGATAGATGGCAGGTAGTGGCTATAAAAGACACTTCTTTCTCATACTTGACTAGATTTTGGACGCTTAGCCCTCCAGAAAAAAATCGTTTCTGAGACTTTAAGCTGAAAGCAGTCTGTCACAATGAAACCCACTCTACTTGTTCTAAGCTTGACCACCACCACTGCTCTTGCCGGTAGCACCTGGTGCAATCGTGGCCAGTATTATTGTGGCTGGCTTCTCAACCAAGTTGCAAACCCCCCTAGTACGGTAACCCTTCTGGCTGGAAGAATATTCACGAACAGTTGTTGGAGAACTAGGTATATCAGCTGCTAACCTATTATAGCCTATCAAGCCAATGCAATCTATTTATGCGACAACCCCGGTGGCGATCAAAGTTTCTTTCGGGGTTGTCCAAATGGATGTGTTGGCTTCCCAGCTCAATGCAATGGCCAGTGTTGATCTATTCTCCCGCAAGGACATTGGCAAACTGCACTACTTCTGAGTTTCTGTTGGAATCAACTAGGATGTGCTGTAGTATAGGTCTTACTACTTCCCAGGCTGATCTATCGAAGAAAGTTTTAATACTTCTGACTTCTGGCAATTTGAACTTGACCTAGTCGCTGTCTGCTTCGTTAGCTGTGTGTGAGGGATCAGATTTAATAATGTCTGTTGCTTTTTCCATAGTATAGGTTTTCACTAATCTGAAGATGTCCTTATACTGTCTGAAGTAATGATCTCGAGAACTATTATCCAATAATCTAAGGACCTCGCTCCAGCTACACTGACCTTCAAATAAAGACAAAAACACACGATAGACTCGTGGCACCCATCTATCAACCAATATATAGAGACACCGTCGCCTTCTATATATTCGCCATACAATGTTTTCTTGCACCTAGAGAGTCTCATATATTGATTCAATTTTATCTCATTTTTGGAAGAGAATATTTATCTAAGTTGCCGCCTACTCAATTATCTATGCGAATCCTTGTGAGCATGAAATATCTTCTTTATTTCCTTATGATTGTGATTTATTATTAATTAGCTTACTATCAAAATACCTGTCAGTCAAAGAGTATAGGTTTCCAGTCCAACTTCCCATATAATAAGAGGCTAAAGCTTAATTTGCCAGTTCCAGGATATCAAAATAGAAGATATCCCTGTTGGTAGGGTATACCACTTTCAGCATACCACTTCTTTATATTGTCAATCAGCAATTTGTTTATATATTCCAAGACCTTATCCTAGACCTGCTTATCTATAATGACTGTACTAGGCTTACAAAATTAGTAAGAGTATCCAATAGGATAAGAGATAGAGTATAGTCTTGCCAAATTGAGACTTATCTAAGGTTTCTGAAGTTTTTGTATAGGATATAAATATTGCCGCCAACTGAGTATACAGTATGCTTTGTTGGTATAGTACTGGAACCCTATTTGATATAGGAGAGCTACCTTATACCAATTATATTCAAGTAATATTTCCTCTTATTTATATTAAGTAATATCCCTAAATATATATTATATTGTATAGGCTTTAGTGTCCAGAAAAGTGCTGTTTCGCTTTATATACAATACCACATAATATGAAATATTATAAAGAATGTCATAATGTAATACTTCAACTTTGCGTCAAGATGTTTTTAATAAATCTATATACTACACTGTTCTGATATATAAGATACATAGGATAACTTGGAAATTCCCTGCTATCAGTTTATATAGTGTACTATACAGTACATATGATAGATATAAGGTTATTTCATCTGTGGGGCCTTGGGGCATAAAGCGAATCCCTGACAGCGTAGAATTATCTAAGGCAAGAAGGGTAAATATACCAAATGCCTTCCAGAATTCTTGACAAGCTCGGTTTCATGTTCGCAATTTGCTCTTCATGAGGACCTATATTGCGAAAAGGGCAACATAGAGTAACCCATACAATCCTGGCATCACACGCCACAGGAGTATTCTTCGGGTACACGTTCCTACTGGCAAATTGTACAATGAAAGCAGAGCTTGCTACGAAGCAAAATATTGTATGCAAACATATGGCTCGTCTGTTCATTAATGTTCAACTTCTGTTTCCCATTGCAACAAAATCCAGATCTAGATAAGGTCTGGTGATGATTGAGGCCCAGTATTTGCTTCTGTTTGGCCAGGCAATCTCGCAGTAAATTGAGGGCTTGGGTTCCATGACCTGAAGATTTCCAGGCGAAAGCGAGGCCCACCATGTTCATAAACGTGTCGGGATGGTCCACGCCGAGTTTCTTTTTACGAGTCTTCAGAACCTGCATATTGAGCTTCTCCGTCTCCCACCGTCGATCCTCGAGCAAATATAGTCTTGCTAATATCGCAGCACTCGCAAGAGTTTCTTTATTCTCGGTATCTAATAATTTTATCCTCTGCTTTCTAGATTTCAAACCCATATTTCTCGAATCTGCGATACTATCACTTTCCAATACATACCATATACCGTTATAAAGAATTATAGCCCAGTTCAATAAAGGTCCTTGTGATTCTGGCCGTTGAGACATCGCTGCTCGAATATATAGTAAAACTGACCAGTATCTCCTCCAATTTTCATATTCACCGGTGGAAAACTTTTGGTTCAAATTGTTGATAAATTTCTTTGTCCATTGATTTATTTGTCCTTGGATCTTCAATCAAATATATATTGCTAGCTGCACTAATCGGTATATTGTAAACAGATTGTTGTTTTTGCCAATGGAAATAAATAAATAACCTCTTAATATATTGATATCATCTTCAAAATATCTGTCGGGATGGACAGCTGTTTGAATTTGCCTGAAATCGACAATTATATCTGAAAACAGGATTTTGTTCGATAGTCTCTTGGATTGTTTTTTATCATCTGGCGTCTGTAGAATTGTATCAACAGCTCTGGGCTTTTCTGACGGTGTTATCTTTCTGGAATTTGTATTTTCGTTGTCCAATTCGACAGTTGGAGCCGGCGAATACTTCGGCGGTTGATTGCTGGACTCGACAGTTAAAGCTGGAAAAAGCTGCGGATAAAAATTGCTGTTTGATGGATAGAATATTTTGCAAGATGGCTCAGAAATATAGATAAATATCGTGTAAAGTATGACAGTTTTGTTTATTTTATTTTCTGTCTTATCTTTTTTTTCCTTTTCCCTTTTTGTGACGATTGAGGCTCTTCGACCATGATCATGTGACCTGTCACATGATCTAGGCCTCCATAAATGATAGAACTGAGAGAAGCCTCTCTCTCTTTCCATCCTTAGCTTTGTTACTTTCGTTAATACTACTGTTTCTTTTGATTCATCTGAGATTTTACACTTTTCTTCGGAGTAAGTTCCAAAATCTTGGTTTAGGAAAGACAACGGAAGATGCGAAAATGGACCAATCAATTATGTTCTTAAATACAAACAATTCAATGGTAGAGTACTGGAAGGGAAAAAGACTATTTGAGTTTTTATATATTTCAGCAGTGTTTACGATATGGAGAAATCATGAGTCTTCATAAACGCAGATCTCCAAAAATAAGATCCATTAAATTTCAAGTTCTAACCGCCGAATCTCCATATCAATTAAGTATTATCGAAATACGATTCTGTACCATTGTGATAGACAGAGCACTATTTCTATTCTTCTCGATGGAGTACTGACTTACTCTTTTCCAGTTTATAGTATTCAGCATTTTTGCAATTTCAGAAAAAATTATTGTTTTATCAATCTTCTCCACCAGTATATTTATTTTTCTTCTTATTTTTTTTTTGGAGAGATATTAGACTTACCCCTTCAGGTACATCCCGAAAATGATTCAGCAACGATTTTTTTGTTGGCGACACAGCTGCAATTCTTTAAAATAGCCGAATCAGACTCCGACTCAGCTTCCTAATTCTTAAGAAAAGGCAAAGCAGTAGTATCGAATATATTGATTCGTTCTCTACAATCCTCCAAAGATCCTCTATGATCGACTCGAAAAATTCTTTATTCTTCGGACAAACGTCTTTGTACATGAGAGTATCCCTAATATTCTTATATGCATTGAAATCTAAGCTGAGGCCTGGTCTAGTTATTGTAGACTCTATCATTCTCTACACTATGTTAAGTTATAGAGAAATACACAAAGTAGGGAATAGTAAACTATCGGCGGTGGCGGGGAATATAATATGCGTTCTTAATAAGGTGCGAGTAACATTCATCAGGAGCAATTTGGCTGATATATGACATTGCCATGATTAGAAATCACGTACAAGATAGTCAGAAACGAAGGACACCATTAAGCTCACCCGCGAGAAAATTCAAATAAGCGCACAAACCGACCACAAAACCAGAAAAAAAATAGCTCAGCCCAAAATTGATCTTTGGCCAAATAACTCCAAGATCCCACGTGAAAGGAGCACCTCAAAGGAGATGACTGCTGTCAGACTTGAGCGGGCTCACCATTCATTCCTGGCGCAGATCCTGCGCTAGGGGTCGTAGCAGTTGCACCGTTGGCACCAGAACCCACTGCACCATTTGGTTTTTCAGGGTGGGTAATAGCAGATGTATGCCAACTGCCGATATAGATATTGACGATTTCCAAGCACAAGCCACAGAAAGTCCAAAAGCTTACAAAAGAATCAGAATATGTGCTCAGGTATTAAGAAAGGGAAGCTGGTTAAAGACTTACAATGACAGGAAAGAGAACGCTTCAATGGCATTCCTCCTCCTGCAACTAGTATTTAGATCCCAGATGAAGAAAGAGCATCCGGAGCCATCTAAGAAGTCATCCGTTTGGGCAACGAAAATGAATGCTGATAGCCATCTATGTATCCTAGTGCATCAGCTTCACGTAGTCTGATAAAGTATTTGCTGATCGCCAGCAATTGAGGAAGTTGGAGGGCGAAGGGTCTAACATACAGCGCATAGAAGATTATGTCCAATGGAAGCATATAACCGCGGTTACGATGCATACATGCGGTGAAGAGAGAGGGAATGTAAAATACTGTAGTGAGCACCGCCTACGCAAGCAAAGTCAGTACTACATTACCAGTTCGAAATATTGAAAAAGGTACTAGTACTCACAATAACAAGGGTGAAGATGGCCCGGTAGCCCTTCAGGTGAGCGACTACCCATGCAGTGAGGCCCAAAGTGATTACTGCACTGATCCATAGGAGCAGGCGAACAGCAAACAAAAATGGCCGTATATAATCTGCGTGATTCTTCATAATTGAGTATGCTGGGTTTCGTAGTTGGGATGATGAAGTTGTTGCGAGAAAATAATTCTTTTCAATACTTTGAGCCGCTAGATAAGAAATCCAAAGTCAATGACGCCAGTGAGAGCTCTATTATATATGACCAGGGCAGGATGAAGAACGTTGCTATCATTCTCCAGATATCAGGTGATGAGCCGCTGATAGTCAGAATTCTCATGCACAGCGTTATTTGATCAAGCTCAGCGTGGCGCATTGTGTCGGCTGATCGATCGCTTCCAGAAATGGAAATAATGATGACTGTCTCTAAGAACTAAAATTCAAGATGGATTTGCTGGCTTACACCACAATAAACCCAATTTGCTTCTCTCCACTAAAGCAAGCCAGGAGATATGATACAGAACAGGAACGTTCATAGCCGATCACTGCAGAGCCACCGGGGTACAAGTGGGAAAAATGTCCGTGGATGGTCTGAAAACAGAGAGTTGGAAACGCGCCAAGCTGCACTAAAAGTTCACCTACTTTACTGACCCCTGTTGACAAGACCACAACTGAGCCGGTTTTGGGCGTGCTATGATGTTGCGAGTCATTAAAGAATAGAATTGCCAAATACGTAGCAAACTGACTTCCAGTAGTCGTGATACTCCAAAGTCAAAGGATCGTGTGACTATATTGCGAGAGTGCCTTTGAAAGAGGTCGATTGATTTGATTGATACCATTAATTCCTGAATAAAACCCTGGCCAGGCCCAGATAGATCTGCTTCAAATGCATGATCGATCATCTGCACCATTCAAACCTCTAGTAGCGAATTCGTTACCAAGGTACCGTAGCGACCAATGAGATCTATGAGTATCACCATCATGATTCAGTGGCGCGTAAACCGTCAATCAGCTCTTAACGCTATTTCAACTTTCGACTTCGGCCATTATATTTAATTGGCTCTTTGTATTAGTTGAGCTCTCGCTTCCATCCCTCTCTTCATTTTGGTGGTACTGGCAGGTCATGACCGCGATGGTGATTCCCACCACCCTTGTGTTTCACCGCTAGTGTCGAAGAACGTAATTCCGTCATTCCATTTGAGTAGTTTATTTTTCTGATAAATATTTTAATGCCAATGGCCACTCTTAGTGCCATCTTCAGCTAAATCCCTCTAACGGACGTTGGCCATATCCAGCTGAATATCCCTGTGATTTGCTGTCCAATAGCCGAGACTTCACTATTGTAATGTTGAACTGGAAGATCCGGATTTTTATTCTTTTTGTTGTTGTTTTCACTTCTGGCCTTACGGATTTGGTCAATTCTCAACTTGATACCCCTCCTGGGACTCTTATTTCTAGAGCCTTGCCAAACGCACCCAGTGGATATACACCAGAAGACGTACAATGCCCGTCCACAAATCCTAGCGTGCGAAATGCAGGAAATATTAGCCAGCACGAAAGGAATTGGCTACAGAACCGTAAAGACAAAAGGCTGAAGGCAATGCAGGCCTTTCTCACACGGTTGGAAATTCCGGACTTCAACGTTACCCAATATTTTGCAGAATCCGATGCAGAATCTCTACCTAACATTGGGATTGCATTCTCGGGAGGCGGCTACCGAGCTCTGCTCAACGGAGCTGGGGCATTTGCTGCATTTGATCAACGGACGAGCAGGTCGACTATGCCAGGTCATTTAGGCGGACTAGTGCAATCAACTACCTATATTTCTGGCCTGAGTGGTGGCTCCTGGCTGGTCGGATCGATTTATACGAACAATTTTACTACTGTGACTGCACTTTCGAATTCCAATGCCAGTGGCGTATGGGAATTTGATCAATCAGTCCTAAATGGACCTACTGGTGATGCGGGCTACTTTCGACAACTTCACAAAACTGTGAATGGCAAAGAGGAGGCCGGATTCCCTGTCTCAATTACTGACTACTGGTACGTAACTACCATTGTCCGCCCGGGATAATTGACATCTTTGGCAACGTTCTCTGCCATAACGTTGGCTGTTGGCTGCTGAATATCTGCCCCCGACCAGATTTGAAAGAGGAATATTAACAAATAATTGCCCAGGGGCCGCGGACTATCCTTCCAATTGGTGAATGCTAGTGAGGGCGGCCCTGCATATACATGGTCATCTATCGCTTCAACAACGCAATTTGCTGATGGAAATATCCCAATGCCTATTATTATCGCTCTTGAAAGGAACCCTTCAGAGCAGAATTTAAGTGAGTATACTTGGTCACTTATAATGACGCATATATTCTTGCTGTGACTTTGCTGAATTGCTTGTCTTCGACACAAAACAGCGTTGAATTCATCCGTCTACGAGATAAATCCATGGGAACTGGGTACATGGGATCCAACAACCTATGGATTCATGCCACTTCAATTTTTGGGGTCGAATTTCACAAAAGGCAGGTTAGCAAATGACACTTGCATATCCGGATTCGATAATGTTGGATTCATCATGGGTACATCTTCTTCCTTGTTCAATCAAGCCTTGCTTCAAATCAACAACACCGATGCTCAACGCACGTTGAAGAGCCTCACCACATCGCTTCTACAACAACTCAATGACTCTTCAAATGACGTTTCAGTATACGAACCCAATCCATTTCTCGGCTTCAATAAAGCGAGCAATCCAAATTCCCAGGCAAAGGCTCTGATCCTCGTTGATGGTGGTGAGGACTTACAGAACATTCCCTTTCACCCACTCCTACAAGCCAATCGCAAGGTCGACGTTGTCTTTGCCATTGACAGCTCGGCAGACACACCGACACGGTGGCCCAACGGGACCAGCATGGTGGCTACCTATCGGCGCAATAGCAATTCCTCAAGTATTGCGAATGGGACTGCGTTTCCCTCTGTCCCAGATCAGAACTCATTTGTCAACCTGGGACTGAATAGACGGCCCACATTTTTTGGCTGTGATCCATTTAATAGCACAGGCAAGCCTCCAGCTCCATTGGTCGTCTACATTCCGAATAGCCCATATACCTACATGTCAAACATCTCAACATTGACACTGGAGCTCAACGATACTGAACGAGACCAACTGGTGCTCAATGGATACAACGTGGCTACCATGGGAAATTCTACTAAATGGGGCACTTGCATCGGTTGTGCGATCATTAGCCGTAGCCTACATCGAACTAATACGTCGGTGCCAAGTGCGTGTGCGGGCTGTTTCCACCAATATTGTTGGAATGGCAGCATCAATGCATCCACTCCAGAGGTTTACCAACCGAGTCTGAAGAAACATTAAGCAAGCCTGTCGGCGAAGACACGTCGAGCCAAGACACGTCGAGCCGTAATCAAATCGTTCGATCAGCTTCAACACACTCAAGTTATTCGTCGTATCGTTCCACATTTTCCTGCGTCGTTTGGCATAGCAAAATGTTCCTGTTTCTTGCCTATACGCTGGTACAGTCAGTCGACCGATTGAATGTTTTTATTTTCTCTTGTTGAGGAACCAATTGTTTACCGCTGATGACCATATAATGTCAGTGTGGCAGGGAATATCCTAGTATCCGAGTGAGCGACTGCTTTATATACGATTGCTTTTGTATGAAAATGGTTTCGCCTTGCAGATATTGAGCCAACTGCACGGTACCGATTAGCGCTCCCGAAAAATAAAATAACTGTTTCCATCTCATCTCATCCAACTTGGGTTTAACGTCACACGTGTCATCCCAGATAAAAAGACGTCGGCGTGGGAACAGCATGGTTTTCCGCCCAAAAATCCACGGCACATCGCGGAAATTCCACCTGATCCCCCATTTACCCCATAGAGTATTAAGTGTTGAAGATTGCAGGAACATTTGGCAATATAAATCTACAAGATTGCATGGAGTATACAGTTCGAAAAGTGCAATCGAACAGCTCGGCCTTCCCGTTCAACCGTCGAGCCTGGTCATTATGGGCGTATTGCTTGAAGGATGATTTGGAAATATGACGAGGTGTATTGTTGAGGGAATTGTATTCAACAATTCAAGTTATTAGATACAGGATCTCGCGCGTCAAAAACTACTATGTTAAATAAAAAATCAGCAACGCACAATAGCCACAACAGGATAAAAACACTACAAGCGCACGTCGCCTCTCCAAAATTTCAAAGAAGCTTTCTCTTGCACCATGCTCCAAGAGGATCTGTATGATTTTCTCGTGTTGCTTGAAACGAGCGATCTGCAGGGCAGATAGTTCGAAAAAGCTTGCAGCATTTATGTCGACTCCATGTTCCAGTAGCATCCGTACAGTCTCGTCTTGTCCAGAGTAACAAGCAGTCCGTAAGGCAATTTGGAGGGTCTCAGATTTGGTATGAGTGACTCCATGATCAAGCAAGATGTGCAAGACTTTGTTATGTCCGTTTCTACATGCAGAGTAGACAGCACCCAGGTAGCCTTCGACTTTGATCTGTACCCCATGGTTTAACAGTCTTTGTACAGTTTTATCATGTCCCTTAAAGCAAGCTAGCTCTAGGGTATCTCGGCAGTATTCAGAGTTGACATCAGTCCCATAGTTTAACAATACTTGCACAACCTTGTGATGTCCTTTAGAACAAGCAGCACGCAGCGCCTTTTGGCAGTCTTCATCCTCAATAGCAGGCTCATGTGTCAGCAAGGTATATACAATCTTGTTATGCCCTTCGAAACAAGCCGACTTCAGGATGCTGAGGCAATCTTCGGATTTGAGTTTGGCGCCGAACTTCAAAAGCGTTCTCACAATCCTGTCGTCCCCAGCAAAAATGGCAGACTCCAGAGCAGATTTGATGTCTTCAGGGCCGCGGTTGACCTGATACTTCAAAAGAATTCGCAATATTTTGTCATTATTCCCCAAGCAAGCACATTTCAGGAGACTCTGGCCATCCCCATCTAGAGCATTAGCATCTGCTCCATAACGTAGCAGTATCTCCACAACTCTATCATGGCCTCTCAGACAAGCATATTTCATGGCACTCCAGCCATCCGAATCTCGGGCATTGATATCAGCCCCATGGGCTAGCAAGGTCCGTGCGATCTCGACGTCTCCTACTAAAGAAGCAGCGTGTAGGGCATTGCCACCTGAGCGCCCTGCCGGAGCATTAATATCTGCTCCATAGCTCAATAGCATGTGAACAATCTTTTCATGCCCGTTTGCACAAGCAATCCGCAGTGCATTACCAATAGGCTCACAGTTAGCATTGGCATCTGCTCCATGGTTCAATAGCATATGAACAATTTTGTTATGCCCCTCAGAACAAGCATCGTGCAAGGCATTCTTAACAGAGCACCCGCCCGGAGCATTAACATCTGCGCCGTGGGCCAAAAGGATATCAACAATTTTCTCATGCCCAGCAGAACAAGCAACTCGCAGTGCATGACCGGCAGGCCCACTTTGAGCATTGACATCGGCGCCATGGGCTAAGAGCATATTGACAAAATCTTCATTTCCGTTGGAGCAAGCTATCTGCAGGGCAGTTGGGTTCTCTTTATCTTCATTGTCAAAATCTGCTCCGTAGCTCAACAGTATCTGCACGATGCTGACATGTCCATTTATGCAAGAAAGCCGTAAAGAATCGTTGAGTTTGTGGCGAGTAATACTAGTAGCCCGATGCTCCAACAGTATACGCAGAACTTCATCGTTTCCATTGTAGCAAGCAGCATCGAGGCAAAACGCATAGGCCGTGTCTGAAGTATTGGTATCGGATATATGGTCTAGTAGTAATTGCAAAATTTCGACATTCCCTGCTGAGCAGGCTTGTGTAAGAACAGGTGCAAAGTCGCAGGACTCACTGGCTCCATGCTCCAACAGAAATTTCATAACTTGAGCGTTTCTTGCTGAACAAGCCATAAAAAACCCTGTCCCATTGTCTTGAATTTGATGGTTGATAATGGCTCCGTACTTCATCAGTATTTGCAGAAGTTCGACATCCCCTCTACAGCAAGCAGAGAATACGGCCGCCGAGAGAACTCCAGAGGCATTTGCATCAGCTCCATAGATCAACAGTGTCTCGACGGTGTTGATATTTCCGAACATACAGGCGTATTGGAGGACACTTTGATCGAGCTTTTTGCCATCATTGGGATCAGCTCCATGTTCAAGTAGCATTCGGACAATATGATGATGACCATCTGCGCAAGCAGTCAGCAGTGCATTACTGTAACATTCGTCCCGAGCGTTGACATGTGCTCCATACTCGATTAGAAGTAGAGCAACATCATAGTGGCCTTTTGAAGAAGCATATGTCAATGGGTAAGATCCCGCAGTATCTGCAACATTCGGATCCACTTGGCCGTCAGCAAGAAGATGGGCGATCACGTTTCGGTGCCCATTTAGGGCTGCAAGATGTATGACATCTAATGTGGGGACGGTTCCTGAGCCTTTATAGTGCTTCCAAAATATAGAGAACCAAGGCGAAAATTGGTCTGCTTTTGTTGTGTAGATATGGTCCATCAGATTGCTGGCCTCTAGCTCTGCACTTAAAGACATCCCCCGTACATGGTCAGCCCAATATATCGCTGAGTATTCGAGGAAGCTTGAAGGATCGGGACGTGTCTGGGAATCATCATTGTGTACGTTGTCCAGCCCTTCCATAGACAGGTATCGCAAACAGATATAAGCCATTTGGTCCTCAACGGTGTCTAAATTGCAAGAATATGCAGAGAGCGGATGATTAGAAACTGCCTCATTGATCAGGTAGTCTCTGGCTGTCTGGTGGATGAGGTATACTTTGGAGTTGTTGACAAACACAAAGAGGCCACAAAGGTTTCGTAGCTTGCTTTCCAATTGATGTAGATCTAGCCCGGCCTCTGCCCTAGTTCGCGAGTTACTGCGGACAGAGATACCCAAAGCCATAGCCATTTCTCGTGTTGTCAAAGGACGTCGTGCCGCAAGAATGATTTGGAAAATTTTTTTCACTGTATTCATTTGTCCTGATGGGATTCGAGAAAGAATTTTTTCGTAGGCCTCATCCACTGAGGGAGGGATCATTTGAATAGATTCCTCAGCGGGACTCAAACTATTTTCAAATGTGGCTCGAATATCGTCAAGGGCTAGATGTAGCCAAAGATAAGTTCGGTGTTTCATCTCCAGAAGCTGTTTCTCCAGTCGTTTCTGTAAATCAGAGGGCAGCGATGCTGTTTTCGCCAGCTGATCGACTCGCATTTTCACTACTAAATCAATTTCTTGGCGGATTTTATCATTTTCCTGCTCACCCATCAAATGGAGATATGGGAAATCTGTAATTTCTCGAAAACGATTCTGAATGTGCTGATAAGGACGACTGGTGACTATGAATTTTAACCAGGTATCTTGTGCTGTCTGTGAATCGTTCGGTGGTTGGCACGTTTGTCTTGGCTGATGTGTCTGATGGTGAAAAGATTTGAGATTTTGAATCAATTGATCCTGGTCAACCTCACGACACTCGTCAAAGGCATCGAAAACGCATATAGTCTTCGACGATACATTAGATGTTGCCTTTAAGAAGATTTGCCACAGCTCATGAGTGTCTTTTTGTAGCGCCTTTCCATTTATTTCCCAAGATGGTACAGCATGATGCAATAAATAAGGCTTCTGGGTGAAAAGCTGGTGTAATATAGAGCACAATGCTGTAGCAAGACAGTTCTGTTCTTCATTCTCTTTGAAAAAGAAATAACATACTGTCACTGCTGGAGTAGACATGTAGCTGTCGATGATTGATCTGGCTAGTACTGACTTTCCACAGCCTGGATCTGCAGAGATCCATAGAAGATCTTTATGATTGCTGTCCGTCCAACGAATATATTCAGAGCTTTGAAGAGCCCATTCGCATGTTCCCTCGGCTCGTGTTGGATTAAGATCTTTTTGTTCTGTGTAGTTACCGACCTTGAAGATTTGGTGGCATCTATGTTGCCGATCTGTCAACGCCCTTGTCTTTTCTTCATCATGATAGCGCATGTTTTGGTTGTACGCTAGATCTAGACGGTGGCGAATGCCCTCAAGTTCTTCATTCAATCCTTTTTCACGAAATATATCAGCAAGACATCCTCAACTGAATAAGACAAAGCTATGTGCTATATAGTATACTTACTACACACATTTGCCACTAAATTCTCATGTAAAACAAGGCTCGTAGGTACATAGCTCAGCAGTTCTTTAGCATACGACGCCGCTGCCAAAGCCGCATATCCTTGCCATTGCTTATTTTTATGCGTATCAGCATAGTCACAAATACCGCGAATAACGATACATGGAAAATCCAGCATCAAGCCAGCTGCCTCCATCTCAAAACACAAGGCCCCAGTTTTTAGTCTTAGCTCCTCTCTCGTCTTTGAATTCTTGATCACAGCATTCCCAGATGCAATAATACCGTAATGTGGCTGTGGATCACTGCTCTCACGTTCAGTTCTTGTCTCTTCCCAGTCTACCGGACAGTTGTCACATTCTTCCGTATCTACTAGGTGATCATACTCAGGCTTGAAGAGCCGGTCTTGTTGTATTGCAGGTCGTCGGAAAGTTTTCCGAGTCCTTGCATTCCTTGCAGTAGATTGAACGATATAACTGGGATAGAGAGGATCATCTGTCAATGCTGCAGCCCTCATTAAATTGGCTGCCGTCAACAATGGCCGGGGAGGACTGTTCAGAGAGCCAGTACGATGAAATTCACCATTCATGCCAACCTTTCCCATATCATATTGAATTACTCCGCCTGAGATGCCGTCTGGACAGCTAATTACGATGTCGCCAAGTCGGATATCATGAGAAGCAGATGGAATTGCACCGCCGACACCGACCATCAAACCAATACGAAGGGAGCCTGAAAACGTGCGAATCATATGGTTGGCGACAGTCGTGGCTGATGTGGTCCCATATTGCCCTCCAGGGAGGCAAGCAATTACAACGTGGTGTTTGCCGATTCGACCTAATGTATAGGCATTTGAGTCGGCAGGGTCTTGCGCGTCCAGAGTGCCGAAGCTTTCATCCAGCATCTCCTTGGCAGCAGCAGCTTCGATCGGCAGGGCACATATCCAACCAATTTGGAATGTGTCTCGTGGAGGACAGGCCATATCACATGTTCGATTCGCTCAGGAGACACCGGAGGACAGCCGGGAATCGATTCGATGCAGTTTCTTCTGGGACATGGAAGTGAAATAGTCGTGCGAACGAGTAGGCGGAACTGGCAATCGCCTCAGCCTCGAGGCGGAGTCGCGGAGCCGACACGCGTAGTGCAGCAGGGAGAAGCAGAATGAGACATGTTATTGGTGAGGCTCGCCTATCCTGGCTCCACTGATCAGTCCCTGGATTGCCTATCTTTCGTCGAATCCTTGGCGCCGCCCTTTACATATTATATTGTAGAGGTATCCATTCTTACGATCTCATCTCAAGCCTGGACCCTGACCCTAGGTATAGTTCTATCTTCAGTTCCCAAGTGCGGGCCGCGCCATACCGAACCCTGGGAAGGCTTTCCCGAGGAAACAATATAGGCCCACTCTGCAGAGATGATCTACGAGTAATTAATCCTCGCCCGAGCTTCATGTAGTTATTAATTTCGTACTCAGGCTTGAATTGTATATGATTGTGGCAGGGATTGGGATGCTACTAGTAGTAAGCCTAGTACTACTAGGAGTATCAAAGAGAGTCGGTTGCATTGTGACAATGACAGACCCTGAGCATGTACAGATAGTAAGGGCTGACTCAATAGTACTACATCTTGATTTAGTCTGTATTTATATAGACCGAGAAAATTTCTGGGGGTTGGTTGAGTTTGTAAATTATTCTAGAAAACTACAAAGAAAGACTATATGCTAAACTTGAAGTTCGTACATCCTCTACCTACAGGTCTTTTGTCTCTGATTGTTTGATCTGCATCTTCATTAGCAATTAGTATGTTTCAAAGCACAGCCAGGTACTACTCTGTAGATTGTTTTATCACATAACAACAATGTATGTTCTTGTGAGCGGAGATGAAGCTGCAGGAAGTCCATGGAGGGGGCCGCAACAGCGGAAGGCGATCTTGGATGTCTGAGATATCTCCACATCAACATGTAATTCTTTTTTTATTCGATTACTGTATTTTAACCAATTCTTACTAGTAGTAGAAATGCGAGCATCGATGGAGGGTGACTAGGGCAAGATGTCATTTTTGGAAGGAATCCCCCTCCCCAACACGAGCGACGACCATCAATGTCTGACTTCAATTTTTCTCTTTTACAATCTCAAGCTCGAAAAACTTACAAAATGAAAGCAACCAATTTGTCTTCGTGTTTCTCCTGTTTCTTCTTCTCCTTACCTCGCTAAGCGATCCCCTATATTTCTAGATCGGGGTACATGTATGTGTGCGGATACCAAAGATCATCGAGAACCTCCTCGATGTGATATAATCTCTTGGAAGAGATTATATCAGAAGCGAGAGCAATACAGATCCCAGTCATCTATATATGCAGTCTGGCCCAGGCACGATCTCTTATGCAAAATGCAGGCTAATCATATTTAAAACAACAGAGCCACAGCCACAGAAAACAAGCCTTGCTGAGACCGTCCACTGGGCACAGATTTGGATAGCCGTTTTTGCGACGTTGGCGGCGCTCAGGAAGTCGTACAGTTGGCTCGCGGAGAAGGAATTTTGGGGCAAAATGAAGCATTTATGGGAGACTGCCAAGAATTTTGCGGTGCCGAATCCTTCCCTGTATATCAACAACTTCGTCCCCGGGTCGTTTAGCAAAGCTTTTTTGGGCGTTGGTTTCGGGCCACTAAGATCAGCCGTGGTGGGAGTCGCACCCCGTCTGGATCACATGGATGACAGGCGACGGTCGATAATACCGTAATTGATATTGGCAGGCGGCGACAAAATAGAGCTCAGCGAACAAGGTCGAGATTATGACGATTATCGGCCGGTAGGGAGGGCTGCTCGCATTCACCACCCGTCGCCAACCTCTGGAACGACCAGGATGCGTCGTAATTGTCGTGTTGGCGGAGGCCATTCCCGCAGAACCCTCGCTAAGCAATAGCGTTAATAATAGGCAGGGCGTGGATTGCTGGATTAGGTTCAAGACCCTTGTATATTTAGACTAGAATCCGCCTTGTGGCGAAGATGTCCGTTTGTGGAAGTAGGTAGAAACAAGTTCACTCTATAAAAAGAGTTCTAGTGGCCGCCGGTCGAATGATAACCATCACGGAGCCCGAATACGCATAGGAAATTAAAGCAGTACTTAGTAATAATAGTAGGGGGATGATATTAAAGCCATATCATGATGTAAAGCCCTATCATAGACTTGGGAAACCACCCAGGGTAGAATCTGGCTTTTATGGTAAAACTATATAGCTTTGGCGCCAAGTTATAGGTACATTATTTTGATAATGAGATGGGGATGAGTGCTCGAAACGGCACGTTTAATAGCGCGCGGGATGAATGAACGAGAATACGATAGGAATGGAGACCTTGGGGTTGTATGTCTATCAAAATCCACATCAGCTCTCTTTGTTCTCTGTGAATGTTATTTTACAAGAATCGGCATTGTTTGTTCTATATTTTCATAATTGAACACTTTAGATCTATTCTTCTTCCACCTATATACATCCAAGTCATGTTTCTTTCTCTAGTTTCCATTACCTCTCTTCTCGGCACTGGCACTTAATGAAGTAAAAGAAAAAGTTTGGAGCCTCGAATTTCTCAGGGCTCTCCCATGAACTTATTTGTATTTGTATGATACTTTGAGCCTTGAGATTTGCTCACAATGGCATGCTGCACTGTACTCTTCCTAAGCAATATTGCATACTTAATATGGCCTTCTACTGGTTTACCGTAATTGCGATGTCTGATTGAGACTCTAGATTTGACGAACACTGTGGAAGCCTTCTAAATGATACCTGACAACTACCTTCCCAGCTGTTCGTACGGTAGCAAGCAAAGCTATGAGTGGAATATAATATCGCGCGATCAAAATTGTCCAATTCATTCCATATCAGATATCATCGATAAGTACTATGGCCGGAAAACCAGATCCAAATTTGTTCAAAAGCATGATGACATAAACTAAATATAAGAGATAGATAACGCAAAGTAAATTTCAGAAAAGAGCACTGGAAAAACAAAAAGCACAGTCGCATATACTCAAGTTCCAAGGTTACCAGGCAGGTTCTTCACCTGATAGTCCATTCTCATCTTCAGAGGTAAGATTGATTATGCATTAAATACATCTGCTCCTTCTTTATGAGATGAAAAGCAAGCAAGATAATTATGAAATCGAGTTCCCCATTCTCTCACATGATTTGAGCCTCGAGCATCAGTTTTGGACTTAGCTTAAGGCAGTAGATTAGTAGTTCGCAAAAGAGTTCTCCATTGACGGGCGGGTACAACGCCAGGAACTGGAACATGTGCTACAGGTATAGTTGATTGGGTTATGTCGACTGCAGGAAATGGATTAGCTGTAAGCGCTGTCTTAGTTCTTGCGAGATGTAAGATCGATGCACTGTCTGGTACTGTAGCCGTGTACACCATTTCTCGTATAAAGGGGCCTCCAAGTCGCCATTGTCCCCGACGCAGGTTGGGGGAACATTGAACTTCTGTAGCTACCCAAGGCGTTAATTCATTCGGCGGCGCCGCCGAATCCATTAAGCAGCATTCGAGCTCTATCGTGGGATCCGCAAATACAGCTCCATTGGCATTTAGGAAAAGAGTGAGTTGAATAAATCGCGCTCGTTGATGTGAAGTCCGAACAATTGTCTCAATATCATCCCTGAAGATTTTTGTTCGTGAAGCGCCAGTGTCGTCGAGGAATCCCAATCGAGTACCGTCGTTCGATCCAGGCACACGAAGAGATATACTATACTTTGATCAAGTTAGAGCAAAATTCTGAAAAAGACAAGGTCTGTACATACACCATGATGACGTCCATAACCAAGACCAGCAGGGTTGCGAAAACGATTGTGAACCCAGTTCACTTGATTGAGTGCTGGTCCGGGGTCTTCTCCCTAGACTGCGATGTTAGTAGCTGTTAAGTTGAAAAGCTAGAAGGCCAAATGCTTCGGTTATAGTCTGGGAAAGGTGGTCTAAGCGAGCGGTATGCATAAAACCTCATATAGTCCACGAATACTAGCCACATATGAGCTGGCTCTTGATGGAGTTCAGAGAAAATTCTTTGTACTTAATCTAAGTACGCAAAGCGCATCTTATCCTCCATAGAATAACCCAGGGACTTTTCAAGACTTGTCACTTACCCCTTCTACCCAGATTCCTCCATATCCTTTCTGGGAGCTGAGATCTTCTTCACTCTTGATCCTATCGAAGTGCTTATCACTAAGATCTCGGAATCTCTCCCAGTCAAATTCTTCGTAATCAGTAAGTTGGACCCCATTCGCCCAATACGTGACACGTCCAGGAGTCCAGAACAATTTGTGAGCACGATATTTTTCCATCATAGAAGTGATGTTTTTCATCTGATTATAATCATCACCATTCTTCAATACTGCTTTCCTTATCGCTTCGAGGGTTTTCAAGCGCATGATCTCGTCATATCCTAGACCCTCTGGCTCACTGGCTATGAGTTTCTGAACCTCAGCTTGGTCTTCTTCATAGTATTTCAGCTTTTGCTCCCACCACTGCGGCATAATTCCATCTTCGATCCTTTCTTTGCAGCGCTGTATGTTTGCTTCTAAGTCACTGCAACGTGGTAGAACTGTTAGCAGCTAGTCTGCCAAATTGACTATAAAGATGCAGTAGAAGATGAGGCTGTAAAATGAGGAAGAATAGATAACCAAGTGGATATTCCAAGGTAAAGCCGATATGGAAAATTACTAACTCTTCATGAATGTCATCATCTTTCCAATCCCAGCCCTCAGGAATTTCTTCAAGCTTCTTAATCAGCCCAAGCCCCTTTTTGTTCCAGCGTTGATATGTGCTGGTGGTTAGAGGGCCTATCTCAAGTATATCCGAGTCATCTTCGTGGGTACTTCTGGCCTTGCCAGCTTTTTCACCGGACGGTGGAGATGTTGCGTGTCTTTTGGGTGGTCTAGGCATATTTCTGGAATTGAAGATTTGATTTTCAATAAATAAGATTTAAAGTCACTCGTTAAGACAAGCAGAGTCTCGAGAAAATGAGAAGTGTTCTAGTAGGATAAGAAAGGTCTTCGTATGAGAAAAGGCACCGCTTTATGTACTACTGTAGATACTCGAGAGGGCCGACTAAATTCTCAAAGAAATTGCACCAGTTCAGACCTCATAAAGGAATTACGCGGGATCGGACTTTGGAATCTCATAAAGAAGCAGTGTTGGTTCAAAGCCGGATGAAAGAAATTGGCTATTTCGCCTCGAAAGATTCTATGCATTCTTTGACTCCGAGTCAACTTTGGGTTATACCTTTTGCCCGGGGTCAAAACAAAGAAGATGTAGGATTACCGTCAGACGAGGAATGTTCTCAACCTCGAGAGAGATATCGACATAAGAAGTGACAAAGACATAATCCCTGACTCTAATATCTGCTAGTATAATCTGGACGAAGTTTCTTCAACCATGATGGCCAGTGCAAGTAAAGGACTGTAATGAAACCGCTACTAGCAGTTTTACTTCATACTATGAATTGTTCTCTCAATTGGACGTTCAATTGGCCCTTCCGACTTTGAAAGAATGTATGCCTCATTGGGATAATCATATGGCAGTACTTGAAGATGCAACAATGAAATGAACAATGGCTAACCCCGGCTTCTCCTGTATTTCCCTTTCCCCTCAAATTTTACGAAACTATCACATTGCCCCTCCGATCATTGCAATAGTTGCTAGAGGAGGAAGATGCGGATGGATGAAGATGATGCATGAGGCTACCTAGAATGACTACCTATTTGGGTGCTCTGGATGACTAAGCCACCCCGGCTCAGCAATAGTCAAATCAATCAACATTTAAAATAACACCCTTAAATATGCCAAAGATAGTCCAATCTCGGGAAATCTGGGTTAGTAAGTCTGGCTCTTGAATGCCGTATGAAGATACCCAATACTTTGGAAAGTGAGTGATATTATAGTCCTCATTGTTTGACTGCAAGTGCATAGGGAATGTGAGAATAGGATGGCTGATAATTCCAGAGACCCGACCTCCAAGAGGCTGTACAAATTATCAGAATCAAACAATTTGGCACATGCACTATCACGGTAGCCATGAGACTGAATCGTGATTGAAGAAATTTTTTTGATGAGAGCCAACCCAGTTTCTTCATTGGGAGCGAAAGGTCTAATGGTATCAATGTCATGGGTGGAACATCGCAGGTGGCAAGCCATATAATTTTCAAATAACGTTATTGAGAGATTTGGGTGGGTAAAGAAGACCCAGCAAAGGCTGGGAGGGCAACTGTCACAATTAGCATATATCTATCTGTTATATTGCGTGCTCATATTTTCCTTTGATTTCTACGCTTTTTGCCAGGGAAATTTACAACGACTGCTAGCTTGAATGATGCACTTGACATTGCAAAACACAAGATAGTAAATTGGTTGCTTTTGGTATGATTGGTTACAGACTTTCAGCTTGGAATAGCATTTCGTATTATGAATGTTCGAAAGTCGAGTAGTCGGATCTACTTGTCTGAACGCACTTAAGCCTCTTCCAGATTGACCGAATTGACATTGCTATTACTACTGTCTGTAGTTATAAATACACGTAGATACATTCTTACAACATTCACAAAAAGTCACGCGAGTAATCAATGCACAGTGTCCAAGCACATGCGCTGGGGGCCATCCTTCCCATGATCTTTCGAGGTATCAATTTCTTTCGAAAGCAGCCTGGGCACACTGGCCCCCTTCAAATCACCAGACTGAGCAGCAATATCGTATACAGTCGAATGGGACTGTTCACCCCAGCCCTCACCCCCATCAGACGAAGCCTGGGTAATCGAGTCATGAAGCTTCTGTGCAACGGAGGGCTTGAGACCATATTCAGTTTTGCCATATGAATCAAAATCAAAACGCTCGGTTCGGAACCCATTGTTCATCTCGTCGTCCAGGATATCCACATAGGAATAAGCAGGCAGGCCCGCAATGGCGAGACGCTCATAAGAGTCCTGAACTCCGAGCTTCCACTCAGGCACGGCCTTCAAATCATCCCCAAAGCTGTATTTGTAGATAGGGTTGCCTTCGTCATCCACATCCTTCCAGCGCTTGTACTCCCAGTTAGGAGCAAGGGGCTTGTACAGGGTGTGCTGTTTGCTATCCGATTTGTGTAATTCTTTCATCCGCTCCACTCTGTAGTTGACGACAGGATGGATGTACTCGAAAGTCTTACCAGCATACTTGCCATTGTCATTTCGAGTGCCATAATATCCAGGAGTGCGCCACTTCTTTCCATTCAGGTGATAGAAAAGTGTGTAGCTGTTGATCAAAATGCCTTCTCCCCATCCGTAGCGACGAATGCCCTTGTATTCAGGAGGTTCCAGCATTCTTGTGGGGTGGATAATGTTCTTAGCAGCATTGCACACCCATTCTTTGAATGATTCCCTCTTGAAAGCATTCGCAGAGGCTTCCCATTGCTCGTATTTCTTGTTAAGCTTTTGGAGTCGCTCCTCACGGGCTCTCATAGCTTGCATGACAAAACGCTCATCAATAGAGACATGAGCCTTGATTTGATCCAGCATCCACGAATAGGTGATGTTAGACATTTCCTCCATATCACCAACATTATTCAAGGTACCAGGATCACCTCCACCGATATTCGTGTGGTAACCGGGAAACCAGACCTGTTTCAGCTCGGATTGACACTTCAGTCGCTCTTGAGCTTTCATTAGTCGTCTAGTTGCCTTGTTCCATACTCTCGCGACTTGATTGACGTTTCTAGCGGCAGCGTTCACTTGAGCATCCGTGGCCTGTCCCCCTTCCTTCAGATCGATAGCCGCTTGTAAGGCCTCGGTGTATCTCTTCTCGGCCTCACTCTCCTCCCTTTTTCTACTTTCAACCATTTCGGGCGTAGCTGGCTTGTTTGGCAGATACCAAACTGAAGGAGAAAAGCATTGGCGGTGTTCGTCCAGGGCTAAAGCATGGAAAGCGTGTTTGATGTCTTGAAAAAAAAATCAGTCTCATGATTCTATATCAATTATAGAGTGGAGCATACAAGCATGCTGAATACTTACTCGGTGAAAGCCCAACATTGTGCCAGCCATCCTTGCCCGTAGATGGCAGTTTGAAGCCCAACACCTGTGGCATGCCTATAGCACCAACAGTGTCAAAGACACCCACAACTTTGACCTCTCTTGATCCTTCCTGTGCCCAATCGCCCTGGGGGGCATGTTCATAAAGAAACGTTCGGTCACCCTCTTTACCAGCACCTTGGTGTTCATCGGCCTTTCCGAACATCCAGTCAAACCACGCATCACTTCGATCAAAGCGCTTCCCATGCTTGACCTTTTTGTATTGACGCCAGAGATTGGGGAAGTTATTCAGCTCGGATTTACGACAAATGCCAATATCCGAAATCAAACCTGCGATCGAACGAGCCGTATACGCGCCGCGTGAGAAACCAAAACACATAATCTCATCACCGGGGTGATAGTTCAATACGCAGAAGTTGTAAGCTTCGATGACATTTTGCTCGACACCCTCGCCAAATGCACCCTCAATAACATCTTGCAGTACACTTGGGCTCGTTCCGACTCCAGAATCATACCAGACGATTTGTTGCCATTGACTGCCATCCTCATCCGTACCGATGTGGTTCAACGACCGGCACAGACGGGTGACATTCGATGGGACGTTCTTCTCGCCAGACGTGGCAGATTGCCAGGTGCCATCACAGCAAATAATGATGCGCTTGCGAACCGGGGCGCGTTGCGCGTCCTTTCTGTGGCGGAGAACGTAGTCTTCTCCCGGGATGTTCTCAGTATCTGTAGAATCCATAAGGGGTGAATGTATTCGCAAGAAGCTAATGATGCAGAATAAAGCAAACACAGCAGGCGAGGGAAGATTAAAAGATAGATTTCTTGGCCAAGGGGAAAGCACGGAAAGCACTCCATTTTTCAGGCGTGCGCAAGTCCTCGATGGAGCTGAGTGAACAGTACCTCTTGTATGGGGTGCCGCCGTGTTGGTAACATGCAAGAGAGCCACCTGAGCAACCATCGCCTTGAACTCTCCACTTGGCAAGCCATCATCACGAACCTAGGCGGCGAAGATGAAGTTAGCATGGAATATCCAACCAACCAGAGGTGTGCAATATTGGGCCCCTTGACGCTAAGATACTCAGCTGCTCCACTTGTGGATGCATCTTCAAGATCCAGCTCGGCTCGCATCGCCTGTGGGGGTGTCACTTGGCCAATAGTGGTGGAGAGATTGACGATGTTACGAACGATAGAGTTCCTCACTGGTGTACAGAGCAGGTGGCCCTACGGCACAATGAATCCACTTCGAGCAAACGCGGTTGGAACACCCTGCACATTTGCATGAACTTGTGTAACCCCATAAGTCCAAGTTCATGCAGGCGGGTTAGAATCGAGCAATCATTGCTCTGCACTGACATAATGCCATCGCCAATGTAGGGTGACTGTAGAGACACTACGGATTCTCTTCTTAACACTACGGACTCGTTGATGTAATTCAAATTCAACGCCAACAAAATACTGTTCAGATGGTACTGTATTCCTGTTGTGAACAAGAAATTACGGAGACCAGGCCGTTGTTCTACAGTAGTAGAACATAAGGTTGAAACAATCTGCTCACCGTTTTGATCTACCGTCTCTCGTTTCTACTATCATTGAAGATTCGGGAAATAGTAGAAAGAGATGTAGAAAGAACAGCAGAAAGGAGAATAATTTCAAACTCATATTACAATACTGTAAATACAACCAGACCGGTCACCAATACATCAAATATAGAATTCAGAATTAAGAACTAATTGGAGAACTGTTACTGGTTAATACGTATTTTCTGTTCTACCTGACATTGTTTATTTGTTTTTATACTATCTAAATTGAATAAATTCGTTGTGCTTGAAATATTGATCACTAAATATAACGTTGGTAAGGAGTGCTACATTACCAATCATGTAACGTAGAGCAAATCCGTGGTGTCTCTACAGTCTCCCGCCAACGTATGTAGAGGCTTATTTGACCATAGATACGGGATGTATGTAGGGAAGCGCGGAGAATCCTTGAAAGTATATCCCACTGATAATCACTCTCTTCTCATTGATTAATTCCAAACTCCATATTCGAGTCCAATAAGACCCATCCACCACATTAATATTAAGCGCTCAGAATTGGACAGTTTCAAGTAATCTCAATTAACGAGAATTTAAGAAGAGCCGGCTCGATCATGCTTTAATTGCTTCTTCAGTGCGCTTCTGTAATTTCGATCCGAGTTCTTTGTCAACGCGACTGAAAAGATCTGCGCCATCGTTAGCCTCGTAATAAAATTCCCAATACTTTCGAGAGGGCACCATACCATACACAGCCTTACGCAGCTCCGGATACTTCACACCTTTGACGGTGGAGACAAGGTTATCAATGAGTCGGTCCTGGTGACCGGGTTCTCGACCAATAACCTCCCACAGTGCCCGGGGCTGAACGAAGTCTTTGTCGGTGATCTCACTGGTATAGGTTGAGACCTCTCCAGCCCACTTTTCATGATCAGTATGTAAGCTGAGTTCCGCTGGACCCACTCCTTTGACATCCTGATAGAACTTTGTTGGCTGGAGTGACGAGCCAACGTAATTTGAATCTCCGCCATAGTTACCATCGAACCGCATCAGTCCATCTCGTTGGAATGGACAATAGACTTGAGATTTGGCCGAATTTGTAGGAAGCTGTTGATAGTTCACCCCAAGACGGTAACGAGCTGCGTCTGGATATGCGAAAAGTCGTGCTTGTAGCACTGTAACGAGGTTTAGCCCGTGGAATATGAAGAATATGGACTTATTCACAAAGACTAACCTGGATCGGCGGAAGCAGCAAAACCCGGAACAGTTGTTGATGGCGAGAAAGCAGCCTGCTCGATATCGGAGAAATAATTTTGAGGCTGTTCAGTCAGCGCGAGAAACGTAAATTTTCAAAAACCGATGAAAGCTCACGTTGCGATTCATGGTAAGATGACCGACTTTTTGCAAAGGAAAGTCTTTGTGTGCCCAGACTTTGGTCATGTCGAAGATATTCCATTCATATCTCTCGGCCTCATGAGGGCTCATTAGCTGAACAAAGACATCCCACTTAGGATAATCTTCCCTTTCAATAGCTTCAAACATGTCTTGAATCATATGATCGGGATTCTCACCGGAGATCTTGATGGCTTCTTCGCAGGTGAAGTTCCGAATCCCCTGTCGTGTTTTCAGGTGGATTTTGGCATAGTTAAATGAACCATCCTAGAATCGAGTTGGTGAAGGTAATTTCAAAGTAGAGTATTTCGACTCACGGCTTTGGTAAACTTATACGTATGCCCACTGTAAGCGTTCATATAGCGAACGGACTCAGGGGTACCTCTATCGCTGAAGAGAATCATAAGTTGATGGATACCTTCAGGATTACCAACGTGAAAACTAGCATTTGTTAGATAGTGGAGATTCTTGTGGAAGTAGGGGAAGTAGGGGATATATGTACTCCCAAAACTGCAATTGAAATTAGAATCACTTATCAAAAATACACAATAAATGAATGATCTTACCATGTTAGGGTCGGGGAGATGTGTTTGCGGGTGCCGTTTATGTGAACGATTCATCGATGGAAATTTAATCGGATCACGAATGAAAAATACAGGCTGACAGACATGAAACTGTCATTAGAAATAATGCTAAACTCTCCAAGCGTATTGCAAACATACCGTATTGTTGAAAACCCAATCGAGATTTCCTTCGTCTGTGTAAAGCTTCATTGCCCACCCATGCACATCTCGAGATGTATCAGCAGATCCTGACTCCTGACCGACAGTTGACACACGCTGGAGTACCGGCGTTTTTTTACCAGCCTTACTCAGGAAGCTGGCGGAGGTAAAATCGGAGCAATCACGACTAGCTTCAAACTCCCCGAAGCAGCTTATAACTCATTAATCTGAGATTGCTTTTGAACCGAGGATTGACGACTTACCCGACGGCTTTTGCGTGAACCACTCTTTTTAGTTCAACTGGGTTAGCAATAAAATATATTGGGATGTAGATTCTGAGGTAGAGCGATATGCACACCGTTCGGGAATTCTTTCACGAGAGAAATGGGCTAAAGTCTCGATGAGCTGAGTGTCCTGAAGCAATCCGAGACTGCCGCCTCCCTTGCCGCGCATCAGAACAGAATTTTTACTGCTTGCGAAAGGGCAACCTAGACAAAGTCAGTATTGTAAATCCCACATATTTCAATGACGGGAGAAGAGGCCCGTACCTTCTGCCAAAGTGTAGTATTTATCACTGGCCATGATGACAATGATGGGGAAGCAATGGTTGTTTCGATATTGGTAGTAGAATTATTTGCTGAATATGAAGATCAGGGACACTCCGAGAACCTGAATAGGGCCAACTCACCTTACTGGACAATCAGGATCCTCGCAACATTACGTTTTCATTACGCTGACATTCATTGAAACTCTGTCGAATCATCCAAACTATGCTCTTTGCAGTACCACTAATCGCAGTTACATTACCAGGCATGCGAGCCCTTTTTCAAATCTGGACAATAAAGAAATGGAAGACTGCAATACACAGGATGGCACCGGCTAAGTATGCAAAAGCTAAGGTTGTGGAGGATAGGTCTGGGGGCATCCCATCGAGGAGTGTATGCTAAATTGCTTGAAGACTACTACGTTTTCCAGAATTACGATCAGAAATAAACATTATGCGATTGTTTCTAGCCTCCTCAACCCCGCTGGAATAGAGCTTTATGTTTCGCGTAGCAGTAATCTAGAAGGCAATGCAAACTTCTCATGATGAAGTCAGAGTAGGACAAAAAGCCAAACGCCGCCTACAACAACGCCCACAAGTCAAATACACGTCTTCCAAGGCTAATTATACGCGGGTCCCAAGTCTACAGTAGTACCGGCTCAATGCGGGCTAGCCGATGACTTTGTATCCCTCTCTATATCAAGTCATTTATGCCAGCCCTGGACTGCATAAAACCATAGCCGGAGACCGAGGGTCTGAGCAATCATTTTATGCTCTATACTGGCCCGTACTCTGGCTTGGCGGGCCTGTGTTGAACCAAATGGGTTCGACCCCGCAATTATATTCTGTAGATATGCAATTTTCGGGGAATTAGCAGTCAACCGAGGCTAAAGAAAGGGCCATATTGTACATTACAGCAGTGTCTGTCGAATAACTGAATTACTCTCAATTGATCAGATTACAAAAATTACTGCATAATGCCTATGCTAAAATATATACCGGCTCCCTTATGTTTGCTCTAGAGATGCGTGATCACAACGATCTTCCTAGTTCGTGGTTCAGTTTCAAAACATTGGCATTAAGCCACAGCGGGGTAATGCTACAGCAAATATGCTTCAGAAAATGCATTAAAAGCTCTATCTTTCCTGCAGCTCAAGACCTTCAATTTTGCTTTCTGTCTGATCATTAGGCAAGAAATTGAAATAAGTCTCGTATAACTCACTTTTTGATTATAATTGTCCGTAGTGCCCGCGAAATGGCCACAATGAAAGCCGCAATCTGCAAAGAAGTAAGAGACCGATTATAACTCAAAGACTGAGTCATGCTGTTTCTTAATCCCCTCATATTAAGTCCTGAGAAGGGCAGTGGTCGACTCAGGAGATACTTTGATAATCGGGTTGCTAATGGTCTTCCTAGATCGGGAAGCCGGTCGTGATTGAAGAGATCCCGATCCCGATCCCGGAGGGACGGGAACTCCTTGTCCGAGTCCAGGCTGTTTCACTTTGCCATTCAGATGTGTCGATTGTGGATGGGATTGTTCCCAATCTTCCTCTTCCTCTGGTTATTGGCCACGAAGCCATATCCGTGGTGGAATCTTTAGGTCCGAATGCTGCCTCATTTGGATTCAAGGTAGGAGACAGAGTCGGTGCTCCATTATGGCATGGGATGTGTTTAGAATGCATAGATTGTCGTGAACAAGCTCCAGAGTTTTGCCCCAAGAGAAAGATGAAAGGCGTGACAACCAGCGGATATTTTGCCGAATACGCCCTGGTCGACCCAGCAAGTGCCGTGCATGTCCCGAATACAGACCTGCCATTACCAGGGCGTCTAGCTCCAATCTTCTGCGCAGGCATAACAGTCTGGGATGCACTGAGAAGAGCTAGACTGGAGCCAAATGATACAGTAGCAATCGTCGGTGTCGGCGGCCTGGGTACATTAGCTGCCCAGTACGCAAAGGGGATGGGCGCCAAAGTCATCGCTCTCGACGTTCATGATGAACAGCTACAAGATCTTGAATGCAATGGTCATGCAGACGAGATTATCAATACTGCATTGGCTGGCCCAGAAAATACTCCAACCAAACTCTCGGAACTGAATAAGGGACGACTGGCCGATGTAGTCGTGGTCACATCCGGCGCCGTCCCGGCCTATAATACTGGGCTCAGCATTGTCAGAGCTGAAGGCCGGTTGGTGGCGGTCGGAATACCTAAAGAAGAGTGGCCCGTCAATATTACTACTTTAACCATGCGCAGCATCAAGTATGATGATCCAAGGCTTCTGTCCCCACATACCTTTCCCATTGGTGTTGCTAACTTGACCTCAGTTTGATCGGTTCAAAAGTTTCCGGACAAAAGGCCAGCAGGGACTGTCTCGATTTCTCTCTTCGGAAAGGAATATTTCCCAAAATTCATTACAAAAAATTCCGACTGGAAGATATCAACGAAATGATGGACTTGATGAGGGCAGGAAAAGTCCATCATGGGAGAATGGTTGTCCAATTCTTCTAATATGCGGAATCTTATGTTTGAAGCTCGGAAGACTATTCCGAGTGTTAAAGACATTAAAGACTTGGTAAATAATTCAATGTCTATCTCCTGAATGATTATGCCATGTACCAGGAAGGCGCTATCCGCTCAAGTAACTGTAGTATCGATCTACATGTGCCCAGCAGAATCTGGACTCATATGGTATAATTTGCCAGGCACTGCGCAGGAGAGACTTGCCTAGTTTCAGTTGAATAGATCAATGATATTTGAAGAAAATAAGTGTAAAACTTAGAATGTTTCGTCTTAGTCAATACTACCCGTGATATTTACATCCATCATAATGGTCTTCATAATTGCAACCGCCAGCGTAAAATACCACAGACTTGAATCTTCTGTCTTCACGTACCATTGAGCAAGAATTGAAGTTGATCTATATAGTTCGGCACTGACGTAATAATACCAATCAGCTTCAGGAGTGCAATTTGTATACTTTATATGCTCCAGTTTCTAGAATGCCTCCACTCCCCCACGCTTTTGTCTCACCGCCCGGCCGTGATTCATCCTCGGCCCGGCCAAGCTGTTTCATCTTCGACTCATCGCCCAAAAGCATGACGACTCTGACCCCCCGAAAGCCCTACTCCCCGGAGGAGCTGGAGCAGCTTTATCCAAAGGGGTTGAAGTTACAATTGGTACAAGTTGTAGGTTCCAAGAAACTCCCGCAGCTATTTCCGTCATCCCCGAGCTAACCCCGGCCAGTTCCTTCGTCATGGTATGATCCAGAGCTCCGTCGAATAATATGCAGGTTGACCGTTGAGACGATCGGGGATTGACACAGACAGGCGAACGCACACCGGTCTCCTCCCGCTTCCAAAATGTATGTTCAAAATAAGTCTTCATGCCGTAATGACATTGCTGATAATCTATGTAGACAGGCCTAGCCCCATGTAATACTGCCTTGACCCTACCTATTGTGTTACCTTTCCAGCTGACACTTCTCCGATCATAAGATTGGCCCTATTGTGGGGTTGCGCGACGTATGGTCCAGATGGCTGCTAGTAACCAGGAGCTCTCATCATGGAATGGATTTCAATGGCGCCGGAAAATGGAGTCCTTTGGCGATAGAGATCAATCGATCGTGGCAGTAGGCGCTGGTAATGAGATTGAAGGGATATGGTCAGTCATACTGGACGATAGCTCTATCGTGCTCACCGAGGCCAATGTAGTGCTAACACGCTCCATGGAATAGCCAGCACGGAGAACTCACCGATAAAGGTCGCGAAACCACATATGCGTTAGGCAAGCGATTGCGCCATCTCTATGTGGATCAGCTTGGGTTTATGCCGGAGATCAAGACCGACAGTGAAGATATGTACTTGCGAGCGACGCCAATCCCCCGCGCCCTCGAATCCCTGCAACAGGCGTTCTGGGGTATGTACCCGACCAATGCGCGCACTCTGGACTTCCCACCGCCTGTGATTGTAGCCCGCTCTGTCTCCGAAGAAACTCTCTTCCCCAATGAGGGAAATTGCCGAAGATTCCGTCAGCTAGCTCGGCTGTTTGCTGACCGTGCGGCCTCACGATGTAAGTGTGCTGCTTGTCTTCCTGGTAACTGTCGATCATAGCTCATGCTTGCAAAAGGGAACGACTCCGAGCAAATGGATTATCTCAATAAGCTATGGTCTAAATATATGCCCGAAGCTTCGCCTAAGGTTGCAGTAGATGCACACCCTCGTCTTTCCGGTATCATGGATACCATCAACGCAACTGACGCCCATGGACCGGCGACTAAGCTTCCCTCCGAGTTCTACGATAAGAAGGGCCGCGCGATCCTCGACCGTATTGCAGTCGAAGAATGGTTTGCCGGTTACAACGAGAGCAACGAGTACCGCAAGCTAGGAATTGGTGCGCTCATGGGAGACGTAGTGGACCGCATGGTCAGTACTGCCGTTGATGGAGGCTGGCGCAGCGAGACCTCTGCTTCTGGATCTAATGACCCCGAATCTGGAAAATCAATCAAATTCGCCATGAGTGGATGCCATGACACAACCCTTGCTGCAATCTTGTCCAGCGTGGGCGGCTTCAAGGATGGGTCCTGGCCACCTTTCACTTCATCTATCGCAGTTGAGCTCTTCTCGCAAGCTCCTGACAATAGAGCGGACGCCGGATCCATGCTGGAGGAATTCTCTAACCCTCGCGTTACCAAGAAGCCCGGCGTTCTTTCATCCATTTTTGGCAACAAGCCCGCAGCTCAGCCTTTGGCTCCATCTGAAACCACACGTGCGCCCCTTGAATCATTCCCTGAGGAGACTCGTGAGTCTCTGCGAAAGCATTACGTTCGTATTCGCTTCAACGATGAGCCTGTTAGAATCCCTGGCTGCGCGTCTAAAGCCAAGAACCACCTTCCAGGCGACGAGACCTTCTGCACTCTAGACGCTTTCAAAGCCATCGTCGACAAGTTCACACCTAAGAATTGGCAAGACGAGTGCATGCAGAATTTGGGCGCGGGATTGCACGGCCCCAATGATCAAGAACGCATTCCGGCCGGATACTAGATGTTTTTCTATCTTCTGCTTCTTTCTGTCATTTGTTTCCTTTTACTTCTATCTTACCTATCCCTTTTTGGCCTTGAAGATGTTTGCAGATAAATTGGGTATGGATACAGGTATAATGTAGGCCATATAAATATTATGAAGACATTAAAGCATCGACGCTTTCAAGCTTTTCTAGCGATTCTTAGCCTTTTCCTCCCCTTCCTTTTTCAACGCCATCAACTTCTTCGAAGAGATCATCATCAGCATACTTCGAGGGAGGATATCAAATGAAAGCCCCTGCAACCAATGCCAAAAGTATGCCCAGACGATAACACGACCACATCCAACCCGATTCAGTCCAGCACTCGCCAAGGCGCGTCCATCAGGAACAAAAATTCCAGCTTCAATATCAAACCCAGCAGTCTTCACTTGACCAACTCGCAATCCCAAAACCTCAACCTTCCTTCTCTCAGCTTTACACTCGACCTCAAGCGCCTTCGTAAAAGAATCGACAAAGCCCTTCGTCGCCGCATAAATACTAATATACGGCATCCCAACAGCCGATATAGAAGAGACATTCAAAATCACACCTCCATCACCAGTTTCCAACAAAGGCAATAAAACTCTCGTAATTTGAGCCATAAAACCTGCATTCATCGCAATCGTTCTATCCACCTCTTCAAATCGATAGTCACTCAAAACAGTATATGGCCTAACCTCCCCACCAACATTATTCACAAGAACGGCTAATTTCCCACCCTCAACTGCAATAATAGCCCGTACTTCCTCAGATATCCCATCCACATCCTCAGTCAATCCAACCACATCCCGAACAATGATCGACACTTTGCGCCTGGGAAATTGCGCAGAGAGTTCACCGGCGCGTCGGGCGAGTTTCTCCCTGTTTCGCCCGTGTAAGAGGACATTGAAACCGCGGGCACAAAGCTCTTCGCAGAATCCTAGACCGATTCCATCACTTGCGCCGGTCACGAGGGCCCAATTGGTTTTCGTACGATTGTACTTGTTTAACGAGGATGGGAGCAGGAAGGTTGTTGCTGATCGGGTGAATTTGAAGGTCGTGTAGGCTAGGGTGGCTAGTCCAATGTAACTTAGTGGTTTTTGCCAGTCTGAGATGTCCATTTTGAGTGGAGGCGATTGAAAGACGGGGAGTAGTGTGTGTTATTCAGATGATAGGGGCGGAGTAGAGAATGCGATCCGATCGATGAGAGCATTGATCAGCTATGTATGATCAGCGCGTCTTTGCCCTATTTGGGATGGTAAATCAGTTCAGTGCCCGGTCGTGCAGTGCAAATATTGATAATCGATAATACTAAATATGAGATATTCAGATAGCTTGAATAGAAACCTGAAGGTTGCTATGAACTTCATTTCATTTTTATAGACCGCGCATCATCGGCGATAGATTGACCCGAAGAGTTGGGGCCGGGCCGGTTGACATGCCGAACGCCGACTTTTGGAGACCCGAGATGGCCGGATGGAGGTATAAGCATTGGCATTTGGTGATAGAAGCAGTTGCACTTGCCAGTGCTGATGGTAAAATACAAATATATGCTTCTGGCCAATGATATCTTCTTGAATACCAGATTACAGAGTCGCACCGTCAATTGGGGACCGTGAAGGTCAGCAACGCCATTCAGGTACCTTGAGGGCTGGAGTCGTCAACCATACAGAACCCTTCATTTATCAGCATATTGGAGCAGAACTACCTTCATTGGGCTGGTCATGTCTCCACTTTAACCCTATCAACCTTGGAGGTTCTGTATGAGTATACGTATCGCATGGGAAATACTACTAAAGATATAGAACGATGAGGAACTTGGAGGTGATGGCTGGGAGGGATAAAAAGAGTAGCTCCCAAGGTGTCTGCATAGAGAGTTTCAAATTTGATTGTACTTTTTTTCCTCGTAAATTTCTAAGCTTCAAGAGCTCGACAGAATGGTTATTGATTCGGGTCGTGAGAATCTGGCGTATCATGTCCAGGTTCCTAGCCAGGAGGCTGAGAAGCCCAAGACTCGCCAAATACCAGTCACTCTGCTTTCTGGTTTCTTGGTAAGTTCAGGATCAATCAGATAGCAGGTAATTTAATCAGAATGCTGACTTGTTGGCTCTTCAATAGGGAAGCGGAAAGACCACTCTTCTGAAGCACATCCTTGGGTCACCAGATCATGGGATGCGCATTGCCGTCATTGTCAACGATATGAGCCAGTGAGTATTGCAGGCCTGCTGCTAGGATGTACGATACTTATCATATTCTGATTAGACTCAACATCGACGCTGCCCTTATCAAGAACCACAAGGTCTCGCAAACAACGGAGAAGCTTATCCAGATGCAAAACGGTTGCATCTGTTGTACTCTTCGTGGTGACCTGCTAGCCGAGTTGGCCCATTTGACAAAGCAGAACGAGATCGAATATGTGGTAATTGAGAGCACTGGGATTAGTGAACCAATGCAGGTTGCCGAGACTTTCACAGCAGAGTTCAGCTCTGCCATGCTTGATGCCGAGGATCAAATTAGTGCTGAAAACGATGAGGAGGCTAAGAAGATCTTGAATGAGATGTAAGAACCCCCTCCCCTTCCTCGCCATATGTGTGTAGTCTAATACATCATGATAATAGTGTCGAACTGGGAGGTTTGCACACCATGGCCCGCCTCGACACCACAGTGACCGTCATTGACGCTTTCAATCTCCTCTCCAATTTCGACACGACAGAATTCCTCTCTGACCGATACGGCCAAGATGCGATCGTCCCTGAAGACGAGCGAACTATCTCCGATCTGATGGTTGATCAAATCGAATTCGCCGACGTGTTAATAATCAATAAGGTTGAAACCATCGATCAAGCCCAGCGCGAGAAGATTGTACAGCTCCTCAAACTGCTGAACCCCGATGCAAAGGTCCTGGAATCAAGTTACTCCAAGGTTGATGTCCGGGAAATCATTGCCACTGGAAAATTTGACTTTATCCGGGCAGCCTCTGGGGCCGGCTGGCTGCGCAGTTTGCATGAGATGACGATGCAAAATACTAGCAATGGTGAACGCTTGGCACCTAAGCCGGAAACCCTGGAATATGGAATTAATAACTTTGTCTATTCTGCGAGACGGCCCTTCCATCCTCGCAAACTCTTTGCCTTGCTTCATGACAAGTTCATTCTGCTCCAAAACAATGAATTGGAAGGTGACGAGGAAGACGAAGAGGAAGATGAGGACGCAGAAATGAAAGAGGCAAGCGAGGAGTATTCCGACGACGAATCAGAGGGCGAAGTAGAAGACTTCGATCAGCCAGATCCGAAAGACATTCTTGAGAACAAGCGTAATCATGCCGCATTTGGCCCTGTGCTTCGATCCAAAGGATTCTTTTGGCTTGCAACGCGGGCTTTCCAGTTCGGCGAGTGGAGCCAAGCGGGCGGGATGCTAACGGTTGGCTGTGGGGGGCCCTGGTTCGCAGAAGTGCCAGGTGATGCATGGCCCGAAGACCAAGATGTGCGTCAATCAATTGAGAATGATTTCCAGGGACCCTGGGGTGATCGACGTCAAGAGCTTGTGTTTATTGGTGAAGGTGTGGATGAGACGGAACTCACAGCCATTCTGGATGAATGTCTGCTTGATGATGAAGAGATGAAGCAATGGGAGAAGATCATGAAGAACAAGAGACTCAATCACAAAGCCAAGTCCAAGAAATTGGCGGGAATGTGGGAAGATGGATGGGAGGAATGGCCCGAGTTAGAGATTGAAGAAGTTGAGGAAGCGGAAGTGCAAGAGGGGAGACCAAAGCACCGTGCGAGCCACTTCATGCAACATTCTCAGCACACTCATCACGCCCATTAGAATATTCTTTTTTTCCAGATACAAAAGTGATTTTAATAGATGGAGTACATTCTTCAATTTCAATATATAATCTAGTCATATATATATGCATATAAATATGTAATTCAACAAAGGCGATATTCATAGTGGCTTATCGATAGCGACTCCGCCTTTGGGGAAGTTCCAAGCTGCTCCAACTTTGACTTCTTCAACTTCTCTTCTTTCTTCTTTCTTCTTTCTTCACTCTTTACTTCTCTTCACTTCACAAATATTGAATCGCTGGTAATTGATCATTGGTCACTGTCGGACGTTCCTCTTGACTCGAATATGCAGGTGTAAAGACCCTTGCTCCCTCATATATCATCAACTCCACCTCCACCACTTCCATCACCACCACCAAACATCCCAGTCCGGCCTAAAAGCGGATGCACCTTTTCGATCTCGACTGGTTAGTTTGATCATTGATTGTCGTTCGTGGCTCCTCGTAAGTTCGTCGCCCCCTACTCGCTCATCTCCGTGAGTTGGTTCATACTAACTTACCTCAAGAACCCTCCCCGCGGTGATCGACTGCTTCAATGGAGGTAAGAATTCCCGCTCCACCCATGAGGACAGGCCTATGCCTTTCTCTTCGCATCCACCCAATACCTTGTTTTTTTGGCCTATTCCGTTTCTTTTCCCACTTTTCTATGCCATTGCCTCTCATCCGTCAACTCTTCTTCTATCACAAGCTGTGTGCTGGGTTCTGCCCCTCTAGTGGCTGCCGGTTGCGCGCCGCGTTCTTCTGCGTGCCGAGCACATGAATGGTGAGACAGATGCTCGGTTCCGGTCCTCTTCCATCTCCAGATCAGTTCAATGTCATATCTATTGCTTTTTGATATGCATGTCCAAAGATAAGAGGCAACCTGATTCTGAGGCGTTCAGGCGCAATAAGGCGCACGCGGCGCGGTGTTCATATGGTGCCCCGTGAGTCGTGATGGCCCGAAACACCCGTGGACTACCTCGGAGCGTATTCCCAACGCGAAAGGGACTCGGAATATTTGTCTCTGAGCTGTGATGGCACGCGGCTTGTCATGTTGACCATGGGATGACTCTCCCCTTTGCACGATCCTCATCTCTGTCTCTGCGCGAACCATTCCCAGTCCAATATGCCCTGGCCTGCCGTTGAGCAGTCTTGGTCAACCCAACGGCTTACCGAACACCATCCAATGGACACTTGTCGATTATTCTCCCCAAAGTCCGAGGCTCAGCTAAGTCTTGAACAAATTCTACAGGGAACTCATCATGTCGGATCCTCGGCACAAGCCCGGTCGAGCCTTGTACCTAATACCCAACCACGCGATGCTAAACCTCGTCTCCTCTTAATGGGACTTCGCCGGTAAGTATACATGCTATAGTTACAAAGCTTTCCGATCTCAAAATATTTAATACGGTTTCTAGGAGTGGCAAGTCATCAATCGCCAGTGTCGTCTTTCACAAAATGCCCCCAAATGAAACGCTATTTCTTGAATCCACCACCCGGATCCAAAAGGATTCTATTCAGTGAGTTGTAGCTGTGTCTTCACTTCAATGGTTTTTGTTGTCTAATGTCCATCTTAGCTCTTTTATGGACTTCCAGGTTTGGGACTTTCCGGGGCAGCTGGAATATCTTGAACCGTCCTTTGACCTCGAAGATATTTTCGGCAGCTTAGGGGCTCTTGTCTGGGTTATTGATGCCCAAGATGACTACCTCGATTCGGTCGCGCGGCTAAACCGCACCATTCTCACTGTACAACAATATTATCCAGGCATCAACATCGAAGTCTTCATCCACAAGGTTGATGGACTTTCCGAAGAGTATCGCCAGGACACCTTCCAGGATATTGTACAGCGAATCTCCGACGAATTGAGCGACGCGGGCTATGAGAACGCGCCAGTTCACTATTATCTTACCTCCATCTATGACTACTCCGTCTTCGAAGCCTTCAGCAAAGTCATTCAGAAACTCATCCCTAACCTCTCCACTCTCGAAAATCTGATCAACACACTTTCCAACAACTGCGGATTCGAAAAGACGTACCTTTTCGATGTTCTCAGTAAGATTTATATAGCTTCCGACACACGGCCTGTCGATATGGCCTGCTACGAGATGTGTTCGGACTACATTGATGTCATCGTGGATATATCAGAGCTCTACTCTTGGGATCATCCGCTCCGAAAGTCCAAGGGCGAGCAAGTGCAGGAAGCCGAGAGTCATGTCATCCTGCACGATGAAACCATGATTCATCTTATGGAGATGAATAAGTACCTGTGTCTGGTGTCGGTCATTAGGAATCCCGAGGCTAAGGAGAAAAAGGGACTCATTGACATGAACTGCCGCACGTTCCAAGATGCGTTAAATGAGGTCTTTTCTCGGTCTTGGGAACAGGAGCAGATAGAACAAGCAGCGCAGGGGGAAACTTGAAGTTGTATAGTTAGGTATGAGTGAAAGGTAGGCATGCAGATATCTGGTCACAGTATGCCACATTACTTTGCTAGAATCATGAATTTGATGACAAAATATTGCTACTCATTGCTTTTGCATATGGTCCTAGTAGCTATTTCGAGTACTTCACAATATTTATTCATTTTACTCTGTTTACTCTATCTATTTCCTAGTTACAATTATTACTGATACCCAGTAGGTACTGGGGAATTGGCACTTTTAGTGAGCCGAGCTGGACTTCCCCAGATTTTCAACCACACCACTTCTTCACCATCAACCAACTCCCTGACTTGTTAACCACCCCAAATGAACCCCTCATAACTCCAATCGTCCAACTGCAAATATAATAAATCCTACAGGAAAGTCCTCGACAATGTCGGAACTCCGTCAGCGACAGACAGCAGCGACTTCAGAATCCAGTCGCGACACAAACACCACCACCCGACAAACACGCCGCACTCCCGAAGACCGCGGCATTAGTATACTGGATATCCTCCGCGTTCTGGTGACTCTCATTATCGCATCATGCAGTCTCTCATACTATGTAACAAATTCTGAGTCCGTATTATGGGGATACCGACCGTGGTATACCCGCTGGCCAGTGTTAAAGGCATACCTGGTGAGTAGCACAGAGCAGCACAGCTCTCCCAGAATACAAGCCAAAGGCTCTCAACAGCAATACTGACAATATACCATTATAGACTGGACCTATATCACTCACACCCAATCAACTTTCCCTCTACAACGGCTCCGACCCTTCCCTCCCAATCTACCTCGCCGTAAATGGTTCCATCTTCGATGTCTCCGCCAACCCAGGCATGTACGGACCAGGCGGGGGGTATGGATTCTTCTCCGGACGAGACGCATCGCGCGCCTTTGTGACGGGATGCTTCGAAGAAGATCTTACCTCTGATCTTGTCGGGGTGGAAGAAATGTTCATTCCTGTGGAGGACGTGCCGGATGAGGATATTACGAATGCACAGAAGAAGATTCGAAAGGAGAGAGAGCGAAGACTAGCACGGCAACAGGTCGAAAAGACGATTGCAAGATGGGAGGGCTTTTTCCGGAATCATCGTAAATATTTTCAGGTTGGAAGGGTAGTTGGGGATGATGGGGTTGGTGATGAAAGTTGGGGGAAGAGGGCACTTTGTGAAGCGGCGCAAAGTCAGAGACCGAAGAGAAGTGAAGAGAACGAGAAGAATGAGAAGAGCGAGAAGTAAGGGGTAGAAGTCGAGTCATGAAATGATTATTACTGCATCGACATAGCGAATTATACTGGGTTGAGAAATATATTCTACGTTTTATGTAGCAGCGAGGACACAAGATTGAAGTTTTGAAACTTTTTTATTCTTCGTTAACCTGATACTAGGCCAGGGGACGAAGTCCACAGTACCGATCAGGTGTCGGACCACTATGCATCACACTGAGCTTCCCATGTGAAATGATATCATTCGTAAGAGAAATAGACAACCGCGAGAAATGGAGGAACGGAGCGTTTACTCGGCGGCAGCGACGCGGGCTAATCGTAGTTAGTATATACTGTAATATTGTTGTATCGAGAGTACTGGAGTACGCACTGTAGATGTTCATCTTGGAGTGGCCAACGACCTTCTTGATCTGTCCCTTCTCCTCGAGGTCGGCAAGAGCCTTGCGAGCCAGGCTGCCGTTGATCTTGAGACGGTCGACGAGGGTGGCGACGGTCACCAGGCGGTAGGACTGGACATCCTTGTTGAGCTTCTCAAGGGTGGACTTCTCGAAGACAACGGCGTGCTGGGCCTTGTCCTTGACTGTGGCAAATGTTAGTGGTCGTTCTTCTGCTATTCATGCGCATATCCAGATTTCCAGATTCCATCGATCCACTCCGATCATTCAACGATTCCGAATCTCTTTCTTGCGGTGGTAAATTATGGCCGGCCGTGCGAGTAAAAAAATTCGAGATCGTTTTCACGGTCGGATGGATGATGATCATGGCGATACTGGTGATGATGATGGTGATAGCGTACCCTTGCCCTTGCTCCACTTCTTCTTTTGCTTTCCTGCGGGCGCCTGTAGATAGTAAACTGATTAGTATTGTGTCGCGATACCTAAATCCCAAGTCTGCTGGATGAACTCACCATTTTGTCTGTCGGGTGTGGATGGTCAAAGGAAAGTCGCCTCGGACGGCCGTTCGAGTGCGAAAATGGCCGTGGGGCATGACTCAGCAGACCAAGCCCTAAGCCCCAGGTCACGTGATATGTATACTCGGTTAGTGCGGAGCTTCTGATTGGTTGGAGCAAGTATACAATGAACAGTACAGTACAGCGTGTGTACTGTACAAGAGTTGATTAAGTACATGAATGGAAAATATTTTATACAATGAAATATCATTAATTTGAGGTTGAGAGGTGATATACTTCGGGTTGTCGAGTATCAAGGCGATGCGAGTGTCATGATATTGGTAGTGTGGTGACTTGTAAACATCGGATTGCATCATAGTCTACCGACTTAGACTACCAGCATGACCTCCATAACCTCGACTCGACACCGAATTAAGTACTTCAAATCCAACAACATCATTCTCTTCAGAAAGATACCCCACTACATACTCCTCCGTCGAAGCAAACCAAAAGGTCGAGTCGTTCTCTGCTCCAACAAGCCACTTCACCTCATACTTTCCGCTCTCGCTCTTCTGAGTAGGGACGCGGGTGATCACAGGTTGATCATGAGGTGACCACCATCGAATAGTAGGTAGATTGTTTGTGATCGTATTGATGAGCATCTGGGGCGTCGAAGGATTCCATGCTACCTGGCGAACAGGCTGTTCATGCACCAAGGCAGACACCAATCTAGGTGTATCATCCTGAGACCAAACCCAAACAACGTTAGGTCGCATGGTATCTACTGTCGCAAGCATAGCTCCGTCAGGGCTGAATGTCATTATTTGTACACCTCGAGGTGGTCCTGAGCTTTCAGGGCTCATGTTGAATGCGGAGGAGCTCGTTGTTTCCGCGTACTCTGCATCCCCAAGGGCGCTTGTAGATCGTTCGCGCCATATCTTAGGTGAGGCTTGATCATGAGGGAAAACATGTGAGAGCGTAGTAGAGCATGTGAACTGGAATAGTTAGCAATGTTTATCTTGGAGGAACAACGAGATACATACCGTTCGTGTCCGCAGCAGGTCGATATTGCCATTTACTTTACCAATAGCGAGAGTATGAGAGATGCCATCTTTCCTCACAGGACTCCATTCGACATATTTGACTCCAAGATCAAATGAATCATCATCCTCGGAAGGGCATTCATAAGTCCTGAATAGCTGGCCATCGGCCGTGAAAATAAGTACTTTGGTCCCGGAACTAGCAGCATCCCAGACGGCAATCCATCTCCCATCTGGACTCCATTTCAAACCCTGGGCATCATTGGTGGAAAGTGTAATCTTTTTGATAGTTTCGTAAGAGTGAGGTTCATGGATCGTCAGCAAATCGGATGCTTCTGGCTTCAATAGAATGGCAAAGTGATTGGTCTGTGGTCGGTATCCAAATCCAAGATGATGCGCAGACTTTGGCGACTTAATCATGGAGCTGCGACTCGTCTCCAGTGAGTGGATAGTCATCTTTGTATTCCATGCATGAAAAACCAGAATCTCATTCTCGTCGGCTCCAAATTCGATATTTAGTGTCCCCGGTTCGAGATTCTCGATTTCAGCAAATAGATGAAGTTGGTCCAATTGCCAGACCGAAATGCGAGAGTTGTTGGAGCTAAGCAGTCTTCGGTCGCTGGACGGCAGTGATGAATTCCTCACGGGTGAGAACTTGATTAGCTTGACATTGGTCTCTTTGGATTTGGCCATTTGCACTTCCTTGTTCTCGGAGGCAACGTTTGAATAGACAACAAGGTCTTTGCCCTGGACATGGCTCGCAAACAAACCATCATCAGACAATGAAAGAGACAAGGGAGCTGTTCAAAGTCAGGGAGAGCTCCATGAGGTCAAATGAAAACCACTTACTCCCAACGCCAACCGAGTTGTCCATTGTTGATACTCTATCAACAATTGAGTCGCGTCTATATCGTCCGCGGTATATCAAGATTCAGGAGTATTCACTTGCTCTGATTCATGTGATCCGAAGAAGAGGTGTGATGACAGTTTGGTTTCATGTATTGAATTCCAATACGTCCTTTATCCATTCGTTCTTCTGCATCTTTTGAATATCAAAAAGAACCCAGCATAGATAATTGACTGCCTGAGGTATACAGAGTTAGTCATCCCCGATAAGATAGCCGGGCTATCTGTTTCTCCGGCCCGAGATAAGCCGCGCGCCGCAAAAAGTTGCGACGCTCGCCATTCTTCGATGAAGTGGAACTCGGCTTCAGCAGTCAAAATAGGCTTGACAACCAGATTCTCTCCGTGGCTGGGGCGATACTTCTTGAGATTTCCCCGGCTGAGCTTCAGAATGGCTTCCGACGCGACACAGCAGAAGGCGCAGAATGACGCCGAGCTGCCCTCCACTAAACCCCACAAGAAACTATTGGGAAGGCAGTTCTACGAAAGCATTGGAAGTCCCAAATACATTGTCGCTCCAATGGTTGACCGGTCCGAATTTGTGAGCTTCCAACATACCATGTAGCAAGTCATATGCTAATAAATTGCTTCTCAATTCAGGCATGGCGCATGCTCACACGATCCTTCATGACCGAGGACGAGTCCAAGTCCCTTCTTGCATACTCCCCCATGTACCACGCTCGTCTATTCGGAGAACAGGAAGGTGTCCGCCATGGGAATTTCCAGCCCACACGTGATGCCATTGGGGATAAGACTAGGAAGGACGAGCTATATCTCGACGGAAATCCCGCATTCGATCGACCCCTCTTCGTCCAATTCTGCGCAAACGATCCGAATCAATTTCTGGAGGCTGCCCAGCACGTCGCGCCATATTGTGATGCTGTTGATCTGAATCTTGGTTGCCCGCAGGGTATCGCAAGGAAGGGACATTACGGCGCTTTCCTTCAAGAAGACTGGGATCTGATCTATAAACTCATTAACAAGCTCTCCACCGAGCTATCAGTGCCGGTCACTGCAAAGTTCCGCATCCAAGAAACCAAGGAAAAGACATTGGAATATGCGAAGATGATTCTCTCTGCTGGTGCAAATATTATCACAGTTCATGGACGTCGACGAGAGCAAAAGGGTCATGAAACGGGCGTTGCAGATTGGAGTTATATTCGTTATTTGCGCGACAATCTACCCCCGGAGACCGTTATCTTTGCCAATGGAAATATCTTAAACCATGGTGACATCCAGCGATGCCTCGATGAAACTGGCGCTGATGGCATTATGAGTGCCGAGGGAAATCTCTCCGACCCTACCATCTTCAGTAAACCACCACCCGTTGGCAGCGAAGGACGAGACTACTGGCGGGGCCGTGACGGAAAAGGTGGATACCGTATCGACGCGATTCTCCGCAAATATCTGGATATTATCTACAAATACGTTCTTGAGCAGCCAATTCCGGAGCGTAAACCTCTCTTCCTGCCTTCGGATCCAGTGGACGCAGAGGAAGAAGCCAAGGAAACAGAGCAGGACGAAGAAGAAGATGGACCACCAAAGAAGAAGCAGAAACGTGACAAGACCAAGAAGATACACTCACCTAATCTCGGATTCATGCAAGGGCATCTTTTCCAAGTGCTTCGGCCAATGGTTAGTACTCATACGAATGTTCGGGATGCCCTTGCTCGGTCTCGAGTTGGCGATATGGCTGCTTTCGAGAAGGTCCTTGCCCTCACCGAGCAAGCAATCAAAACAGGGCTGAAAGAATATGAGCAAAATCCCGAGAAATTCGAGAAGAAAGAGGATGGATCTTTGACAGGATCCAAAGCGACCATCGCTGAGTACGGTCGTCCCTGGTGGGTCTGCCAGCCTCACATCCGACCTCTTCCTGAGGAGGCCAGAGAGACTGGCGCCCTCACTGCCAAAGGCACTGTTACTACATCCAAAAAGAAGGCAGAGAACGAGAAGAACGAATCGGCAGAGACTCAAACGCCTACTTCGGAGGGAACAGGTACACCAGCAAATGGCACCCCAACAAATGGCGTTGGACCGGAAAACCTCACCCCGGATCCTTTGGTCAGTGGTTAAAGCCGGACGCGAAAGTCAGTATAGTATATGATTACGCAGAATAGACGAGGGTAAAAGCTTGGGCAGTGTATAGTCAGCCCTTGATAGATCGTTGATAAGCATAGCGTTTTGATCTCCATGAAATACAAATATCCATTCCACAAAACATAGAGATATCAGACCTTATAAACTACACAGCCACCTCAGCTGATCGGGCCTTAACTGAAGTATCCATCAATTTCCCAGACTCTCCCTCTCGGCTACGATGATCTTGATCATTCGCCGATGGCGATTCATCAAATGCAACCCTCCCAATCACTCCTCGTGCTCGATCTCTTCTCTCAAGATAAGCAATCAGCCCAATAAAAGGAAGAGTCAATGCCCCCGTCACTAAACTGGCAATATACCCCTTTCGGAAATTCGGGGCATCGGTAGCAGGATAGAAAATGATTGGCCACCAAGTCACAAAGGCAAAATCAAATGAGTTCATGAATCCAGTGGTGATGGCTCTCAGCTGGAAATCATGACCTGTTACATCTGCCATCCACGAATACCAAACTGCCTGAGGGGCGAAAGTAGTCCCCAGCAAATAAAAAGCTACGAAATAACCGGCATCTGTTGATGGACTTGACACGAGAATGGCTGATCCAATGATGAAAGTCAAACCGATTGCAATGGAGACCTCCCAGCGAGACTGCAACTTGTCCGATATTATGGCATAAAGTATAGTACCTAGAATAGCTGTTGCATAAACGCCGGTAGGGTAATTGTTCTGCTGGATAGTTGTGTATCCTCGTGAGGCCATCCAGTACGCCATGACGTTGTTCTGCAGCATCTGCACGCAGAGAGAGTATACTTGGCGAATGTTAGCAGAGAATTTAGACTCGTATCAACTCGTTTGTCTTACACATGAAGATGAAAGGTAAAAGCCAAAACTGCCAGCTCCATAATACTCTCTTGAAAACGGTCAAGTCCCAGGATTGCTTACGGGGAGCCCCCAGCCGTGTGATAGCATGCTCTTTCAGTTCAGCATTCAAAAACCATGCTGCGCGATGGGAAGGGAGATCTGGGATAAAGATCCAGCCTAGATAACAGTCAAAACTTCCATTTTGATTTGTATCAATCATTGTACAACATACCAAATAAAGCAACCGGAACTGTCATCACAGAAACGATTATAAAAATCCATTTCCAGGCCGGAAGACCCCCTTTGCCTGCCAGCGAGGCTAACAAACCTGCCTGGATCCACCCACCAGCCATAGTTCCGATATGACCAAACACGCAAAAGACTGCAGCCCTGATACCAAGCTCAGATCTTTTATACCAGGAGCCTAGAATAAAATGGGCTCCGACACTATCAAATCAGTCAGTCTCAATAACCAGCAAACAGTTGATAGGGTAATTCTTACTACGCGATTGCAGAGAATCCCCCTTCGATTGCATTCAATAAAATGACCTGCCACGCATGGGTCATTTTATAGGTGATCAGCGTCAGAACAGACCAGGTTACATTCGCAGCAACAAAGACGTATTTTGGTCGGACGATTGTCAACAGACTTGTCCCTGGCATTTGACAGACTGCATAAATAACCAGATACGCCGTGTGCATGTAGTTGTATTCCTTTCCCTGGAAACCAAGAGCTTCCTTCATGCCACTGATATACGCGGTGGAATAACTGGCTCGTGTGACACCGAAGAGAAACCAGATTAAAGAGAAATAAGGCAGTAAGGTGATATCGAGTTTAGACAGTAGAACTCGGTCCTTGCTATCTGGACCCCAGAGCCAGATTGCCAGTTTGTTTCGAACTGAGGACATCTTGGAGCTCCCTTGGGATTTGAAGATTGAATCTGGGGAATATCAGAGTTTTAGTTGGGTTTGACGTGAAGTTGCACCTGAAGAATGTTGATATCCGTGATTCCCGCTGGGACAGGCAGTTCATAATTTGCCGAGACAATATGCAGTTGAGAAGTTTGAGGGTTAAGACTCACTTTTGATGGCGAGATACATTGAGGAAATGGTGAAATAGCTGGATATGAAGGAGCATACTTCACATGATGGTGTGATGAGAGGAGAAAAAAATGACATGCGGGGCTGAAGGTGAGTCGTCAATTTAGTCGGGGATTATAAACAGAGAAGACTAGGCAGCTTCAAGAAGTATGCAATTCGTAAGGGCAAATATAATAAGAATAATAATCAAGATGTCTACTAAATTGGCTTATGAATGTAATACAATAGTACACTCGTGTACTTTCAAGCAATCGGTACTACACGAGACAGGACTGAATTAGTCTACTTATTCAATATCAAAAGACTCGATACGCTGATCTGAATTTCATATTGTGAGACGTTGTACATCAAATGGTCTTTGGCCATCCATTTCCATTTGAGAACCTACTAAGCATAACATCCTTGAGGCTGTAATTCAAAGAGCCCAGGTCTCCCACCAAATTTCCGTCCTGAACTTCAAATTCATTACATTCGCTTAACCCGTGATGCTCCTGGAGAATCAGATCTCTTCCTTTTCTTTTGTCCAGGGAGTCGAACGACTGGCTTTGGTACTTCAGAATTACCAATGCTACTGACGGGATTTTGCAAAATTGTGGCCTCGGCTCTGGTAATTAGGAACTCGCAAAGATCGCGACAGCATTCCACAGGAAGTTCATTCTTAAGCGTCGCAAATTGAACCGAAGATGTCGTCTTAGCACACATATCGATAACGAACTGCCGTAACGGTGGTCGCGGTGCCGTCCTATCGTAAACAAAACTGATAGGAATTGATTGAATAATCTCATTCTTCTGCTCACAGGCTGATAATACCGCAGTTTCAAGGTCAGGCATTTGAAAAAAAAAAAGTTTGCTAGTATCCATAATTCGAACAGAAATGTGAATGAGACTCGTCGCTCGAGGGCTGTTGAAAGTGAACCCCGGTACATCCAGCCAATGAGTTCAGTGAACATATCCGTTTGCACTGCAGAGAGACTTTCCTCTCGAAAGATGTATCGAGCATTAACCTTCAAATCTAACTTCTCTCTTCCTGCGAATATCTTCTTGTAGCGGCCAGAGCAGTCGCATAGAAGTTCCTTATGGACAGAGAAGGATGTCTTCTCGGGGCCCACTTCGAAAAGGGCAATTCCACCGGCTAAGGTACTATAAAGAAGCACGTTAGTGTTCTGATCAATGGAAAAGAAAGAGTGATAGATACAATTTTGATAAACGATCTGCCATGGGAGTGCAGCTCATTTGCCTGGTCAATGATGGACTGATGGTCTGTATGAAGCTCGGAGAAAACACGGATATGGAGATCGGATGATGAAAGAATAGCAAGAATCAAACGAAGTTGATGAGGTGAGAGAGGGTGGGAGATGAGAATTGAAGAAAAGAGAAGAGAAGAAGAAGAAAGAGAGGAGGAGGAGTGAAGGTGACTTGACAACTTGACACTTCCTCCATTCACTCATATCCAATGACTACATCACGACTATTGATACTACTAGAAAATACCATTGAGATGCGAAATTGTACATTTCTATATATTTAACACCCTTTTGAATTACAAATCCAACCCAAGCCTGGGTATATGCAAAAGACCTTAAACCCACCTATTTACTCTGCATCACTAATCTCCCATCCATCTTCACTTTCACTCGCATCGAAAACAGACTGAGCATCCTCATCAGCTTTAATACTAGCACTCAAAGCCGCACATAAAGCCGCAGACTCCGCAGCCCGCTCTTTAGAATGTTTCTTATATTTCTTCTCATTCTTCTTCTCTTCTTCAAGTTGACGCTTTTTCTTCGCAAGATCCGCTTCTCTTGCCGCTCCACGTTCCATGACATCGATCATTTTCTCCAGAACGGGTGCATATGCTTGGGCGTAGATCAAATCGCCAACCTTAATCCGCATGTAGTCCATAGCTGCTGCAACAGGGGCGGTTTGTCCTGGGATACGACAGCCCTTGGAAGAGAGTCCTGGTCGATCGGGTTTCGGGAAGGCGATATCATCGAGTAATTCGTAGGCAGATTGCATGGCTGACTCTGGCTTTTCCTCGACTTCGTCGTCGAGAGGGATATCCGGGGCTGCTCCACCCTTAGCGGCGTCTTTGGGTTCAGCTTCGGCGTGAGAAGGGCATTGATGTTCTTGCGTCTTGCCGTCTTCGTTGATCTGTGCGATCTTTTGATAACGTTGACTGAAGTGGGTGAGGAGGATGGAGCGGGCGTTCATGCGTTTTCCTACTTCCAGTGCCTCGGCGGCGGTTGAGTGACGCTTTGCCAGGGCTGAGCCGGCCATGTCGTTGGAGAATGTCGCCTCGTGGATTAGAACCGTTGAGCCGGCTCCAATAGAGGCAAACTTGTCAGAGGGTCGACAGTCACCAGAATAAGATACCTTGAATCCATCCGGAAAGACGAATGAAACAGCTAAAGCGCCGCGGCAGTGACGGACTCTTGTGGTGAGGATATCTTTGAGACCGGTGGCGGATTGCAAGAGAGGAGTGAGAGGGTCAGACTTGTTGAGGAAGCTAAGGTCGATCTTGTTGCTATTACGAGGTCCAAAGGGAGGTCCACCATTTTGCTTGAAGCGATAGCTAAATCGAGTAGCGATGGTTTGGCCGGAAACTTCAGGGTGTGCAGAGATAGGCAGGACTTTATCAAAGCCAAAGTTCTCAACTGATGCATACTCCTCCAGCCAAGTGATCATCATCTCATCCGAGACAACGCACAAGCGCTTCTCTTGCATGATTTTGGCCAAATCTGTTTCAGGATTCGCTGCTGGCTTGGCGTCGGCACCGTAGACCTCGCGATACCAGGCGCGAATCACTGAGACAGTACCCAGATGGTGATCAGCGTGTAAATGACTGATCCAAATCATACGCAGGTTTTGCAATACCTCGCGGAACCTCTCTGGTTCAAAAACTCGTTTCAGCTGACCGAGGGTATTTTCACCGCAGTCAAGAAGATAGTAACCATGCCCGGGGGAATGAATCAAGGTTGCCGAGACATTGCGATACTTGGACGGGGCAGAAGAGCCTGTACCGAGAGCAATGATCTCGGCATCCGCTCCAGGCAGAGTCTCACGGAATGCAGCATACTTCTCTTTGAATTGGGCCTTGGCAACACGCTTTTTGATGACATCCAGACGCTGCGCGACGGCACGGGGAACACGAACGGTCATAGCAGTGTTCACAGGCTCGACAAGCTCGGAAGTGTTCAGTTTGAAATTAGGTTCCATGTCAATGATCAGACCTGGCTTCACAGGTTCGAATGGTAGGTCGTTTATGTCGATGGATCCAGCCGGGGGGCTGCCTGCAATCCCACGCTGAGGAAGAGTTTCATTGTCGTGGACAGGAATGGAATAGCTATCACCGTTCAGACGGTTCAAGCGAATAGTAGATTCCGCCGCACTCTCGAGTGCCAGGTAGTTCGGGCAGTAGTCTGTGCTGGAGACCAAGTGCTTTGCCTGGGACATGCTCGCCACAAAGTCACGGAACTTGGGGTCCTCGCCAACACCGGGGCCGAGTATCCAAACGAAAACTTTTAGCTGGGACATGATAGATGGAGACTTCCATTCCCGACGATTGACCACGTCGTCAAGGTAATCAGCAGACGGAACTTCCATAATGGCAACTCCCTGGCCCAGTCTCGGTGCCCCAAGAACCATCTCCGGCGTGATCGTTTTGCCATCATTCGAGATGACACTTCTCCCTTTTGCCAGCTCAGAAAACGCAGGTCCGGGGGATACATTGCAGTTTCTGGCCTTATTCACGTCGAATTTACCCCGAACGTCGTGATTGCGCACAATATAACACAGGGCTTCCTTGGACGGGGTCGTAGTTGGGAGAGTCTCCACGGTTGCGCCAGGCCACGGCTTGCGAACTAGCACATTTATATCGGGAAGAGGCTGGTTGTCACCGGGAGCAGGACCTTTGTATTGCTCAAGGTCTTTGGTTTCCGGGTTGCGCACAAACAAGGTTGCGGGCATTTTTACCTGCGCCAATGGAGTCTCGATGAGAGCGTCCATTTTCCATGTCGAGTTGAACATATCATGAACCACAGATTGCCTCAGGAGGTTGGCCTCTGATTGCTGTGCTTCCGAGTCAACAGTCTCATTGAACTCGTCCAGGCTGCGCTTCCGTGGGCTTTGCGCGCCGCGCGGAGAAGATTCCTTGGAGCCCTTTGGCTGAATCGGAAGGATCCAGACCTTGATATTCTCGTCGCACCAAGTAGGTTCTTGGAACGGATCTTCCACGCCAGCGGGGAGTCTCTTTTCAATCTCCTTGGCGCTGTATTCATTCATATACACGGGTAGACCCTTCCGAAAAACAAATCGCCGGGCTGTAGCCATCGTATGCATCAAATTGGTGGCACCGTGAATGTTCAAATGACTCTTCTCCACAGCTGCATCGAACTGGTTCGTCGGGTCACGTAGCGGAGCAGCACCGGAGTTCTTCTCTGATGACTCGTTGGCCTGGCGTTCAGCTGCGCGCTGCTGTTTCGCACGATTGACATCCTCCAAAGCGGAATAAGTCGCCGCACTTGCGTCCGCGACGGTCAAAATAACACCAATCAATCCACCATTGTTGGCCCATTCGGTACGACCTGTAATGAAAAGATGGCTTAGGTGGCCGCTAAGTTTGGTTCCCCGCTGAACACATGCTCGTTGTGTTCCCTCTGATACCTGACCAAAAAGATATCTTTTCTCGGGAAAATTGAGTGTGAGAAATGTACCCGGGGTATCGGCCGTCGGGGTCGTCAAGATCTGCCAAAAGAACTTCATCGGGTGGGCTAGGTTTGACGGCGGCGGACGCTCGTCAATGTGAAGGAGGGAAGGTTCGCAAAGGAGGTACTCTTTTTTCCCGTGTCGATGAGTTCGGAGAATAGGCGTTTTCGGGTCAATATATTGTTTATCTTCGTTTCGGACCTTGTCCAAGCCTCGGAATTTTGCTTGTCGCTGCGCGAGAAGAGTGGTAGGTTTATTGCGGGATCGCGAGAACGGAGATAATCGTGGCGAGCGAGGTGACTTTGCAGCGACTATACGTTTGAAACCACTTGTTTCTCGGGATCGAGTATTTGTATAGGTAGTCTTGTGAAAAGTAGCGGCGCGCTGGATTGGTATCGAGCTGGGAGATGCGCGCAAGACGCCAAAAGCCGCGGTAAAAAGAGAACCGCGGGCCTTTAGAGAAGCCAATTTGGCTGTAAGAGGGAGTTATATCGATCGAGGGAAAAGAGACCACATTGAAAGAGAAGTTGAGGCGAGTTGTGAAAAAAGTGAAGAAGTTGGGAGATGCCGTGAAATTGCTTGATCGGCGGAATATACTCTTTGGTACTGATATGTCATGTGATCAACTGCCAAAGTGCGAGAGATCCCCGGTTCGATCCTGGCTTTGAGCCTGCTTCAATTGAAGTAGTATTAGATAGGGCCATTTTAGAGGTACAATGATTACTTTGTTAATATGAGCGATAGAAGGGTCCAATTATATCCAATTATATCACCAACAATTCAAGGGGCGGAGTGTGAAGGATGACCGCAGTGGGCTACCAAAGGCCAAAGATGGCTTTATACAGTGAGATGTGAAGTATGAAGTCAAAAGATGATGTCTTAATCGTAGAATATTCAATTTTGAGTCTCGCTGATCCTCGAATACGCCGAGTAATCGCTACCAAATTTCCACCCAGAAACCCAACCCGGGAGATACATGAATTATAGAAAGAAACGAGCGCCGTAAAACTCCCGAGGGGACATCTGACAAAAGAGACCGATCACTCGCAGGATGTAGCTAAATGAGATGATAAAGAAATGGTGAAGACGACACATTGTATGATCAAACACATGATGCCAGAACAAAAGACAGATATACAAAGAAAAATGCTATGGAGGGGGGAATCACTGAAGATGAGAAGTCACGGAAGACACTCGCTGGAAGGCCGCTTCCATACTTTGGCATAGGTAGTTGAATCGACTCTTGGCCGAGGCACTAACCTCGGAGGGGTCAACGACCAGCTCATATTGAGAGGTCTTTTCGGACTGAACACCATCGAACGCAGGAACATCGGAAGAAACAGAAACAGGAACACTAGAAACGGGAGAATCGACAAAGAGGGCGAAGGCGGGGTCAGACTCGTCAATCTCGACATCAGGGTTGACAACACCGAAGTCAGACTGCTCGACCGACTGCTCAATCTCCGGGAGATCCAGAACGGGTGGCTCGTTCTTAGACGAGGTCTCAGTCAGGTCGATCGGGGAGTAGGATTTGCCGGAGAGAGTCTCGAAATCGAGAGCAGGGCCCTCAGGAACATCAAGGACAGCGAAGACGGAGGCATTACCAAAGTTCATGTCGATACCGGAGTTCCAACCACCGTTGTTCATTGCCATCGAAGCATCCATACCCTGGTTGGGAACCATCATCATGTTGGTCTGGGGGTTCTGCTGCATCTGGAACTCTTGGGGACGAGGGGCACTGGTCTCCTTGGGCACAGGAGCAGGCTGGGGCTGCTGGGCCCGGGGAGCGGCTTGCTGCTGAGCCTGTACTTGGGGAGCGACAGCATCGGGCATGTCAGTGAGGAAAGAGGAGAAGTGGGGAGAACCCAGGAGCATGCGAGCCAGGTCGTTGAGGCGAGCGTTCTCTTCGAACAGAGCACGGTTCTGCATGCGGAGCTCGTGGGCCTCGTTGGCGCGAGTCGCAATCTCGCTCTCAAGTTGGCCAATGTACTCTGGAATAGATGTTAGTTAAAATTTCATATACAACTTCCGAATTTAATCTTACCCTTGCGACGAGAGCGGAATGCACGAGCGGACACCTTGTTGCGCAATTGGCGACGCTCCTTGCTGCTCAGCTTCTTTCCCTCTTCACTAGCCAACAGACGCTCATCCTCATCCATATCGGCTTCATCCTTCTTGGCCTTGGCCATGTGAGGCATGACCGAAGACGGGGATGGCGATGCCTCACCATTGGCAATGGCATTTTGGCGCATCTGATGGAGAAGTTGAGAAATTCGTTCCTCGACCACAGGGTCAGGCTGGCGAGAACTGCGGTTGGAGGGGGCTCCGGGGCTCTCTTCAACACGACGCTGCTGCTGTTGTTGTTGCTGCGCCTGCTGTTGCTGCTGCTGCTGCTGCTGTTGTTGTTGTTGTTGCTGGTGCATCATCTCATGTTGTTTCTGCTGTTGAGCCGCCGCCTTGGCCATCGCAGCCTGCTGCTGATGCATACCAGGGTACATGCGGCCGACCTGAGTAGACGGACCAGCCTGAGCCAGCTCATGGCCGCCGAGAGCGTTCGGGTCGATGTATTGGTTCTTGTTCGCGTTGTTGAAGTAGAAAGGGGTGGAGTTCATGCCATCGGTCTCGATATCCATCTCGGAGGGATTGCGAGCAGGAGTAGTATTGAAGTCAAAGGGAGCATCCTCCCGCTTCATCTGTGCCGGGAACATGTCGCTATTCATCGCATAACCAGGAGTGGCGTTTCCGTAGCCCATTTGGTTGACCTGGTTGTAGGTCATCGACAGGGCACCAGGGGGGAGACCGGTCTGCTGGCGGTGCTCTTCGTAATGGTGACTAGGGGCTTGGAAAGCCATCGGGGACTGGCCGCTCGAGGCGAAACTGGCGCTCCGGGCATCACTGGTGCTGAAATCGGTACCTGTGACTGAGGGTTGACTGGCCAAGGCGACCTTAGGGCGGGCGGGGTCGGCGGATGTGTAGGCGAGTTGATCGAAGTTGATGAAGGAATCGAGATCTTGGTCATAAGCGGCATTCATGTTAGGCATCGGCGACGCAGTCGTATGCAACGGGTGCTCTGCGAGTGTAGCCATGATGGGTGGTTGTGGTGGTAGTGGTGGTGGTTAGGTATAGGTGTAGGTGGTGATGTAGAGGGTGAGAAGTATTGCGTGTCTTGAGTGAGACCCTCCCCTTTGTACTCAAACAGGGATAGGGCAGAAGAGGGTATATAAATAGGGGGGGGATTGTCAGGAACGAGGGAAAAATAAGATAAAAAAAAATAGGATAGAAAAAAAAAAAAGAGCGAAAGTCTAGAATGAAGTCTGAATGTGAATGGAAAATAAGAAAATCGGGGGGATCCAACGATGGACGCAAGTGGAGGAAGGAGTTCGGAGATGGAGAAGGGGGAAGGTGCGAACGATCGCTTCGCCCAAAAAAGGATTGCGCGTCCTCCGTGATGAGTCAGCGGGGTTGCCCCTGGCTGTTCTCATTGGTGGATGGCAATCAGTAGAACTATGCCAGATTCATTGTATTTTGATTCTGATGATGTGAATTATTATATCAGTATAAATTGAGGATACTATTATTCTGTTCGATATTATTCTATCATCATTATATCAAAATATATATGCTATTACTGTTACTTTTCGTCGTGCAAATACTCACGTTTCTATTCCGAGAGTCTTAAGTGGATCCTAATCACACCTATGATTGGCTGTTTCATATATGAGGTCAGTGGCTGTGTGGAATGCTTCCTGTTGATTTTCAGTGGTTGCACCTTCAACGGCATTCCGGGTACAGTAAGCAGGGAGCCTAGTACTCATTATACTCTACATGCTGTATAGTATGGAGAAAGAGAGGGAGATCAAATGAAATACTCGATTATGGAGATACGGACTATACACAATAGGTCCCGTTGGAATACAATCACTTTGTATCGACATTCAGAACCTTCCTCGCCTTCTAGCACCACGCTAAGGTTTTCCAACAGCTTGGCATCGCCCCGTAACGAACGGCCATGTTAACATCGCAGGTCAGTCTACACTAGGATACGGGGTAGTGATCAATTCCAGACCCTATGGGGTCTGCAGTCTATTGCTACAAACTGCAAATAGTAGACAACTTATTGGCATCATTATATCACATCATAAATAGTCATTACCTGTTTCTATACTATAATAGCCATGTTATAGTTTTAATTGAAGACTGTAAGTTTTCTACGCAGTAATAGTCCGACCCATGGATATACATCTAGACAGCCCTAATACTAGCACCTGATACACCCTCCCATTTTTCACTACTGCAATCATCCGAGCCAACGGAAGTTCGCCGTGTTGCAGATATCTTTTTTTCCCCTCGGATCCTGACTATTTAGTCTTAGCTCCTACATCTAATCGTTAGATCTTTCTCTCCTGATTGTCTGCAATTAAGTTTCTTCGAAGCGAACTCGGAATAATGGCATGACTAATCGGCGTAACTGCCTCCGAATGCGGTTAGCTTGTCCGAGGCCGAACTCGGTGGGACTTTTTTGATGTTTGAACTACTTCGTACAACTACAATTCACAACGACAACCACTTGGATACAGAATATAGGTTCCATGGCTAAGGCTGTCCCTACTGCATACCACTATGTCTCACCTGTCTCATGATCCTTTCTATCTCGACTTGGTGGCAACACACCAGCAATTCTACACTATACAATCATCCGGTTGAAGTTATAGCCGCGTGGCCTCGGGTTCAAAGTGGATCGCGGACCGAGAACTTTGTTCGAAGAAACGACAAACTTGGATAAACTGCCGGTTCATTCCCCCCTTTCAAGCAACGATTGTCTACGCCTCGAGTAGGGCTGAGACTCCCGCCTGTCATGAGGCTGAGCTCAAGCATTGCGCATTGCGTTCATCTTTACTTCGTACTCCATACTGTTAACCGCCTGCGCCTCACGGCCACATAAACAAGCTGATTTAGACTCAATTAAAAATAGCCCGTCACCATCTTTGTCCCGTGGCGCTGTAAATCATCAATAATCAGCCGATCATATTGGATACTGATCAACTTACGGTGTCACCTTACGGTGATCATGAGGGCAACAATTCCCCCCTTCCTGTTTCTTTTCTCCGGTGCGGGTCATCCTCTCTAACCATCCAATTCTCATGTCCGAATCTCGGCCTCGAAAGTCATCGGATTAGCACTTGCAGAGTCAGTGCATAATTTGGTTCACGGTTCCTGGAGATCCACAATAGGGTTTAGGCACATTCTCGTTTGCCTCCACCGCAGTCAATATTCCACCGGTGTGTAGATAGTCTAGACACTATCTATATCCCTATCCCGAATGGATCTTAAACTTCAGCGGTAGAACTCCGGAGTACAAAGCAAACCAGGTAATTTACGGTTCTGAGTAATCGGAGTCCCGGAGAACAAGTTGCTTTGTTTTTGCCATTCAACATGTCAAACATTTACAGAGCAGTCCCGATGACTACAGTCTAAATCCAGGCTTTTTACACTCTCTGGTTGTCTGACGACGCATCTTGCCTATGCCCCGCCAGGTCCTGATCATCCAGCCCCGATAAAACCTGAGACCCTGACCAATTCCCAGCAGGGTGATTGATAATTTACGAGGATTTGGTTGACTGACGACTCCTCCAGCTTCTAGACCGATGAACTCATGGGTCGAAATCTGAACATGTGGTACTCTGACGACCCCAGCTCATCGATCTAGGACCCGGGATCTAGATCTTGATGAGCTTAAATAATGTTAAAGAAAACTCTTGCGCGATGATCCACTGGCTACGACCAGTCTCAAATATTCAATGCTTCTAGAACTCGTTGGTGATTCTAGATCGCATACTTTGGATGCCATTCAGCATTTCGCGTGAGGCATGGAATCCACGTGGGATTATCCCGGCCGAGTATCGAATGACTTTGGATTGATTTCATTCCAGCCAAAGAATCCCAATGACTAGGAATCAGGCTCGATTCGGGTTCTTACATCATGCTATGCGAGGCATCATTCTAGAAGGTCACCACTAGTGACGAGGGTATTTGGAAATTTACTGCCTCGACTAGATTGATACTCAATAAGAAAGAGATTTATTCTGTAGTACTTTTGCTATACGTTCTCATCCATAAAAGTGTCATTAAATTGGTACAGCGAGTCGTGATGTATCACAAGGTGAGAGTATGTCATGGATAAACCCGGGAATCGCACTTGACATTCTTCATACCAGGTCACTCTGGAATGTCCTACTGCTAGCAGTAGTAACAAGTATTTCGCTATCTCAATAAAACCAGACTATCAGGCATGCTTTCTGATTTCAGCTTCTTTCTTCCATCCCGCAAAAAAGAGTCACCAGCCCAGGATGCAGGCCAGGCAAATGTCTCCGCCTCAGGGTTATCACTTCATATCAGACAGTCAACCACATCAATAAAAATATAAGCCCCAATAGCAGTAAATCTGTGCCACCTAATAGACAGTCAGTTTATCGAACAAGAATCAGTAACTAAAGGGACCTCACCACCCATGCAACTCCAAAAAAGGCCCAAGGTAGGCCAATGGCTCTCCTTGTACCCTTCAAAAACCCACAAGTCCACCCATCAATCAACCAGACCCAGAATCCAACATTAAAAATGACTGCAAAAAAAATTAATGAGAACATACAACATATCGACGATGAATAAAGTGAAAAAGACGGGCACCGAATCTGACCATCCCCCAAATACGTCTCCGTACAGCAGAGTTATTCCTGGTGCGAATATTGATAAGCTTCGCAGTACGCCAGCCGATAATCGCAACTGAGACCACGAATAAGGAAGAATGAATGAATAGCTCATCAGTAATGACATGATACGCGACAAACACACCGAGCCCAATAGCTAGTCCGAGTGCCATCTTAATAGACTGTTCGCGGGTCGCATCGATGGTCAAGACGCGATGCAGAATTGGGATCGTTGATAAATGCATAGAGAGATCGTCCACTCTGATGAATAAATCAGTAAAGTAATCACAAATGACCCCAGATAAATAGATATAGACATCTCTTGAACGTACACATTTGTGTATGATAATGAAGAGTCACATGGTAGATACAGGAGCATATTCCAACGGCAAATAAACCTCAGTATGGAAGAACGCGGAAGAAATCCACATTTCATTCATTAAGAAGCTTGCGAAGTCCATAGATTGCGTAGAAAATGTACGCGATGTTTGAAAGACTATTTATGAATTCGGCGATATAGCTCGTTACTATGTAGTCCTGGGATTGAAAGAAGTGTTATTAATCTAGACCTCACATGGAGACCTTTGGAGGCCTAACTCTTCACAAAAGCTGTCAATTTGTCAGATTAGTTAGTTGTTCATCTGCTGCGTTTAAGCTGTGCTGGTATACTGACTTTGAATTTGCTGTAGCGGCACCCCAGAATGGGCTTATCGCTTTTTCAGCATTCATTTTCCGTTTTTCTGATTATCGTTGATGATGTAGCGGAGGATGGCAGCAAAGAAATTAAGACTGACAGGAAGATCACCTTTTGTTGTAGCCTCGTGGGGGCGGTTTTGGCTTCAAAAACACAATCTTATTAAATGAAGAGGCATAGACAACCCGTGGCAGTAGATGGATATGGATGAAAATTAGATCGTCTGTTATTTATCATGCCAGAGAAAACTCATTGATGAAAGAAAAGCTGACCTTAGCACCCTCACCGTGATCAAACCATCTCAAATGGCGTGAAATCCTGGACGTCGTATTTTAATTGTGGCTTAGCGCGAGGCCTCGACCTTTCCATTCTCATTCAACTTCATCAACACCTCCTAATCCCATAATCTCCAGCAACAAACCTCAAACATGACCATCGAAGAAGGATTCGTTTTTGTTAATACCTCGAATCCTAACCGCTTTCGCGACAAAGACATCCAGCGTACCATTCGACAGCGTGTAATGCGTGATATTGGAAAAGCGCGGCGAAAAACCAGACGCCCCACTGCAGTGACCTTCGTCTGGCAAGCATCAAATGAAACACCGTCAATTATACTGGAAAAGCCAGTCCCAAGTCTCATCTGTTATCCCTTACCTGTAGATATGGATTCTCGAGCCCTTGAACTGATTCATTTCAGTAAGTGGTCCAACCCTGAGTTATCCGACGGGTTTCAAGTTAACCATATATCACAGTGAATGCGGAAGCAGAGTATAACTTTCGTCCCTTTCGAAAGATCTGGTTCTCTATGGCTTTGCAAGATGAGAGTGCTTTTCTTCTCTGCAAAGCCAATGCCGCCATGTTTCTAGAAGAAACCCGATATCCGCACACCTTTCGTTACGAGAAATGTCAAGAGACTTTGACTTATTACGGCCAATGTGTCAGACAAGTCACAGATAGACTGTGTGATCCGATCGAAAATACGGGCGTGGGTATTATCATTTGTATATTGGGATTGATTTGTCACGATGTAAGTACCCTGCAACTTTATGTCTCCCTTCTCTGACATCTCAAGTTATACGTTGGGACGTTAGATCGCTGGGCCTACCATATTCAAGGATTGGCAGAGGTAATCCGGCTACGAGGAGGATATTGGCAACTTGATGAGAAGATTCAATTATTTTGTTCTTGGTTTGATGTTGTGGGATCAGTGACTCGAGATACTCCGCCAAAAATTTCCAGTTGTCCGATTACCCTCGATATCCTTGATGTTCCAGCGAAAAGTACCAGCAAGCAGCTTCAATTTGAATTGCTTCTCGATGAACTACAAGGTTCACCTTTGAATATGCCCCATTTTGCTATGGTCCTTCAAAGAGCCCGTGCTTTAGCGGACTTTATCAACAAAAGATACGACGAGGACGGATTTTGGAAAGCTGAAGATGATATCAGTCCCCTGCAGGCACTGACACCGATCACACATGACCTGCTTTTGCTTCCACAGGCCGTTCAATTGGCCGTTGAAGAAGACCAAATCGCTGTTGAGATGACGCGCCTTGCTCTGCTCATTCTTCTTTCTGGTTTGAAAGCAACGTATGGGTTCAGTTCTGCTGAAATGCCTATGTTGCATACAAAGCTTAGTAGACTTGTTCATCAAGGCTCGATTTTTCATACGAATATTGTCGTACGTCGCCTGAAACTATGGGCTCTCGTCATCGCAGCTCTCTTTCAACCAACCGAGCCGTTCCGAAGTCAATTCGTTGAGGGGATTATTTCATTGATGATTTCTCTTGATTTTACAAGTGGTGCAGCAGTACTTAAATACACCCGGGATACAATATGGATTGAAATTATTGAACGGGATACCACCGAGCAACTCATCCATGATATCAACACCTTTGACTCATTCAACACATAGATCCCCGATCAACCACCAGTGATTCCACCACTGACGGAGATAACCTGTCCGGTAATCCACCTGCTTTTCTCAGAAACGAGAAGAAGCACCGCATCGGCAATATCGTTTGTCGTTCCAAGCCTTTCTTCCGCTCTCGTCATCGGGACCAGCATCCTGTCTATTTTCGCAGCCACTTCTTTCGGCAGAGCTTCTGTGCCTACCGGACCAGGAGACACAGTATTGACAGTGATTCCATGGCTACGGCCTAGCTCCATGGCCAACGAATATGTCAAAGAGTCCTGTGCAGCCTTCGCAGCGCCGTATATGGCTGTTGATGCCATTCCGAGCTTCGATGCAATAGATCCAATGTTGATGATACGACTTCCCTTGGGCATATGAGGCACGGCGGCTTGTAAAAGGAATATTGATGCATAAACGATGGTGGAAAAGATGGTATCGAGTGAGTCACGAGTAGCCTGCAGGGCACCGTGGGGTGCACCTCCAGCTGCATTATTGACTGAACGACAAGAAGCATATTAGTATAAGCTTCTCTTCATTCAAAACACATAACTATACTCACCAATAATATCAATTTTATCAACTTCAAAGGCATCGAGAGTTTTGTTTATTAGCTCTTTCGAGCCTTCAGCCGTCGACACATCTGCTTGGACAACAGTCGCTCTCCCGCCCTGTTCACGGATTTTCTCTGCCACGCCTGTAGCTCGTGATGCACTTGCATCAGAAACATAGTTGATAGTAACAAGAGCTCCATTTCTAGCTAGAATGGAAGCGATGCATGCACCTATTCCAGTCTCTTTCCCTGAGCCTGTTATAACAGCAACTTTGCCATTGAGGTCAAGCGTATCGGGCATCATTGCGAAAATTGTGAGGACAAGAAAAGATATAATGAAAATGAATGAGATAAAGATGATGGGCTCTATTTCTCTGGATTATTATCCCTATTTATACTTCAAATTCCATCTTCTTTTCCACCTGTTTGCAAAGATCCTTCGTTTACAGATCAATGGATTGACACATCAATTACCCGATTGAGAAAACGGTGTTGCTTAGCTGCATTCCCGCTCCACAGATAGCCACGCAGCCAATTGACGATCTTCTGGTTCCACAGACCTTACTCGGACGGGGCTAGCTCATTAATGGATTTTTACAAGTAGGCAACAGAATGAAGAGGATATCTAGAATGGCCATTCATGGCATATTGATGCTAGTCGAAGCTAAATTTACCAGCTTAATTACACGATCCAATTAAATACCACTTTCCGTGGATGCGCTCATCTACATATCTACTGAATATGAACTGGAATTTTATAAAAGAACAGATTGAGAATGCTCCGTAAGTTTTGAATCATTTATCGTTATGTGTACAATGTAGAAAACCCAATATAGACTACTTCTGTTAGCATAGTCTTTTTTTCAGGAGGAAAATCGTGGCATACCAGTGAATATTTGCAAGGCCAATACCCAAATCTTTAATTGACTAGACGGTGGTTGTCCATTGTCATGATTGACCGTCGGCTGAGCCGGGGCAGAATATTTGAAAAGGTGAGGATTGGTGATGTTATCGTCAAGTTTCTTTTCGCTGAATTGACTGATGGTGTAGTTGAAATTTTGCAGCATATTTTCCTTCTCTGCTTCCTGGAAGGCCGCCCACCAGACAGATGCCATTTTCTCGTAACCGGCATCATCGGGATGGATTTTGTCCACAAGCTCATCAACTGTGATGAATTTGCTCATATCAGCGAGGACAATCCTTTCCTTTCTGTCCCGACGATATGCAACCAAGCTGCGGTATTGCTCATTGATGGATTCGACTTTTTCCGGTGCTTTTCCATTTGGAAGTAAAGTCGATAAAATGATAGTTGTACCCTCAATATCATCGAATAATCTCTCGATAAGACGGTTCATTCGGACACCAGTTGAGTAAACATGGTAGTCTTGAAGCGCGTCATTTGTACCAGCGCTGATAAAGTGTTAGACTGATAATTCCATCAAAAATTACAGAGATAAAATCTTACTTGATAAGAATGAGATTCGGCTTTTCTGAAATTGCCTTTTCGACTTTTGATTCAAGCTGGTCCACTCGGAATCCGATATGGCCCTCATTGTACTGTATTGGAGTTAGGGTTTAGATATACACTACCCCGCGACTTCAGGGGGAGGAACATGGTATCAGAGGGACTTACATTATCACGCATTGTGCCGAACCGTTTACTTCCGATCATTTCAACTTGCCATCCTGCCCAGCGTAATTGACGTCGGATCCAATCGCGATAGCCATTACCATCTGTGGATTTGTAACCCAAAGTGATTGAAGCGCCGAGAGGCAAGACCCTGAGGACGAATTTCTCATCATACTGCGACCCACTCGAGCTATCTTCCCTGGTAGTCAAAGATGCTCCAATCGGTGGAGAGATAGCACTGGCAAGACTGAATGGCGATAAGATCGTCAACCAAAGAAGACAGGCCTGAACGACCCAGTAGATGGGCGTCGGCTGCCTCATGGCGAAAAGTGAAGATTTGGTCGTGTGAGAAAGATAGATCTCATGGGAGCGGGAAAACGGTAACCTTAAAAACAAGATAGCGATGGGGCCCTTGATATCATTCGGAGGTAAGAAAACTTGCCTTTGATTTATGGAGTCCTTTGGACTACAAAGTAATGATTGTCGCTTCTAAAATCCGGATCCACAGGAACAGGCTGGACCTTTCAGGGTCAAACACTGCCCACCTTTGGACTCCGAGAATACTACAACAAATGGTTCCAACTAAGCCTCTCTCGAAAAATTTCAAAACGTGCCGGATAAGGATGGTATGATAGGACGTCAAAATTACGAGCGATGAGAAGCATCTCCCGTTGATTTCCCACTTGATCATTTGGTGCCATGGCAACCTTGCTAAACCCAGTTTATACTAGCGTTGACACCATCGGATTTGCCCCATTAAATCGGTCGCGATTTGCCGATGCTATTTTTTCTTCTTTTCTTTTTTTCTATTTGAAGAGGGTAAATTGTACTTTGTACAGAGGCAAATCGGACATGTCTCATGTCACTCTGTACTTCGATTATATTCCTTCGTTTGCCATTGCGGCGAATGTCTCAGGCTGATTCTTTCGGACCGCATAAGCGAAGAACCCTAATTGCAGAGAATCGGAGGTCATATCGTCAGGCACCAACCCAATTCCAAATTTGCTTTGAGATAGCCTTTCATGTCTTAGGCTACCGAATTTAAACTGCACAGCCTCGACTTATTTGAGGGCCTTGCCTAGTAAAAAAAAGAAGAAAAAGTAACAAAGAAAAGCTTTGAGTGGCTTCAAAGCGGATCCCACTAAGCTGTCTACAGTATCAGCAGTCCCTGTCAAGATTTAGCCGTGACTCGCGGTTTTCGATTCAGGGTCATTTGACCCTCAGCCACAGTCATTTCCCAGTGGCGATCCCCAGAGTAGTGTCCTGCAGTAGTAGTAGTAGTAGTATGTATGTATATGTATTCCATATAGACTGGTTCATGTTTGGCGGGTTGGGCTAGCACGGTACAGTAGAACAGGCCGGACTCACCAGTGTAGCCTTAGCAGGGCCTGGTCAGTCACACTGATACAGTAAATAAAAGCTGCAGTGGTGAAATATAAGTTTGAAACTGACCTGCTGACCGCTTTTATCTACCGCCTCTCGTTTCTATTATCATTCCGAAGGCTCGGAGGTGGTAGAAAGAGAGGTAGAAAGAACGGCAGAAAGAAGGGTAGTTTCAAACTAATGTTACAACACTGTAAGTCAGCTAGACAGCACCACCCTATACATTTCTTCTATAGATCATTCTAGTGTAATTCTATTTTTAGACAAATAATTTTGCATAAAACACATCCTTATCATATTTTTGTAGTCGACAGAGCAATTCATTTCAACTAAACATTGAATTGGGTCAACACACCCACCCTTGAGCAAGTATCTAACTGTTTTAACAGGCATTCGTCTCCAGGAGTACCGTTAGAACAATTTTCGAATTTTCTTCATGGTGTTGTTTCTTATTCGAAACTCGATCCTATCAGGAAAAAAAAACATCATAGCAGAGCGTTACGCACCTGGTTCGTTTTCATTGATCATGGTCTTCTCTTTTTCAAGTCTACCTAGACTTTATAGTATAAAGCTTCAATGTCTACTAATATACTTTTGCGGATGAAATCATACATTTATAGTTAAATGAATTCTGGACCATTCATACCTGCCCAATTGGGAATAATATGATCTACAGAACATACAACTGGGTATACAAAAGGGACTGCCAGTTTCGGTAATCCAGTTTACCCCCACCCTGACTATCCATTTATAGACGACGCTACAAGGGACTGGATATACGAGACACTTGTTTACCATCCTGGATCTAGTCCTTTGTGATCAAACTTATACTTTAGTATATGGATATATCTCTACATCTCATAGCACAGTTCGCTTTCAAGAAACCCCATCATACGAGTACTAGAGGCGACAAAGGTAAAAAAACAAAAAAAAAGGATTTTACACACAGCTCGGAGATTAGTAAAACAACAGCAGCACCAGCCTAAGCAATAAGCAATAGCAGTGCTCTAATTGGTCTTGGTAATTTTGCCGGTGCTGCAATTGCGGTTCTTGAAAAGAGTGGCAGTGTCGAGGATGCTGCCGTTGTTGCTGGCAACAAAATCATGGGACATGTGGGTGCAGTTGTGAAAAGTCAGCTTAGACCAGCCGTAAGTAGCATTAGATGTATCAAGGCCGAAGCGACTGTAGTTCTTGCGGGGTGTATCGAGGGCATCGAGGCCATCATAATGACCGGCAGCACCATTAGTGATATACCACGGAGCAGTAGGGTTGTTGAGCTCGGCAGTGTCGTAGACATTGTCACTAATGGGAGCTTGGCGCTCGTAGACGTGGGAGTGACCAGAGAGTACCAGATCAACACTGTGCTTGATGAACAGTGGCTCAAAAACGTCTTTACAAGACCAGCAGATGGTGCCTGACGTGTTAGCATGGCTGAGATACCACGGGCGGTGGCCGGCGACTATGACCCAGGGAGTTTTGGCACGGTCTACGGTGGCCAGGTCGGCTTCGAGCCATTTAGTCTGCGCATCGATTGTGGCATTAACTGGATCAGCGTTCATGCCTTCAGAACCGCCAACTTCGTCGTTACCGACCAGGCCGTGACCGAGGTCGGTCTCAGTATCGAGCTGGACAAAATGCACCATACCGCTATCGAAAGAGTACCAGAAGTTTCCGGTACCATCCGAAATATCACTCGGCATGCGGAAGTGATTCTTGTAGCCGGTGAAGTTGGTCTGGCCCACGACGCAGATGTCAGCTGTATAAGTAATATTGTGAGCTTTGTCGGTGGTGCCGCCGTTATCGCATGTGGCTTCGTGGTTGCCAGGGCCGACCATGTAGGGCTTGGTGGCGGTAACTGCCATCATTTGGTCGTAGTAGTCATTCAGAATAGTCTCATAAACCATATAGCCATCTTCAATAGTAGTGTTTGGTAGGAAGCCCTGAATTTCCTCCTTGAGCCAGTAGTCCGCATACGCAATGTCACCAGGGTGCCAAATAAAGTCGAAATCGTTCTGGTATTTGGTCAGTGACTCGATAGTGTTGGTCTCTCCGGGCTTCAGGATGTTCTGAGACTTGACCCCCGTGCCAGCACTAGTGGTCAGGCCCCGGGGGCCCATAGTACCGAGGTCGACAACCACCGCAACGGAGAAGGGCGTCTTGTCGCCGGCAGCCCTGCTGGTGGTGAAGTTGTATGGCACCATCCCGTGGGAGTCGGCCTGGTGTACAGGCAGATAAAAGTAAGTGGTGTCAGGAGATAGGCCTGTGAGGAGTACATGGTTGTTATAGGTCAATGAGGTTGGGTAGGTGACTGAAATCTTCGATGAAGCCGTCTCGTTGAGGTTGCTAGCCGAGACACCAAAGTGAACTGTAGGTTTGCCGAGCTTATGGAACGTGTTCCACGATACCATCATGCCGTTGTCGCCATGGTACGCGAGACGTATTTGCGAATTAATAGTGGTGTTGTTGGTCGCTGCAAATGCTAGCTGGGCAATTGCTGCCATTGAGACTGCGAGCTTAAATTGACTTGCAAAGACCATTGTGGCGGAGAAGCACAACACAGGTAACGAGTGTCTCGTTGTGTCGCTGTTTGAGGATATCTCGGCTGCATCGATTCGTTTCTTTTCCGTCCAGTGTTCTCCTATATACTAATCCAGTAGACAGCGGACTACCTCAATAGCCCGGTGAGTGGAGTTTCATTTCTGGGGAATGACTCAGTCTCTATACTTATCCAAAGCACATGGCCTGCAAGGGCAGCGTGGATGGATGCAGCTTCATCGTTAATTTCGTCGACCGGTGCTGCCCGGTGACTTTTTTGCGACGCCATAAAGGACTAAGGTCGATGAAACAAGGCTTGACCGAACTCTATTCAAAGATCATTCATCATGTGGGTAATCTGGGGGATTTTGTTGGACAGCCCCTTAGCCGTCTTCCTGTCAGACCCTCGGCTTATCTCCGCTGGGACCAACATTTTGAACACAGATCTTAGACTGACCCACAATGTTCGTTACAAAAGAAAAATTCAAGCTTCGCACAAAAAGCTAAAATAGTCTAGTCTCCAGGTTACCACCCCATCATTCTGCATTCTATTCATGGCTGGCCATACTGGTCTCAATACTAGACGTTCTTGGATCAATTGCGCATCCACAATAGAAGCCGATATTGTTACTGACCTTGCAATATAAGAGGTTGTCAGCTATATACTACTTCTAAACCTGGCCAATATACAAGATGAATACCTATTCATCTATTTTCTTATGAGAACTAAATCAGCTACAGATTTAATCAGCTGAGTAAAGCAAAATCGAACCGCTTGCAACACCAACTTGATTAAAACAGTTAAACTAACACATCGCGTTCTAATTATTGACCTTGCTTACTTATATCTCCCTAGATAGTTAAACTAGCTTAACAACCAAGTCGGGACATTTGATCAGGATCAGTGATCTCACAGTGGGTACTGAACAAATCAGGGTGCCCAGATCAGCTCAGTGAGTAGAAACTGCTTATATAGCATGACTGTCTTCTAGCTGCCATGGTCGTGTGCTTAGATCTTTCGATTCAGATAGAGACACATTCGCCGGAGATATCGAACATTGAAGGGAGCGAAAGTTTTACGGCAAAGGAATTCTACGCTTTGCAGGTCTCACAGCAAATCTGGGCTGCGAAGAGAAGCTCTTCACCGCAATCAGACCTTGCTTCTAGGACACTGGATCTGATGATCCGAAAGGTGACCGAGAGGGAAACGGACGCAAATATCTTCGATGGTTACGATATCCCACCCCATGATGAACCCTGTGTTGGATCGGAATCGCCGTACATCATCAAGACCATGTCTGATATAATCGATGATATGATCGATGATTCTGAGGCTATAGACTGGTCTTTCCTCGATCAATTCTTCCAGGCTCAAGTTATGAAGCCAACTTCATAAATAGATCAGCGGTGTTCTCCACCTATTGCAAGCCTTCAACAGGAATGTTCGCCCATAGCGAAGATCATACAAAAGCTGTAAACAAATCTATTGACCCAAGGCTGCCTCTCATACATTCAGACGTGGTAGGCAGTATAATGATATAGCACACACTCACTCAATTGGAGGCAAAAAATGAGAGTCAGATTCTGTATAGTTTTCAATACAGGGTGATTGAAAAAAAGAAAAATTAATGGCTCGAGCCCGGGATCGAACCGGGGACCTCACGCAGATATGCTTTGGTTGAACAAGATGAGCAGAGACTAAGTGTAGTCTCTTATCCACGCCTTACTTTTGTTCGCCAAGAGCTGATCGAGTTTGGAAACAAGCAGAATCGATTAAGCAAACAATTAAATATGATCATTTATGTATTCAGAAATTTGCTTTAAGGACTCACTACTGAGTATTTTTTTTTGTCTGTAATGATTTTCAAAAGCCATTCCAGTTCAACTGTGCTCTGCCCTATTGTACATGGTATTTTCTGGATACACACATAAACCAGTGATGAACAATGCCCCACCAGTCTAAACCATTTTGGTACCCCGAAAAGCGAACTGTGCATTGATACTTTGTGTTTCCCTTGATGACTCGCACTTCATCCTTGGAATTCCTGGTGCTTGAAAAAATGACACGGTGGAGTCGGTGTGGCTCAGTAATGACTCTTATGCAACCGAGAATACCAATGGGTAGTCCCATACTTGTCTAGTTAGTCAATGTGACTCCATCCGAGGTCAACCGGAAGGTCGGAAGTATATCAAGGGGTCATCCCCGATTTTACATATATGAACCACATCCACTCTTGTAATCCATTCAATGTGAAATTTCACATACAATATCATGACCTCTGCTCCTACAATCCTTGCAACTTGCAAACAGACGCGCTTTCATCTTCTAGATGAAAACCCTTCGGCCGAGGTAGGACTACAACTATGACCTGACCACTCAATTTGGATGTTGTTTTAAGCTGAATCATAAACCAAAAGGTCGATGTAGAAGGGCTTGGAATTACTGTGGCCTCTCCAGCATCTGAGTCTACAGATGAAGGATCTAAGATCAAGACAAAGGGCAAATCCAAGGCCAAAGCACAAGGAAAGGAGCTCATTAACGATGCCCATCTGCGTCTCAAAGCCGGTGTCCGTTATGGACTGCTCGGCCGAAATGGGACTGGCAAATCCAGTACGAGAATATCTCCAGCTTTACCTCTAGCCTTGCTAATAATCCTTGTGATCAGCTCTTCTCCGAGCAATGGCTGAGAAGCTCATCCCCGGCATTCCTCACGTAACCCGCATTGCAATTCTCCAACAGACAGATGGGGAGTACACCGCCGGAGGTACAGATGGTCTAAGTCTTGAAAAGGGTGTTTTGGAATCAGTCCTCAGCAGCGACGAGGCTAGGAATCATACAACTCGCACCGCAGACAGTGAGAACCACCCAGTCACTGTTTCCCAACCTTGATTAACCAGACCAGTTTTATCGAAGAGCTTTGAGACGGAGGACCCGCTACATCCAGTCAAAGCCATCCGTGAAATCCAATATGATCAATCGAAAAAGAGGTTATTTCTCGCACAGAAGAATGCCAACTTGAAAAGTGGTGCTAGGGGCTTGCAAGCTCGAAAAGACCTCAAAGCAGCAGAGGCAAACTTGGAAACATCTCGAGAAAGGTACGACTTAATCAGAAAATATGAAAAAGGTGCTTTCTAATTTTTCGCGGAAAAAGAGTGAACCAGGATCCCGAAAGTATTGATCCCGAGGCAATACAAGCTGATACCCAAGCGGCGATTGAACTGCTTCAAACGGCACAGACTGAATTGGAAGAGGTAAGTCACTACCACTCCCCTTTCTACTACTATCTGACAGAAAAAGATGAAAATATCCGATATGGAGAAAGAGGCACGAAAAGTTCTTCTCGGCCTGGGCTTCAAAGAAGACGCCCTCGACAAGAAAGTATCGACATTATCTGGCGGTTGGCGAATGCGATGCATGCTTGCCAGTGTATTGATTCAGAAGCCAGAAATTATGATCCTCGACGAACCTACAAACTTTCTAGATCTTCTCGGCGTGATCTGGTTAGAGAATTATCTCCAAGCCATGAGCGAATCCTCACAAACAACAATCCTTCTAGTCTCTCACGACCGCGACTTCATCAATTCCGTATGCGAAGAGATTGTCATCCTCCGTGACCAAAAGCTCAATTACTTCAAAGGAAACCTCGCTGCCTACGAACAAGATTTCGAAGAACAAAAGCTATACTGGGGTCGCATGAAAGAAGCACAAGAGCGACAAATCGCTCATATGGAAGCGAGTATTCGGGATAACATGAAGATCGGGAAAAAGACCAATGATGATAATAAGCTTCGTCAGGCTAAGTCTCGGCAGAAAAAGGTTGATGATCGTATGGGTTTGCAGGTGAATGCCAATGGTGGGCGGTTCAAGCTGAATCGTGACTTGGTTGGATATCATTTGTCCAGTCGAGCTGAAATTGAAGTTCCACAAGATGAGAAAGGAGCAACGATGAGTCTTCCTGATGCGACAGAGCTGCGATTCCCCGGACCATTGGTTTCTCTTGAGGGTGTGTCATTCCAGTATAGAAAGAATGATCGGGTCATTCTGGAAGATATCAATCTCGTGATTCATATTGGGGATAGAGTTGGTATTCTTGGTCTGAATGGTTCCGGGAAATCCAGTCTTGTTCGCGTACTGATGGGTAATAACCTGCCTACTAAGGGGAAGGTCACGAATCATCCAAGGCTGAAAGTTGGTTACTATGGCCAACATTCCGTGGAGGAGCTTCAGGAGCGTGGGAAGGGAGAGCCCTCCCTCACTGCCCTAAGTTTACTTATGGCTGAGGTGGAAGGGTCTTTGAACGAGGGCGCTGTGAGAGGGTTACTTTCTTCCATGGGTCTTTCTGGTCGTATTGCCTCGGATGTGCCAGTCAATAAACTATCAGGTGGACAGTTGGTAAGTAAACCCCTCTTCTACACCCACACAATCATGTTACTAAATAGGTATTTCTGTTAGGTTCGTCTAGCACTAGCTCGGATCGTATGGAGTGCACCACAGCTTCTCGTTCTCGATGAGATAACTACTCATCTGGATTTTCATACTGTGACTGCTCTCGCGACGGCGCTATCCTCGTTCAATGGAGCAATCCTCCTAGTTTCGCACGATAGATTTCTAATACGATCAGTGATTGAGGGGAAGAGGGATATCGAGCATAAGTTGGATGAAGAGTTTGAAGGATTGGAAGAGGAGGATGAGGAGAAGTCCACTACTCGCCGTCGTTCTGTATATGTATTGAAGGCCGGAAAGATGTTAGAGCAGAAGGATGGAGTTGAGCAGTTTGAGAGGAGTCTGGCGAAGCGAGTACAGAAAATGTTGAATGGTACCTAAGTAGGTAGATCGTGACCTGGGCTATTATCAGATGTACCAACTACACTAGTGTAGATCTACAATGATACTCCGAAATATTTCAACCATGACAAGAATTAAATTCAATTGTTGACCCTCCACATGATTCTACTAGCTACTATTCCACAGAAAGTCGTCTTTGTTGAATAATACGCTATCAAACAGAGATGGAGCGTGCAGTAGATGGCGTTGAAGCTTCCTGGGAGGGTTCGTGTCTGATACTTAAACGGACAAGCAGATGTGCAAGCAGTCTTTTGAACAAAACTCCATTTGGAAATTAACGAGAGTAATTGGAGTTGAAGTTGCCGTTCATCATGTATCGAAGGGGACTTTTGTTTAGATCTTCGACCATCGCAATAAGACGGCAGCCGCGATAACTGGGAGCACACTCACCAGTTCTCCAAGTCCCGCATACTCCGGGGGAATTCTCGCATTGACGAAAGCACCCGCAGCAAGAAGAACAGCAAAGACGTTGTAGATGAAGCTCCATGCGAAATTGAACTTGATACGGTTGACAGCCTTCCGACTGGCGTTCATCATGACGAGGATGCTAGCAAGAGCAGGTCGCATGAGGACGACATCTGCCGCAGACTGCGCGATATCTGTGCCTTCATTCATGTGGACACCGATAGTAGCCTGTGCAAGGGCAACGGCATCATTTGTGCCGTCACCACAGAAAACAACAACTGATCTTTTGCCAGATTTTCCAGTGCCGAGAAGACTCTGGACATAATCTTTCTTGTCGGCCGGTGAGCTTCGAGAACGACAATTCTCACCAGGGATCCCAAGCTTCGAAGCAACGGTCTGAACAGCCCCGTCGTCATCCCCAGAAACTATATGAGCCATAACGCTATTCCTTTGAAGTGTTTCAATCGTATCCGCGGCGTCAGGTCGAAGCTCATCTTCAAGACCATAAACTGCGATCAACTCATTACCGATAGTAAAGCAGAAGACAGTAAGCCCTCGGGAAAGCAGTGGCTGGACAAGCTCATGGTCTGATAGATTCAGCCAGCGTGAGTTTCCTGCCCGAAGTTTCTTATGATCCAATTTGGCTTCAACCCCTTTGCCAGTCAAGCTCTTAGGCTCAGGAACGGTCAAGGCCCTGATTCCAGCGTCTTTGAGGTGAGTAGCCACAGAAACCGATACTGGGTGCCGACTGTTTTCGATAAGACCAAGGAGTAGCGGAATTTTATCAGGATTAGTGCAGTGCTTTTCAATGACAGAAAGCCTGCCTCGAGTCAAGGTTCCAGTTTTGTCAAACACGACATGCATCGTCTTATGAGCCAATTCAATAGCATCCGCGGACTTGAAGATGATACCATTCTCTGCTGCAACACCACTGGAAATTACAATCACCATAGGAACCGCTAGTCCGATAGCACAAGGGCAAGAGACAATGAGGACGGTAATGGCATAAGTGATGGCGTGGATTGCAGAGTCGGAACCACTTTCTCTGCGAATAGTGACGCCGACTGCGATCCAAATGATAAATGTGATGATTGTCAACACCACCACGACCGGGACAAAATAAGCTGCGACTCGATCCGCTAGATTCTGCAGCTTGGGTTTCGACAGCTTAGCTTCGTCGACCATCATAGCGATAGCGTTGATCGTGTTATCACAAGGTAAACGGTTGAGCCTGACAGTAATTACCCTAGATCCATTAAGAGATCCAGCAATAACAATGGAACCAGGATATTTCTCCACTGGTTTAGACTCGCCAGTAAGCATAGACTCGTCAACCTCAGAAGACCCATTTACGACGGTGCCATCAGTTGGAATCTTGGATTCAGGAAGAACCTTGAAATTGTCACCATACTGAAGAAGCCGGGTGTCAATTTCACGTTCGACTCCAACTTTTTCGTCGACAAGTATAGCGGTCGATGCCTGAAGTGACCTGATAGAAATGGACTCAACTGCTCTTTGACGTGCAAGAGCAGCAATCCACCGACCAACCATAATCAATGTGACCAAAAGAGTGCTCGTTTCGAAAAATTGGCCGGTTGAAAGTGGCTTATTCGCCACGAGATACCCGAATGAGACAACTGAAAAGATATAGGCAGCACTGGTACTCAAGACGATCAATAAGTCCATTTCTATAACTTTAGAGAACACCAGAGCCTTCAAAGCTTTCGGGTAGAAAGGGCCTGCTATGGCAGCTTGAACAATAGTAGCCAAGGCAAGCGAAGCTGAGGCATATTCGATCTCTCTCTTAGGGAGCGGAGCCCATGCCAGGACTAGGACTGGAAACGTCAATATAGCAGAGAGAAGAGTCATGTATCCGACATGACGGACATGTTTGCTTCCAGCTTGGAGTGAAGGGTCACCACCAACAGGAGCAAGTTTGACTGGCGGGCTCCAAGTATTTTCGATGAGATCTCGTGGTCCTACTACACATGGATCAAAGACAACACGTACAGTATGATCGTCCACAGGTGTTATTTCAATAACTCCAACAGGCCACGTCCGACTAGCGAAATTCGAAGAGCTACCGGGGACAATCAGGTCTATGCTATACCCCTGGCTCTGGACTCTTTTGCATTTGAATTCAGTTGTTCGTTCTAAATGTTTCATGACATCTTCCACTGAGTCAAGGCTAAGATCAACGTTGAACTCAGCCCGAGAGAGGACCAAGCTAGTTTTGAGATCAGAGACGGCGGACACAGTACCAAGGGTCCGGTTGAGCTTTGTCTCGCAACCAGTGCATGTCATGCCAGAAATACTGAGAACAACATGCTCATTGCCGGTTCCCAGCTTTTCTACGTCAGCGGTGTTCTGGACTGGGGATTTATCGATCCTCGAGCTTGGGTTAGCTGTAGGAGGTGAGCAGCAAGTACCGGGGCATGAGCCCTGAGAGCTGGATAACTGCTCATTTTTGGTGCGCGAATCTCCACATCCAGTCTTTGATGGTCCTATGCAACCCTGCTTTGATGGATTGCAACAAGAGCTAGATCCAGCGACGGAGAAGTCCCAGGATGTCACAGTCTGACTCTTCTTGCACGAAGATCCAGCACACCCACTAGGTGGTCGCTGAACAACAGGCGCGCCATTAGAGCAGCAAGAGCCCATACAAGCCCCGCGGGTCCCGTTGTCCTTGACAGATCGACTTTTAGGAAGACGGGAGTCGGAACATCGAGTCGTGGAAGAAGATCCTTGCGTGGATTTGGAACCCGAGCAGCAAGAATCAAGATTTTCGACTTTGGAAGATTGATTCGGGGAGGAGCAAGGCTTGGGCAGTGGAGGTATGGTCGCTTTAATTCCAGGACAGCAAGTATCATTCCCTCGAACGGAATCTTTGGCAGATTTGCCCTTAGAGCAACACGATTTCGAGCAAATGTTTTTGTCGCGAGAGTCTCTGGCAAGATTGGAATTCGAGAGACCCAGGCCGATTTCAGAAGCCCCAGAACGCCCTGCAGATGATCTGATACTTTCGCTAGAGCTTTTCTGTATGCTTGAACGGCTGCGAGGAGATTTACCCCCACGGACAGAAGTGCTGCGGCCACAGGAATCCGATGAAATGCGAAGAAGGGATTCTGTAGATGACTCCTTGGAGTCGCTCTTACTGCCCAATGAGCGGTCACAACAAGTCTCCTGCCCAAGAGCAATGAGAGCGCGACAGATACATCCCAGAGCCTGTAAAGTGGCGCCGTAGCGGTCAAGGGCCGAGAGACTATGCTGACTGCATGCTCTGCCGTCAAAACACCCACTGCAATCTGAATGAGGTCAATGGCTTTGAAGCGTCGTCCATGATAAATCTTTTGCTCCTTACCATCTGGTTCACTGTTCTGATTGAGGGTAGCCGTTGCGCTCATCTTGCACTCTCGCATGGCCAACCGGTCAATGCAAGACATGTCACAACATGGGCTTGCTTTGCCGCGACAGCAATCAGGCGCGTCCGGATCGTTGGCCATAGTGCCTTTGCAGTTGTTGCTAGAAGAGCAGCCATGAGGGTCATCCTTGATGGATGCTCCCTGGCATTCTTCCTGGACGGGCATCGTTTTGCCAGGCGTACCACAGCATGAGTTCTTGCACCCATTGGAACTGCGTGATTTCTCACCTGGGACGGCAGCTGGATCACCACCAAGCCCGCACGCCGGAGAAGAGGAACTCTTATCCTTGTAGCCCATTAGACTGTTGTATCTTATCTTGGTGAAATTGGAGCGTTGTAGAAATTAAGATTGGGCAAGTCGATGCCGGGATTAGTCCATTCCCGCACGTGATTGGGAATGGCTTGGCTGCATTGGTAGCCCTGATATTCAAATGTAAATATTATGCTCAAAGATCTTCAAATTAGATCAAACATATTATGATATCCAGGTAACAATGCTAGCAGTATTCCGGGGTCCTTGTCATGGATGTTACACTGTGGTGGGCTGTGATCTATAAAAAGCCGAATTCTTTCCGAAGCACATCTTCATTAAATTGGTCGAGAACATTGTGCCTCTTGATATTCTCCTCGATTCTACCGTTAATTCAATTTTATTGAATGCAACATCAATCCATCCTTGCTCTTTACTTACGCTCTACTAATTACTACAACATATAATTAGGAACCAATAGTTAGACTACTATAATAATCAGTGGACGAGATCACCTGACTCGCCCGCCGGCGCCCACCGATACTCACGTGACTCCACCCCGCGGCTGTCCCTTTTCGGTCAAGAAAGACCGCCGCTCCACTTTGAAGGGAAGTCCATGCGATAAGCACTTTATAAACCTTGCATTCCTATCTTCACTCCTACCCCGCGATGTTTCCCCCTGGTACTTAATTATCATATCCCTCGCCATGCTGTGCAGACGACCCGCCTTTAACCGGCGGCTCCTCTCCGTTCGGTGGCAGAGCACTGCGACTTCATCTTCGACGGTGAGAGCGAGTGGAGCTGCGTCTGCGCCTGCTAGTGCTGAGATCCCTCCACCACACACTCCTCGACTTAATGCACTCAGATCCGCGAAACCCTTCTCCGAGTTCCTGACTGATACCTTTAATCGTCAACATGATTATCTTCGCATCAGCGTCACCGAACGATGTAACTTGCGTTGTCTTTATTGTATGCCGGAGGAAGGCATCGAGCTTTCGCCCCAGCCGCGTCTGCTAACCTCCCCGGAGATCGTATACCTATCATCCTTATTTGTGTCACAAGGAGTTACTAAGATCCGTTTGACGGGCGGCGAGCCGACGGTGCGAAAGGATATTGTACCTTTAATGCAGGATATTGGCAAGCTACGTCGTGACGGACTCCGTGAACTTTGTCTCACTACCAATGGAATCTCGTTGCATCGGAAGCTAGATCCTATGGTGGAGGCAGGGCTGACGGGAGTCAATCTGAGTTTGGATACGCTGGACCCGTTCCAATACCAGATCATGACTAGACGGAAGGGTTTTGAGGCGGTCATGAAGAGCATCGATCGGATTCTAGAAATGAACAAAGTCGGTGCCGGGATCAAATTGAAGATCAACTGTGTTGTCATGCGCGGCATGAATGATCGCGAGATTATTCCCTTTGTTGAACTCGGCCGCGAGAAACCGGTCGAAGTGCGTTTCATCGAATATATGCCCTTTGATGGTAACAAATGGAACCAAGGCAAGATGTTCCCATATCAAGAGATGCTGGCTGTCATCCGGGAGAAATATCCTTCGCTCGAGAAGGTCACCGACCATAAGAATGACACGAGCAAAACCTACAAAGTCCCCGGGTTCCAAGGTCAAATGGGATTTATCACCAGCATGACACATAACTTCTGTGGCACGTGTAATCGGCTACGCATTACAAGCGATGGAAATCTCAAGGTGTGTCTCTTCGGCAATGCAGAGGTCTCTCTCCGCGATATTATCCGCCGAGAGAACGACGGGCAGCCTATCGACGAAGATGCGCTACGGGAGCTTCGACTGCTAGAGACTGTACAGTCTGCGGCCCATCTAAGCGACGAGGGTGGTCTTGTGAACGAACGGGAACGTGAAATTCTCGACGTCATTGGTGCAGCCGTGAAACGCAAGAAGGCGAAGCATGCCGGAATGGGACAATTGGAGAATATGAAAAACCGCCCTATGATTCTCATTGGTGGGTAGGCCTGAACTTCTTTTATTTATCTAATGACTTGGAATGATTTATGATGCATCTTCATGGAATTGGTGTTTCTTTGCCAATGGTGGATATTTTGATACCATGTACTTATGAACTAAAGTTTTCAAATTGATGAATCCTTTGCTGATATTCCGAGTCACACTATAGATAGAAATCCTGGTTCCTCATCACTCTATAAAACCGGTCTAATATCTTCTTCATCTTTGTTATCTTCCAAGTCGAAGACAATACCCCCTCATCTTCTCTCCTCATTTCCCGGGTCTTCTCAAGCCCGTTTATATCACAGCCAAGGATCTCAGAGTGCCAATGCCGCATCATCAGGTGAAGAGAAAAATGCAGAGAAAAGTGAAGAGAACAAGACATCACACTCTCTTCCTACGGCCTCCGATCCTGACCTTCCCCATCTTACACCCTCGCAAACCGTCCACATGACACAAATCACTAAAAAACCCGAAACTTCACGCAAAGCCACCGCTGCCTGTGAAGTACTATTCTCAAATCCTCGGCCGTGGGAACTACTTCGCAAGGGCCAAGGTACTCATAAAGGTGACGTTTTCAGTGTTGCTCGGATTGCAGGGATCATGGCCGCCAAGCGGACGCCAGATCTTGTGCCACTATGTCATCCTGGTATTGGAATTACTGGGGTCGAGATCAGTGTTGACTTAGTCGAGCCTCGGGGAGGAGACTCAGATTATGGTTCCATGCAGATTATGTCGACTGTTAGTTGTTTTGGTCGGACTGGAGTGGAGATGGAGGCCATGACGGCGGCCACTGGGGCTGCTTTGACGGTTTATGATATGCTGAAGGCTGTAGACAAGGGGATGATTATTGAAGGGGTACGATTATTGGAAAAGCAGGGGGGTAAAAGTGGTCATTGGGTTCGTGAGTAGAAGAGAAGTTGAACAGAATAAATGATAATGGACAAGTGTACCTACACTAATAGGTATTAGCTACATAGTACTACTAATTTAAAATGATACTTCTCTACACATTGGGCATATGTTTTGGTAGTAATATTCATAAAAAATATGAATAGAACTAGCTGAACCTTTAAATATCTCCAATTATCCCAAATCATCCATTTTTATACTTCGTTATATTGCCAAGCCTTCTCAATGTTCTTTGCATTCGACTTTCTCTTCACAATTTTCGTACTTTTCTCTGATTGTTGCTTCTTTCTTCTTCAAAATTATTTCTCCAAGATTCTATCCCTGCAGAAATCAGCAGACTAGATTTCAATCTAACCCTATACTCGCGTGTTATTCTCATTCATTCTCAGCCCTATCTGAGCCCAATTAGAGTGGGGACAACCGTTTGTCCCTAAAAATTTCAAGCCATACCCACTTTTGCCTTAATGCGTGTGAAACAAGCTTGGACATTTTGCATTGTGCCCCCTCCTTCAATTTCAATCATGGAGACTTCCCTCTTCACACGATTTGCTCGTGGATTTTAGAGGGTTCAGTGTTCAACGCGACCCTCGTCCACGCGGGCGTGAATCACGTCTCACGTATTGATTACGCCCCCAAATATCATTCAAGAACTCAAAGCACAAATTAAAGCTGGCCTTTCTTTTTTCCACGGCAGGATGAAGTTTTACAATTTACTGATTCGTATGTCTTTGAACTCATTTGTTTTTCTGAGTTACTTCTGCTGATAATTTCCAGCTCGAGGGTGGCGTACCCCCTTGGGTCGAGCTATCAAGGCAGGACTGCCACCGGCTAATTTCTTGACTTTACACTATCTCTATTTCATTGGGACGTGTTTAGTCAGCAGTCTTATATTTTATCTCATATCTACTCCGTGGAAGAGCGTTGCCTATGTTGATGCGATTTTCCTCTGCGTGAGCGCAATGACAGGCGCGGGTTTGAACACTGTAAGTCATTGCGTGGAGGGGAAATGCTATATGAATGAAGACGTTCTAAACAAAGTATTCAGGTCGACCTTTCCACGCTGAATAGTGCTCAACAAGCTATTCTGTTCATTTTGTTGACAATAGGCTCCGCGATTCTCATCTCCAGTACTGTTTTGATGGTGCGTAAGCGGGCATTCGAAGCCAAGCTAGATCGAGTCTCGGATGAACGCGAGGCTTCAAGGCGTGCATCTGAATTGGAATTGCATACTAGCTATCAGAATATTCTGTCTGAGACGATTGGTTCAAAAATTGATGCCGCTAGTGGGAATTCTCAACGCCAGAAGTCTGCCACCGTGGACGTCCAGGAAACCCTAGCCGAATCGTCAGCCCAACATGATCAAGTTCACTGGATAGATGACGACCAGATCACTATGGCAGACCTACACTCCAGACATCATAGGCACCACCCTATTTTCCCCATGGCTGGGGTTGGGGCTCGCCCGGATCTTCAAAATCACCCACGAGATGTCGCTGGTCCATTGCATCTATACAGCCCAGATGAAACCCCGGGTTCCAAATTAAAGGATATTATTCGCGGCACGCAGAATATTTTCGCTTCATCAGATGCGAGGATCTCGCGCAATTCTCAATTTCATGGTCTGACATCTGCCGAGCGTGAAGAGCTCGGTGGTGTCGAGTACAAGGCTGTCTCCTTCCTTTCAGTCGTTGTGTCACTGTATTTTTTCATGTTCTTGCTTCTCGGTATCATTGGCGTGGGTGGATGGCTAGAAGCGAATCATCCAGAGGTATCGCTGGTAAACGGGCTGTCACCCTTCTGGACTGGGGCGTTCTTTGCTGTTTCGGCCTTTGTGAATAGTGGCATGTCTCTACTGGATAAGAACATGACTGCTCTACAATTGCAGTGAGTATCAAATTCCCTCGGTTTCTCATCAAACTCGCATTCTAATTCATTTCTCAGTGCCTATCCTCTTCTCACATTAGGAATGCTTATTCTCGCTGGAAATACTCTCTACCCCTGCTTTCTTCGCTTCATCATCTGGACTATGCGAATGATGCTGCCGGACCGACCAGCGTGGAAGACTTGGAGACTTACTCTAGATTTCATTCTGAAACATCCGAGAAGGGTCTATACAAATCTCTTCCCAGCACGACACACTTGGTACCTTCTCGGAACCATCATCATTCTCAACGGTATCGACTGGGCTGGCTTTGAACTCCTTTCTATTGGAAATCAAGAAATAGAAGCACTCCCAACTGGATATCGAGTACTCGACGGTTTATTCCAAGCGCTGGCCGTTCGAGCAGGAGGTTTCTACGTCGTGACCATCGCTGATCTCCGACAGGGACTGCTAGTCCTATACGTATTGATGATGTACGTCTCGGCTTATCCCGTGCTAGTGACGATTCGCAACACGAATGTCTACGAAGAACGCTCACTAGGAATCTACGCCAACGATGAAACAAGTGGACCGGCCAATACAAGCCGCAGTAATGTTTTAATGGACCTAATCCGCCATCATATGGGCCGAACTACCCTGACAGAGTCCTCGCGTGGCTATTTCGTCCATCAACAGCTTCGCTCCCAATTAAGTCACGATATCTGGTGGATAGCTCTGGCAGTATTCTTCATTGCCATCGCGGAATCCGATCACTTCAAGGATCAACCTGTGGCGTTTTCAACCTTCAATATTATTTTCGAGGTTGTCTCTGCGTACGGTTGTGTCGGTGTCAGTGTCGGGTATCCTGGTAAGAATTATTCCTTCTGCGGTGCATGGCATACTATTAGCAAGTTGATTCTTGCAGCTGTTGCCTTGCGCGGACGTCATCGTGGCTTGCCTGTTGCCATTGACAAAGCTATTATGTTACCTAGTGAGTCTTTGGCGTGGGCTGAAGAAGAGGATGCAGCGCTGAGAAGAGAGCAGACAAGGGCTTGGGGACATGAGAGGATGCCAGTTGGTTCTGTTTAAACAGCGACTCCTGCATATTATTTTTCGCTGCTATTTTCCTCCTATATAGTTACGATATTAACGATTGCTAGAGATAGAATTGCATAGCGTAATTGAATTTTTACTGTTATCCTCTAACTACATTTGACTCGGTTTTGAAAACGCCAACCCTAGAATTCTTTTGATGCAACCTGACAATAGGTATGGAACACATGAAATATACAAATTAAAACTATTCATCCTCTACTCCTCCTCCATCTCACCCTCATCCTCATCTTCACTCTCTCCCTCCATCTCGAGTTCCTCTTCGTCCTCGCTTTCCATCTCGCCCTCGCCCTCGCTATCATCATCACTGCCAAAATCACCCATCAATTCATCGTCGTTACCGTTCTTCTTAGCCTCCTCTCGCCTCTTGTCCTCCTCGCGGCGTCCCTCCTCGAGTAGAGCAGCACGCTCCTCACGGAGTTTGCGCTGTGTTTTAACAAAGGCACCAATGGGGGTAGTTTCCCATTCGACGCCCTTGAGGAAAGTCTCTACCTCTGTGCGGTTGCGGGGGGTATAGGTGACGTTGACTCGACGTTCCTCGATCCAACGAGAGTTGGCTTCAACCTTCTGCACAAGCAGGAGGATCATCTGGTTGATCTTGGCATTCTTGTTACCACCAGAGCGGGCAGAAACTTGTTTCAACCAACGCTTGAGCGCGACAATGACAGGCACAGACAACTCGGGGAAGGCAATGTGCTTGGACCAGAGAACGAAGAACTCGGAGAGGAGTTCTGCGACCTGCTCACCGACACCATCTTGGTAGGTACGCGAGCGCAAATAAGATTTCGGAGCACGAATGGCGGTGTTGAAGTCGAGGGGTCGGAGAGTACTGGACTTGGGGGGCTTGCGCATCTCAGCGGAAGTGAGAACCTCCAGCAGAGAAGAGCCGAGTGGGATATAAGTACCGGTCGAACGGGAAATGCGCAGCAGGGCCCGGGTCATCTGGAAGCGGAGGGGGAAGTACTGCGCGGTAGGAATGAGGCGCATGGCACCGAGAGTGATTTGAACCACAGGGTAGATGAGAGGGCGCAGAGCAGACTGTTTGCCAACCTGCGCTTCAACAAGGCCATCACAGTGCTGAGAGAGAACGCGTGACCAGAAGTCCAGCGAGTGCACATATTGCCAGTTGTAGATGGTCTTGTACGACTCCTTGGAGGTGTTGGTGATGCTACTGCGCAGGTGCATGGCCAATTGGCGAATGAAACTGAATCCGGCAGTGTATGAAACATTCTGGTCGATACCCCAGATCTCAGCAGCGGAGTTCTTCATCAAATTGACTCCGGCAAGGGTGTGAACAGTCGTATTACGGCTACCCTTGACAACGCCCTCGTAGGTTGCCTTCAGGACGGCCTCCTTGATACCGGCATCGCCCACAACCATAAGTCGGCGAAGAAGAATGAATGCAGTGATGCGAGTAGCGTCGGCGGTGGTCACATCAGACCAAATTCCGACAACGGTCTTGATCAATGTCTTCAGGACTTTGCGGAATTGGAGAAGATATGGCAGCATAGGCTCCATGGCGGAGAGAGTCATTTTGAGAGTGGACGCATCAGATAGGTTCAACAGAAGCTGGTGAACTGATGAGGTGTAGGACTTGATCAGAGGGGTAAGAGTCTTGAACTTCTTTGAATCCATCGACACCTTGATCTTGCCTCCAGCGGTCTCTTTGACGGGGAGGTGGTGTGAGAGAACCTTGGGAACGACATTCAGCGAGGTCATAAGGACTTGATGGTAGACTTCGGGACTCTTGATGGCGTATTTTTGATCTTCGGCCTCGGCCTCGTTGACGAGAGCGGCAGCACGGAAGGCGAGAACAGTCTGGCGCATGGCACGGATCGAGTATTGCTCCTTCATCAAAGCATCCCATTTCTTGACCATGGGAATAGTCAATGTATTGTCTGCGGTATCCTCTTCTTCCTCCTCTTTCTTGCCCTTCTTCTTCTTTTTCTTCGCGGGTCCCTCTTCCTCATCCACTGGCTCGCCTTCGCTCAGGTCGTCGACCTCCTCGAGATCACCATGGTCGCCAAAATCAAGCAGGTCGGCATCGTTTTCCTTCAGATACTTATAGAACTCGGGATCCTTATCCTTCAAAGCCTCGAGTTGATCCTTGTGTTCGTCGAATGCATTGGCGCTGCTAGCATCGTCGTCGTCGTTATCACTAGCCTCCGAGGCCTGTTCGTCCTGCTGGTCCGCAGTGCGCTTCCGCTTGCCAATTTTCGGGGTGGTGTCCTTCTTGCTAGCCTTCTTGTCGGTAGGAAGATCGAAGCCGCCGGCGAAGAAGTCATCGACATTCATCTCAGCATAGGCATTCTGCTTCTTGACCTGCTCCTCGTCCGGTTCGTTGGCATCCTCATGGGCCTCGCGACGCATGGCACTTCGCTCCTTGCGCTTGTCATTTTGCTGGTGGCGTTGCTTGACCTTGGCATGCGACTTACGGCGCTCAAGTTGATCCTTGAGATGCCGTTGTTCGAACTTCTTAGTAGACTTTTTCGTACCCATTGTGAAGAGTGCTGTGTATTTGATAGCAACGAGCGGTTTCGCTGCGAAAAAAAATTCGGGCGTGAGGCAGATCAGCGGGTCCCTGTTGACCGCCTTCACGACCGCCTTGGCTGATAAGCATCAACAGCGGACTACAAGGTTACCCCGGAGAATAGCTACATCTGCTCGAAATTGGCACACTCATTGATTGGTATAAAGCTGCTGGGCCACTTCTGCTGCTGCTCTGTCGCCAAAATGTATCCACAGCGTCCTCTCTCTTATGCGCCAACTCCCTACAGCTACACTCCAAACCCCGCTCGCTCCGCCACGATCAACCTCGATGAGGTATGTATTCAGGAACATAGTCCGGATAATGCTTGTCTGACCTGCAATAGGAGGTGAAGCTGGTCTCCAGCTCCGGGGAGCGCGATCTCTATGAATCTCTCGCCGAAATATACAGCATCATCGTTACGCTCGACGGGTTAGAAAAGGCATACATTAAGGACGTGGTGACCGAAACAGAATACACAGAAACATGCACAAGACTGTTGAAACAGTACAAATCAAGCTTGGGAGATGAGTCTGTATTACAAAGCTTTGTGGATTTGGAAACATTTAAGCGATCCTGGGGGGTAAGTCCACCAGCAGTCTGCGCATTTCCTCCGTCTCAGCCCAAGTCTTACATATAACAGTTGGAATGTCCCCGAGCTACAGAGCGCCTTCGTATCGGTCTCCCCGCAACGGTCGAGCAAGCTTCGCATAGTACACCAGCAGCAAATACTTCCACCGCTGGAGCGGGGCCGGGTGGTGCATCGGGTAGTCTGATTCTGGCCGCCACGGAGAATTTCATCACATTCCTGGACGCATTGAAATTGAACATGGTGTCGAAAGATGCGCTACATCCACTATTGTCTGAAGTCATTCAATCTGTTAATAAAGTGACGGACGGGGAATTCGAGAACCGCGGGAAGATCATCCAATGGTTGATTGCGCTGAATCAGATGCGGGCAACGGAAGAATTGAGTGAGGAACAAGCGCGAGAGCTGGCCTTTGATATTGAGCAAGCTTATCAGGGCTTTAAGGCTACTCTGAACTAGACATTGAGTTGAGATACGTGTAATGAATTCATGATTGACGATAGATAGACTAAATGCTATATACCCTTCTATGTCCGTCATCGTCCGTTCTGTCCTGGAATGATGTTATTAGCAGGGATGGAATTGCGATTTTGTGATATGAGTTCGTGGCTACCCTGCAACATTGTAGGATCACTCATGCCTTGGTTGCTGAAGAAACTGGCAAAAAAAAATAGAGCAAAAAGAGAAAACAAAAAAAAAATTCACAAAACAGATAATGCCCCCGAGTCCGGGATCGAACCGGGGCCCTCGCGCAGATATGCTTTGAACCCTACGCGCGAATCATACCACTAGCCTACGCTATTATATAATAAACGCCGAGACTAGAGAACTATGATCCTTGAGACGCATGAACTCCAAAAACACCGAGTGTAATTAGCCTTGGCATCAACCCTGCGATATACAGATACCTACCTACCTGGCTAGTAAGTAGAATTTGCATGTGGCTCAAGCTAACTACACTGTATCATGACAATCGAATATGCAAACCTTACACTAATATAACACTACCTAGCACTGACAGAAGATGAGTTTTAATCTCACATGAACTAAGTTCCACTAGATAGTGGAATATATATATTGACCCACTACTATCCAGATCTAGTTCAACTAGACTTCCAATCATGGCCGAGGACCTCCTCGGCCGGACTCGGAGTCCAGTAAAGAAATCAAAATTTCTGAACAGGACGAAACATATCAGAATCCACCTACACCCCTTACCCGATTGAGCGCACCAACTGCACCCTTCAAGAAGGAAAAATGACCCGGGTTATTCCCTAACGATGCCTCTGGTATCTCCGAGGTCGAAGGATCATGCCAACAGCCGTCTTCACTACTCGCTGCACCATACTTAGCTGTGTTTTGGTTGCGATTGACAAGCTCAGTCCAAGCCTTACAGATCAAGTTTGAATCAATCAAGACATTGATCTCTTGGCTGTGGTAGAATGACTGTGTATCCAAGTTCCCATTTCCTAGTAAAGGTCTATCAGTCAGGTTCATAGAGCAGGACCCTCTCTCCACATACCTTGAATCGCAACCTGCTCATCAACAATCATCAATTTAATATGACAGCTCCGTTTCTTGAACGAATTATGAATGGGTCGTGTAAAGTCCTTTCCAACGTAGTAGTGCACGCGAAGTCGGCTTTTCTCCTCTTGGGATTTGAGGGCGCCATATAGCTTGTGAGCAAACATCTCGTTTGTGCCGTTTTGGAATGGAAGAAGCTCGCCAGCATCATTATATCCGAGGCATAGGTAGCAAGATACGATGACACCCCGACGAGCAGCATTCACGAGGGGCTGGAAGAGTGGTTCGGCGTTCATGTTGGGGGTTTGAATCAAGATAGATTTCCTCGCGTTATTTATGGCCGATATCCAGGCATTGTTCTGAGGTGTATTGTGGCTACCATGATTGGGAGCTTGAATTTTTTTTTTTTTAGCTTCACGGTTGGCAATTCAGACTTGGAGACCTCTTACATCCATATGGTTCCCGATTCACAAGAGCCATAGGCACGGGCTGATGATCAGGTAAAATAAGGTAAGGCATCATCATTGGATCTTGGTCAGAATCTGGGGCATCGCCAAATGTGTCGGCTTGAATTGTTGTGTCTAGGGGCTTGTCAGTAGTTGACTCGATAGAAGAAGCTTCCGACACCTACTCAAATGGCGGGCCACTGCTTGAGATCTAGTCTCATTCCCGCGGGGAGCTATACTGCTATTCACCCTTCTTGCCTCGAGCTCAAGACATTCGTCGTAATGGGGATCCTTGGTCGTGTGTTCTGGTAGACCTTGCGAGTCAAGCTGAGAATCTTTTCTCTCGTCCTTCACAGACCAAGGGACTGGTGCATTTGGGGATGGGGAACTCAAAAGAGGTAAAGATGGTTCGAGTGGTTTTCCCCATGATAGCAAAGCTGCGTCATAGAATGAATCGACGATGGGTCCCTCGATATGGGCGAGCATCTCGAGATTATCATTATCTTGAATATTACTACTCTGCAGAAGAGCGATCTGTCTGTCGATAACCGTGAACTTCGCGTGAAACGTCCCCAGTAATGGTCTATGAAAGTTGATGACCTGAAGATCGACGTTTGGAATTTCCTTCGGATGAGGAAGGCGAACTTGGCTGCTGGTATAGTTGTCTTCGTGAACGCTTAATCGATTATCCCAGATCTACAAAGTTAGCATGCATTTTCCATGTAAAGACTAACTCATCTTACATACCTGTCGAGGATCTCCTCGATCGTAGACCATTTTCATTACGATTATCTCGCCACGCTCACCAGCTCGCTTCGATAACTCGCGGATCGCATTGGTCACCAATGTTGATGCATCAGAGTGAATCCAAAAATTTGTTCCCAAGAAGATCTCGTGCTTGGCTCGAACGATACAATTCGCAAGATGACGACATAGATCTGGCAAAGGTGCGACAATAGTGAGAGGAACGACACCGGTAGCTCCCATCAGTGGAGGTGACACAACACCGACTTCGGGGTTCTTTTCGACAGCGGAAAGCGCATCGTAGTATACCTATGGTGACGGCAGTGAGTATTTGTTCCTTTGGATAGCTGGTCCGTTGTGATTGCGATATCACCTGTAGAAACAATTCGCTGGCTTCTGTTGAGCTCCATTTTCCACAGGCCCGTGCCTTTTCGAGCGCATCCGCCGCGTCGAACTTGGCGGCCTCTTCTTGCGTTAATTTGGAGTCATGCGCCCCATGATGACCCAAATGGTGATGAGACCCATAAAGACGCTTGAATATTGATGACGGAGTCTGACTAGGGTCTGCTGCCAATTCTGAAGTCACAGTCTCCGCGCTGTTGCATAGTTTGAGTGCCTTGCTGGTCACCATGGTTTGAAGACGATATGGTCGGGGAATGGAGGTTTTCCGAGAAAAGAAGCTGAAGACAGCAGCTGGAAATATCAAAAGGATTGCAATTAAGACCATGGTTCCACCATTGAAGTGTTCTACTTTTCCCATGGGTTGGTCCATAGCTACAATGACGTTGTAGGGTAATCTCCGAATCTCAGCGTGTGGAGCTATATTGTAAGAAGTTTGGTGCGGACCCTCCCCTGAAGTGAGTGTCATCGAATCCGAGTTGGAATAATATTGATGCCTGGATCTGCGTCCGGCTGGGCATTCTATAATGGTATCAAACGTATGTACTTCTTGTAGGGCTGAACAAGTTTGGCTGCCCTCACCGACGTCATCGGCACATGAACCCAGCCCAAACCTTGCGTTTCGCTTAAATTTGAGATTCTACTGCAATGGAGTGATTCAAATTAAACCGTTTAATAGTTCTAATAAATGTTTACAATTAATGCAGTGCCAAATATCCAGCACATTCAGAGTAAACGTGGCTTCGGACTGGCGACGTCATAAATCCACAGCCCTATAGCCAGCCCTATGACGTGGAATGCCTCCACAAAAGCTTAGCAACTGCTTGTTTGTGTACAAACCTCAATTTGGAAGAGATTTACAGGAGTGCTTTTTATGTAAAGTCTATGGGGAACTCAGAAAACAAACGATGATTATCTGGAGGAAATGTGGCCGTTGGTTGTTTACCCTCGTGTTCACGATTGAGCTATTCTATGCTAAGACAGAGAAAAAGTAAATAAAAAACATCGAAAGCGCTCACTGACCATCTAAGATATAAGGCAAGGCCTATTCACAGCCTTGCATGGCAGCTTTACTTACCCAGGCATAATCGCGGTCTTCTGAATAGAACAGGCACACGAGTGTTTGTGCATCACGAGTCCTGCAAACCAACCCGGTTAGTGCTGTCAAGGTATTCCGATGGCTTCAGGAACTGGCTATTTCCAGGCCAGATCAATTTGGGGAAACTGATCTGAGTGATCCCAATGAATGGTGTCTTCGATCGAGCTCTATCAGTAGTGGGGATGAAAGTAAGAAAGGGGGATGGTGATGTAGAGATGAAGAAGAGAAGATAGACGGCAGTGGGTTCTCACCAGGGATCATATTTCACATTGGATAATATACCCAGGCTGCTCAATGGGCCATTGGGCTACAATCTACAGTAAATACGGAACCTGACACAGTTAATAATGACCATTAATTGGAAACATCTTATATTCATCTATATTTACATGGGCGATTCTTATGCTGCAAATGCTTTCAGGAATGCAGGGCTTTCATATCCCTGAACAACCTTGGAGATAGGCGTGTAAGGAGCTTCAGAATCCGTCTGACTTTCCTGGAGTCGACGAATATATGCCTGAGCAACCTTGAGCCACAGAGCCTTCTCTCGTTCACTGGCATCTTGTCCTTGCCAAACCCAAAGCCTGCTGCCAGCATCATAAAGGAAGACATCATCACCATGAAGATCCGTCCGGCAGACTGGCCCATCTTTTACAAGGTCAAAAGTGAGTTGTCCTGATGCGTCAGAGAGTCTGAACAGCTTGGACGATGAGGGAGAACTCTCATTCTCTTTCTTGTGAAAGCGGCCTGGACGGTTGGCCTGGAATGACAATTGAGTGACATCTCTTCCACCGAGAAGGTCGACGATAATCTTATTTCTTGACTCCAATTGTGAAATGACCTCCACAGGAACATGCATTGCCAAAGTCATGTCATTGACAACTTGAGCAGCCTTGCCTTTCTCCATGGGGCTGCAGTTCTTACCCTGCCAAACCCAAATCTTCTCGCCCTTATCCAAGATGAAGACATCTTGATCGTCGAGACTCTGCCAAGTAGGCTCCACCTCATGCACAATGATTGTTCGACCAGCGCCAGGATTCTTGAAGATGCGAAGTAAGGTGGTGACTTCTTTCGGACCCTCGGTTTCGACGTGAGTAAAGCCGGATCGAACACCACCTGAGCGAATGGAGTAGTGTCGGAACAGAGCCAGGAATTCGTCGGAAGGGTGTGCCTGGACTTCCCGATGTTGAGTCGCTGCACCATGAAGGAATTCATCAAGCTCGACCGTCTTGTAAGCCGCGGTTCCAGCTTCATCCTGTGTCGTCTTGCTACCGAGCCAGAAGAAGATATCGTGTCCGAGTTTATCGTCACCGACTTTGTACGAGTACAGCACGATAAAGCTGTCACCATCATAGAATTCGCCTGTCTTCTCCTTTGGCCATGGAATTACTTCAAAATTCTCAATTCGCCAGATAAAGAGACCCGGTTCTTTGCCGATATTCCCATTGTTCCAGGCCGGCTCTGTGATAGCGGAGTTGTATTTAACGCGGTGGTCGATATCAGACCCGATGAGCTCGACATTGCTGTCTTTGATATCGTATTCTTTTGGGTGGACGAGTCCTTCGTGGGGTGCCATATTGGTTGTGAGAGCAGAAAAGATTGAAGAGTTGAAGCTGCGGCTGAAGCTGAAGCTGGCGGGGTGCAGCCACCCCGCTTTGTGGCTGAGGTGATCTCCGGCAGAATGCCTTAAAATAGAATCTGCCACACCACTCCGTAAAGTATTGATGGCTCATGTAGCCAGACCTTGAGCCATAAAATATACAATAGCCCGGGTGGTCTACCCGGGAGGATGATTGGTTGTTCTAAAATCTTTGGCTATATGATCGACCACGTCCCTTTTGTGCTCGATTGCTGAGCTTAACAGCGCCATGGCCACACATGAGTAGTCGGTTAATTCTTCATGATTCGGACTTTTACTCAGGCTAACTCGAAACAGTTGAAATCAAATCACCGTAGTAAATTAACATGAAGCTCAACTTTTCTTCAAGACAGTGAAACAGGAATAATTTTCTGCTTGGCTAGCGTGACTACTGGTGAACTCGACAAAAATAGCAAACTATTGAATATCGCCACCTAATAATCCAGGCCACGATGGCGAGCCGCGGATCGGAAACACGCCTTACCCGATTGGGATTTTTCTTGCTGCGTGGCGGGCAATCGCCGATTTGTTGCGAATAGCCACCGCCGCTCCGATAAATTGAAATTCTCCAGGGAAATGTCAATTCCTTCGACACCTAGAGAACACACACGCCCACCATGATCGGTACCACTGCTGACGAGCCTCTACATGGTTAGTACTGCCTTTCTATGTTTACTGTATCTACTCTACAGCAATCCCTGCCATACCCACCCTGAACAGTGAACGGGTGAGCCGTAGGAACCACTAAGATAGTGGACTGATAAGCATCGCAGTGCTCGACCTGCCTCAAATCTACAAGAAACCTTCCGGAACCGAGTTGCTCAAGGCTTTGGCCCTGCTGACTCTGCAGCCACGGTCTTTCGGTACAACCGCCGATGTTGTCAAAGGCCCCGCGGTGCGGCCCGAGGGGGTGACTCGATATCTCACCTCTATCATCTCCAGTCCCCTTTCATGGTTAGACACGGAGGAATTGCAGGAGGCAGTCTGGGATGCGGCCTCAGCCCGTCTCAGTGAGCGTTCTGGTCGGACTGGTAAGTTTGTTATATCCCTCGTAGGGAATGTAGGTTGCTAACAGCATCCCGTAGCCATGCCGGCCATGTCGCGCATTTTCAACATACCCACCTCCTCCGGCGAAGATTATACACTTACCCTGCACGAACCCTCTCTCACGTCGGATAATCTGGGCATGAAGACGTGGGTCTCTTCCTATCTTCTTTCCCGTCGACTGCACAAAATTCTCGACTCCCCACCGGAACTTGTTCCGACGAACTCGACCAAGCCATTAGCCACAAATGATAAAAGACTTAGAGCGTTAGAACTTGGCTCGGGTACAGGCCTTGTTGGATTGTCCTTTGCTGCATTGAAGGGCAAATCTGCCACCATTCATCTGACCGATCTACCCGAGATTGTGCCCAACCTAGCCCACAACGCCTCTCTAAACGTCGAACTCATGAACAAAACCGAGGCAAATGTGACAACAGGTGTGCTAGATTGGTCCATCACTCCAAGCCCCCTCCCTACCGCTGAAGAAAGATTCGATATCATCCTCGCCGCCGACCCACTGTACTCTCCTCTTCATCCCAAACTGCTCGTCGATACGATCGGGCCTTGGCTGAGTCGTGGTCTCGATGCACGGGTTGTTACTGAAATGCCCCTGCGAGATGCATACCTTCCTCAAGTACAAGAGTTTCGTGAGCGCATGGGGAGTCTTGGACTGGCGGTTGTCGAGGAGGGCGAGGAAATCGGTTATGATGATTGGGAGAGTTCAAGCGGTGAGGCCCTGGCCGTTAAATGCTGGTGGTCCATCTGGGGATGGAGCGAGAAGGTATAATTGGCTGAGACCGAGCCTTGTTCTCATCCGCGAGGGGGTTATGAAATCACGAATAGACGATACACGATAGATGCTAGACAGCCTAGATATAGACGAGGCTATTGAGTGGATGCATCGAGATAGATTAAAAATGTTAGCATTTCAATTTGCGACCATTTCTTCCCAATCTAAATTGGTGACATAGATGTAGATAATGAAGTCCAAGTCCAAGGGCAACTTAGGGGTAAGGGGATGGTTGAAGTTGAAGTTGGAAGTCGGAGAAGAACGTGGCTGCACGACCCTCGTGGGGCTTGGTCGATGACGTCGGTTAGCCACGACTCTCCACCATTTCTTTCTCTGCGAAGATTCTCGCAGTCCACGATTCTTCCATGACTTCAACGTATCTCAATGAACCCAGCCTGGTCGTCGTGTGATTTCTATTTCAATACACCCTGCGACTAGAATGCATATCGCAGTGGTCTCCATGAATTCCAACTAGCTCAACGTCTGAACAGAGCAGCACAACCGCGATATATATGTGAACGATAAAGCATTCGCGCAAATACGCACAGATATATATCATTCTCGGCTACAGGCGTCATGGTTATCGGCCTGTTAACTCTCGCCTCCATTCCAACCGTCACGGGCGTTGCGTTTGGAGTCAGCGAGCAACGCAAGTCGAATCAACGCAGAGAAGACGCACGGCGCATGGTCAAATTCAACATCGAGTCTATCTGCGAAGGTGACACAGATGACGACCGTGATATAAATGGGAGGAGGGTGGTAGTTCGAAACGAGAAGGTGTGTTCTCTATAACGAAGATTGGGTCCAAGTTCTCCAAAACGTGAGTACTAACCGAAGCAAAACAGGTCTACCTTGATTTGGTAAATCCAAGAGACCGCATTCACCCTTCCTTCACCGCACTAGCATTCTACATCGAATACCCCGAACTTGACGAAACAAAGCATCTACAACGGGGCTTGGGATTACCAACTTACGTCTCGGCGAATCCACCGCTCTTAAATTGGATATACGCAGATAAAAACACGCACGAGTTGAAATATGGAAACCGTACGCAGAGCGTGGAGCATGTTGTCGGACCTTGGGATTGGACAGAGGATGAGAAGACGATACTGCTCGAGGAAAAGGATGCATTCTACGCGGTCGAGGAAGAAGAGGGGCAATGGGCATTATATTTTGATCGAGAAGGTGATGAACTCGTTCGTGTCCTTGAGGAAAAGGGAATGTTGGATAATGCCTTCGTGCCTGTTTCTCTCGTACGAAGGATTGCAGAGGAACCGCCGCCTCCTCCGAGTCAAAGTCAAGGACAAGGACAAGGACAAGGACAAGCCGGTGGAAATGGCGGACAGAGGTAAATATTAACGAGGATTTAAAATGTAACGAGCCATGATTTATGTGTGCCATGTATCATATTGATGATCGATTATGAGTTACTGGATATGCCCAACCTAAGGAAGCATATCAATTATACAGAATGTCTAATTCCCAAATCCATCCCAACTCCCATCATCACTGACAGCATCATCCGTTGCAGCCGCCTTGCGATTGCGACTAGCAGCAATGGCCCCCTTCTTGCGATTTTCCAAGCGACGCTCAAATCCACTCTTCGTACTAATCCTTGCCCGACGCGCCTCTCTCTCTTCCTGCTCGTTACCCTGACCCTTACCACCAACGTGCTTCGAAATCTGTCGAGCCTTGACACCGTGTTTCTTAAGCTCCTGCTTATCCTTCTTGCTGAGATCAGGCAGAGACTCAAGGAGCCATTTCTGGATAGACTTCTCCCCGTCTGTACCGCGGAGCTTCTCACTGGCATCGATTACATTGGCGATACTTTTGACGTAGGGAATATCCTCCTTTGTATAGAATGTCACCGCAATACCACCTTCACGACCAGCACGACCCGTCCGTCCAGCACGGTGGACGTAAATAGCCGCCGAGTTGGGAATATCGTAGTTAACAATTCCATTAAGACCCTTGATATCTAAACCGCGAGACAGTGCGTCCGTTGTGACTAAGATCCAGATCTCGCCTTTGCGGAAATCACGCATGATATCTGATCGTTGATTGTCAGATAAATCAGAGTGTAGCACTGCGATTCGAGAGGAACCACCCGCTTCCGAGGGAATGTCATATTTCAATTCGGAATGCAGTGCAATGGCGCGGGGAATGGTTTGCGTGAAGATGAGGAATGGAGGTCGAAGACGGACATCTGTAGCTGATGCTGCTGTCGGGTGAAGAAGTTGGCGAAGACCGAGTAATTTACCCTGTTCAGTTGCTGCGTAGACTAGTCGGTGGTCGATATTGGGAACGGCAGAATCTTTCAAACCGACAACCAGGCGAACTAGCGGATGAACAGAGCTGCTGTCCTGACCAATGTTTTCCAGGCGTTCTTTAATGGTCGATCGGGTGAGTTCCTCGATGTTGGAGCCCATAGTTGCGGACCAGAGGCTCACGCGGAGATCCGGGTGCACACATGAACGCCAGATGTCGAGGGTCTGCTCTCGGAATAATGGATCCAAGAGGACGTCTGCTTCATCAAGGACTAGACTTCGCACTAATGGCATGCTTGCAACCGGTTTTGTTTGGTTGGCCGATAGGGAGTTGACTAGTTGTAGAGGTGTAGTCACCAAGATATCGCTTTTAGTGACTGGTAAGTTTTTCTGAGCCTTCCTAGGCTTATTGTCGTCCTCTTGCTCATCGTCCTCCTCTTCCGAACCAGATTCTCCGCTATCTTCACTGGGAGCATCTCCTTCTCCTTCAACCACCCGCATACCCTTTTTCATCAGCGTGATCTTGACACCGGTTTTCGCCACCAATTTTCGTCCTTCATTGACAATTTGACTAGCGAGTTCCTTGGTAGGAACAACAACCACAGATAGAATTCCATGTTCATCAGCGTTGGAGTGATGGTGACGAACAATCTTATTGATCACAGGGATCAAGAAGGAAAGCGTCTTTCCACTACCCGTAGGCGCGACAACAAGCAGATCCGGCTCGGGACCATTCTTCGCTGCAGAACCCGTACAATCACCCAGCAAAAGTGGAAGAGCTCCAAGTTGAACTTCCGTAGGCATAGAGAAACCTTGCTCTGCAACATTGTTGGCGAGTCGTCCGGAAATCTTATATCGAGATCGTAGCTCTTTGAATGAAACAAGTGGTTGCGGATACATGCGTCTAGCACGTTTCTGCTCTTTCTTGCTTAATTCCGGCGTCTTCTCCTTCTTAGACTTCTTCTTTTTCTTCTTAGATTCCTTCTCCGAAGCCACAGGAGCTGCAGGAGCGGGCTGAATTTCACTCAAATCGCGCAAATCGGTGACTTTGATCTTGTGAGAATTCAAAATCGTACGACACTCCACTTCGTCCATGGTATCTTCTTCATCTGAATCATCATCATGCTGTTCAACAGCTTGTTTGGATTCATTCTTTGAGGGCGCGGATCCACTCGCAGGAGCAACTGAACGCTTGGTGGAATGAAAAAAGTCCAAGTCGGCGGCGATTACACCATCATCTTCAGTAGCAGCCACGCGCTTCCTTTTCTTGCCATGCTTTGACTCGAGCTCATCGGCCTCGGCGGTCCGGAAGAGTTGAGGATTGGTCGCAGTCCCCGCGGAGGGAAGACGAGTAGTAGAATCTGTAGCTGGAGTAACAGAAGCAGCAGGCTTCTTAAAATTTGTCGACCGAGTCAACAATCGGAATGCATCCATTGTGGTTGATATTCTCGATGGAAGTGGAAGCCGTCGATATTTTGTCGCAAGGGAAAAAAAGATGATGACCCACAATTACGCCTCCGGACCAATAAGAAGTCTGTCAAGATCATCTAGCGCACGGTACACCAAGGAAGACATCAAATAGACAAAAGAGGTGGTCGTGAAGACCCAGCAATGATATATCGCAAGGGCGAATATAGTCCCATAAACTAGAGGTAGATTCATATTGTAGTCTTTGGTGGCTGGGATACTAGAGGAAGAAGAAAAAGGCTGCCTCCGGAGAAGATCCGATATAACTACAACTACCTTGTAACCTGTGCAACAAAGAGAAACTGGCTTTGCGAAGGAACCTCAAAGGATGCAAATGATTTCTATCTCAGACAACAGTTTAAATTCCATCGTCTATCATACAGAGTACAAACGCGGGAAGGAAACAAAGGAAAAAGGGGGGTGGTTAGGCGAAAAAAAATAAAAGGAAAGGACGAGATTCCACATTTAGTGGTGGTGTTCAGGCTCGCCGCGGTATCCGACAAGGTTGAAACGACCGATGATCTCGCCGACAGTGAAGAAACCAAGAACTTCGGCGGCGGTGACACCGGCGAGGGCCATCTCCTTGGGGCTGGCGTTACGGACGCGAGCCAGGAAGTTTTGGGGGGAGGGCAGGTTCTTGATGGCAGCGGGGTTCTTGGCGGCGTTGATAAGGGGCTGGAAGTAGGATTGGAAGGTGGCCATGTTGCTGCAAAGAGGGTAAGTTAGATATGAAGGATTATTGAGGAGCATTCCGCGCGGTGTTGCGGAATCGTGTAGTGTGGTGATGCGGAACTTACGGAGGAGCCATGTTCTGGCCACGGAAAACAAGCTTGCCGAGCTCAAGGCCAACGCGGGAGTAGTAGATGGTTGGGGGAATCATAGCTATAAAGATTGATCATATTAGCTGTGTACCGTGGAGATAGAAGTTGACGCTCGGATGTCAACAAGGAGAGGCCGGAAGTATCCGCCCGGGAAGTTGTTCGGCGATGGCCAGCCTTTAAACGCTGAACAACACTGATTGTGCTTCAATTGAGATCTCCTATATCTCGATCGACCACCTCGAGCTTTCTTTCATCCGATGTCAAGGGTGTGGAGGTTGGGTGATATCTTACAGTCGACGAAAGAGACGACCTTGCCGACAGGGCCGCCGACCTTGCGGAGGGCAGTAGCAGCATTGGAGATGGCAGGACCGGCAGCAGCAGTGGCCTTGGAAAGACCCTCAGTAGCCTTGGAGGCAGCAGAAGAGGCAGACTGGCTGGCCTTGCTGGCGGCCTCGGAGGTCGAGGAGGAGTGTCTGACCACGGACCGACGGGTCAGGAACTGCGATTGCCGCAGGACAGCACGGGTGGCAGCGGGCATCTTGGGGACTGCGAGAGGAGAAGGAGCGGAGACGAGAAGTCGAACACAGGTCACCCAGGATAGTCGCTGGTAGAAGGACGGGGGGAGGTCCAATTGGCGGATTTGAGTCTGGCGCAACTTGAACGACGGGAACCAGAATCTGCGGCTTCGGGAGGTTCAGGGAAAGGGTCACGTGAGTCAACAGTGACTAATGCGATCGTGATCTTAACAATTCATCATATGGACTTTATATATGTATTTCAAAAGATCATTATTTTCATTCTTATTTTCTATTATATGATTGATGATAATTGAATCCTTTCCGATGTACCTGGATCAGTGGCAGTGGTGGACCATGAGTGTCTAGATAGGACTGGTCATAGGTATGATGATGAAAATGAAGAATAGTATGTGTAGTAGCTTATTGAATTAATGCTAAGTATTTTGACTAAAGAAGCTTATTTAAAGTGGAAGGGCGGATTGAGGAGCGGCATAAAGTGTACATGTGAAGTGTACTGTACGGAGTACTCATTACTAAGTAGTAAGGTTGCTACTTTGTACTGTAGTTAGCATAGTAGTCAATTGGGTAAACATCAGACGAAGCAGTTTACATCAATGAATCTAGTTGAGGCCAATGGTCAATTCCATATTTATTGCTACTAACCAACCAATTAGTTACTACATACACTGTTACTACATGTATGTACTAACTAACTAATAAGTCACTCGGGCCGAGCATGAGACCAAGTATCCCGATATCCACACGGCAGTCCGTACTTGAACTGTATTTGGAGTACATATTAGTGGATGGTACATTTCTGGCTAGACCGGCGAAATCGCTCGGGACAATCAAAAGCGTGACTATTTATGATCTACACTGGATAAATGCATTCCATGAGTCTATTGTAGTAGCCTGAAACTGCAGGTGTCTAGGGGCGGAGTAAGTCCATCAACCAGCAGTCTGTACTCCGTAGTGTAGGACCAAATGGGCAAATCTCCGGTGGAATCTCAAGCTTATACATACTGCATATTCAGTTACTATGATAGTACATATACTATCAATATATATAATACTACTATTCTTTACTAATTAACTACTATAAAAACTATCAAAATAATATAATCTTCACCACTAAATACCCTTTAAAATCTAGAAATATTCTAATTAACCGACGCGGGCCCAGTTACTCTTTTTGACCGCCAACGAGTAAGTCTCTCCCCGCGCGGTTAAATCGAAGTGCCCCTCCACTCCACTTTTTTTCTCCACGAAAGGACTCGGACGTGCGAGGGGAGGAGGGTATGACATGGGGGAAATGTGTTGTTACATGAGTTGAATTTCGGCAAGTATTAATATCCCCCTTGCTGCTCTTCTTTTCTTCTCTTTCATCTTTTTACCCCTCTCTCTTTCTATCATTAATTCGCTTCCCCCTCCATCTCATAATGTCTTCCGCAACTACCGTGACCAAGACCAACATTGGTGTCTACACCAACCCCAACCATGATCTCTGGATTGCTGAGACAACTCCCAAGGTCGAGGATGTACAGAGTGGTAAGGGTTTGAAGCCTGGAGAGGTTACAGTCGAGGTGCGCAGCACCGGTATCTGTGGGTGAGTATATCGATTCCCAATCCTGATCTATACCATCGACACCATAATTGACAGATTTGATCTAGTTCCGATGTCCACTTTTGGCACGCCGGTTGTATCGGCCCGATGATTGTCACCGGTGACCATGTCCTGGGTCACGAATCTGCCGGTCAAATTGTTGCCGTCGCCTCCGATGTCACCCACCTCAAGCCTGGTGATCGTGTTGCCATCGAGCCCAACATCATTTGTAACGCTTGCGAGCCCTGTCTGACTGGTCGCTACAATGGCTGTGAGAAGGTCGATTTCTTGTCAACTCCCCCCGTCGATGGTCTCCTTCGCCGATACGTCAACCACCCTTCCATCTGGTGCCACAAGATCGGCGACATGAGTTATGAGAACGGTGCTCTCCTGGAGCCTCTCAGTGTTACCCTGGCTGCTGTCGAGCGCAGTGGATTGCGTCTCGGCGACCCTCTTCTCATCACTGGTGCCGGTCCAATCGGTTTGATCAGTCTGTTGAGTGCTCGTGCTGCTGGTGCATGCCCCATCGTCATCACTGATATTGACGAGGGTCGTCTTGCATTTGCCAAGACTATTGCGCCTGAGGTGCGCACCTATAAGGTCCAACCTGGACTATCTGCCGAAGAACAAGCCGCCGGGATCGTTGATGCTTTCAACGATGGCAAGGGTTCTGGCTCACAGCCCGGTGCTTTGCGACCCAAGCTTTGCCTGGAGTGTACCGGTGTGGAGAGCAGTGTAAACTCCGCCATCTGGAGTATGAAATTCGGCGGCAAGGTGTTCATTATCGGTGTCGGTAAAAACGAGATGAATATTCCCTTCATGCGTCTGAGTACACAGGAGATTGACCTGCAGTACCAATACCGTTACTCGAACACCTGGCCTCGAGCCATCCGTCTGGTACAGAACGGCGTCATTGATCTGAACAAGCTGGTGACCCACCGTTTCGCGCTGGAGGATGCTCTTAAGGCATTCGAGACTGCTGCCAACCCCAAGACCGGGGCAATTAAGGTGCAGATTATGAGTTCGGAGGAGGATGTCAAGGCTGCTTCCGCTGGTCAGAAGATCTAAGCATGAATGAGGTGTTATATGTTTCGTTTTCTTTTTTGGGGTTATACCCGGTGTCGGGATGATTTATGCATGATGTTTAGAGATGTGCAATAGAACATGAATGAATTCCCTTGTGTCAATCAATATCAGAAGTAAAAAGCGTTTAAAGTGGAAAAAGAAAGACACTCCTCTTTGAATCTCTCGAGGGACCTTGTAGACTGAGGACCCGCGTGTCTTCTCAGCCCTAAGTAACTTCCTCTTCTCTTCTTCCCTTGACTTCTTCACTTTTGCATCAGTCTCGCACATAATAAAGACATCGGCTTGGCAACTTGCAATGCTTAATCATAATTGGCTACCGTACATGATATCGAGCGCTGCAGAATGGGCCACCTTTTCTACTACTTGATCTATGGACCTGCCTAGTGAAGAGTAGTTCCAACTACTCTTTTGTATTAGCCATATAGATTCATATAATACATCTGATCTGTATCAAAAGTACAAGGCTATAACATTAGTTTGAAACTACCGTTATTTCTGCCATTCTTTCTAAAGTTCTTTCTACTATCTCAAATTATTCGGGAAAATATTGGAAACAGAAGACTGTATACATATCAAAATAGTAAGTGGATCAAAACAGTCAGCAGATCGTCATATTGTACCATTGTGCTTAGACTATGGACCAGATGTATATAGATTTGTGGCTAATACTATACTAACTGGTGCTAGGTAGGTCTAGTCCAAGGAGCAAAAAGGGTGGTCCATTTTGCAGCTCTCACAATATTATACTATACTCAATCTAGATAAGGTTATACAGCCACAGGCCCTGCAGATCGGCAAACCAAACTAAAAAAAATAAAAATAAAAATAAAAATAAAAAATATGTGGAGATGCGGAGATATCCAAGCAGGAATTTGTTTGCAATTCAGGGAGAGACAGAGGGAGAGTTGGATAACTATATTATTTCCATGTAGAGAACCAGGATACCCCGGCATATTTCATAATGTAGTACACTTACTGTACTGTAGTCACTCGGCTGCCTTCACTTCTCCCTCACCAAATTCCTCCAAGTTACACAATCATAGCCGGCCTACGCTAGCTTCATACATAAAGCTACACAGATCCAGCCATCTTTCAAATCTATCCGAGATCTCAATCTCACATCTGCTGTGTTTCCCACCAAACTTTCCAACATGCGGGGTGTGCTCTTCCTGGCCTCCCTCGTGGGAGCTGCAGCTGCGGCTGAAGTTGCACTACAACCACGGGCCTCTAATGATGAATGTGCTGGATATAAAGCAAACAATGTTAACCAGCAGGGTTCTTCTTTGACTGCAGACCTCACACTTGCGGGGGACCACTGTGATTCGTACGGAACGGATCTGGAGAACCTCAAGCTTCTTGTGGAGTACCAAACAGGTGAGTTCCTCTCAGCAGGAAAAGTGAACCATGTCACTAATGAAAAGTACCAGATGATCGACTCCATGTCATGATTTACGACGCAGACGAGGATGTCTACCAGGTACCTGAGTCCGTCCTACCTCGTCCATCGAATGGAGACTTCCATCACCAAGAGAATGCCAACATCCGCTTCGACTACGAAGCAGAACCATTCTCTTTCCGAATCCTGCGGAACAACCAAGTTCTCTTCGATACATCCGAAACAAACATCATTTTCCAATCCCAGTATCTAAATCTACGTACCTGGTTACCCAATGACCCCCATCTGTACGGATTAGGCGAACACATCGACTCACTTCGCCTGCCGACAAAGAACTACACTCGTACTCTATGGAGTCGCGATGCATACGGCGTACCAGAGTTCACAAACCTCTACGGAAATCATCCGGTCTACATTGATCACCGTGGAGACTCGGGGTCTCATGGCGTGTTTCTCTTGAACTCCAATGGTATGGATATCAAGATCGATCAAACAGATGATGGTCGTCAGTATCTTGAGTACAATACCTTGGGTGGAGTCTTGGACTTCTACTTCATGGCTGGTCCGACTCCAAAGGAGGTCAGCAAGCAGTACGCGGAGATTGTGGGGTTACCAGCTATGCAGAGTTATTGGTCTTTCGGGGTATATTTGCCTTCTATTTCTGAAATAAGCTTGTCTTTTGTTATCAGATGCTAATGATTTAGTTTCACAATTGCCGATATGGATACCGGGATGTCTATGATGTTGCTGAGGCTGTTTACAACTACAGCCACGCTCATATTCCACTGGAAACCATATGGACGGACATCGATTATATGGACGGTCGTCGAGTCTTCACTTTGGACTCGGATCGATTCCCCTTGGAGAAGGTGAGGGAACTGGCTCATCATCTGCACCAGCATCATCAGCATTACATCGTGATGGTAGACCCAGCTGTCAGTGTCAATGGTAAGCAGATACAACCAAAGAGCATACAGAAAAAGAGTCTATTGGGTGGTACCTTACAAGTTGACAGATAACGGCGCCTTCCAGAGAGGAAGAGAGAAAGGCGTTTTCCTTCATCGTAACGGGGACCCATACCATGGTGTGATTTTTACTATAATACCGAAACACACCTCCTACCATATCTTCTAATACATTTACAGGAGCTGTTTGGCCCGGTGTGACAGTCTTTCCAGACTGGTTTAACCCGGCAACACAAGACTACTGGAACAACGAATTCAGCACTTTCTTCAGCAAGGATACTGGCATCGACATTGACGGACTATGGATAGACATGAACGAAGCTTCCAACTTTTGCCCCTGGCCATGTGAGAATCCAGAGCAGTACTCCGACGAGAACAATCTACCTCCTACCCCTCCAGAAGCCCGCTCACCACCTCGTCCGATCCCGGGATTCCCGGGAGATTTCCAACCGCACAAGGAATCTAAGCGAGGTTTCGATAGACGTGAAGGCTCTAAAGGGAGAAAAGCTGGTTTACCAGATCGAGACTTAATCAACCCACCTTACAAGATTGCCAATGCAGCTGGATCGATCAGTAACAAGACGATTGATACTGATCTCGTTCACAAAGGCGAAAAGGGTTATGTTGAGTATGATACTCACAATCTCTACGGAACGAGTAAGCCCACATCTTCAAATTGAGAATGAAGAAATTCCCAGGCTAACGAAACATGACAGTGATGAGCTCTGCCTCCCGCGAGGCAATGCTAAACCGTCGTCCGGATAAACGCCCACTAGTAATCACACGAAGCACATTCGCCGGAGCAGGCGCACATGTCGGTCACTGGCTAGGCGATAATCTAAGTCAATGGGGTATGTACCGACGATCAATCGCGCAAATGCTGGCCTTCGCTTCAATCTTCCAGATACCCATGGTAGGCTCAGACGTGTGTGGATTCGGCGGAAACACGACAGAAGAGCTTTGCGCGCGCTGGGCCTTACTCGGTGGATTTTATCCCTTTTTCCGCAATCATAATAGCATCGACTCTATCCCTCAGGAGTTTTATCGGTGGAAGAGTGTGACTGAGGCTGCGAGAAAGATCATTGATATTCGTTATCGATTGCTGGATTACCTGTATACGTCCTTTCATCGGCAAAGTGTTACAGGGGAGCCATTCCTGCAGCCGATGTTCTATCTGTATCCGAGTGATGCAAATACCTATGAGAATGAGGTACAGTTCTTTTATGGCGATTCGATTCTCGTCTCCCCTGTGACAGACCAAGGGCAGACCAGTGTTGAAGCGTATTTCCCGGATGATCTCTTTTATGACTGGTTTACTGGGGCGGTTGTGCATGGGAATGAGGTGAAGGTGGAACTGGATAATCTGCAGAATACAGATATTCCGATCCACATTCGTGGGGGAAGTGTGATTCCACTGCGCAGCAAGAGTGCAATGACGACGACCGAGCTACGGGGTCGTGGGTTCGAGATAGTCGTTGCACCGAACGCGAATGGATATGCACGTGGGGAGTTGTATCTGGATGACGGGGAGTCATTGCATCCCGAGCATACATCGTTAGTGCAGTTTGAGTATGCTTCTCGCAAGTTGACCATTCGGGGACAATTTGGTTATCAGGCTGGTGTGGTGATTGAGTCTGTTACAGTGTTGGGGGAGAAGTCATCCAAACGAAGTGAGAAATGGAAGTGGGAGCGAGATGATGGGAATGAGCATCATTTTGATGCGACCATGAGCAGTGTCACAAAGAAAGTCAATATCGAGTTGAATGGGCCTGCTGTGGTGGAATTTTAGTGGTGGAGAGTGGAGAGGTGCTACCTCGGGTACTTTTTAGGGCAACTCTTTGATCGGAGTCATCAACTCACACAGTGTCTTACATGTCTTACGACGATACAATCACGGACAATAGGAGATATCGTGCCCGGGATGAATTTACAGCAAGTAGAAGACTAACATTGTATGCATCTCACTTGTCAGGGACAGAGTATTGTAGAAGAGAGTACATAGAAGAGTAACGTGTGCTGTATCTACTCCACCATTTCATCCCCTGACGGTCCTATCCCGCCCCCATCTCCATCCCATCCATCCAAGCTTGTTCCTGCATGGACCGAAGCCCAATGCGGCCCGCAAGGGGTATTAATATAATTAACTCTACCCATGCTCCATCCTCCGCATGGGACTTAGCACACACACACACCCCCCAAGAGGGATTACGGGGAATACGATATTAGTCTAACGCTGACCTTGGGATCGGTTAGACATGTCTGGGGTTGCATGCGCTCAGACAGCAAGGCTTAATTTAGTCGGACCGAGAGGAAATTTGAAGCGAGAAAAAGTAGTTTAGTATAGGTCGGTGGGGATGACAGAAATAGTCGGTATAGACCGACTGACTGCACTCGGTAAACACTGATTGAGTTAATTCAAGAGTTCGAGTTAGTTCAACTGTTTGTAGTATTGTATGTACAGTAGAGGTATGCTGTCGGCTACGCAGTGCAGAAAGATGAGATATCGGACGTACCTCACCCTACGCAAGAAGGCATCCGTATTCTGTATCAACACCTCCACTGATCACGATCATCCTGTGATCGAGCACAAACTGCCACAGGATGAGATCGGACTTGCCTCAGTGGATGCCTGAGTGGACCACTCTCGCTTGAATTGACGAACGATGGGCCGTGTTGCGCCCCACTGGAGGCGTGCTGGATTTTCCGTGACATGATCAGCCGGGTGATCATACACACAGAACGAGTCCATACATAGTACACAGAACAGTAACTACTATGAACATAAAATAGTAGAGATAAGGAGTACATACAATAATGTGTAATGATGAAATTTAAATGGATGTAATGAGCAATGAAGACAGAAAAATGTCGACAAATTACCGAAAGCGGTGAAGGAGATGGGATGAGTCCGCGACGTGCTCGGTTTCACTTCATCACTTTTCCATGCTTTTCCAAGGGCTGTTGACTTACCTTGTGGACTTTTCTTTGTCTCTGTGAACAGCCTTCATTATCCCGCATGTCTCACTAGCAACACTATCTGCCCACTCAGGGTTACCCCAGCAGCTCATGAGGCGGCTCCACTACCCTCGACAGCGCTCCACCAAGGAGGTCCACTTGATCCCCTGGTGGGTGTATCCTCACCGAGCGACCAATAATATGACTCACTCGGGTGGCTGGGACCAGTCATTATTGCTCCACTTTGACTAGAATAGGTGAACACGGAGTGTCGGAGTACTTCCAAATCATCCAATAATCCCTTTTTGGGGGGCTGTGACTATCAAATGTACAAAGTCCCGTGGAGCGCCTTCCCGCGGTTCACTTCTTGCTCTGCTCAGCTTTGCTTTGCTTTGCTTTCTTCTTCTATTAAACCCCAACTGTCCCCTCCTCCCACTCCACTTTCGTTTCTTCTTGAGTCTCTATTCCTCTCTTTTGCTGTGATCTGCTCGGCTTGCGCTTTTGCTTTACATTCGCTGCAATTGCTGCATCGTTGCACTCACTTCTTCTTCATCATGCATTCTTTCCTCAAGTATGCCTCCGTGGCTCTCGCCGCCGTGGCTCCCCTGGCTTCGGCGCAGACTTACTCCAAGTGCAACCCCATGGAGAAGTCTTGCCCGCCCAACGAGGGTCTTACCGATAAGTCTGCTCAGTTCGACTTCACTCAGAGCTCCGGCCTGGATAAGTGGACTACCACTGCCGGCAAGGTTGACACTGGCTCCAATGGTGCTCAGTTCACTATCAACAAGAAGGGTGATGCTCCTACCATCCAATCCGACTTCTACATCTTCTACGGTGAAGTCGAGGTCACCATGAAGGCTGCTCCCGGTACCGGCATTGTTAGCTCCATTGTCCTCGAGTCTGATGACCTCGATGAGGTTGACTGGGAAACCCTTGGTGGCAACAATGGCGCTGTTGAGACCAACTACTTCGGTAAGGGCGATACTACCACCTATGACCGTGACACCTGGCCCGCTGTGAACAACGTCCAGGGTGAATTCCACACCTACAAGGTTGAATGGAAGAAGAACTACATCAAGTGGTTCGTTGACAACAATGAGGTCCGCACTCTGAACTACGCGGATGCCCAGGGTGGTTCTCGCTTCCCTCAGACCCCTATGAACATTCGCATTGGCATCTGGGCTGGTGGTGATTCCTCCAACGGCCAAGGCACCATCGACTGGGCCGGTGGCCAGACCGATTACTCTGGTGCTCCCTGGTCCATGTACATCAAGTCCGTCAGCGTCAAGAACGACAATCCCGCCGAGTCTTACATCTGGACCGACAAGTCTGGTTCCTCCGACTCCATCAAGCCCAGCGGTTCTACTGGTTCTCAGACCCGTGATACCACCACTTCTTCCTCCACCACTTCCTCCAGCTCCACCTCTGAGAGCACCAGCGATGCGACCACCACTGCTGGTGATTCCACCACTGCTGGTGATTCCACCACTGCTGGTGATTCCACTACTACTGGCGATGCCACTACCAACACCGCCACTACTCTGAGCACTGCTACTCAGTCTTCCTCTGCTGGCAAGACTACTCCTGGCTCTGGCTCTGCCACTGCCACGTCCGGTGCTGCTAGCTCTTCTGCTGCTGGCTCCGGCAGTGCCAGTTCCACTGGCTCTAGCACTGGCTCTGGCTCCGGCTCCGGCTCCGACTCTGGCTCTGGCTCTTCCAGCACTGGATCTGGATCTGGATCTGGCTCCGGCTCTGGCTCCGGCTCGGCCACTGGTAGCAGTGCTACCGCAAGCCCGACCTTCAACGCTGCCGCCAATGTGGCCGCCAATTACCTGGGACCCTTGAGCCTTCTGGCCATTGTCACTGCTTTCATCCAATTGTAAACGAAACAGACAAAAACACAACGAAACACAATTATTAATCACGTCTCACGGATGAAGCACACTGGGCTGGAACCGGGTTCTTGGAAATGAGGGATGGACTTTTCTTTTTTCTTTCTGTCATGTATCTTTCTTCGGGGTCATCCCTTGATGATTTTGTGCTTGAGCCTTTTGCGATGAGCGGTATCTGTGCTCTTGCCTGACCATGTATCTATGTACCAATTAGATCTCTAATCTTCGATCCAACACTGCCTTTCACGAGTAAGCAGTAGAATCAGCACTGCGTAGTCACATTGACTCCCTTCCCATTCCCATACTGTACTTGATGCAAGGATCAGCCGCATCAGATATCCCATATGCAATTGGACCAATGCACCCCCGTATCTGCAACACAGCCGCACGTCGGTAAACAAAGCCGAAAAAGCAAATTCTGCATGAGTGTGCTACTCCATTTCCCAGATTAAACACGAACATTGCAGCCTATTATCTACCGTGGAAATATAGCATGCCTAGAAATATTGACTGGTACCAACCAATGTATATCAATGACTAGGAAAAATCGAAGGAGATTTCGGCCGACCATTTCACTTTTTTGTTCATCTTTTCCGGATAATAATTATTGTATTGCTATTGGTTGACGTGGGACCGCTATATACTAGTGTAATGGGAGTTCCGTGGTTGTTATCGGAGGTGTAGTCCGGTCAAGTGAATGAACCATGGGAGAGAAGAGTAGAAGATTGGAATTGGGAGAATGCAATGGAAGTACAATACTTGTATACTATATTTGGTATATTACGGATATATTTGGTAGATTCCAAGGTTGGAGTACACAATTGAAGAATGAGTCCTCTGAATCATGTGATCTTCAAGGTATTCTCCCATCCTGTAACAATATTCCTGTGCTGTAGCTATTACACTACTACAGTACTACAGTACAGTACCGTACTAATTGTCTGTTCATTATTCGCGAAGGATCTGAACGTCCAATTTTTGGACCCTGGACCCAATTGCATCATGACTTCAGGCCCCGATCGTCAGGGGATATTCAGAGATGTACATGTATGTACTTTTGCCTCGAGGCGAAGAAATATAGTACACTTCTTCTCGACATAAAGACTCGCCACCCCCTGAAGGATGAACAGGTTTCGTCTTTGTGTCTGCTCTGGTCAATCGACCCCTTCTAGAATCCCTTCGACAGACCGTAGGTAGATCCTTGTCCGCCCAGACCGCTGATCTCGATCTGAACGCCGTTCACGCGTCATCTTCGCCGATCGCTCGCACTATCAAATCATTTCAATCACCCCCTCATAACCCATCCAAGGTGGACCCCTTAGCACGTTGGAAATCCCTCAATTGTCGTGACAGTCGCTCCACCGAATCAGCTACAGCAAGATGATGTGTTGCCGCTAATCTCAACATGGCCAAGGTCGTCGCTGGTCTCGGCATCTCAGTCTCAACCTTGGCATTAGAATCCGACCCCGATCCCCCGAATATCCTAGACCCAAATGTATATTCCGACAATGAGTCCAAGATAGATTGCAATTGCAATCCCTCGCGTCCGTCATAACCCGACGCAATCCCTGCTAGTGATGCCCGTCGCGTCTCGCGTGAAACAATCCCATCTACCGCCTCGAGATAGTCGTCTAATGTACCGAATCGCGTACCGAGGGAGTCGGTCTTCCCGCGAATTTGCGCACGCAGTCGATCGAGATACTCCGCGCGACGACGAATCTGAGCCGCACGTCGAGTATCGCGCGCGATAGAGGTACTCGTGGGTTCCTTCGCAGGAGGAGACGCGAGAAGGGAGTCGATGGCTGAGCGAAGGTCGGCGCGGAGAGAGTCAAATTCCCAGATTGCTGTGCGGAGGGCAGAGCCGCTGCCTTGGAACTCGAGGGCGAGGGCATGTCGTGCGTCAGGAAAGTTACCCTGCAACGTTGTTTGAAGATCTCGCAGCATAGTTTCGCTCTCTTTGAGAACGTGTGATAAGGGCGTGAGAGTTGCGAGGGAACTGGTGAAGATGGATTCTAGGTGGGTTTGCGCGGTAATGATAGTTTCTTCCGGGGAGATGGGGTTGGATTGGGGTGCTGGTCGTGGGTCGAGTTTGATGCAGCTTTCCGGGTATGTGCCCTTGATCAATGGTAGTTTACAAAGCCCTTGGGCTTGGTATACAATTTCGGGGAGAAGTAGAAGGTGAAGTATTAGGGTCAGCAGGAGACCGTTGATGGCAACCTGGACGAAGGTTCGTTGGCTGAGGGAGAGAGTGAAGCTTGCAAGAACTCCTCGTCTCCTCTTAAATTCCAGAGCAGATGAGTCTGCACCAAGACCTCCATTTGTATCCTGCGACTGTTGCGAGTCATTAATTGTGGTGATTTTGCGCCGTTTTCTCATGCCTCGTTCCTTGGTCATGTCCTGTTTACAGTGGGTGCTCAAAATAACTTGCTCTTCTCCACTTTGATTATACAATATTCTGCCGGTCAGAAAACCTCGGAAAGGTCATACTCGTAGTTGAATCAAGATTAGTATGATAACTACTTTTACATAACAATAAACAGTGAAAATGAGCATTCTAAGATAAGGCCTTACTAGTCTTTACTCAGAGATATGATATTTATTCTTTATTCTATCTCATCTCCATTTTATAGGTCCACAGACTGTCTGAATAGTAGAATATCGAACCAAGTTTGACTAGATCTTCAAGTGTAGAAAAGCATATAATTGGTTTAATTTAAAAAGCGGTCTGGTAATAAAGGGCGGTCAAAAAGTGGAGAAACGCAAGTATTTTTGAGCACCCAACTGTAGATACATCGGTCGACCGTACATTTGGAGCTGTCCAGGATGCTTCAGAGATGGGAACTTCGTAGATTGAAGGCATAACAAGTTCCGGTCCTGATAAAGTCCATGAAGAACAAAGAGAGAGAGAGACAACAGTATTGATATTTAGCTAATTAATATAGGAATAGGAGCTGGAGATAAAGTTGTTTCGTGATCAGGCTGAGCAAGATAAGAATAACTCTCAGGGAGAGAAGTATAACTTGTGGATGATGGCATCTGAAGTCGGCGCAACATATAAATCTCTGTTACCCAACGAGGTCGCAAAGTACAAAGAGTTGCGCATCCGCGCACCAGACAACCGAGACCCTTCGAAATCATCAGGTTTGACTACAGCAAATTCAAAGAACCAGGGAGTCAGCGATACCAGATTCTGAGTGAGGATCTGATGTTCGATCAAGACAAGATGATCAGAAATGTTTCCAGCAGCTGTTGTAACATCAACGACACCTCGATATATCGACCCGTGAGTAGTGTCGTTATACTGAAGTGCATGTAAATCAGATTCCCATAATGTTAAGAAAGAGCTTCCGGTATCGTTCCCGAACTGGAAAGTCCGTGTAATATTGGGATCACCTCCAGCCTATTGGGGGATCCTCACACGGCCGACTAACTAGTTTGAGTTAGTTTGCAAATCCAAAACAAGTATTGTAATTCAGATTGTAATTTACCTGGTGCATTCTATCTGTTGATGAATATTGGAATGTCTCTGAAAGAGGGACGGACTGTATTTCTGATATCGGAATGGGCCGATGAATTGCGCTCTGACTGAGTTGTTGGAAATTGGCGCTCTAAAAACACAATAGATTAGTTTCAGAGAATCCAATGGAATGATAGAGAATGGACAATATACCTCCATCCAGATCATAGACCCAGGTGGTACAGAGGGATCTTCAATCGGATCTTGTGTAAATCGCTGACCATCTACAAAAAAGAGATCGGGATCTCCTTTTTGAGGAGGCTGAAGTTCCCCAGATTCGTAAAGAGAGATGAGAGATTCGATATTGGTTTGCTGTCGTCTGCCATGACTGGTCTGCAGGTAGGCTCTCAATTCTTTGATACGATGAGCGGTTTCTTCAGTACGATCTGCCATACTGGTAATAGGGCTCCTGTTGGAAGTGATTGGGTGTAAAGTTGATACATAAAGTGGGGTTGTGGATATTGTGGGTATGCGTTGAGGAGTAATGGATTGGATTAAAATCCAAGTTAGTGGGGCCGCTAGTGAAGGCGGTCTGCATGAGCCAGAGAGAATAAGGGCCCAACCCTCTAGGCAAGCCCATTTTCCCAGGCACCAAAAGCGGTGGAGGAGTGAAGGGGCAGAAATGCAACTCCACACGCCTTCAACATTCTCATTCAATCACAATGCGCTTGGTCACTTGGTTTCGACCGCAACTTCGCGCTGGATCATTACTTGGTCCACGAGGACCCGGAAGAATACAATGGCTGTCTACAACATCCATTCGACGCTGCTCTTGCGCTGACATCGCCAATGGCAAGCCCGAAGCGGCTCTTCCAGCTCACGACCATCGAGCTCTAGGAACCAGCCAGGAACTGTTTACCTCGTCCATTTATAGCCCCGGATCGCCGCTATTCCTCCCGAATGGTACACACGTCATCAATAAGCTTATAACGTTTCTCCGTGCTCAATACATGCAATATGGCTTCCGCGAAGTCCTCACTCCAACGATCTACAAACGCTCATTATGGGAAATCTCCGGCCATTGGAAAAACTACAAGGATGACATGTATGAAGTGACTGGCCGTGGAGCGAGTGGTGAGACTGAAGGAGAAATTGGCGAAGACGAATCATACGGACTGAAGCCCATGAACTGTCCCGGTCATTGCTTGTTATTCAAGTCGCAGAACCATTCTTATCGGGAGTTGCCAGTGCGCTATGCGGACTTTAGCCCATTGCACCGGAATGAAGTGTCTGGCTCGCTGACAGGGCTTACGCGGGTGCGCCGGTTTCACCAAGACGATGGACATATTTTCTGTCGTCCACAACAGATTAAATCGGAGATCGCATCAGCATTGGGCTTTGTCGACATGGCTATGGAGACATTTGGCCTGGGCCCAGTTCGATTGGTGCTCTCCACTCGACCAGAGACCGATTACATTGGAACGTTGGAGATGTGGAATAGTGCCGAGAGTCAGCTTCGCGAGGCATTGGATAGTACTGGGCGAGAGTGGGCATTGAATGAAGGCGATGGGGCCTTTTATGGACCGAAAATCGACATTCAGCTTCAAGACCAGGCTGGCAAATACCATCAATTATCGACAATCCAGCTGGACATGAATCTGCCCCAGCGATTTGAGTTGGAATACCAGGTTGCCGAGGGCGAGGAGGATTATAACCCGGCTACTCCAGGTGTTGCGACGCCCGTGCTTGTCCACCGGGCAATCTTTGGCTCTCTCGAACGATTCTTGGCTTTATTGATTGAACATCATGGAGGACACTGGCCATTCTGGTTATCCCCACGACAAGGCATTATCTTGACCGTCAATCAGGATGATGCCGTCCTAAAGCATGCGCAAGAAGCTGCTTCCCGGTTTGCCGGATTCCGCGTGCTTCAAAATGATGGAACGACACAACCACCGCGCCCACTGTCCACCGCGGATTCGACATTCCTCATGGATGTTGATACCAGTGCACAAACCTTGGGAAAGAAAATCCAACGAGCCAAGCAAATGAAGTATAACATGATTTTCATTGTGGGACCCCGGGATGTTACTGATGGCGGTGTCACTGTGGATGTCACCGGACAAATGCAGAGCAAGACTGACCCGGAATCTCAACAATTTCAACAAGTGATCCATAGTCAATTGGGGGAGCAGGCATTGCAGAATCCTCGAGCAGTGAAGCTCAAGATGGAGGAGGTGCATCCATTGTTGATGCAGCTTGAGAGGAACTTTGTATAATAACAGCTGAATCGTAGCTGTCTTGTACTATAGATACTATTAATGTACAATTGAATGTCTGAATATTTTATGAGTGAATTAATCTCCCATCTTCAAAACACAAAGTAAATGATGAATATAAAATATAAAATATAAAATTAAAAAAAAAAAAAACAACAAATTGTACAAAAAAAAAGAATCCACAATGACATACCTCCCGCGCGGTTAGCCTCGGCTTACATAGTACACTACAACTCCGAGGTCGGGGCTGCTGAGATCTTCCAAATATACGTTGATAGTTGATGAATATACATTGTACAACCCCATTGTTCATACAATTGATAGAAGGAGGTCACACAAAATACTTCATTGAAATCTCCGCCAATCCTGTCATTCGCCACCAGAATATCCCAACTCAAAAAAGACATCTCACTAATCCAAGTTTGGTTACTCGCACGCCCTGCAGATCAGCGACACCACCACGTGACTCCGCTGTCGGCGCCGAAAGGACTAAAACTCGTCATTGCAGATTGACTCACGCTTCAAATGCCCCTCGCTTTATTGGCCTTTGTGGTTTAAATAGGATTCTATCCGAACCTTTCTATTTTCTCTTGGTATCTTCTTTACTTGAAGTACTTCCTTTTTGTTGTGCCAGCGCAGTCTTTGCGTCTGTCTTTGCTTCATACCCTTTTATCGCTTCTCCCCCACACTGTACCCCGCCAACCGCCGCCATGCCAATGTATGTTCAATCCAGACATTCTGGCTTTTGTTCTATGCAGGTTGACTAACTTTATATCTAGGCTCAAAGATCCTTCTACGAAATACAAGCCGTTCAAGCCGCTGAACTTGCCCAACCGTCAATGGCCTAACAAGACGATTGAGCGGGCCCCGCGATGGATGGCCACTGACCTGCGTGATGGCAACCAAAGTCTCCCCGATCCAATGGTACGGCAATTCTATCTCGCTAGAAGCTTTTGACTATATGCTGATATCAATTTCAAATAGGATGGTGACCAAAAACTCCGTTTCTTCAAGATGCTCGTGGAGATCGGTTACAAAGAAATCGAAGTCTCATTCCCTTCCGCCTCCCAAGTCGATTTCGACTTCACTCGTCGCCTCGTTGAAGAACCTGGTTTGACTCCCGATGATGTTTGGCTGCAAGTTCTCGCTCCTTGTCGTGAGGAGCTCATTCGCCGTACTGTCGAGTCTCTGCGAGGCGCTAAGAAGGCGATTCTGCACATCTACTTGGCTACTAGCCCATGCTTCCGTCGTATCGTTTTCAACATGAATAAGGAGGAGAGTCTGAAGAGAGCTGTTGAGTGTACCAAGTTTGCTCGCTCAATCACCAAGGATGACCCTTCTATGGCTGGTACAGAATGGCAATTCGAGTTTTCTCCCGAGACCTTCTCCGATACCGAGCCTGAATTCGCCGTGCAAGTCTGTGAGGCAGTTAAAGCGGCCTGGGAACCGACTGTCGAGAACCCTATCATCTTCAACTTGCCCGCCACTGTCGAGATGTCAACTCCCAACATCTATGCGGACCAAATTGAGTACTTCTGCACCAACATGACCGAGCGTGAGAAGTTTGTAGTCTCGCTGCACCCCCACAATGACCGTGGATGTGCTGTTGCTGCCGCCGAATTGGCCCAGATGGCTGGTGCGCAACGTGTCGAAGGAACCGTGTTGGGTGATGGAGAGCGCACTGGCAATGTGGATTTGATGATTCTGGCTTTGAACCTTTACACACAAGGTGTTTCACCAAATGTCGACTACTCAGATATCAACTCTGTCATCAAGGTGGTGGAAGAGTGCACCAAGATCCCCGTTCCCGAGCGGTGGCCATACGCAGGTTCTCTGGTTACCAGTGCCTTCTCTGGTAGCCACCAGGATGCTATCAAGAAGGGCTTCACTCTGCGTGAAAATGCTACAGCAGCTGGCGAGGAGCAAGAATGGGTTATTCCCTACCTGCCCCTGGATCCCCAGGATATTGGCCGAACCTACGAGAGTGTTATCCGCGTCAACAGCCAGAGTGGAAAGGGTGGTGCGGCCTGGGTTATTCTGCGCAGTCTGGAGCTGGATCTCCCGCGTGCGCTGCAAATCGAGTTCAGCAAGATCGTCCAGGTCGAAACCGAGAAAGCCAATCGGGAACTGCGTCCTGCCGAAATTGTCACTCTCTTCGAGGAGGCTTACCATCTCAAGTCTAACCCACGCTTCAACCTCATCGATTACAACATTACTACCGACCGCTCACAATCCCCTGCTCCTCCCGAGCCTGGTAAGGCTGTGAACACCAAGAACCTGAAGCGTCGTTTCACTGGTATTGTCGAGATCGACAATGTCCAGCACGCCATCACCGGTGTCTCCAACGGTGCTATCTCTTCCCTTGCTGCGGCTCTGTCTACCCTTGGCATCGACCTTGATGTCGTTGACTACAAGGAGCACTCGATTGGTACTGGTCGTGAGACTAAGGCTGCCACATACATCCAGTGTACTGCTTCCGGCAGCAAGGAGCAAGTTTGGGGCGTGGGTCTGCACCAAGATGTTGTCCAGGCTTCTCTGATTGCGCTGCTCAGCGCTGCCAGCTCGGTATGCTTAACCCCCCAAAACCTGAGATACCATGGATGAGTAACAACTAACAAATTCTACAGTTCCTCGCTTCCAGCTCCGGCTCTCCAGCCCCCTTCCGTCCCATCCGCTCTAACACCCTCACTAACGAGGATCTGCAAGCCCTTGAGCTGTTGAGCTCACCTCATGCGCCAACTGATAACAGCGGTCTTTCTGCTAAGGTCAACATTGAGCAGCTGACCAAGCAGGCCGAGGCCCAGTAAGCTGTAAAAAAAGTTTATGTGATATTATGATATAGCCAATAATGCATGTACCGGATCATACAATAACTAAATGATTTCAAACGAAGTAGAATGTAAGGTTCGCGAATCAGACACAAAGATTCCGTAAGTAGCTATAGATGAGATTTTTAAGCTACGTACTCCAATGGTCTGTATAGCGTTAGATGATCAGTAAATATTTGCTTGGATAGCATGTTTAAGCCTTCTATATAGATTGCAGCAATTCCACATAGTATCAACTTCAATACATCCATGTATAGGTTAGCCCTCAATTGACCGATTTGTGTCCATAGTTGCTGTGCTAATTTCCTCTTTCTAATTTATTATCCCATCGATACCTTGAAAATTATTGTCTCGATGGAATCACCGAAACTTCCACAGGAGGCACCACAAGGGGACTCTCTAGTCGAACCAGAGCCTGTCGTTGCAGTCAGAGCTTGGAATTGGTGCGATACTAGCAATCTTCTGGCCCGGATCTTTCAAAAATACTTGATATACTAATTGCAAATACCAAATCGTTTTCTCTGATTTCATAAGAACCATAACATGAAAGCAATTCATTCGATAACAATTCGATTCATTTATAGACCACATCAGAAGTAAACGTGTAGATGGCCTTATTGGCCCCATATTAACCGAGGCATCGTTGCATCGACTAGCTTATCAAAATCCCCACACAACTTCACATCTTCTTTTGCTTTTACCAATAACAAATACATCAATATACAAATCAATCGACAGCCATGTCAGATAAGTCAGAGCTGGTAATTGGTACGCGCAATTCCAAGCTAGCGCTTGTTCAAGCAGAGCGTGTCTCCAAAGCACTCAGCAATACCCATCCGCACATCAAATTTCCATGGCAAGATGTTTCAGTCCGAGGCGATGTGGACAAAATAAGTCCATTTCTGAAATTCGGTGGTCCATCAGATGCAGCTAAGAACATCTGGACCGAAGAGATGGAGTCTAAGTTGTGTTCTGGAGAATTGGACTTGCTGGTGCATTGTCTGAAGGATATGCCAACGAATTTACCTGATGGCTGTATCCTGGGTGCAATTGTGCATCGTGAAGATCCGACAGACGCACTAGTCGTCAAGAATGGTCTTCCATACAAGGATCTTGCTGAATTACCATCGGGCTCTGTTATCGGGACTAGCTCGACACGCCGGAAAGCGCTGCTCAAATATAAGTATCCTCAACTGGTGGTCCAAGAATGTCGAGGGAATCTGTAAGTTCCAATACCTCATTTGGATCATTTCAAGTGAAGCCCAATCCACTTTCCTAAAAATTCAAAAGCTAAGAACAACAGTGACACTCGTCTTCGTAAGCTGGACGACCCAGAAGGTCCCTTCACAGCCATAATAGTCGCAACAGCCGGGTTGAACCGAATCAATTTGTCGCACCGCATTACAAAAAGTCTTTCAGCCTCTGAATTCCCATACGCCACCGGACAAGGCGCACTGGGTATTGAGATTCGTGCAGATGACGGTTCGAGTATGGATGTAATTCGAAGCATCGAAGACTTACCTACTCGCTGGATCTGCTTGGCTGAACGCTCGTTGCTTCGCACTCTCCAGGGTGGATGCTCCTCACCTGTTGCTGTCAACAGTGTTGTTGAAAATATGTCATCAGAAAAGTTGGAACTCAGACTTGAGGGTATCATTATTCATCCGTATGGATCGAGCCAAGTTTCTTCTATGGCAGGCTCAGTGATTACAAGTGATGTTGATGCGGAGATGCTTGGCACGACTCTTGCTAAACAATTACAGAATAATGGAGGAAAAGAATTATTGAATGAGATTAAGGCTCTTCAGAGTGGTGAAATGAAGGGCTCTGATTAATAAGTGTATAGACTAGACTTGAATAGTGAGCAGTCTCCACTCAAGCAGATTATTGATGTCAAACACATTCCTCTATACATTTCGAAAGACAACGCTTAGAACTCAAAACTTTAGCGTAATGCCAAAATTAGAAAGAATTTGAGAAGGTGAAACGAAAATCTATAGTGGATCAAACTCTCTCCTTCTCGACCAATGTTCCATCTTCCTGCACTCATGAGTTATCCCTCAACTGCACTGCCGGCGGGTAGCCGATACCCTGGAGCCGATATTCTTATCAGGAGCCCTGTGCGCTTCGTTAATATGCTTTTGCAGTTGTAGGCGAGTTCGAAACGATCTGGCACAGTGCCGGAATCGACGTGGACAGTGATATGTCCTTTCCCGAGACATTAGGAAGTAGTTCTGTATATTCTGATCTTGGTTTTTGAATATTTCTGTCTCTTGTGAATCTAATATACTCGATGGCAGTGATATTTGGAAGTGGTATGTGAACTGGATGATTAGAAAAGTTTTCCAGCCATCTCGAGGGGTCTTATATAGCTCATGAGATCTAATTGTCGGGATCTTCGAGCCAATTGTTTCACCAAAAGCATTATCTTCAAAATGAATAAAGAAGAGAAAATAAAGGACTTTGAAGTATTCCTCGATGTCTTTGTATAGTTGAAGCCGGAGTGAGATGGCTTTTAACAGAAAAGCCTGTGACAGTGTTAGAACGGAGGTCATCACCGATATTCCCATTCTACAATGACTTAATCCAGTATGTTCACTACCACACAGGCATTGTTCGAAGAGCTTTACAGATTTTCAATGACTACAATTAATCATCGTTCGAAAATCGATCTCATTATGATTTGTCTCAGTCATTCGATAAGGATAGACCGCCGTGTTGGCGGGATTCATCTTGTGCTAGTAACCCGGCCCGGGAATCAATTGAAAAATAATTATAAAGAGAAACAAAAGAAAAGAATTGAATTTGATTCGAGTTATCAAGTCTTTGAGTGGACAAAGATCCCTTCTAGGACTCTATGATGCTAAAGGGAAGCGTCCATAACACCGCGGGGTTTGGAACTTCGGCATATATCTCTGAATTGTATGGATTCGATTAGAGCTTCAGACATATAGTTTAAGCTCTACAGAGAGACCCATGTGTAGAGTATAGAGTATTCTATATAAAAGCAAATCTCATTCCCAGTTTCCATTTATCTCTAACTGGCTGGATAATGGTACTACGAAATCAAACCTCGATATAACCATATTTTACATTCTGATCTTTATTTCCGCCCAAAATAATGCATTTCCATTATTGATGGTACTTTTTCAAAGGTCCTTGAAAATTCTATATTGAAATAACGTAGAGACTACTAGTTTCTATAGTATCGTGGCCTCATAACCCGAGGGATCGGGTTATCTCGGGTTCATGTACGCACTGACAGATTATATCCAGATGTTGCTTACAAGGTCAATTGACGATGTCTACACCGACGAGTACCAGCTCTACAAAGATAACACAAACAATATAGAACAAATCAATGAAGTAAAAAGACCATTGATCATGATTGAGTCATCTGGAGCTGAAGGGGACAGAAAGGTTGGCATTCTATGGAGTAGACCAGGGGAAGAGGTTTGAATCTACCAACTGGTCAAGTTTCACTGAGTAACGGGGAAAATGTCTCAATTGGGAAATTTGTGTCTGAAATCAAAGAATAAAAGATATTTTTCTCAATTCTTTTCAAGAAGATGTTCAAATTTCTCTATCAAGAAGTTACGAGGCTATTGATTTATGACATTAAAATTGTCAGAGTGACCAGATAGTTCACCGATACCCATAGAAATGAACAGACAGAAGTGCTAGTATTTCTAGGTCTTCAAAATCTGGTCAATTTACCAAACCTTTGGTAGCAGGGACTTAATTATGTCTCATAATACGAGTTTTAGGCTGAGAGTCACCTAGGCATCTACAGATTCCTACGAGCAAACGGCAAAATCGAATTCTATAGGCTATTTATTTCTATAAATAAATTTCTGACGGTAGAAAAAACATACGTAGATTATTATTTGCTATAGTCTAGGACAACGGATATGGAATCATCCAAATCATCACAACGTGAGCCATAAATTATGCAACCGCTAAGAGAGACATGCTAAGAGAACATGAAAGCAGCGACTAGTATCGAGACGGCCAGTGCCGCAAGACTTCTCGAGCTCCCACCAGCAGCCCCGGAATCTTTACTCAGTCCAAGTGGAAGACCCTGATAACTGTACGTCACGTTCTGGGGAATACTCTTGTTGTAGCATTCTCCGTTGGCGATATCAAGGTTGGTAAGGTCATCGGCGTTCAGGAAGAACATGTACTTAGACTGGTCCAGATTTTTGAATCCGGATGTGTCATAAGGGAACTTGTCACCAGAATCTGTTGCGCTGGTGTTGCGGAGGAAGATGCACTGTACTTGGTCCGGAAATTCGGTTGCCATCTTAGGATAGTCGCGCATCACGTCGCTGTTACTAGTGTCTGCGACCAAAACGAACTTGCGCTGAGGGAAGGTTTCGAATATCTTCTCTAGCAAGAACTTGCGGATCGAAAGGGTGGCGGAGACATCGCTGAAGTTGAGAGGGCGAGTATCGAAGGAGCCGCCAGGATAATTCGTGTAGATGAATTGCATGTAATTGCGGGTTATTTGTTCGGGAGTGGTAGTCTAACAGGATATCATTTAGCACTCTTTTCTCGACTTGATGGACCTGCAAGGGGACAGAAAAAGATACATACCAAATAGTGGAAGTGCGCATCTGGAAGACTGATTGACCAATTCCGATAGATGTCCGGCATGTTCTGCCACGGCGTGAAGGCCTTGGCAAAAGAATTGATCAGACCCTCCTCCGGCTCATAGATCTTGGTAACACGGAGGATGTCGTCAATGTCGGAAACAAAAGTCAGGCCCTTGGGTGGTACCAGATAAGCAGTACTGTTTCCAATTGAAGCGCCTTCGACTTGAGTGTTGAGCCTCTGGATCTTCGAGGTCTCATTGCCAGCAGTCGGTCCGTGGCTTTTGATGGTGACAAAAGTATCGAAATCTCCCTCAAGTGTAGTATTGTACGGCAAGGTAACATTCTGCGAGCCACCTGTGGTGTTGGATGAACCGCCTCCACCAGTCTGTCCGCTCGCACCCTGAAGCGCGGCTGGCTCAAGGTGTATGGTGTTGACAGCGACGTGGGGCTGTTGAACGACGAAGATTTCGGCTGTCAAGTTCCGCGCCTGATCTTGTTCGGACTTGGGGAGGTCGGAAATACTGGTGTTGACGAGGAATACATCGGCGAGCTTATTCAGAGTGGAAACGGAGGTGTTGGGTTGCTTGTAGACGTTTCCGTGGAAGCGAACGCTCCATCCTGAATTGGTCCAGTTGGCATAAGGATCGATGTTGAGGACATTAGTCGGCACCGCATCTAAGTCTGAACTTTTCAAACCGAGAGAGCTCACGACTGCATCGCCGGTGGGGAAACCCTGGAAGAAGTTGGGCACTCCCGATGCAACCCATGAAGGCAGATCAGAGCCCAATCCCGACAGAACATCATTCACATCCGATTCCACATCGCTTAAAATGCCTCTTTCCACGACCCTGGAGGGATTCTTCTCAATGGGCGACGGGGTAATTGCGGGGTTAGGAGCATCGTTGGTAGTAGAGACAAACGCTGTTGGCGCGGGTGAGCCGTGTGCAATCGACAACAGGGCGGCCTGCGCCAGAATGTAGCAGGTCAGCATTGCGATGAATTTTTGAATTTGCGAAGAATGAATCCGACTACGATCTACGAAGGGAATATCTTTTCCCTTATAAACATCCTCTCAGGTACATGTGGAGTCGATATCAATTTGAGGGCGAGTTAGGGTTCAGTGACATCACTGACGTCAGCGGCTACAGCCAAGTTTTGGGAAATTTGCTTGTTTGACATCCAAGACATTTCAACGTGATTAATATGGGTTATTATCATTGCAATCTACATCGCTTCGATTGAACCCTGGGTTCCTTCCATAGTATGTACATAACATGGGGTTATTTTATTACTTTTTTTTCTCCCTTTTATAATCAATGGTTTACCAGGAGAAGAAAGTATCCCATCCCCAACCTCGCTTCTGTCCACCATGATACGCATTGAACTGCTGCGGACCTTCGGAAGCAACAATATATCCGTGCTCACAAGCCGAGAAGGAGACCTTGGGTTGGTTCTCGTAGAATTCATCAAAGCCCGACGCTAGTGCCTCAGACAAGGTGGTAGTCTGACCCGCAGGATGTAATTGGCCCCACGGGTCCCGGCAGGAGTCACCTTCACAGGACTTGAGGACCATCATGAGAGCATCGAGACGATTGATGATCTGGGGTAACTCGCGGTTTGCAATTTTGTAATCCGCGTGCTTGTTGGGATGCGCTGCGAGGTTTACAGTTTGGTGGGGGTCATCCTGGTCGAAGTGGTTAGTCACCTTGTTGTTGCATGATATCGCGGTGTGTTTGATGGCACCTTACCTTCAGGTTGTAGTATTCCCTTTCGTTTGTACACCAAACTGCATAATAGAGGCTGTAGTCGTCGGATACAAGTCGAATACCCTTATATGTGTTGTTCTGGAAGCTGTTGTGCGGTTGTTGCAGCTTGTCGCTTGCGTAGCCGTAAATACCTTCTGGCACGGCCTATATTTCAATCCATTAGTGGAATCATTCTCATCTATGCTTCAATGGGATGAACATACCAAACCCCAATATTCAATAGCTACGTGTTCCTTCTTCTTGTCGGATTTGCTGGCCTTGACAGTGGTTGGGATGGCCTTACCATCCAGACCTTCTCTGGAGGAACCCGCAATGGATAAGAAAGTGGGTGCCAGATCAGTGTGACTAGTCACAACATTCAGGGTCTCGTTCTCGGGAATTCCGGGACCGCGGACAATGAGAGGTACGTTGATATCAGTTTCTACATCCATACTGTCAGTATACTGCATCTCTTCGGGGTTCCCCCTAATCCCAAGACTCAAGACTTACCATAGCCACAATTCTTCCCAGGCTGCATACGATGCTGACCCAAATGGTACCCGTTATCCGTTGAGAAAAAGATATATGTATTATCCAGCTCACCAGCCTTCTCCAGTTTCTCAACCAAATTACCAATCATCTCATCAACAGCCTGCAGTGCACGCAGACGACAACGTTGAAACACATCGATGTAATCAATCTCTTTCTGACTCAACTCAGGCACATTCTCAGTCCAGCTCACAGCACCTTCAATCAAGGTATTGAAACTAGCATCGCGAGGCGACTTAAGATCCTTAAATAGATTCGCATGTCGAGGCGCAAATTCCGGCTCCCCGAACCAGGTCGCTTGACGAGCAGAGTCATGCGAACCATTAGCGTGTGGTGCATTTGGTGCAACTGTTAACATCCACGGACGATCCTGAGCGATCGCTTCGTCCAGGAATCCAGCTGCTTTCTCGGCAATCACGTCCGTAGAGTAATTACCATCGTACTTGACAGGCGGATTACCGTTGCGAGTCATGCGTGCATAATAGTAGCGGTAGGTGTAAGGATCGAGAAGGAAATCGGAGCCATTAAAACCACGGGCATAGGGCTTGTTATAGTTATCTTCAGTATGGGAGTTCCACAGTTTTCCCACGTAATACGTGTTGTACCCTGCATCTTGCATCCATAATGGCAGGTAATTATCATTCCAGCCGGCTTGTACCACTTTTGGATATCCGCCATATGGTGGAGCGACGTCTGTCACGTTCGTGTTGTGTGGCATACGGCCTGTCCAGAGATTTGCGCGCGAGGGACAGCAGAGGGCGACAGAGCAGTAGTGTTTAGGGTAGGTTGATCCTTTTTGAACTAGGAGTTCCTATTTTCCAATGAGTTAGCATACCCCAATTGATGTTTGCCATCCATTCTATCTCGAATCATCAACTTACCTGCAGCTTCGGCATGTGTTCTAATCCTCCGACATATTTGCCTTGGTCATCTGTCAAGACGAAGAGAATATTAGGCTTCTTTGCTACAGCGAGCCCAGCGAGAAGTAAGATCCGGAAAAGATTCATTATACAGGTAAGATTGCGATTCTTTCCCTCACAATAGAAAAGAAGAAAGCTATCTTGACGGAGGTCCTGGTAAGCTCTATTATAGTTTCGAGCTCTCAGCAAAGATCGTGTCGTACCCCCTCATCATCGTCCCGAAAACAGTAAGAAGAGCTCTTGTCTAATTTCTCCACAGGAATTTGCAAAACCGAAAATCTCCTATGATCGTTCCATGATTTTTGCTTTGTTGAGTATAGAGCGGTGCGCAAGACGCCCGCTGATCGACGTACCGGCATGGAGAAACGAGGAGCACAACGGGATGAGTGTGACGATCATGCATTTTTCAAAGGGGACACAAGGGTCTCGTATTCTCTTTCTTCTCCGCGATTGCGAGATTTGTACAGCGATGGTGCCAGCGTGGATGGTATAAGGGTGGGTCAACATCACGTCTTAAAGTGGAGACTGTGGATTGACGAAAGGGAACACTTGCACAGGATGGAATTACATCATGTATGAAGTAGATCAATGAGATAGCCGAGAGACAAGAAGACTACAGCAGAAAAGTTGGGATCGGAGGCATTGATATACTTCTCGTCGGGTATGATATGTACAGCAGAAAGGGAAAAAAACACATGCAAAAGAACAAGATCGGCGCAGTGGAGGTATTCGGGGATCAGAGGATGGTGAAAATAAAAGCAACAAGAAAGGCAGCAAACGGAACAACAAGAAAAATAAGAATAAAAATTAAGAGGAAAACGAAATTATAGAGAAGAAATGATCAAGTCTCCTGCCGATTGCCGATTACCGACAAACACGGCCCAACAATGGCTTAGATGATGGCCACATTTTTACTCTAGCAGAATTCCCTCTTTTTTTTTGGGTCAACAAATGAAGTGCTCGCTCATATACAACATGCTAATGTCCGAGATAATAGTTTCGGGATGCAGGTCAGCTTCAATCTAATGCCTGTTCGCTGAAGCGTGGCTGTCATCACCATAGGCCGACTGGTACATGAGGGCCTCGGCGGCCCAATCATCACTGTCCTGGGTGCTCGGCCGGGGCTGTCCAGTATATGCAGGGCCTGCCATGCTGGCTTGATGGTTGGGAAGAGAGTCCCCCCTCGGTAAGTGTTGGTGGGTAGGCGGGGCCGATTGCTGGAAAGATTCTATCGGTGTGCTGGCCATTTCGAAGCTGAATCGGAAGTCACGATTCGCGTCAGAAGTAGATCCTTGTTGGTGATCGGCGGCTACCGAGTCGAAATGATGATCGTCATCTGCCGACATAATTGTAGCAGACTGCGGCTCTTGAATATAAGGAACAGCAGATGTAGCCGCAGGGACTGATGTAACGGGGACGCTGTGGTCAGTTCGAGTATCAAGTTCCGGAAGAGTACCCTGAGCGGGCATTTCTTGATATGGTGCTTGGGGCGGTTCAATTCTCTCTTCCAAGACGACTCCGGCGGGCGACCGTGGCACAGGGGGTTCGTCCTCATGCATGGTTGACATGCGCATGCTGTTGCCCATGGTACTACCAGGCTTAGAGCTTCTGCTAGCACGATGCTGGATAACATCCGCGAAGGGGTGTTCGCCTTCCAGGTCACGAATGCTGAATTGAGCAAGTGTGCGTAGCTTTCGGGTCACCCAAGATGCCAGGACCTTTCCACGTTGCTTCTCACCCAAACGAGAGCGAGGGAAATCACCATGCGAGACGAAAGCAACAATGTCCGCCACAACCTGGTGCTCACCCAAGATTGTATCGACGATGACGGGAACGAGGGAGGCTAAGAAAGCCTTGCGAGTTACCTCGACTACAACGACGATCAACCCACCCGCTTGGAAGATAGCACTGGAACGTATTAGGTTAGCGATTAGTCCGATACTGGTAGACAAAAAAAAAAGAGCAGAATATTGATAGTAACTCACCATCCTCCTGTCATGATGTTGCGGTGGCATCTCTCCACCGAGGACTCGATATCCATGGGGAAATGACTCAACCCGTTGACCTCGAAAGTCTCACCGATGCTTCCCAAAACGAAGAGGACCTGCATCTCGACGGGCTGTCCTCCGTGACCGATAGGTCGAGTCACAGTGTGAAGGAACCCCAGATCACCAGTACGAACGTATGGCACATTGGGATCTCCATCTGCAACACGGCCATTCATTCTCTCAATATCAAATTCTTGCTTCGACCTGTAGAATCCGGCCGCGCAAGCATCTGATTGAACCCAGATCTCACCATATTCGCCCACATGAGAGAGCGTGCACGTTTCTGGGTTGACGATGGCAATCTGAGTATTGACAGGCACCATGCCCGAATCCTGGAGCAGTAGCGCAGTAGGATCGGCATCTGGGTCAACAGGGTAGACGAGACCGCGACGGAGGCTGCGGATGTCCAGATACAGTTCGATAGGCTCGATGCACATGTACGAGCGTGTGCATATCATTGGGTTAAGAACATGTGAGTACACAACATTAATCGCAGTGCGGTCCAGACCTGCCGAAGCGAAATGCAGGCGGACCTTCTGATAGAGGTCCGTTCTAGGCCGACCCTCGGCGGAGATCATCAGGTTCTTGAGTTCTTGGAGTTGGAAGCCCTTACCAGCCATGGCACTCATGGCGTAGTCTAACATTTGACTTGTGGCGTAGGTATCCTTGATCTTGTACCGGGCGAGTGTCACAAAAAGTGTCATTGGGTTCTGGGCGAAGTCGACAGGAGAGACCAAGTAGGTTGGCGCACCAACGTAGATACCCATCAAGCAAGTATGGAGGAATCCAAGACCCAGAGTACTGCGCACGCTACCAAGTACCGGCCGCATGCTGGTCATTTGGCATGTTTCCTTTTGCACTTTAGCCATCCCCATGATGGTATCATGTCCAATCTGAACAGAAATACGACGCTGATCCGGGGTCCAGTATGTCCAAACCATTGCAGTAGGGTTACCTTGAAGCCACGCATCTTTCATGGTATAGCCAAGTTCTCGGCAACCATGCGATTGCTTTGATGGCTTACTAGTGTTATAGATAGCTGGCACGCCAATTCGAAGAACTTGGGCAGATTGCTTGATATGTTGAGAAACGAGCTTTTGTCTCATAACATGATCAACCTCAGAGTTAACAATGATAGCCTTGACGCCGAAGTCATTGATAATATGTAGGAATGCAGGAGCGTCCTCTGAAAGACGATTCTGGTCAATTGGGGCCATCGGAATTATAACAACGCCCAGACAGAAGCAAGCATGAACAGCGTAGATGTAATCCTCGGAGTGAGTATACATCAAAACTAGATGATCACCTGGTCGGACCTTGACCTTGTTCTTCAAGTAGGTTGCCACAGCGGAGACTTTGAGATCAAATTTCTTCCAGGTGATACCCTTTCCTTCCTTTCCACGGCCATCGATGGAGCAGTATGCTAGTTCTTCGGCCTGTCGAGATACACGCCATTGGAGAAGATCGACAATCGTGTTGAATTTGTTGAGTGGCGTAGAAGTCCGATCATCCATGACAACATCGCGATAGTCAACACCTGAGTACTGCTTCTCCGAGTACGCCAGCAAGTCTTGTCTCGCGGCTAGAGCGAGAGGAGACCAGATACCACCTTCAAGATCAACTCCGACTGGCAGGTTCAAAACAGATCGTTCGACTCCGAACTTAACATGAACAGCTTGAAGCATGCCCGCCTCGAATTCCTTCCGGCAAAGCATGTTGCCAATCTCTCGTCTGCCGTTCTTGACAACACGAGGAAGAGTGTTTGGAGCAGTAAGAAGAACACAGTAGACTCGAAGGTGGTGCTCCTGATATAAGAGTTCCATGCATCGCTCTGCAAGCGAGTCAAGCAAGACCTGATCTAATTGGCGAGGTGGCCCTCCACTTGTTGTGGGTGCTGTTGAGGCAGCATAAGACTCTAGAACAATCACCGGTAGATGCTCATCATTCACAAATACATCGAAGGCGGTGCAATCATGGATCTTGGGAATCTTCTTGAGCAAGCTGACCACCAGGTGCTGAACGAAGAAGTATCGATGCTCAGCAACTTCTTGGCCATGCTCGACCCATTCCACCTTTTGTCGCAATCTATCTTCATACAAACCAAGCACAAAGACTCTGCCTTCGATGACACACCCCAACAGGCCAGTGCGTAAGAACTCGGGCTCCACAAGAATTGGTGTAGGGTTTGTATCTTCAAATTTATAGGGACGAGCATGGAAGATGGCTTCTGTGTGCTTTGGCAGAGCCCAGAATCCACCAGAAAGTGAAGGAGAATCGACCCAAATTTCACCAATGACATTGGGGGTGCAGAGAAGATTGGTCTCGGGGTCGACAATCGAGAGGGTCGCATCGGGAATCGGGTAACCAAAGGCCCCAACTCGCACGGCGTGAGGCATGGTGCTGGCATACTTTCGAGCATCTTCACCCATTGCCAAAACAACAATCTCATTGCTCTTCAAGGCTTCTTTGTCGAGAAGAACCTCACCCAGGTCATTCTTTCCAGTCTCCTTGGGTGCCGATACACGAGATCCACCACCCAAGAGACTGCTACCAAAGCCAGTATTAGTCTCAGATTTCTCAAGTTTGGCATCATCCTTTTTAGAATCGCGCTCAGCAGGGTCCATCTCGTGCGTCAATGCACATCCCATTCGTTCCTCGCCACCCAGCCAATCGCGCATACTGATGACCATTCCGCCGTGCTCTGGCAAACAGAGCATTGGTGAAACGATCTCTCTGGCTCGAGGGTTCCTCATTGGGCGCAGCCATCTATCGGTCAGAATCTCGTGAAACTCGGAATCAAGTGTGAGTGTGTCTATCAGACAGAGTTTGACGCTGCTGAAATTGGGTTCTGAATTCTTTTTATAGTGTCTTGTCGACATGGGATCTTGTTGGTAATTATAAGCAGCAATTTTTAGGCCAGAATAATCTGCTGCCATGATCGTTGCACGATACTTAGTGATGAGATGGGCGTACAGTCCTGGTGTCTCCACGGCCCGATCTTCGTGGAAGACAGTGGTGTGGCCTCCGTATACGGTCAAGAGGACACCCAAGATCATTCCGATGCCTTGGCGTGGGTCGAGGTAGCTGATCAGGGTCTCTCCTTTGGCGAACTGTTTAGAGCTCGAATCGGTGGGGACAGTCGCGACAATAGCGCTCAGACACGCCATTTGATGCATTATTGTGCGGTGGCTCATCACGACACCACGCATATCTCCTGTCGGAGCTCGCGCAAACTCGATATATGCCAAGTCCGGAACGACCAAGGGAGGGGAATCGTCCTTCTTCTTGGGATGGAAACTGCCAAACTCATTCGTCTTCCACCATTCAACGCCCCGTGGCCAGTTGAGCTTTTGTGCAGTGATGTCACGTTGGAATCCCTTCAAGTTATTTTCCGTTGTCAACGCAAGGTGAGCTTGTGTTGAGGTCAGTACCAGGTTCAAACTTTGGTAGTCGTCAAGGCTGTTGATAGGCACCGCAACCACCCCGGCGATGAAACAGCCCATCAAAGCGACAGCAAATTCGATGATCTCAGTCTCGCGATAGATTAAAGCGACACGATCTCCACGGTACAGATTGCTCTTGTCGCGGATGACCTGAGCAACCTTTTCCGCGCGACTGGCGAGCTTGTCCCATGTGATGGATGCAATTTCTTTGCCCTTCTGGTCCAATACCCAGTATGCCGGTTGCTTCGGATGAACCCGTGCGCGATGTCGGAGAACAGCCGGTATGTTGTCAAAGTTGGACATGGGTATATTCTTATCATGGGGATCGTTCACGGCAAAGGGGATGTCTCGAGGTTCGAGGGGAAGTAAATGCTGGATAGCAGGCCCATGAGCCAGCTCCGAGGGCGGGATGAAAGGCGGCGCCATGTTTGCTGTAGGAGAAAATGCCTCGCCAGATTGAGAGTAACGATGAAATCCACCACCGTAGCTATCCCGATAATCATCATGCTGCTGACCCGCGAAATCCGAGAAGTATCCCTGCTGCGAGTCAAGCATTGTGGACTGCCGCGTGACACCTCCCGATGCAGGGTCGTAGACTCCCATGTCATCATGTACATACTCAGGCTGGGCATACTCCGCCTGCGAATACTCGGGTTGGGCGTAGTCGGATTGACTATATTCAGGCTGGGCATACTCGGCTTGCGATTCGGGGTTGAAGGCGTAGTTCTGGCTCAGTAGAGTCGCCGTTCTCGAGCCGTCCAGCCCTTGTGATCCTGGAGGTCCTGGTCTGGGGAGAAAAAGCGAATCATAGGATGCCGCGGATGGGGCTCGATCGGTTGTCTGCAGCATTCCAGTACTATCTCTGTCGTGAGACCCTCCGGTAGGAGCGGGGGACGACGCCTGCAAGTCCGTGTTGACACCATGGTCGTACCCGTAACCTCCACTCCCATCATAGGCACCGGCATAGGTAGGGGATGAGATCGTGGGATGAGATGAATCGGCCGTGGGTGGTCGTACACTCAGAATTGCCGGCGGGGCAACATGAGAGCTATTCAGTGAGTCTGAATGGCTTGAGGCCGCATGAGAATTAATGTCAAGAGGTTTGTTGGGGCCGAGGAACTGAGAAAGTAGGAGGGTGCGTCGCTTTTGGTATCTACATAGTACATAGTCAGCCTTTAAACCTCCCGACTGCCATTGCATGACCACATAGGGGCCATTGAACGCGGTTCATAATATCCATGGTCACTTACCCTTTCTCAGTGATATCGCCCTCCTGTCAAATATCATGCGGTGTCAGCGCATGTTTCACGAGAATATAGGGCTGAAAATGATGGATAACCTTACCTCTAATTCCCGGTCCAGGGTCCGCAACGCGGATTGCAGCTCGGGGCTTTCTTCCGCCATTTGGACAGAGGGTTAGGCCTCAGTTTGAGGGAATGTGGATCGAACGCGCGGGGGAGGAATGAGTGTCGTGTGGACAGGAACACCTCATGGCAATGAGCGTCCAAAGGCGCAAAGAAGAGGGACCGGAGACGGCTCTCGTTGAGGAGGGGGGGAAGGGTGGCGCAGTCGATATTTGCAGACGAATTAGCCGGGGTTGGTTAGTTAGTTGAATTTGGCTAACGAAGTCGAATTGTCTCAGTGATGGACCTCCGCGCAGCGCAACGTCACCCCCAACGAGGGCGGTCAAGGGAACCGAGGGGAGCGGGTGAGACAATTGAAGTTGAGAGGGATAAAAATAACAATAAACAAGAGACGAGGGGGGGGGAGATGATAAGAGGGGAGATTGGACTGATAGTGGAAAAGGCACTGTGCAGTGTAATAGTATGAAAGAACTGGGGAAGACGAGGAACTGGGCCAGATGGAAATGGCTTCAGGTACGGTAGAAGTACAAATAGTACATAGTAGATAGCAGAGAGTACAGCAGGGTGTGAATAGAATTTAGTGGTTTATGAATCCAAGAGGATATACCGTATACTGCTATATAATAAAGGAGTATATACTTGTAGCTGTACATAATATTTCCTTTATATAGATTGTGAATGTTTGTCGTGATGATCTTGTGGATGTTGTATACTTCGTACCCGTAGATATTAATGCCTCAGGCACTTATTGATAATCAGGTGACCACTCCGTATATCACATGACCCTAGACACCTGATTGGTGCCTGCGCTGCCCTAACTCATGTGACCCCCACACAACGCCTAAGCGAGCGCACCGCCAATTTCCTCCATGCGATCGCCGAGTGACTTGTTGAATCAACCACCCAACGACAAACCCTCCCATAATCCCTCCCTCGACACTGTCAACATGTCCGACGCCGGGGAAGTCGTCGCGGTCAACTCCATCCTGCCCAAGGATGTGAACGAAGGCTCCGTCCTGCTCGTACGCTACTCCCTGGATGATAATTAAAACGTTCAATCTCGAAATATACTAACCCTTGTCCTAAAGTTCAACAAGTGGTCCTACGAGGACGTCGAGATCCGCGACATCTCCCTGACGTGAGTCTATCTTTCAATCTTTTCAATTCCTCGTCTCGTCTTCCCGAATGCGAAAAAAATGGTGTGAAGAATTGCGGTGGCACATGAAATTGAATTTTGGTCAATCAACAACACAATGAACAATCTTGGAGGAATACATGGCATATTGGAGCATTCGGGAATTTCAGGGCGTCAAACTATCACTCTGCACGGTGCTGATACTTTTTTCTTCCAGCGACTACATTCAGATCCGTCAGCCTGTCTACCTCTCCCACACTGCCGGTCGCTATGCCGCCAAGCGTTTCCGCAAGGCTCAGTGCCCCATCATCGAGCGTCTGACCAACTCGCTCATGATGAACGGCCGTAACTCCGGAAAGAAGCTCATGGCCATGCGCATCGTCTCCCACGCTTTCGACATCGTACGTTCTTTCAATCCGACATTCAATCCAGATTTCAACCAGCCGCTAATATTGATTTTTCTTGCTTTTCAGATCCACATCATGACCGACCAGAACCCCATCCAGGTTGCCGTCGACGCCATTGTCAACTGCGGCCCCCGTGAGGACTGTAAGTTGGACCCGAATTACAAAGATAAAGTTCGATTTCGAAGGGAGAGGAAAAACCCCACCAAGAATAGAACTTTGTCGGGCATATGTCATAATGGATAGATACTAATCATCTTTTCTAGCCACCCGTATTGGTTCCGCCGGTACTGTCCGTCGCCAGGCCGTTGATGTCTCTCCTCTCCGCCGTGTCAACCAGTCCATCTCCCTCCTGACTGTTGGTGCCCGCGAGTCCAGCTTCCGCTCCATCAAGAGCATTGCTGAGTAAGATTCCCTCATTGAATGCCTCATATGAAATTCTGGATCTTGTGCTAATCATCGATAATAGGTGCCTTGCTGAGGAGCTGATCAACGCCGCCAAGGGCAGCTCCAACTCTTACGCCATCAAGAAGAAGGACGAGCTGGAGCGTGTTGCCAAGAGCAACCGGTAAAGGGTGTATGGGTTGTATTCTCCGTTTGGTCCTCTGTTTACGGCTTCTGGAGTGGACGGGGGGTTTTCGCCGGGATTCAGTGGAATTGCACACATCTGCGTGGCTGTACTTAGTCTGATATGGCCAGGAAAAAGCAGTGTCCAAAAAAAAGGAACGCCGTCGGATTGCTTTCTTCCAAGTAGTTGGGATGTGATAACGAAAGTCTCGGGTGGTAATGGCCACTTTCAATATGAAAAATTTTTTCCTCTTCCAATGCAATTCGATGTTATTTTCTAGTAGTTATGTTTCAAGTAGAATTCGAGTCTGATGATTTAAATCAATTCAATTCCTTTTTTCATCCTTTATTATATTGATGTAGTTTGAAGTCTTAAGGTAGCAGCGCGGCAATTTGGCTGGTCGCTTATCGATACGCCGCCGAAAAAAAAGTTTCCGTCAACGTTCGGCCAGACCAACCTCCCTCCGCTACCAACCTTCACCACCTTCCTACCAGATCAAAATGGTGAAAAGAAAGCTCGGGGCCTTGGAAAAGGTCGAGGCAGACTTGTAAGTCTTTACTATTTGTGATCACTCAATGCGCCCGAGTCTTGCTCAGGCGAAGAGATCCAGGACTGTTCTATTGACATCTCGCACCTCATAGGCCCAATCTGCAACATAAGATTCGCAGAGATCCCAAGTAAGTGTTCCTATGCTATTCTATGCATTCTCTTGAATTGTGGTTAGAATAGGTGTCTAACAGGGTTCTTTGCGCAACACAGATCATACATTGAGGATTTTCGCGCTCAACACTACCAATATGAGTCGCACCGCGAAATTTTCATGGCCGCGCCCTCAGCCGCTACGGACACTGGAATTATCTCTCTGCGAGAGCTGATTGACTTCATCTCGCATGTTGCGGATTGTTACCCCGATATCCTGAAGGACTTCCCGCAGCAGCTTATCGACATGCTTATGCAGCACCACTTGGTGTTGGAGCCGGAATTGAGAGAGAAGTTGGTAGGAAGTCTAGTCTTGCTGAAGAAGAAGGACTTGCTCGATTCTGCAACGTATGTTACCACGATATTACTATGCGGTTCTCCGAGTCCCAGATTCTGTGTTCTAATCAGTGTTTGATATCCAGGCTCCTCCATACACTGTTCCCCATCCTCATTTCCACGCCTAGCAAGACTTTGCGTGCGCTGCTGTTTCAGAAAATCTTGTCTGAGCTCCGAACTGCGAACCAAAAGACGACGAACCACAAGCTCAATCGCACGATGCAGACTGTCCTTTTCAACTTGGTAACATCGGACCGAACGAGCTCGAAGGCACTCTGGGCAATCAAATTGACTCGAGAGCTGTGGAAGCGTCAGATCTGGACTGATGCTAAAGCCGTTGAGATCATGAAGGAGGCTAGTCTGTCTGAAAACGAGAAGGTCATTGTTGGAGGTGTTCGCTTCTTCCTTGGAGGTGATAAAGAGCGAGAGGAGGCTGAGGATGAGAGCAGCGACGATGACGGCGTCGATGTTGGTCGTATCAAGCACCAACTGGGCATCAACAAGAAGACCAAGAAGAAAGCCCGTGTCGCTGAGAAAGCCATGGCTCAGCACAAAAAGAAGGAGAAGAAGAAGAACCAACCTCACCCTCTCAACTTTTCAGCGCTGCATTTGCTTCACGACCCTCAGGGATTTGCCGACACTCTCTTCACTCGACACCTGCAAAGCTCCAAGGCTAAACTGAACCTCGAGAACAAGCTGCTTGTCTTGCAGCTGGTATCGCGTCTTGTGGGTCTTCACAAGTTACATATCATGTCACTCTATTCCTACTTCCAGAAATTCCTCACCCCCCGTCAACCCTCAGTTACCTCTTTCCTGGCATCTCTGGCTCAAGCGTCTCACGACTTGGTTCCTCCTGATGTTCTCGAACCCCTTGTTCAGAAGATTGCGAATGAGTTCGTCTCTGAAGCCTCCGCTGGAGAGGTTGCTACCGCCGGTCTTAACGCTATTCGAGAAATCTGTGTTCGTCAGCCCTTAGCAATGAACGAGACACTATTGCAAGATCTTGTTATGTATAAGAAAAGTAAGGATAAGGGTGTCATGATGGCCTCGAAGGGTCTCCTCAGTCTCTACCGGGATGTCGGCGCGGGTATGCTGAAGAAGCGGGATCGTGGCAAGGAAGCGTCCATGAGTCTCCGGGCTGGTGACAAGCTTGCTAAGCGCTTTGGTGAGCAAGAAATTGGTGGAATTGAGGGACTGGAGCTCCTTGAGAAATATAAGGAGGAGCAGCGTCGTGAGAAGCGTCGCGAGATGGGACTTCCTTCCGATGGCGAGGATGATGAGGAGGAGGATGAGGCAGCCAACTGGGCCAACTGGAACGTTGAAGATGATGAGGACAGTGATGATTCTGGTGACTGGATCAACGTCCAAAGTGATGTCGAGATTGATCTCAGCGACTCCGAGGACGAGGGCAAGGCCCATCCATCAAAGAAGACTAAGCAAGAAGAGGATACCAAGAAGAACGATGATGCCGACAATCAGTCTGCATTCTCCAAACTTGCCACTACCAAGATTCTCACCCCGGCGGATCTGGCCAAGCTTGCTGAACTCCGCGCCGAAGCTGCCGTTGAAGCTGCCGTCCCTGGATCGAAATCTCGCCATGCCGCCCAGAACACCAACCGTCACACCGATGATCCATTGACTGCCGAGGAAATCGAGGGTCTTGCCGCTTTGTCTGCTGGCAAGGCCACGCGTGAGGAGCGTATTGCACATGCACGGGAGGGCAAGCCAGACCGAACAGAGCATAAGAGTAAGGAGGCTAAGCGTAAGGAACGCAAGCAAGAGCAGGGCAAGAGTACTACCAACAAGGAGAAGGCTCGTCGCAAGAACTTCCTGATGACTCTTGGCAAGGCCAGAAGCAAGAACAAGCGTAGTTTGGTGGAGACTCGTGCGGTGCTTAAGGCGCATCACGACCGACAGAAGAGAGGTGGAAAGAGAGGTAATATCGGTTAAAGAGTCTTTTGAATTTGTGGATGTGCATTTGGTTTATACTCTGTTTATACTATGATATATGGATATCTAAAATGGGACTTGGCGTTATTCGCGCTCAATATTGTTCGTCTTGAGCAACACCTCTACTAGTAGTCGCTCCTGTACACTGCACACCTGTGTGTCTGGGCAGACACATGAGTGCATACCTATGGATGGTCACGCTAGTATCTTCAACTTTGAAACCTTGGAAGCTAAAGTAGTACTTTGACAGTCACTAAGTACTACCACCTCCTGGAGGGCCTAGGTACCATAGAGTACTGGTACATTACTTGAGCGTTTTAGCCTCGTCTAAGTCCTGAATCAAATTCAGATATGTGATATCAAAAATCTGTTGCCGCCATCGATGCAATATATCTTGCACAATATATAATAAGGAGGATATCAGTATGACGAGCTGCACCTCTTCGTTAAATTCTGGTCAATGACCAATTCCTTCAACTCTAGGACTGTCCATGTATTTGATGTTTCATAAATAAACTAATAATGGGATACTACTAGTAGTAGCCGTACTATGCAAGGCTTTGAATCTCTTGCGAGAAAACTGACATACTTCCTCCTGACCAATCAAATCACCCGAATCTCCCATGACAGAGTCACGTGATAATAACCCTAAGCCCTATCTCAAATAGGCAAGATTAGAGCGCGTCTTCGAGTCGCGTTCGTCCCAGCCTTCCAACTTCTTCTCTTCCTGTCTTTGCCCTGGCAACAGACTCAACCACCCCACCTCCCTTACTTCAACCTCAACTTACATTCCAGTGTTATCTCTACTGTATCGCTTCGCATCAAACCGAGGTCGCTTACCCCTCTCTACGTCATTTCTTCCCTCGTGGTTCAATCTACCATGTCAACCTCCAACGACGCGCTCTCGAAGCGCAGACGCTTCCAACCTGCCATCACAAGCTACTTTTCGTCTCAGCAGGCTGAGCCTCAGCAACCTACGTCTGTGAATGGAAATTCCGTCTCGCACAATCACTACGCTGCTTCAACTTTCTCTCCAACCCCAGTCGTCCCAGAGACGGTGCAATCTTCCCTGCTCTCGGTCGGGATGCGGGTTCGAAAGTCCGTAGCAGACGGATACAAGACCGAACAATCACTGAAGCAAGAGAAAGCTCTTCCTCCTCCGGTCGTCGTAAAACCCTCTACCCCTCAATCACAACCTGGTCCTACCTATAGTTACGCCGAACTCGCGCCTTTCTCCGGCGTCTCCAAGTCGTACGATCATATTGTCACGGATGACGGCGATGACTATTCTCTCCCGCCGAGCAGCCAAGATTCCATCCTATCCACAGACTCCTTCCACGGCACGAACCCTCAAAAGCGCACTTTTAATTCGGATGATATCTTTCATGGTTGGGAAGATGAAAGTTCTGGTTTTGGACAGAGTGCCCCCGCCGGTCGACATATCCTGGCTCCAGGATTAGGCCAGCAGCGCCGTCGTATGCTTGCTCAGCAACAAAACAGCCAGTCACACATGGATCTGGATGATTTTGAAGAAGCCTCCTTCCTCCGACGACGAGAGGAGGTAGATGCCGATTTTGCTTAGATGGATTATCCTTTATTCTTCGTTGCGTGATTTTGAGCACTGACATGATTTTAGCTGCTGGGTAGCGGAGTCATTTGCTCTTACTCGCTTTTCTATTTCGTTCTCTCATGGTCTGACTCGTCGGTCCTTCTACCCCCGTGTTCTCTTGTATCTATACCCATTTGGATTCTTTCTGTACCACCATTCTGTACATTACCTCAATTCTCAGTCGTGCTATGAGCGTGCATGGCTTGAGCCCCTTGTTTCAGCACTTTGCTTCAATAATGCGAAATGAAATCTTACAAAGTCAATTTAAACCTTGCCCTATCCTGTACAAAAAATATTACTAGTACGCGATGACTTTCTGCGTTGTACTAGTGGCAAAAGAGAAAGCAGAGTATCTGGATATCGTTGTCATTATATTCTATCGTGATCATGGCTAAGAAAAAAATTAAAAAGAAACAATAACAAAAAGTATGGTACGCATAGACTCCAGAGCCTAGTAAAACCATCGGAAGGCATCGCTAGCTGGTCCCTCCTGGAGATACTCCGTTGGGATGTCTTTTGCTTTGACATGCACTCCCTGAGCTCGATCTCGTCTTTTATTATCCATCATCATCCATACTCCGAGACAAATGGTCAGTACAATGCCAGTACCCCCAAAGCTCGCAGTAGTGATCAACGCAGGTAGATACTTCGGTGCATCTTGGCTACGAAAGATATTCGATGCCACAACGCCCATTAAATTAGCAACGGGGACAGCAATGCTTGTCAACACAACACGACGTCCCTCGTTGGCTATATTGTTGTTGTACCAAGCATCAAGGAGGACCGAGGGTGCAGATGTACCCCTAGAACGAAGTTAGCAAGATTGAAGAAATCCAAAGAGTCAATCGGCATAGAACTCACCAGGTCATCATAAAAGAGGCAAAATAAGCGACATTGATCTCGCTCTGCACATCAATGACTGCATAGATGATGAAACCAATAAAAGTAAAGAAAAACCCAAGTGCAATAAATGGAAATCTCCATCGCGTCCAATCACTGCAGAATGCCAGAATAAGCAGCATCGCAGCACCTGAAACATTAGGAGCCACAGTAAACAAATTAGTCTTAACAGTGCCATAGTTTAGACGCTCGATAATAACTGGCAAAAACAACTGAACTCCCTGAAGAGGAACACCAAGGCAAATCTGAATAGCGAGAATCGCCCAACTAGTCCAGTGCTTGAAAATGCGAAACGCATCACGGATATTAAGCTTTTCGTCGACAACTGATGAACTGTCGATCTGTAAACGCAGATATGCGAGTTCTTTTTCCTCCGGTGATAAGAATTTAGCTTGGGCTGCGGACCTGGGCAGATACCATAAGGCGAAAAGGGCGAAAATTACGGTACCGCCTCCTTCAATGAGGAAAAGGTATCTCCATGATGCCAATGGGCCGCTGTCGATGCGAAATACTCCGAAGGCAAGTAAACCAGAGAAGGCAGAGGCGATGCTTTGGGCTGCGTAGAAGATTGCGAGTCGACGGGCTAATTCTCCACGACGGTAAAAGCTGGATGAGAAGAACTGTCAGAAAATGGATTGCTCAATTTAATGGAAGCTGAAAATACTAACGTTGTTTGATAATAGATGACTAGCGGGAAGAAAGCACTCTCAGCCATTCCCAAGAACCATCTTATGGCAAACAATCCGCTGAAGTTGAACACCGCAACCACAAGAATGGTACAGATACCAAAGGTGAGCATCATACAGGGAAGTACGATGTTAGGACCAATTTTCTTCCCAAGAAGACCAAGGAAAGGTGCTGTGAGGACATATGGGACGAAGAAGATACTGAGAATGAGGTTATATTGGTTTCCGTGTAGATTGAGAGTATCTATTAAGATAATCGTTAGCCGATTAACTCCCAATGAATAGAGATAATAACAATTAGATCACAAGTATACCTTCAAGTCCTGCTGTTTTAGCATTTCCCAAATTCGACTTATCAAGACTATTAAAAAGGTACATCACAGCCAGCACGGGGAGTAAACGAAGGTCAAATTTCCAGACCAACGCACGCTCCGCTCGTGGATCAATGTCCACCGCGGCAATAGTCGTATGGACATCGGGCTTCTGTGACGTTTCTTCAGATACATCCATGGTGACTATATAATATCACAATAAACTGCACATTTCAAACTCTCTAGGGGGCGGGGGGAGGATTTCCCCATATATCAAAGAATATCAAAGACCAGCTTATCGAACTATTCTTCCCCACAATTCAATCTCATGACAAACCCCGATTTCGGTTCAACCGTTAAGACCAGCAGATAAGCTGTGGTCTTGGCATCTCGTGGCAGATAAGCGTAGACCAATGGGATTTCCACCCCCGAATTCTTCCTATCTTGGATTTCTGTGACATTGTCATTCTGCTAATTACACTTTTGGCACGGGAATACTTAGGGTTGATATTGAGTTTAGTCCTGCATATCTCGAAGATGCGAGGATTTGCCGAGGAACCTTCTTTACGTCCATCCGACTTACTCCATGAGGCTTATCTTTCGCCGCTGTGCTTTGGGCCCCAAAGTTCCAGGTCTATGGGAATAGAACATGTCCACCCAATGAATTCTTCATGACAAAATAGAACGAATTGGTGAATCAAAATGAATGCAGTATATTTATAGTGAAAGGACCTCATGAAAGATAGTGAAAGAAGAAATAAAACATGAGTGATAGAAAGTTAGAGAAGGTTCATAGACGAGAACTCCTTTTGAATCGCTGACAGCCTTTTATGGAACCGCAGCACTATCTTCGTGTGTTTGAATCTTAAGAGATCAAGTGAAATGAATTATATAAAAAATGAAGCTATGCAACAACCTTGCGACTTGGGCTTTTCCAAATGCGGATGAATGTGACGACCTGTCACAGGTCTCAGGCACCGCAAGCCGTGTTAGAGCTGGATTCCCTGCGATGATCACTACCTCGTTAAGAAGTTCGATCCTTAGATTGGTCTTTCAAGGTGAAAATGAGAATAATAGCCAGTATTGTAGCACAGAACGAGAAAACTAGGGGGAAAATCATCAGTTTAATGAAACAAACAAGTCAAACCGAGCCACAACTTACTTGGTACTCTTTGGAAGCCTTCGAGGAAACTAGATCGTGCAATTCGCTGAATAGCCCGTGGGATTTTATGGACTGCCTCAGAATCATTCAAGATGATGTTGACAATCTAACCCGGTTAGAACCATCATTAACCGAGATGTTGTATAAGAAGGATGCTCACCTCATTCGCATTCTCATATGAACTTAATCGTTGCCGAAGTGCATTTTTAAATCCACCCTTGCTTAATAGAGAGGTGATTGTTACTGTCAAGCTGAATGTCACCTGTTGACACAAGTAGTATACTGTAATGACTGCTAGAGTGACCTTCGGGAGAAGATGCGCTTATCCCAACGAATTAAGATATGGAGCTACAGGTCATCAGCATGAAAAAAGCGATGAGAATGTAAGTTAGATCCCAAAGGCTCACTTGGTGCCGCCATCGAAAAATCATTATGAAGAGGCAGAGCGATCCAATCGCCGTAGATGCTAGTGTCGCGCGCTTATAACCTCCAGCTCTGAATGTGCACAAGATAGTCAGAGAACCATGAATCATATTAGAGCGACCAATACTGCTGGAGGGTAATTCATAAGTATTTGTATTTGGATTTGGTTGGTTTCAAATTATTCGTAATATTTTCAGTGTTGTCAAGGTTTATGCTAATGTATCGCAGATCTACTGGCCAGACAGTACCATAGAGATGTCTTTAAATCGTATATACGCTCCATCTAATCGAGGAATTCCCGTTGTTCTTTATTTTTCTTCTCAATTTTTGTTGCAGAAAAGAAATAACCCTGCCCAACAGACCGAAAGGTTTGTACTTTGAAGTTCCCTTCACCTACGGAGTACGCAGACTAAGGATCAACATTGTGACGCACAATAAGCACGTATAACTCATGTTACACAAGAAATATAACTCTGCCTTGGTTTACTGCATATGTCGTGTCACAGTGAATAACGTTTATTTCGGAGTGCTCACATAGAATCAACCCATACTATGGCGTACTACTAGTATGTATGGGCTGATCCTATGTAATTGTTTCTGCTGGGGCTTCCTCCGAATCCTGACTCATGTTCCTGGTACCGTTTCATATTGCCGATTGCTCACAATTTGTTTGAAGTCATGTGGAGGTACGCGCAAAAGCCAGGTATTCCACCTTAAAATGGTAGTTGACATAGAAGTCGAGGTTCCTCTTCTTGCCTACTTTATTCCACATCCGGAGCGTCCCCAAGCTAGCGATACCTTTTCGTCATACCCACTTCAAAGTGTTGGCACCTTCACAAAGTACAATTGGACTTCCCCAAGCGCTTGATAGCCTTGTATCTCTGTACGCTATTCGTTGTTGACATCCTGCTGATCGCTGTACACTGATAGTTACAGCGAAAAATGAAGACCATTGGTATCATCGGTGGCATGGGCTGGCCAAGCTCTCTAGCCTACTACGAAAAGATCAATCCACTGGTTGCAGAAAAGCTAGGTGCCGGACATTGTGCCAATCTTAACCTTGTCCAAACCGATTTTGCACGCCTCACGACGTATGCGGCTGAGGGTCGATGGGACATGGTTGGCGAAGGAATTGTGAAGCGGCAATCTTTACTGCGTAAGGGTTAAAGCACGTTAATTAGTCTCAAATTAAGTGTTTTAGGGACTTCAATCTTTGTACAGCAACGGGTTTACATGCGGTAGTCCCTGATCACTGCCCACGTAATTTTGGTGCTAGTACGGAAAATCGTTCGGTATGTATATCATGTAGAATGACGAAGTGCAAGTGTGAAGACCTGTAGATAGAACGCCAATACAGAGGATCTTTTGTGAAGTGTGAATTCTGTAGCACGCTACGAGAGTAGACTAGTAAACTGTGGAGCTAGCTGAAGCTCGAAAAACGCAACGTCTCAATATAGCTGCATATCATGGCACTATAGCAGGCATTGGAATTGATACAACTGACTCGCTCATGATTTGTTAACGTTTAGGACAATAATGGAGACTGCGTCTCTCTATGATGAGGTCATTAGATTTTCACCCTCACTCTGGGGAACAACGATATCCCTCAGACTAAAGGATGTAGTGAAGTTCTTCTGCTTGACAAACCAAGCATTCACCAACTCCCATTCCTGTTTAGGGTCAACGAAATTTATCTGTGATAGAGTCAGTCACATCCAATAATGCTAAGAAGAAGGTGTCGAACCTCAAATCTCCTCAACATGCTGGGAACAAGCTTATAAATCTCAAGAAGACTAATGTTTTTCCCGATACATGTACGACTTCCCATTCCAAACTGGAACATGGTTCCATTCATCTCCTTGACGCGGGATTCCTCTCCTTGCTTGCCAGCCAGTGTCTTGCAGAGCTCTTCATCATGTAACCATCGCTCAGGTCGATAATCCTCAGCATCCTCGCCAAAAACACCCTTGTTCATATGAATCAGCCAAGCAGAACAACCCACAATAGTCCCACCGGGAACAAAATGGCCTGCAATCTCGGCTCCGCTCTTGGGTACAACTCGTTCCAATGGCAATCCAGCGGCAGGATGCAGTCGGAAAGCCTCCTTAATACAAGCATCGAGATACGGAAGACGTTGGCTTTCATGCCATGTCACAAGGCCCGTCTCAGAGTCCGCGAAGACTCCATCGCGACCGGCTTGATCGATTTCAGCTCGAAGGCGAGCTAGTGCTTTGGGATGTTTGAGCAGGAAGTAAAAAACTGCCGAAAGACTGATACCAGTAGTTTCAGAACCAGCAAATGCCATGCTCACAGCCATGGTTTGAACCAAGGTTTCGCTCATAAACTCTGGATGCGATTGATGCGCAGCCAAGAATTTGGACAGAAGGTCCAGGGACTTTGCACCATCGACGGGTTTGAGATCACCATTGGCTAATTCGGGCATACGTTCTGCCATCCGATTACCAGCGAATCGAGCAACTGGGAATGTGGCATCAATATATCCCCATTGTGAGAGCTTTAGATAAATTGGATTCTTAAGTAATAGCCGGTCCAAGAAGGGAATTTGACCGATCTAGAAGAGCAGGTTAGACGAGATAAATGTCTTGGGGTGATTCACTTGAGGGCGGACGTACTGGAGCAACGTAAAGAAATAGCCAGGATAGATAGGAAACAATACCATCGATGTCCTTGTTCTTCTCTACAAAACCATGCCTTTTACTATATGTGATCTCTCCAATCACATCAAAGGCATAGAATTGTAACCACTGCGTGAAATCACATCCCTCCGAGTTATCAACATAGTAATTCTTGGTTTGCTCTAAGAATAGCTTCGTCGTATTGTCAACGAAAGGCTCATATTGGACTAGAGCCGACATAGCAAAGGCCGAGTTAACACAGCGGCGGAATCTGGCATGAAATTCGTTGTCAGTTGTACTAAAGAGGGACTGTAAACGATGCCCCTTAGCAATAGACTGTTGCACGACATAGAATTCGGACTATTTCGAAATGTGAGCAACCGAAAGACACTCAGATTCGGAGGTCATGATCAGTAACTAACCTTCGTAAACCCTTTATTTAAACCGTAGATAGTTTTGAGAGCTTGAGGGTCGGAAAAGGAGAGCATATTTGGTCCAAGACGGACGACATCTCCATACTTTTTGTGAAGGGCTCGATGCGTGACTTCAGACCGACGACCATACACATCATAGAGGCGCCACCAGTCCGTAATAGAAGCGAGAAATGGCCCCGGATAACGATGAAGCCCTTTATTGTATCGATTCTTCAATATCCAGATGACTAAACCAATAAAGCAAACGGCAGGCCAGTGCCGTGAAAGGACCTGAAGGATATGATCTGTTACCCCATGCATGGTGACAGAGAATAATATAAAATGCGGTGTGTTGAACACGTTAAAGAATATACTGTACCATCAGAGCTCAGTGGAAGGAGGCACTATATAAAGAAATCCATAACACGGGATTTAATACTCCCATTATCTACCGAGACCATCATGCCTTTCAAGTGTTGGCGAATCGGACATCGCCACAGTGTGCCGATTTAGGCGGCTCGAGGTAAGTTAGCTGCACCTGGTAGGGCCCAGTAACACGCACGGGATGATCTCCAACGCAAAAGAAGCGTCTGATCGCATTGATAATAGGGGCCTAGTCTCGTTAGAGACATTTGAGTCTCGGATTCAGGCGGACGGCCTAAACGCTGAAAGGCTACATACGGTTTCGTCATAGCCGATCGCCTGGCTCAGCATCAACGACTCATATCCAAGGAAATATGAATGGAACGGCCCTTTTTTTGGATATCGGAAAATGCGGGGAGAAATTAGCTGGGGGAAATTCAGTGGGGATCTGGTTTAGTGGGTCTTGTCTGCTGTGAGAACGGGATTTGTATACTTCGAGAACTACCGAAACCCTAAGAAATTCAATATCTGGGAGATGAGACACCACATCAAGTCGAGGATTGTCTAAGCATTTATAAGCTGAATGCAGTGGAGATTATTGCTTCATTTTATTGATCTCCTCGGATTTCCGGCATCGTGTACCTCTATTGTGTCGGGAAACTTTTCAACAGTTTTCCGAGAGACGAGAGGTGTCTCAAGATTGTTCCCATGCCTGTACTTCCAAGGTTGGGTTCATGAGTCTGTTCAATGATCCCAATCAAAATCAGTAATTTCTGAACTATACTAACTTCAAATTTGTGCTATATCAATGGGATAAGGTTAAAACTATGCTTCAATGAATCAGTTCCTTTACTTCATGTTGCGGAAAGTATGGCATGCTCTGATATCTTTGAAATATGGACAAGCTTGTAACAGATGAAGTCAACCACTTTTGATAAAATGCTATCTTGGATGCTATCTATACCCTTCCCCCTTCCCTTTGCCTAGAAGTTATTACCGAGACACCATGCTGCATCTTGTTTGTGCGTTGAAACATTAAAGGCGGGTTGGGGCGGTTTGTGCTAGGCAAATTATTCGGACCCACAGAAGACAGGCATGTTGAAGAAGATGCAGCGGAATTAAGACGTAGTGCTAGTACATGGTCTGTATAATCTTGGGATAGGCATTGAATAAACCAAGCAAAGCACAGTGATCAAGATTTGCAAAAATGGGATAGACTTATGCCGGCGATGTTCAATAAGATTGATAGATAATCATAGTACCGACCATATTTGGACGATGGCCACTAATCAGTTGCCAGGGACTACTACTACAGCCCAGTTCATAATATGTTGTACTTTGATGGGCGACAGGTGATTCTGCGAGCTTGACATCCAATGAGGTTATTCGGATTGTTAGGGTTATGGATCCTCGAGAGTCGCAGTCTCCGCAAGGTCGGGGTTTGGCCGAGTCAGTCCATAAGCACAACAGCAAAATGTTACATACCTTGCAGTGAAATTAGACTCAGTCTAGGCCAAAAATAATGGAACAAATCTTCACCTTTATTTTCTAACTCCTTTCACACTTGGTTCTTCATGTATGACGCGCCCACAACAAGAAATATGCGCCTCGGACATTGACCGACCGGATAGGTCACAGGATCCAATTTGAAGGCTAGAACCTCTTATTGCGAATAAATCGAGCTTTTTATCCAATGAAAAGCTTCCTGGGAGCAATCAGATAATGCCATGCCCATTTCACCAATAACAATGACCCACCTACGACGTGGCGGATTCCTCAATTCATTAATGATTGAAGTCCAGGGGCAAGCAGTTGAACGTGAAATACCAAGTGAAACCAATGTCAGGTTTGGCGGGACGAACATTCCAGTTCAATAATTGAAGATCAACCATGCTATCCGTGATTAATTTATCTACTCGGAAGCCCCATGAATGTGTCTTCTGTCAAGCTTCATTCAATCGTCCCGACGCCCTTAAAAGACACTGGAGAACATGCAAAACGCGTCTCGAACGATCGCTAGAAATACCACAAATACCCCCAAAAGCCAGAGGAAGAAAGTCCAAGGCGTGTGATAGATGCCATAATTTAAAGAGAGCTTGCGCGTCGACAGCTTCCAATGGGTCTTGCAAGTCGTGCATCGAAAATAATGCAGTCTGTTCATACAAGCGACGGAATTCCCATCGCGAGGGTCACCAAGAGAAAAGACAAGAATCGTCATCAACGTCAAATACTGCACATCTATCCATAAAGGCTCATGCTTTGGTCAACCCGGCCAATCAACAGACGGTACGCAGTCTTCTCCGTGAATACACCATCGGAACAACCCAGATTCGCCGACCAAGTGAAATGGACTTCTCAGAACTCGCTAAGTTCCCATATTTGGGCAACTTGTGCACTACAAGTGGCATTGCAAACACATTTGAGTGCGGCACTTCACAGTACCGTCTATATATCAGGCAAAAGGTTTGTATAGAACAAGCTCCTGACCACCAGGGCTGGCTTCAAAGGGCAGATGTGTTTGTCGACCGAATGAAAAAAAACTCACAATAAGTATATAGATGCCATTCTACGAAGTCAATGACCTTGATGAAGCCAAGCCCTTCTCTTTCCAAGAAGTCTTCCAGCCCGAAATCAATGACCGCGTCAATACGCTTTCAAAGGCTCCGTGGATTCGACCTCGACTGGGGATTGGGATCCCTCTATCATCACTCAATCCAATAATGAGTGACCAAGATGTTACGACTTTAAGAAGATCATGCGAGATAGTCGAGAAATTACGCAATGCCATCACAAACAAAAAAGCAACCAGCAAGATTCAGATATCCTGGTCCGAATCTATCGAAGCCACCTGTCTCCAATTTTTCTCGCCCATGAATATAGAAAGATATCTTACGCTCTTTTGGTTCGCCTGGCATCCAAATTGCCCTTTTATTCATAGACCATCATTCAAATCGACCACTTCTCACCTGAACCTGGTTATTGCGATGACTATAATCGGTGCCTGTATTTCCCCGGTGGAATCCGATCGTGCGATGGCCAATGTCTGGTTTGACGTGATCGAAGAAATGGTTTTCAACGATCAAGTTTTTTCTCCAATTCAATCTGTTGAACTAAACGAGGAATTTAGGATGAGTTCCTTTTGGAACTGCTTGAGTACTCTACAGGCCGGATACTGTGTGTGTCTATACCAAACATGGGAAGGGTCCAAAGAAAACAAACGACGAGTTCGAAGAGATCGCTATACGGCGATTATCTGGGTAAATTTCGACCAGATTATTTATTGTTAGCATGTTTCTTTACTGACTTAATGCAGCTGGCAAGAAAAATGGGTCTCAGAAATGCGACTTTAGATACTGTCAGCGCACAAAACATGACGGACTTCGATTGGCAAGAATTCATAGCTCGAGAATCTTTGATCAGGTAATATTGAACTTGACCTTGATAGCCTACTAAAGCAAGCATGAGAGAAGAAATCAAATGGCTAACTAGTGATCTTTTGAAGGATATTTTCTTGGATTTTCAATCTCGATTCCGCATACGCCTTGTTTTTCCAACAACCTCCTCGAATGCTCGTACAAGAAGCTGATATGGATCTTCCGTCTCCAGAAGCATGCTTCCAAGCTGAATCTGCAGAGGAATGCTTCATCGCATTGAAGTCCTGGAGAGCAAGAATAGCACCTCGAAGAAATCTGAAGCTTTGCGACGCACTGAGAGCCATCTGCAGTGAGACAGTCTGTCGCTATGAGAATTTCTTCTCGAACATGGGCGTAGTAAGCATGTTTACCATAATGAGTGGTAAGAATAAAACCTCGTATCTTGCATGATGATGTCTAATCAATCATTCTTAGCATTTTGTGCTTTAACCTTCCAAGCTCGACACTCGATGTCACCAATACTTGATGAATCCACACTCCGCAGGGGACTACATAATTGGAGGCGATTGTGGCCATCCCATATTCGCGATCTGGAACTTTCACAGAGCTTTGCACATTCGGATCCAAATCGTTGGAAAACGCTTGGCTTCGTACGACATGCTCCTGAGTATTGGCTTCTAACGTCATGGGTACTGGAACAAACAACGGGTCGATCCCAAGTAACGCACGATACTTCACCGGTAAATGAGGACCCTGATATGAAGCAACTAAATGGATTGATTGTAGAGCTTCGGGATCAAAACAATGAAGTATCCAAAGAGAGCTGAAATGTGGACTAGTGATGTATAAAATAGAGAATAGCAATAATGTGGAATTCTTGATCGTCCGACGTGGAAGATACGAAACAAGATGGATTCATGATTCCACTCGATGCGATGCAAAATATTTCACACTCGGATTGTTGACCTGCTTTAGACCTTTGAATATAAATTCATAAATCCCATTATACTTCTCTCTATTATTTTAAGATATGAAATAGTATATGGGGACTGAAAACATGCTCTGTACTTCAATGCGCGCAAGAAAAACCAAAATGCAATGCAAAGAGACCCACTTGGGTGCTCAGAGCTCATCCTTACGGGTGTCGTCCGTAGGCTTAGTCTTCTCCTTCTCCTTCTCCTTACCCTTGCTCTTCTCAGCCTCGGGTTTCTTGTCCTTGTTCTTACCCTTCTTAGAGCTGTTCTTCTTGGCCGCGACGGTCATGCGCTCGTACATGCGGTTCAAAACACGCTCGAACTCACGCAGACGGGAGTCGATGTCAACGACCGTCAAGGCTGGGTCATCGGACACAGTGAGCTTCTCCTGAAGAGCAAGTTTCTCTTCCACCCAAATCTTGGAAGACTCATAGATCTCAGTAAGAGAGGAGAGATCGGTAGGTGTGAAAAGGCTATACTTGGGACCTGTAGGCTTGGCTGCCGCAGCAGTCTTTGTAGAAGTCTTAGATGAAGATGACGAGTAAGAGTCATCATCAAGGTCATCCAAATTTTCATCGTTGGAGGCGGATGGGGCGAGAGTGGATGAGCTGGTCTCGGTCTCTTCGGCGGAAGTGCTAGAGGCGGAGAGGGCAGAGGAGTAGGTCTCTTCGTCAGATTGAATCTGATTCTCGATCAGTTGCTTCATTGACTCGGCGTTCTTGATCATGTCTTGAAGCAACTGTACTCGTGCGGGTCTATCGGTGGATTCTTTCATGCGCTTCAGTGCAGGGTTGACAATGCTCTTCAGGTCCTTCAACTTGGCCTGGAAGTCTGCCGTTTTGGCGTTGTCACTCTCTTCGTACAACCAGTCACTGGACTTGGACAATTTGTCCTGCAAGATAGCTAGTTGGTCCGGCTTGATGGCCGCGGCGAACTCCTCGTTCTCTACCAGGTCGCGACTGCGATAGATAAAGGATTCCAGTTCATTGAGAGATTCTTCGCGCAGTATACGATCACGGTCCGAGGCATCAAAGGCAGACAAGCGTCCACGGATACGGCTGAGTTCAGCAGCGGAGGGACCCTGTCTTCCTAAGGGGATGGACTTGAGCGCAACAGGAATGATCTCGAGCTTGGTATGGGTGGTAGCCTTGCCGCTCTCTTTGGTGAAACTGGTGCTTGATGCATCCTCCGAGGAAGTAGTCGAGGACTCAACCTCAGGCTCAAGGGTGATCGATTCGTTGGTCTCATCTTCACCAAGGGGCTGTTGATCCCCCTTCTTGGAACCAAGGCCAAAGAAGCCTTTGACATCATCAACAATGCCTTTCTTTTCCGCTTCAACTTCGCAGCTAACGTTTCCACTAGTGACCTCTGGGAGGCCATCAATGGGGCTAAGGCGGATGTTGAACTTGGCGGTGATGTTTGCCGTAGAACAGCCAAAGTTATCCTTCAACTTAGTAACGGAGGCGGTGAGGTTTTGAGTCTCAACGCTCAGGACAGGGAGGTGATCCTGATTCTCACCAATCTGCTGATAGAAACTAAAGTCAAAATCATCAAGATTTTTAACAGTAACTTGCTTCTCTGGACCGGTCTGGGAAGTAGCAGTGAACAGCTTCTGGTTTCTTTCCTTGCCGTCCGACTTCCATTGGAGTACAACAGGGTAAGAAGCGGCATCACTGGCTCGAATCTCCTTGACGCGGAAGTTAGGGCTGAGGGCGGCTCCTTTGAAAGCAGCACCAAAGACAGCTGCCTCATCGGCGTTGACGTTAGTGCGGATCTTCTTAGAGGACCCAGAAATCTTCTCCAGCTGCTTCTGAACAAAGGGAGTGCGAGTAGCTCCACCGTGAAGAACGACGGAGTCGATGTCTTGTAACTTTAGGTTGGCAGCTTCCAGAGCCTTCTCTAGAGGAGTGTTGATGCGAGCCGCATGATCGGAGGCCAGTTTCTCGAAGTGGGCTCTGGTGATTTTGTATTTGAAGTTGACTTCTTCGTCATAAAGCCCCTCGAAACTGGTCATGGTGTCGCCATTAGCGCTAAGAACCTGACGAACCTTCTCTGCATCTTTCCAAAGTCTTGCCATAGTCTTGCCATGGGCCTTGATATCCTTGGCGGTGACTTTGCCCTTGAGCTTCTTTTCCTCGACAAGGTTCTCGACCATATCGTTGACAATGAGATCGTTCAGGGCATCTCCGCCGAGCGTTTTGTCCCATCCGGCTCCCAAAACATTGATCTCTTGGACAGTTTTGTTGTACTTTCCAACGTCCTTGACCTGGCGGCTCTGGAAGCGCAAAACGCTTGCGGTGGCCGATCCAGCTCCCATGTCAAAAACAACGTGATATTCCGGTTTCTCGCCATCGGAGATGCTAGGGAACTTCCGACTTGTAGCGTAATTCAAGCCAACAGCCAATCCATCGCTAATGAGAGCTTCGATTTTGAGACCGGCCAATTCGGCAGCCATGATGAGACTTTTCTTCTCCTCCGCGGTGTAGAAGGCAGGATAAGTAATGACGACGTCACGAATATCCGATCCTTTGCCAGCCAACAGATCAGCGTTGGCCTTGACTTCCTTCAATTGCATGGCCAGGATTTCCTCGACCAAGAATGGGTCTTTCCTTTCTGCTTCGCCAAGACGGTTACTGCGCATGGCCACTGATCCACGGCCTTCAGGAGCACTTTCAAGCTTGAGAGCTGGATACCGGCTCCAGTACTCCTTGACAATATCGTCATTTCCATCGTTGAAGGGAAGTCCCAACAGGGTCTTGAGATTCATGTAAACATCATCCGGGTACCGAGCCGCCAGGGCCAGTGCACCACTACCGTAGAATCGTTCGGGGAAGGGTGCATCACTTTCTCTTGTAGGCTTGAATGCGATGGCTGCCGAGTCCTTGCGCTTCGAGTCCTTGCTGAGCACAATTTCGAGGGGAACACCGGGCTTCACCAAAGCAGCCTTGAAGTATTCAGTACCGACATCGAGACCGATGACGCCAGATCCGGCCGCGGAGACTGAGTCGACGAAGCCGAGGAGGAAAACGAGGATTGGAAGAAGAACAAGGGAAACAAACGGAGAGGATGATAATCGTTGTCTTTGAGATAGCGTCATTGTCTATGTCTATGCTGCCCACTGCACGGTGTAAGCCAAAATATCACGCGAGAAAAGAGATAGAAGACTCGGGGGGTTTCGGTACATCAAGGCAGCGATATATAAGCAGAAAAGAACAAATTGAATTCAAGGCGCTCCACCAAATCGCGAGTTTTGTCGGCGGAACGCTGGCCTTGCGCCAGTTGAAACGTCGGGTGCAAGAGCTGTTGAATCGCGTCAAGCAGATGTTGGGTGTTAAGAAGGGTAGAGTTCGAAGTCGTGGAGGGCGGTAGATGTCAGAATCCACAATGACTAGGCCATTCGAGCGAGAACGAGATACTGTGGCCACCTGGCAAGAGAAGTTCTACGAGGCGCATCGCCGTGAGGCCACGGAAGCTGCAAGGGTGTTTGCACTGTTTGTTTGAATTACATAAGATAGCCCTAATTTGGGGGATGGCCACATTTGGAACTAAAAAGAAAAGGAGCGAACAGCTATTTGAGTATGATTGTCTATGTAGTATATAAAGAATGAAGTTGTATATGTATGTAAATTGTCTCATTTAAAATTACTGAACTAAATACAATTTATACTAAGCTAAGCCGGTCGATTATTGGTTGTAAGGAGCGTAAGTCGTAAACGGGTTCATCAAATCACCGTCGCCCGAACAGGGTCCAGACGACGGGCATTAGGGTAATAGCTCGGCCATCCATGCCTTTCCCCGAGAATCCAATTTTTTTTGGGTCATTTCATTGTTTTATCATGATCGGCTTCATCTCATTTGGATATGCTGTGCGATTCAGAGAAGCAAAATATGTTCAAGGGCCACGCTGAAATCATTAGAGCAGCGCCATAATAATGGCTAGACCAGGGATAAGACCGGCCAGAGACATCTTATATTGAGAAGATGCGGCATTGAAAGCTGGCGAAGTAGTAGCCGCAGGAGCAGGGGCAGACGAGGTGGCTGGTGTAGAAGGCTCTGGGGCGTTCGAGTGCACTGGGGAGACTGCGGGAGCAGGGGAAGTCGGCACAGGAGCAGGGGAGCTTGGCTCGGGAGCAGGAGAGCTAGGCTCAGGAGCAGGGGCAACGGGCTCAGGAGTGGTAGTAGGCTTAACGCATCCCTCAGTGCAAGTGACAACAGAGGTGATGGTCAGAGTGCTAGTCTGAGTAACCGGTTGGGTGTAGGTAGAGGATCCACTAGTAACAGTGGCCCAAGTGACTACGAGCATTAGCATTTGATTGGGGAAATCTGGGCTGAAGGTGAACTTACTTGGGCAGGTAGTAGTGGTGTAAGTTGTAGTAATCGTTGTGGGCACAGGAGGTGGTGTCGTAGTCTCCGTTTCACATGGAGTAGTGCTCTCTGGCGGCGGCGTCGCAACTGTGGTAGTCTCGCAAGGAGTCGAAGACTCAGGAGGGGGAGTAGCAACAGTAGTAGTCTCGCAGGGAGTTGAGCTCTCTGGAGGAGGAGTCTCCGTGGTTGTAGTCTCGCAGGGAGTAGAAGACTCGGGAGGAGGAGTGGTGGTAGTAGTCTCACATGGAGTAGAAGACTCCGGTGGAGGAGTGGTGGTAGTAGTCTCACATGGAGTAGAAGACTCCGGTGGAGGAGTGGTGGTAGTAGTCTCACATGGAGTAGAAGACTCTGGAGGAGGAGTGGTGGTAGTAGTCTCGCATGGAGTAGAAGACTCGGGAGGAGGAGTGGTCGTAGTAGTCTCGCATGGAGTAGAAGACTCGGGAGGAGGAGTGGTCGTAGTAGTCTCGCATGGAGTAGAAGACTCGGGAGGAGGAGTGGTGGTAGTAGTCTCACATGGAGTAGAAGACTCCGGTGGAGGAGTGGTGGTAGTAGTCTCACATGGAGTAGAAGACTCGGGAGGAGGAGTGGTGGTAGTAGTCTCACATGGAGTAGAGGACTCAGGCGGAGGAGTTTCTGTGGTGGTGGTCTCACAGGGAGTAGAAGACTCCGGGGGAGGAGTAGCCATGGTAGTAGTCTCACATGGGGTTGAGCTCTCAGGTGGAGGGGTCTCAGTTGTACTCTCGCATGGAGTTGATGTCTCTGGAGGCGGAGTTGGCGTAGGCGTATTAGTCTCACAAGGCGTAGTAGTCTCAACTGGAGGTGGTGTTGGAGTAGGAGTATCAGTCTCGCAAGGAGTGGTGCTCTCTACTGGAGGAGGAGTGGGAGTATCAGTCTCGCATGGGGTTGTAGGCTCTTCATGGCCACCACCGCCGTGACCAGGCCATCCACCGTCACCACCTCCATGGCCGGGCCAGTCGCCGCCATCGCCGCCATGACCACCATCTCCATGGCCAGGCCAGCCACCATCACCACCGCCGCGAACAGCTAGGCGCATGTCACCATTTGCATCTCGGGGCAAAACGCTGCCCGAGGCCATGGTGACGGCATAAAGGACAATAATAGGAACGCCACGCATTGTTGCTAACAGACAAGCGAGGGACTGCTAGATTAGATATTGGACAGTTACTGATATACTTGATCGTCCAACCCTTTAAACGAAGGACGTGTAGGAACCGTAACGAAAGAGCTCCTATCACGAAGTGATTTCAAAAATAAGGAAAGAGAGGTAAATAGAACGAGGGCACGGGTCAAATTTATATCCACATCTCACCTGGGGGATGGGCTTGCAGCCCGCATTTCTCTCTTCACAGATGTCCATAGTGCAGTAAGAGTAAGACCCTGGCCCTTGAGTGGGTCAGTCTCTGGTGACTGACATCAGGTGCTATCCATGATTCGATTGATATTCCATATTTGGGGCAATGATCTCGATTCGTCAAATAGCAAGACAGTCACCTTCTGGTACCCAATGGAACTAGGCTGGGAAGTGGCTCCATTGCTTGCACAGTTAGCCAAATTTGGCATGCTTTTGCAGCTAGGCGAGCAGAGTTTCCGTGTCTTCGATAGTCGAAGCCGACTCGCGAGGTGCATTGAACTGGGTCTCAATGCAGGGCCGAAATTAGTGCCATGCCACCGACCCGGTTGGCTCAGCGACAGGTATCCGGGGTCAGGCCAATGGCTGGTCAATTTGAGATCAAGATGACTTGTGGTTCGTTCAATGGATAGAATCGGATGCATGCTGCCAAACTCAAAGGATTCGAAAAGACCGACGCTTAAGCGGAACTGATCGAGCTTGACCCGCTTCACCCGATGATGCATGCATGACGGCCTTGGCAGAAGCTGCGAGGCCGGAGCAAGACTGTAGATAGCTCATTCAGTTGAGGCTGGTGGAGGCTGGAGGGACTGGGGGCCATATGTGCCCTCATGTTGATGCATGATGCAGTGCGGCTTTTTTTTTTCGTCTTCTCTTGTTTGTTTACCCATATGCTGTATCTTACTGTTGAGTTCGAACAACAGGAACTGATTAAACTCCCCCGCCTCCTCCATTCTCATTTCTCTCATTCAGATGAGAGTTGGTCATCATGAGACCCAATGCTTGGGCGTGAGTGCTCGGACAGTGGTCTCACTGTCATTACCCAGATTTAGAAACACCGTTGTGAACCTTGTGTTATGTCTTTTGGGGCACCATGGAACTTCCAAGCAGGTCTCATTTGTTGTAGATGGGTGAGCTCTGATTGTGGGGAAACCTCGCGAATGAGACGCGCGACGGTAAATCTGCCGTCTCCAATACCAAGGTTCATACCGCTAAATTAGCGTGCTCTGGAAGCCCGTAAGGCGGAGAAAAGAAAGACTTGGATTCTCGGCGAGTCCACCCGGGAAATTGTGACGTCCGTGCATGAGTCTGTTGGCTTGTTCCCTTGACTGATTGTTTATCTCAAGGAAGTGGGTGCATCCACGGAATGCTTCCCCCGTACCTGTATGTACGGAGTATTCAGGACCCTGAAAAGTGGCTGGTCGCTAGTGGACCTATACTTCGTACAGGTATGTAGGCCACGAGTTCCTGCAGTCCTGGTCGATTTTACCATCCATTCGCCCACGCCAGTGTGGATGGGGAGACAGGCTATCGATTTGCATAGATCGGCAGAGCTAAGCAGCTATACCCGGGAGTCAATTGAGTCTGCCCTGATAATGATCCCTGCAAGTAACGTTACATGGCGGTCCAAGAAAGGTCTCGACTGTAGATGTAGACCAGGACTGTGCAAGCCCTAGTGGATCAAGGATCAAGTTGCTGATCGCTAAAGTGCGCTGGCATTAACACTTCCCGCTCGGACAGGGATCTTTCGGGGCAGCATCTGCAATTGGTAGAAATGCAGATACGATGCATCGCATGATGTCACGACAGCCACGCTTTTCCCATGTTGTTGGCCATTTTCTACATTTCCCCCCCCCCTCTCTCCCTCTTGGTCCCTGTTTGGCCGACTTTGTTCCCATGTCTCCGTTGTTGTGTTCCTTGTTTATATTTTTTGT